>ERZ808252.11-NODE-11-length-208292-cov-59.960204_pt1 | contig 208292 bp, 168 predicted proteins | sample MGYA00521242_ERZ808252 | MGnify/ENA primary metagenome ERZ808252 (study PRJEB31516, sample SAMN03275581) | gut metagenome | biome: mammalia-associated habitat; material: feces | host: Papio cynocephalus | place: Kenya | collected 2012-08-07 ...
TGAACGGCCGCCTGCTTTTCCAGTATGATGCTCTTTATGCTCTGCTTATCCATGCAATGAATTATTTTAAAGTATACTTTGTAAAAATACTAAATTATTTTAAGGTATACATTGAAATAATTTCATTTTGAACAACTCGCTTCGGCAAGCTCAGCGACCTCAGCGGGCGGGCATCATTCGAATTTTCAGGCGTCGACATCCTGTTCACCGCCACCGTCAATGAGGTCAACAGTGCTGCCCCAGCCGGAGACGGTTATGTCGCCTGAATCGAGCGCTCTCTTTCCTACATTTAGCTTGAAGGTGTATTTCTTCCCGGCCTCGAGAGTCGGGATCCCGGTTACAGTCTCCTTCCTGCCGGCAATCATGAACTCGATGAACACGGATCCGTCCGCATTATCCTTTGGAGAGGTGCCGATGGCCGAATAAGTCCAACCGATCGTGCCTTCCGCCGCGGAATCCGGCTCTTTTCCCTGATCATCAAGGACATAAGGACTGACAGCTTCAGCAGGGTCCGAAAATCTCCCGGTAAGATGAATTTTCAAATCAGAAATCTTGTCTTTCTCTTTATTGTACTGATCATCATATCCGACAATCTTCACAGTCACAAGAGAGAATTGACGCTTCAGCTGCAGATTCAGTTGATTGTCGCCAGGCTTGTCGAACGATGAATTGCCGCTCTTCATATAATCGGCGGAAGCCAGCCCATCCAGAGTATGCTGATCGGAAACAAACTTGCTCGAAGCACTCTTCTGATATTCCGCATCGAATACGTCCCCATTTTTCGGCCAGACCATGTATTTCCCGTTGTCGGCGGGACTCCAACCGTTTTCCCCAAGCACATAGGCAAATCTCTCATTGGTACTTGACTGCCATATTTCAATCCTGTCCCCGATGTTGAACTTTTTCTGTGCATCCTCATCCCCAAGCGGGTTGCTTCTGGTGAGAGGACTCACCGAAGCATTGACGACCACCGCATCGGGATCCGTTGCCCAGGAATATTCCGGGGCGGTCTTGGCGCAACCGGCGAGAATGGCGGCTGACGCGAGAGGCGCGAGTATGGATATTATGTTGATTTTCATGTCTTTTCCTCCTTTATTCAGTGTACAACGAACCTCCCGGCGTCTCAGTCCACGCAGTGGCCGTGAAGCCCCCGGCGATCACCGCGTCCTTGCCCACCTTGAGGGTGAGGGTGTAGGCGGTGTTGCCATTCAACGTATAACCCGCTGCCGATACCCACTCGTAGTTCTTTCCGGCAGCCTTGAAGCTGATCTTGAGCCCACCCTTGGCCACAGTCTGCGGCACAAGGATGCACTCATAGACGGAAGTGCAGCTGCCCTGGGCATCCGCAGCCACAGTCCAGCCCACGTTGTAGGCTTTCACATCGGAAGCCGCAGTGCCAGGCGTGACAGTGAATGAAGTGAACCCCTCGGCACCCTTTAGCTTGAAATCGCGTACTGTGCCGGAGATCACAACATCACTGAGAATGTCCTGCTGCGGAACTCCGGAGACGTTGAACTCCGTACCGAGCTTGAACGTGACCGTGAAGCGGGTCAACAGGTGCGTGAAAGCAAACGAAAGTTTGCCGTCCGTGCCAAGCAGATCGTCGACCTTCTTCTGCCCGGAAGCCCAGCCGAGGAAATCAGAACTGAAGTCATCCTTGCTCTGCTCGGCCTGCACCTCAAGGCTGGCGCCGTCACCGTTGACAGCGCTGACAGAAACCGAACCCTCAGTACCTACTGACGGCGCGATGGCATAGACAAGCACCTCCGCATCGGACTTGCTCCAGAGAAGCAGACTGTCCGATGTCCAGCCGCTCTCACCCTTTTCGAAAACGGTGTTGGAGTAGGTGTACTTAGGGTTGTTGCTGTCTTCCACGAGGAGGTCGAATTTCGTGAGGTTATCCGCGGTGTAGCTGCCCTTGGTGGCGGCCACCTGCGGGGCGACGCGGATGACGTGATCCGCCGGGAAATTGCCTTGCGCAGGGCTCTGCACGGCCTGCTGCTTGCTGCATCCTGCCGTCCCCAAGAGGGTCAGCAGGAGCGCGGCAGAGGCCGGAATTATGCTTGATTTGTGTGTCATTTTCCTAAGTGTTTTTCTTCGATTCCACTATAATCTGCATTATCTTTGCCCCCTCCGATTTTATAAAGGCCTGAAATCTTGTCGGCATTGTACCAGCAGTTAGTGAAAGTGCAAGTTCCAACATCGTCTTTTCCGATCGCAGCACCTACTCTTTCTTTATTGGCATCCACACCTTCTTCTTTCACGATAGTCCCGTTGAAACCGCAGTTCTCGAATGAGCAGGAGCCGTATAACCATCCTGCAATACCTCCACCATATTCATCACCATTGCCCTTCGCGACAGTGACGGCTCCTGTCATAGTGCAGTTCTTGGCAGAGCGTGCATAACCTTGTTTATCAACACCGAAAACCCCGAACAAGCCTCCGACACTATAGCTTTTAACTGAAGCATCTACTGTGCAATCCGTCACATCTAATTTATTATAAATCACCCCCAAAAGACCACCGGTCTGATATGTCCCGACAATTTCACTGGAAGAGACTGAACATTTTGAGAGTTCCAAGTCTGCCGACTCGGCACAAATCCCACCAGCAGCGCCTGTACTCGTCACTTTGACTTTCGCCTTGCAATTGCTGATTGTTGAGTTCGTAATGGTACCGACAAGGCCACCGCAAGCACCACTCGCAGTCACATTGCCGCTGACCTCAACTCCGGAAATATCAACAAAATACGCAACCCCACATAGAATTCCTGATTTTTGATTTTCGTTCAGGACATTTGCACCGGAGATTCTCAAATTCTTGATATAGGTCTTAACCTTAGTGCTACTATAATAAGACCTATTAACAAGACCAAAAAGTCCTAAAGGCTGTAAGTTATCATTTCCTTTCTTTTCAGCGACAACTTTCAGCCCATAAATCGTATGATTGTCCCCATCAAAATTTCCTTCGAACAGTCTCTCTTCCCAATTTGATTCATCAGTTTGTTCATATCCCCCTATCGGAGTCCAAGGTATTTCGGCGAGGGCGAGGTCTTTTGTGAGTTTGAAATACTTGCCGGAGTAGCTTTCGCCAGCTTTCACCTGCTGCGCCAGATAGGCGAGCTGGGCGGCGCTTTCAATAAGTATAGGAGCAGATTCCGAATCTCCAAGGGGATTTGTCGAATCACCGGTACTGAAAGCCGTGACGGTCTTCCCGTCCCACACATCAGCATTCGGATCGACCTCAGCTTCACCGCCGCCAGGAAGATTGCCAGAATCACTCCACTTGCCGACGGTGATGCCGTCATTGGCGAGTTCGATCTTGTCCTTGCCGAGGCGCATCTTCATCTCGTAGGCGGAACCCGCCTTGAGGCCTCCCTCAACAAGCCCGTCTGAAGGCACGACGTAGTTGAGGACAGTGCCCTCCGACATCGTGACTTTCAGCATCTTGACTCCGGCCTCCTGCCCGTCGCCAGGGAAGAACACGGCCTCGTACTTGAGGGCGTTTGGGTTTTGGGCATCTTCAACATTATGGAGCTTTATGTCCAGACCAGCCGCATCGGAGGCGGCAGCGACAGAGCCTGCAGTGGCATTGAGGACAACCTTGGATGAAGTGCCGAGGAGCACAGCCTCGCTGACAGTCACGCCATCAGCGAACTGGTTGCCCTTCTCGAAGTTGAAGGTCAGTTTCACAAGACGGTGGCCGAAAGAGATCAGAATCTTTCCGTCATTGGAGAAGAAATCGTTCTTGCTGGCATCCGGAACGAAATTGAGATAAGCCCAACTGACCAGGTCCGCTGTCAGAGTGCCGGCAGTCTGGTCGGAAGGAATCTCAAAATTCACCGCATCTGCCGCAGAGCCGTCTACATAAGGGGCATAGGCATAGATATTGGCTCCGGTCTTGTCGTCTTTCCAAAGCATCTGCTTCTCCGGAGACCATGCATTTTCAGCCTTGGTCCACTTGACATTGGAGCCGTTATACTTGTCATTTGTGCCATAGTCTATGAACAGGCCGAGGGTCGTCCCGGAATATTCACTGCTGCTTGTCCCGTCCGCGCGGGTCAGCGGGTCGCCGGCATTGGCCGCTATGCGCACCACCCCGTCCTCCGGGAAACCGGTCGGCGATTCCGTAGTCGCCATCTTGTCGCACCCTGCCGCCAGCGCAAGTGCAAGGGCTGCGCCGCAGATGATCGGCGCCGCAAATATGTTAGTTTTGTGTATCATCTCATTTAATTGTTGTTACTTCGATCCCGGTGTAATCACTTTTACTGCCGGATTCACACCCATTTAAAGCCATGTAAGTCTGATTGTCTATCGTGCACACGCAGTTTTCGAAAGTCACATTGCTTTTGTCTGCTCCAATGGCAATTCCTGTATCGGAAACATTATCACCATCCTTCTTAATCGAGCCTTCAAACTTACAATCTTTGAACGTTCCTTTGCTATCATATAAAGAGCCTACAAGACCTCCGCAGGTGTTCTTAGTGACGGCAACGCTCCCTTTCATGGTGCAATTAGAGAATTCGTGATCTCCATTACCAAACCAACCGCAAAGGCCTCCGACACATTCAGATCCCTTCACTGAAGCATTGGCAGAACAATCTTTGACAGTGCTTTTATTAGAACTTTGGACGTGACCGACAATCCCTCCAACATAACTATCACCGACAATTTCGCCCGAAAGGAAATGACAATTGGAAACGGTGCTGGCCGAAATGTTGCCGGCCAGTCCTCCGACATTACCACTGTCGTTACCAGTACCGCTCACATTGACGCTTGCGGTGCAGTTCTCCATCGTAGAGTTATCAAGGTCACCCACGATCCCCCCTGCATAACTACCGCTTGTCTTTACCGACCCGGAACAAATCTTTATGTTTTTGATACTTCCAGAATAAATATAACCAAAGAGTCCGGCATACCAATCATCTGTTTCCACCTTCAAGCCGAAAATTTCGTGATTGTTTCCGTCAAACTTCCCTTTGAACGGTGTACTGTATCCTGCTCCAATCGGAGTCCATTTTTTACCAGCAAGATTAAGGTCATCGGTGAGTTTGAAGTACTTGTTTTCGTAGGTGTACCCATTGTTCACCTGCTGAGCAAGATAGGCGAGCTGGGCGCAGTTGTTGATAAGGATCGGGCTGGTCTCGGAATTCCCAAGTTCGCTGCCGTCCGCATCTTGAGTGGCGAAGGCAGTGGCGGTCTTCCCGTCCCATGTGTCAACAGGATCAGTCTCACCTTCAGGCAGGTCGACACCTTTCGTCCACTCATCCACCGTGACACTGCCGACATTGACAGTATTCTTGCCGACATAGAGATCGAAGGTGTAGGCATAGCCAGCCTTGAGTTCCGGAACGCCCTTGACCTCAAGTAGTTCCGGATTTTGAGAGTCTGATATCCGAAGATAGATAAACCTCAGATTATCTTGTTTGTTTTTATTCTCACAAACGATTCCGGAATAAGTATAGCCAACGGTACCAGCACTGAAGGTCGCATCCGTTATAACATTTCCGTCAGCATCCTGGACAAGAGGTTTCTCCACCATGTATATCCTATCCTCTTTGCCCCAAGTGCTGCCTTTGCCTATTGTGACAAAATTGATCTTGTGGACATCCTTGTCATACTGGTCCAGATAGCCGGCGATCTTGATTTTCACAAGGGCGTTTTTGCGAACCAGATTGGCAGACAAGATGCGGTCGTCAGGGATTCCAGTATACGTTATTTTTACATACATTTTATCCGCAGCGGCCAGTTTTTCTATAGTGGACTGGTCGCTAGGAAGCGTGGGGTAGTCCGCTGGGTATTCCACTTCGAACGCAAGGTCAGTTTTATCCCACTTGAGGTACTCGCCGGAGTTCTCCGGAGCCCAAGTGCCGCTTTGGAGCTTGTAGACCACGGTCTTGCCGGCATTGGTGACGGCGATGCGGTCGCCTTCGTTAAATTTCTTCTGCTCTTCTGTGGTGCCGAGCGGATTGCTCTTGGTGAGGGCACCCACGGCGGCCTCGACGCGCACGGCATCAGGGTCGGAGAGGAAGCCCGGCATCTCTGTCTTGTCGCAGGCGGCGAGCGCGATGAGCGCAAGGGCCGCCAATGAATATTTCAGTCTCTTCATGGCTTAGTCTGTTTCAATATTTGAAGTGCCGCCGTCCGTCCAAGGACTTGCGGTGATGTCACTGCCCACGAGGACCTCGTCCTTGCCCACGGTGAGAGGGAGGGTGTAGGCCTGGCCGCCCATAAAGGAGAAAGACGATCCGTTTTTCGTCAGCGTGGCAGTGTATGTGTATGGTTTGCCGCCACAGACGAAATCCACCGTGAAATTGTCCATTCTCTGCGGTATCACTATGCACTCGAATGTGGCTACGCAGTTCTTTGTTTTGTCTTCAGCCTTAGTCCAGGCAGACTGATAAGCCTGGATTTCGCTCGCAGTGCCAGATGTGGTCAAAGAGCCATAACCGACCTTGACTGTCGGCTTGAATCCGCTTATCCTCAGTTCGCTGACAGGATTGTTCTCCGGGACACCAGCATGGTTGAACTCGGTACTGAGGGTGAGCTGAATCTTGAGAAGGGAAAGGGCATGTCCGAATTGGAATTTAAGTTTGCCGTCTGAAAAATATTTCTCATCAGACGGAGTGATGTCATTGGTCATGCCCTGACCTGCCCAAAGAAGGTCGGAAGCATTGCTTTCGGCAGTCTGCACGGACTCTACCGTGAACTCGAAGATGTCACCGGTCTCTGCCAGAGCTACACCCCTTTTCGGGAGCGACGGGGCAACAGCAAGGAACTTGAATCCCTTGTCTTTCCCTGCCCAGAGCATTGTGCGGGCAGGTTCCCATTCGCTGGATGTCTCGTTCTTGGTGAACTTGGTGTTGGTGTAGGAGTACCTGCTGTTCTCGCTATGGATGAAGAGATCGAACTCCGTGAGGTTCTCCGTGGTGTAGGAACCCCTGGTCTGAGGGGTCACCTCCGGGGCGACACGGACCACCGGGTCGAAAGCCGGTTCCGGAGCGGAAGCCTTGTCGCAGCCGGTGGAGGCCGCAGCAAGGGCTGCCAGAAGAATAAACGTTAAACTGTTGATTTTCATTATTGTTAGTTTTATCGTTGTTTAGTCAAGCGCCTCGCCTCCCTCGATGACAGAGCCGTTCTCCCAGTCGTTGATCTTCACCTCGCCAAGGTCGATCTGATCACGTCCGACAATAAGGTTGATTGTCGTAACCTTCCCGGCCTCGAGCTTGAAATCCTCGCCATGATTGTAGGTGTAGCCTTTTGAGCCACCCTCACTCTTAATCGTGACAACAACAGTCCTTACTCCAGACTGAGGGATGATGACCGACTCGTATTTCTTGTCAGCGGTGACAGCAGGGATGGAGAGTACATCCGCACGGTCAGACCCGGGAGTGACAGCCTTGGTCAGGTAGTTAACCTTGGCGCCGGTAGCCACATTCTTGATTTCCACTTTTTCCACAGATTTTCCCGTCTTGTCCCATTGATTGCGGAAATCCAGATTGACGACCACCTTCGCCATCGCATGGTCAAACGTCAAGGGCACAGGGTTGGTATCGGCGGCCTTTCCGTCAACTTCCATGGCTATGAGAAGGTCACTGGCCACCTGATCAGAGACATTGAACGCATAGTCAGCGGCAGTCAGATCGGCGACCGACTCAGTGTTCTTTGGATAGACTCCGATGAAATAATGCTTGTCCGTCATGTTCTTCCAAAGCATCTGAGGGGTGGCCGTCCATTTTCCATCGGAACCGAGCTTGTTGATGGAGTTGTCCACAACTCTTTCAGAAACGGCAGGAGCCACGTCAGCCTTACCGGTCCATGCGTAGACGCTGATCTCGTCATCCGCCTCGAATCTCTGGGTTCCGTCTTCACCGGTCGCCACACGGGTCATGATGTTGGTCGACACGGTGATGTACTTTGGCAGCCCGGACCGGCTGTCGCTTTCCTTGTTGCAGCCGGTCAATGCCATGGCCACATAGCCCGCGAGGGCAAGATAAATGATAGGCTTTTTCATTTTTTTTGAGGTTTATTGTTACTGTTTTCTGTCTTCCTTATGTCTTCTGCTTGCTGTTTTTATGGTTTCTCGTCGGATGTTTCCGATAATGTCCGGAAACATATTCATCAATCATCCGGGTCGAGGATTTCGCCGTTGAACCTCCACCCCTCCGTCCACTCGTTGATTTTGTAGGGTTCAACAATCAATGTCGGCCGCATGGCCGCATATTCCATCAGCAGGATGTACTTTCCGGATGGCCGCATGGCGGGGGCCAGAATCGAGCATTCCATCACTTTACCATTGGCAAGGGTAAAGGCAAGGTCGATGATTGTGTGACGACTTCCCCTTGCCGTCGGCATCAGTCGCGTGACAGGGATGATGATGGAGTCGCTCCTTTCACGTCCTTCCGGAAGATTGATTGAGCGGATCTCGTCCTTGTCGGCAAGGCCATAGTGTCCGTCCTCGTCCTTTTGGGCAGGATGGAGCCCTACCGAAACGGACCTTATTGTCGCCTTAAGACTTGATCCTGGCGGAGCGCCGGACACCTTTATGGCAAGCTCGGACAGAATCCTGCCCAACTCTGAATTGATTATCTGGCTTTTGTCCCCGCGGACCAAAACCTCGGTCACTCCGTAGAAAGCATGGGCGGGAGAAGAAGCCGGAGACTTCAATCCAAACATAAGTCCCTCGCTGCCTGTGGTTTTTGTCGGATCCGCGCAAACAAACGGATCAGTCAAGTTGACCGAAGTCACAAACAGATAGCCGCCTGGGTCAAGATGGTAGCGCTGAAGAGCCAGTTCAGCGGCACCTGAATAGGCATATTCCCCGACACGCGCTCCATTGCCGTCGAAGATCCAAAGTCCCACTTCGTTTATCGAGGTCATGCGCCTGTCTTCATCATCCGCGAATGACAAAGCCACACTGACACTCCCGTTCTCATCGGAATGGCGGATCTTGCAGCAGGACAGGGAAATGACCGCCACCGCAAGAAATGCCGCAACCGCATTTATGAATATGCTCGCTCTAGCTCTCTTCATCTTCCTCCGCTTTGCGTTATTGTCGTTCTCCTTTGCACACGCCGAATCTAAGACCTAACCGTAACCCAGTCTCCCAAAACATGTTGGCATCGTGCTGATGCACAGGAACGCCATCAAGCCTCTCTCCGGCAAAGAAAGTAAAGCCCGAATACGCCGAGGCTTCCATGTCCCGTCCAAATGTTCTTCTGACCTGGACACGCGCCCCGGCGCCTGGATTCCAAGACGCCGCTTTCTTTCCGGCGGTCACTCCAGAGCCCAAGACCTTAATGTCTGACTTGGAACACGCAGCGGAAACCGCCGGAGAGAGTTCCACTGCCCAAGGGCCGCCTTTTGTCCCGCTGAAAAAGCCGAGAAGATTCACGTTCACCCTTGCGTCGAGCCTCACCAGAGAGACCACACTCCTAAGTTCGGAGTAGTTCCAACCTTCCATGTCGACAACGGGAGCGTTGTAGCGGATTCCGTCAGATCCAAGCCAATAGCCTCTTTCCACACAGCATCCTCTTGCGGCGAGGTTCGTCCGGCCGGCGGCCAGAGAGATCTCAGCCGAGGTGACAGCCGAAAACCGATGCCCCACGTAAGCACCGGCTCCCCACCCAGCCCTTGCTTTGTCTGAGCCGAAAGAGGAGAACGTGCTTATTCCGAATGGCATCTCACAACTTATTCCGGCGAACCAGCCCTGCTGAGTGGAACGGTCGCAGGCTTCTTGCGCACAGACCGCAAGAAGGGACATTGTAAATGCCGCGCAGCAAAGGAGGAATCTTCTCATTATATATTTTTACGTAATCGTTAGGCAATCCTCAAAACAACAAATGGATGTTGTCAGTAATTTCATACTGTGTTCAGGCCTGCAAGTCATCCCGTATGGCACACTCGCATCTCCGGTGTTCTTTACCACCGGTGTTTCTTTCTTGATCCAATCATAATCCAATACCGCAAAGATAATCTTAGAAACCAAAATTGTCCAAACATTAATGTAGCATTTTTGTTCCCCTGACGCGAAGCAAGCCAAAAATCGTGTTCCCCTGACGTGAAGTGATGTTCCCTTAACGTGAAGTGATGTTCCCCTAACGTGAAGTGATGTTCCCCTAACGCGAAGCATATTGCATATGTAGCTGTTTATAAGCCATTTAATCCAATCAGGCATCACCAAGACCATTTTAGTCATTTTTTCCGCGGCGACTACTCTGGTGCCTTAGGCCTGCTGCTCTGTAAGACTTCCGGTGGCAGCATGTTCCTGTGCGAGATGCATAAGACATCACGGTCGGATCAGCGCGACAGGTTGTTCTACTATTGTTCCAGGCTCGTGCCTGATGGCAAGGCGGAAGGTTTAACCGAGGGCAAGACCGAGGTGGCCAAGGCTTTTCCGGACATCCGGATGGCGGCGGAGCAGATTGTCAGCGTCACGGGGCTGACGACTGAGCAGGTGGAGAAGCTTAGGTGGTGGTGGGATGAGATGGCAATGCTGCGATGATTGTCCACCTATGGTCAGCCATCACATAACGGAATGAAAAAGGGCGACCGCTGATGTGCGGCCGCCCCTTTTATTATATTCAAGAAGAAATTCTATTTGGATGCTTTGATGCCGAAAAGTACCGCGCGGGTGTTGTTTCCGACACTGGCGGCGGTGGTGACCTTGACATCAAGATCTGATGTCAGTTCGATCGGAATGTCGAATGTGTAGCAGTCTGACTCCGCGACAGTGAACTTAAAGTCACTGTTGCCAGCCACTCCATCATTGGCCTTGATGTCCAACGATTTGAGAACCGAACCCATACCGGAGAACTCCAATGTGGTGGGCGCACCTTTCCACGCCAGCGCGTAGAACGACACCTTCTTTGATCCGGCAGGGACAGTGATGGTGAGATCTCCCACCTTGCCTTTCGAAGCACCGATCTTAAGGAACTTCACGTTCTCGGTGCCATTTACCGTGGCAACGTTATCATCGTAGGCATTGGCGCCAAGAGAGTACTTAAGGTCGATCGAGTAAGGATTCTCGCCTGGTTGCGGATCCTCGCCGCCACCGGTCTCATGGGAGACATAGAAAGCGTTGACTACCTGCTTGTTGCCTTTGTATGAGCCTACACAGCCCACGAGAGTGACAATGTCACCGTCCTTGATTCCAAGGGACTGGAACTGCTTGCTTGCACCGCCCCAACCCTTAAGAAGGCCATAGACATAAACCTTTCCGGAAGCGTCGGTGAGATCAAAGTTACCATAAACATCAGTCTCCTTGATTCCAGAGACAGTACCAGTCAGTCTGTAATAAGTGGTCTTGTCATCATCCTTGGCCACAAACTCGGCGGCGGTGATGTCCTTAACGGCCTTGTGAACCTCAACAGTCACATTCTTAAGCTGGGCTTTTCCGTTGTAGGAGGTCTTAGGGCCGACGATGGTGACGATGTCGCCTTCATTGATGCCAAGAGCCTCGAACTTCTTGGACTCGCCATTGTTGAGGGTTCCGTAAACATAGATCTCACCTGTGGCATCTTTGATGTTGTAGTTGCCGTAGGTGGTGTTGGCCATTTTGGAGATGTAGCCTGTAACCCTGTACTGGGTGTCACCGTCCTCGGCGGCAAGGATCTTGTCAACCGTTGTCTCGATTATAGCACCCTTCTGCTCAAGAGTAGTCTGGGCGGAATATGACTTGCCGCTGGATGTAGTGTTGAACTCTAGAGTAGTCGAACGATCTCCTCCAGCGTTGTTTGCAGCATTGAAAGTAACAGTGGCGTTTGTGCCGGAAGTCTCGATAGAAGTAACTGAAAGCCAAGACTTGGCGTCATCAGGAACAACCACAGAGATACCATTGCCCTTTACCGTAAGATGTGCCTTCAACTCAGCACCCTCAAGAGGCAGCGGTTCTGAATAAAGTTTGAACTCTTCGCTTCCCGGAACCTTGACCGTCACTGAATCCACTTTGATGAGAGATTTCACAAGACTGACAAAGACACCGCCAGCTGCCATCTGAGGTGAGCCTTTATAATCTCCCCTTTGGCCTTCAACTGTAAGGAAGTCTCCCACTTCCATACCAAGGTCCTCAATCTTAGTTCCCGATGGAGGGCCAAAACGGTAAAGATACACAGAATAGCCCTCATCATCGGAAATCGTAAGAGTGGCATTCTTATAAGATGCAGAGATCTCCTCAATCTTTGTGATCGTTCCGGCTATTCGGTAAATAGTAGGACCGACCTCGGCTGCAAGGAATTCCTTCAGGGGAGTAATAGGAAGATCGACTTTCTCAGTCATCTGGAGTACATTGATGATCTGAGACTTTCCTTCGCAATTGAGGTAGAGCATCGCCTCATTTGTTTCAGTAGCGGCACCAGCCTTGAAAGTGACTTCTGTCTTTCCTGCGGCTCCGGAAGCCGGGCTGACCTCAACCCATTCAGGGATCTTGCCGAAAGACCAGTCAGCGGTCGCATTGACCGTGATGGTCTGAGAGCCACCGGCGGCAGGGATAGCCACATAGGATGACGACACCTTGACTTCATCAAGATATCTTTCGATGTCATCCTCGCAGCCGACTGCAAGAGCAAAAGCTGCCACAAGGGCGGTGAAAATGTATTTAAGTTTCATATCGTCTTGACATTATATTAGTTGAACATGTACTTGATGCCGATTGAGGCGTACCAGCACTGACCGATTGCATGGTAAGGCACAAAGGTCTCGGTGTTGGCGTTGTAAGCCGCTGGAGTTGAGAATGTGGCATAACCCTCATTGTCAACACCTTCGTACTTAAGAATACGTCCCTCTCCGAGAGCCGGGTTCATGTACTTGCTGACACCCCAGCTTGAGTTGAAGAGATTGAGGATGTTCTTGACATCAAGGCTGAGCTGGAGAGTGTTGACACTCTTGCCGACGTTAACCTTGAAATCATGCTTGTAGCTGAAGTCAACCCTGTGAACCCAAGGTGAGTAAACACTGTAAGCCTCAGCGTACTTGCCCTGGCGCTTGCTCAGGTACTTGTCGTTGTGCACATAGTCCATGAAGCGGTCACGGTCATCGTCAGAAACGAAGCGGAACTCTCTGTTGGCAACCTCGGCGTCGGTAGGAACGTAGATAGCATCGTAGTTGTAGCCGTCACCGTTGATGTCGTTGACTGTCATGTAAGAGTAGTTGTAGCCACCTCTCCATGTTTCGTAGATGAAGCTGTAGTGGTTACCGGACTTGTCACTGTGGGTAAGGGAAGCGACAAAACGGTCCGGGGTCACGTACTCTGAGTTATGAAGGCCTGGATCGTTAGGACCGTTGACGGTAGCCATATAGTTGAGCACTGAGGAAGCGTTCGAGCCTGGCATACCGGTAAGTTCCTTGGAAACAGTGTGGGTGTAGGCCGCCATGATGTTGAGACCCTGTACAGGAGTTGTGTTGATTGTCAAGTTGGCAGAATAACCGTAGCCTCTGCTGGTGTTCTCAAGAACGTATGCAGCCGGCATATTCTTAGACTCCATTACGACTTTTCCGGCTTCATCTTTAACCACATTACCGTTCTTGTCTTTCTTTTCGGTCAAGTAGGTGTACTTGAAGTCCTGATAGATCGGACGGTTGTCAGCACCGTTGAACCTTGAGAAGCCGTCGGTGTCCTTGATGCTCCAGTCCCTCAGGCAAACACCGTTGATGGTCTTGTTGAATATTCCTTCAGCAGTGACAGTGAACGGGAATGAAGTAGGGAGCTGGAAGTCAACGGCAAGGGATGTCTTCCAAACCTGCGGCATCTTGAACTTAGGATCAACAGCGGAGATCTCGGAAGGAGCTGTTCCGTCCTCCGGCTTGATGGTGTCAGGATAGCCCATTGAGATGAGCTTGTCGTGGAGTTCCTGACGACTCAGGATCTTGCCGGCGAACTGAGACATGTCAGTCTTGGTGCTACCGCTCTTTCCGTCAGCGCTAAGCTTGGCCTGATACTGAACCATACCTGAGTTGGTAGGCATGTTGGTGAAGAACACCAGAGGGATACGGCCGGAGAAGAATCCAGTACCTCCACGAACCTTGAAGCTCTTGTTGCCGAACACATCCCATGTGAAGCCGACACGTGGAGAGACAGTAAGGCTGCTGTTAGGCCACTTGCCTGTGTCAATGTGTTTTCCGTTGTAGTCAAAATCGTAGATCGCCTGGTTTCTCATGATGTCCTGATTGCTGAAGAACAGGCCGTCAAGACGGAGACCGTAGGTGAGTTTGAAGTTGTCAGCGACCGCCCACTCGTCCTGGGCGTAAGCGCCCAGCTTGTTGAAGCGCACGCGAGCGGCAGGGTTTGCCTCACCATCGTAGCCGTAGGTAAGGCAGACGATTGAAGGAGCGGCTTCGTTGAGGAAGTCATCAAGGCTGTTGTAGCGGTAATAACCTGTTCCGTTTCTCATGTAGGAGTTGTCGGCCATCTGGTACTCATAGCTGAGACCGAAGGTAGCTTTGTGATTACCGTTGTAGTAGGTGAGGTCATCCTTTGCTGTGATGACGTTGTTGTGCACACCGTTGTTCCACGTAAAGAGCTCGTAACCGAGGGCCATGTAGGTGTTGGAGCCATCAGCCGCCTCCGATCCGTCAGGACTTCTCTTGCCTCCGTCCATGATGTCGATGAACGGGAAGTCAGCGGAGTTGGTTCCACGGACATCATCTAGCTGGGAATATGTGGCAAGGAACTGGTTGGAGAGCTTGTCGCTAAGGCGGCTGTTGAGGTCGAGCGACCAAGTGTTAACCAGATTGTCCTGAGAGTACATCGAATTTGCAAACGACATCGAGTAAAGGGATGTACGTGCATAGGCGGAACGTGAACCACCGTCCATTGAAGATGCGTTAGGCGCGCTCCATCTCTTGTTGAGAGTGTGGTTGTAACGCAGCGCGAGGTGATGGTTGTCGTTGATGTTCCAGTCGATGCGGGCAAGGATCTTCCTGTTGCTCTCATCGGCAGGGAAATCAGTCCATGAGCCAGTGTCGTAGCCATACTTGTTCTTCACGAACTCGGACACCTTTTTAAGATCAGCCAGCGTGGTACGGGACAGATACGCGTCGGAATTACCGATTCCATCCTCGGAGCCTCTCCAGTAATTGGCCACGGTAGGGGTCTTGGCATATTCATAGTTAACGAAGAAGAAGAGCTTGTTCTTGATGATAGGGCCACCGAAGGTCATACCGTAGATGGTGTTGCGGTCTTTGCTGCGGCCACCTGAAACAACCTCTCCGTCAACGGAGTCACCGCGCATGTTCTCATTGCGGTGGTAAACGTAGGCTGATCCTTTGAACGTGTTGGTACCGGACTTGGTGATGGCATTCACGCCTCCGCCTATGAAGTTGGTCTGACGGACATCGTAAGGAGAAATCACAACCTGAAGTTCCTCAATGGCATCAATTGAAATAGGACTGCCTCCACCAGGAAGACCCGAACTAAGGCCGAAGTTGTTGTTGAAGTTGGCGCCGTCAACAGTAAAGTTGGCGGTACGTCCGTCAGCCCCGGCGAAGGTCATTCCGTTTCCTCCGTAAGGGGAAAGCCTGGTGACGTCGGTGATGCTTCTACTTACCGTAGGAAGGGCCTCGATCTGGGCGTTGTTGATGTTCGTGGCGGCACCGGTCTTCTCGACAGCGAACTTGGAGTTGGCGGTGGAGATCACGACGGCCTCGGAAAGCATCTGGGTGTCGTCCTTCAAAGAAGCGTTGAGGTTGTAAGCCTCGGCGAGCTGGAGGGTGACATCCGTGAATGTCACTGTCTGGTAGCCCATGCAGCTTATCTCGACCTTGTAAGGCCCGCCTGAACGCATACCGTTGATCGCGTAGCGGCCTTCCGCGTTGGCGACAGCGTAGTACTGTGTACCTGATGGGGTGTGGACCGCCACCACGGCGGCTCCAGGAACAGCGGCTCCATTGGCGTCTGTGACCTTGCCATTCAGTGAGGAGGTGGTCACCTGCGCGAAGGCCGTGATTCCTGCAAGGACTGCGACTAGTGCGGCAAATCCTTTTTTGAGAAATTGAACCATAGATCTGTTAAAATAAAGTATTGAATTAACTGTTTTCACACTAACCATTCAGCTTGCAAAATTAACACTTTTTCTTCGGTTCAGAAAATTAATTTCAGTTACAATGCTGTTACGATTGAAAACTGTAATTCCGGCGCAAAGGATTGCTCTCTCCAGCAAGGAACCGGGACCCACACAACTTTTTCTTGGTTATTCCAGAAAAAGCAGTACCTTTGCACCCGGAAAATGTGGAGAGATTTGCCTGCTTGCAACCACACTAAAAAATGCTAAAAAATTTCATATTGTGTTTTTGGTGTCGCTCCACGTATTCCGCATACGTTGGAGTTTTTTGTTTCCACCATCATGCCAATTCCGGACAACAGGGAAAGCTCTGGCCATCCGGAAGCCTGACAGAGATGATGACAGCAATGAATTATAAACATAACACATTATGAACTACTTATTTACAAGCGAATCAGTCTCCGAGGGGCATCCAGACAAAGTCGCGGACCAGATCTCAGACGCCGTCCTGGACGAGTTCCTCCGTCAGGATCCGGAGGCAAAGGTGGCATGCGAGACTTTCTGTTCGACCGGCCTGGTGGTCATCGGCGGCGAGGTCCGCTCCGAGGATGCCTACGTTGACATTCAGAAAGTTGTGCGAGACGTGATCAACCGCATCGGCTACAACAAGGCCGACTACATGTTCGACGGCAACTCGTGCGGGGTCCTTTCCGAGATCCACGAGCAGAGTAAGGACATCCACCGAGGCGTGGTTCGGGAGAACCCTGACGACCAGGGGGCCGGTGACCAGGGCATGATGTTCGGCTACGCCTGCCGTGACACCGAGGAATACATGCCACTGCCGCTCTACCTCTCACAGATCGCCCTCCAGGTCCTTGCGGACATCCGCCACAACACCCCGGAGCTGATGCCTTACCTGAGGCCGGACTCCAAGTCCCAGTTCACCATTGAATATGACGGAGCTCACCATCCGGTGCGTGTACATACCATCGTCATCTCCACCCAACACGATGACTTCGTGGGAACAGGGCTCGGGAATATCTCCTATGCGGAGGCTGTCCGTCAGTTCGGCCAGGACAAGGTGGACCAGGCGATGCACGACAAGATCGAGGCCGATGTCAGGAATATTCTCCTGCCCAAACTGAAGGCGGCCCTCAACCCGCAGACAGCCGCTCTTTTCAAGGACGACTTCATCCTGTACGTCAATCCGACCGGAAAATTCGTGATCGGAGGTCCTGCGGGAGACACCGGCCTCACCGGCAGGAAGATCATCGTGGACACCTACGGCGGCAAGGGCGCGCACGGAGGCGGAGCGTTCTCCGGCAAGGACCCAAGCAAGGTGGACCGCTCGGCGGCCTATGCGGCGAGGTACATAGCAAAGAATATGGTCGCGGCCGGTGTAGCCCGGGAGATGCTTGTCCAGGTCGCCTACGCCATCGGTGTGGCAAGGCCGGTGAGCATATTCGTGGACACCTACGGAACCGGCATCGTGCCTGACTCCCAGATCGCCCGCAAGATCGAGGAACTCTTCGACCTGCGTCCCGCCGCCATCATCCGCAAGTTCGAGCTCAAGAACCCGATCTACGAGCCGACTGCAGCCTACGGCCACTTCGGCCGCAAGCCGTACACCAAGGCCGTGAAGGTCGGCAAGCCCGGCTGCCAGACCGACAAGATCGTCCAGTTCTTCGGCTGGGAGAAGCTCGATGCGGTTGATAGCATCAAAAAAGCCTTCGGCATCTAAAAAAGGCCGTGGAGGGCAACCATTTGACAGTCAATAGATAAAACACCCCTGCTCCCTACCACACATGCTGGGAGTAGGGGCATTTATTAACCTTATAGCCAACAACTTAAGCCCCACGTCCCGCCGCCATCATCCGCAAGTTCGAGCTCAAGAACCCGATCTACGAGCCGACTGCAGCCTACGGCCACTTCGGCCGCAAGCCGTACACCAAGGCCGTGAAGGTCGGCAAGCCCGGCTGTCAGACCGACAAGATCGTCCAGTTCTTCGGCTGGGAGAAGCTCGACGCTGTAGATTCCATCAAAAAAGCCTTCGGCATCTAAAAAAGGTCGTGGAGGGCAACCATTTGACAGTCAACAGATAAAACGCCCCTACTCCCTACCACACACGCTGGGAGTAGGGGCATTTATTAACCTTATAATCAACAACTTAAGCCCCACGTCCCGCCGCCGCCATTCTCATCTCCTTTTCCACCCTAGGCTGTCCAAAAGTTGCGGAGATACTGAATGCCGATGCCCCCGAAAACATTCTCAATCTCCACCCTAGGCTGTCCAAAAGTCTCGGTGAGAGTCGAAAATTATTACCCTTGTACGACAACGGCAACGAATTTTAAATCCCCGCACTGGGTACGTTTACATTAAGACAGTCTGACGTCCTGAGGGAACTGGACGCCGTAGTCGTGGAGATCCTGGGTACGTTTACATTAAGCAGTCTGACCCGCAAGCCGCCCAAAACCAGCCGACATCCGCCGCAGCATCTGGATGTAGAGTGGAAGGACAGCGATGAATCCGGTCATTCATTGGAGTCCGACCGCTCAGCAGCATCTGGATGTAGAGTGGAAGGACAGCCCCAGAGTGTCGCCTCAGAACTTCGGCAGGGATGGCATTTGGGGTGCAAAAGAAGCCGGTACGCACCCGAAGACGGTAATCATATGTGATACGGGGGCAATGACAGCAGTTATGCACCCAATGGAGGAAACACAAGTTTAGTGACCGGCATCACTCCCCGCGGTCGAGCTCGCGGCGGATGTCTTTCTCTTTGATGGAGGCGCGTTTGTCATAGACCTTCTTGCCACGCGCCAGGGCGATGACAAGCTTGGCGAGCCCCTTGTCGTTGATGAAGAGTTTGGTGGCGACGATGGTAAGTCCCTTTTCCTTGACGGCCTGACGCAGGTGACGGAGTTCCCGCTTTGTCAGAAGGAGCTTGCGGTCGCGCGTCGGCTCATGCTGCCCCCAAGAACCCCAGAAGTACTGGGCGACATTCATCCCCTTGACAAACAGTTCATCGCCTACAAAATAGCAGAACGAATCCACCAACGAGGCCTTGCCCATGCGAATCGACTTGATCTCGGTGCTGACCAAGGATATTCCCGCCACATAGGTCTCAAGGAACTCGTAGTCGAACGAGGCCCGGCGGTTGCGTATCTCAACTTTATGCTCTTTCTGCTTTGGCATATTCAAAAAAAATCAATTCTCGCAAGCAGATCACCGCTTGCCGTAAAACTCATCTCGGATTCGAAGGGAGACGGCAGCCTTCCAGCGTCAACCGCAGGATAGGGCCAATAGCCCGCCTACCTGTTTCCAGCGATATGCCCGCAAAGATAATCACTTTTCTTGGTGTTGCGGCCAAAAATGCTTAAGTTTGTCTCTTACAGCCTATCATAAGGAACCAGGTGAGCGGCAAAGGCACCGGAAGTCCGACAATGAACAAGGCACGCATCATAAAAAACGGCTACAAAGTAACATGAATATGAAAAGACGACTCATTCTGGCGGCAGCGGCCGTCATCGCGATGTTCCTCTCCGGATCGTGCGCGGAGTACAAGTACGAAACTGTCAAGGGGGATCCCATGAAGACCAAGATCTACACCCTGGACAACGGGTTGAAGGTCTACATGACCGTCAACAAGGAGACTCCGCGAGTGCAGACCTACATCGCCGTCAAGGTCGGCAGCAAGAACGACCCTAAGGAGACGACGGGACTCGCCCACTACCTTGAGCACCTGATGTTCAAGGGCACGGAAAGCTTCGGAACATCCGACTATGCGGCCGAGAAGCCGAAACTCGACTCAATCAAGGCTCTCTTCGAGGTTTACCGTACCAAGACCGACCCGGAGGAGCGCAAGACGATCTACCACCAGATCGACTCGATCAGCTACGAGGCGTCCAAAATCGCCATTCCCAATGAATATGACAAATTGATGGCCGTCATCGGAGCCGAAAACACAAACGCGTTCACCTCCAGCGACATGACAGTCTATCAGGAGGACATCCCGTCCAACGAGATTGACAACTGGGCGAAGATCGAGGCTGACAGGTTCATGCACCCTGTGATCCGTGGATTCCACACGGAACTGGAGGCGGTCTACGAGGAGAAGAACATGAGCCTCACCGAGGACAACAGCAAGGCCATGGAGGCTCTTGACTCAGTGCTGTTCCCTCACCATCCTTACGGACTCCAGACAACCCTCGGAACCCAGGAGCACCTGAAGAACCCGTCAATCGTCAACATAGAGAACTACAGAGCCAACTTCTACGTACCTAACAACGTGGCCATCTGCGTCTCCGGAGACTTCGACCCGGACACATTCGTCGCCACGATCGAGAAATACTTCGGAGAGTGGAAACCAAATCCTGACATCAAATTCCTTGAATATGAACCCGAACAGGCCATCACCACTCCAGTCCGGAAGACCGTCTACGGACTCGACGCCGAGTTCGTGATGATGGGATGGAGGGTGCCTGGATCCAATGACTTCAAAAGAAGCGAGGTCGGAGACATAGTAGGTGACATCCTCTACAACGGGCAGGCAGGCCTTGGAGACCTGAATCTCATCCAGGCGCAAAAAGTCAACGGATTCTATGGGTTCAACTACACCCGTCCGGACTACGGAGAGTTCCTTCTCGTAGGCTATCCTCGTGAGGGACAGACCCTTGAGCAGGTGCGCGACCTGATGCTTGAGCAGGTGGCCAAGCTCCGCGGCGGAGACTTCGATGAGAGCCTCATCCAGTCAACACTGAACAACTACAAGCTCTCCAACATGCGCAAGCTTGAAAGCAACGAGGACAGGGCGATGAGCTTTGTGGAGTCGTTCATCAACGGACACGACTGGAAAGACGATGCACTCCAGATGCAGAGGCTTGAGAAAATCACCAAGCAGCAGGTCGTGGATTGGGCTAACGAGCACCTCGGAGCAAACAGCTATGTAGCTGTCTACAAGCGCATCGGTGAAGATAAGAACATCGAGAAGATCGCGGCCCCGGCCATCACTCCGATAGAGACCAACCGCGACAAGCAGAGCGCGTTCCTGACCGAGATCCAGAACGCCCCGGTCACCCCTATAGAACCTGTGTTCGTGGACTTCTCCAAGGACATGTCAAAGGGCAGTGTGGCAGAGGGAATCGAGCTTCTCTACAAGAAGAACGAGATCAATGACATCACGACCTTGACCAACGTGTTTGACCGCGGAACCCAGAGCGATCCGCGCCTCAGCCTGGCCTTCGACTACCTGGGCTACCTCGGGACTCCGACCAGATCAGCCGAGCGGATCAAGAAAGAGCTGTACGGGCTCGCCTGCTCGCAGAGACTTTCCTGCGGCTCCACTCAGTCCTACATCGGTGTCAGCGGACTTGACGAGAATGTCGGCAAGGCTATGGACATCGTGGAGGATCTGATCTTCAACGCGCAGCCTGACACAGTGATTCTCGCTGAACTGAAATCCGACATATTCAAGACCCGCTCCGACAGCAAACTGAACCAAAGCGCCTGCTTCGGAGCGCTCAGAAGGTACATCTTCTACGGCCCGGATTTCATCAGGAAGGCCACTCTCACCAACGAGCAGGTGGCTGCCCTTACCTCCGAAGAACTTCTTCAGGCCATCAGGGACCTCTACGGAAAGAAGCATGACGTTCTTTACTACGGTCCGTCCGATGAGTCCGCCGCAAAGAAAATGATAGCGGAGCATCATAAGATCAGCGAAAACCCTGAACCTCTTGTCAAGGCCTATCCTAAGGCAAGACAGGTTGCCTCCAGCGAGGTGTTCATCGCCCCGTACGATGCCAATCAGTTCTACTACCTGCAATATTCTGACAGAGGAGAAAAATTCAACGCCGCCAACGATCCGGAAGTCAGGATGTACAACACATACTTCGGCAGCGGCATGGGTGCCATCGTCTTCCAGGAGATGAGAGAGGCGCGTGGCCTTGCATATTCAGCATCGGCTTTCCTCACCGACCTCGGCTACAAAGACTGCGACTACCTCTTCTACGCATTCATCGCCTCCCAGAATGACAAGGCCAAGGATGCCGTCGAGGCGTTCGACAACATCATCAACGAGATGCCTGAATCAGAGAAAGCATTCGAGGTGGCCAAGACTTCCCTCCTGACCGGCATCCGCACAAGCAGGACAACCGGCATCGATGTTCTTTACGAATATCTTGACCTCCAGGACTATGGGCTTACGGAAGACCGGAACAAGGCTGTGTTCGAAAAAGTTCAGGGCATGACCCTGGCCGATGTCAAGGCATTCCAGGAGAAATGGATCAGGAACCGCAGGTACGTCTACGGATTCCTCGGCAGGAAGGATGGCCTGGACATGGACTTCGTCGGATCGCTCGGCCCTGTCACCGATCTGTCCCTTGAGGACATCTTCGGCTACTAACCGACATTAAAAACAGCGATCAGCACCAATTTCATGTCACCAACATGAGCAGAAACCCACAGAACAGGCTTCGGGAGGCGATCCCCATCCCTCCCCCGGCTCCACTGCCTGAACCAGAAGACATTGACTTCGGGAGCATATTCAATGAATATGCCTCCGGAGCCATTGACTTGATTGTCGTGCTCGGCCCGACAGCCTCCGGAAAGACCCGCTTCGCTGTGGATCTTGCCCGAAGATGCGGCGGGGAGATCCTTTCAGCCGATTCCCGTCAGGTCTATCGCGGAATGGACATCGGCACCGGAAAGGACTTGAATGAATATGGCGATGTTCCCCACCACCTTATCGACATCGTGCCCGCCGGGACAAGGTTCGACCTCTACCAGTGGCAGATGGCTTTTGAACAGGCCTACAAAGACATCCGCGAAAGAGGCAAGACACCGATCCTGTGCGGGGGGACAGGGCTTTACATCCAAGCCGCGACCTGCGGCTACACTCTGCCTCAGGTTCCGCCGGACGAAGAGCTCAGAAAGGAGCTTGAGCAGTACAACACAAGGGCGTTGATTCAGAGATTGTCCGAATACGGTTCGCTTCCGGGCGAAGGCGTTCTGCAATCCAAGCGAAGGATAATCAGGGCATTGGAGGTCGCCATGTACGAAAGGGAACATCCTGTGAAAAGAACCGGTTTTATGCCGAAGAACCCTTACTTCATCGGAACTTTGGTCAGCCGGGAGGAAAGGGTCGCCAGGATAGACAGAAGGCTTGACGAAAGGCTCTCGGGCGGGTTGATCGAGGAAGTCAAAGGCCTTCTTGACAGCGGAATCAGTGCCGAGGACCTTGTCTACTACGGACTTGAGTACAAGTTCGTCACGCAATACGTTCTTGGGATCCTGACATTCGAGGAGATGCGGACCCTTCTTGCCAATGCCATTCACCAGTTCGCAAAGCGCCAGATGACTTGGTTCAGGGGAATGGAGAAAGATGGGATAAATATCCACTGGACGAAGGTGTAAATATAGAATTAATTTACGCTTCGTGCGTAAGTCATCATTTCCTTTATACTACGTTATATTAAGTCTTTTAACAACCGATTAATATTTAGTACTTTATGCTGAAAGTAGCGATTATTATGGGCTCAACTAGTGACTACGATGTCATGTCTGGAGCCGAGCAGATTTTGACGGACTTCGGAATCGAGTTCGAGAAAAGGGTGATCAGTGCCCACAGAACCCCAGATCTGATGTTTGAGTACACTAAAGGCCTCAAAAGCCGTGGATTCGGAGTTGTCATAGCAGGGGCAGGCGGCGCGGCACACCTGGCAGGAGTTGCCGCCGGGCTCACCACTTTGCCCGTCATCGCCGTGCCGATGCCCACAAAGAATCTTGGCGGACTGGACTCGCTGTTGTCTATGGTTCAGATGCCAACCGGAATCCCGGTCGCCACAGTGGCCATCGGCGGGGCCAAGAACGCAGCGATCCTTGCGGCAGAGATCCTAGCCCTCCAGGACACCGTGGTCTCTGAAAAACTAGATGGCTACCGCAAGGCTCAGGCTGAAAAAATCTATAACACCACGATCTAAGCGACCGCGGAGAGATAATTGCTTAAAAGGACGCTTCCGTTGACTCGCCGCCGAAACGCCCCCCCAGCACAAGTTTCGCATTGAGCAGGCACGTTTTTTCCTCGTCCGAGGCATTTCCTTCAATCATCTTATGAAGGAGATTGAAAGATTTCATCGCGATCTCCTTCAGAGGCTGGATTATGTGAGGGACAACGGGCTTGTTCAGCTCATAGACATCACTCTCGTCAAAGCAGACGAACGAGAAGTCTTTCGGCATGTTCAGCCCCAAGACATTAAGAGCGTTGAACCCGTACATCGCTATCTTTTTTGTCGGGAGTATAAAAGCCTCCGTGCCTCGCTTTGCCGCGTCACGGAAAACCTTGATCACATCCTTCTTGGCCGCCTCAGCCTCATATTCAATCTTATGAATACGGATGTCATCCTTCAAGCCGGCCTCCTCCATCGCAAGCGCATAACCGGTCTCCCTGTCCGTCAAGCTGGTGACACCGGACTTGTAGGTGATCATCTCGACTTTTCCGAACCCCTGGTGGATCAGGTATTTGGCGGCCATCCTTCCGGCATCCACATTGTCAACAAGAACCCTACCGAATTCGTTGCCAGGCATATTCCTGTCTATCAAGACAGTAGGAATCCCTATGTTCACCGCACGCCCTAGAGCCGCCTCCGCGCCAAGACACGGCGCCACGATCAAGCCCTCGACATTATACCCAACAACCGTGTCAACAAGGTGTGCCAATTTCTGTGGGTTTTCCTCAGAACTTGCAAAAATCACAGTGTACCCGTCCTTGTAGGCGGTGTTCTCGATGTTCCTGCAGATCTCCGCGAAAAATGGATTTGCCAAGTCCGAGATGATCACTGCGATCGAATGGGAACGGCCGCTCCTGAGTGAGGCTGCCGCATTGTTTCGTCTGTAGCCAAGTCTCTTGGCGACCTGCAGAACCCTGTCGGCAGTGTCTGGATTGACCGGACAGTCAAGTCTGCCGTCCTTTCCCATTTTTGCATTCATCACGAAAGAAACCAGGGTGACTGACACCCCGGCTTCTCTTGCCACATCCCTAATAGTTATTTTCTTCATCCTTAATTATTGTGATGTTAATTAATCTCTATCCATGAATCATGACTATCAATCCAGCCATCACAATTGACACCATACTCATCAATTTGATAAGAATGTTCAATGACGGACCTGAAGTGTCTTTGAATGGATCACCAACCGTGTCTCCTACTACAGTGGCGTGGTGGTTCTCGGAGTTCTTGCCTCCAAAATGGCCGTCCTCGATGTATTTCTTGGCGTTATCCCAAGCCCCGCCTGAATTCGCCAGGAAAATAGCCAGGATAAAACCTGCACCAAGACCACCTATAAGAAGTCCCATGACGCCTGCTTCTCCAAGAATGATACCAACAATGACCGGAACCAGGATAGCGGTAAGCGCCGGTGCCACCATCTCATGCTGGGCCGCTCTTGTAGAGATTTCCACACAACGCTTATAATCAGGACGTTGTTTCCCTTCAAGGATTCCTTTTATCTCCTTGAACTGGCGACGCACCTCAATGACCATTTTCTGTGCGGCGCGTCCCACAGCATTCATTGTCATTCCGCAGAACAGGAATGCCATCATCGCACCGACAAACACGCCGGCGAGGACTCGTGGATTCATAAGATTGACCTGATAGTAATTCACTATTTCAGGAATCGTGGCCTCGGTCACATTGACGACCTTGTCACCTACCTGAAGGACAGCGGTGCCGACATGCTGAAGACCGATTTTTATCTCCTCGATGTAGGACGCGAGGAGAGCAAGAGCGGTCAGAGCGGCCGAGCCGATAGCAAAACCCTTACCGGTTGCCGCAGTGGTGTTGCCAAGCGCGTCAAGAGTGTCTGTGCGATGACGCACCTCCGGATCCAGCTCGCTCATCTGGGCATTTCCGCCGGCATTGTCAGCTATCGGACCATAGGCATCCGTGGCGAGGGTTATGCCCAAAGTGGAGAGCATTCCCACAGCGGCGATGCTGATTCCATAGAGGCCGTTGCTGATAAACGCAGGGTCAAACGAGAATCCTGTCGCACAAAGATAAGAGACAAGAATGGCTGCCACGATGGTCACAACCGGTATGCAGGTAGAGATCATTCCTAGTCCAATCCCATTGATTATGACAGTTGCCGGCCCGGTCTGTGAGCTTTCCGCCAGATCCTGTGTAGGCTTGTAGGAATGCGAGGTGTAATATTCAGTAGCCTTGCCGATGATGACTCCCGCGAGCAGTCCCGAGATCACCGAAAGGCTGAGCTGCCACCAATTGCCAAAGCCAAGGAAATAGAACACGAGGAATGTCAGCACCGCTATGAGGCAGGCACTGAGATTGGTCCCGACACTAAGGGATTTAAGGAGGTCCTGAAGTCCGGCGCCCTCCTTGGTCCTGACCGCGTATATTCCAATTATCGAAAGAACAACACCGATGGCCGCGATCATCATCGGAGCGATGATCGCTCTCATCTGGGCGTCCACGTCACCAAAGAACGCGGAGGCGCCAAGAGCCATCGTCGCAAGGACAGACCCGCAGTAGGACTCGTAGAGATCCGCCCCCATACCCGCGACATCGCCCACATTGTCTCCTACATTGTCAGCGATTGTCGCTGGATTTCTTGGATCATCCTCCGGGATGTCCTGCTCGACCTTTCCTACGATGTCCGCGCCAACATCCGCCGCCTTGGTGTAGATTCCGCCTCCGACTCTGGCGAAAAGAGCCTGGGTGGACGCTCCCATGCCGAAAGTAAGCATTGTGGTCGTGATGACGACAAGAGTCTGAGATTCGCTGGCCTCATGGACAAAAGCGTTGAGGATCACCCACCAGACTGAAATGTCAAGAAGACCAAGGCCGACAACCGTAAGGCCCATCACAGCACCCGAGCGGAAAGCCAACTTAAGGCCAGAGTTGAGAGACTTGCTGACCGCGTTGGCGGTCCTTGCCGACGCATATGTCGCGGTCCTCATGCCGATGTAGCCGGCAAGAGCGGAAAAGAAACCACCTGTGAGGAATGCAAACGGAACCCATCTGTTTTGAACTCCGAAACCAAAGGCCAGAACACTGAACATTACAGCCAAGACAATAAAAACGACGCCGACAACCTTGTACTGTTGCTTAAGATACGCCATCGCGCCTTCGCGAACATACTGAGCGATTTCCCTCATTGTTGGCGTGCCTTCATTTTCATTCTTCATCTGACGGTAAAAGAACCATGCGAAGAACAGGGCTATCACTGAAGCCACTGGAACGAAATAAAACAGATAATTCATAAATTGATTATATATAACGATTTAGTCAAAACTATCTAAAAAAAAGGCCTTAAAACCTCTTTCACAGCGCAAATATAAGAAAAAAGTATGTTATTCAACCATAAATAATGACAAATTGATTTAAAAAATGGCGGCCCGGAAAGGTCGCCATTCTTTTATCGCCGTCAAGACTTTATTCAGCCTTCGGAGCCTCCGCAGGAGTTTCTTCAACCGCCGGGGCATCCGCTTTCTTGGAGCGGCTGCGGCGTGTTGACTTCTTTTCCTCCTTTACGGCGGCAAGCGCGGCCTCATTGAAGTCCACCAGTTCGATGAGCGCCATGTCGGCGCCGTCACCCTGGCGGTAGCCTAAGTGGAGCACACGGGTGTAGCCACCTGGACGATCAGCTATCTTGGCTGAGATCACTCCGAAGAGCTCCTTTATGGCCTCTTTATTCTTAAGATAGCTGAAAACGGTTCTGCGGGAATGAGTTGTGTCTTCCTTTGACTTGGTGATGAGAGGTTCCACGTATGATTTCAAAGCCTTGGCCTTGGCCACGGTCGTAGTGATCCTCTTATGCATGATCAAAGAAGTCGCCAAGTTGGCCAACAGAGCCTTACGGTGGGCCGACTTGCGGCCAAGATGATTGATTGCTTTATTGTGCCTCATTTCTATGCGTTCTTTTTCTTGGGTTCAATATTATATTTTCTTACATCCATCCCGAACTGTAGCTTCATCTTCTCAACAAGCTGATCAATCTCATTAAGAGACTTCTTACCGAAATTCCTGAACTTCATCAGCTCATTCCTTGAGTAGGAGACCAGATCAGCGAACGTGTCGATGTCAGCGGCCTTCAGACAATTGTAGGCTCTCACTGAAAGGCCCATGTCCGAAAGTTTGGTGAGAAGAAGATGCCTCATCCTGAGACTTTCCTCATCAAGTTCCTTGGAATCGGACTCAACAGCGTTCTCGATTGAGATCTTTTTGTCGTCCGTGAAAAGCTTGAAGTGATAGATCAGGATACTGGCCGCCTCCTGAAGCGCCGTGTTCGGAGAAATAGAGCCATCTGTGATTATTTCTAGATTGAGCTTCTCGTAGTCTGTTTTCTGCTCGACACGCCAGTTCTCAACTGTCCAATTGACTTTTCTGATGGGAGTGTAAACCGCATCGACAAGTATGGTACCTATCGGAGTGTTTTCCTCTCTCATCTCCTCTGCCGGAACAAAGCCGCGCCCCTTGGTGATGGTCAGAGAGATCTCCAGCGTGACGGACGGTTCGAGTGAGCAGATGTGCTGCTCAGGATTCAACACCTTGAAAGAAGACAATCCTTTAGAAATATCCTCCGCGGTAAACTCATTCTTACCGCTAATAACGATGTTTGCCACCTCAGAGTCAACAGTATCAACCATCCTCTTGAATCTCACTTGCTTGAGATTAAGAATGATGTCCTGCATTCCCTCGATCACACCAGGAATCGTCGCGAACTCCTGGTCCACGCCGGAGATCTTGATCTGACTGATAGCAAAACCTTCCAGAGAGGCGAGAAGTATGCGTCGGAGAGCGTTACCGATAGTCTGGCCGTATCCAGGCTCGAGCGGCCTGAACTCAAAGCGGCCGACAGTATCGGTGCCTTCGAGCATTATCACCTTGTCCGGTTTCTGAAATGCCAAGATTGCCATAATATTTCTTTTTAGGTGTTAATATTACTTAGAGTACAGGTCTACGATGAGCTGCTCATTGATGTTCTCAGGAATGTCTGCCCTTGAAGGAAGATTCAGGAATTTGCCTGAAAGCTCCCTTGAGTCAAACTCAATCCATGAATATTTTGACGCGGAAGCGACACTCTTCTGAATGACTTCGAGGCTCTTTGAACGCTCCCTGACTGCGACAACATCACCAGGCTTGACCTGGACTGAAGGGATGTTGCAGACCTCACCGTTAAGGGTGATGTGAGCGTGAGAGACAAGCTGCCTTGCGGCCGCCCTTGTAGGAGCCACACCCATTCTGTAGACAACGTTGTCAAGTCTTGACTCAAGAAGGAGAAGCAGATTCTCACCTCTCAGGCCAGCCATCTTTGAAGCCTTAAGATATGTGTTGTGGAACTGACGCTCAAGAAGACCGTACATGTAACGCACTTTCTGTTTTTCCTTGAGCTGGACTCCATATTCACGCTGCTTCTTGCGCTTCGCCGCCAGGCCATGCTGTCCCGGAGGATAATTCCTCTTCTCGAAATCCTTATCACTTCCGAATATAGGCTCGCCGAACTTACGGGCGATCTTAGTACTTGGACCAATGTATCTTGCCATAGTAATTTTGTTTTAATTCGTTAATTAGACTTTACGACGGCCTTTTGGTCTACATCCGTTGTGCGGCATCGGTGTTACATCGACAATCTCTGTGACAACGATCCCTGCGTTATTGATGGTTCTGATCGCAGACTCACGACCGGCGCCAGGACCTTTAACGAAGACTTTCACCTTACGAAGGCCAGCGTCAAAAGCTGTCTTCGCGGCATCCTCGGCAGCCACCTGGGCGGCATATGGAGTGTTCTTCTTTGAACCCCTGAAACCGCTCTTGCCTGCGGAGGACCAGCTGATCACCTGTCCCTGGTTGTTAGTCAAGGAAATGATCACGTTATTGAAGGTTGATGAAATATGGGCCTGGCCCGTAGCCTCAACCTTGACAACTCTCTTTGATGTTGTTGATTTTTTTGCCATAATTCATCCGATTTTACTTGGTTGCCTTCTTCTTGTTGGCAACAGTCTTCTTCTTACCCTTTCTTGTACGGGCATTGTTCTTGGTGCTCTGCCCACGTACAGGAAGGCCGATACGATGGCGGATACCTCTGTAGCAACCGATATCCATCAGTCGTTTGATGTTCATCTGGACGGAGGAACGAAGCTCACCCTCAATTTTGTACTCCTCTGTGATGAGGTTACGGATCGCGGCAATCTGATCATCGTTCCAATCACCGACCTTGATGTCGTAATCGATACCACACTTCTGGAGGATTTCCCTCGCCGAACTGCGGCCGATACCGTAGATGTAGGTAAGACCTATCTCACCTCTTTTGTTGTTCGGTAAATCAACACCGGCTATTCTTGCCATATTTTATCTGAAACTTTATTTGTTTTACAAACTACTTTTATTTCTGGCGCATCTTGAACTTAGGGGTCTTCTTGCAGATCACATAAAGACGACCCTTACGTCTGACGATCTTACAATCCTCGCTGCGCTTCTTGATGGATGTTTTGACTTTCATATTGTGAGAATTTTTTATTTGTACCTGAAAGATATTCTTCCTTTAGTCAAATCGTAAGGTGAAATTTCAACCCTCACCTTGTCTCCAAGGAGGATGTGGATGAAATTCATTCTCATCTTGCCGGAGATGTTGCAGAGAAGGACGTGGCCGTTCTCAAGCTCCACCTTGAACATTGCGTTGGGAAGAGTCTCGATCACCTTTCCGTCTTGCTCTATCGCTACTTGTTTGGACATTGAAAAAACACTTTAAAATTTACCAGTACTTTCTATATAATCAAAAGTTGACAGTTGTTCCGCCTTGCCTTTCCGGACAACAACCGTAAGCTCATAATGAGCCGCGTTCTTGTGATCAGATGTGTGCACAGCCCAACCATTTCTGGCCACATACACTCCTCTGCCTCCCGCATTGATCATTGGCTCAATGCAGATGACCATTCCTTCCACAAGCCTGCATCCATGACCCTGACGCCCATAGTTCGGAACACCAGGAGCCTCATGCATTTCCTTCCCCAACCCGTGACCTTCGAGTTCACGGACCACAGAGAAGCCGAACGACTCAGCGTACGATTGCACCGCGTGTCCGATGTCTCCAGTCCTGTTGCCGGCCACAGCGGCCTCAATCCCCTTATAGAGCGAGGCCTTTGTGACATCCATAAGCTTTCGCGTCCCGGCGTCCACCTCCCCTACCGGGAAAGTGTAAGCCGAATCGCCATTATAGCCCTTGTACAAGGTTCCTATGTCCACCGACACTATATCCCCTTCCTTGAGAACATAGTCCGACGGGAAGCCATGTACAACCACATCATTGACCGAAGCGCATATAGCGGCGGGAAAACCTTCGAATCCAAGAAAACTAGGAATAGCACCATTGTCACGGATAAAAGTCTCGGCCACCTCATTCAACCTCGCGGTTGTCACACCAGGAGCGACCACCTTGCCGACTTCCGCCAATGTCTTTGAGACAAGTATGGCATTCTCGCGCAATAGTTCGATTTCCTCTTCTGTCTTAGGCTTAACCATCAATCAAACGATTATCAAAATTACATTCCAGAACGTCCACTGATGCGGCCCGTCTTCATCAAACCATCATAATGACGCATCAGAAGATAACTCTCTATCTGCTGAAGTGTGTCAAGAACAACGCCCACGAGAATCAGCAGCGAGGTTCCTCCATAGAAACTTGCAAACTGATCCTGCACACCCATAATCATTGCGAAAGCAGGAAGTATGGCGATGATGGCGAGGAAGATCGAGCCAGGGAGAGTGACCTTTGACATAATTGAGTCAAGGTAGTTGACCGTGGCCTTCCCAGGCTTGACTCCAGGGATGAACCCACCGTTCTTCTTCATGTCCTCAGCCATCATTGTAGGATTGACTGTGACAGCTGTGTAGAAGTACGTGAAGATCATGACGAGGAAACCAAAAATAAGGTTGTACCAGAAACCTGTGTAGTTGCCCAGTGTGGCCGCCAGACCTCTTGTGGCGTCAAAACGGGAGAACAGAAGCGGGAACAGCATCAAGGCCTGGGCGAAGATGATAGGCATCACTCCCGCAGCGTTGATCTTAAGAGGGATGTATTGGCGTACACCACCATATTGCCTGTTGCCGACAACTCTCTTGGCATACTGTACAGGAACTCTTCTGACACCCTGGACGAGCGCGATGGTCGCCACGATGACGAGGAACCAAATGATGAGCTCAACAATCAGTGCGATCGGACCACCACCGGCAGTCGTGCTGAGCTTTGTGCCGATCTCACTGAAGAGCGCGAAAGGCAAACGAGCCACGATACCGATCATGATGATCAATGAGATGCCATTGCCGATACCCCTGTCCGTGATTCTCTCACCAAGCCACATGACGAACATCGAGCCCGACATCAGGATGATCGTGGCCACAAGATTGTACATGAATCTGCTCCACCCCAGCTGAGTCTCCGCAAGGAACGCGGCGTTTGGAATCTGGCTGTGGATAGAAGCGATGTAGGCAGGTCCCTGGATGCAGAGAATCAGAATCGTGAGGTACCTGGTCAGCTGATTCATCTTCCTGCGCCCGCTTTCACCCTCCATCTGGAGCTTCTTGAAATAAGGGACGAACATGCCCAGAAGCTGAATCACGATTGAAGCGGAGATGTACGGCATCACTCCCAACGCAAAGATGGAAGCGTTGCCGAATGCACCTCCGGAGAACATATTCAACAGACCGACGAGGCCATCCTGCGTGCTGTCCTGAAGGGACGCAAGCAGGGTCGTGTCGATACCTGGCAACACGATGAAGCAGCCCAACCTGTAGACCAGGATGAGAAGGCACGTGTAACCGAGTCTCGTACGGAGCTCTTCGATCTTGAAGATGTTCTTTATTGTTTCTATAAACTTCTTCATCGCTATTTACCGATTACGGTTGCCTTACCACCTGCCGCCTCGATCTTTGATGCAGCCGAAGCCGAGAATGCATCAGCAGTAACATTGACAGCCGCGTTGATCTCTCCGTTCCCAAGAACCTTTACAAGTTCTTTGTTGTCGGCAAGACCTGCAGCCTTGATGTCCTCAATGCCGATCTCAGCTTTGCCGAGCTGGTCGGCAAGAGCTTGCACATCAGAGACATTGACTGCTCTGAACTCTATTCTTGTAGGGTTCGTGAATCCGAACTTAGGAACACGTCTCTGGATAGGCATCTGGCCTCCCTCAAAACCGATCTTATGTTCGTAGCCAGCGCGTGCCTGTGCACCTTTGGTACCACGTGTGGATGTTCCACCCTTGCCGGAACCCTGGCCACGGCCAAGACGCTTGCTGTTGTGAGTCGCACCTTTTGCAGGTTTCAAATTTTCCAGTTTCATCTATTCGTCCTCCTGATTAGATTTCTTCAACTTCAACAAGGTGACGGATTTTGGCGAGCTGGCCTTCTGTCACCGGAGTCTTCTCGACCTCCACGGTCTGGTGCATCCTGCGGATGCCGAGGGTGGTCAGATTAGCGATCTGCCTCTTTGTACATCCGTTCTTGCTTCTTACCTGTGTTATCTTAAGTTTTGCCATAACTGCGATTCCTCCTAACCGTTAAAAACTTTACTCATAGGAACTCCACGAAGACCGGCTACAGTGTAGGCATCCCTCATCTGGGTAAGAGCGACAACAGTGGCCTTCACAAGGTTGTGAGGGTTTGAGGAACCTTTTGACTTAGCCAGGACATTCTGGATGCCGGCAGACTCAAACACCGCACGCATGGCGCCACCCGCCTTGACTCCAGTACCTGGAGCGGCAGGCTTCATGAACACTACAGAGCCACCGAACTTTGATTCCTGCTCATGAGGAATGGTGGTGTTGATGATAGGAATCTTCACGAGATTCTTCTTGGCGTCCTCAACTCCCTTGGCGATGGCGGCTGTCACCTCATTGGCTTTTCCAAGACCATAACCAACAACGCCATTCTCGTCACCCACTACCACAATCGCGGCAAAGCGGAAGTGCCGACCACCCTTGGTGACCTTAGTCACTCTCTGGATGGCGACCAATCTGTCTTTCAACTCAAGATCAGACGTCTTTACTCTCTTAACATTTGTATTTGCCATAGTCTTTCTCAATTAGAAAATAAGGCCACCTTCACGGGCAGCGTCGGCCAAACTTTTAACTCTTCCGTGATAGAGATAACCTCCACGGTCAAAAGAGACAGTGGTGATTCCTTTCTCCTTGGCACGCTCTGCGATCGCCTTTCCGACGATGGCCGCGGCTTCGATTCCGTTCTTGCCTTTGCACTCAACGGCAAGACCTTTGTCATTGGATGCGGCAGCGACAAGTGTCACGCCTTTCTGATCGTCCACTACCTGGACGTAGATCTGCTTGTTGCTCCTGAAGACTACCATCCTTGGTCTTTCAGCTGTACCATTGACATGCTTGCGGATGCGGAAATGGACTCTTCTTCTTCTTTCAATTCTATTCAATGCCATGTCTATGTCCTCCTAATTATTTAGCTCCAGCAGTCTTGCCGGCCTTGCGGCGAAGCTGCTCGCCAACGAACTTGATACCCTTGCCCTTATAAGGTTCCGGCTTGCGGAGTGAACGAATCTTGGCTGCAACCTGTCCGATGAGCTGCTTGTCTACACTCTTGAGAATGAGGACAGGGTTCTCGCCCTTCTTTACATTCGGAACCTCTGCCTTGATCTCAGGTGCAAGCATCAGCTGTACATCGTGAGAATAGCCCAGCGAAAAAGTAAGGAGCTGTCCCTGCGCGGCCACACGATAACCAACGCCGACGAATTCCTGCTTCTTCTCGTACCCGGTGGAGACACCGACAACCATGTTGTGGACGAGAGCGCGGTACAGACCATGCATCGAGCGATGTCTAGGCTGGTCTGTCGGACGGGAGAATTTGATTTCATTATCCTCAACGGTGACCTTGATGTCCGGATCAACTTTCTGGCTCAACTCACCAAGAGGTCCTTTAACCTTCACTACGTTGCCAGGGAGAAGCTCAACGCTCACCTTGTCCGGAAGGCTTACAGGCAATTTACCGATTCTTGACATTATTTTTTTCTTTAATCGTTAATAAACATAGCAAATAACCTCGCCGCCGACGTTCAGGTTCTTCGCCTCTTTGTCAGTGATGACACCTTTGGATGTTGAAAGAATGGCGATGCCCAGCCCATTCAGCACTCTTGGCATGTTCTCAACATCGGCATAGACTCTCATACCGGGAGTAGACACACGCTTGATTTTCTTCACCGCCGCCATCTTGGTCTGAGGGTGGTACTTAAGAGCGATCTTGATGGTGTTGTAAGGAGTTCCCTCAACAATCTTGTAGCTGAGGATGTAACCTTTCTCACAAAGGATCTCGGTGATCGCGGCCTTCATCTTGGAAGAAGGGATCTCAACGATCTTCTTTCCGGCAGAATAGGCGTTGCGGACCCTTGTAAGATAATCTGCAATTGGATCAGTCATTGTTAATTTTTTTTAAGATCGACGTCCTGTGGACGCCCGATATCCGATTGTTAATAAATAAATATGTTACCGCTGTTACCAGCTTGCTTTCTTCACACCCGGGATAAGACCGTTGCTGGCCATCTCACGGAACTGGATTCTGCTCAATCCGAAAGCCCTCATATAACCCCTTGGGCGGCCAGTAAGAGAGCAACGGTTGTGCAGACGTACAGGAGACGCGTTTTTCGGAAGCTTGTCCAAAGCCGCCCAATCACCTGCTTCCTTGAGTGCCTGCCTCTTTGCGGCATACTTGGCAACCAGTTTCGCGCGCTTTACCTCACGCGCTTTCATAGATTCTTTTGCCATATTCCTTATTTGTTATGTTTCTTGAAAGGAAGACCGAAAGCGGCGAGAAGGGCGTGCGCCTCTTCGTCTGTCTTCGCTGTAGTGACGAAAGTGATCTCCATCCCGTGGATTCTCGGATTCTTGTCAATGTCCACCTCAGGGAAGATGATCTGCTCCTTAAGGCCAAGAGTGTAGTTGCCCCTGCCGTCCATCTTCTCGGCGATACCGTTGAAATCTCTGATTCGAGGAAGGGAGATGCGGATAAGCCTCTCAAGGAACTCATACATCTTCACATCACGAAGCGTCACCTTTACTCCGATAGGCATGCCTTTACGAAGGCGGAAGTTGGAAACGTCCTTTCTGGATGTGGTGAGAATAGCCTTCTGTCCTACGACCTTACCGAGTTCCTCAGCTGCCTCCTCAACAAGTTTCTTGTCGTTCGTGGCTTCTCCGATTCCTTCATTGATGGTGATCTTGACGAGCTTGGGAACCTGCATAACAGTCGTGTAAGAGAACTGCTTCATCAACTTCTCGACAATCTCTTCCTTGTAGACCTTCTTGAGAGAAGGCACATATCCTGCAGGAAGCGCCTGCGCTTCAGCCGGTTTGTTTGTAGCTTTCTTTGCCATAGTTACTTAATCTCCTCTCCTGATTTCTTTGAGTAACGGACTTTCTTTCCGTCAACGAACTTATAGCCGACTCTCGTTGGTGTCGGTTTGCTCTGGGCAGGGTCAAGAAGCTGTACGTTTGAAATATGGATTCCAGCCTCTTGCTTGACAATGCCGCCTTGAGGCTGCTTTGCGTTTGGTTTTGTGTGCTTGCTGACAACGTTGACGCCTTCAACAACGACGCGATCCTTCGCCGGGATGACGGTCAGGACCTTTCCGGTCTTGCCCTTGTCGTTACCGGCATTCACATACACGGTGTCACCCTTCTTAATACGTAACTTTTTCATAACTATCAATGATTAAAGGACCTCCGGCGCCAGTGAAACAATCTTCATGTAATTCTCACGCAGCTCTCTGGCCACAGGGCCGAAGATACGTGTTCCGCGAAGCTCACCCGCGTTGTTCAGAAGAACGCACGCGTTGTCATCGAAACGGATGTAGGATCCGTCCGGCCTGCGGATTTCTTTCTTAGTACGGACAACGACAGCCTTTGAGACCGATCCCTTCTTGGCGTCACCGCCAGGAAGAGCGCTCTTGATCGCAACTACGATCTGGTCGCCGACTGTCGCATATCTATGATGGGTACCGCCAAGCACACGGACGCAGAGGACTTCCTTTGCACCGCTGTTGTCGGCAACCTGTAAACGTGTTTCCTGCTGTATCATATTACTTAACTTTTTCTACGATTTCAACTAATCTCCACCTCTTGGTCTTGCTGAGAGGACGGGTTTCCATTATGCGTACGGTATCCCCTTCGCTGCACTCGTTCTTGTCATCCTGAGCGACGAACTTGGTGGTCTGCTTGATGAACTTACCGTAGAGAGGATGCTCTTTCTTGGTCTCGACCGCAACGATGATGGTCTTGTCCATCTTGTTGCTGACCACTACGCCGATTCTTTCCTTACGAAGATTTCTTTCCATAAGACTGATGATTATTTCTGTTCTTTTTCTTTCTCAGCGAGGATAGTGAGCATACGAGCGATATCCTTTCTGACTTTCTTGAATTCCGATGTGTTCTCCAATGGAGAGATGGCGTGGTTGAGCTTCATCGTGTCAAGCCTGTTTTTTTCAACCTGGATGCGGTCCTGCAGATCTGCAATGGACATCTCGCGAACTTCAGATGTTTTCATTATTCCTTCTCTCTTTCTTATTGTTCAACATAATCCCTGCGGACAACGAACTTTGTCGCGATAGGAAGTTTGTGGGCGGCAAGCCTCATCGCCTCTTTGGCTATGGCGAGAGACACTCCGTCAGCCTCGAAGATAATACGTCCCGGAGTCACAGGAGCCACAAATCCCTGAGGATCACCTTTTCCTTTACCCATACGGGTATCCAAAGGCTTCTTGGTGAATGGCTTTACCGGAAAGATCCTGATCCAGATCTGCCCCTCACGGTTCATGCAACGTGAAATAGCCTGACGCGCGGACTCAATTTGCTGCGCTGTGATCCAGCAGTTCTCGAGGGTCTTGAGACCGAAGGAACCGAACGCGAGCTGGTTGCCTCTCTGAGCCATACCCTTCATCACGTTCTTTTGTTCTCTTCTGAACTTAGTTTTCTTTGGTTGTAACATTGCTGTATTACTTTAATAATTTCCAAATCCTCCAAAATCTATTGAATATTAGCGAGTTACGCCTCTATGGCCTAGAATTTGGGACTGCAAAGTTAGCAAAAAAATATGGATTTCAAATACTATTTAAAAAAATTTTCAACTTTTTCGACCTTGAAATCATAGGTGGAAAAAGCGGATTTTCAATGTTTTAGACAAAGACAAGATAATATTTTGACAGAAATTTCGACATAAGTCAAGCGCCGCTATCAGCAAGCGTCCGCATGGCACACTTTTTTCAGAAAAGAACTAATTTTGCAAATCAAGACAATGAGTGGGTTGAAAACATATCTCGGATGCCTTCTTGGAGGGCTGCTGGCGGCGACGGACATCATCGGTGGTGAGATTTCCGACATGCCGCCTCAAGACGTCAGGAAAGGAAGGTCCGGTTACATGGGCTACCGCGTCGAGAATGGAGACACAGCTTACTACGACAGCCTTGATCCGGTCTGGATTTTCCCTAAAGGCTACAGGGGAAGCAGGCGGGATCTCAAGAAATTCTATAGGTTGGTCTACAATTTCAACAAAGTCTACCCCTACGCCCTGCTGGCTTGCGACATGGAAAGGCAAGTCGACAGGCACATTTCCGAAAACAGTCTGCGCAGGCGAAAAAAGGAAAAGTACATAAATCGACTTCAGAACGAATTGCTTGACGCTTACGAGAAGCCTCTCAGAGGCATGACCATCTCCCAGGGAAAGCTTCTCATCAAATTGGTGGACAGAGAAATCGGCAAATCTCCCTATCTCGTGATCAAGAGTTACAAAAGCGGCATCTCCGCCGGCTTCTGGCAGGGAGTGGCCAAAGTTTTCGGTCAGGATCTAAAAAGTCACTACGACCCTGACGGAGAAGACAAGATGATCGAATACCTCGTCGAGAAATGGCAAAGAGGGGAGTTCGACGCCCTTTATTATTCAATATTCTGGGAAATGCCCAAGCATCCTGACATTGTGTCGAAGAATATAAAATTCGACGAGTGAGGTGACACCCAGTCCTTGAGGATAAGGAGCCTGGCTCCGGTAGGAAGTACAAGGTCCTCGCTTACATGGAAATGCCCGAAAATGAAATAGTCCACATGACGCCTTGACGAGAATTCCGACGCAAACTTGTACAAGGGTTCATCGGCGCCACGGAAGGAATATTCCAGACTCTTCGCCACGCGGCTTTTCTTAGACCAACCCTTTCCAAAACGGAAAGCGATGTAAGGGTGCAGGAGGCTGAAAAGGCTCTGGAAAAACTTATTGCGGAATCCCCGGCGCATCAGTTTGTACAGCCAGTGGCCTGGCCCAAGGCCGTCCCCATGACCCAGGCAGAAAACCTTTCCTCCGATCTCCGCCACATACGGCTGCTGAAGGATTTTCATGCCGAGCTCCTCAAAATAATGGAAGCACCAGATGTCGTGATTGCCTTGAAAAAAGCACACTTCGACCCCGGAATCCATCAAATCCAGCAAAGCCGCGAACACCCTGACATAACCTTTAGGGACCACGTCGTGGTACTCGTACCAAAAATCCCAGATGTCTCCAAGGAGATAAAGAGTTCTCGTCCTGTCCTTGGGAATAGACTTAAGGAATCTCACGAAGCGGGCCTCCCTGTCCGCCGGATCATTGACATCAAGGCCAAGATGGACATCCGACACAAAATACACGAGGGTTCTGGCTGTCATCAGGGTCAATGAATATTCCTAAGCGAAGATCAAGAGCAGAAGCGAGACGACGAGGCAGTAAATGGCGAACCATGTAAGCCGGGCCTTCTTCACAATGGCGATCATCACCCTGCACGCAAACAGTCCGGAGACAAAAGCGGCGAAAAAGCCGACCGCAAGGCAGACCGGGCTGAGTCCGCCACCCAGGGCAGCCTCTCCAGTCAAGCCCTTGAGAACATCCAAGAGCTGCTCTCCGATGATCGGAACGAGCACCATAAGGAACGAGAACTGGGCCATGACCTCACGCTTCACTCCGCACAGAAGCCCGGTGGCTATTGTGGTTCCTGAACGCGACAGTCCTGGAGCCACGGCGGCAGCCTGACCCACACCTACTACAAACGCCTGCCAATAAGAGATTCCGTTCCTCGCGCCAGGCGCGGGAGCCTTGACCTCACGCTTCGCACGACCAGACAGATCGGAAAGAAACAGAAGAACCGCTGTGACAATCAGGCAGACCGCCACAGTGAAAAGGTTGTCGGAGAACAATGCCTCGACCTTGTCCTTGAACAGAAGCCCTACGATGGCCACCGGAACCATAGAGACCACTATTTTGAAGACATAGTCGGTCTCATCGTTGTAGGTGAAACGGAAAAGGCCCGCCAAAAGTTTGCAGATCGGCTTCCAAAATACGATTATCGTACTGAGAACCGTGGCGAGGTGGACAGTCACGGTAAAATCCAGAAAGCCTTCGCCATCCACTCCCAGAAGTTCCTTGGCTATCATAAGATGGCCGCTTGAGCTGACCGGCAAAAACTCGGTGAGTCCTTGGACTATTCCTAAAATAAGGGCTTGCAACCAGTTCATATCCTATTCGTTTTGATTGTTTACAGTGTTTTTAGGACGGCGGATTATGGCAATGACCTCGATCACGATCCCGCAGATGATCACAAGCGGCGCGGCAACCAGCCTTTGGAAGTCAAACATGGCCCAATTAAATCTGTCGGGATCCACGGTCCCGCCCCCTATCATAAGGACAAAGCCGGCTACCATAACGATAAAGCCCATCAGCAGAAGCCGCAGCCCTTTGCCGGTAATTGACATCTTGGTGTTTTCAGACATATTCATTTAACTTAGATCAGCAGTAAAGTTCATCTTTGGACAAGGAGACAAGACGTCCCACGACAACGTACGTGCTCACCGTACAGATCACGACCCCGGCGACGATGATCACGCCAAGCGCGATCAGAAGCAGATCAAGCCTGAACACTTCGAAAAGCTGAGCGAACTCACTGCGCACGAAGAACAGGATCCCGACAAGCATGGAGGCTGCGATGAGGGCCGAGAAAAGTCCTTGGAACACAGCCTGAACAAGAAAAGGAGCACGGATGAAGGACTTGGTGGCTCCCACAAGCATCATTGTGTGGATTGTGAACCTGCGGGAGTACACATTGAGCCTCACGGTGTTGTTGATGAGCACAAAAGAAATGAAAAGCAGCAGCGCGATAAAGACCCCCAAGACGAGTGAGACCTTTTTCAGATTCGTGTTCAGCTTGTCCACCAAAGACTGTTGATAGACTACCTCATCGACAAGAGGGGACTTGAGGATCTCTTTCCGGACCACCTCAAGGCTGTCCAAGGACACATAGCCGGCCTTCAGGGTGACCTCGATGGAGACAGGGACCGGAGCGGTCTCGAACACGCTCAGGAAATCATCTCCAAGCAGTTCGGACATTTCCTTTATGCCCTGCTCCCTTGACACAAAGACCGAGCTCTTGATGAACGGCTCGGAATCCAGCTGTGACAGATACCGCACAGCCTCATCGTCATCGACCTCCTGCTTCATCAACACCGAGACCTGCATGTTTTCCTTGAAATAGTCGGACACGCTTCCGGCGTTGACCAGTAAAAGGCAGGCCACACCCACAAGCAGCAACACCAAACTGATGCTGATGACAGTGGAAAGCCAGGCTCCGATGAGCCGCCTGCGTATCAATCTGTTTTCTCCGGACGCCATTTCGCGTAACATTCCAAATTAACTCCAAAGATAGTGAAATATCGAAATATGAAAAAAAATTATTACCTTTGTAAGACAAGAATTATATCATGGGAAAGCCCGTAAACAGAGTATTATTCGTCAATTCGGAAATCATGCCGTTCCTTCCTGAGACCCCGATCTCAAGGATAGGACGCTACCTGCCGCAAGGCATTCAGGAGCATAAAAAGGAAATCAGGGCGTTCATGCCGCGTTACGGTTGCATCAACGAACGCAAAAACCAGCTCCACGAGGTGATCCGGCTTTCGGGAATGAACATCATCATCGGGGATGTGGACAGACCCCTCGTGATCAAGGTCGCATCGATCTCCTCCGCAAGGATTCAAGTCTATTTCATTGACAACGAAGACTATTTCCGTCGCAAGCAGATTTCCCGCGACTCCGACGGGAAGTTCTTTGAGGACAATGGCCAAAGGGCCATTTTCTTTGCCCGCGGGGTCCTGGAGACCGTCAAGAAGCTACGCTGGGCACCGGATGTGATCCACTGTCATGGATGGATTTCCCACCTTGTGCCCATCTATCTGAAAAAGGCCTACAATGGAGACCCGATCTTCAACGGAAGCAGGGTCGTCACTTCGCTGTACGGGGAGATAGCAGGTGAAAGTTTCTCATCTGATTTCAAGGACAACGCATTGTTCGGAGGCATCAGGCCGTCTGACCTGCCGCTGCTTGACAACCCCACTGGCATAAATCTTGCGGAAACCGCCGCCATGTATTCAGACGGTGTCATTTTCGGAGACAAAGACGTTGACCCTGAGTTGATCAAGTTCTGCCAAAACCGAAACATACCGACACTTCCATTCAATGAGGAATCAATGGCCAGCGGACGCTACATTGATGAATATGATGGTTTTTATCAACAGTTGCAGTAAATGAGAAAACTCACAGCAGTCATCATTCTGGCAGCAGGTCTTGTGTCCTGCGTCGGATCGGATCAGAACCTCGGAGGAGACTTCATCCCCACCGACATGAAATACGACTTCCACACAGCGGAATTCGATCTGAATGAGATTTGGATGAAATCCGTGGACAGTCTTTCGGCATATTCATCAAGGAGAATAACCATCGGCGCGATAAGGGATGAGACATTCGGACTTTTCAGCAGAGGAAGCGTGGTGACCCTGGTTCCCGTGATCGACACCGTGGATTTCGGGAAGGATCCGGTTTTCAAGAAGTTCAAGTTCAAGGCGGCTGTAGATTCGATTTCGGTCGCGGAAGAGAGTCAGGCGCATATTCTTCAGAATGTCTACGTCTATTCCCTCTCGGAGCCTCTGAGCGAAAGGAACTATTTCTCAAGGGCCGAGATAAAACACAGCAAAAAAAGAATCACCAAGGGAGTTCCGGTGGCGAATGGAGTGGACTCTCTCTCGTTTGAGTTCACAGAAGACTACGGCAAGCAGTATCTAAACATGACCCAGGACGACCTGAAGGATCTGGAGACATATTCAAAGAAATTTCCCGGAATATACATTTGCACCGACAACCCGACCGGGAACGGCGGCAGGTTCGACATGTATGAGTTGGACATACTCAGGACATCCGCAAGCGGCTACATCACCAGAACCGACAACTACGCCATCCTCTACTTCAACGGAGAATTCAACGGGGAGCGCAGGGACTCCTCCCTTATGTTCTACTTCAGTCCTGTGAAAATGCAGGACCTTGACTCTCTGATCAACGCCAACACTGTCCCCAGCCAGTACGTCTTCAACGTAGACAGACACGAGTCAGACAAGCTCGCGGGCAAGGCCACTGACAAGATCTACATAGAGGGAGGCAGTGGGGTCAAGCCTATGGTTCCGGCCAAAGAGATACACGGACTCGTCAACGCCGAGATCATTAAAAACGGCGGCGATCCGGCCACCACGCTGATAACGAAGGCCACCATAGAGCTTCCGTTCGAATTCCCCGACGACTACACAACCATGTTCCGCTATCCTAAGGTTCTGAGCCCGACAATCAAGATCAGCACAGACACCACTGTCACCTTCGCAGGGCTGACCGACGCCAGTGCATCCGACGAGAACCAAGGAGACATCAACCGCTCGCTGTGCAACTACGCTCCGGACATCACCCATCACGTACAACAGATCATACGGAAAAAGGCGGATGACAGCAAGCTTTCAAGCTATGACATCTGGTTCCTGATCATGTGGTACGAGAAGACGACCACAACTGATGCCAATGCACAGGAGATGGCGAATTACTACCAGCAGCTTGCATACTATTCCTATGCCAACCAAATTTACGGTGGCTACGGAGGCTATGGATATGGCAGTTATGGTTATGGCGGTTACGGCAGCTATTACAACAATTATTACAATTACTCAATAATGGCTCAGTACGCCGCGTCGTCAGCGACGACTACGACATCCGACACCGAGCTGGACAAAGACCGCTACTACAGAGCGGTCCTTTACGGCCCGGAATCAAAGGAGAGACGCCCAAAGCTGAAAGTCACCTACGCTCTCCCAAAAGGACTGCCGGAGAAATAATCAGATGGCCGCCTCGTGATCCTCAAGGGGCAGCCATCGCCTCGGCGGGACAGACATCAGGGCCGATAAAAAAAGCCTCGGAGAGTCTCTCCGAGGCTTAATTCTTGTCAGTCAATAGATTTATGCCTGCTCCTTGCTGGCGAGCTTCTCCTTGACCTTGTCGATTGCATCCTTAACGGTTGCAATTGTACTTGTCTCCTCATCAGGAATCTTGATTCCGAACACTCTCTCAAACTCCATAAGAAGCTCAACAGTGTCAAGGGAATCAGCCCCGAGATCATTTGTGAAGTTGGCGCTCTCAGTCACTTCGGATTCCTCAACGCCCAGCTTGTCAACGATAATCGCTTTGACCTGCTTTACAATTTCTTCGTCAGTCATAATTGAATAATTAAAATAAGTATTTTCCTATTAAATGGGGTACTATCGCGCACCCAAGACAAAAGGGAATGCAAATAGCGGTACAAAGTAAGTAAAAAATAGTTGATTATGCAAATTTGCGAACATGGAGAAAAACACTAAAGGAAATACGGAACATAAGCTCGGACTTTCAAGACGTCAGAGCCTCTTGCGGCTCAGGTCCAACCATATTCTCAAACCATTGAGAGAGTTCAACAGATAGAAAATGTACTTGATGAGCATGACAGCTGCATTGCCAGACCCGGCCCCGCCCACCAGGGCGACACTCCAAAGAGAGATGGAAAAAAGGTTGACCAAGATCCAAAGGTACCACTGCTCCATGAAAGCCAGGCTCATCAGAACCTGTCCCGCTATGTTGAGTATCATGACGGCAGCGTCAAGAAGAATCTTATCCCTGTCTATACTTTCAATCTTTCCCGCCGAAAGCTTCAATCCATCAACATACAGCAAGACAAGATAGATCACCAAGACACCAATGAATATTCCAGCCGCCAACCACACCCACTGCCTGACTGTGAGCCTACGGGCCCTTAAATGTGATCCATCCTCTCCGGAACGCACGCCGGCCCCTCTCTTGCTCCACTGCCAGAATCCAATGAACTGCATCGGGAGAAAATAAAAGGCATGAAGCGCGAAATTGCCCATGATGCCGTTGTCCAGATAGACAATTGTTCCGATCAGGACGTCGATAAAGCCGAAAAGGAACGTCAGGATGTTGCCGTTTGCCGACATGACAGTGTTCACAACTCCCATGACAGACCCGAATGAAGCCAGAAGAAGCATGAAGGTCTTAACTCCAGGCTGCTGAAGTTTGAATACAGTCGTCAATGTAACAGCCAACGTCATTCCGGCCACAAGGAATATGTTGAACGCAAGGTTGAATCCGCTCTCTTTTGCCATTGTCATCACGTAAAGAAGTTAGGATAAGGTTATCCGCATGTTGAATCTGCAAATATAAACGTTTTTTATTCATGAAGAAGGCTTTTGGACAGAAAAACACAAATCAAAAAATGGCGATTCATATTATTAATAAGAGAAATCATTATATTTGCCTAGCAATCAAAACATCCTGATGAAAGCATCTAATCTCATAATCGCGCTGGCCACACTGTTAATGTCCGCCGTCTCAGCCATCGGTGCCGGGCCGCTTAAGTTGAGCGGCAAGGTCATTGATTCCAAAAGCGGGGAAGCTGTCGCCGGAGCGGTGGTTAAACTGGATGGCAACTACCTGTGGGCTGTGTCGGACCTCAACGGAAAATTCTCAATCGACGGCGTGCAGCAAGGAGACTACGACATGAATGTCTCCTGCCTGGGCTATGTTGACCACGACCGTAAGATCTCCGTGAAGCAAGACCTCTCCGGCCTGGAGATCAAATTGACAGTCAGCTCACTGGCCTTGGAAGGCGTGGTGGTGACAGCGGAAAAATCCAAAGACAACATCAACACCACCCAGAGAATAGGACGCAATGCGCTGGATCACTTGCAGATGTCAAACATGGCAGACATCTCCGCCCTCCTCCCTGGAGGGAAGACCGTCAATCCAGACTTGACAACAGACAACGTACTGTCTCTCAGAAGCGGAGGCTCGACGGCGGGCAATGCCGCGTTCGGAACGGCCATTGAAGTCGATGGGGTGAGAATCGGGGACAACGCCAGCTTCGGGAAGATGGAGGGAACAGGGACAAGGAGCATCTCCGTGGACAACATCGAGTCAGTGGAAGTGATCACCGGTGTGCCGTCAGCGGAGTACGGAGACCTCAACAGCGGAATGATCCGCGTGACCACGAGAAAAGGCAAGACCCCGGTGAACGTCACTTTCTCTGTCAACCCGAGGACTTACGAGACCAGCGCGTCCAAAGGATTCGACCTTGGATCACGCAACGGCATCCTCAACGTGAGTATGGAATGGGCCAAGGCCACAAAGAAACTGACATCGCCCTACACTTCATACACAAGAAGAGGCTTCACTCTGGATTACAGCAACACCTTCGCCAAGAAGCTTCGCCTTGAGGCCGGAATCTCCGGGAACCTGGGCGGGATGAACAGCAAGAACGACCCGGACCTGTTCTCCGATGAATATTCAAAGATCAGAGACTATGTACTCACCCCTCATTTCAAGCTGGTCTGGCTGCTGAACAAAGGTTGGGTCACCAACATAAGGCTGGAAGGTTCCGTCTACTATCACGACAATCTCTCAAAAACGCATGAGTACAATTCATTCGGATCGTCACAACCATCAGTGCATTTTGAAGAGGAAGGCTACAGCATCGCCGACTCCCTTCCCCTTACCTTCTACTCAGATCTGGTGGAGGACTCAAGGGAACTGGATTACTCTGCTGGGCTGCACTACGACTGGCTGAAGCACTTTGGAAACGTCAAAAGCGTCCTAAAGGCCGGAGCGACATGGAAAGCAGACGGCAATATGGGCGAGGGAGAATACTACGAAAATCCTTCCCTGGCGGCCAACGGCTACCGCCCGAGACCTTACAAAGACTATCCCTACATGCACAACACAGCCTTCTACCTTGAGGACAACCTTACTCTCCCCGTCGGAAAGACCTCGTTCAATCTAAGCGCGGGACTCCGTCTGGAAAACGTCTTCCTGAAGGGAACGTCCTACAACAACCTCCACACACTCTCCCCGCGTCTCAACGCCAAATGGTCATTTGGCAGGCACATGGCGGTCCGTGGAGGCTGGGGAATCACCCGGAAACTGCCGTCTTTCTTCATCCTCTATCCTAAACAGGAGTACCGTGACATGCAGGTTTTCGGAGCATCCTACGGGACATCCGGGCAGGCGGCATACGTCTACCACACGGTGCCATATTCAATAAAGTACAATCCAGACCTTGAATGGCAGGGCAACTCAAATTCGGAGGTCGGCATAGATGCTGAATACGGCGGTTTCAAGCTGTCCATCGTCGGCTTCCTCAACATCACCAGGAATCCTTACGAGATCAGGAACAGCTACACTCCCGTGGACAACCGCATCAGCGCGCTTCCGGCAGGCTTCACCATGCCCGCCGATCCGACTTTCAAGGTCGACCGGCACACAGGTGTGATCTACGTAAGCGGAGACGGCGGGACTTCCTGGACGGAGATGGCCACCAAGGTGATAGACCGCACATTCGTGAATTCAAGCATCCAAGGCAACGGAATGTCCATCAGAAGGTCCGGAATCGAGCTGACCGCAGATTTCCCAGAGATAAAACCTGTCAGGACGTCATTCAGACTTGACGCATCCTACAGCCACAGCCGCTACGTGGACGACGGCTTGTCCTACTACTACAACACAGGCTGGCAGCACACGTCTCTGGCCAACAGGTCCTACCAGTACGTAGGAATCTACGCAGGAGGGAACTCGGTGGTCAATGGAAAGGTAACAGACAACATCGACGCGAACCTCACCGCGATAACGCACATCCCGCAGGCCCGCCTGGTGGTCACTGTAAGACTGGAGGCGGCTCTGATGAGGCACTTCCGCAATCTTTCCGGGCACAACGGCAAGACCTACGCGTTCACGGTCAGCGAGGATTCCAACACACCGACAGGAGGCGACATCTACGGAGGGAATTCCTACACTGCGATCTACCCTGTCAAATACATGGACCTTAATGGCAACGTGCTCAACTGGACCGAAGATTGCGCTTCGGACCCTGACCTCGCCAGGCTCATAATCCGCTCCGGGAACATTTACACCTTCGCCATGGACGGCTATGACCCGTACTTCTCCGCAAACCTCAGCATCACCAAGGAGATCGGCGACCATGTGTCGCTCTCGTTCTTCGCCAACAATTTCACCAACTCCAGACGCTACGTCAAGAGTTACGCCACCGGTGTGAGCGCTATCTTCACTCCGGCTTTCTACTACGGACTCACGTGCAGACTTAAATTTTAACACCATGAAATTCAGAGATTTTCTAATCTTCTCAATAATGGCTTCGGCCTATCTGGGCTGCATGGACATCCCAGCGGCATATTCAGATGTCAACACGGTGACAATCAAGCCGGTCTGGCCCCAAGGATTTGAGGATCTGGCTCGGGAAGGAATCAAGATTTCGGTTCAGAACATCTTGAACGGAAGCTCCTACTCCGTCAAGACAGGGCCGGAAGGGAAGGCGACAGCCCTTCTTCCTGACGGTCTTTACATCCTCTCGATGACAGACAAAAATGGAAGAAACGTCTTTAACGGAACCGCCGACAAGGTCTCCGTCACCAAGGACATGGAGGTCACGCTGCCGCTCGAGCGGTCGGAAGGCGGAGCGATACTGATAAAGGAGATCTACGTAGGAGGATGCAGCATGGCGCCAAAAGAGGGAACGTACCAAGCTGACAAATACGTGATCCTGCACAACAACATCAGCGAGACTGTCTATCTTGACAGTCTGTGTTTCGGCACAGCGTCCCCTTACAATTCCACTTCGGTGAACCCTTGGGCATCAAAGGACGAGAACGGCAACACGGTGTTCAAACCTTTTGTGCCAATCATTCAGGCCGTCTGGCAGATCGGGGGCGACGGCAAGACTTTCCCTCTTGAGCCAGGCCAGGACGCGGTCATCTGCATCAACGGAGCGATCGACCACACGGTCAACGTCCCCCTCTCGGTGAATCTTAACAATCCGGGCTACTTCGTCTGCTACAACAACGGCCCGAACAATTTCCCGAACACTACCTATCATCCGGCTCCGGGAAACCAGATACGAAATGACCACATACTCTCCCTGGTGATAAAGACCGGTATAGCCAACGCCTACTCAGTCTCGATCTCCTCTCCTGTCATCGTGATATTCAAGGCAAAGGGGACCTCGATCCAGAAATTTGTCACGCCAAGCGGAAGTGAGACAAGAAGCGAGAATGTCATTCAGATTCCGGGAAGCACCAATGACTATGTTGTCACAGTCCCGACAGGCTGGATCCTGGACGGAGTGGAAGTCTTCGACGGACGATCCACCTCGAACTCAAAGAGGCTCATGCCATCTGTTGACGCAGGGTTCGTCTATCAGTCAAACACTTTCAAAGGACACACATTGTTCAGAAAAACTGACGTGGAAGCTTCGGCCGGGGCGGGCTTCGAGGTGCTTCAGGACACAAACAACTCAACGAATGATTTTTATGAACGCGAAACTCAGAGCCTTCACAAATAGGGCGGCAATCCTGGCCGCAGCGGCGCTGGCGATGGGTGTCCAGACCTTGTCGGCACAGACCTCCTACGACATGATCCAAGACAAGAACTTCTGGAATGACGGAAGGAACATCAGCGGAATCCGAGGCGGGGAACACGTAAAGGCCTCTTTTGCGGAAATCAGCGGACATTTCGTCTCCGGGGATTTCAAGCCATCCTACGAAGCATCCTCCTTTTACAAGGCTGGAGCCGTGGCAAAGACGAGAGCGGACCTGGAGAGGTTCTCGATGACAGGCTCGTTCTCCTTCTCCCAAAAGCAGGGCAAAGACATGTGCGGCTCAATGTTCACGAATCCTGGCTACTATCCGATCGACGTCCTTGAATACACACCTGGAGACAAGACACTCCAGTCCTACACATTCTCGGGCGGTATCGCCGCACCACTAGACAGCCGCTGGACAATAGGAGCCAAGATGGATTTTGAATCAGACAATTACGCCAAGAGAAAGGACATCCGCCACACAAACTACAGACTCGACATGACCATCGCCCCGTCCGCGTCCCTTAAGTTGGATCGTTGGACAATCGGGGCGGCGGCCATATTCAACAAAAACTCCGAATCCATCCAGGCCGAGCAGATCGGGACAGCCACTGCGGACTCCTACTACGCCTTCCTCGACAAGGGCATGATGTACGGAATCCAACAGGTCTGGAACGGCAGCGGCATTCATCTCTCCGAGTCCGGACTTGACAGGCTAGCCGTCAATGAATACGCCTACGGAGCCTCAGCCCAGGCGGAGCTTTCCCTGCCGAACGGTGCGGTCTACGGTGATGCCGAATGGGTCACATCCAACGGAAATGTAGGTGAGAAGTCCTACACATTCTTCAGATTTCCCGGAAGAAAAATCACATCCCGCATCGGGCTAAGGCTCGAATCCGGGAAAGGAACCAACATATTCCGATTCAGTTACAAATGGCACCGTCAATGGAACAATGAATATGTCATTGATAAGATTTCTTCCGGAGGAGTGACCGTCCCTGTCACCTACGGCCACAATCGGGTCTTTGAACGAAGGATGGTTGAGTTCGCCCCTGAATATTCATTCTACGGATCAGGGAACCTGTCGTGGCTGTACCGGGTTCACGCCAAGGCTGGGTACGCCCGGAGGGTAGAACAGTCATCGGCTGTGTATCCATACTCATACAATGGCAAGGATGAATTTGTAAGCGCTTCGCTCTCAGCCCTTTTCAAGCTCGGACGGTTCCGGTTCGGATGGAGCCTCGACTACCTGAAAGGCTTTCGCGACGAGACTTCGGGAACAGCCGCAATCGATGCCGGCAACGGTTCCGCCCCTTACCGTCCGCAGTCCTGGTACAACCTCTGGAAAGAGTGGGAGAACGCCGCCAGGATCGGGGCCGGCATTTCGTTACGGTACGATTTTTCCATTGGCAAGACCTATGGCCTTTTCACCGAGGTCTCCGGATCGATGCTTCATGGCTTTGACATCGTTCATTGTGAGGGAGCGAACCGGATCGGCGGATCGATAAAATTAGGCTATGAATTTTAGTTTAATAAAAAAAACAGAATCATGAAAAAAGTTTTTTACCTGCTCGCCTCTGCAGTCTTGCTGCTGGGCGCATGCACAAAGGACGAGGAGAAGGCTGTCATCACAGTCTCCGCGAATTCACTGGATTTCGGAAGCAAGGCAGAAAGCAAGGAGTTCACACTCACGGCAAACAAGACATGGACCGTGCAGAACTCCTGTGGTTGGATCAACGTGACTCCAAACGGAGGAAATTCGGCGACAGAACAGACAGTGACCATCTCTGTGGAGGAAAACACCGATGTTGACCGTTCCGGAGAAGTCACCTTCAACATAGGGACAGACGCTTCAGCAAAGATTTCTGTCAGCCAGGAAGGCGGAGCGATTGAATATGCCGGAGTGAAGTACCGCATCGTCAAGATGAAGGACGGGCGCACCTGGATGGCCGAGAACCTGCGTTATGTTCCGGATGGGAAGAAACCGTCGTCCGACCCTGCCGACGGGAATGGTGTCTGGAATCCGGTCGGAGATGATGGCGAACCTACCGCCGATGCCGCCGCGATCGCTGAAAAGGGCTACCTCTATGACTACCCTACCGCCCTCAAAGCCGAGGTGACAAAGGACAACTTCAAGACATTCGAAGGCGCGCAGGGCATTTGCCCTGACGGGTGGCACATTCCAACAAGAGCGGAAATGGTGGCTCTGTGCGGCTATTCCAACAAGGGAGTAGGTGAAGATGGACCTCTGGTGGACAAGAGCGCCGCCTACTATGACGAAGGCTACAACGGAGCCAAGATCACAGCGCTTGACGCTGATGGATTCGGTTGGGCTTTCACTGGCATGATCAACAGGACAACTCCGACAGCAAAAGGAAAGTACACCGCGGCCATGACTTCAGAGTCCAACTGTTCAGTCGAGACGTACAGAGGCAAGCCTGCCATGTCGTATCTGCTTGGTTCCACTGGAAACACAGTCAACGAAAAAAACGGGAATATCCAGTTCTTCGGAATCATGTCAACCTTCACAAAGGTTTATATGGAGGGCAGGGCGACAGTTGGTTTCACAAATTATTTTGGAGGTCACTCTCTTCGTTGCGTCAAGAACCAATGACCAAGAACAGGCGACAGCCCGAATTCAACGGGCTTTCGTCTTCTATCCACCGTCTTATTCCACAGATATGAGAAAATCAGTGTCCGATGGAGGGGGAGGTTCTGGCGGCCTACGCGCCTCGCGCGCCCTTTCCGGGTGAATGGCCGCCAGAACCTCCCCTCCTTTGAATCACAATGACAGCTCCCTCGGGGAGCGGGTCGCGGGTTCAAGCCGGAAACGGCATAAAAAAAGCCATCCTGTACGGATGGCTTTTGGAGCGGAAAACGAGACTTGAGCCCGCAGACGCGGGCAACGCGACTTAAACGTTACCCCTCAGTCAGCTTCGCTGACAGCTCCCTCGGGGAGCGGGCCGCGGGTTCAAGCCGGAAACGGCATAAAAAAAGCCATCCTGTACGGATGGCTTTTGGAGCGGAAAACGAGACTTGAACTCGCGACCCCGACCTTGGCAAGGTCGTGCTCTACCAACTGAGCTATTTCCGCAAACTTATTGCCCTTAGCTTTGCCTTGGGATTACAAAGTTAGTGCTTTTTTCTTTTTCCGCAAACTTTTTTGGTAAAAATTTAAAAAAAAGTTTGCGGAAAAGCTTTAGACCTCTATCGAAGTCTTGAACTCGGACAGAAAACGGAGGTCATTCTCAAAGTAGTGGCGAAGATCGTTGACCTGCCACTTAAGCATCGCGATTCGCTCAAGACCCATTCCGAAAGCGAATCCGCTGTACTTCTTACTGTCGATCCCTGAAGCCTCAAGAACATTAGGGTCAACCATTCCGCATCCCATGATCTCCAACCAACCGGTACCCTTGCAGATGTTGCACCCCTTGCCGTGGCAGATGTTGCAGCTCACATCAATCTCGCTCGACGGCTCGGTGAACGGGAAGTATGACGGGCGCATCCTGATCCGGGTGTCCGGTCCGAACATCTCCCGGGCGAAAAGCAGAATAGCCTGCTTGAGGTCAGCGAACGTCACATCCTCGTCAATGTAAAGACCCTCGACCTGATGGAAGATGCAGTGGGCTCTCGCGGAGATCGCCTCGTTCCTGAACACCCGCCCCGGACAGATCACACGGATCGGAAGCTTCATCGTCTCCATGGCCCGGACCTGGACGGAAGATGTGTGGGTACGCAGCAAAAGCGGATTCGGATGTCCGGCGGACACAAAAAAAGTGTCCTGCATGTCTCTGGCAGGATGGTTCAGAGGGAAGTTCAAAGCCTCGAAAACATGGTAGTCATCCTCGATCTCCGGACCTTCCGCCACATCATAGCCGAATTTCCTGAATATGTCCACTATCTCCTGACGTACGATCGACACCGGATGCCTCGAACCAAGATCAAATGGAATTCCAGGCATTGACAGATCCTCCTTCGGACCTTCGGACGCACCCTCAGATGCGGTTTTCTCCTTCAGTTCATCGATCCTGGCCTGCGCCGCCTGCTTTAGCTCATTTATCTTACGACCGAACTCTTTCTTAAGCTCAGGACCATAAGTTCTGAACTCGTCAAAAAGCTTGGTGATCTCTCCTTTCTTACCAAGAAGTCTGACACGAGCCTCCTCGACCTCCTTGGAGTTCTTGCAATTCAGCTCACGCACGGCCGCGAGCAACTGTTCTATTCGTTCTTTCATGATATTCACTGAATATTCCTGCAAATTTAATCATTTTCCTGCAGTTTGGCGGAAGACTTTTCCATCTTCACCTTTCTTTTTTCGCGGGCTTTTTTCTCGCGGGCTGCACCGCTCTTCAAGTATTTTGACCACTGATCGTCATTCAAGACCTTGCGGAAAGCCACGTAGATGTTCTCTGCCCACTTGTCACTGGCCTTTGTGTAGATGTCGTAGTTGGAGACCTTGGCTGAGGACAGGCTGTTAACCTCCTCCTGCATGGCCCGGTAATCATGATTCAGGATCGAGTCCACATAAAAGACCTGCCAATCCTCAAGTTTCAACGTCATCTCAAGTCTGTCCACCTCTTTCTGGATGAACTCGGACATCTTCTTCTCCTGCTCCTCAGGACTTGGAGGATTCTGCTGAGCCATGGCCAAATGCATCGAAAAGACAAGAGAAACAAACGCAAGAAAAATATTTTTCATATCTTTACAATTTATTATAGGGAAACAAATTTAAACAATAATTACATCAATCGCAAAATGGCCAAGAATTCAACCATCTACGCGCTTCTGGCGGCCATCGGGATGCTTACTGTGGATTTAAGCGCCGATGCCTGCACAAACATCATCGTGACAAGAGGAGCCAGCACCGACAATTCGAACATAATCTCCTATGCCGCCGACTCACACGTCCTCTATGGAGAATTGTACTTTCACCCGGCGGCAGACTGGAAGGCCGGGTCAATGCTCGACATCGTCAACTGGGACTCTTACAAGCCAATGGGACAGATCCCTCAGGTGGCACACACCTACAAGACAGTCGGCAACATGAACGAGCACCAGCTCATCATCGCCGAGACCACCTGGGGAGGAAGGCTTGAATTGGAGGACACAACAGCGATAATGGACTATGGGTCACTTATCTACGTCACCCTGCAAAGGGCAAGGACCGCACGGGAGGCCATAAAAGTCATCGTCGATCTGGCCAATGAGTATGGCTACGCATCCGAAGGTGAGACATTCTCGATAGCGGACAAGGACGAAGCCTGGGTGATGGACCTGATCGGAAAGGGCTGCAAGATAAAGGACGGAAAGAATGTCAGGAAAGGATTGGTGTGGGTGGCAAGAAGGATCCCTGACGGCTACATCTGCTCGCACGCCAACCAGGCCCGCATCCAGACATTCCCGCTGGACGATCCGGAGAACTGCCTGTATGCTCCTGATGTGATCTCGTTCGCCAGAGAGATGGGCTACTTTGAGGGAAAAGACGAGGACTTCGATTTCAGCGCAGCCTACTGCCCCGCAGATTTCGGCACCGTAAGGGGCTGCGACGCAAGGGCTTGGAGTGCTTTCAACATCCTTTGCGACGGTCAGTTCACCTACGAGAAGGACGGAAGGACCATCACCGAGCCAGCCTCCGCCTACCACGACTACATCACAGGCAAGAATCTGAGCCACAGGATGCCCCTGTTCGTGAGACCGGCCGGAAAGATTTCTGTCAAAAACGTCGCTGACGCGATGAGGGACCATTTCGAGGGCACTCCCCTGGACATGACCACCGACATAGGAGCCGGAGGAAACGCACTTCCTTACAGATGGAGGCCGATGGGGTTCGAGCATAACGGTTGGAAATACGTCAATGAAAGAGCGATAGCAACCCAGCAGACCGGATTTTGGTTCGTGGGCCAGTCCAGGCATGACCTTCCCGACCTTGTCGGAGGGGTCCTCTGGTTCGGAACAGATGACGCGGCGACATCCTACGTCACTCCTGTCTACACCTGCACGGACAAGATTCCGGAATGCTTCAGGGTCGGGAACGGAAACATGCTGGAGTACTCCCCCACCGCGTCCTTCTGGATCAACAACCGTGTCGCAAACGCCTGCTACAAGGCCTATAACATAATGGCTCCGACAGTCAAGGAGGCCATTGACAACTTCGAGAACGACCAGATGGGCTCAAAACTCGCCGAGATGGACCGCAAGGCCCTTGAAGCCTACAACGCCATCCTTCCGAAGGCCGAGAAGAAAGGCATCGACAGCAAGGACTGGTTCGCCTCAGTCAGGAAGATGCTCACCGGATATTCAGTAAGCACCGCGCAGAAGCAGTTCGAGAATTGGGTCGCCCTTGAGGAACTGCTTCTTGTGAAGTTCATCGACGGCAACGTCAAGGCACAGAACGAAGACGGCTCATTCAAGCACACCAAATGGCATGAAGGCACTCCGGACGGGCTCACTCAGCCAGGCTACACGGAGAAATGGAAAGAAGCCGTAGTCAAAGACCACGGTGATGTCATCAGAGAAAGATAATCACTCCGTAGATGAATGCAAGGAAGTTTTTTATAGCGGCCGCGGCGCTGATAATCAGCGCCACAGCCTTCGCCGATGAAGGCATGTGGATGATCCAGGACATCAACGAGGCACTGGAGAAAAAGATGAAGGCTCGCGGGCTAAAGCTGGAGGCAAACGAAATTTACAATGCTGAAGCTCCCGGGACATCGGTCTCAGACGCGGTTGTGTCCATCGGATTCTACTGCACCGGCAGTGTCATTTCCGACAAGGGGCTGATCATCACCAACCACCATTGCGCCTATTCAAACATCGCGAGACTCAGCACCCCGGAGCACAATTACCTCGAGGATGGATTCTGGGCGATGACAAACGAACAGGAGATCCCGCTTGAGGGGGAGAAGGTATATTTCCTGAAAAAGGTCTTCGATGTCACCGAGGAGGTGAAAGGGCTGGTCAAGGAGCTCAGAGCCGCCGGGAAACCTTCCGGAGGACGAAAGATCAGCGCGGCGATGGAGGAAAGGTACAGCAAGGCCACCGGATTGGAGTGCATTCTAAGCAGCATGTGGGCGGGGGAGAAATACTACATGTCCGTCTACAAAGTTTACACCGACCTCAGGCTGGTGGCCGCCCCGCCTCTCAGCATAGGCTACTTTGGCGGCAGCAAGGACAATTGGACATGGCCAAGACATAACTGCGACTTCGCAATTTACAGAATTTACGAAGACGGCGTTCCGGTCACAAAGGAGAGAAGCCTTACCGTGTCTCTTTCCGGTTGCAGCCAAGGATCATTCGCCATGGTCATCGGCTATCCAGGGAAAACCGACCGGTACGCGTCATCAGCGGAGATTGACTTTCAGGAGAGAGTCAGCCTTCCCGTCTCCAACAGAATCCGGGGAGAGCAAATGGCGGTCATTGACAAATGGATGAACAAAGATCCTAAAATCCGGATGAAATACTCCGACTGGTTCTTTTCCTTGAGCAACGCACAGGAAAACAACGTCGGCATGGTTGACTGCTTCAAACGTTTCTGGGTCAAAGATGAGAAACTAACCCAGGAAAAAGACCTCCAAAAATGGATCGATGCGGCACCTAACCGCAGTGCGATGTGGGGGAATCTGCTTCCGGATCTCAAAAAGGCATATTCAGAAACAGAGAATATCGAAAAGGACAAAGTCTATTTCCGCGAGACAATGTTCAGAGGCACGTTTATCAGCCGCTATCTGCTGCGGGCCGGTAATTCCTCGTCATTGGAAAAGGCAAAGGACGTGCTGCGCGAGGGTCAGAGAAAGACAGACGCGAGAGTTGAAAAAGATCTTCTGGAAACAGCATGCAAAGAATACTTCGGCCATCTTGAGATCTTCTATTTCGGAAAGTACCAGATGAAAATGCTCGACAGGTTCGGCGACAATTATGCCGCGATGGCTGAATACCTCTGGGACAAAAGCGTGATCTCCTCCCCTTCGAAAATCGACAATGTCCAATCTTTGGATGAAATAAGGAACGACCCACTGAGGTCTTTTCTTACAGACACCCCGGTCACCGTCTTCAACAACAGAGAAGGGCATATGGCAAAAAGGCAGCATGCAAACAGCCTTGAGAGGCAATATGTAAAAGCTCTCTATTGGATGAGACTTCACAAGGACATTCCACAGTACCCGGACGCGAATTCCACAATGAGAATATCATATGGCACAGTCGGAGGGCTACAGCCCTACGATGGAATCTTGTACAGCTGGTACACCACACCAAAAGGGATTCTTGAAAAATACAATCCTGATGATCACGACTATGATCTTAAGGACAGGCAAAAAGAGCTTCTGGAAAAGGGGCGATGGGGGCGATGGGGCTACTGGCTTAACGGGAAGCGCTCCATGATTGTCGATTTCATGACCGACAACGACATTACCGGAGGAAATTCCGGCAGCCCGGTACTTAACGCGAATGGCGAGCTCATCGGATTGGCCTTTGACGGCAATCTGGAATCACTCGCGAGCGACGCGTCCTACACTCAAGGCTACAACAAATGCATCAACACGGACATCCGCTACATAATGTGGGTACTGGACAAATACGCTGGAATGAGACGCATAATCAAAGAAATGCGGTTCAGTAAATAAAGAAAAAGGGAGAAGACCAACTCGGATCTTCTCCCTTTTTCTTACAGTTCTTAAAGCCGCATCATTATTTCTTGTTGTTCAAGACAATCTGACCGCCCGCCGCGTCAACTTCGATAACAGAATCCTTGTGGACTGTTCCCGCAAGGATGGCCTTTGCAAGTTGATTAACCAATTCTCTCTGCATCAGCCTCTTGATAGGACGGGCTCCATAAGCAGGGTCATAGCCTGTAGTAACCATATAGTCTTCAAATGCTTTAGTGAACTCTATGGTGACACCTTCGTCTGACAACCTGTCCTGAAGCTGCCTCATCTGAATGTGAAGAATCTCACGGATGTCATTCTGAGTCAAAGGATCGAACATGATGATCTCATCGATTCTGTTTAAGAACTCAGGCCTTACCGTTGTCTTAAGCACATCCATGACCTTCTCCTTGCATTCATCGAGCATCTCACGCCTTGTGGCGACCGCCCTCTCCTCCTCAACAGGATCGGATCCCGGCCTGCCAACAGCAGGAAGTTTGTCCATGTAACTCTGAATGATGTCCGAACCGACATTGGAAGTCATGATCAGAATCGTGTTTTTAAAGTCCACAGTACGCCCTTTGTTGTCAGTCAGACGACCATCGTCAAGAACCTGAAGCAGAACATTGAACACATCGGGGTGAGCCTTTTCGATCTCATCGAGCAGAACAACTGAGTATGGCTTACGCCTTACAGCCTCTGTCAACTGTCCACCCTCATCGTAGCCGACATATCCCGGAGGCGCACCGACAAGACGGCTGACAGTGTGACGCTCCTGATACTCACTCATGTCAATTCTTGTGATCATGTTCTCATCATTGAACAGGAACTCAGCGAGCGCCTTGGCAAGCTCTGTCTTGCCGACACCGGTCGTTCCCATGAAAAGGAATGAACCGATAGGCCTTTTCTCGTTGGAGAGTCCGGCACGGCTTCGACGAACAGCGTCAGCCACCGCCTGGATGGCCTGATCCTGACCTACGACCCTCTTGTGGAGCTCCTCCTCGATCCTCAAAAGCTTCTCTTTCTCGCTTTCAAGCATCTTCTGCACCGGGATGCCTGTCCATTTGGCGACGACCTCGGCGATGTCCTGAGGCGTCACAGCCTCTGTGACAATAGGATCCTTGATCTCAGACTGTTTCTTTGTCAGCTCATCGATCTTCTTCTGGGCCTCGGCGATCTTGCCGTAGCGAAGTTCCGCAACCTTTCCATAATCGCCTGCCCTCTCAGCCGCCTGAGACTGGATTTTGTAGTTCTCTATCTCCTGACGTGCTTCCTGAAGGCCCGCGAGAATCCCTTTCTCCTCATTCCATCTCTTCATCAAGACTTCGCGCGCATCCGTCTTCTCGGAAAGTTCCTTCTGGATCTTCTCCGACTTCAGGGACGTGCCCTCACGTTTGATAGCCTCCTTCTCAATTTCCAACTGACGGATGTCACTGTTAAGCTCAGCGATTGGCTCAGGGACTGAGTTCATCTCCAAACGAAGCTTTGACGCAGCCTCATCCACAAGGTCTATCGCCTTGTCAGGCAGAAATCTGTTCGTTATGTACCTATGGGACAGATTGACCGCCGCGATCAAGGCGTCATCCTCAATCTTTACCCTATGGTGATTCTCATATTTTTCCTTCAGTCCACGCAGAATCGCGATCGACTCCGCCGGTGTAGGCTCATCGACAAGCACCATCTGGAAACGTCTCTCAAGAGCCTTGTCGGCCTCGAAATACTTCTGGTACTCATCCAGTGTAGTGGAACCTATTGTCCTCAACTCGCCTCGAGCCAAAGCAGGTTTCAGAATGTTGGACGCATCCATCGCACCGGATGAACGTCCCGCTCCCACCAAGGTGTGGATCTCATCAATAAACAAGATGATCTCTCCTTCACTGTCAACAACTTCCTTGACAACACCCTTAAGACGTTCCTCAAACTCGCCCTGGTACTTTGCGCCCGCGATCAGCGCGCCCATGTCAAGTGAATAGACTTTCTTGCTCTTAAGGTTCTCAGGCACATCACCATCCACAATCTTTTCAGCGATGCCTTCTGATATGGCTGTCTTACCAACACCCGGCTCGCCGACAAGAATAGGATTGTTCTTTGTCCTTCTGCTAAGAATCTGCAGAACTCTTCGGATCTCCTCGTCCCTGCCGATTACAGGGTCCAATTTACCCTGCGCGGCCTGTTCGTTGAGATTGACTGCGAACTTGGACAAAAATTCCAATTTGTTATTGCTATTGTTGTTTTCCATATATAAAATATGTTTTCTCCTTTTGAGTCTCGGAACACCGCCGCTCGCGGCCTCTGCCGTTTCACGTGACAGCCATAAAAAAAAAGCCGTCCGGTCCGAAGACCAAACGGCTATTTGTCAAATTATGTTCCACAGCCCCAGGGCTGACAAAATGTCACTTACTTCGCTGAGGTGTCAGTGGATTCCCGGGCAGGGTCGACCTGCTGCAGAGGAGCGGACGGAAACTCTGGCTGGGTGGCGGTGTTCTCGATCTTATCTGTGACATCAACACCGGAAGCAGCGGTTCTGGCTGTAAAGGAAGTGATGATTGAGACCACAAGGATAAAGGTGACAAGACCCCAAGAAACTTTTTCAAGAATGTCAGCCGTCTGCCTTACGCCAAGAGTCTTGTTGGCGGATGTGAAGTTGCTGGCCATTCCCTGTCCCTTGCCGTTCTGAAGCAGCACGACTATGATCAAGAAGATAGCCGCGATGACAATAAAAACTGTGAGAGTTGTAAACATATTCTTTAACTTTAATTTTCCTGCTGTCGCAATTTTTCAATAAGGGATGCAAAGTAAGCACTTTTTTCCGGATATCGCAAGATAAGCCGGGAATAAATCTTCTTTGCCTCAGCAAAATAGCCTTGATCCGCGTATATGGCAGCCAATGTCTCCGTACAGAAGCCGAACCCGGGGTCTTCCCACCGCCGGCCTTCAGGATCGTCAGAACGTTCAGTCCGGAAATTGGAGAAGACACCGTCCTCGTCTTTTCTGACCGCCGCATATTGCTCCGGAGAGAAAAAGTCCCCTCCCGCGACATGCAACTTGCGGTCGCGGGCGACGGGAGGTTGTGATGGATATCCAGAGACCTCCCCTCCCCGCTCCTTTGCGGGGGGATCTTGCGGCGCCTGCGGTTTCCCGGCTTGATCGTCCTCACCGCCAGACTGGCAAATCGCACCCGCATCCGGCTTGATATAGTCCTTTATCAGGCGCTCCACATCCTTGTCGGAATAGTCCTCGCGGCGCGTTGTGCGCATTATGTCTGAAATCAACGTCCTTGACGCCACGTACATGGCCGCGTCAGAGTACTGGGTACGTCCCCATTCACTTCCTCCGACCTTGGCCATTCTGGCACACAATTCCTTTCTTGCACCGCCAAACCAAGGGTAAAGATTGATCACCTTGGTCAGCTCATCCATGGTCAAAGACCTCAAATCCAACTTCTCTCCTGCCATACTACCACTGAGCCACACTGGCATTGAACATGTCCTCGACCAACTTGTCGATTATCTCCTGGCACAGGGTAGACTCCACCGCATCCAGAGAGTTGGTTGAATCGTAATCGGCATAAGCCGAGAAATTTTTCTCGAAATCGTCCTCGGGGAACTTCCTGTTGGTGAATTTGAGCTTGACGGTGACTGTAAGACGGTTCTGCGCGGCCACCTCGTTGGCCGTCACCGCAGCGGCTCTGACCTCATAGCCGGTCACCTCTCCCTGAAGTTCCAGGTCTCCGTCCATGTCCACCTGCTCCAACTTGGTGAGCTTTCGGAACTTGTCTCTCAGGGCCTCGGTGAGGTCATTGCTCAGATTCGGATTGACCTTCAAGGCCTTGTAATCAAAATAATTGATTGTCACAGTCTTCACCTCCGGCTGGATGGATGTGCCGGAAAAGGAGTACTTAACCATGGAACAGCCTCCCAGGACGACAACCACCAACAATGATAAAGATAATATAATAATAAGGTGTTTTTTCATCGCTCCGCCTTTTCAGCCTTTGAATCAAGATTATACTTCTCTATCCAACGATAAAGGGTCCGCTCGGATATTCCTACCTCCTGAGCCGCGAGCTTGCGGTTGCCGCCGTGTTTCTCGAGGGCTTTCTCTATCATCTCCAGATTCGACTTCCTTAAGGAAAGATCCTGTGGCTGGCGCTCTTCCGGTTTTATGTCAACCCTCTTGCCGATCTCCTCACTTGTTATAGGGACTCCCAGTCCCTGCCATTCGGCCTCCTCCGGCTCCACAACATGCCCATGCACTGTCCCGAACGTGGGTTTGGAGGGCAGAGGGGTGCCCTGCGCGGAATCCAGCCTTGCCTTGAGGCTCTCTACCTCCTGTTTGAGATCCAAAATCGCCTTGACGATCATTTGCTTGTCAGAGTCCGGAATGGAGCTGCCGGAAGGCTCTGCCATTGTGGCAGGAAGCAGGCTTACCTCATCCTTGGGCATGTAGCGTGACAAAGTCTGCGCGTCTATGAGACATTTGCCCGAAGCCCTGGTCAACCGTTCCGACTCAAGAGCCGTCACCGTCTCGGCCACATTCTTAAGCTGACGGATGTTGCCAGGCCAACGGTAGTTTATCAAAAGGTCGATGGCGTCGTTGGTCAATGTGGCCTTGCTCATGCCGTATTTCTCGGAGAAATCCGAGGTGAATTTTCGGAACAAGAGGTAAATGTCCTCCTTACGGTCCCGCAGCGCAGGCATTCTGATCTGGATGGCGTTAAGCCTATAGTAAAGATCCTCACGGAATTTGCCTTTGCCCACCGCATAGAGAAGGTTGACATTCGTGGCGGCTATGACCCTCACATCGGTCTTCTGGACTTTCGAGGACCCAACCTTGATGAACTCTCCACTTTGAAGCACCCTGAGCAACTTCGCTTGAGAGGCCAAAGGCAACTCGCCTATCTCATCCAGGAACAGCGTCCCCCCGTCCGCCTCCTCAAAATAGCCCTTCCTTGTTTCTATGGCGCCGGTGAAAGAACCTTTCTCGTGGCCGAACAGTTCTGAATCCATCGTGCCTTCGGGAATGGCACCGCAGTTTACGGCAAAGTATTTGTTGGCCTTGCGTAGGCTGTTTTGATGGATGATCTTTGGAATATTCTCCTTGCCGACGCCGCTCTCCCCTGTGACGAGAACGGTGAGGTCAGTCGGAGCGACGGCGATGGCTGTCTCCAGGGCTCGGTTAAGGGCGGCATCATTTCCAATGATGTCGTACTTGTTTTTAAGTCTTTGCAGCTCTTGTGAATCCATAGTATTTGATCAGAGTTTGGCAAAGTTAACAAAATAATAGTTATCTTTGCACATTTGTTATAAGTGTTATGAGCATTGAAATGCAATCTTTAATCATTATTTATATGAAAAAGACACTCAAACTTTTTGCTGTAGCCTTCATCGGGATGGCTGCAGCCGCTTGCTCTTCAGCCGAAAAAATGGCTGAACTTGCTGACAATGTGACCGTTAAATGCGATCCTGCGGTTCTGGAGTGTGTCGCTGGCAACATCGACGCCACTATCTCAGTGACCTATCCTGAGAAGTATTTCCACCCTAAGGCCATTCTTGAGGTCACCCCTGTCCTCGTCTATGACGGAGGAGAAGCCAAGATGACTCCTTTCATGTACCAGGGCGAGAAGGTTAAAGACAACTACAAGGTTGTAGCCAAGGCCGGCGGCACCGTCACCGAGAAGGTTCACTTCGACTATGCCGAAGGAATGGAGCAGTCTCATCTCGAGCTCCGTGGAATTGTAAGGTACAAGGCCAAGTCCTACAAGCTTCCTGTTAAGAAAGTAGCCGATGGTGTAAACACCACCTACATGCTCGTTAAGGCAGCTGGCCAGGTTCCGCTCAAGGCAGACGGCTACCAGGCTGTCCTTCAGCAGACCGCCGAGGGACAGATCCTTTACAAGATCAACTCTGCCGATGTTCAGTCAAAGCAACTCAAAGGACAGTCAATAAAGGATTTCCAGAGCGCTCTTGACGAGATCAAGTCCAATGCGAGAAAGACTCTCGTAGGCACTGAGGTTGTCGCATACGCATCACCTGACGGTGGCCAGAAACTGAACAGCGAACTCTCAGAGAGGCGTTCAAAGTCAGCCGACAAGGCTTGGAACAAGGTCATGAAGGGTAAAGATGTCGCTGATCCCGAGGTAAAGAGCATCGGCCAGGACTGGGAAGGCTTCCAGGAGCTCGTCCAGAACTCCGACATCGAGGACAAGGATCTTATTCTTCGTGTCCTTTCCATGTACAGCGATCCTGCCGTACGTGAGAGCGAGATCAAGAACATGTCTTCCGTCTACACCGAGCTTAAGAGCGGCATTCTTCCTGAGCTCCGCCGCGCGAGATTCATCGCCAACGTAGAGTTCAAGAACTACACGGCTGACGAACTTATGGAGATGGTTGAGAGCAACACGGATGTTCTCGATGAGCCGGCTCTCCTCCATGCCGCCACCCTCACAAAGGATCTTGACAGCAAAGTCAAGCTCTACAACAAGGCCATCAGCAAGTACGACAGCGATGTGGCAAGGTTCAACCTCGCCGCCTCTTACCTCAAGGCAGGTGACGTGAAGAAGGCCGAGAAGGCTTTCGGTGACGTCAAGACAAAGGATTCAGACCTCACCAACGCCCTTGGAGTGATCGCCCTCCGCAAGGGAGACTACGCTACCGCGGCCAAGAACTTCAAGAAAGCCGGCACCGATGCCGCCAAGGCCAACATGGGCGTAGTTGACATCCTCACCGGTGACTATGAGAAGGCTGTCCAGGATCTCAAGGACGTAAAGGGCTGCTGCCACAATACTGTTCTTGCCTACATCCTTACCAACCAGCTCGACAAGGCTTCCAAGGCCGCTCGCTGCAAGAACGCAAAGGTTGACTACCTCAGAGCGATCATCGCCGCACGCCAGGGCAACTTCGACCAGGTTAAGGTATGGCTTGACTCTGTAGCCAAGAAGGACAAGGCTCTCGCCGAGAAAGCGACCAAGGACATCGAGTTCGCCGAGTACTATAAGTAATCAAGCGACTCCGTTAATTAACGAGGTTCGGTATAGATTTTACCGGACCTCTTTTTTTATGCAAGGATTCCACCCTGAATGCTTGTCCAGTCAAAATTTTTCACTATGTTTGTGATCATGTCAAGAAAAATATTTTTGCTTTGCGCGCTGCTGGCGGCGGCGCCATTGATTTCGGGGCAGGAAGTGAAAAACACTTGTCCCGGTTCTGTTCAACGGCAGGACGTGGAGTTTGTAAATGAATACCTTACTCCGACAAGGGTCATTCTCTCCAATGAAGGAGTGAGCGGCACTGAGAACCTACTGAGGCCGTACTGCGGGCAGGTTTCCACCAACGAACCGAACGTGTGCGTGTTCAAGAACGGTAAAAACGGAAAAAGTTCAATTCTTCTGGACTTCGGCAAAGAGATCCAGGGAGGCATCCAGATTGTGCGGGCGATGTCGGGCAGCAAGGCCGCCGCGCGTTTCCGCATCTGCTTCGGAGAATCCGTAAGCGAGGCGATGAGCAGCGTTGACGAAGCCGGGACAACGGCAACGAACGAGCACTCAGTACGTGACTTCGAGATCTCGGTCCCATGGCTCGGATCCGTTGAATATGGCAACACCGGTTTCCGTTTTGTCCGCTTGGACCTGCTGGGGGAAGACACTGAGATCCGGCTGGTGACGGTAAGGGCGATATCCCGCTACCGCGACATTCCCTACGTGGGGGATTTCAGATGCAACGATGAACGCCTCAACAAAATCTGGCGCACCGGAGCGTACACGGTTCATCTCAACATGCAGGAATACCTTTGGGATGGCGTAAAGAGAGACCGTCTCGTCTGGATTGGAGACATGCACCCCGAGGTGATGGCCGTCAACACAGTCTTCGGCAACCACAAGGTCGTCCAGAAGAGTCTGGACTACGTCCGCAACAGCACTCCGCCAACGGAGTGGATGAATGGAATATGCTCGTACTCCCTGTGGTGGATAATCATCCAGCATCATCTTTATGAATACTACGGAGATCTTTCATACCTGCGTGAGCAGCATGCGTACCTGACCGAGCTTCTGCACACTGTCATGTCCAACTTCGATGGCTCGAAAGAGAATTTCAAGACAGGGCGGTTCATCGACTGGCCGACATCCGAGAAACCGGACGCCATCCACGCTGGACTCCAAGCGCTTTCTGTAAGGGCCATGGAGGCAGGAGCGGACATGGCCGGATGGCTGGGAGACCCTGCCCTTAAGGATGAATGCGCGGCTACCGCGGCCAGGCTCCGCAAGTACAGGCCTGCGGTCACCAACAGCAAACAGGCCGAGGCCCTTCTTTACCTTGAGGACATGGCTGATGTCGATCAGACCAGGAATGTGATCCTCACGGGCGGAGCCAACGGATTCTCCTCCTTCATGGGTTACTACATGCTTGAGGCTCTGGCTAAGAGCGGGGACTATGATCAGGCGATGAAGATGATCTCCGACTACTGGGGAGCCATGCTGGATCTCGGAGCGACGACGTTCTGGGAGGACTTCGACTACTCCAAGGCCGCAGGGGCAGGAAGGATAGATGAGATCGTCCCTGCTGGAAAGTACGACATACACGCCGACGGCGGCGCGTACTGCTACGTTGGACTTCGCCACAGTTTCTGCCATGGCTGGGCCTCAGGGCCGACAATCTGGCTGAGTTCCCATGTCCTTGGGATCGAGCCGGCTGAGCCAGGCTTCAAGAAAGTCAGGATCAACCCGCATCTTGGATCTTTGGAATGGGCGGAAGGCTCTTACCCTACTCCTTACGGTCCTATCTACGTTTCGCACAAGAAGGCCGCGAACGGATCAATAAAGTCGGAGATAAAACTTCCAAAAGGAGTAAAACGCGTCAAATAAAGATACTAAACTATTTTGATAGACCTTCATCGGTCAATGACAATCTTCAACAGAATAAAGCCTGACGGAAATCCGTCAGGCTTTATTCTGTGCGGTAGGTGAGAGTCGAACTCACACGGGCTTGCGCCCACTACCCCCTCAAAGTAGCGTGTATACCATTTCACCACTACCGCAAAATATTTCTATTCCCTCAATCGGGACTGCAAAGATAATCAAATTTCCTGAAACGGCAAATTTTTTCGCTGTCCATCATCTTATTTTTTAATAGAAAAAAGTTTACTTCAATTTTTCGGAGAATTTTCGTACCTTTGCAAGTCTCCACGTGTTGGAGGCAAAGGTTAATGTTGTTACAAACAATTTAAAACAGATTCACAATGGCTGTTAAAATCAGACTTCAGCGCCACGGTAAGAAGAATTTCGCATTCTTTCACATTGTTGTGGCCGACTCACGTGCCCCACGTGACGGACGTTTCATCGAGCAACTCGGCTCGTACAACCCTAACACAAACCCTGCCACCATCATCCTCGATGGCGAGAAGGCTCTCAAATGGCTTAATGTAGGCGCCCAGCCTACTCTCGTAGCCCGCAGAATCCTCTCTTACGAGGGAGTTCTCCTGAGAAAGCATCTCGACGGGGGCATCGCCAAGGGAGCTCTCACGCAGGAGCAGGCCGATCAGAAATGGAACGCATGGAAGGCCGAGAGAGACGCTAAGATCGCCGCCAAGAAGGCCGGCCTTGACAAGGACGCGGCTGACAAGGCCAAAGCCGCTTTCGAGGCAGAGAAGAAAGTAAACACGGAAAGAGCGGAAGCTCTCGCAAAGAAGGCGGAGGAACTCGCTGAGGCTCAGCGCAAGGCCGCAGAAGAGGCCGCGGCAGCCAAAGCCGCCGAGGAAGCCGCAGCCGCCGCTGAGACCGCTCCTGAAACTCCGGCAGAGGCCTGATCCGATGTCCAGGGCAAAGTCAGAATTTCTGCGGATTGCCCGGGTACTGAAATCCAACGGTACCGATGGCGAAATCCTCATTGGATTCCGCGAGACAAGTCCCGAGGACCTGAACCAGAAGGAACCGGTGTTCATCACATTCGATGGACTGCCGGTTCCATTTTTTATTGAATCCTTCACAAGAAAAGGCCCTAACCGCGCGCTTGCGCGTCTGACCGGGGTAAAAAACCTTCAGGATGCGGATGAACTGGTAGGCAAAGACATCTTTGCCGATCCTGACGACATCAAAGAGCGTGAAAGCACGGACGAAGGACTTACAGTTGACGACCTGATCGGCTGGACGTTGTTGGACGATGACGGAGATGCGGTAGGTGGTATCATAGACTACGAGGACATTCCCGGCAACACCTGCATCTACGTGGAAACAAAAAAAGGACAGGCGATGATCCCACTTCACGAAGACCTCATCCTGTCCGTAGATGAAAATTCCAAAACCATCTCCTTGGCTATTCCGGAAGGTCTTGTCTGACCTGCGTGAAACCACCAATCAATACTCGACTGAGACAGCGGCCACAAAATAGTCAAGGCAGAAAGCCTGAGGCAAAGATCCGCTTTTTGAAGAAATGCTGAACTTGATCGCGTCCACGTCATGGCTCTTGGCGCTGTCCATGACCCATGCGGTCCAATCCCTCACAACCTTATGTTCTGCCGTGGTGTAGTCAACAAGGTAGAACTCCTCAGTGCAGACTTGAATGTCACTTTTGTAGAACTGAGCCGTGACCTTCAGAAAATCACCCTCACCGATCTTTCCCTCATCCGCAAGTTTCTCGACATACTTCGTGTTATTGATGTAGAATCCATGCACATTGCAGGTAGACTTGGTGAAGTAATCCTGATACTTGAAGACGATGTCATAAGTGGACATGGACGGGGCGTTGAAAACAGCGTAAGCCTTGTTCGTGAAATTCGTTTTCGGATCCGTCAGGCCGGCGTACTTTCCGGCGGAAGTGAACATCATAAGATCCATTGAGTCTTCCGTACCGCCTTTTTTCATAGACACTTTCCAACCACCTCCGACGTAACCGCTGTTCACATCCTCACAATTTGTAACCAAAGCGGAATATTCATCCAGCATCACGTACTTGTTGTAATAGAGGCTGTCCACAGTAGGAAATTCTTTCGGATACTCGGCGACATAGCCAAATTGTCCAGACAAAGAGTAACTCATTGTGGACGGTTTGGTCTCACACGAAATCGCGGCGGCGCAAATGACCGCCAAAACAATTAACTTGATCGAGTTTTTCATAAAAATGATATTATTTGTCATCAAAATGTCAAATTTACAACATAATTTCAACAGTACCAACAAAATCAGCCGGTCCAGTCAACCAAATGTCACGGACAGCCGAATCACCATTCCCCTCTCCCGGAATAAAATCCACCCGAAGCGTGGCAATCGCAGCCTTCACCGCACAGGTGACTCTTCCTTCCGCATCAATCCTTCCTGCAATGTTTTGTGAATATGCCGCCACAGCGGAAGCGACTATTCCAGTGCCACAGGCCAAAGTCTCATCCTCGACACCCTTCTCGAATGTACGGACATGCAATACGATGCCATCGCCCTCCTGAAGCGGCTCGATGAAGTTCACGTTCGCGCCGGCAGGGGCGAAACGCGGATCAGAGCGAAGGATCCGACCTTCCGTAAGCACAGGAAAATCCTTGAGGCCACTGACGAATTTGACAACATGACGGGCGCCGGTGTCAAGGAAGCAGAAATGATCATCGGGGAAAAACAGAATTTCAGTCACGTCACGCATCCTCAGACGGATGGCTCCTCCTGACTGTTCTCCATCCGTGAGGATCTTGGCCTGATGAAGTCCGTCAGGAGCTTCGAATGTTATCAGGCTCCCAACCGGAATAATGCCCAGATCCGCGGCAAAAGCGACTATGCAGCGCCCTCCGTTGCCGCACATCATGCCTCCGCTGCCGTCGGGATTGAAGAAAATCATCCTGAAGGATCCGGCTACGCTGTTTTCCAAAAGCATCACGCCGTCGGCTCCGAAACCTGTGTGGCGGTCGCAAAGGTGACGGACCTGATCCGAAGACATCGAGGACAGATGGCCATTCCTGTTGTCGGCCAGCAGGAAATCATTGCCGGCTCCATGGTACTTATAGAATTTTTGAAGCATGACTCGTCGCAGTATAGCGCCATGGCAGGTTGCACTGGCATATTCCTATCTCAAAACTTTCTCCAGTTCGACCGACGCCTTGGTCCTGCCGTCACGGTACTTCACAATCACCGGGGTATAGACATGGATTCCCGCCTCCTTTCCTGGCCCGGAGGACATCGGACGGCTGCCCGGCACCACAACGGCTCCGGCAGGCACGACAGTCTGGCCGGAAGAGGAACGAGTGATGTATTCCCCGACAGTTGAATCATAGACAGGAGTGCTCTTGGTCAGGATGACTCCAGAGGCAAGCACAGCCCCCTCTTCCACCAGTGTACCCTCGTATATTCCACAATTACCTCCGATAAAGGCATTGTCCTCAATGATGACCGGCATCGCTCCGGCAGGCTCCAGGACTCCTCCGATCTGCGCCGAGGCGGAAATGTGGACATTCTTTCCTATCTGTGCGCATGACCCCACAAGTGAATGGGAATCTATCATGGTTCCCTCATCGACATAGGCACCGATGTTGACGTAGGACGGCGGCATCATTATCACAGACGGGGCGAGATAGGCGCCGCAGCGGACGCTGCTTCCTCCAGGCACGATGCGTACGCGGTCCTCCAAACCGAACCTCCTGAGCGGAAGAGTGTCCTTGTCGAAGAACGGGAATCCGCCCTCGCTCAGATCCTTAAGTTTCCCGGCCCGGAATCCTTCCAGAATCACCTCCTTGATCCAGGCGTTCACCTTCCAAGAACCGCCGACCTTCTCGGCGACCCTGATCCCTCCTGTCTCCAACAGGCGGCATACCGTACTGAAATCCTTCATATCACAAGTCCTTCCATGGATTCAATCATCGCCTTGAAAGTCGAAGGGGCCGCTTCCGTCAAAGGAAGCCGCATCTCGCTTGAGCATAATCCAAGGATGCTCAGGCCAGCCTTGACAGGGATCGGATTGCTCTCGGCAAAGCAGCTGTGGAAGAGCGGCAAAAGCCTGTTGTTGATCTCTTCGGCCGCAGCGAAATCCTTGGCGTCCAAAGCATTGACAAGCCTCACCATCAATTCCGGCGCGATGTTGGAAGCCACACTGATCACTCCGTCACCGCCTGAACGCATGATCTGGAGCGTCTGATCGTCATTGCCGCTCAGGACACTCAGTCTGCACGGCCTTTCAGAAAGAATCCAATTCACCTGCACAAGGTCACCGGAAGCCTCCTTTACAGCCAGCACGTTAGGAATCTCAGACAGGCGAAGCATCGTGTCCGCGGTCATGTTCACTCCCGTCCTGCCAGGCACATTGTAGGCGACAATGGCCTTGGATGTGGAAGCGGCGACCGTTTTGAAATATTCATAGATCCCCTCCTGAGTCGGCTTATTATAATAAGGCACCACGATGAGGAACGCGTCCGGCCCATAAGGCTCAAGCAGGCGGATGTTGCGGATTGTCGCCGCAGGAGAGTTTGTCCCCGCTCCGGCGACTACCGGCCTGTCCGGGCAAAGTTCCCTGGTGACGCGTAGGATCTCACATTTCTCATCGTTCTCCAGACAAGGAGTCTCCGCCGTTGTGCCAAGCGGCACCAAGAAATGGACTCCGGCCTCGACCTGCCGTCGCACCATAGCCTTATAAGCCTCAAAATCGACCTTACCTTCCTTGAACGGGGTCACAAGCGCCGTTCCGCAACCTTTTAGTCTCATGCTCAGTCCTCCTTGAAAAACAATTCCTTGAATTCATGCACTCCTTGTAGTCCTTCGGTCATCAAAGCCGCCACGACAGCACCCTCAGCGAAACCTTTTCTGGAAAAAGCCTCATGTTCAACCGTCAGACGGTCATTCTCCCCCTCAAAGCCCACAGTGTGGATTCCAGCAAGCTCGCCCACACGGACCGAGGCGATGTCCGGATTCGCCGACATGTTCTCGTCAATCACGGCAGCCAATGATTTGGCCGTGCCGCTCGGAGCGTCCAACTTGTGGACATGGTGCTTCTCGACAATGTAAGGGGAATAGCCTCCGGCGCGTCCGAAATACTTCGCGATCAACCCCACAGCAGCCGAAAGCACATTGACTCCAACCGAGTAGTTTGATGAATATACCATCGGCGTTCCCTGCCGCTCAAAGCTGTCGACAACCGCGTCCCTGATGTCATCCCACCCGGTCGTGCCTACCACCGCCGCCTTGAAATTCTCCGCTATGAAGCTGTAATTGGCCCGGAAAGCGTCCGGTGTCGAGAAGTCAATGCAGACGCTTTCATTCGCCGATTTTCTGTCAAACGAAGCGATGTCATCGCTTGTTCCGACACATTCTATTCCCCGGTCCTTCAGAACCGCCTCCACATCATGTCCCATGCGGCCGTAGCCGCTGATCACCACTTTTATCATATTGCTTTGAAAATATAACCATGCAGTTCATCCAGAGTGTCCTTGAGCCTGTCACTGTCAACCACAAAGCTCTCGCTCAGCATGTTGCCTCCGACATCGGCCAAGTAAACCCTGCCGGCGGCGCCGATGACATTGTCACCGATGCCTCCGAAACCCTCTATGTTCCGTCCTATGACCGAGATAAAAGCCTTGTCCCTGAAGACGGTCACATCCGCCCAGCCTCCAATCTCACTCAGCGCATCCTCCAAGGCGCCAGTCTCCTCAGGAAAAACCAGGCTCACCTCTGATTCGGTGGATTTAGCCAAAACCACAGGCACATGTCTTGCGTAGAGAGCAGAGAATGTCTTTCCAATCATCCGGGTGACACCTTCCATCTTTCCGGAGACCACCTTGACAAAGACTATCTTGTCCCTGACCGCTATTGATTTCGGTCCGTCCGGAGCATCGTCATCCCGCACGACAAGTGATCCGCCGCACTCCGGATTACCTGAATTGAGGACAAGAATCGGAATATTCCTCCTTCGGGCAGGTTCTATTGTGAGCGGATGCAGCACCCTTGCGCCCATCGCGGCCATCTCGGCGGCCTCCTCGTAAGAGATCACGTCAATTTTCTCCGTGTCTGCGACCATCCTCGGATCAGCCGTCCGTATTCCGTCCACATCTGTCCAGATCTCGATCCGCCGCGCACCAAGCGCCATACCGAAAATCGCCGCGGAGTAGTCGGATCCCTCGAAACCGAGCACCGAGGCCGCGCCGGAATCCGTGGAAGCGATGAAGCCTTGGGTAAGGACCAGATCCACCCCCTTTGAAGCGCTCCCTACAATTCGTCGTACATTGGCCTCGGTAACCTCCAGGTCAGGACGTGCGCCAAGGTAGTTGTCATCGGTCACGACCATTCTTCTGGCATCGATCCACCGGCAGGATATTCCATTGGCATTGAAAGCGTACCCTATTATTGTCGATGAGAGCAACTCTCCGGTTGAGATTATCCTCGCCTTGCTCCTTGGCGACAGCTCACCTATCAGGCAGACTCCGATGACAAAAGTCTCCAGTCCTTTGATCAGGTCCTCAACGTCCGCCAGCGCGTTCCCAAGCAGTTTCGGACTGTCCGCAAGAAGCCTTTCGGCAAGCCCGGAATGTCTTCCGCGTAGCTGCGAGAGGAGTTCCCTCACATTCTCCTCATGCTGACATTCCGCCTCGTCCGCCATCGAACATAGCAGCCTTGTGACCTTTGACAAAGCCGAGACAACGACAAGCGGCTTCTCGTTCAGCCGGCTGCCGACAATCGAGATTACCCTTCCTATGGCCTCCTCATTCTGGACGGACGTACCGCCGAATTTCATTACGATCATTGCTGCCTGTTGTTTAGTCTAGTCCATTAATTTTCTTGAATATCTCAACATACTGTCCGACTGCCTTCTCCAGCTCCGAGCAGAGGACATATTCCTTGTCTGTGTGCGCGGTAAGGATCGACCCGGGGCCGCAGATCGCCTTAACCGGAAACCTTGCAAGCCTCGGAGCATCGCTGCCGAACGAAACCGTCTTTGCCTCAATCCCTTCAACACTGTGGAAATAATGCAGGGGCGCGTCTCCTCCATAGGCGGTCACTGATGAGCCGTGAGGGCATATCCCCGAAAGAATGTCCTCGACCAGACCGTCCGAAGCGAAAGTCGTCCGGAAGTAAAGTCTGAAACGGATTTCAGGGCTCAGAATGTTCTGAGGGTTGTCGCTCACGAGTCCGCCGATGTTCCAGGTTGTGTCACCCAGAACAGGGTCCTCAGGAAACTTGGTGATCCTCAACGCCTCTACGAAATTCACAAACCTATCGACCGCGCTCCTCCCGCATTCAGGATAACCGGAATGGCACGCTTTGCCGGGAATCGAAATCCCGAAAGACTTCGTCCCCTTGCCCGCCGAAACCAGACAGTTGTCAGTCGGTTCTCCCACCAAGACAAATGCGCCCCCGGGACAGTCACGCGAATAGGCCTTCGCTCCGAAAGATCCCGTCTCCTCACCGGCAAGCAGCAGCAGCCCAAAATCACGGAATCCCCCCTCATGCAGCCGGCGGCAGGCGGAGTACATGGTGAATATCTGTCCCTTGGCGTCACAACTGCCACGCCCGCTCACGATAACGTCATCTTTTGCCGCAGTCTTCCCGTCCGGCAGGATGGATCCTCCGCTGATTCGCGAGACCTTCGGCGGGATGTAAGGCGGGACCGTGTCAAGATGGGTGCAGAAAACGAAAGACGGACGACCTGTACCGGACCAGTCTAAAAGCATGTTGACCGTCCCGTCCCCGACCTCATGGCGGCGTACTGAACAACCGCCTGACGGCAGCCGTTCCCCAAGGAACTCCGCCAAAGCTCTCTCTGTCCCCGACAACGAGGGAATCCTAAGCATTTCCAAGAAAAGACCAAGGTCCATACACTACACCGTTTTGCCAAATATAGCAATAAATCCGTGTTTCATCAAGACGGAGCGGACAAAGCTTTCTTACCGACGATCCGGAAGATCGATTTTCAGATGTGGGTTCCGATGGGAGTAGACAGAAAGCGACAAAGCCAGAGACAGAGCGATCACGCAGACAGCGACGAACATCACCTCCACTCTGACAGCACCGGAACCACTCGCTCCCGCCCCGGAATCTGTGCCGGCAAGAATCCTGCCCGCCAGCATTTTAAATGACATAAGTCCAAGATTCTGAACCCAGTAGATTAATGAATAGGCTGTGCCCAGCACCTTGTCCGGGACTATTTTGGGCACAGACGGCCACATTGCGGCAGGAACCAGGGAGTAGCCGAATCCAAGGAATATCATGCTTAGATAGCCATAGAAAGGTACACCGGACGGGGCGAATGCCAGCATCAGGTGCGCGGCCAGGGCCAGCACGGCGCCGGCCAGCATCCAGCGAGTGCCATGACCGACCTTGTCCACCAGGATTCCGAAAATCGGAGCGAAGACCACTGTCGCGAACGGAAGCATGGACACCATCCAGCTGGCGGCTTCCACCGGAACGTCAAAGCGTGGAATCAGAATCGCGGAGGCGAATTTCTTGAATGAGATTATGCTGCTGTAGAAGAACACACACAGCAAAGCGATTGATATGAACTGCCTGTTCTTCAAAAGTTTCCAGACATCAGAGAAACGGAACACATCCTCTTCTGACGTCTTCGCCGCGTCCTTAAATCCAGCATGTCTGTCGAATCTGGCGTCCATTGCCACAAACACCGCCCACAGAACCATCCCGGCAAGCATCAGCCCCAGTCCGAGGAATGCCGGACGGGCCGTCTCGATCAATGAATATGTCTGCCCGGCGGCCTTCTCGGCGACCAGTCTCGGAGACGCCACCAGGGCGAATGCGGTTCCCAATCTGGCGATCGCTAGCTGTAGTCCCATGGCGAAAGCCATATTCCCGCCCTTGAACCACTTGGCTATCGACCGGGTCACAGCCACGCCGGCGATCTCGCTGCCAAGGCCGAAGAACATGCATCCGGCATAAGCCATTGTCAAGGAGACCTTGGGCTGGAGCCCGGAGGTCAGCGCATAAGTCACAAGCGCGGCCCCTCCGGTCATCATGGTGACAAAAATGGACCCGGTGATCCGCACCCCCCATTTGTCCAGAAGCATTCCGCATATCACCAGACCGCCGAACACACAGAGGACAGAGTAACCGCTGGCATAAAGTCCATAGTCTGCGGAATTCCAGCCCAACTCCAGCGCCGACGGATTCTCGAACAGATGGGACAGCGTGGAAAACATGTCATCAAAGTAGTACGATGCGAACATCGGAACCACAAGACACGCCAACGCTATCCAGCGGGAATATTTTCTTATTGAACCGGACACTGCCATTCAGTCATTTACTTCTCGATGTTCGGAAGCTCAAGGCCAAGGTGGCGCTTGCTGTCGAGCACCTTGAGGTAAATGGCTATCAGAAGCGCCAGCACACCGAATCCCGCGAAGATGATAAGCGGAACCGTGTAGTTGTAAGGGATGAACTCAGCCCCGGCGGCCTTGGCGGCGATCACGGCAGGATTATCGGCGTTGACGCTTGTCAGAACGCTTCCGATAAGTTTAGGAACAAAGCAAAGACCGATGTTCTGGACCCAAAAGATAAGGCAATAGGCGGAGCCGAGAATTTTCTCGTCGATGATCTTCGGGACCGATGGCCACAACGCGGCGGGAACGAGCGCGAAACTGATTCCAAGCACCACGATTGTAGCAAGGGCGATGAACTTGCTGTGGGTCGCAGGCAGCACGAAAGCGAAGACAAGATGGCAGACAATCAGAAGCAATGCGCCCCAGATCAGCATAGTGGCGCCCTTTCCTTTCGTGTCGAGGATCCTTCCGAGGAACGGAGTGATGAACGCGGCTCCGATCGGGAACCACCTGAATATGTCAGAGGCGGTCCTTGCCGAGATTCCATCCAGATTGCACTGGAGCATATTCGCGCCATACCTTTGGAACGGGAAGATCGCCGAATAATAGAGAACGCACAGAAGAGCCACCACCCAGAAACTCTGGGACGAGAATATCTTGCCGAGGTCGCTGACCTTGAACTCATCCTCAGAGGATGGCTCATCAGACTTGATTCCGGCCTCAACGAGCTGCCCGTCGAACTTCTTGTCCATGACACTGAACACAAGGAAGTTGATCAGACCGATGAGAAGCAGGACAGTGCAGAATCCGACAGGCCCCTGCACGCCGCCGAGCTTGGAGGCGAGGACAGGGCTGATGGAGAACACGCAGAAGACACCCACGCGGGCTATCGCCATCTCAATGCCCATAGCCATCGCCATTTCCTTCCCCTTGAACCATTTGGCGATCGCCTTGGAGACGGTGGTGCCGGCCATCTCACAGCCGCACCCGAAGATCATGAATCCAAGCGCCGCCATCTTGGCGCTGCCCGGCATGGACACCCACCATGTTCCAAGCCACTCGCAGAAAGCCGTGGTCTGAAACCAGTCAGTGATGCCTACATATTTTATAGATGCACCGATGAACATCATCGAGGCAGAAAGGACACCGGTGAACCGGACCCCCATCTTGTCCAGAATTATTCCGGCAAGGATCAGGAAACCGCAGACATTAAGGATGTACTCGGCGCTGGCGTAGGTTCCGAACACATCGGGGCTCCAGCCTCTCTGCTGCTCGACAAGAGACTGCAAGGGGGACATGACATCGACGAACATGTAGCCGAAGAACATCATCAGCGCGATGAGAATGAGGGCGGTCCACCTTGCCGCAGGCGAGTCATTCATCAGTTTTTGGATCTTTTCAGACATTTCAGTAAGGTATATTCGTTGAGACTGTAAAAATATTCAATCAACTTGCGAATATAAGAAAAATGTCGGAATAAAGTCGTATCTTCGTAATTATGATTATGGACAAGGTCAACTCTCCTGAGGATGTCAGGAAGCTTAGTATACAAGAACTGAAGACGCTGTGTGAGGAGTTGCGCAGCTACATCGTCAAATGCTGCTCCGAGAATCCCGGACACCTGGCCTCAAGCCTTGGTGCCGTGGAACTGATTGTAGGTCTGCACTATATATTCAACACTCCTAAAGACAAGATCGTGTTCGACGTGGGACACCAAGCCTACGCCCACAAAATAATAACCGGGCGGAAAGACGCTTTCAGGAAGAACAGGATGGAGGGTGGCATCAGCGGCTTCCCGAACAGGGACGAAAGCGGCTGCGACGCCTTCGGGGCAGGGCACGCGTCGACATCCATCTCCGCCGCACTCGGCATGGCGGAAGCGGCCAGACTGTCCGGATCCAACGAAAAGGTCATCGCGATGATCGGTGATGGAGCCATGAGCGGAGGCCTGGCGCTCGAAGGCCTGAACAACGCCGGCTACGGAGACACAGACATCCTTATTGTCTTGAATGACAATGAAATGGCAATCGACGGCAATAGAGGGGCGCTACATTCCTACCTGCTCAAGTTGACCACGGCGCCCGCCTACAACCGGATTAAGAACCACATCTGGGAAAAACTCGGAGCCGGAAAGTTCAGGAACTGGATCCAAAGGCTGGTACGCAAAACCAAATCAGGACTGGTGACAACATCGGGAGGGGATCTCTTCGAAGCGTTCGGATTCAGGTACTTCGGCCCGATAGACGGAAACGACATCGCCGAAGTTGTAAACACTCTTCGAAGGCTGAAAGACATAAAGGGGCCAAAGATTCTCCACACCTGCACCGTCAAAGGCAAAGGCTACGCGCCCGCCGAATCCGATCCTACGACATGGCACGCTCCCGGGATATTCGATCCAATGACAGGAAAGAGGCCGGCGAAGGAGTATTCTGCATCCCGCTACCAGGACGTCTTCGGACACGTGCTGTGCGAACTCGCCGAGAAAGACCCCCGGGTGGTCGGAATCACTCCTGCCATGGCGACAGGAAGCGGGATGGCGGATTTCGCGTCTCGTTTCCCGGAACGTTTTTTTGATGTCGGAATCGCGGAGGAGCACGCCGCCACTTTCGCGGCGGGTCTGGCGGCGGGAGGCATGAAGCCTTTCTGCGCGATCTACTCATCGTTTGCCCAAAGAGCCTACGATGAGATCATCCACGACATAGCGCTCCAGCACCTCAACGTGGTCCTGTGCCTGGACAGGGCCGGTCTCGTCGGAGAGGACGGGGCGACGCATCAAGGAGCGTTCGACATGGCTTCCCTAAGAAGCATTCCGAACACAATAATAGCCGCGCCCAAGGACGAGATCGAGCTCAAGGACCTTCTCTACACGGGACTGGAGATCAAGGACGGCCCGCTTATCATAAGATACCCGAGAGGCATTGGCGAAGGACGTGACTGGACACGATCCGTTCCGGAAAGGACGGTTATCGGGAAAGGCGAGAGACTGGCCGATGGAAAGGACGTTGCCATAATAGCGATAGGCCCGGTGGTGAACCGGGCACTTGAGGCCGCCGAAAGGCTGCGGAAAGAGACTGGAGAAGGTCCGGCAATATTCAACGCCCGCTTCCTCAAGCCATTCGACAGCGGCATTCTAGGAGAGATTCCACGGTTCAAGCACATAATAACAGCGGAAGAGGGCTCCCTTAAAGGAGGGCTTTTCAGCGAGATCAGCGAATATGTCGCCTCGAACGGGCTTGGCATCAGCGTCAAAGGACTTGGAATCCCTGACAGATTCATCACGCAGGCCACAGCGGCGCGCCAGAGAGAGATCTGCGGATTGAGTACAGAGCGAATATATTCAGAATTGGTGAGTCTTTATAAAAATAATTGAAAAAGTTTTGGATAATCGGAAATATTCACTACCTTTGCATTCCCCTTGTGAAAGGGAAACGTCATTGAAATAACGCCGATATAGCTCAGTTGGCCAGAGCACGTGATTTGTAATCTCGGGGTCGTGGGTTCGAATCCCTCTATCGGCTCAAGCGGTCAAAAGTTGTATCGCCAGACATATCGGGAGGATCGCATAGCGGCAATTGCGGCGGACTGTAAATCCGCTCCTTCGGGTTCGGTGGTTCGAGTCCACCTCCTCCCACAACATTCGCGGAAGTAGCTCAGTTGGTAGAGCATCAGCCTTCCAAGCTGAGGGTCGCGAGTTCGAATCTCGTCTTCCGCTCTAAAAAAGCCGGTGTAGCTCAGGGGTAGAGCGCATCCTTGGTAAGGATGAGGTCATGAGTTCAAATCCCATCACCGGCTCGAACTGCATTATTTAGTTTACTCATTTAAATCATAATATTATGGCAAAAGAAACTTTCCAAAGAACGAAGCCGCACGTTAACATCGGTACTATCGGCCATGTTGACCACGGTAAGACGACTTTGACTGCCGCTATAACCAAGGTTCTCGCAGAGAGGGTCCAGGGAAACGCAGACAAGGTCAAGTCCTTCGATCAGATTGACAACGCTCCGGAAGAGAAGGAGCGTGGTATCACCATCAACTCCGCTCACGTAGAGTACGAGACAGAGAAGCGCCACTATGCCCACGTAGACTGCCCAGGCCACGCTGACTACGTAAAGAACATGGTGACAGGCGCCGCGCAGATGGATGGAGCCATCCTCGTTGTAGCCGCCACAGACGGTCCTATGCCTCAGACACGTGAGCACATCCTCCTCGCCCGTCAGGTGAACGTGCCTAAGATTCTCGTGTTCATGAACAAGGTTGATCTCGTGGACGACCCAGAGATGCTTGACCTCGTAGAGATGGAAATCCGTGACCTTCTCGGATTCTACAAGTTCGACGAGAACTGCCCTATCATCCGTGGATCCGCTCTTGGAGCGCTCAACGGAGAGAAGGTTTGGGAAGACAAGGTTATGGATCTCATGAACGCCGTGGATGAGTACATCCCTCAGCCGGTACGTCAGAACGAGAAGCCATTCCTTATGCCTATCGAGGACATCTTCTCAATCACAGGCCGTGGCACAGTGGTTACCGGCCGTATCGAGACCGGTACAATCCACGTCAATGATCCTGTAGAGCTCGTTGGTTTCGGCGACGCTCCTAGAAGCACTGTTGTGACCGGCGTTGAGATGTTCCGCAAGCTCCTCGACCAGGGTGAGGCCGGAGACAATGTAGGTCTTCTCCTCCGTGGTATCGACAAGAAAGAGGTCAAGAGAGGTGAGGTTGTCGCCAAGCCGGGCTCAATCACTCCGCACAAGCACTTCAAGGCTCAGATCTACGTCCTCAAGAAGGAAGAGGGTGGACGTCACACTCCATTCCACAACCACTATCGTCCTCAGTTCTTCATCCGTACTCTTGACGTGACAGGCGAGATCACTCTCCCTGAAGGAGTAGATATGGTCATGCCGGGTGATAACGTTGAGATCGATGTTCAGCTCATCACTCCTGTAGCCCTTAACGAAGGCCTTCAGTTCGCCATCCGCGAAGGTGGACGTACCGTAGGAGCAGGCCAGGTAATCAAGATCGAAGAGTAATTCTTCTACATACTGGACGGAGGTCCGCGGATTTCCGTCCAGAACACAGGGGAATAGAACAAGGGTAGTTCAGCGGTCTCCAAAACCGTCGATGTGGGTTCGAATCCTGCTTCCCCTGCTAAAATATCAAAGGTTACGATTTGGTAATTGTTTAACAGACATCGTAGACGCTTCCAAATTACGAGGTCCATTAAATGCAAAGATGAGAAAGTTCATTAACTATTGCAAAGAGTCCTACGTGGAACTCACCAAAAAGGTCACATGGCCAACGTGGGAGAAGCTTCAAAGCTCCGCCCTATTGGTTATGGTCGCTACTGTGATCCTTGCTTTGGCCCTCTTCGTGGTTGACTTCGCTTTCGAACATCTGATGACTGCGATTTACACATTGTAAATTGTAATTATTACTGATTACCATGAGTGAAATGAAATGGTATGTCCTTCGGACAGCGGGAAGCAAGGAAAAAAAGGCCAAGGACTGCCTTGAAAAAGAAATTGAAAGGTTTGGCCTGCAGGATCAGGTTGCGCAGGTGCTTGTTCCGGTTAAGCGCGAGATAGTTACCAAGAATGGCAAGAGGAAGGTGACCGAAAGGCCGCTATATCCTGGTTATGTCTTGATACAAGCTCAACTTAGCCCTGAACTTGAGTACATTATCCGCAACGACATTCCTGGGATGTCTGGTTTCCTGACTGAGAAAAGAACATCCGGAGCAATGATAGAAAGGGTTCCTGTGCCGATCAGAGATGAGGAGGCAGAGGTCATTCTTGGTAATCAGGATCGAGACATTGACAATCCTGTCGAGACAGAGGTTAATTTTGAGGTCGGAGAGTCTGTGAAGATCACCGACGGACCGTTCAGCGGCTTCAGCGGAACGGTTGACGCAATCGAGGAAGACAGAAGCAAACTCAAAGTGATAGTTGTGATTTTCGGCAGGAAAACCGTGCTGGAACTCAGCTTTACTCAAGTAACAAAAGAATAACAAACTATTATGGCAAAAGAAGTTACCGGATTCATCAAGCTCCAAATCAAAGCAGGGGCAGCCAATCCAGCGCCTCCGGTAGGACCGGCACTCGGTTCCAAAGGCTTGAACATTATGGACTTCTGCAAGCAGTTCAATGCGGCGACCCAACAGAACGCCGGAAAGATCGTGCCTGTAGTCATCACAGTCTATTCAGACAAGACCTTCACGTTCGAGGTAAAACAGCCACCAGTAGCCATATCCCTCAAGGAAGCCGCTAAGATCCAGAAAGGTTCCGGAGAACCTAACAGAAGGAAAGTGGCATCAATCACTTGGGATCAAGTCAAGGCTATAGCGGAAGGCAAGATGCCTGATCTCAATGCATTCACTCTCGCATCCGCGATGAAGATGGTCGCGGGCACCGCTAGGAGCATGGGTATCAGAGTCACCGGAAAATTTCCTGAGAACCTTTAAAATTTCACACGCGAAATGAGTAGAACAACAAAAAATCAGAAAGCTGTAGAGGCAAAGTATGACGCTTCGAAGCAATACACTCTGGCCCAGGCTTGTGAAATGCTGAAGGATATTACCTTCACAAAGTTCGACGCTTCAGTCGAGCTGTCAGTGAATCTTGGAGTAGACCCGCGTAAGGCGAACCAGATGATCCGTGGCGTGGTAAACCTGCCGCACGGAACCGGAAAGGTTGTCAAGGTTCTTGTCCTCTGTACTCCTGACAAGGAGAACGAGGCAAAGGAAGCCGGAGCCGACTATGTTGGCCTTGATGAATTTGTTGAAAAGATCAAGGGTGGTTGGACTGATGTTGATGTCATCATCTGTACTCCGTCAGTTATGGCAAAGGTCGGTGTTCTCGGACGAATCCTGGGGCCGAGAGGCCTCATGCCTAACCCGAAGACCGGTACAGTGACCATGGAGGTAGGCAACGCTGTTAAGGATGTCAAAGGCGGAAAGATAGATTTCAAGGTTGACAAGACCGGAATCATACACGCCGCGATCGGCAAGGCTTCCTTCACTCCGGCTCAGATCTGCGAAAACGCGACGGCCCTCCTTAACGAGGTACTGAAACTCAAGCCTCAAACCCTCAAGGGCACATATCTCAAAAGTGCCGCGATCTGCACGACCATGAGCCCTGGAATCAAAATAGATGTAAAAGCATTCACAAGCGGAAGCGCTGAGTAAAAAAGGATTTCATCATGAAGAAAGAATTGAAAGACCAGATTATCGAAAGCATCTCAGCTCAACTGAAGCAATATCCAAACTTTTATGTCGCTGACATTGAGGGACTGAATGCTGAAAACACAGTGAAGCTCCGTCGTGCATGCTTTGAGCAGGGCATAAAGCTGACAGTGGTCAAGAACACATTGTTCGCCCATGTTCTAAAAGGAATCGCAAACGAGGAGATGAATCTCCTTATCCCTGTACTGAAAGGCAACACAGCCATAATGTACACTGAGACACCTAATGGACCAGCCAAGCTTATCAAGAAGCTTCAGAAAGAGGTGGGCAAGCCGGAACTCAAAGGAGCATACGTACAGGAGTGCGCGTTTGTCGGAGCCGAAAAACTCGATGAACTCTGCGCGATCAAGTCCAAGGAAGAACTCATCGGAGACATCATCTCTCTCCTTCAGGCGCCGATGCGCAATGTTATCTCCGCTCTTCAGAACGGTGGTGGCAGCACAATCGCGGGACTTGTCAAAACACTCTCGGAAAAAGAAGAAAAATAATAACAAACAATTTAAAGATTATCAATTATGGCAGATGTAAAAGCACTTGCAGAAGAGTTGGTTAACCTTTCTGTAAAAGACGTTCAGGAACTTGCTAAAGTTCTCAAGGAAGAGTATGGTATCGAGCCTGCAGCCGCAGCTGTGGCTGTGGCCGGACCGGCGGCAGCGGCTGAGGCAGCTCCGGCAGAGCAGACTGAATTCGATGTTGTACTCAAATCAGCAGGCGCGGCTAAACTTCAGGTTATCAAGGCCGTTAAGGAAGCCCTCGGACTTGGTCTGAAGGAAGCTAAGGATCTCGTTGACGGCGCTCCTAAGACAGTTAAGGAGAAAGCCTCCAAGGCCGAAGCTGAGCAACTCAAGGCTGCCCTTGAAGAGGCAGGCGCTGAAGTTGAGGTTAAATAACCCAGCTTCTCCCCTGGCGGGAAAATCATCAGGTTTAGAGCCTAGGAAAGGCTCTAAACCTTTTTGTCGTATTAAGTTTTTCTCCATTTCCTAAAGGCAGAACATGTCAATAAAGACTAACAACAAGCGAATAATGTTCGCTACCTCAAAAATTCTGGAATATCCTGACCTTCTGGAAGTTCAACTAAAATCTTTCAAAGATTTCTTCCAGCTGGAGACAACACCGGAAAATAGAAAAAATGAAGGTCTATTCCAGGTGTTTCAGGAAATATTCCCGATTGAAGACACGAGGAACAACTACAAATTGGAGTTCATTGATTACTTCATAGATCCTCCTCAGTATTCGATCGATGAGTGTCTTGAGAGAGGACTTACCTACAATGTACCTCTAAAGGCAAAACTCCGCCTTTCGTGCACCGATCCAGAGCACGAGGACTTCGACACAAAAGTCCAGGATGTGTACCTCGGCAACATCCCTTACATGACGCCGGCGGGCACATTCGTAATAAATGGATCTGAAAGAATCATAGTGTCCCAGCTGCACCGCTCCCCGGGAGTATTCTTTGACCAGAGCATGCACGCTAACGGAACGAAGCTGTATTCAGCCAGGATCATCCCGTTCAAAGGATCATGGATAGAATTCGCGACTGACATCAACAACGTGATGTACGCCTACATCGACCGCAAGAAGAAGCTGCCTGTAACCACACTTCTGCGCGCGATCGGCTTCAACTCCGACAAGGACATCATCGACATATTCGGTCTCGCGGACGAGATCGAGGTCAACAGCGAGAATCTGGAGGCGAACAAAGGCAGGAAACTCGCGGCCAAGGTCCTCAAGACATGGACAGAGGACTTCGAAGACGAGGACACCGGCGAGGTCATACCGATCGAAAGGACAATACCTATCGTAGAAAGAGGCGAGGTCCTTGATGATGACACAATAGCAAAGATTTCAGACACCGATGTGAAGTCGATCCTTCTTCAGAAGGACGAGGCGAACTCGAATGAATATGCCATCATATTCAACACGCTTCAAAAAGATCCAACAAACACTGAGATCGAGGCCGTCAACTACATCTACAAACAGCTGCGTAACTCCGAACCACCTGATGAGGCGACAGCGAGGGATGTGATCGACAAGCTCTTCTTCTCGGAAAAAAGGTACGATCTTGGCAACGTGGGAAGATTCCGCCTTAACAAGAAACTGGGCCTTACAACCGGAGCGGACGTGAGGGTACTCACAAACACGGACATAATCGAGATCATCAAGTACCTCATACAGCTGATTAACTCCAAGGCGACAGTCGATGACATAGACCACCTTAGCAACAGGCGTGTCCGCACGGTGGGAGAGCAACTGGCCAATCAGTTCAGCGTAGGTCTTTCCAGAATGGCAAGAACGATACGCGAAAGAATGAATGTGCGCGACAGCGAGCAATTCAATCCTATCGATCTGATCAACGCCAAGACATTGTCCTCCGTGATCAACTCATTCTTCGGAACGAGCCAGCTTTCCCAATTCATGGACCAGACCAACCCTCTGGCAGAGATAACGCACAAGCGCCGTCTCTCAGCCTTGGGACCAGGCGGTCTGTCAAGGGACAGGGCCGGATTCGAGGTCAGAGACGTTCACTACACTCATTACGGCAGGCTCTGCCCTATTGAGTCTCCGGAAGGTCCGAACATCGGACTCATCTCGTCACTCTGCGTCTACGCGAGGATCAACCAGCTCGGATTCATCGAGACACCTTACCGCGAGGTACATAACGGAAAGGTAGACCTATCGGACAAAGGCTGGCATTACATGACAGCGGAAGAGGAAGAGAACAAACTTGTCTCACTTGCAAAAGTCAAGATGTCGGATGACGGGACTATCCTGGAGGACAGAATCCAATGCCGACTTGAGGCAGACTTCCCTGTCGTCTCAAAAGAGCAAGTGGATTACATGGACGTGGCTCCAAACCAGATGGCATCTGTAGCCGCGTCTCTGATCCCGTTCCTCGAGCATGATGACGCGCACCGTGCCTTGATGGGCGCGAACATGATGCGTCAGGCGGTTCCACTTCTACGTCCCGAGTCTCCTGTCGTCGGGACCGGACTGGAGGAAAGAGTGTGCCTTGACTCAAGGACCCAGTTCGTGGCCGAACGTGAGGGTGAGGTGACCTACGTGGACGCAAAGGAGATAAGGATCAGGTACGACAGGACAGACGATGAGAAATTTGTTTCGTTCGCACCTGAAGAGACAGTCTACACAATGCCTATTTACAGGAGGACGAACCAAAGCACGACCATTACTCTGAAACCGATTGTTCGTAAAGGGCAGAAGGTGGTCGGCGGACAGGTTCTCACCGAGGGCTACGCTACCCAGAACGGAGAACTGGCCCTGGGCCGCAACCTGAAAGTCGCATTCATGCCATGGAAAGGCTACAACTACGAGGATGCGATCGTGCTTTCAGAAGAGATGGTCAAGTGGGACATCCTAACATCCGTACACGTTGACGAGTACCTGACGGAAGTCCGTGACACAAAACGTGGAATGGAGGAACTGACGTCAGACATTCCGAATGTGAGCGAAGACGCCACAAAAGACCTTGACAAGCAGGGAATAATCCGCATCGGAGCGCACATCGAGCCAGGAGACATCATGATCGGAAAGATCACTCCTAAGGGCGAGAGCGATCCGTCTCCTGAGGAGAAGCTGCTTAAGGCAATCTTCGGAGACAAAGCCGGTGACGTCAAGGATGCATCACTGAAAGCCAATCCTTCATTGAGTGGAACGGTCATAAAGACAGCTCTTTACGCCAAAGCAGCAAAAGAAGGCAACCGAAGAGCGGCAAGGACGGACCAGAGCGCACGGGCCGGACTGATCCAGGAGGATTTCGAGAAGAAGGCTACGAAACTCTACACGGATTTCTTCAGAAGGCTCACTGTGCTGGCAAAAGGCAAGAAGAGCAATGGAATCTACGATCTTTACGATGTCGAGATCATTCCGAAAGGAAAAGAGATCACGGTTGAGAAGCTCAAGACCATAGACTTCAAGAACATAAACTCAAGCAACTGGACTGCGGACGATAACACCAACCACCTCATCCAGGAGTTGATCAACAACTACTGCCTGACCTACAAGGTTGCGGAAGCGGAATGCAAAAGACAGCAGGACAAGGTCAAAGTAGGCGATGAGCTTCCGAACGGAGTCATGCAGCTGGCTAAAGTCTACATCGCGAAGAAGAGGAAGATCACAGTAGGTGACAAGATGGCCGGTCGTCACGGAAACAAGGGTATTGTGGCCAAGATAGTCCGTCAGGAGGACATGCCGTTCCTGGAGGACGGGACGCCTGTGGACATTGTGCTCAACCCGCTGGGCGTGCCATCCCGAATGAACCTCGGCCAGATCTACGAGACCGTGCTCGGTTGGGCAGGCGCAAGGCTAGGCCTGAAATTCAGTACTCCGATCTTCGATGGAGCGACCATCGATGAGATCTGCGACTACACGGACAAGGCCGGAGTTCCAAGATATGGAAAAACACACCTTAGAGACGGAGGGACCGGAGACTGGTTTGACCAGCCTGCGACAGTAGGAGTGATCTACATGATCAAGTTGGGGCACATGGTGGACGACAAGATGCACGCCCGTTCGATCGGACCGTACTCACTCATCACCCAGCAGCCTCTTGGCGGCAAGGCACAGTTCGGAGGCCAGAGGTTCGGAGAGATGGAAGTCTGGGCGCTCGAGGCGTTCGGAGCCGCAAACGCCCTGCAGGAGATCCTGACCGTCAAGTCAGATGACGTGACAGGTCGATCCAAGACCTATGAGGCTATCGTCAAGGGCGATCCTATGCCTACACCAGGCATTCCTGAATCCCTCAACGTACTGCTTCACGAACTCAGGGGACTTGGCCTCAAGGTTACGTTGGATTAATTTTCAAGAATATTGACATTCAAGAATATGCCTACTTTCAATAATAAGGAAAACAAGGTAAAGAGCAACTTCTCGACAATCAGCATCTCACTTGCCTCTCCTGAAGACATCTCAGCGAGATCCTGCGGTGAGGTCCTCAAGCCGGAGACGGTCAACTACAGGACCTACAAGCCGGAAAGAGATGGACTCTTCTGCGAAAAGATCTTCGGTCCTACAAAGGACTACGAGTGCTATTGTGGAAAGTACAAGAGAATCCGCTACCGTGGAATCGTCTGCGATCGGTGCGGTGTCGAGGTGACAGAAAAGAAAGTCCGCAGGGAAAGGATGGGCCACATAGCCCTGACTGTCCCTGTGGCACACATCTGGTACTTCAAATCCGCTCCAAACAAAATTTCCGCCCTGTTAGGTATCCCGGCGAAGAAACTCGAGTCGGTCATCTACTACGAGAAATACATCGTGGTCAACCCAGGCGAGAGCGGAGTAGAGAAAAAAGAACTCCTCTCTGAGGACGAGTACCTCGACATTCTCGCAAAACTCCCGGACAATGACAATCTGGCATTTGACGACCCGAGGAAATTTGTGGCGAAGATGGGTGCGGAAGGCATCTACGACCTGCTCAAGGAGACCGATGTGGAAAGCCTGTCAAAGGAGATCCGGGCTAAAATGCTGAATGATACCTCACAGCAGAGAAGAACCGAGGCCTTGAAGAGACTCAGTGTAGTGAAATGGTTCATTGAGTCAAAGAACATAAACAGACCGGAATGGATGATAATGAAGGTCATCCCGGTCATACCGCCGGATCTGCGTCCACTTGTGCCGCTTGATGGCGGGCGTTTCGCGACAACAGACCTGAACGACCTCTACAGAAGGGTAATCATCAGGAACAACCGACTCAAGAAACTCATCGAGATCAAGGCCCCGGAAGTCATCCTGAGAAACGAGAAGCGTATGCTTCAGGAGGCTGTTGACTCTCTGTTCGACAACTCCAAGAAGTCAAGCGCGGTCAAGAGCGAGTCAAACAGGGCTCTGAAGTCATTGTCCGACTCGCTGAAGGGCAAGCAGGGGCGATTCCGCCAGAACCTCCTCGGTAAGCGCGTGGACTACTCAGCGCGTTCCGTGATCGTTGTCGGACCTGAACTGAACATGCACGAGTGCGGCCTCCCTAAGTACATGGCGGCCGAGCTCTACAAGCCGTTCATAATCCGCAAACTCATAGAGAGAGGAATCGTCAAGACAGTGAAGTCCGCAAAGAAAATAGTGGACAGAAAGGATCCTGTGATCTGGGACATCCTTGAAAACGTGATGAAGGGCCATCCGGTTCTTCTCAACCGTGCCCCTACCCTTCACAGGCTTGGTATCCAGGCGTTCCAGCCACGGATGATCGAGGGAAAAGCCATTCAGCTTCACCCTCTGGCATGTACCGCCTTCAACGCTGACTTTGATGGTGACCAGATGGCCGTTCACCTTCCTCTTGGCAACGCCGCGGTCATGGAGGCACAGCTCCTCATGCTCGGTTCCCAGAACATTCTTAACCCAGCCAACGGAACTCCTATCACAGTGCCTTCGCAGGACATGGTGCTTGGTCTGTACTACATCACGAAGATCAGGCCGGGAGCAAAAGGCGAAGGAATGAACTTCTATGGTCCTGAGGAAGTGATCGTCGCATTCAATGAGAAATCAATTGACATGCATGCGGAGATCGGCGTAAGGCTACCGGTGGACAAGAAAGACCTGAGCAAAGGCTACGAGATCAAAAAGACGACCGCTGGACGAATCATTGTCAACCAGTTCGTACCGGAGGAGGTCCCTTATGTCAATGAGGTACTCGGAAAGAAAGCTCTGAGAAAGATCATCACAGAAGTGATCAAGAGCACCGGCGTCACAAGGACGGCTCAGTTCCTTGATGACATCAAGAATCTTGGCTACGACCAGGCTTTCAGGGCAGGAATCTCATTCAACCTTGGCGACGTGATCATCCCTGCGGAAAAAGCCAGTCTCATCGAGCAGGGCTACAAGCAGGTTGAGGAGGTCAAGAACAACTACGCGATGGGATTCATCACCAACAACGAGCGCTACAACAAAGTCATTGACCTCTGGACGTCCATCGACAACAAACTCACGAGCATCGTAGAGAAGCAGATTTCCGCCGACCAGCAGGGATTCAATCCTGTCTACATGATGTTGGATTCCGGGGCCCGCGGATCGACTCAGCAGATCAAGCAGCTTTGCGGCATGCGTGGGCTTATGGCCAAACCCCAGAAATCCGGTGCGGCCGGTGCCGAGATCATCGAGAACCCTATCATCTCCAACCTGAAGGAGGGTATGACGGTGCTTGAGTACTTCATCTCCACGCACGGTGCCCGTAAGGGTTTGGCAGATACCGCACTTAAGACCGCTGACGCAGGCTATCTTACCCGCCGTCTTGTCGATGTCTCTCACGATGTCATCATCACGGAGGAGGATTGCGGCACCCTCAGAGGTCTTATCGCCACCGCCATCAAGAACAAGGATGAGATTGTCGAGTCGCTTGGTGAAAGGATTCTTGGACGTACTTCGGTCCATGACATTTTCAACCCGATCACCGGTGAATTGATCATCAAGGCCGGCGAGGAAATCCGCGAGGCTACGGCCAATCTGATTGACCATCTGCCGATCGAACAGGTCGAGATCCGTTCCGTGCTCACCTGCGAGTCGCGAAAAGGTGTCTGCGCAAAGTGCTATGGACGTAACCTTGCCACCAGCAGAATGGTTGAGAAGGGTGAGGTTGTCGGTGTCATCGCCGCACAGTCTATCGGAGAGCCGGGAACACAGCTGACCCTGCGTACTTTCCACGTCGGCGGTACTGCATCCAGCACGGCTGCCGACTCCTCGATCGAGTCCAAGTACGATGGCAAACTCGTCTTCGAAGAGCTCAGGACAATCCAGAAAGTCGCCGATGACGGCACCGTACAGGACATCGTGGTCAGCCGAATGACCGAGGTCAGCATCATTGACGAGAACACAGGGATCACCTACTCCCACTACGATGTACCTTATGGCTCAAGGCTGTACTTTAAGGATGGAGACACAATCAAGAAAGGCGACCTTCTGTGCGAATGGGATCCGTACAACGCCATCACGATTGTCGAGACCGCCGGTAAGGTCAAGTTTGACAATCTCATCAACGGAGTGAACTTCCGTGAGGAGGCTGCCGACGAATTTGCTGTCAACAAGGACAAGGTCATCATAGAATCCAGAGACAAGACAAAGAACCCGTCAATCCTCATCCTTGACGATGACGGAAACCCGATCAGGCAGTACAACCTTCCGGTTGGCGCTCATGTGATCCCTAATGATGGGGACAGGGTAAATGTCGGGGATGTGATCATCAAGATTCCTCGCGCTATCGGTAAGTCAAGCGACATCACCGGAGGTCTTCCAAGAGTCACCGAGCTCTTCGAGGCCAGAACACCTTCTTCTCCTGCGATACTCGCTGAAATCAACGGTGAGGTGCTTATGGGCAAGATCAAGAGAGGTAACCGAGAGATCATCGTCAAGAACAAGTCCGGCATAGAGAAACACTATCTTGTGCCTCTTACAAAACAGATTCTTGTTCAGGAGAACGACTATGTCAAGGCCGGCACAAGGCTTTCAGACGGAGGAATATCCCCTACCGACATTCTCAACATTCTCGGACCTGTCAAGGCTCAGGACTACATCGTCAATGAGGTTCAGGCCGTTTACCGTCTGCAAGGTGTGAAGATCAATGACAAGCACTTTGAGATCATTGTACGCCAGATGATGCGCAAGGTTCAGATCACCAATCCTGGAGACACTGACTTCCTGCAGGAAGAGCTGGTTGACAAGTGGGATTTCATGGATGCGAACGACAACATATTCGGAAAGTTCTTTGTCGTTGACGCCGGCGATTCGCAAAAGTACATGCAAGGTGACATCATCGATGCCCGCGACATGAGAAATGAGAATTCCTCTCTCGAAAGGCAAGGCAGAAAGATGATGGCAGTGCGTGAGGCCAATCCGGCAACAGCGAAGCTTGTTCTTCAAGGAATCACAAGAGCCGCTCTGCGCACAAACAGCTTCATCTCGGCGGCTTCCTTCCAGGAGACAACCAAGGTGCTCAGCGAAGCTGCCATCAGGGCGCGTGTCGATCATCTTGAGGGTCTTAAGGAGAATGTCATCTGCGGGCACCTTATTCCGGCCGGAACCGGTCAGAAGGAGTTCCAGGACATCATCGTCGGACGCAAGGACGAGTACGAGCAGGAAATGAGCGAACTCTAGCGGTAGTTTATTAAATGAATATGAAAGGCCGGCGGCGGATCAATTCCACAGCCGGTTTTTTGGCTATAGGAGCAAATGCATTCCCTCAGGCGAATTTTGCACGGTGAACCAAAATTACGCCTGAGGGAATGTCCTTGCGTGGTTGGTTACACTAGCAAAATTCACAATCCGGTCGTTTCGACAGGTCCGATAACCAGAGGACTAACAGCTGTCACGGACGATGAGGGTCGGAGCGATGAGACGTTGTACAGGGGGAAGATCCTGGTGACCGTTCTCTATGATGTCTATAAGTGCCTGAGACGCCAGACAGCCGATTTCCGAGAGCGGCTGCTCGATGCGGGTGATGGCAGGATCAAGGAAGTCAAGGAAGCCATTGTTGTCAAAAGAAATCAGGCTGACCTGCCCAGGGACTTTAATGCCAAGTTCACGGAAAGCGCGGATCGCGCCAAGCAGTATGGTTGATGAATATGCGAACACAGCGTCATACTTCACTCCTTCACTGAATATTCTCTTGGCCTGATTGTAGCCGTTTTCGACCGAGAACGCGTCACCTACGATGGCATATTCAATGTGCTTGTCGCCGTTGGCATTGATAGCGTCCTTGAAGCCTCTGACACGTTCCATTGAAGGGGTCGAGTCTTCCACTCCCTGAATCGAAAGGATGTTGCGGCGACCGCGGTTAATGAGATATTCTGTGGCCATATAGCCACCCGCATAGTTGTCGGTGCTGATGTAAGGAAGAGATGTTCCCTCAAAGTAACGGTCAATCAACACTGTAGGAATACCGTCCGTGATTTCGTCTGTCAATGCGGTGGAATTGCCGACAGGGACAGCGATTATGCCGTCCACGCTTCTTGAGCGGAACATCACAAGGGAATTCTCGAAATCCTTCTGGTTTTCCAGCGAGTCTGCAAGAAGGGTGTGATAACCGGCAAGCTTAAGATTCTCGATCACAGTGCTGGCCAGGGTAGCAAAGAATGGGTTGTCGATTCCCGGCACAGTCAGTCCTATAGTGTAGGTTCTACTGGTCCTGAGCCCCTGCGCCAAAAGGTTAGGGGTGTAGTTTACCCTTTTCGCCTCAGCCTGTATGATGTCAACGGCCTTCTGGCTAATCCTTGACCTCTGAGCCTTGCCGGAAAGCACTCTGGATACAGTAGAGACAGAATAGCCAGTATGTTCGGATATGGATTGAATAGTATTTTTACTCATTGCATTATAACCTGTGGCGGCAAAGATAAGGTTTACCAGCCGGAAATCCTAATCGCCTGCCGGATTTCTTACGGACAGTAGAAACGGAGAGTCCGTAAGAATGATTCTTGGACGTGCGCGCTTCTATGTTTCATCAAGAGACCACATGTTGGCCGCAAAAAAAGTGAGCCATTACATGATCTGCCTTGGCTCACAAAATTCTTGGTAGATGACGCCGAACTATCTGGCAGCGACCTTGCCTAGGAAACACTGGATTGTGTTCTCCATCAAGCAGCAGATGGTCATCGGGCCGACGCCACCGGGGACAGGGGTGATTACGGAGGCTTTTGGCTCTACGGAGGCGAAGTCAACGTCACCACAGAGTTTTCCGTTTTCGTCAAGATCCATTCCCACGTCGATCACTGCGGCTCCGTCTTTGACCATGTCTCCAGTCACGAATTTCGCACGGCCTATGGCCACGACAAGGATGTCGGCCTGCCTTGTTATCTCAGGAAGATTCTTTGTCTTTGAATGACAAATTGTTACTGTGGCGTTTCTGTCAAGCAGAAGCTTGGTGATCGGAAGGCCGACGATCTGACTACGGCCAATCACGACGGCGTTCTTGCCAGCGATTTCGTAATTGGCGTCCTCAAGGAGTCTGATGATGCCCATCGGGGTGCAAGGGACAACGCAGGAAGAGTTCGGTCTCTTCTGCCAGAGGGCGGCTGTGTTCAGAGGATGGAAACCGTCCACGTCCTTGGACTGGGCGATGGCTTCAATCACCTTCGGCTCACTGATCTGCTTCGGAAGAGGAAGCTGGACAAGGATGCCGTCAACGGTGTCATCAGCGTTGAGTTCGGCGATCTTGTCAAGAAGTTCCTGCTCCGGAGTGTCAGCGGGCATCCTGACAGTGGTGTTCCTGATTCCTACGACATCACAGGCCTTGGCCTTGTTTCTAACGTAGGTCTGGCTGCCGGGATCATCACCGACCAGGATCACAACCAGATGAGGCACCCGGCCATATTTTGCAGGGAATGTGGCCACCTGCTCGGCCATTCGGGCCTTTAGACGGGCCGCAAGGTCTTTACCACTTATGATCATAAGTATAAATCTGTTTTCTTATTGTTATGTTGTCACTTCGACAAGTTCAGTGACCGACCTAAAGGACAAGATGCCCGATGTCAGCACGGTAAAAGAGGTTGTCGCAGTGGATCTTGCGAACGGCTGCAAGGGCTTTGTCCCGGGCCTGGCGAAGAGTCTCGCCGGACGCGACAACCATCAGTACACGGCCTCCGGAAGTCACAAGGGACTTCTCTCCGGACTGAGGATCAACAACTTCCTTGGTTCCCATCTGGTAAACCTTGACTGACGTATCGGACAAAGCGTCCTCCAAACCGGTGATCTTGAAGCCTTTCTCGTAGGAGCCTGGATAGCCTTTCGAGGCCATCACGAAACCAAGGGCAGGCTCTTCCGACCACTTGATCTCCGGCATCAACTGCGATGAAGGAATCTTGACCCCTTCGGTGGCATCAGTTCCCTCCGGAGCGTTCACGACCTTCCCACCATCAGTGACGGCACAGAAGATTTCGAATATGTCGGACTCCAGACGAGGCAGGACCACCTCGGTCTCAGGGTCTCCGAAACGGCAGTTGAACTCGATCACCTTGATTCCCGACGGAGTCTTCATCAGGCCTCCGTAAAGCAATCCCTTGAACGGGCAACCCTCGGCGGCCATCGCGGCAGCGGTCTTCTTCATGATGTGATCAAGGGCATATTCCCCATCCTCTGCGGTAATGACCGGGACCGGTGAATATGCTCCCATGCCTCCCGTGTTGGGGCCTTTGTCTCCCTCGAACGCCCTCTTGTGGTCCTGGGCGACGGCCAGAGGAAAGACTTCCTCCCCGTTCACAAAGCACATGAACGAGAACTCGGGGCCGGTGAGATATTCCTCGACCACGACCTTTCCCTTGCCGAACTTGTCGTCCAGAAGCATGTCCTTGAGAGCCGCCTGGGCATCCGAAAAGGTCTCCGGAATGACTACACCCTTGCCGGCGGCCAAGCCGTCATATTTCAGGACAACCGGGAAAGTATGTCTGCTGACATATTCAATGGCGTCATCGTAGTTGTCGAAGGTCTTGAACGCAGCGGTCGGGATGTCGTACTTCTCCATCAGCCGCTTGGCGAAGTCCTTGCTGGATTCGATGCGGGCGGCGGCGGCGGAAGGGCCGAATATCCTAAGGCCTGCCTTCGTGAAAGCGTCAGCGATTCCTGCGGAGAGAGGAACCTCCGGGCCGACCACGGTCAGGTCAACGCCGTGCTCCTTGGCAAACTCCACAAGTTCAGGAATCTGTGTCTCCTTCAGAGGAACACACTCGGCCTGGGCCGCTATTCCGGCGTTGCCCGGAGCGCAGTAGATCTTGCCGACACTTCTGGAACGGCTCAAGGCATCCACAATGGCATGCTCACGTCCGCCTCCCCCGACAACCAGCACATTCTTGGACAGCAGAGTGTCCAGCATTATCGTCTTGCCGTCACTCTTGTTCGTTGATTCGAAATGAAATACTCGCATAGAGGGAAATCAATTTTTATGTATGATGGATAATCATTTAATATTCAAACATTTCAAGCATTCTCTTTAGTCGGAATCCGCCAAAGGAAAACAGCTAACCAATTGACAACAAAACGGTTACATTTCACCTATTTCACTTGGCAGACAACCGGCTGACTTTCAATAAAACAGCCAACTTCGTGGTGCATAATGATTCAACTGATTGTCAAACAGTTATCCGCCACGATAATATTAATGTCTGAAATGACGTTCTCCGGTGAAGACCATGGCGATGCCGAGCTCATTGCACTTCTTGATGGAATCCTCATCGCGGACGGATCCGCCAGGCTGCACGATGGCCTTCACGCCGTACTCGGCGGCGAGGGTCACGCAATCATCGAACGGGAAGAATGCGTCGGAAGCCAACACGAGACCGGCCTTACGGGCGGCCTCCTTAGGGTCAACAGGAGCGCCTGTCCTGGCGGTCTCTTCCTCGGCCAAAGTGGCGGCTGCCTGCTTGAGAGCCAACTCTGCGGAACCAACGCGGTTCATCTGTCCGGCACCGACACCATAGATCATCCCGGCCTTGCCAACAGTGATGGCGTTGGACTTGACGTGCTTTACAATCCTCCATGTGAAGTTCAGATTGATGATCTGCTCCTCAGTCGGCACAGCCTCGGTAACGGTCTGCGATGCGGTCACCGGAACGATCGAAAGATCCTGATTTTGAACCAGAAGGCCTCCGTTGACGCTGACACACTGCATCTGCTCTTTGACAGAGCCTTCCATATTCACTTTCAGAACACGCAGATTCTTTTTAGTACGTAGCAACTCAAGGGCGTCCGAAGCGAATGACGGTGCCATCACGATCTCAAGGAAAATTGGCTTCAGCAACTGCGCCACCTCAAGGTTGACCTCACGGTTGAAGGCCACGATGCCACCAAAGATTGAGGTCTTGTCACCCTCGTAAACTTTTTTCCATGCATCTACCACATCGGTTCCAAGACCGGCCCCGCACGGGTTCATGTGCTTGAGCCCCACAGCGAAAGGCTCGTTGAACTCACGGACGATGTTAAGGGCAGCGTTGGCATCCTGAATATTATTGTAAGACAATTCCTTGCCATTCAACTGCTCGGCTGTGGCCAATGAATATGGAACCGGCTTCAAGGTCTTGTAGAACTTGGCCTGCTGGTGAGGGTTCTCACCGTAGCGGAGATTCTGGCAGATGTCATATTCAAGGAAGAGTTTCTCAGGGAGGCCGGCCTGGGCGCGCATGTAGGTTGCAATCGCGCTGTCATACTCAGCGGTGTGAGTGTAGGCTTTGGCTGAGAGTTTGAGACGGGTCTGCGGGGTCGTGTCACCGGTCGCCTTGATCTCGGAGATGACCGTCGCGTAGTCCTCAGGGTTGACGACCACCGTGACCGAGGCCCAGTTCTTGGCAGCGCTGCGAAGCATAGACGGGCCACCGATGTCAATGTGTTCGACAGCATCCTCCATCGTGACATCCGGTTTGGCGATGGTCTCACGAAAAGGATAGAGGTTGACGCAGACGAGGTCTATCTTCTCTATTCCGTTGTCGCTCAACTGCTTCATGTGATCAGGAATATCCCTGCGCGCAAGAAGGGCACCGTGAATCTTTGGATGAAGGGTCTTTACACGACCATCGCAAATCTCGGGGAATCCCGTGACATCACTCACACTGGTCACAGGCAGACCTGCCTCCCTCAACATCTTCATGGTGCCGCTAGTAGAAAGGATTTCCCATCCGAGCGACACAAGTTCGCGGGCGAAATCAACGACACCCGTTTTGTCACTAACACTGATTAAAGCTCTCATTTATATACTTTTATAAAATAAATTTTCTTAACAATCCTTAGAAGCTGTTACCGTCATTTAACTAAAACTCGTTTCAGATGGCAGAGCATCAAGTTTCCGTCCGAGTCGCGAAGGTGCATTCCGTTACCCTCGCACCATTTCCAGTACTTGCAGTCAGAGCATTCACCTTTGTGCATCCATTCACGATTTCGGTACGGCTGGAAGCGGTGCTCCCAAACATCCATGAAATCATCTTTGTAGATGTTGCCTTGATGGTAGTCTGCCCGGATGCTGGTGCAGGCAGAGATGGAGCCATCCACCAACACGGAACCTACGCTCACACCGGCCTGACAAGAGTAGAAATGGTCTCTGACATCACCCTCATAAGGGCCAAGGAACCCTTCGCAGCCGTAACTTGCCTTGATCCTCCCCTCCTTGCGGGTGGCTTTGATGAAATCCAGCATTCCACGGAACATCTCCGATGGAAGCTGAAGATCCGGATTCAAAGCAGCGCGTCCTTGCGGGAATATTGAGAAAAGCCTCCATTCCTTCAGGCCTAGACTAATCAGAAACTCCTTGATCTGAGAAAGTTGCGAATAGTTCCTACGGTTCACACACGTCACGACATCAAAAGCGATGTCGGACTGGACCGCCATACGGATTGTCTCTGCGGCACGGGTGAAACTTCCTTCACGGCCACGAAGCCAGTCATGGCTGTCCTGAAGCCCGTCCAGACTGACGGTCATAGAATGAAGACCGGCTCCGAGGAGACGCGAGAATCTTTCTCTTGTCATCCCAAAGCCGTTCGTCACCATCCCCCACGGAAATCCACGGGAATATATTCCTTTGCCACATTCCTCCAAGTCAGCCCTCATCGTGGGCTCTCCACCTGAGACAATGACGAAAACCTTGTGTGGATCGGTCTTTACAGCGATGGAATCCAACACCGTGAAAAAGTCTTCCTTTGGCATGTCCGGTGTGGAGGCAACCTGTTTGCAGTCACTCCCGCAATGCAGGCAGTGAAGATTGCAGCGGAGCGTGCATTCCCAGAAGAGCTGCCTCAGAGGATGTTCCTCCTCTTGAGACTTGCGCAGAGACCTTGCGATGTCCAACGCGATTCTTCTTCTGATCGAAATTCCGTCCATCCGTTACTCGCTCTTCTTCAAAGTCTTTGTGCCTTTCAAGGAATACTCACCTGAATACCAATTGCCGTCTCCGTCTTTCAGTTTCTCAGCCTTGACTGTCAGACTGTCCCGCTTGAAGGAACCGTTTGCATCTCCGTCAACATCGTCGAAATAGAACTTTACCTCATCATACGGCCAGACCCTGTCATAATTACCAACGGCCTTGCCGTTCTCATCTGTGTAAATGGCATCCTTGCCATTATTCAACCGCAGTTCCGAAGGGGTGACACGGATGCCTTTGATGGACTTTCCGCTTTCATCCACAACTGTCAGGTCAACTTTGAAATCACAGGTCGGAGTGCCATACTCATCCCGCTGTTCAAAAATGTTGTCTCCACAACCGGAAAAACCGAGCATCGAGAGCAGTGCCGGGCCTATGGCCGCGATCAGTTTAGCAAATGACTTTTTCATAATTTTGAAGCTTTAATCATTTGTACCAAATCCGATGATTCCAAAAACTTGCAAATAAAATCAATTTATCACCTAGATCCTTACCAAAGTTTTCACCTCATACAGATCAAAACAGCTTCTTAAAGCAAACGAATATCCACTCCCGGCCTGTCGGTCACGCGGCCGATGACGGTCGCCTTGTCCCCGTGGCCGGCAAGGATGTCGATGGCCTTTTGAGCCTCGGACTCATCCAAAGCCAGAACCATTCCGATGCCCATGTTGAATATGTTGAACATCTCTCTGTGAGGGATGTTGCCGTACTTCTCAAGGAAGCGGAAGATAGGAAGGATAGTCCATGAGCCTTCCTGTACCTCTATGCCTTGGCCTTCGCGGAGGATTCTCGGGATGTTCTCGTCGAAGCCGCCGCCGGTGATGTGGGCGACTCCGTGCACGTCGCAGTTGCGGATGACATCCAGGACCTGCTTCACATAAATTCTGGTAGGAGTCAGGGCGACAAGGCCGAGCGGCTGGTCGGACTCCAATTCAGGATAGACCTTGAACAGATCCAGATTGTTGTCGGAGAAGATCTTGCGGACGAGGCTGAAGCCGTTGCTATGGACTCCGGTGGAGGCTATTCCAACCAGCACGTCCCCGGCCTTGACCTTCGTGCCATCGATGAGTCTGGATTTCTCCACGACTCCTGTGGTGAAGCCCGCGATGTCATATTCACCATTCTCGTACATTCCAGGCATCTCGGCTGTCTCTCCGCCCACAAGGGCGCATCCGGCCTGTCGGCAGCCTTCCGCGACTCCGGCCACGATTGCCTCAACCACCTCCGGACGGGTCTTTCCCTGAGCCACATAGTCAAGGAACACAAGCGGTTCCGCTCCCTGGGCAAGGACGTCGTTCACGCACATCGCCACGGCGTCGATGCCGATGGTGTCGTGCTTGTCCATCGCGAACGCGAGCTTGAGTTTCGTGCCGACACCGTCCGTTCCGCTGACCAAAATAGGCTCCTTGATGTTCAGCTTAGAAAGATCGAACATTCCTCCGAACGATCCGATGTTCCCCATCACGCCGAGCCTGTCGGTCGACGCCACGTGTTTCTTGATCCTGCGGACAACATCGTAACCTGCCTCAAGGCTGACACCCGCCTTCTCGTAATCAACTGCCATAATAGTTTATCTCTTATTATAATTAATTATCTGTCAATATATTCCTAAAACACCAAAGCTAATCACTCATTAGAATTTATGCTCCTCGTTGACCTCCTCGATGCTGGAGTAGAGGGCCGTCGGGTAGTCGCCGTTGAAGCAGGCCAGACAGAGGTCGCTGCGGTGGCCGGCCTCGAAAAGGCCCTCCTCGGAAAGGAACGCCAGAGAATCGGCCTCGATCGCCTGACGGGCCTGCTCCAGATTCCTTGAATAGCAAAGGAGCTCCTTGTGAGTGGACATGTCCACTCCGTAGAAGCACGGATTCTTGATCATCGGGCTGGCGATCCTCATGTGGACCTCCTTCGCCCCGGCCTCGCGCAGCATACGGACAATCCTAAGTGACGTGGTCCCGCGCACGATCGAGTCATCCACCAGGATTATCCTCTTGTCTTTCACGATGGTGCGCACCGGAGACAGCTTCATCTTCACACCCTTGTCCCTCATCTCCTGCGACGGCTGGATGAAAGTCCTGCCGATGTAGCGGTTCTTGATCAGGCCCATCTCGCTCGGAAGACCGCTCGCCTCGGCGTAACCGGAAGCGGCACTGAGGCTGGAGTCCGGGACTCCGACCACGATGTCCGCGTCCACATGCGACTCCCTGTAGAGGATCTTGCCGCTCTCCTTCCTGAAAGAGTGGACGTTGCGGCCTTCGATGTCGCTGTCCGGGCGGGCGAAGTAGATGTATTCCATGGCGCACATGGCGTGGCGCTGATAATCTGAATATTTCCGGCTCCGGATTCCGTGATGGTCGATTGTTATGACTTCTCCCGGCTCCACATCGCGGACAAACTCCGCTCCCACAACGCTGAACGCGCAGGTCTCGCTGCTGAGGACATAGCCGTCGCCGATCCGCCCGATGGACAAAGGCCTCAGGCCGTACTTGTCACGCATGGCGTAAATCCTGCGATTGGTCATGACCAGAAACGCGAAAGCCCCTTCGATCATGTTCAGGGCCTCCATTATCGGGTATATTCTCGGACTGTTCCTTTCGACAGGTTCCTTCTTGATGAGATGCGCCAGGATCTCGCTGTCGGAAGTGGACTGGAAAAGGCTGCCGCGGTCCTCCAAGTATTTTCTTAACTGGGCGGAGTTGACCACATTGCCGTTGTGGGCAAGGGAAAAATCTCCGGTGTTGTGCTTGAACAGGAACGGCTGGACATTCTCTATGCCGCCACCTCCGTGTGTAGAGTAACGCACATGGCCGATCGCCATGTCGCCGTGCAGAGAACCGAGGTTCTCACTGTTGAAGACTTCGGTCACAAGTCCGAGTCCCTTGACCCGGTGAAGTTCTCCTTTATCGTTGACCGTAACGATTCCGCAGCCTTCCTGGCCGCGATGCTGGAGCGCATGGAGACCGTAGTAGGTCACCTCGGCGGCGTGGGGGACACCCCAGACACCGAACACCCCGCATTCTTCTTTAAGTTCCTTTGAAAACATATTCCTTTCGCGGACTAAGCAGCCATTGAAGGGACAATCCCTTAACGCTTGCCAAAGTACAAAGATAACGAAATATTCGCCGCGCGGCAAAAGAAAATGAGACCGGCCCCATAAGTCAAATGACCATGAGACGGTCTCAAAAATCATCAGGTTGGCCAAAGGCGCTTTGGTCAACCTGAAAATACTCAAATAAAGACATCAGTACGTCACTGATTCTGACGCCACACTTTCCGAGTTCAGTTCACTGATGGCCGTAACTAAATAGGTACCCTTCGATGAAAGGCCGAATGTCTTGTCTTTTGTCGTTCCGACAAGTGTCGCCTTCTTTTTAGAACCATCCAGTTTGTACACCGCGAACAATGGCCCCGCCCCGTTCCAGGAAAGCGATGAACCGTTTACCTTGACACCAGTCGGAGCATCGGGCTTCTTTTCATCGGCAGCAAGAAGGTAAGGGATCAGAGTCTTTGTTCCGAAAGCCCCCTTGACCGCGTCTGTTATTCCGATCTTGTTTTCCGTCAAACTTCTGGCACTGTACAAAAGCGCGCCTTCAACACGTTTGATTTGAGCGGCATAGTTGTACTGGCTGTAGAACGAGGCGGATGTCCTGAAATCTGTGCCGGATGCGTCCGGAGCGAAATTGTAGATTCCGTAGCCTGCCATCAGATGGCTTTTGAACGCATTGTCTACAAACCACTTAATCCTTGTCTGGAATGTCGAGACGTTGTAGTACAATTGAGGGATGATCACATCAACCCAACCGTTACGGGTCCAGTTGGCGACATCGGCGAACAAAGAGTTGTAGTTGTTGTCATAGTTGCCCTGAGGGCTGACGGAGAAGATTACCTCAGGACGGGTCCGGACTATCACATCATGGATCTTTTCAATCGCATTGGAGACATTGGCGCGTCTGAAATCCTCGATCTTTGAATATCCAGTGCCATATTTGGCATATTCAGCAGCATCATTCAAAGACTCACCTTTCTCCAGCGACGGGTAAAAATAGTCATCCATGTGAAGACCATCGACATCATATTTCGTGATAATCTCCTTGATGATCGCGGCTATCCTGTCCTGAACCTCAGGCAGAGCCGGGTTATAGACACGGATCTTGTTGTAGTCCTTGACCATAGAGGACGGAATTTTAGGATCCAGAGCCGGAAACTCAGCCGAGGCGGAGCCTCTTGTCTCGACACGGTAAGGATTGATCCAGGCGTGGAACTGCATCCCGCGGGCGTGTGTCTCGTCCACCAAAAACTTAAGGACATCATAACCAGGATCCTTGCCGGCAGTGCCGGTTATTGTTTTGCTCCAAGGCTCATACTGAGACTCATAGTAGGCATCGGCCTTTGACCTGATTTGGAAGAATACAGCATTGATGCCGCATTTCTCAAACAGATCCAGATACTCGATGTACTTTTTCTTCTGGGAAGCGGCATCATGCGCGCCCATAGGCCAATCAAGCTCCCAGACAGTGGCAACCCAGACTCCTCTGAGTTCCTTGCGCGGGAATTCCACCTTGGCCGGATCGGTCTTGTCCTCGCCCTCGGTGGTGCCTCCCCCGCCGGAAGTGCCCCCTGGCTTGAAGGGCTGCTCTTCCTTTCCGCAAGCGAAGAAGGCCGCACACAGAAGCGCGTACAGTAATATTCTTGCTAATCTTTTCATTCCCGCACCAATCAGTCGTCAAGAGCCACCTTTATCGGGAACTCACATATCGCGAATCCAGAGTCGCAGCGGGCGGCGAACAGGTAAAGTCTGCTGTCCTTTCCTTCCGCATCCTTCTCGATAAAGTAGTTGAGATTGGTTCCCGGAGAAATGCTCTTGCCGCCGCCAAGGATGAATGAATATACCGGTTTGCGGTCACCCTCCTCAAATTTGGCAAGGCAGTCAGCCAATGTCTCTCCTCCCTTCGTGATGTCATAGACGTACATCGTCGGAGTCACATCCTCGGTTCTGCCCGCGGTCATTGTCACCAAATAGCGTTCCTCGTTGAAACTAATTATCTGGCAAGCTGTTGACTGTGCAGCCACGCTGGTAGACTTGAGAGAATACTGAACGGACATCGACTCGTCCACAATCTTCGGCGCCATATAGATTCCTCCGAAAATGTAGCTGTCGGTACCCCAGATCCTGTTGACAGTGATGTAAGAGTTGGCACCGGTCGCGGAACCGAGAACAACCGCGCTGGCTGGATCTATCTCCTTCCAGTTCCTTATTGTGAACCTCAGGACGTCAGTGGCTTTGTTGTTGCCGAAGAACACATAGCCGTTGCCGTTTTCATCAAGGTTGAACGAAGCGTTGTCACCGTGCCTTGAGTTGGCTCCATCAATAGTGTCAAGCGTGACATTCAGGATCACTTCCGGAGCGGAAGCCGGAGTCTCGTAGTAGTAGATCTTTAACGGAGACCACTTGCCTCCTCCGGAAAGGTTGCTCACATAGGTGTGGCCATTGATCACAGCCCCGCTGTGGACCGGGAATGTTCCGCCTGTCACACCTTCATTGTTCAGCATGATCGGTTCGATCTTTCCTTCCTTCAAATCGGAAACCTTCAGAAGATGAGGGTTCGTGCCACCCTTTCTGGAGACCACCAGGACATATTCACCGTCAAATCCGGCCCAACGGGTTGAGGCTGAATTGAAATGTTCGTAGGTGTTGTTCGTCGCTGCGCAGAAACCGTAAGTCTTGACCTGTTCCCAATCAGCTCCGAAGACCGGAACCTTTTTCCTGACACGAATGAAATAGTCCTTGTAACGGTTGTGGTTCTTGATCCTGAGAACCAATGTCTTCTCTGTCGTTTCCTCATCCATGGAGAAATCGAATACATCTTTTTCCAGCACCGCACCATCGGACAGAGCCGCCTTGACCATCAATTTGGAGAAATCCGTTGCCGGATCAATTCTCTTGAAGTCGATCATCTTGTTCTCTTCATCGATGCGTCCTTCAATGACTGTCGCTCCATCAGCACCCGCATTGACTATCTCTATTGATGAGATCTCGGTGTCGTAGGGCTGCTCGACCTGGCTCGGCAGTTCTTTCTCACAGGAAACGAACCCTAAGGCCAACAAGGCGAGGGAGAATCTTATTATCTTTTTCATAATCATCTGCTTAAATATTAGTTAGAGGAATCTGGCCACCCTTCGGTCTGGGTCAGCTTGTAACCCTTGTTGGCATACTCGGTGATGGTGTTGGAGCCAACAGGAGTGAGATAAGGGTTGATGTTCGGCACATTGAGGAAAGGAAGCCTTCCCTTGTTCTCGGCAGGGTAGAAGAATCCTACCATCTTGTCTCCATTCTTCCCGTCGAATGTGATCAGGTCGCCTGATGCTGTCATCACACGGATCTTGCCCTTGTTGCCGTCAACCAGGTCACCCGGACATTCGGCAGGGAAATTCACCCAGGTGCCGACAAGAAGGTCAACGTTGGCGTCCGTGTCCATATACTCAAGTTTTTTCCACCTTCTCAGATCCACGATCCTGGAATGCTCGAACGCGAACTCCATTCTGCGCTCACGCCTGATCTCCCAAAGGAGAGCCGGCACGTCGGAGTCCCTGGCCGGATCGTCGGGAAGAGCCGCCAAATCCATCGGAGCGGTCTTCTGGACGCCTCTGTCAATGGCCTCCTGAGCGAGAGGTCGGTTACGGATCTTATTGATGGACAGATCAATGTCAGCCTGGGTCACGGAGCCTGAACCGAGTGTGGAAAGTTCCGCCTTGGCCTCAATCCAGTTCAAAAGCACCTCAGCGTACCTGAGGACAGGGTATCCGTTCAGATTGTTTGCGGAAGTGTATTCAACTTCCGGAGATCCTCCGGGTGTGTCAAGGTACTTCAATGCCGAGCGCGGGATGAATTTCACAGGGTACAGATAGCTGCTCTTTGACGTGGCGGTCGGCTTGCAGTAGAACGATGCCTCGAAACGGGAATCTCTGGTTTTGATAAGGTTGGCCATCGAGAAATCATCATGGTTCTCAACCATCGATGTCTGCCAATCCTTGCCGTCCACACAGGCAAAGGCCTTGATGAGAGCAAGGTTCGGTCCAACAGTCCTGGACTCTTTCACATTGGAATAGGATGCCACACAATGGGTCACACCCTGTGCCGCGTCGTATTTCCTGTAAAGAATCACATCCTTGCCGGAGGCCAGATCCTTGGATCCGAAGAGCGAGCGGAAATCAAGCGTTATGTCAAATTGTCCGCTGTTCATCACGATGTCACCGGCCGCGACCGCGAGATTGAAGAACTTGGTGGCCTGCGCGGAATTGTTGTAGTAATACTTTTGCCAACTGCCTTCGTAAAGAGCCCAGCGCGACACGAGGGCAGCTGCCACATAACGGTTGATGTTCTGCACGCCATCATTGAGACGGATGTTCGCAAGGGCATATTCAAAGTCATCATAGACATTGTCCATCACTTCGTTTCTCGGGGTCCTGTCCTTGTAGAGGTCATCCTTGTCGGTGTTCTTCACCACGTGGTCGTAGTAAGGAACATCACCGTAGGAATTGACCAAACGGGCATATTCCAATCCCCTGAAAAGCCTGGCGACCCCCATCCAGTGGGAATATTCCTCCGTGGAAAGAATGCCGGTCATCCTGCTGTCGATCCTGTCGATCATCACGTTGGCCCGGCGGATCCACTTGTAGTTGTCGCCCCATCCGGTCGAGGTCGGCACGGCACGGGTGAACTGGCTTTGGGTGGAATAGTTCACGATGTCATCGCTGAACGTGTAGTCAAGCAACGGAGCCGAAGAATGGGTCCAACCGGTTCCGTAACCCTCGAAATAATGAAGATAAAAGCTGTTCGAGTAAAGGCGCACCTTCTCGGCGCTGGTCCAATAGGATTCATCCTCGGCCACGGTCGGAGAAGGACGGTCAAGCACCTCGCTGCAGGCGCCGAAGAGCAGCGCGAGACCTGCTGTTGCTGTGAATATCTTGAGTTTCATAATTTTTATCATTTTTAGAAGGTTAGCTGAAGACCCACAGAGGCCGACTTGAAAGTAGGAGTACCCACTCCCGTTCTGGTCAGGTTGTAGCTGGAGGTGTTGAACATGGAGTAGCCAGTGATGGCCTCTGGATCGATAGGCAGTCCCCTGAGATGATCAAACGTAAAGAAGTTCTCAAGCGACACGTAAGCCCTGACCTGGCTAAGGCAAACCTTCCTGAGGAGCTTCTGCGGAAGCGAATACCCAAAAGTGATGTTCTTGATCCGGAGATAGGCCATGTTCAGCAGGTACTTGCTCTGCACCTGCATCGTGAAGCCGGTGTTGGACCCACCCAGATCCCAGGCGCGAGGGTAGAAGGCGTCGGTGCGGTCTTCTCTCCAATAGTCCGTCGTGAAAGTCTTAGGAAGGGCACCTTCCTTGGCGTTGTAGCCAGGAATGGCAAGCTGCCCGCCTCCCCAGATCTTGCGCTGGCCTATGCCTTGGAAGAAAATAGAGAAGTCGAAGCCCTTCCAGTCAGTGCCTAGCCTGAAACTGTACTCGTAACGAGGGGTTGTGTTGCCGATCACGACACGGTCTCCGGGATCTCCATTCGTCCCTGATCCCGAAGAAATGTAGCCATCGCCATCGATGTCCACGAACTTCACATCGCCAGGACTGCACACAAGCTTGTCACCGTTCTCGAACTCAACCTGATAGACAGGATACTTGGCGGTCTGCCTGTTGGTGGAATGGATCGTGCCTCTGTAGATTACGTTGACCCTTTCGATCCTGCCGTCCGCACCGTAGACAAAGTCATCCTTCTGGTAAAGACGGTCCGTGACATAACCATAGATGTCGCCATAGCGGCGTCCGGTGGAATAGGCGTTGCCGAGCAGGCGATCCTCCCAAGGAGTTTCCCAGTCAGCTCCCTTGGTGATCTTTGTGGTAGCATCAGCAAGGGACGCGGTGAAGTTGATTCCCAGGCCATTGGAGAATCTGTGGCTGAAATCAAACGCTATTTCCCAACCGTTGGTGCGAAGGTTTCCGTAGTTGCCCATAGGAGCGGAGTCTCCAAGCGTGGAAGGAAGAGTCTCACCAGGGATGATCATGTTTTTGGTGTCCCTGCGATACCAGTCAAAGGTGAGTCCGATGCGGTTGTCCCAGAACCTGAGGTCGGCTCCGAAATCAAGCGTCTCTATCATCTGCCACGTTATGTCACTGTCCACCAGCGAAGGAGTGTCATATTTGGTGACTTTCTGCCCATTGCCTCCGATCCACGAGGACTGTCCACCCGAAAGGATTGACTTGTAAAGGTTGCTGGATACCGACTGGTCGCCGACGCTGCCCCAGGAAGCCCTGATCTTACCGAAGCTCAGGACAGGCTTCACAGGCTCAAGGAGACTTTCATTTGTGAATATCCAGCCGGCGGAGAATGCCGGGAACCATTTCCACTGAAGGTCGGTCGGGAATTTGTGCGATCCGTCACGCCTCAGGTTGGCCTCAAGGAAGTACCTGTTGCCGAAAGAGTAGTTGACACGGCCGAAGAATCCCAGACGACCGGACCAGTCCCTTGACCCCGAGGCGAACTGATCTCCGGTGGCCGTCGCGAACTGAGGGTTGTCCGGAACGGTAAGGTTGTTCTTTCTTACAGTGTATGAACTCCACTTGCCGGCCACGAGATTCATACCGAGCATGAACTTGAAATCATGCTGGTTGTTCTCGCCAAGAGCAAGATGGTAGGTCGTGTAGGCGTTGATGGTGTTGTTGTCATTGTTGCGGGAATAGTTCTTGACATAGTCAGACTTCTCGCTGACGTTGGAGTTGAGATACCTGTTGACAGGGAATGTGTAGGCAGGCATTCCTCCGGACTCCACAACCTGTCCCTCCTCGTTGACGTAGACCTGGCTGCCGTTCTCCACCCATGCGGTCGGAGAATACCAGTGCTGGCCGGCCTCGAAATAGACGACGGAACTGTTCTGATCACTCATCTGCCTGTCGTAGGTGTAGTCAAACTGGAAATTCCAGTTCTCCGTGAAGTTGAGCGTCATCCCGAGGTTCATGTTGAAATACCTGTTCCTCAGGTTGTCGGTGTTGCCAGCCATCAGTTCATACGCGGGCTCCTGAAGATAGTGGTCTCTCTCCATCACTCCGATCGGGAACAAAGGACTCCATCTGTAAAGGTAGAGCCAAGGGTCAGCGGATGTTGTGCCCACGCCAGGGTAGCGCTTGTTGCGGTCGGAGTAGATCGCGCTGGCGCGCAGGGTGAGATATTTGTTGACCTCACTCGTGAATCCGAAGGATGCGTTGTACCTCTTGAAATCATCTGTCTTCGCAGGCTTTGTCATTCCGTTCTGATCAAGGTAGCCTAGCCCGATGTTAAACGATGTGTGATCGTTGGAGCCTGTCACGGAAAGGTTGTGGGTCATAGACGGGGCCCACTCGCGCACCATGGCCTTGACACCATCGTAGAGACGGTAACCGTACTTGTTGGTTCCATCGTAGTACCAGTCGCGACCGTAAAGGATAGGATCATTCCAAGCGACTGTGCCGCCATATTTCTCCTGCCACTCGCGGACTTTCTGGAGACTGTTCCCATCGATTCTCCAGAAGCCTCCGGCAGGCATCGGGGATTCCCTGTTCACCTGAGCGTCGTAGGTATATTCAAGAGCCTCGATTCCGCCGATGTTGATTTCCTTGGCCGGATTCTGCCATGAGAAGTTGTTCGAATATGACACCTGGAGTTTCGGGCCTCGGGTGCCGTTCTTTGTCGTGATGAGCACGACTCCGAAAGCCGCCTTTGAGCCATAGATCGAGGCGGACGCCGCATCCTTGAGGACTGTGATTGACTGGATGTCGTTAGGATTCACAAGTTGGATGCTCGGGATCTCCACGTTGTCCAAAAGAATCAGAGGGGAGTTCCCTCCGCTTATGGATCCGATCTGTCCGCGGATCTTGATGAGAGGATCGGAGCCGACCTCACCGGTAGGGATCACGATGTTCATTCCCGGGACCGCGCCCTGAAGTCCACGTCCGACATCCGCGATAGGACGGCTTTCCAAAGTCTTTCCGACATCGACCGAGGCGACGGCGCCTGTGATGACAGCTCTTTTCTGAGCGCCGTAACCTACAACAACAACCTCGGAGAGGACCTCGTTGTCTTCTTTCATCATGATTGTCATCCCGTTCTTGGCCGTGACGATGACATCCTGATAGCCAAGACAAGATACCTTGAGAGACGCGCCAGCAGGCACGTTGATTGAGAATCTGCCATCAACATCGGCGACGGTTCCGTTTTTTGTCCCTTGTTGGAACAGGCTGGCGCCGATGACCGGCTGTCCGGCCTGATCAACTATACGGCCCTTGATGTCAATGTTTTGTTTAGTGGTCACTTCAGCCTGAACGGCGGAAGAAGTTTCAGCGGTTGCCCTATAACCCGGCAACGCGAGGAAGCAGGCCGCGGCAATGGCAGCGACTCCACTTGACAAATTAATCTTTTTTACAAATCCATCCATAAAAAGGTCGATTTGGTTACTGTTATTATAGTTATGCAATATTGACTATTATATAATAGTCATGCAATATAGACAAAAACCTTCATCCGACAAAAAAAATCTTGATGCTGCCCCATGCTCCGGAGGATCAAACCAGGAGCGATCCGCACTTCCCGGGCTTCTCTACCCATAGATGTCCCTGAGCACGGCCAGGGAGCGGACGTTGACGGAGGATTCCGTGTGGTGTTCGATGTACTTGAGGATGCATTCTGCGATCTCGTTGCGGTCAGAGCCCCTTAACGGGAGCAGCATAGCCTCGCCGAACGAGCTGGCCAACAGGGACTTTATATGGTCAAGATGCTTGCCTGAGAATGGCGCGAGGCCGATTGTGTCAGGATTGAATCCGAGGACGGAGCCGAGTTCAAGCAGGAACCAAAGGTGGAAATTGGCGAAGTCGCTCTGGAGGGCATCCAAAGTCAGGATGCTTTTCTTCAGCCAGTCCGTCAACCCATCCTCGTTGGTCTGATCCTTTATCACACGGAAAAGCACCTCGCTCATAAAGAGGGTCATCGTGTTCTTGTGGATATTCCCGCGAATCCCCACGAGAGGATTGACGCTTGCGAAGTTGCGCGCGAACCAGAGATCCGACTTCGGATTCTCGGTGACTTCCGCCTCAAGAATATTCAGAGGCAGGAAAAGAGCCATGGCCGCCTTGGCGCTCACCTTCACAAGGAAGCCCCGTCTTCCATATTCCCGACTGATGGTGTGCAGGACTATGGAACTCTCACCGACTTTTGTGTGGCCGATGACGATGAGTTCAGCCTTATAGCGCATCGGACAGTCGTTAAAGAGCGGTCCGCCGCTGAAGCCACTGAGCCATAGCCCTCAAGGCCTTACCCCGGTGCGAGATCTCGTTTTTCTGCTCCTCGGTGATGTCGGCGGCGGTGAGTCCGGGATATTCATCCGGAATGAAGATGGGGTCATAGCCGAAGCCTCCCCTGCCGGATTTCTCACGGGCGATCGTGCCTTCCATCGTGCCCTCGAACTGGTGCACCTCTCCGTTCACGATGAGGGTCACGACACTGCGGAAGCGAGCCCTGCGGCTGACCTCCTGCCCTGCGGCCTCCAATTTGGCGAGCTCGTGAAGCACCTTGTCCATGTTCTGATTGAAGTCCTTTGAAGGTCCGGCATAACGCGCCGTGTAGACACCCGGAGCGCCTCCGAGCGCGTCCACCTCCAGCCCCGTGTCGTCCGCGAAGCAGTCGCATCCTTTCCTGTCGCAAATATAGCGTGCCTTCTGGAACGAGTTCTCCTCCAAGGTCGTCCCAGTCTCCGGAATGTCCTCCGTGATTCCGAAATCCGCCGGAGTCATCAGTTCAAACCCTTCACCCAGAATCTCGGAAGCCTCCCTCAGCTTACCACGGTTGCCCGTCGCGAAAACTATTTTTGTCATGTTGTCTGAAAATCTGTTTGTACACTTCTGCAAATATCCGCAGAATGCGTTGTTTTACCAAATTTAGAGTCATCAAATCATCTCAGACTGGAACTGTTTTTGGAAATCCGGGAAAAAACTTCTAAATTGCAGCGCAAAATGAGAAACACGTACTTCATATCCATGATGTCCATGCGAATGCAACGCTAAGTTGCATATGTTTATCTTGTCCGTAACCGCCCGGGACGTGCGGCCGGAAAATCATCCAGAATCAATAATTGAATTTTCCGACGCCACTTTGCGTGACGGAGAAAACCATGTGCTCCACGTTTCCGGTGGACACGCAATCATATTCACAAAGAAATAATGTGCTGCCATGCAAAAACACGAATATATTCATAATCACACGTTTGAATTTGAGTGCGGCGACGCCCTGCCCTCGATAAGGCTGGCTTTCCACACGTCTCCGGTCAAAAGCGAGAATGACTGGAAGGGTGCCGCCAAAGGACGGAAAGTCGTGTGGATCTGCCATGCGCTGACGGCGAACTCGGACGCCGAGGAGTGGTGGCCGGGACTTGTCGGTCCGGGGAAAGTGATCGACACGGAAAAGTATTTCGTCGTGTGCGTGAACGTACTCGGATCTTGCTACGGATCGTCCGGCCCCTCGGAACTCAAACCAGACGGGAGCGGGTACTACCTTCTTGACTTCCCGAAGATCACGATAAGGGACATCGTGAAAGCCAACATATTGGTAAGAAAGCACCTTGGCATAGAAAGAATTGACCTTCTCATAGGCGGATCCATCGGCGGATTCCAGACGGTGGAATGGCTCATAACGGAGCCCGAGGCGATCGACAGGGCTGTGCTCGTCGCCACTTCCGCAAGGGTAACGCCATGGCTCACAGCCTGGGAAGAGGCGCAGAGAATGGCCATTGAGGCTGACCCTACTTTCCGGCACCCGGAATTACTGATCAAGGATGGCTCCCCGGAAAACCCAGACGATGACACCAGCCTGCGGTTGAGGATTCTGCTCAAAGGGGGACAGGCAGGGCTGCGGGCGGCACGCGCCATCGCCCTGCTCTCCTACCGCAGCTATGCCGGCTACAACGCCACACAGGCCGAGAACGATGACGACACTCTGTTCGCGGAACGATCCGCCTCCTACGAACGCTATCAGGGAAAGAAGCTCGCCGACCGCTTCGACGCGTATTCCTACTACAGCCTTTCGCTTTCATTTGACAGCCACAACGTGGGTCGCGGCAGAGGAGGCGTCGCAAAGGCTCTTTCCGGCATCAAGGCGAAAGTCTCGGCCATAGGAATAGACAGCGACTGCTGCTTCCCTCCCGAGGAAATCAAGGAGATGGCCTCCCACATCCCAGGCGCGGAGTACTCCGGAATAACTTCGGTCTTCGGCCATGACGGTTTTCTTCTTGAATATGGGCAGATCGGTGCGATCATAGGCAAAATCTTCCCCTCCGGGCAACAAGACTGACAAAATAAATATAAAACGAATATGCAAGTACTGAAATTCGGCGGCAGTTCAGTCGCAAACGCCGCCAACATGGAAAGAGTGGCCGACATCGTCAACTCTGCGGTGGAAAGGGACCGCACAATCCTGGTATGCTCCGCGATAGGCGGATTCACGGACGCCCTCATCAGGGCCGGACACCTTGCGGCGTCCGGAAATGACGAGTACAAGGAGATCCTTGACGCCTACCAGCAGAGGCACATCGGAATCGTCAAAGAGCTTCTGCCTTTGGAAAAGCAAGAGGAGTTGACGGAAACATGCAGGAAGGAATTTGACTCCCTGCGCAGCATCGCGCATGGCGTGCGTCTTCTTGGAGAGCTGAGCCAGACGAGCCTTGACGCGATCATGTCGTTCGGAGAGCTTCTGTCGACCAGAATCATAGCGGCGAAACTCGCTTCCCTCGGCATTTCCACAAAATGGGTTGACGCCCGGAAGTTGATAAGGGTCAAGAAACGAGTGGAGATGCCGGAGACCGTGGTCGCGACCCAGACCACCCCCGCAGTTGACGTTAAGACCACAGAGGAGAACGTCCAGTCCTTGATTGAGTCGAACCCCATCATCTCGCTCTTCGTCGTCCCTGGATTCGTAGCTTCAGACCCGCTTGGCAGGACCGCGACACTCGGCCGCGGCGGATCGGACTACACGGCGTCGCTTCTCGCCGTGTGCTCAGACGCGCGTCTTCTCGAAATCTGGACTGACGTTCCGGGAATGATGACCGCCAACCCCAAACTCGCGCCGAACGCGCGGACAATCCACAACATTTCCTACAGGGCGGCCCTGGAGCTCTCGCATTTCGGAGCCAAGGTCATCTATCCTCCTACAATTCAACCAGTTGTCGCACAAGGTATTCCTATCTACGTCAAAGACACGTTCAACCCAACATCTCCCGGAACCCTCATCGAAAAGAACCCACCCCGCGGTAAGGACAAGGTCATCGGGATCTCGAATTCGGACAACATCGCGCTCATTTCCCTCGAAGGCAGCGGAATGGTCGGCGTGCCAGGATTTTCCAGCAGACTCTTTGAGACCCTGAGCCGCGGCGGAATCAACATAATCCTCATCACACAAGCCTCTTCGGTGCACACAATGTGCATAGCAGTCTCGGAATCCGACGCGGACAAGGCCAAGGAAGAGGCCGACAAATGTTTCGCCTACGAGATCTCGCTCGGGAAACTGAACCCACTGAAAGTCGAAAAGGGCTATTCCATCCTATGTCTTGTAGGGGATGACATAATGAACCAGTACGGAACGACCGGAAGACTGCTGTCAGCCTTGGGGCGCCACAGTGTGCAGGTGCGCGCGATCGCCCAAGGATCTTCGGAAAGAAACGTGTCGGTCATTGTCGCCTCGGAGGATGCCTCGTCCGCTGTGCGGCATATTCATGAGGAGTTCTTCGAGACCTCGCCGGTAAGGAACATCAACCTGTTCATAGCCGGGGTCGGGACTGTAGGCAAGGCTCTGCTCGGAATCATCAGCTCGCAGAGGGACAGCATCGAAAGACGGACAGGCAAGCGCGTCAATGTCATCGGGATAAGCAACAGCAGGCGCTATGTCATCTCCACCGAGGGACTTGATCTGACGACAGGATCCGGATGCAGTCCCGAGGAGGCCGCCTCCGAAATGACCGGCAAGGTCAGGAGCCTGCTGGAAAGCGGAAAGTCAGCGGCCGATGACGCCTATTTCGAGGCCCTCGCCGGTGTGTCAATGGAGAACTCAGTCTTCGTGGACTGCACCGCAAGCTCCGACATATCCTACAAGTACATCAATCTCTTCAAGAGAGGCTACTCGGTTGTCGCCTGCAACAAGATCACATTCTCAGCACCTTACGCGCAATACTCAGCATTGAAGTCAGCGGCTCTTTCCACAGGGGCGTCACTGAAATACGAGACGACGGTCGGAGCCGCGCTCCCGATCCTGGAATCCGTCCGGCGCTGCATCAACTCCGGTGACAGGATCCACCGCATAGACGCCGTGCTCAGCGGAACCATGAACTACATTTTCAGCACATACCACGGCGGACCGGCTGTCAACAGCTCAGAGCCCACGTTCGCCCAGGTCGTACGGAACGCACAGGAGGCTGGCTACACCGAACCGGACCCTCGGCTTGACCTCAGCGGAAGGGACGTGCTGCGCAAGCTCATCATAATGGCCAGAGAAGCCGGAATCCCTGTTGACGAAAAAGACATCGAGTCCATCCCTGTCCTTCCAGAGGAATATTTCTCCGGAGATGTGAACGATTTCTACAAGATGCTTGAGGACAATGAAGAGGTGTTCTCCTCTCAATGGCAAGCCGCGGATGGAAAAGGTCGCCGCCAGTGCTTCATCGCATGCATTGAGGAGACGGGGAACACAGGCTACAAATGCAGCATGGGCCTTAGGGATGTCACTTCCGACCATCCTCTCTACAATCTCATGGGAACCGACAATTCTGCCATCATCACGACGGATTTCTACCCTTCCCCACTCGTGATCCAGGGAGCCGGAGCAGGGGCGTTCCAGACGGCGGGGGGAATCCTCAACGACATATTGCAATAGGTCATCGGCCGCATACATGACCGCCGCCAAGAATCTCATGCGCATCCAGACAGTCCCTAAGGCACAATCTTGTCAAAGATCAACCGTCGATCCGGCATGAGAAATGCCCAACGATCAGGGAAAATGCTTAAATTTGCAGGGCCATGGCACGGGTGTTGCGCTCGTGCCTTGGCTTTCGCCACTTAAACGTGAACGGGAAATTAAGGAACATATTCAAGGAACATGAAGATTAAATCATTGATAGCGGCCTCGTTGGCCATGTTCATCGGCGCCGCGGCCCTCGGGCAGTCGCAGAGCTTCAAGCTCGGAAAATGGACTGAGATCCAGAACTCCATCCTCAAGGAACTCAACAGGTCGTATGTCGATTCCCTTCCGGTGGACAGGATTGAGCGTGCCGGCATCGATGCTATGCTGGAGAGCCTTGACCCGTACACGGTCTACATTCCGGAGGAGGAGAACGAGGATCTGATGATGATGATCAACAAGTCCTACGGCGGCATCGGGGCGCTCATCTACAAGCCGGACAAGGATGGCAACGTCATCATCAACGAGCCTTACAAGGGATCCCCCGCGGAGAAGTACGGACTTCACTGCGGCGACGAGATCATGGAGATCGACGGGCAGAGCACCCACGGGCTCACCAGCCAGGAATGCTCCGACAGGATGAAGGGCAAGCCGGGCACGACAGTAAAGTTCAAAGTGCTTAAAGTACGTTCCAAGGAAGTGGTGGACATCGTGGTGACCCGCGAGAGGATCCATCTTCCCGACATTGAATATGCCGGAATGCTCAACGACACGACCGGGTACATCTACCAGAGCGGCTTCACGGAGAACGTCTCCGGAGAGCTGCGCAACGCTTTCCTAAAGCTAAAGAATCAGGGAATGAAGAAATTGGTCCTTGACCTTCGCGGCAATGGAGGCGGTCTGATGAGCGAGGCCGTCAGCATCGTGTCGCTCTTCGTTCCGAAAGGCTCACTGGTAGTCTCATCCAAAGGCCAGGCGGCGGGGACCGAGAAGGAGTACAAGACCACATCCGAGCCTCTTGACACCGGGATTCCAATCATCGTGATGGTGGATTCCGGCTCGGCATCTTCTTCCGAGATTGTCACTGGAGCATTGCAAGACCTTGACAGAGCCACGGTTATGGGCACAAGGACCTTCGGCAAGGGGCTCGTCCAGAGCATCCGTCCGCTTCCTTACAACGGTCAGCTCAAAGTCACCACGGCGAAGTACTACACCCCTTCTGGCCGCTGCGTCCAGGCGATTGACTACTCGCACCGCAACGAGGACGGAAGCGTCGGGTATATTCCTGACTCATTGACGCATGAGTTCAAGACCGCCCACGGCAGGACGGTGCGTGACGGCGGCGGCATCACCCCGGATGTCAAGATCGAGGGACACGACTACAGCCGCCTCACATTCTCCCTTGTCTACTCCGGGATCATCGAGCAGTATGTCCTTGACTATGTGCGTGCGCACGAGAGCGCAGACGAGGACTTCCACCTATCCGACAAAGACTGGAACGACTTCGTGGCCTTCGCCAAGACAAAGGACTTCGACTACCGCTCAAGCGCGAGGACCTATTTCGACCGGATGAAGAAGGAACTGGAAAAGGACGGCCTTTCAAAGAATATGTCCACGGAGCTTGACGCCCTCCAGAAAGCATTGGAGATGGACAAGGAGACTTTCCTGAAGCTGAAGAAAGACGAGATCGTTCCGTTCATTGAGGAAGAGATCGCTGTCCGCTACCACTTCCAGGAGGCCGGCATCAAAATCCGCCTCCGCTACGACGACCAGCTAAGGAAAGCCCTCGAAAGCCCGATGATCAAGATCTAGCGTGGAAAACAACTTTCTGTAAACAAACATCTTGACGCTTCTTCTTTAGGCTACCTACACCATAGACGAACGTTTAAGAAGTTGAGTGTCAGAGCGATGCTCTCCACTGCCATGTTTTTTCAGTGAAAAGAGCTATCTTTGCATCAAGATCTTCACAAACGATGGCAAAGAATTATTTCAAGAGATACATCTGGCTGGTCGATCTGATCAACCGAAGGGGACCTATCTCGTTCAGGGACATCAGTGACGCATGGAGGCGCAGTCCTCTGAACGAAACCGGCGACCCGTTGTCGGAAAGGACGTTCTTCAACCATAAGGATGCCATCGCCGGGATGTTCGGGATCGAGATCCTGAATGACAGGAGCCTTGGATTCTACATAGGACACTCAGATGTCGGGAACGATGACACGGGCGACTGGATGCTTCACGCGCTGTGCATGAACAATGTGCTTCAGGAGAACTCGGACATGAAGGAGAGGATTCTTGTGGAGAAGATTCCGTCAAGCGAGAAGTTCCTGACCGAGGTCATCAGCGCCATGCGGGACTCAAAGGTGATCAGCCTCTGCTACCAGGGTTTCCGCCACCCAGAGCCGCACTGCTTCAACGTCAGCCCTTACTGCGTCAAGTACTTCAAACAGAGGTGGTACCTGCTCGGTGACAGCGACTTGGGTTTACGAATATATTCATTGGACCGCTTCGTGGACATGGAGGAGCTGGAGGAAAGGTTCGAGCTTCCGAAGGACTTCGATGCGGAGGGATATTTCCGTAACTACTTTGGAGTCATCATCGGGGAGGCTCCGGTGGATGTCAGAATCCGTGTCGCGCCGGATCAGGTCAAGTACTTCCGGACATTGCCGCTGCACGGGTCGCAAAAGGAAACGGTAACTGAAGACGGAAGTTCGGTCTTCAGTTACCACATCGCCCCGACATTCGATTTCGTGCAGGAGATCCTCTCGCATGGAGCGGACGTGGAGGTGCTGGAGCCGAAAGAGTTACGCAAAAGTATCGCTGACAATGTCGCAGGAATGGCATCGTGTTATGGGATTTCCGTTGCCAGACAGGTCGCTGAGCCGGCCGAAGCGCACACCACTCCGACAGGCTCAGAAACCTTACAATAAAGAAAATTGAATATTGATGACAGATTTTGCTGCTATTGATTTTGAGACGGCCAACGAGTGTCCGAGCAGCGTTTGCTCAGTTGGCATCGTGGTCGTCCGTGGAGGGAAGATCGTGGACAGTTTCTACAGCCTTATCCACCCCGAGCCTGAATATTACAAATGGTTCTGCCGGCAGGTTCACGGCCTTGGACCGGACGACACGGACGACGCTCCTGTGTTCCCCTATGTCTGGGAAAAGATTGGACCGCTCATCGATGGATTGCCTCTCGTGGCGCACAACAGCCGGTTCGATGAGGGTTGCCTTAGGAGTGTCTTCAAAGCCTATCAGATGGATTACCCTGACTATGAGTTTCTCGACACCCTTGCGGCGTCACGAAGACATTTCGGATGTTCTCTCCCCAACCATCAGCTCCAGACTGTGGCCGCTGCCTGCGGGTACGACCTGGCGAACCACCATCACGCCTTGGCCGATGCCGAGGCCTGCGCGGCGATCGCGATGAAGATTCTGTAACGTCCTCTGCACGACACCAAGGCCGTGTCTTGTCACACCATGCCACCCGGCGGAAGATGGTAAAGTACAACTCAATGAATATCAACCTTTAAGCCTTTTGTCTTTAGGATGATTCAGCCAAAGGGAATGCGCTAACATATTCATTGATAAGCATTTACCACCCACTCGCTCTGTATAAGTCGGTGCGCGGCAATACATTGATTAACAATCATATAAAGGGTTCTCTTTAGGGCAAACCAACCTAAGGGAATACGTTAGGATATTCATTGATAGCGAATTATCCTCCACTGCCATATTTTTGCGGCGCACCAGAGTAACTTTGCATCATCAAAACAAAACGAGTATGGAAAAGATCAATTTATGCGAGGGCGTGGTCGCCCAGATGATGGACACGGAGGCGTGGAGCAACATCTCAGGCAACTTCCCGTTCAGCGAGGCACAGCTGGAGAAGTTCACCGGCCTGCGACTTCAAGGACTCACGTCTTTGGATGGAACTGGTCGAACAGAAAGAGAAACAGATCAAGAAGCGGATCTGCCTATGTTAAAACTCATTCTTGAAACGAAGACAGCGAGGTCGGGACACCAGCCTCGTTGTTGTTTATTTTACGGACATCTTTCCCGGAAAGTGTGACTTCGGTTCCAGAAAGCCCTCTTCAGACAGCGTAGAGGATAATATTCTGATAGCCAACCGATAAAGTTAACATACTCCCCTCAGAGGAGGCATGGAGCAGGTATTCTCATTTTACAAGCTGTCAAACAGTTAGCTTCCACGGCCTTTCGCAGCGGCCGGTGCATTGCTTTTTTTCATGCAAAGGTAAGCACCCTACCTAATCAGCTCCCGATGTGCCGATGATGATCAGTGAGTCAGATCCGGTCACGCTCCTGACCGCGATTCTTGTCGGGAAAGTTGCCCTTATAGAATCCGTAATGACTTTCTTGGACGGTCTCTGGGCGGAAAGGATGATGTGAATGCCGACAGCACTGCCATTCTGTGCCGGCATTGGTGGAATGGTCGATGAAGTAGTTGAGGATCTCCTCCTCCCGTGATCTCATGGCGGGTTTTCCTATATCATATCAGACACGGATATATGCATATGACCCGTTCGGATATTTTCTGATAGACGGAAAACTGAGAGTGGAAGTAGGAGGTCCTTCTAAAGACTTCTCGCGAATAGTCGACTTTCCAGACAGTTCCCTCGCCATAGACGGCATTGAGACAGATTACGGAGCACGAATCCCGCTATGGATGTTCGGGTTCTTGTACTATACACAGAGACATTGAATATTTCAGCCCTGCCGAGTCCAACGACATCAAGAGCTTACTATTTCATCTTGATGTCCTGGGCGTTCATGCTTTCATCCTTGCCGATGACAGGGAATGAGCCTTCGACTTTGCTGTAGGTGCAGTTCTTTGTCTGGAAGACTCCGTCGGCATGGCCGATGAAGATGCCCACGGCTCCTGTTCCGACATCCGGGATGCTCTCTATCTTGCCGCCGAAATGGACTCTCTCGTGACTACCTACGGCATAGCCGTATGCGCCGCCGACAAAATTGTTTTTCTTTCCGTGGACAGTGCCATAGGCGGAACTGTTCGTAATTTTGCTGCCGGCTCCGACAGCACCTACAAGGCCTCCGACACGTACCTCATTTTCAGACGTGGAAGAGATCTCGGCATAGGACGTACAGTCTATGACATTCGCGACCGCAAGTCCAGCCACGCCACCGGCATGGAAATCATTCACGCCTTCTGACAGATCCTGACTGCTTACTGTAACAGTGCCTCTGACGGTACAATTGGTTATAGTATTATCCTGCTCATTATTGAAAGAGATGTCCCCTATCAGCCCTCCAGCTGCCACTGAGAAAGACTTCGAAGTTGATGCAGGAGCATTGACTGTCACGTTGACGTCAGCGCGACAGTTGATTATGCTTGGGTCGCCGGATCCTACGATTCCTCCGGCACAATATGCACTTGTCACCGATCCATCAACCCTGCAATCGATAATGTCGAGGTATGAAGAGAAGCCGACAATGACCCCGGCATCACGGCCTCCGGTTTTTACATCAGCGTTCCTTATGGTAAGATTCCTTACAAGCGATTTTTCTGTGGAGCTTGTACCGCTAAGCCAATAGAACAGACCTGCATATCCATCGCTCACATCCACCTTCAGATTGATGATACTCTTTCCGCCTCCGTCCAGACGAAGATGAGGGAAATGAGTATTGTTACCGACAGGTGTCCACGGCTTACTTGCAAGGTCTATGTCTTTCATCAATTTAAAGTACTTGCCTTTATAATCATAATTATCATCATTGTTGATATTATACGCAAGACCAGCCAACTGCGCGGCGGACTCTATGAGGTACGGGTCAGACTCCGAGCCGGAACCTTTTGTGATAGATTCCGTGGACTCACCGTCCCAGACAGAATACTCTTCAATATCACTATCCTTCTCACCTAACCCTTTCTCCGGCTGCCATTCAATGACATTGACGCTTCCAGCCTCCGTTTTATCCTTCCCCACCTTGACATTCATGGTATAAGCGTAACCGCTGGTTAGTTCCAAGTCACTGTCAATGCTGACATTGTACGCCTTGCTGTCGGACATCACGACCGTAAGCATCCGCGCTCCGCTTTTCTGTCCTTTACCCGGAAAGAATATGGCCTCGTAGACATTATCGGCCGTATTGCACATTGATATGTCATTGGAGGACGACTGATCAAGATCAGCGACTGTCATGTTGGCAAGGTTGCATCTAATCTTGCTCGAAGTCCCGTTCAATATCACATCCTTGACAGAATGCGAGTCACCGAACTCATTTCCAAAAACAAGATTGACTTTCAACTTCACCAACACATGGCTGAAAGTTATGTCCAGTTTCTGGTTGCTCAAATCATTGGCAGGAACAAAACCAGGTTTGCTGTACCAAAGGAAATCAGCAGCGGATGTGCCGTTCACCTGATTCGAAGGAATGGAGAACTCGACACCCGTGTGGTCATCCGCCCCGCTGATGTGCGGAGCATAGGCGAATATGCCGACCGGACTTTGCGCATTCTTCCAGAGGACTTGGTTCTCCGGAGTCCATGTGCCGCTATTATTAACCCAGCGGACATTGTCCTTGCTATAGTAATCACCGTCACCGTAATCAATAAACAGCCCAAGATCGCTACCGGTATATCCGCTATAAGGCAAGTCGGCTTTGGTCATAAGGCCGCTTACAGAGGCGTCAATCCTGACGACTCCGTCCGCAGGAAAATTCTCGTTGGTGGAATCACTGTTCTTTTCGCAGGAAGCAAGGATCAGCGCAGCGGATGCGGCCACCGCCAAGATTGGATTCTGTGTTAATCTCATATAGGTTATCGTTAAATATTCCAAATTCTTTAGTACGTTCCGCTAAGGTACGGAATCATTTTAGAATATGCAAGTTACCCTGGGGGCGGACTGCATTAAGGGCATCCTTACGGACGCATCCGTGGAGGAGGTCACGATGCGCCACAGGGAACAGACCGACGCCAACGCCTCCGGAATGACATTGGAGCAGATGATCGCCAAGGCACGCGAAGGGTACTTCGTCAGGTTCAAGATCCACATGGACGAGAGGAAGATGGACAACCGCAAATGCCTTTCGGAACATCCTTTCGGAACCATCAAACGGACAATCGGCGAGGGCTTCTTTCTGCTGCGCAGGATGTTCAAGACAGAACGAGTTCAAATAATGTCATGGCATATTTGTTTTAAATTTGATGCAAACATGACAAGTTTCGCCGCAAATGTCCGGCGGTAAGGCTTAAGAGTCTTTAAGAAGAGAAACGCCTGACTGTCATCGATAATATTCAAAGACATCGCGCTTTTGAAACATTCTTGGATACCTGTTGTGCAGCCACTCGCTAGTTATTAATCCAGTTCTGGCTGGAGACCCGCTTTCAGGAACTTTGAGACGCCACTATTTGATGTTATTGCTCTTATGACAGTAAAAAAAACGCAAAACTATTGTTTTTTTCATAGGGGGGGGGGTAAATTTGCAAAGAGACATGCATGCGAAATGCCGGCCTACGACTGTGACGGGTATTGAGGACTATTCAAGCAAAATCATTAGCGTGGCGGATACTGTTGAACCTTAAAACAAAAAAATCATAACGTTATGAAAAAAGATTTAAAGACTTATGTCGCTCCTTGCGTACAATTCTACAACGTGGAAATTGAGAGCGTTCTGTGTGATCCTTCAAATAGGGAAACTTATTCAAATGGTGGTTATCCTGATGATTATGAGTTCGATGGTATCTTTTAATTTGAGATCATGAAGAGAATAGTTTTTTTGCTTGCTACGGCATTAAGCCTGACAGCCTGCGACAAATCAGAGATTCCTGTAGCCAATGGCAGCCTTTCCGCCAAGGCCACAATAGATGTCAGGACCAAGGTGGACTATACCGATAACGGAGCGGGGAAAGGGGTCAAAGTGGATTGGTCTGAGACTGAATCCTTCAAGGCTTATTATGGAGAAGATTTGAATGACTCATTGATCTTCTCCAAGTCAGAGGCCGGGACTTCGTTCATCGCCAAGAATGTTCCTGCCGGAGTTGGCTCAGAGACAAAGTTCCGGGGGCTGTATGGCGAAAAAGCTTCGCTGGACTCCGATGGTAAAATCAAGATTGATTTCACTGAACAGGACGGCACGTTGGCTGGTCTTTCCGCGTTTGATGTAATGACTGCCGATTCTGAACTTAAGGACGATCTGCTCTCTTTTGCCTTTAAGCACAAATGTGCTGTGCTTCGGCTCAAATGTGAGAATCATTATGAAACAGAGATCGGAAAGGTCAGGCTTAAATTCTTTAATGCGAGGATAAGCGATGAATTTTCCGAAACGGGAATTATTAATGATGGAGATTATCTTACACTTGAATTTAAGCTAACGGCCCCGGTTGCCAATGTGAATTCCGTTCAGGAAAAAGAAAAGTATCGCTTCGCGATCGTTCCGGCCATGTCTTATTCTGGCGCCCAGTCGAGCACTCATGCCACCAGTACCTCTAATGAAGTTTTTGATAGGGAGATCCATCTTGAAAACGGCCGGAGCATACAGGCCGGAAAGGTCTATGATGTCACAGTCACGCAGAAAGCTCCATCTAACGGACTTGACAACGGCAAACCTATCTTGACACCTCAATCCAACAAATAGAACTATCATGAAAAGACATATCACCTTATCAATCATATCAATCGCATTGCTGTGCGGCTGCGCGAAAGAGATTGCTCCCGACATAGGGAACACTATTGAAAACAACCTTGACCGCATCACCATAACTCTCGGAGAAAGGACCAGGACCGACTATTCCTACGAAGACCAGCAGCTCAAGACCCGCTGGAGCAAAGGAGACATCGTGTCCGTCACCCCAGATCTCTGGAGATATTTTTATGCCGGGGAATATGAGGTTGAAAACCCGGGGGGCAGCACCTCGACATTCAAGAAGAAGAAGGCTGTCGGCTTCAAAGCTGATGTCTACGGCATTTTCTACCCAGGCACAAAAATCAAAAGCACTGCCCAGTTCACGAAGTTCGAATATTCCGGCCAAGTCCAGAAGAAGAGTGATCCGATGGCACATCTCGGTGCATACCACAGCATGCGCACGTCCGTCTCAGACTACAGCACAATCAGTTTCGCCGGGGCGGATCAGTCTTCATGTATGAAATTCAACCTCAGCGGAATGACATTCTACCACCCGATGAAAGTCGAGATGGAGATAATCGGGGAGGGTAAGCTGTATATTAACAATGTCGTAAACGAATCTTTCAGTTATGCGACAAGTGATAATTACCAAAATCCTACCGAAGCGACACGGCTCTCTGTAGATCTGGAAGGATACGACTCGGAAAATTCCATCGAGGCATGGATGATGATGTCAAATGCCCCGGTCACCATTTATTCAGGAGACAAGCTCAGGGTAAGCGTATATTGCAATGAAGAAAACGGGGTTGTACGTTATCATTCTGACATCCCGGTTTCAGAAGAAACAACCCTGTCCGGAGGGTACTGCCACCACCTGACAATCCAGACCGGCTGGGTACGCGGAGACGGGGATTTCAATAATTATGATTGGGACGGTAAAGTTGTCCCTCTCCAGAATGGAAAAGGCAAGCTCGACCTTGTGCTGATGGGAGACGGCTTCATCAAGGAAGACTTCGACAACGGCACATACGAGAAGATCATGAAGCAGGCATACGAGGAGTTCTTCAGCATCGAGCCGTTCACCACACTTAAAGACGGGTTCAACGTCTACTATGTCAAAGCCCCGTCCCCGGAACGGATCCTTGCCACAAACACTGGCGCCAACGGAGCGGTCAACACCGGCCACATCACCAAATTCTCGACCACGTTCACTGCAAACTCCACAAGAATCGAAGGCGATGACGACTTGGTAAGGGAATATGCCTTGAAAGCATTCACGAGCGATGCCGAAGAACGCATAAAAGATGCCACCATCGTGGTGATGGCCAATCAGGAATGCCGGGCCGGCACCTGCGTCAACAGCTGGTACAGCAACAACGGCCAAGACTACGGACAGGCCAATGCCATCGCCTACTGCGCCCTCGGCACAAGTCCGGAAGAACGAGTGGAACTCATGCACCATGAGATTTGCGGGCACGGATTCGGGAAACTTGACGACGAGTACTACTACTCTTGGAACACAAGTATGAATACTTCTCTTCTGGACGCTCAGGACGAGTATCACAAGGCCGGGCTGTTCCGCAATGTTGACAAATACATTGACCAGGATTTGTATGATCGGTTGAGCGGCCAATATCCGCTTACAGACAAGAGCAATGTCTACTGGCACGACCTTTTCGGCACCTCAAACAGCTACGAATCCGAAAATGTCGAATCTCTCGGCATCTTCGAAGGCGGGAGGACCTATCCATTCGGCTTCTGCAGACCTACCGAAGACGGCAGCAAAAGTATTATGAACCAAAACACAGGAATATTCAATGCCATCAGCAGACGGGCCATTTACTACAGATACCGCAGGCTCTCAGGGGAAGTGACCTCAAACATCTGGGGCGAGAAAGAAGAACTTGGCGCTTTCCTGGAATGGGACAAGACGATCATGCAAAAGCTGAATCTTCCTCTCAAATCAAGATCCATCCTCGAAGCCCCGGCTAGCATGTCTGCCAAGAAACCGCTCGCCCCGCCAGTCCTCAAGTCTGGTTATTGGAAAGACGGCAGATTCTATGAGGCCGACAAGGATTCGGACAGCCGGAATGCCAATGGCGACACAATTCTTCGTCTAAGACAATAAATTTAAAACTTCCGCGGCACTGCTCGCTGCCAAATAATGCCAAGCCCTGATAAAGGAATCATGACAGGGCTTGGTATTTTAGCGGACACATTGAGCAGGGTAATGGTTGTAGACAGCCGTACCTTCTCCTGCTCGAAGTATCCGCAAAGGCTTGTGGCAGCCAAAGCACTAATTATCAAATAGATAAACGATTCCCTTTGGCCGATTACAGCCAAAGGGACTACCCTATTTATTTGAATATGAAGCTTTTACCCGTCACGAGAAACTCTCAATGGGGGACGGCGGAACCGACAGGCACAGCGACAGGCACAGCAAGATGATTTTTGAATGTTACTTACAGAAATATTAGGTAACTTTGGAGGAAATTGAAAAATGAATGTTGTTATGAATATTCGCAGTATATCATTGGGCCTGGCTCTGCTATGCGGGTTTTCGGTCTATGCCTACGGCAACGAGTTCCTCGACAAGTCCAGCGGCCGCAACGGAACGGCTGCTAAACATGTCGAAGTGACGGCATCGGTCCGGCAAAGCTCACCTGTCGGAAAGAGATTGGTCGATGATGTGAATGTGTTCGTGGGCACTGACGGCTTCGGAAATGTTTACCCTGGACCGCAGGTGCCGTTCGGGGGAATCCAGATCAGTCCGGACTGCGACGACAAGGACTATGACTGCGCGGCTGGGTACAAGTACTCCAAGCCGTTCATCCAGGGCTTCAGTCTCACGCACTTAAGCGGAACCGGAATCCCGGACATGGGCGATTTCCTTTTCCTGCCGGGAACCGGATCGAAAATGGAGCCTTCCAAGTACGACCACTCTCAGGAATGGGGCAAGCCGGGCTACTACAGAGTAATCCTTAAGGACTATGGGGTCAAGGCCGAGATGACCGCCGCCCAGCGAAGCGGAATATTCAAGTTCACGTTCCCGCAATCCGACAGCGCCTTTGTCATGATCGACCTCGACCACACCCTCAAATGGGCTTGCCTTTGGTCAACGGTACGTCTGCTGGACGATCGCACGATCATCGGAAGCAAGATTGTGAACGGTTGGAACCCGGGGCGTTACGTCTATTTTGTGGCCCGGTTCTCAAAGCCTATCGAGGAGTTCAACATATTCCAGAACGGGGAGCCGGTGATTTACAACACCAAGCGATTCCGCAGCTCGCTTGAGGCCTGGGGGCAGAAACTGAAAGCGGTCGTAAGGTTCAAGACTGAAGCGGACGAGAGCATATTCGTGGATGTCGCTGTGTCGGCTGTCGGGACTGACGGAGCGCTGGACAACCTTAAAGAATTGGATGGAAAGGACTTCACCGCTGTGAGGGCCGAGGCTGAGGATCTTTGGGAAAAGGAACTCGGCAAGTACGAGCTGGATTCCGACGACAAAGTTCTAAGAGAGACTTTCTACACCAGTGTCTACCGAACAGCCCTGCATCCGTTCCTATTCGAGGACGCCGACGGACGTTTCCGTGAGCACGACGGGACCATCGGAAGGTCCGATGGCTTCAAAAACGTCACGACGTTTTCGCTTTGGGACACTTACAGGGCCTTCCACCCGCTTCTCAACCTCGTCAACAAGCCGCTTCAGGCCGACATCGCCAACTCGATGCTCGCGCACTTCGACAAGAGCACGGAGAAGATGCTCCCGATCTGGTCGTTCTACGGTGGCGAGACATGGTGCATGATCGGTTACCACGCCTGCTCGGTGCTGGCGGATATGATGCTTAAGGGCGTGCAGGGTTTCGACTACGAGCGCGCGTTCCAGGCGATGAAGACCACCGCCACGAACCCTCACTACGACTGCATCCCTGAATATACCACCCTCGGCTACGTCCCTTTCGACAAGGAAAAGGAGTCTGTCTCAAAGACTCTTGAATATGCCTACGATGATTGGTGCATAGCCCAGGCGGCCAAACTTCTCGGCCACGAGGAGGACTACAAATTCTTCCTGGACCGCTCGATGAACTACCGGAATCTCATCGACCCGGAGACCGGTTACATGCGCGGAAAGGATTCCAAGGGCAATTGGCGCGACCCGTTCGCCCCGATCGCCTACCAGGGACCGAACTCGGTCCACGGCTGGGGCGACATCACGGAAGGGTTCACGATGCAGTACACGTGGACGGTGCCGCACGATTTCAGAGGCTATGTCGAGAGAGCCGGCAGGGAGCTGCTGCTGAACCGCCTGGACAGCCTTTTCTCCATCGAGCTGCCCGAGGATATTCCCGGAGCGCACGACATCTGGGGCCGGATCGGAGGCTACTGGCACGGCAATGAGCCTTGCCACCACGTGACCTACCTGTACGACTGGTTCGGCCAGCCGTGGAAGTGCCAGAAATGGGTGCGTTACGTGGCAGACAACTTCTACGGCAACGAACCCGGCTCGCTGAGCGGCAACGACGACTGCGGCCAGATGTCCGCATGGTACATATTCAATTGCCTTGGTTTCTACCCGTTCTGCCCTGGGTCTGATGAATATTACATCGGTTCTCCGTGCGTCAAGGGACTGAAGGTCAGGCTGTCTGACGGTGGCACGCTGGAGATGACGACAGATGGCTGGGACAAGGAGGCTGTCTACGTGAAGGCCGCTTACCTGAACGGCAAGCGCCTCGACTCTCCCGTTGTCCGTTATTCCGACATCAAGGACGGAGCGAAGCTTCATTTCGTGATGTCCAGCAAGCCAATCAAAAACGGTTTCAGACTGCCGGCCGGTCACTTAGACAAGCTTAAGCAACCTCGCCAAGCCCAATGAGCGATAGGTCCAGTGTCCGCAAAGATGTCGATTGCTTAGAATGGCATCGGTTCTTGATTCAACTGCCTGGGATCAGTCACCCCAGAATCCGCCACCTTGACTTTGCTCTAAGCCAGCTTCACATGTCACGTCATATACCTCACCGGCTTTTATATTTTTATTGGAAGAAAGGTAAATGCCTTTACTAAAAGCATCGCTCCGGCCACTAGGAATGCCAATCGAAGCTTCTTTTGAATAACTCATGGCTGGAACGATGGCGTAGCGATACTCTATTGTCCCTTTACCAGGTTCAGAACTCCCTTTGGCAACTGGTTCTTTGAGCTCGAAGGCAAGTGTGAGATTATTACGCACTGTTTCGGAAAAGCTATCGCTTATCTGCGCTTGATAAAAATGAAGCCTAACCTTATTAATCTCTTTTTCAACATGATTCACGCATTTGAGCCGAAGGACAGCACACTGGTGCTTAAAGGCAAAAGAGAGCAGATCGTTCTTAAGTTCAGAATCGGCAGTCATTACATCAAACGCGGAAAGACCAGCCAACGTGCCGTCCTGTTCAGTGAAATCAATCTTGATTTTACCATCGGAGTCCAGCGAAGCTTTTTCGCCATACAGCCCCCGGAACTTTGTCTCTGAGCCAACTCCGGCAGGAACATTCTTGGCGATGAACGAAGTCCCGGCCTCTGACTTGGAGAAGATCAATGAGTCATTCAAATCTTCTCCATAATAAGCCTTGAAGGATTCAGTCTCAGACCAATCCACTTTGACCCCTTTCCCCGCTCCGTAATCGGTATAGTCCACCTTGGTCTTGACATCTATTGTGGCCTTGGCCGAAAGACTACCATTGGCTACAGGAATCTCAGATTTGTCGCAGGCTGTCAGGCTTAATGCCGAGGCAAGCAAAAAAACTATTCTCTTCATGATCTCAAATTAAAGGGCTCCACCGTAAGTATAATCTTCAGGATCATCAGCCGAACTGTCACTGACACCAGAATCACACAGAACGCTCTCAAACTCCACGTTGTAGAATTGTACGCAAGGAGCGACATAGGGCACTAATTCTTTTTTTTCATAATGTTATGATTTATTATTGTTAAGGTTCAACAGCATTCGCCACGCTAAGGATTTTGCAGTTTGAATACTCCTAAATTGTCCGTCACAGTCGCAGGCTGGCTATTCGCTTTTCAAAAACGACTGCAAATTTACCCCCCCCCATACGAAAAAAAACAATAGTTTCGCAAACTTTTTTCATAGTCACGAATACAAACGCATCAAACCAATGCACCGAAAAGCGCCTGAAAGCGAATCGCCAAGCAGTTGTTCCCCATCACTCCTAAAAATCCAATTGACGGTCAAGCAATGTTTTGCGGCTCCAGGTGTGAATGATTTCGCACACCTTGGGGGCGAAAGAACTATGGGTGATCACAAACGTTTTGCCACTACTCGCTCGGCATCAGAAGTCTGTGAGAGGTAACGTGTTTATTTACAATTAAATAAGGTATCTTCTTTGGAGCAAAAAGGCGCAAGGGCACAGGCTAAAATATTCACTGAATGATAATTACGCTACACTGCCACATTTTTACCCTACTTTGCGCTTGCTAAAACAAGGCACATTGACAAAATCAATTCAAGAGAGGCTAGGCCGATAAAAGTAGAGAGAGTAGCAGCCGAGGAAGTAACAGATTATATTAGAGAGAATTAGAGTAGAGAAAGAGAGAATGGAAGCGGGTGTCCATAGAGAGGATCTAGTGCCTGGGTCAGTGCCTGGGTCAGTGCCTGGGTCAGTGCCAGAATCCAAAGCCTGAGTCCAGTGCATGGATCAGTGCATGGATCAGTGCCTGGGTCCGGTGTCCAGAATCCAGAGCGGGATAGCCAAGGCTCGGTGGCGCGGAGAATTAATATTCATTGAGCGGTGCCTATGGAGAAAGTTACCAGAAGGCCTCGGTGGTCGCTGCACCAGATGTCATTTGCGGGGAGGAGAAGTTCACCTTGGGAAAGAGGATCGCGGGCAGGGTTGCCATATTCAATGGTCATGTCGGGGCCGACAAGCCGGGCTTTACTGACTGTGATGCGGGCATCGCCATAATAATACACAAAATCTATCCTGTCACGCTCATCGGCCTCGGGAGCCCAGGCCGTGCTTTTCCTGGCGTCTTTGTTATAAACCGGCCAAGTGAATCCGGGATTCTTCAATGGATCCGGATAGACCACCCTGTAGGCATCATGAAAACCGTGCGAGAGCAGAAAAGATGAAACGCTCCACGGAACGACCGCGCCATTGTGTCCCCAGTGCGTCTTGGTTTCCTCCGTCCAGTCCAGATGTGAAGGCTGGTTGAGATCACCCGCGAAGATGCAGATCCGCCCTTTCTCCGCCTGCTTCCTCACATCGCCCACCAGATCAACCGCCATTTGAATCCTGTCCCCAAGGACATCCCTTTCGACGATCGTCTCCGAATCCGTGATCGGCCCGTCCTTCAATTTACGCCAACCATAAGGTTCGGCTCCATCTCCATAGCCTCTGGGAAGATAACACGCATAGTAGTAATGGACAGAATGAGAGGAATAGATCGCGATTTCCTGCCCGTGAAAATCAATCACAGTCCGGTAGAACCAAGGCTGGGGATCAGTCCCTTTTGACGAAGCCACAGGCGAGGCGCCCTCGACTATGGGGAATCGCGTCAGGACTCCCCTTGTGCCGCTGCCGGTCATGCTGGTCTTGTAGTAGCGGACTCCGGTTTTCTCAAAAATGTAATCTGTTGCCTGTCCTAGAATATACTCGGCCGAGGCCTCCTTTACCGCCTCGTCGCCTTTGGACGGAAACTCGCAGAACGAGGCGACATCCGGCATCAAGGACAGCAATTGATCATTGAGGACATCCTGGCCATTGTCAATGTTTCCTAGCCCTTCCCAAATGTTCAATTGAAAGAAAGTCAACGGCATGACAGAATCACGGCTCTCTCCCACGCCGGGGGAAATGTCCGCACGGACATCAGCATGGGAGAACGCCTGAAAAAACGATGTCAGAGCCAAAACAGCTACAACAATCCTGAACCTCATAAAGGAATATGCTACTTTGCCTTATACTTGAGACACAGGGACGATCCCGCATCCTTGAGTGTCAACCCAAATCCTGCGGCCAATTCCGCACCCGTCCTCTCGACACGATCCATTGTGTCTTGATCCTCCAGCACATAGACCTTGGATAGATCCAGCCCCCTTAACTTGACAACAATCTTGTCCCGAGGACATTGCGACCGTCTGAAAGCCACGATGCGTCCCGAGCGGTCAGACTTTCGGTCAAGCTGGTACGCCAGCCAGATCTCGTCCGAAGTGGTGTCGCCGTAACCAGTGAGCGGATAGAAATCCTCAAGGAAATAAGGCCTGATGTCGTGGAACTCCGCAAGGCGTTTCTGCATCTCAAGGATGTTGAAGTCCGCGGACGTGATCTTCCAGTTGAAAGTGATGGCGGCTCCGTAGCTCGAACGTGTGGAGAAGGCATCTGACTTGGCCAGACAAGTGCCGCTTACAGGAAGCCATTGGCCAAGGCCATAAGTATGACACTGATAGCCGATCGGTTCACCGTAGTTATAGTCTGTCCTCCAAAGAGGGATGCTTCTGGAAGTCGCCTCCAGATCGAGCCGCCTTCCGCCTCCGGCGCAATTGTCGATGTAAAGGTCCGGAAACTCGGAACGGAGATAATCCCAAAACTTATAGAGCCCGGTGATGTACTTGATCTCACAGATTCCATTTCGTCCAGGCTCATCATTGCTGTACCAGAACCATTCCGGATCGATGTTGTAGTCCTGGCGATAATGGTCAATCCTGTTATCACGAATCAATTTGGCGACATTCTCCCTCAGCCACTTGTTGGCCTTCTCGTCACCCAGATTCACAAGAAAGGAATCCTGGGTTTTCCGGTCAATGGCGTGAGGGACCGGCTTTCCGCCTCCGGCCAGAAGCATGTACTCAGGATGCTCATAGGCCCAGTAAGAGTCCTTGATGGCTCTCTCCGGCTCAAACCAGACCATGAACCGGCATCCGACCTCATGAGCCGCGTCAGCGATCTCTCCAAGGCCGGCCGGGAACCTGTTCGTGTCAACCTTCCAGTTGCCGACAGCGTTGGCCCAGTTGTAACCGTCACGCCAGTCCGCCGCCTTCTCGTACCATCCGGCGTCAAGCCAAAAGACTTCAGGCAGAAGATTGAACTCCTCGTAGCGGTGGATGAGCGCCTTTGCGTACTCGGACGTCAAGCAAGTATATTCATTGCAAGGATAGGGGTCACCATAGTTGAAGCCGCTGCAGATCGGAGGCACCACCGGCTGGCCGCCGGCAGTCGGGTAATGGTGTTTCATGATGAACTGACGAAGGATGTTCTGCCCGTCCATCCTGTCCTCTCCCTGCCACGGGATCATCGCGGTCAGCGGAGTACGGATTTCCTCGCCTGGAAGCAGATAGGTGTTCAGATTCTTAAGTCCGGTAGAGACGTTGAAGCGATCCCCGGACGGACGGATGACCTCAGCCTTCCAGGAGCCGGTCCATCCGATGGCGAAGACCATCCCACCGGCAGGGGTCTTGGCATTGAAATACGGAAAGGCGACAGAGGACGAGCGGCCTAAATGAGGGACCATGACCAAGGAATCCCCGACTGAATATTCCTTTGTCTGGGCCATAAAGTCATGTTTTCCCGCATCGCTGCCCCGAGCATGGAAAAGCGTCCAGTCTCCTTCCTTGTCTGATTTCAAATCAATATCCGCGGCCTTCACATCAGAAATCCGTCCTGAGTTTCCCGAAGACATATTCTTGAAATACAGTGTCCATTCCATCGCGTTGAAGTCGGTGAAAGTCTTGACCCTGCACTCGACCCTGAGTCCGGATTTTTTGTCCGTCCAACAGAAAGACCTTTGCCTCTCTCCTTCCGGGGAGATTGTCAATGACGTCTTGGAGAATGCCCACTTTTTCAAGAATAGATCAGAGGACACCCCGTCATAGCGGAAGGAAAACGGAGGAATCGCGCCTTTTGAGAAATGTTTGTCAATCCATTTCTCGCAGGATTGATCCTTGGAAGACATATTCATGGATGTCCTGGCCATGATCACTCCGCAGCCAAGAATGGCAAGAGTGACCGCTGTCAATATTCTTTTCATTGTTCAGTGTATTTGATAAGAAGAGAACTTTTAGGATCGGAAAGTTCAAGACGCAGGCCGTCCGACAGCTCTTTTCCTGTCCTGACGACATAATCGCCAGCGTCACTATCCGTCAATCTATAATGTTTGTCCGGTGACAGTCCCTCAAGATGAACGATGCAGTGGTCAACAGTCGACTCCTCCCTTCTGAACGCCACGACTATCCCGGATCCATCGGATGGCTTGTGCATCTGGTATGCCAACCAGACATCGTGTCCTGTAAGATCGCCGTCTCCTGTCAAAGGATAGTAATCCTCGAAATAATAGTCACGGATACTTCGGTACTCCGCAAGCCGCTCCTGCATCTCGATGACCGACACGCCCTTCTCAGTGATCTTCCAGTTGTAGATGAGCGTGGATGAGAGACTCGAACGGAACGAGTATTTGTCAGGCAGCAATATTCCCGTGCCATGGACAGGAAGGAAATAGTTCAGACCGTAGGTGTGGCATTGGTATCCATCTGGATCATCATAGTGATAGTAGTCGCTTCTCCACAGAGGAACGCTTCTGCTGATAGTCTCCCAATCCAAGCGTTTTCCTCCGGAAGCACAGTTGTCTATGACCATTTCAGGGAGCCTGTCAAGAAGATAGTCCCAGAACCTGTAAAGATTCTCAATGTGCCTGATCTCCTTCATGCCCTTTCTGCCAGGCTCATCGTTGAAAGCCCAGTACGGGGCAGGCTGGATGTTGCAATCCTGCCTGTACCAATCGACTCCGTTTTCCTCCATCAGGTCTCCGTAATACTTGCAAAGCCAATCGCAGGCCTCATCGTTGCCAAGGTCGAACAGCAGCCATCCGGACTGTTCCGAGCCTTCCGGCTGAGGACAGTCAAGCATCCAATCCTTATGCTCGACCGCCCATTGGGTGCCTTTCACAACCCTTTCCGGCTCGAACCACAGCATGAACTTCGCTCCGACGGAATGCGCGGCATCGGAAACCGGTTTCATTCCTTGTGGGAATCGCTTGGCGTCCACGGTCCAGTTACCGGTGGTCGAAGCCCAATTCTGGCCATGCTGGTAGTCGGACGCGCCGGTGTGCCACCCTGCATCCAACCAAAAAATGTCCGGAACCAGCCCAAACTGCCGATAGCGATGAATCATCGCGATCGCCCATTCCGATGTAATGCACGAATATTCTCCGAAAGGTTGCGGGTCACGGTAATTGAAGCCACTGCTCAGGTAGTTCCGGACTTGCTTGCCTTGTGTTTTACGATAACGATGATCAAGCAGGAAACGACGGAATCTGTTGTGACCGTCCATCCGCTTTCCGCTCCAGAAGAGGAACGCCACTGACGGGACACGGATCTCCTCTCCCGGCCTGAGGTACAGATCAAAGTTCACCAACCCGGCCGAGACATCCAACGATCGCTGTCCGGCCATGTTGAAATCAGAGAACCAGGTTCCTGTCCAACCGATCGCCATCATAACGCCTTGGCCGCTGGCCTTCGACTCGATGTTGTAGAACGGAAACGCCTCGCTTGAGGACCGGCCTCCGGAAGGTTCAAAATGAATATTCTCCCCTTCTCCCAAAGCCATGGTCCTCGGAGCGTAATCCGCCCTTGAGATTTTGTTGCCCTCCGCGTAATGGACATCCACCGGACCGGACGACGGGAAGGACATCCTCATGTCCGCGACCTTCACATCAGAAAGTTGCCCGGAATTCTGTCCGGAAGTATTCCTGAAACGCACGACCCACTCGACAACGTTGCTTTCCGGGTAGCCTGTGACCTCACAGACAACAGACAGGCCAGCCTTGGAACCGTTCCATGTGTAACGCAAGGACACAGCGGACGGATCAGCCGGCGTCAAGACCTCACGTGTTCTTTTCCAACCTCCAAGAAACTTCGATGAAGGGACTCCGTCCAGTTTGAACGAGAACGGAAGCGCCGACCCTTTAGAGAAGCGGGCATCGATCCAGGAAGAGACCTTCATCTTGTCCCCCGGCATGTTCACAACAGCCTTGGAAGAGGCTGGCACAGCGGAGAGAACCGACATCAGGACAGCCACGAACAAACTTGCAAGATATACCGAACGTCTCATGCTACAATCCCATTTTCTTTTCCAAAGCCTCTATCATGATGTGGATCACCTTGATATGGATCTCCTGGATCCTGTCCGAATGCGGAGCGTCAGGAGCTTGAACGGCCACATCCGCGGCATCCGCCAAAGGCTTCCCCTTGATGGAAGTCAACGCTATCACCTTCATCCCGATCTTCCTCGCGGCTTCGGCGGCCTTGAGCACGTTGCCGGACGTCCCGCTTGTGCTGATCGCGAGAAGCACATCACCCGGATTGCCGAACGCCTCGACCCACCTTTGGAATATCTCATTGAATGAAAAATCGTTGCCGACACAGGTAAAGTAGGCCGGATCGTTGATCGACATGGCAGGCAACGGTCTCCTGCCGTTCCGGAACCGTCCGGTCAATTCTTCCGCGAAATGCGTCGCGTCGCACAACGACCCGCCGTTGCCGCAGCTCATCACCTTGCCTCCGGATGACAGCGACTCGGCCAGCACATCCACACATCGTCCGATCGCAGGCACGGTCCGGGGATCGGCAAGAAACGTGTTCAACTCATCCAAAGCCTCGGAGAGGCTATGCACTATGATTTCTTTTGTCATATTCCCGTCATTTTTGAATATCAGCGGCCACGGAAAGCGCGGCGTAATCACCGATCGCCTCCCCGAGAGCCGCCGGCACGACCTTGCAGACCTTTTTGGACAGAGGAAGAGCCTCCCGTGAAAGAATCTCATCCACTATCGGCTTCATCATGTCCTCATTTCTTGAGTATATGCTCCCGATCACTATCAGCTCAGGGTTGAGGATGTCCACAACAATGGAAAGCCCGGCTCCAAGATGCCTTGCTGAGATCTCATAGATCCTACGGGCCAGAGGATCCCCATCCCTCATGGCGTCGGCCACAACCTTGGCCGTGATTTTGGTCAGGTCTCCATCCGGACACCACGGAACCTTGCAGCCCATCTGAAGACGTTCGCCGGCAAGCGATTGAGCCAGCTGACGGATTCCTCCTCCGCTGCAGAAACCCTCAAAGGATCCAGCCTTGCCATAACCTACGGGGCCATAATCCTCCAGGCGGATGTGTCCAAGCTCTCCGGCGTTGTCATTAGTGCCTGTGTAGAGTTTTCCGTCAAGAATCAATCCGGCGCCAAGCCCGGTTCCGAAAGTCATGAACACCATGTTCCTCGTGCCTTTTCCGGCTCCGAACTTCCACTCCGCCAAAGCACAGGCGTTGGCATCATTGTGCACGGCGGCCGGCACACCGAACTCTTCCGATAATATTCCTACAATCGGAATATTATCCCACCCGGGCAGGTTGGGAGGAGACATTATGACACCCTTGGAACTGTCCAACGGGCCTCCGCAGCTTATGCCTATCGCCTGAATATCCTCGTCATTGAGAGAATTTCGGTCAAGGACATCCCGGACAGCGGTTTTGATCTTCACTATGGTGCTGTCAACATCCGTGGTCAAGAACTCCGACTTGTCCTTTATTACAATGTCATCACCTTCCGACATTCCCAGAGTGACGGCGCATTTCGTCCCGCCGATGTCCACTCCAAGCAATAATCTTTTGTCCATATTTTCGACTCAACTTATTTCACATTGAACATTTTAGTCTTTTTCAGCAGTTTACGGTACTCCTTCAGATCATAAGGAGCCTTGCCGTAGAGATAGTGGTTCTCCAGCTTCTCCCCGCCTCGTCCGGTGTAGGAGATCTTGAATATTCCTTGACCTTGCCTTTCCGGAATCATGGTCACGATGGTTTTCCCGTTGGCCTCAACTTCATACTCTCCCTTGAACACAATCGCTCCGGTCTTGACATCCGTCACAGACACTGTTCCGCCGGCCGGTTCCCTGGTGTCATTGGCGACAACCAGCGGATAGCCTCCGCCCACGGCGTCGTTCATCAGCGCGCACACATCAGTCTGGGCGTTGCGGATGAACCAATAGGCCATCTTAGGGCTGTTGTACCAATCCACAACAGCATCCGAAATCAACGGCCAGCCATCCCTGATGTTCCACCACAGCATGCCGGTGTTCGGTTCGAACTTATGGCCTCTGAACTTCTCGATGAAATACTTCATCGCTTCGGCCTGAACGCTTTGGGAAGCGAATATGAACTCATCCAAATCGGTCGGAACATCACCGAACAGCAGGCGCACCTGATTGATCATCAAATTGTTTCTGTCAGGAGTATAGCCCCACTCCTTGAATATTCTCACGGATTTTGTCAGCCAGTCCTCATTCCATGTCCTGTTCTTCACATCACTCCAAGGATAAACCGATTCCGCTGGGAACATCTTCTCCAGACTCTCTCTGTCCGGCATTCCATGGTACCCTATCTCACTGACAAAAATACATTTGGCCTCAGTGTAGAAAGGATCCTTGTAATAGCCTCTCGGTCCCCAAAGATGATCTTCGGGAATGTTCTCGGTGCTGTAGGACGTGGCCACAAGCTCCTCGCTCCAGTACGGGGATGACGGCAGGTAAGGCCTTGTCGGATCGAACTCGTAAAGCACGGCCGGGATCGTCACCCTGGACACGACGTCATCATTCGGATCCATCCTGAAATTCCTCAAGGTTCCGAGAGTCAGGGTCTGGTCGTTCTCGTTGTTTCCGGCCCACAAAGCCAAGGACGGATGCGACCTTAGCTTCATCACCACCGAGCGGACTTCCTCGGCGATGGCTCTCTGGAAATCCGGATCCTGAGGATAGAGGGTGCAGCCCATCGCGAAATCCTGCCAGACAAGAATCCCGTTTTTGTCGCACAGATCGAAGAAGGCATGGTCCTCGTAAACATTGCCACCCCAACACCTGAGCATGTTGCAGTTCAAATTCCGGGCAATCTCAAAGGCCTTCTCAAGATGTTGAGGGTCACGGCTGTGGAAAGCATCCAACGGTGTCCAGTTGCTGCCGTGGATGTACACTTTCTCCCCGTTCACAATGAAAGCGAAACGCCCGGGAGCTTTCTCGGAATTGGTCGCCGTCATGTCAAGACGAACGGTGCGGACTCCTATCATCTTCCTGTCCACGTCCACTTCCCTGCCATTCTCATCCAGAATCCTCACAGTCGCCTCATACAATGACGGATCACCGTAACCTCTTGGCCACCAGAACTCGACATTGTCCAACCAAAACATTTCCCTCGCCGCGTGGGATGTAATCTTCCGGGAACATCTTACTTTGTCCACCCCGTCCTTGCTGATGGACAACTCGGCGGTCATCGCTCCATCCTGATACTTCACAGGCAATGTGATCGTGTAGTCCAGATAGACCGCGGCTGTCTTATTCTCAACATTTACATCACATGTGTACCAATGGGCATCCACAATGTGGACAGGTGGCCGCACCTCCAGCGTCACATCCCTCCACAAGCCAGCGCTCACAAGCCTCGGCATTATGTCCCAACCATAGGTGTGCGGCGCCCTTCTGGAATAGACCGACTCCACTTGCGCGAAATTGTAGCTGATGACAGGCGGAACATGCTTACGTCCCTCGATGACGGAAGATCTGATGTAGACTTCCAGAAGGTTATCCTTCCCGGGAGCCGACAACGCCTCGGTAACGTCATTTTCATAGTCTATCAGCATGTTCGATGCGCTTCCCACGTGCTTTCCGTTCAGGTAAACCTCCGCGTAGCAGTCAATGCCTCCGAAACGCAGGACAACATCGTCTTCCTCGGAACGCTCCGGAGACATGAAATTTCTGCTGTACCGCCACTGGCAGCCTTCATAAGGCCTGAGAAGGTACACGTTGCTTCCGATTTCCGGATTCTCGACAAGGCCCGCGGCCAGAAGATCCAGTTCCACATTTCCCGGAACCTTAGCCGTGACAGTCTCAAATTCGACTCCCTGCATTCCTTCCGGGGACACCACAGGATCCCGCTTCTGCTGCCAGTAATCCAGTTTCCAAGTCCCGTTGAGAGACAGAACCTCCGCGCAAACCGGCAGGGCATAGGCCACAGACAAAGCTGCCGAACAGAGCAAAGAGAATAAATAACGATTCATTGTATTCAATATTATAGATTATCCACTCCGGATTTCCTCACTTTCTTGATGAAAGGAATGAGAACCACCATGTAAACCCAGACAACCGCAAGCGAGACGAGCGCCGCGCCCTGTGTCCCGAACGTGTCAGTGATCACTCCTAGCAAAGGTGGAATCACCGCTCCTCCGCAGACACCGACAATCAGCAGGGCCGAGACCTCGTTCGCCTTGTCCGGCTGCTTCTGCATGGAGATTGAGAATATTATCGAGAACAGATTCGCATAGCCAAGACCGAACAGCGCGACAAACACAAGCACAACCGGCAAACCGCGCGAGAAGATCAGTCCGGCAAGGCTTGCAAGAGCCAGACATGAGCTGGCGGTGAAAAATTTGGCCGCTGAATATCTCATCAGAACGATTCCGCCAAGGAACGCACCGATCGTTCTGGCCAAGAAATAGACACTGTTGCCCATGCCCGCCTTTTCAAGCGGCAGGCCACATCTTTCCTGAAGAAGCTTGGGAAACGTCACACCCATGCCGACATCCACACCCACCAACACAAGAATGCCAACAAAAAACAATACTATGTACTTGTCCTTCAGCAAAGAGAACGTCCTTGAAAAAGTTATCTCCGACTTTTCGACCAGTTGCTCTTCGATCGGAGACAAGGCCAGCCAGACCATCGCCATCAATGTGACCAAGGCATAGACCGGAAAGATCGCCTTCCATCCGAAAGCGCTTCCGGCGGACATCGCGGCCAGAATAGGGCCAAGGAAAGAACTTATAGCCTTGACGAACTGCCCAAGTGTCATTGTCCCGGTCAGTTTCTCTGGAGCGACAACATTGGAGACCAGCGGATTAAGCGCGACCTGAAGTATCGTGTTTCCGATTCCGAGCATCGCGAACGCCAGCAAGACGAATGTGAAGTCATACTTAAGGACAGGGATCAGCATGGCCAGCGCCGTAAGCGCGAAACTGATCATTACAGTCTTTTTACGGCCTATCCTGTTCATAAGCATGCCGGTTGGAATCGAAAGAATAAGGAACCAAAGGAAGCATGACAGGGAAATAAGTCCAGCGACCTTGTCGTCCATTCCGGTGAAATCCGCCTTCACGTAGCTGGTCGCGACTCCAACTATGTCAACAAATCCCATGATGAAAAAACCGAACATCACAGGAAGGACCGCGAAATTGAAATTTGACTTTTGCATTATAATATAGGTGTGCTTTTCGTATAACCTTAGTTAATCGGTTAAATTTAGGCATAAATTTTCAAAACGCAAAAATTTCCTTAAAAATTAGGCAAATATCTTTTTTATGATTAAGTTTGAAAAGTCAAAGGCGGGAAAATTAGGCTACAGGTGATGAATATGCCGAACCACCATAGACACAAGCATTTACAAATTACAACAAAGCAGAGTTAATCGAGATAAGATGAAGAAAACCTCAATGCAGGATATCGCTGACAGGGTTGGTGTGTCAAGATGCGCGGTCTCTTTGGTACTAAGTGGAAAAGCAAAAGACAAAAGAATAAGCGAAGCTCTGAGCAACAAGATCATTCAAGTCGCCAAAGAATTGAACTACACCCCGAATGAACTTGCCAGAGGCCTAAGGACAGGATTGACAAAGACATTGGGCGTTATTGTCGCGGACATCTCGAATGAGTTCTTTGGAGAACTTGTCTACCATATTCAGCAGCAAGCCATTTCACTCGGCTATTCAACAATCGTCACAAACTCCAATGAGGATCCTGATGAGTTGCTGAACGGCATAAACCTGCTCGCCAACCGTCAGGTTGACGGAATCATCATGGTGCCTACGAACAACAGCCGGAACATCGCCAGACAGATCATGTCGATGAACATTCCTTTTGTCCAGGTTGACCGATTCATTCCCGGGGTGGACGCAAGCTATGTGATACTTGACAACTTCAAGGCCTCCGCTGACCTGACGGAAAGGCTCTATGCCTCCGGACGGAGGAGAATAGCGATGCTCAAGCACAAGACAAGCGCACTGAACGGTCGGCTCGAAGGGTACATCAAAGCGCTTGAAAGCCATGGAGCCTATCATCAGGAATTAGTCAAAAACATCGATTACTCTTCTGAGACAGAGGACATAGAACAGGCGATCGACGATCTGTTCCTTAGCACCGGACAGGCCGATGCCGTCATATTCCAGTCGCATGAGCTGTTCTTTACCGGCATGAGGTTCCTTCGCTGCAAAGGGATTGACGTGCATGAGAAGGTCAGGGTGGCATGCTTCGACAAGACAGATGCGCTGGCTCTGGTGGATTTTCCGCTTCTCTATGTGGAGCAGCCTATCTCAAGCATAGGTAAAGAAGTCGTCAACATCTTGATAAACAGAATAAAGGGGACACCCTACACCATCCAGAAAGTCTTCGAAGGGCAGATTGTCGAGATCTGAACCGGCCAAAGAGCGCACACCGATTATCAAAAAGTATAGTTATATAATCATATTTTAAAGTTAATCGATTTATTATTATTAATACTTTTGTACGGGTGATTTCCTGAAGTTAATACATTTATGGAATAAACGAAAAATTACACTCGCATGATTAATCGATTAAGCCGACATGACATCACAAATTAATAATAAAAGCGTATGGAAACTATTTAACAGGAATAGACCTCTCTTCATCCTCAAACATAACAAGTTGAATATTACACACAAAAAAAGGAGGCTGGCCGTGCGGTCAGTCTCCTTGATTTTACGACGTTCGCACAAGGCATTTAAAACGCGCAAGGCAATGACAACAGCTGGTACATCAGCGTCCTGGCAATGCGTTCGTGACCCTTGGCGTTGGGATGGAGCCGGTCGGTCTCGCTGTCGCTGAAGTACATCACCTGCTCCTCGACCATCGGATTGATTCCGCACAAGGAGTTCAAGTCGATCACTGGGATTCCCCAGACATTGGCAGCCTCTTTGATGACGTTGACATATTCAATGAAATAGACTCCTATCCTGTTCGGGAAAGACTCGTCTGGTTGGATGTTCTCCGCCCCGAATGTCGCATAGGCCCTGTGGATCGGAGTCAGGATGACGATCTGCTTGTCGGGAAACATCCTTTTCAAGGTGCTGACAGCGATGTTTATCCTTCCCCTTAATGTGCCATTGTCCATTGATGGGGTTTGAGAGAGCCAAGTATATTCCTTGGCAGGATAGCCCATGGCCGCTTTTGTGGTCTTCAGAGTCCGCTCATACCATTCTCCAAGAGGGACATCCCCGATGAAATCGTTCGTGCCAAGGAAGATGGTGATCGCATCAAAGTTGTTCCCATGCTCCTTGACCAGCTGTTCAGCCTGATTGCCGACATCGTCCCACTTGCGACCGCTGACGCCATAGACCAAAGGCTTGACTCCCAGCCATTCCTGAAGATAACCCCAGTAGTGCGTGTCGCCGTGGCCGGTCCAGTCATGTTTGTCCGGAACGGAACCTGGATCGGTGATCGAGTCCCCGAAGAAAGCGACCGTGGCCCCTTGCCAAGGGTGCGTGATTGTGGTATTCTGTGAAAGTAATGAGAGAGGCAGCAGAATGGAGGCCGCCAACAAAGCCGATTTTTTCATCATTCTGAATATTTTTGTTCAAGAAGGAGCACACTTTGAGCCGGAAGAGAGACCTTGTATCTCTTCCCCGAAGCCTTAAGGACACCGTTTGATGAGATCATCGCATCATCTTTCGGCAAGTCCTGTTCCATGTACCTGTAGACATCGCATTCGCCAAGAGATTTGTCATTCGCGTTGAACAGGTCGAACTCCAAGTCATCCTCGGAACCGTTCGCGAAGACATAGGTCCAACCTCCATCCGAAGAGCGGAAAGCGGATCCGGCGGCATATTCATTCTGAAGATCCAAAGGAAAGACCTCGTCTCCTTTCCTGACGAACCTAGTCAGAAGCGAGTAGGCGTAATAGTTCGGCCTCGGCTGGTAGTCCTCCTCGCAGCCTTCCGCGTCCGCACCTTGATAGGCATTTTTCTTATAACGCCAGAGACCGAGCTGCTGCATCTCTCCGTACGAAGCGTTTTTATTGTAATACTGGTCTATAAGCGACCAATAGCTGGCTCCCACAGCTCCGGCATTCAGGAAATTAAGGCAATTGCGGGTGATCAGCACTCCCCTCTTGTACCAATTGATGTCCTTCTGTCTTGAAGCGCCGACGCAGAGATTGGAGCCGAACTCTCCGACAAAATGATTCTTTCCTGTCTTTTTGACCACTTCAATATTGTCCTTTTCCCAGCCAAGAGCGTAGCTGTTCGGAGATTCATAGCCACACATGTAGGTGTGACTGTTGAAAATGTCCGCATAGTCAGCGAGACTGTCCGCACATTCCTTCAGGAAAAACCTGCGGCAGTCCGTGTTGTCGGAAAGGTTGAAACGGACCTTGTCACGGATTCCATCCTTGCGGAAACGCCTGTCCATAGCCTTCACGATCTGAATATACTGTCCAGGCTCACAGACATTTCCGTCCGGCTCATTGAAAGGGGTGACCTCTTTTACGCAGGTATAACCCTTGTCCTCAACGAGATGCTTGACAATGACGGAAAAATTCTCGGCGAATTCCTCATTGTCCTCAGGAGCCGTGACCCAGTTCGTTCCGTTCTTGTCGCACAGGAAGTGCCTATGGCCTTGTGACGGTGTGTCCTCATCAATGAACGAGCAATGCGCCGGGCATCCCCAGACAACCAATGTCACATCAGCTCCGGTCAACTGCGCCAGATCAAGGACAGCGTAAACGGATTTCATCTCCGGAGATTCGAACGTGAATGCGTTCATATTCGCCTCCTGCGGGTCAGAATTATCGTTGACCGGCTCCCACCAATGTGGCTGCAGCATGACACGGAATCTTTGAATATTCATCATCTCCACCCTGCGTACAACGATGTTCTGCCAGTCGTCCAACGTCGCGCCGTCATTCCTGGTAACATTCTGGGCCAGGAAATGAGGGTCAAGCTCAACTCCAAGGCCGACCAGATTCACTCCGGTAGAAGACCGAGGGGTTCTCACAGCATAGGAATTCGAAGCGTTGGAACACGACACCAAGGCGAATGAAACAATAAACGCCGGGAAGATTTTTTTCAAAAGGGAAACTCTATTCATAATGAAAAACTTTAGTGCAGGACAAATATATGAATATTTTACTATATTTGCGAAGAAAACACCCTATTTATTCGATTAAGTTATGCGATTTTCATTCTCACTCACCACATGCGCAAGCCTTGCCGCGACAGTGCTTTCATGCTCTTCCCCGAAGGACACCGCGACTGATTTAAGATGCGAGTATCAAGAGTCTCCCATGACCGTGGATATTCAGACGCCAAGATTCACTTGGAATTATAAAGGAGGTGCCGGTTTCACACAGCATTCTTTCATTGTCAACGTGGCCTCCTCGGAGGATAAGCTGTCCTCACCTGACATCTGGAGCTCGGGGCAGGTGAGCTCATCAGTCCCTTTCGTGAAGATGGAGGACAAGGGATTGCTGGCGAGTGACAAGACATATTTCTGGCAGGTCAAGGCATGGAACGCGGACTCCTCCACGACCATCATCTCCAGGCCGGAACGTTTCCAGACAGCGATGATGAACCGCTCGGACTGGAAAGCAGTCTGGATCACTGACTCTCACGACAAGGATTTCGAAGCGGCCCCGATGTTCCGTAAAGAGTTCAACGCAGGGATGGATGTCGCTTCAGCGAAGATATTCATGAGCGCCTGCGCCTATGCAGAGGTACGACTGAACGGAGAAAAAATCTCTGACGCGTTTCTTGACCCGGGATATACCCATTACGACAAAAGGAATCTATACACCGTCACGGATGTCACCGGCAAAGTCAAATCCGGAGACAACGTCTTGACAGCCGTGCTCGGCAACGGATTCTACAATGAGATCAAACCGGTGGCCACGTGGAATTTCGAGAAGGCCAGATGGCGTGACAGGGCGAGGTTCATCCTTGAGATGCACATAACCTATTCTGACGGAGCCATCGAAGTGATCCAGACCGACAAGACCTGGAAGACGACATCAGACGGGCCGTACATCAGCAACAACATCTACTCAGGAGACACTTACGACGCAAGAAAAGAGATCGAAGGATGGTACTCTGCAGATTTCGATGATGCCTTATTTGGAAATGCCGTAGAGGTGCCCGACCCGTCACCTCTGCTCGTGGCTCAGAAAATGCCTCAGATCCGGCCAACAGAGGAGATCGCACCGGTAAGCGTCACTTCCTTCGGTGACACCTCGTATGTTTTTGACTTCGGCAAGAATTTCTCGGGGCTTTGCAGGCTTAAGGTTAGTGGAGAGCGCGGCACTGAAGTCACCATCACCCATGCCGAGCTTGTAAAAGAGGACGGAAGCCTTGAGCCAGGAAACATCGACATCTACTACAAGCCCCTCCCGGGTTATGAGTTCCAGACCGACAAATATATCCTCAAAGGGACTGGCACAGAGGAATGGACGCCATCGTTCAATTACCATGGATTCCGCTATGCGGAAGTGAAGACGAGTGTTCCGATGAAACTGGACAAGGAGTCACTGACAGCCCTCTATTTCTACACAGACCAGGAGTCTGTCGGAACTTTCGAATGCTCGAACAAGCTGCTGGACACGCTTTGGAACATGACAAGGAGGACCTATTGCAACAACCTGATGTCCATCCCGACCGACTGCCCTCAAAGGGAGAAGAACGGATGGACGGCCGACGCCTACCTCTCGCAGGAAATCGGACTCCTGAACTATAACTCCATACTGTTTTACGAGAAATGGCTCGACGACTTCATCGACAATCAGTTGGAGAACGGCCAGATCTCAGGAATCATTCCGACAAGCGACTGGGGCTACGATGACTGGATCGGTCCTGTCTGGGACGCGGCCATGTTCATCATCCCGTACAACCTCTACTTGTACTACGGAGACAAGACCGTCATCGAAAAGGTCTGGCCGATGTGCGAGAAGTATCTCGCCTACCTCAAGACCAGGGAGGATCCGGACGGACTTGTGTCCTACGGAATCGGGGACTGGCTGCCTTACGACGCGAAGACTCCGACAGAGTACACCTCAGCGCTGTTCTACTACTATGACTATAGGATAATGAAAGAGTTCTCTTTCATCCTCAACAAGGAATCATCCTCCCTTATGGCAAAGGAAGAGCGCCTGAGAGAGGCCATCAACAGGAAATACTACAACCCCGAGACAGGAGTCTACGCCACTGGCACACAGACAGGACAGGCCTCGGCGCTGTTTGTCAAAGTGGTTCCCGGGCCCGAGATCCCGAAAGTCGTATCCAAGCTTGAAGAGTTTGTCAAGGCAAGCGACGGCCATCTGAATTTCGGCTCGATGGGTTCCAAGGTTGTGCTCAGGACCCTTACTGAATATGGTCTTGCGGATCTCGCGTACCAGATGGCGTCCAAGGAAGACCATCCGTCATGGCTGGCCTGGATCCATGACGGCTACACATCGCTTGCCGAGACTTGGACAATGTCACCTCAGTTCCGCGACGCGTCGCTTGACCACATTTTCTTCGGAGACATCTCCGCTTGGCTGGTGAACGACATCGTCGGAATCAGAAAAGACGATCTTGCACCTGGCTTCGGGCACATCATCATCGCCCCACATTTCGTCGATGGACTTGACTGGGCAAAAGCATCTTACAAATCTGTCAGAGGTCTCATCAAAGCCGGCTGGAAAAAGGAAGGCGGCAAGGTGACCCTCGAAGTCTCAATCCCGGAAAACACCACCGCCACCGTGCGGATAGCCGGCAGACCGGACCAGCAGCTGAGACCCGGGACCAGCAAGATCACAATTTCCGACCGATAGCATATTCCCCCGTGTAGGCCAACTGCCTCATGCTCAAGTGACAAAGCACACCTGCTCATGCCCTTTGCGGGTAGGAGCAGGTGTGTTCATTTAGTTAATGAACAGTTAATTAGCCTCCATGCTCCTCTATCTCCCCTCCACTACGTGCCACACTCCTCTCACTCCTGCCCTACCTCTCCCATTCCCCATCCTCGCCAACAAGCCGGCCCTTCTTCGGCATATGGGTCAAAAAGCCATAGGGTTTTCCCAACGTCAGCGCCAGCAAAATCCTTCGTGGTGTTCGTGGCGGACAAGCGGCACATTATCAAGCAAATAAGCGATTGCCTTCAACTGAAATCAACCAAAGGCAATCACTTATTTCTATGAATATCAAAGCGCTTCCGAACACAGCCGTCCATCGCTCGTTCTCGGGTGCAGGCAGACCCGATCTGCACCCCGGCCAGGAAGTTTGCCATGCTTCGGGGGCAGAATCGACCGTTTCGCACCCTGCCAAGATGATAGGCAAGATGATAGGCTGGTTCCTGAGATCCAGGACACCTCGGCATCGATGAGCCTCTGCTGGTTTCGCACCCTGCCAAGATGATAGGTTGGTTCCCGAGGGCCGGAATTTGCCGGTCAGTGAGACGCTTGAAGACCCTGCCAAGATGATAGGCTGGTTCCTGAGGGCAAACAGGCGCGATCCGCTCCCGAGTAGTTTCAGAAAAAAGACTTCACGCCTCATTTGACATAGTAGCCGGACTGGAGCTCCAGTGTCTCTCCCCTCTTGATGGAGACACCCTTCCCTGAGCACGAGACTCCTCCAAGTTTGTACTGGACAATGTAAGTTCCCTCTGGAAGGCTGGTCTCGTAGCACTCCTGGTAGGAATAGACACTGCCTGACGGATCGAAATGATAGCTTTTAGGATCCGATGGAGCCGCAGAGTCAATGAAGACGATGTCTGTCATGAACTTGCCTCTCTCGCTATTGATGAACTTGACATTGCCGCAAGGGATTCTGTTAGGCACTGGCAGGTCAATAAAAAACTCCTTCTCACCGATGACAGGCCAATTCTGTACACTTGCTTTTTTGTTGCCTCCTCCCTTGCAATAAAGGTCACGGTAATTCAATTCGCTCAATGTCACTTTCATCCGGTAGCGGGTCGTGACATCTGACTCTTGAGTGTTCTCCACACTCCAGACCCAACCGGAATGGAAATCAAAAGTGGATCTGGAAATGGCCGGAGGCAGCGTGAGATAAGTCGGCAGATTCTTCACCTCTAGAGTATAATGCACTCCACCGTCCGAAGAATTGTCAATGATGGCCAAATCGCTGACTTCACGCGTCTTGGAACTGCTGAAATTACAGCCCGAACTCAACGAAAGCCCCGCCCCTGCGGCTCCGCCCGACAAGCCGGCCTCAAACGACCAGGACACACCGGAAGTGTAGGTCTGGGAGTTTATCGTTGTGGAAGGGGACGGGACTTGGTTGAAGCGGACCGGAACCGAATTTCCTTTGTCATCGACCAACGAGACGTCCACACGATAGCCTGTCAGGAAGTAGCCCATGAAAGAGCCCTGCAAACCATTGAGCTGGGTGTCTTTGAACTTTCCTGCGTACATTCCTGCGGAAGCGACCGAGAAAGTGGCGTCGATAATGTAGAAATCCCCTGTGTAATTGCTCTTGGACGACTTGAACGCATAAAGCGGGATGACGGAATAGTACTGCTCGAATTGTCCCTGGCCAGTGACCCTGAACTCATTCTTCCCGTCCTTGAAGATCAAACCTTTGTCGATCCTGATGTCCTGTGACGAGAACAGGTGGATAGACTGGAGAAGATCATCTCCTGAGGTGTTCGCGGAATGCACGTCACCCAACCAAGACACAAGGCCGTTCAGGTTGGCGGGAGGAAAATCATCCATCGAAAAGACCTTCCCGCTCCTGTGGAACGCGGCGAAGAGACAATCGTCCAGAGACTCCGCTGACAGGAATCCTATGTTCCGCCGGGAAAGAGCAGACAACAAAGTAGAGGTAGGAGAAACCACAACCACCGCCGCTCCTCGTTTGTAAGCGCTCCAAATCTCGTCATCCTTGATGTCCTTCCCGCTGACAAAGACCACCTTAGCCTCTTCGCAGGAGACCTTCTTCCCGGTGAATCTTGAATATATCAACTCAAGGATGTCATCCTCCAACTCAGACCAGACACAGTACGGCAGATCCGATGTGCGGTTCTCCTCTATAACCTCCGGTTCCGGATCCGGATCCAGATCTGATTTTCCACCGCAGGATGCCGACAGTGCGAAGGCCGCGCAGAGCGCAATCATATTCAATAAATCAATTATTCTTCTCATATTCATAGAATTTCGTCCAACTAGTACGTGATTATATTCATTGGATTCATTGGCTTAGCTAATAAAAAATGTGCCTCATCTTTTGCGAATACGCACCAACATTATTTAGCCGCTTACTTGAATCCGTAGCCGGTTGAGAGTCTCACCGTGCCGCCTGTCGTCACCCTCACGAGTCCGGTATAATTCCGGGTTTTGGTCTTGCCGTTTGTTCCCTTTATGCTGCATTGGAGCTCGTAGTCTCCGGTCGTCAGGAACAAAGAGCAGGTGCTGCCATAGCCGTAAACACTTTCATCTTTGAAGCTTCCTGTCTCAGGATAGCTCTTGTTGTACAATCGGACATTGGTCATGAACGTTCCGTCCTCGGAGTTGGTGAGTTCAAACTTTCCAGTCGGAGACCTGTTCGGCATTGGAAGTTCCTTGGTGACGGAATATTGTTTCTGCACAAACTCCAGGTCATGATAGTCAAGGCTTCCCGTGTAAAAATAAGACGCGCCATAGACGAGATTGTAAAGATCTATCACGACTCTGTACTTGGTCTTCACATCATGATCTTCCGCCGGAACCGCCCAGACCCATTGGCTGTAGAAATTGGTGGTCGAAGTCGAGACAAGAGGCGGGTCTGTGATTTTATTGGACTTAAAATGAGGGAGATTGTTGATCACGTAGTCATAGCCCACAGTGGAGCCCTCATGCCGGCTCAGCACATCACAGTCGCTGATCGTGCGTGAAGTGCTTGAGGAGATGGAGAAGCCGGTGGAGGAGGAGATCATCGGAGATGTCCCGCCTGTGATCCCTCCACCGATGGAGAAGTTCCAGCCGGTCGTGTAACCGGTCGAGCCGACAACGGTCTCCGGAGCAGGAACCTGGACAAAACGACCGGCAGGAGTTCCCGATGTGTTTAATATGTAGATGTTAGAACTGAGCGACTTTAGGTAGAAACCACAGATTCTTGCGTTGACTCCTCCGTGCTTCTTCGAGTAATTCCCCGTGTACATCTTCCCGGACGCGACCGAAACCGTGGAGGTCATGAGGTAGTAGTCCATGGCTTCCGATTCGCTGCTCTTGAACCCGTGCATCGGAGTGACCTTCAACTGAACATCGACAGCGAACTCGCCCTCAAGGTAATCGTGCTCGGAGGCCACCACATTCGTTATCGTCTCCCTGACGCGATCCGAATATGTCGTGTAAAGGCTCGACTCTTCCCAAAACGAGGACGGATCGAAGTTGCCGGTCGTGTTCTGGACCGTGTTGTTGGCCCATGCTACAAGACTGTTGAGGCATTCATCCACCTCCAGTCCTTCAACCGGAGTCGGCACCACACAATTGCCGGCCCGTCCTTGCTGGAATGCGACACAAAGGATGTCCCCGGACTCCTCGCCCAGCCGTTCCAGCAGGGACCTTGACGGTTTGTACACAATCACGATGCAATCCTTGCGAACTTCCATACCAGAATAGCCTGCCATGTCCGTGACAATCACCTGCGCGTTGTCTGGCGAAGACGCAGCCTCTTCCAAGCGGCCTTTGACCGCATCCGCAAAGTTCTTGGAAAGGCCATCAGAGACCCATGCCGGAACCAGGATTTTCTCGTCATTGGCAATTGAGGACGGCTCGCGGTAATCGCCCTCTATGATGACCTCGTCACCATAGTCAGGATTGTCCTTTGAGCAGGAAACCGGTAGAAGAACCTGTGACAGCAAACACGCTGACAGAATCAGATTGATTGGCTGGGAATTTTTCATGTCGCTACAGGCTGTAATGCAGTTTTTGTTTGTAATTCTTGTCCACACAGATGGTGGCGGTCTTCCTGGTCAGATTATAGACAACAGACCATTGTGTGTTGCTTGTGATGTCACCACCTTCGGAATTCAAGTCCGTGTGAACGTCTTCAAGCAGAGACATGCACTCATCCTCCGTCATCACACGGTTTTTCTTCTCCAATGTCTCGTGAAGTTTGTCGTAGCGCTCTCTCCCTCCACCGACATCCTGCCAGCCTTCGGACAGATAAAAATTAGTGACATGATCAGTGTCAATCAGATTCATTGTCCAATCCTTTGCCGCAGGGTCGCTCAATGGCGGAACCTCTCCCGGCCGGTAATATTCAACGACAACTCTCTTTCCGCTTGCATCGGCTATCAGGAAATGATAGTTCGAATCCGAATTATTTCCGTCAGCGAAGAAATTGTGAGTCCTGAAGACATCCACGGCCTCGTCAACGCTTGTACAGCCGTCCAATGCCAATCTGATGGCCAAAGTCGGGACGATGTCGCTTTTCGACTTGTCATGTTGCACGGCCCCGCCGGTGCCACGCAGAGACAGAACTCCGATGAACAGTCCCGCGTCATTCATTCCGTCCAGACAGCAATAGATTGAAGCGGTCACAGGCACCGACAGGTCTGTCTTCCCGTCCGACAACGCCCCGGCCACATAGATGTCTTTGTCCAAAAACGGCAGGGCTGAGATGCAGATGGACTCTTTCACACCCTTTGCGACATTGTGCACCAGCATGTTGGAAGAGGACACAAATCTATAATCGAAGTTGCGGCCCACCAAGACATCGCCTTCGGGCGATTTGACGCAGAAAGCGCTGCACCCGTAATCCATACCGCCACCTGCCTTGCTTAACGACACTGTGGTCAGACACGGAATGACTTTCCCTAAAAGCTGGACACTGGAGCCGGCTCCACCGCTCTCCATGATTTCATCAATCATATAATCCGCACTGTACTTCAATGAATATAGATGCCCGTCCGCCATATTCTTCAATGTTGACACCATGGCCTTCTGATCTTCGTTCTTTAGGAAGGCGGCAGGATTGGATGCGCTTGCGGATTCCTTCTCATGACAAGCAGGGAAAATGCAAGTCAGCGCGGAAAGACAAGAGACAAGATAGAAAAAACGCTTCATAGTTTGATTTTTGTTTAAACAAACACTTAGCTCACCGAGTGGCTCACCACACCTGTTCAAGGAGTGTTCTGACAAAAATACTAAAGAAAAGCGCCTGAAGAAATGGCATCACGGCGAATTTGCCAAACCGCCAAGAAATTGTCGCCTTGGCAGTTCTACTTTGTCGAATCAGTAATATTTTGTCGAACCGACAAATTGCTGATTCTCCATTTTGCGGGAGTCATGCCCTCTCTTTCCTTGAAAGAAGCGTTGAAATTGCTCAAGGAGAGGAATCCGGATTTCTGGGCGATCTCCGCTATGGTCACATCTGGATGTTCCAGCAACGCGCGTTTCGCATAATCAGTTCTAAGTCCGCAAATCCATTCCCGGAAAGTCGCCTTGTATGTCTGATTGATAAAAGAAGAAAGGTACGTCCTGTTTGTGTACAATGTTTTGGACAAATCCGATATCGTGAGGCCGGGTTTCAGATAACCGTCAGTACTCACCCATTCCTGCACAAGACGTTGTATCTCCGGATTGCCGGACACTGTCGCCTCGACAATAATTTCAGAGTCATGCTCACTCTCGATGGCCCTCTCTACTGTCTCATAAAAAAGCAGGTAATTCTGATAGCTCACATACAGATAACAATAGAAAGGAACGGAAGACAGCACCCACAGAAAGACCAGATTGTCAGGAAGGAATGTCAAAGCCGAACAGCTGATGCCGAAAATGAGCATCCAATATGTCATGACCGACATCCATCTGACATAGGCCGCGATGTTGTCAGAATGTGTGTTGTCCATCAATTTGACCGCCTTATGATAGGCCTTGAGAAGATGGGACGCCAAGATGAATCCATACACGGCAAGCATCAATCCCAACAAATACATCATACTTACCTTAAGCGAACCGTCTTTTACGAATATAAGTACGGAAACGGACAGTATGGTATATAAAAGCCAAAGCAAACAATGTCTTACAACTACCTTTCGGGTTATGTAGGAGCGGTCCAGAAGCGTGTGCAGTGCCGCGACGAACAATCCATAACCGAAAAAGTAGGTGGTAAGGTTCATCACGATCGCGGCGTTGACATCAATCTGCCTTATGTCAATGCACAGATGGACGGCATAATTTGCCGCCAAGACCACAAGCGCGGCGCCCATCAAGTGCCTTGACCGCAGGTAGTTGCCGAATATTCCCTTGTCCGGGACCTTCCCGAAAAAGAATCTGAAGGCAAAGAAGACCATAAGGGTCAAGGCGATGCATAATGAGTATCTGTATAGATCGATGTCCATAATAAGTCTATCTGTTTATCCCATCCCCAAAAGAAGGCAACGGATATTTTCCAACTATAAAGATAGCCATAATTCCATAAAAAGCAGCTTCTAAGAATGTAACAACAAAAACACCGAGGGGTGAAGCAGAGAGTCTTACGGCTCAGAGTCGCGAACGACCACGGAAATCACCCTAAAGACATCTGTAGTGGCCGCGCACTCTCTCAACCTTGCCGAAACGCACTCGCCTGTAGGCCCGCACCCGGACAAGTCTGATAATCTCCACCTCAATGGCACTGTCACAAGATATTGGCTTGTTCTCATGGATATAATCTTTCATTATTGATTATTATTAATCGTAGCGACGCTATGTAATTCAACGGGAGCATTTTCTCATAATAATGCTCCCGTCGGGGGCTGAAACAACCACAACGGGAGCAAAAACGCCATAAAATGGCACCGTAACCTTACTCGATGCAGCTGCGTAACCTTACTCGATGCAGCTGGTGAGGCAGGTCATCGCGGGGTCGGGACGGAACTCGATGCCGCTGGAGGTGGCGGGAATGAGGACGGTCTCGCCTTGGCGGAGGGTCACTACGTGTTCCCGACCGTCATCCTCATGGTCAACAAGGCTGCCATTTCCGGAGACGCACATCACGACGACAAAGGAGTCCAGCTTGGAAAGATCCTTTGAGCAGGGCTTGTCGAGATCGAAGAGCGAAGTAGTGAAGTACTTGCAGCTTACCAATTGAGTCTCGGCATCCTTGAGACGGGAATATTCAGTCCTGTAGTCAGGATAGACATCGTAGTCGATGGCCTCCTTGGCCTGCTCGATGTGGAGCTCGCGAGGCTTGCCGTCAAGCCCCAGGCGACCGTAGTCATAGATCCTGTAGGTCAGGTCGGAAGTCTGCTGGATCTCGGCGACGAAGGCTCCGGCTCCGATTGCGTGGACGCGTCCGGCAGGAAGGAAGAACACGTCTCCGGGAGCGATCTTGTAACTCGCAAGGACATCAGTGATCGTGTGTTCTTTGACTCTTTCCTCATATTCCTCAGGGGTGATCCACTCCGTGAGGCCACTCAAAAGTCGGGCGCCCTCATCGGCTCCGATGACGTACCACATCTCGGTCTTGCCTTTCATCCCCGGGTGGGTCTTCTCGGCAAGCTCATCGTTCGGATGGACCTGGACCGAGAGATCGCTCTTGGCATCGATGAACTTTATAAGGAGCGGGAACTCCATGCCGGTCCTCTCGAAGACCTTCTTGCCGACGAGTTCGGGACCATATTCATTCATCACTTCGGTCAGGCTTTTGCCTGCCAAAGGGCCGTTGGCGACTGTTGAGACGTGCCCCGGAACAGCCGAGATCTCCCAGCTTTCCCCTATGTGACGCTGTTTTGTCTTTATGCCCTTGAACGGGGCGATCTTTTCTCCGCCCCACACCATCTCGCGGAGATAGGGCTCAAATTTCAGAGGATACATAATCGTCAAGTTCCTTTAAAAAGCCATTCTGATTTGTTTTGTCTAAATTATTTTCACCTCAAAAAACAATTCAAAACAGTCTCAAATAACTATTTCTTGTCCAATTCAGTGAGAGCGAACGCATAGGCTCCGAGCGAGATCGCCTTGCTGGCACCGATCTTCGAACGCATCACGCCTGTGCGCTTCTGCGGGTCGTAGATCACCTCACGGTCGCTGCCGTAGACCTTCAATGAACGTGCCTCGCCACGGGCGAACTGGTCAAACTCGGCCGGGTCATCGAGGTTATAGACCTTCATCTGGACCCTGTCCAGTTCCTCGCCGGTGAGTTGGTGCATCTTGCCGCGCATAGTGCGTAATATTCCAGGCATCAGGTACTTGTAGTTGTTCATCACACCACCTCCGATCACAATGAGACCATCGATCAGCGTGACTGCCGTAGCCATGGCGTCGCCGGCGACCTCGCCCATCTTGTCAAAAGCCTTGATAGCGGCCTCCTTGTCGCCTGGCCTTTTTCCCTCGCAGATCTCGGCGATGTCCTTCGGCTCAAGGCCGTGGTCCGGATTGCCGGTCAGCTCACCATATACTCTTTTCACGGCTCGGATCGACGCCCCGTCCTCAACGATGATGTCCGGCATGTCGGGATGCTTGAGGCAGAACGTCTCCACGCAGGAGTTGTCTCCACGGTTGAGCTCACCGTTGATCACCGTGCCTATTCCCAGCCCTGTGCCGAAAGTGTAGCCGATGAGGTTGTGGTAACGTTTGGCGCTTCCGGCCTTTGCGAGTCTCTCATTCACCTCAGGAAGGACTCCGCCGAGAGCCTCGCCATAGGCGTAAAGGTCTCCGTCGTTGTTGATGAAGACCGGGATCCCGAAAGTGTCTTCAAGGAACGGTCCGAGAGCGACTCCGTCGCGAAATGACGGGAAATTAGGAAGGTAGCCTCCAATGATTCCGTCAGGATAATCAGCCGGGCCGGGAAAACAGAAACTGATGGCGACGGGTTTCGCCTCTCCCAGTTCTTCTTTAATCTTTGTAAAACCTGTCACCATCGTACCGAGGCAGCGGTCAAGGTTGTCGGCATTGGATGGAAGGGTGATAGGCTCGCAGCAGAACTCTCCGCCTCTCATCGCACCGAAAACCATGTTGGTGCCGCCGGCGTCAAGGGTCATGACGATTCTGCTGTCGTGTTTTATGTCAGGCATATTCTTGAGTTTTTAATTATTGCCGTGCCGGTGTTTGGTTATGAAAATTCAATTGGAACTCTGCGGAAGCCAAATTTGAATATTCATAAAATTCAAGCCTTTTCATTGCAAAGATAATCATTATCTACCTTCCGGGCTCATCGTTTGCAGGGAAAATTCGTACCTTTGTACCACTAAAATATTCGTAATGCAGAAAAGAAGAAGTCGCCATGGTGGCGAAGAAGGCGGAAGGAAGAGCCGCGACAGAAAATTCGGTTCAAGGCATAAGAGCAAGAAAGTGCTGGCCGAGGTTACCGGTAAGGTCCAGATGACAAGAGACGGGTATGTCTTCGTGGTAGTTGAGGACGAACCGGACAATGATGTGTTCGTCAAGGCATCCAAAACGCGCGGCGCCTTGAACGGAGACATTGTGAAATGCGCTGTGACAAGCGAGAGGAAAGAGGCCCCGGCGGACAACGGCAGAGGCGGACGTGGCGGAAAGGACGCCGGCAAACGCCGCGAAGGAGAGATAATCGAGATAGTTGAGCGCAGCCACAAGCCGTTTGTGGGGATTCTTCACCTCGTGGGCAGGCAGGCTTGGGTGCTGATGCAGTCAAGGAATATGCCGTACGACATCAGTGTGGATTTCGATTCCCTGCCGCATGGTGTGAAAAGGGGAATGAAGGTGGCCGCTGTGGTTGACAGCTGGGACAAAGGCGAGCCGACACCGAAAGGCCACCTCGTGGATGTGCTCGGAATGCCGGGAGAGAACGACACGGAGATGCACGCCATCCTCGCTGAATATGCCCTTCCTTACCGGTTCGAGCCGGAGGTGGAGAACGCCGCCGATGAAATCTCAGACCAGATCACGGGAAAGGACATCGATGAGCGCAGGGATTTTCGTAACACATTGACATTCACCATAGACCCTACAGATGCCAAGGATTTTGACGATGCTCTGTCCTTCAAGAAATTAGACAATGGCAACTACGAAATAGGAGTCCACATCGCGGATGTCTCACACTACGTGCTTCCCGGGACAATCGTGGACAAGGAGGCGCAGGAGCGCGGAACGTCTGTCTACCTTGTGGACAGGACAGTCCCTATGCTCCCCGAGAAACTCTGCAACAAACTCTGCTCGCTCCGCCCTCACGAGGAGAAGCTGACCTTCTCCGTGGTGGTTGAGATGACGCCGCGCGGAAAGATCGAGAACCGTTGGTTCGGACGCACGGTGATCCGCTCGGACTACCGTTTTGACTACGATGGCGCTCAGCAAGTCATCGAGAGCGGCGGCAAAGAACCCGCCGATCCTGCCGTCAGCCAGGACATCAGGGAAGCCATAGTCACTCTGAACAAGTTGGCTACGATCATGCGCAGACGCCGCTTCGCCGCAGGAGCGATCAGTTTCGAGCGTCCTGAGATGAAGGTTGAGGTCGACGAGAAAGGCAGGCCGATCAGAGTCTACGAGAAGATCACCAAGGAAGCCAACTGGCTGATCGAGGAGTTCATGCTTCTGGCGAACCGCTCGGTGGCCGAGTTCATCGCCACTTCCGGCAAGATGGACGGCAAGGCAGACAAGAAGGCCAAGACCTTCGTCTACCGTGTGCACGGCGAGCCGAACACGGACAAGATCGCGAGCCTCGGACAGTTCGTCAGCAATTTCGGGTTCAAGTTCGGTCCGAGCGGCAACGGGCGCGAGATCGCCAAGTCCCTGAACACGTTGCTTGCCGAGGCGAAAGGAACACCTGAATGCGACGCCTTCCAGATGATAGCCCTTCGTTCGATGGCAAAGGCGGTCTACACCACCGACAACATCGGGCACTACGGCCTCGCGTTCAAGTTCTACACGCACTTCACCTCCCCTATCCGCCGCTACCCTGACACAATGGTGCACAGGCTGCTGGCCCTCTACCTTGACAATGCGGAAAGTCAGAACAAGGAATATTACGAAGCCCAGTGCCAACACGCCTCCGAGCGCGAGCAGATAGCGGCCAACGCCGAGCGCGACAGCGTCAAGTACAAGCTCATCGAGTTCATGCAGGACAAGGTCGGCAATGAATATGAAGGGAATATCTCCGGCCTGACCGATTGGGGAATGTACGTGGAGATCAAGCCGACAATGATTGAAGGAATGGTCGCCCTGCGTGACGTGAAATCTGACTTCTTTGAGTTTGATGAGCAGAACTACCTCATCAAGGGCCGCCGCACCGGCAGGATATTCCGTCTCGGGGATCCGGTTAAGATCCGCGTCAAGGCCGCCAATCTGGAACAGAGGCTTCTGGACTACGAGCTCGTAGAGGTCTCCACATCCGGCAACGGTTCCGGCAAAGATTCTGCTGACGGCAAAGCCAAGAAAAAGCCTTTCTATGCAGCCGTCGCCCGCAACGACAACCAGCCGCAGCGGAAATCCTCCAAGGACAAAGGCCGTCCCCGCAAGAAGTCCGGCCCGAAATCTTCCAAAAAGAAGAACTCCAATTAAGCATTGAGAGAAAAAGCGCACGCAGGCGAAGCGATGCAAGGGGTTTGAGGAGTATGGTATCCTAAGAAGCCGGATCAAATCCAAGTGTATGTAGGTCAGCTCCTCGCTGTCGGGAGGCCGTGGCAGCCCTTTACCCGGATAGGGCGCGCGAAGCGCGTAGGACGCCACGGCCTCCCGACAGCGGAAGCAAAGGCCATCTACATTGTGCTTACATCATCACCCCTCTGAAGCTGTCCCGCAAGGGAACGGAGGTAGATTTGAACCACAAAGGGGAGACGCAATTTCTTGCGTCTCCCCTTTGTGGTCCCAGTAGGGCATGATCCTACGACCCCCTGATTATGAGTCAGATGCTCTAACCAACTGAGCTATGGGACCGGGTCACAGCCTTTAAGGCCGGGAATATCGCATGAACGGATGCGGTCTCCTGGACCGCTCCGTCCCTAATCTGAATTCTCAGACTTTGATCTCAACCTCAACGCCGGAAGGAAGCTCAAGCTTCATGAGCGCATCGACTGTCTTTGCATTGCTGTCATCGATGTCCAGAAGCCTGCTGTAGGCGCAAAGCTCAAATTGCTCGCGGGACTTCTTGTTGACGAAGGTCGAGCGGTTCACTGTGAAGATCTTCTTGTTGGTAGGAAGCGGAATAGGACCGTTTACCTTAGCACCTGTAGCCTTCACGGTGTCCACGATCTTAGCGGCTGACTTGTCAACCAGCATGTGATCGAATGATTTGAGTTTTATTCTGATTTTTTGACCCATATCAAAATACTTAATTACGATTTAACACTTACTCGTCATCATCAGAGAGCTTGTAGCCGCTCTTCTCGATGACTTCCTTAGCCAAATTGGCTGGAACCTCAGCATAGTGATCGAAAGTCATCGTGCTGGTCGCACGTCCGGACGAGAGGGTCCTAAGAACAGTCACATAGCCGAACTGCTCGGAGAGCGGAACGAATGCTCTGACAATCCTGGCACCGTTTGCGGTTGAATCCATAGCCTGGATCTGTCCGCGGCGGCGGTTGAGGTCACCCACGATGTCACCCATGTAGTCCTCTGGAGTGACAACCTCAAGGGACATGATAGGCTCAAGGAGAACCGGCTTCGCTTTCGGGCAAGCGTGGCGGAACGCCAGACGGGCTGCCATTTCGAATGAAAGCTGGTCAGAGTCAACCGGGTGGAACGAACCATCAAGGACAACAACCTTCATGGACTGAACCTCATAACCGGCAAGGACACCATTGGCCATTGCGGCCTTGAAGCCCTTCTCGATGCTAGGGATGAATTCCTTAGGGATGTTACCGCCCTTGACCTGGTTCTCGAACTGAAGACCGGTCACGCCCTCATCGGCAGGCCCGATCTCAACTACGATGTCCGCGAACTTACCACGTCCACCAGTCTGCTTCTTGAAGACCTCACGATGCTGTACAGTGGCCGTAATGGCTTCCTTGTAGTTAACCTGAGGAGCTCCCTGGTTGATCTCGACACCGAATTCACGACGAAGACGGTCAACGATGATGTCAAGGTGAAGCTCACCCATTCCGCTGATGACCGTCTGGCCTGTCTCGTGGTCGGACCTTACGGTGAACGTAGGATCCTCCTCGGCAAGCTTGCCAAGCGCGATTCCAAGCTTGTCCAGGTCGCCCTGTGTCTTAGGCTCGACAGCGATACCAATAACAGGATCAGGGAATTCCATTGACTCAAGCACAATCTGATGATCCTCATTGCAGATGGTGTCTCCTGTACGGAGATCCTTGAACCCGACAGCGGCGCAGATGTCTCCCGCCTCGACGAAATCAATAGGATTCTGGTGATTGGAGTGCATCTGGTACAGACGTGCGATTCTTTCCTTCTTCCCGGTACGCACGTTAAAGACGTAAGAGCCGGCATCAACACGTCCTGAGTAAACCCTCATGAAAGCGAGACGGCCAACGAACGGATCCGTCGCGATCTTGAACACGAGAGCGCAGAACGGCTGGGAAGCGTCCGGGAGAAGATCCTCCTCCTCCCCGGTCTTAGGATCAGTTCCCTTCACAACACCTTTGTCAAGCGGAGAAGGAAGGTAACGCATCACAGCGTCGAGAAGGAACTGGACGCCCTTGTTCTTGAATGATGAGCCACAGCAGGCGGGAACGATCTGCATTGCGATTGTACCCTTGCGCAGGGCGGCGATGATCTCATCCTCGGTGAGGGAGTCAGGATTCTCGAAATACTTCTCCATGAGAGTCTCATCGCATTCGGCGGCGGCCTCAACGAGTTTGTCTCTCCATTTCTCGACATCTCCGGCCATGTCCTCCGGAACGTCCTTTATTTCATAGTTGACCAATTCCTCTCCTGAATCATAGTAAATTGCCTTTCTGGAGATGAGGTCAACGATGCCTTTGAACTTGTCCTCTGACCCGATAGGGAGACAGATCGGAACAGCCTTGGCACCGAGTTTAGTGTAGATTTCCTCGACGCACGCGAGGAAGTCAGCACCTACACGATCCATTTTGTTAACGTATGCTATCTTCGGAACTCCGTACTTGTCCGCCTGACGCCAAACTGTCTCAGACTGAGGCTGAACGCGTCCGACAGCACAGAAAGTAGCGATAGTTCCGTCGAGCACACGGAGCGAACGCTCCACCTCAACGGTGAAGTCGACGTGACCCGGAGTGTCGATCAGGTTGATCTGATAAACGTGACCGTTGTAATGCCAGAACGCGGTGGTGGCGGCGGAAGTGATGGTGATACCTCTTTCCTGCTCCTGGACCATCCAATCCATTGTGGCAGCCCCTTCATGTACCTCACCGATCTTGTGAGTTTTTCCGGTGTAGTACAGAATACGCTCGGATGTAGTCGTCTTTCCGGCATCGATGTGGGCCATGATGCCGATGTTTCTTGTGTAAGTAAGATCTCTTTTAGCAGCCATCTGCGAATAAAATTAGAAACGGAAGTGGGCGAACGCCTTGTTGGCCTCAGCCATCTTGTGCATATCCTCTTTTCTCTTGAATGCACCACCTTCGTTATTGTAGGCGGCAACGATCTCTGCACAAAGTTTTTCTGCCATTGAGTGGCCGGAACGCTTGCGGGCGAAGTTGATCATGTTCTTCATTGAGAGCGAGACTTTTCTTTCCGGACGCAACTCAGTAGGCACCTGGAAGTTTGCTCCTCCTACACGACGTGACTTAACCTCAATCTGAGGGGTAACGTTTTCGAGTGCCTTCCTCCAGATATCCAGAGGAGCCTTGTCAGAATCCTTCATCTTCTCGCCTACCATGTCAATGGCATCGTAAAAAATAGAATACGCGATACTCTTCTTCCCCTGCAACATAAGATTGTTCACGAAACGGGTAACCTCGACATCGTGAAACTTAGGATCAGGAAGTAGAATCCTCTTTTTAGGCTTCGATTTTCTCATTGTGAGTAAAAATTAAAGGTGATAAAGATAATAAAACGGACTACTTCTTAGATTTCTTCGGCCTCTTCGCGCCATAGAGGGAACGGGACTGGGTCCTTCCTTCCACGCCTGCGGTGTCCAAAGCTCCTCTAAGGATGTGGTAACGCACACCAGGGAGGTCCTTCACACGACCACCACGGACCAGCACGATGCTGTGCTCCTGAAGGTTGTGACCCTCGCCCGGAATGTAGGCATTGACCTCTTTGGAGTTGGTAAGGCGTACCCTGGCCACCTTTCTCATCGCTGAGTTAGGCTTCTTAGGGGTCGTCGTGTAGACACGAAGACATACGCCCCTCTTCTGAGGACAAGCGTCCAGCGCGCGTGATTTGCTCTGAGCGGCAATGCTCACGCGTCCTTTGCGAACTAATTGTTGAATTGTAGGCATAAATGATTGTAAATCTAATATTTATGTTTCTCCCAAACATTTTGGGGCTGCAAATTTACGGATAATTCTTCAATTAACAAAGCATCAAGCTGATAGATTGTCCAGAATCTTTCGGCAAAACGATGCAAAAAGCAAAAAAACAACTACCTTTACAAATCGGAAATACATCCAAATACAAATATCTAAACAAACATCTAAAAATGAAAATGAAGAAGAGCTTGCTGAGCCTGTTCATCATCACCGCGTTCTCCGCCGCAGCCTCATTGAACCTATCAGCCCAACCGGCAGGAAGATCCTTATGGAACGAGGGCTGGACCTTCTCCAAGGATGGGGAGAGCCGCTCCCTTGATCTGCCACACGACTGGGGCGTGGATGGTCCTTTCGTCCAGGAATATCCCGTTGAAACCGGAAAACTGGCCTGGTGGGGCAAGGCGGAATATTCAAAGACACTGACAGTAAAAGCGAAGGACCTAAAATCCGGGAAACGGTTCTTTCTGGATTTCGGAGGGGCAATGTCCTATGCCAAAGTGTTCTGCAACAATGAATATGTCACAGAATGGCCGTACGGGTACTCTTCTTTCCGGGCGGATCTGACACCGTTCCTTAAGGCTGGGGACAATCTTGTCAAGGTGACACTGGACAATCCGGAGGAGTCGAGCCGATGGTACCCGGGAGGTGGAATCTACCGGAATGTCTATCTGACTGTGGCCGATCCTGTCGGTGTGGCGCAATGGGGAACGTTCGTCACGACCAAGGGCAATGAGGTCAGTATTTCGGTCACGCTGCGGAATGCCGGGGATGCAGTCAGCGGAACCGTCCGCACGGAGATATTCAAGGTCATCAATCCGGAACTTATGACCGCTCCCGCAGGTTCAGGGAGAAAACGGTCAACCGCCGGAGCGGCCGGAAAAGCGAAACTTCCGGCATCCGAAGAAACAGATGTCGACGCCATCCTGGACGGAAGCAAAGTCAATCAGAATTTCACAATAGAGGGCGCTGACTTCTGGAGTCCGGAACATCCGGCGTTGTACCAGGCCATGACGACAGTCACAACAAAGGATGGCCGTACAGATCTCTACAAGACCACGTTCGGGCTGAGGGATCTTGAATATAAGTCCGACGGCATGTACGTCAACGGCGAGCGGACATTCATCAAGGGAGTCTGCCTGCACCACGACGCGGGAGCGCTCGGAGCCGTCTGGAACGAGACAGCGTGGATCAGAAGGCTTAATATGCTCAAGGACATGGGCTGTAACGCCATCCGCACCTCACACAACCCTCCGGCTCCGGAGTTTCTCGACCTTTGCGACCGGATGGGATTTCTGGTCATGGACGAATTCGCCGACACCTGGACAATCCCCAAGAAGGAAAACGGCTATGCCAAACTGTTCGACAAGTGGGCCGACAAGGATCTCAAGGCTATGATCCACCGGGACCGTAACCATCCGTCCGTGATAATGTGGAGCATCGGCAACGAGACCGAAGAACAGGGCTACCCGGACAAATACTGGATCGCCTACCATCTCACGGAAGTCTGCCATAATGAGGATCCCACAAGACTGACAACCTTCGGCAGCAACAATGCTTGGGCTTCGGAGCAGGACTTCCGCAACACGATTGACATCTTCGGGTTCAACTACAAGCCTGGCCTCTATGGCAAGTTCCACGAGGCGAATCCCGGCAAGCTGTACCTCGGAAGCGAGACGGCATCGACAGTCAGCTCGAGGGGCGTGTACATATTCCCGTTAAGCAATAAGGAAGATGGGGCTCTGGATAATTTTCAAGTCTGCTCCTTCGACCTGTTCACCGTCCCGTGGGGACAGATTCCGGATCAGGAATGGGAAGGGGAAGACAAGAATCCGTCCTGCCTCGGTGAGTTTGTCTGGACCGGCTTTGATTACCTTGGCGAGCCTACGCCATATAATTCAGACCTGACAATACTTGCCAACTTCAGCGATAAGGAAGCCAAGGCCAAGGCCGAGAAAGAGTTGAAGGAAAAGGGAGGAATAGCCACACCGTCCAGAAGCTCGTACTTTGGAATCATAGACCTGGCCGGATTCCCTAAGGACAGGTACTGGCTCTACAAGTCCCGCTGGTCATCCGAGCCGGTGCTGCATCTGATGCCACACTGGAACTGGGCCGGCCGCGAAGGCAAGGTCACGCCGGTGCAGGCCTACACGAACTGCTCAAGCGCGGAACTCTTTGTCAACGGCCGATCCTACGGCAAAAAGACCAAGGGGGACAAGGAATATCGCTTCCTTTGGGACAATGTCATCTACGAGCCCGGCACTGTCAAGGTCGTAGGCCAGACACCTGACGGACGAACGGTCGAGAGCGTCGTCAGCACAACCGGTAGCCCGGCTAAGATTCTTATGGATTGTGAATATGGCCATGGCCCTTCAACGGACTTCGGCGGAGACTGCAAGCCTATGGACAAGCAGGAGCACTCCTACGATGACATCATATTCATAGATGCGAAAGTCACTGACAAAGACGGGAACATGGTGCCGACCGCTTCCGACCCGATCAAGTTCAGCGTCTCAGGCGCGGGAAAGATCGTGGCCGTTGACGCGGGCGACGCGACCTGCCACACTCCTTTCCATTCGGATGAGATCAAGGCGTTTAACGGACTGGCCTCAGTGATAGTAAGACGCACCGGACCAGGAAGGCTCGTGCTTAAAGCGGAGAGCGGCGATCTTGAAGCCGGAGAGCTCGTTGTAAGATAGATCATCTGACGAATCAAACATATTCAATAAGATATTCATGAAAAAGAATTTCATTCTTTCCTGCGCGGCGTTGCTTCTTTGCGCGTCGGGTTCGGCGCAGACGCAAAAGGCAAATTATGCTCTCGCAGAGAGATTTTCCGCAAAAAAAGTGAACCAGATGGTGTTCTCTACGCAGATCAAGCCCAACTGGTTCAAAGACGGTGACAGATTCTGGTACAGCTGGAAAACTCCGCAGGGAGTCCGCTACTACATTGTTGATCCGGCGAAGGGAGCCAAGACCGAGGTGTTCGATATGGACAGGCTGGCGATGCGGATAACAGAATATGTCCGATACCCATTCGACGCCAAGCATATTCCAATAAATAATTTGGAGCTAAAGGATGACAAAGCCTTCTCTTTCAACATCATCTCCGGGCCTCAGAACGACAGGGACACGACATATTTCCGCTATGAGATCGCGACGGCGAAACTTGATACAGTGGCCAAGGAGGAGGACAAGTACCCTCGCTGGGCTTCAGTGGCCCCAAACGGAGAGTTCGGCGTCTATGCAAAAGGCTCCAACCTTTGGGTGATGGATTCCACGAGCCTGCGCAAGGCGGCAAAAGACGAGAAGGACAGCACGATCGTGGAGCATCGCCTGACAACTGACGGAATCCGGCAGTTCGGCTACGGGTACGGAAACTACACCGGCGACACCGAGGCGGACTCCACCAAAAGACACCACCCCGGAGAGCTTGTCTGGTCACCGGACTCGAAGCGCTTCGCCACAATGAAGTGGGACATGAGAAAACTGGACGATCTTTGGGTCATCAATTCCGTGAGCGGGAAGCGTCCTGAGCTGGAGACCTACAAGTACCAGATGCCGGGCGAGCCTGGGCCTAAAGGCTACCTTTACATGTTCACAATGAATGATTCTCGCACCGAGGCCTCTTTCAGGCAGATCAAGAGCCAGGCGTTCAAGGATCAGGAAGTGTCGCTGCAAAGCGCCAGAAGGACAGCCAAGGACACCTATCTGGATTTCTGGAAGAACGAGTGGCTGGGCGACAACTCCGGATTCTATCTCGTGCGCCAAAGTCGTGACCTCAAAAGGCTGGACCTCTGCTGGGTAGGAGTGGATTCCGACTCCACAAAGACCATCATCTCCGAGAGGGAAAGGACCTACGTGGAATATCGGACTCCGTTCCTTATCGGAGGCGGGAAACAGATTCTCCACTGGTCCGAGCGCAACGGATGGGCGAACATCTACCTTTACAATAACGACGGAACATTTGTAAAGAACCTGACCGACGGGGCCTTCCATGTGGAGGACATCCTCGGTGTGAACGAGAAGGAGGGTTACATCCTGCTGAGCGCCTGTGGTGTGAGCAAGGACGAGAACCCTTACCAGATGCACACGTTCAGGGTTCCGATCACCGGAGGCGCTCTCCGGCAGCTGGACATGAACGACATGGATGTGCTCTCGACAGCAAGCGATGATGCCAAGTACTTCGTGGCCAACTACTCACGCGTTGACTGGACACCTGCCGTCGCTTTGTTCTCCGCCGCGGGCAAGCGGATCGCCGATCTTGAAACCGCTGACTTGAGCCTGCTGTTCGAGGCCGGCTACAAGTTCCCGGAGAGGTTCAAGGTGAAGGCCGCCGATGGAGTCACGGATCTTTACGGAGCGATGTACAAGCCTTACGACTTCGACTCCACGAAGGTCTATCCGATCTGCGACTATGTTTATCCTGGCCCTCAGGTGGAGGCGAACAACATCTCCTGGAGCAGAGGATTCACCCGCACGGACAGGCTCGCTCAGCTGGGAATGATCGTCATCACTGTAGGCAACCGTGGCGGGCATCCTAACCGTTCCAAGTGGTACCACAACTACGGCTACGGCAACCTTCGCGACTACGGCCTTGAGGACCAGAAATATGCCATACAGCAGCTCGGTGCGAGATATTCATTCATCGACCTTGACAGGGTTGGAATCCACGGGCATTCAGGCGGCGGATTCATGAGCACTGCCGCGATCCTGAAATATCCGGATTTCTTCAAGGTAGCAGTCTCCTGCGCCGGCAACCACGACAACAGCATCTACAACCGCTGGTGGAGCGAGCAGCATCACGGAGTCCTTGAGAAGATCGACAAAGGCGACACCACGTTCGTCTACAGCATCCAGACCAATCCCGAAATCGCAGCCAATTTGAAAGGCCACCTTATGCTTGTGCACGGGGACATTGACAACAATGTCCACCCGGCCAACACGATCCGCGTGGTCAACGCCCTGATCCGCGCCAACAAGAGGTTCGACATGCTGATCCTCCCCGGACAACGTCACGGTTTCGGAGACATGAATGAATATTTCTTCTGGCGCATGGCCGACTACTACGCCGAATGGCTCATCGGTGACTCCGAGCGCCGGAAGCCAGACATCACGCAGATGAACAACGACTGAAGTCAGGCCGTTTAGATGCCGTGGTGGGTAAAACGCTCAGACCTAGCGGCGAATGAAACGCTTAAACGCCGTGGTGGGTAAAACGCTTACAATCAGATTATTAACAATATGTACTCCTACCCTAAACAGGTGGGAGTACATTACTTTAAGTTACAGGGAATCAACTATTTGACCTCCACAAAACCCAAACATCAACTTAGTCCGATGACCATCCCGGCCGGCTCAAAGGCGGCCATCTTCCACGAGACATCGGGCCAAAGGGGATGTTCGGAATCTTGTTATTCGTCATCATTCCAGCCCTGGGCGAGGACAGGGTGTTCCAATCCGTCAGGAGAGACGAGAACGGAACCGACCTCAGGTTGGGCAAGGTGGCCGATGATGTCAAAGGTCTGGAAGTCGCGGCGGAATTTCTCAGCTGAAAGAATCGGGATTGTGAACAGCAATCTGAAATCGTCACCTCCGTTCATCGCGGCGGAGACCGGGTCGATGTCCAGCTCCTTGCCGGAAGCGAAACTATTCCCCTCGAAAGGGATTTTGTCAGCGTAGATCTTCACTCCGAGACCAGTGTCGCGGGAAAGCCGCTTCACCGCGTCCGAAAGCCCGTGATCGACAAAGTAGCCGTTTGACGGATAAATCTGAGCCTCCTCAAGACGGCTCACAACCGAAGCGCTCAACTCCGGCTTGAGATAGCTGCCTATCAGCATCTTGTACTTCTCAAGATCTGGCTGCGCGGAATCATCCTCAGCCTTCTCGAAAGCCTTTTTTCCACGTTCCAGAATCTGTTGGCCAAGAAAAGCAGCCCCGAGGCTGCCTGACACACAGACAAGATCCATGCTCCTTGCATTGACCGTGCGTCCTTTGGTCAGTTTAAATTCTTCTCCGACAGTAGAGACGCTGATGGCCAGGCCGTTAGGTGATGGAACAAGATCCAGGTCCACAGATTCGAAACCGTGTTCCTTAGCAGCAGAGACCATACCTTGCCACAGTCCCTTGACATGGCCGAAATCCAGTTTGGCGGAAACTCCCAACCTCACGTTAAGGAGCCTCGGATGAGCCATACCTGCATAAATCTCTCCCGCAACTGCCACAACACACTTGTAGCCAAGATGTTTGAGCGGAAAATATGTCAGGTCGAAGTCCATCCCTTCCAAAAAAAGCCTCGAAGCCGAAGTCAGTGTGTTTCCTGCTCCCGGCTCAAAACCTATCCTCTCCGTGCGAGTAAACCCGCTACCCTCAAAAAGCAGATCAATAGCCCGCTCTTTGCCATATTCATTGAATGTCTCTTCAGCCATAGTCGCGATAATTTATGAATCGGGAATGACACGATTACCCTGAGCCTATCCCTGCCTGATGGACTCAATCTTTTCAAGCGACAAGCCTGTAGCAACGATGATTTGCTCTACTGGGAAACCTAACGACAGCAAAGACTTGGCGACTTTCTCTATTCCTTCAGCCATACCTTGCTCAACACCAGCCCCAAAACCCTTGCGGTAACCTTGCTGCTCTGCGCCTTTGATGTACGGACGCATTTCTTTCTCTGTCATCATATCGCTGAAATAGTCATCAATCTCATTGTCGTCAAGACCGCTGACACGCATTGCTCTTTCCAACTTACTGAATCTCGCATCTTTTTCCGACCTTGATTTGGCAAATATAGCGAAATTTCTGAATATTCGGCACCAGGCGGCGATTGGACTTTCATATTCATCTGTGTAACGCATGACTCTTGGCAGTTCAAGAAGAAAGAACGACAATTGGCAACCGAATGGCTCTCCTGTCTCGATTTCCTGAGTACGATAATGGTAGAGAATCTTGTCATCAGGGGAATTTGGATGCTCGTCCTCGTAATTCATGATGCAGATTACCTTGACAGACGACAGGACGTAGTCTTCATCTCCACGTTTTACCTGCCTCGTCACCAGTCTTGATCCATAGTAGAACAGTCGGTCTCGCTGATCGAAACGTGATGCCTTCTGCATCTCGACCATTATAGTCCCGTCCGGTGTCTGGCATAGAAGGTCAAATATAATCCTTTTGTCCGATGGTGCGACATCTAAGAGTTCGGTGTTCCTGAACTCCACAGAGGATATTTCTTCATTAAGAATGTCATTCAGGAGTACGATGAGCAAGTCCGGGTGGTTTTGGAACAGGTACTTGAATGCCCAGTCGCAGGTCAGGTCGAGGTACTCCGGCGTGGCGAGACGTTGGGCGTAGGCATCCTTCTCCTCCTCCGACATTCCCTCAAAGCGCATATCGCCATCAATCAGCCTACGGCAGTGGCGATATCGTTTAAGGTACTGTTCCTGCTCCGACAGCCCTGTCAAACGGCCTGCGGATTTCCGACCATCCGAAGCGTCCAGATCCGCAGTCTCTTGGTCGATGTCATCCCGCCCTATGGTCCGTAGGTAACTTAAGTCACGGCCGACGGTTTCCTGTTCAATGGTCTTTTGGTTAATGGTAGTCTGGTCATCGGCCTTACACCTGACGGCCTTGTTTGTCTCTGAAGTCTCCATAGTTGAAGTAGCTTTAATCCTTGATTGGTTGCAAAGCTCCGGACACGTGCCGGGATCCATCCGCAATATCGCAATTATCAACGTAAAAAACGATAAAGAAACATCTAGGATTCATAAAAAAACAGAAATTTTTCACGTCTTACCCCCAAAGAAACCACCGATTGAGCCACAACACCCTGCCTTCACTCTCGACAAAGCCATCATTCCCACTCTCACTCGACAATACTGTAGAATCACATGCAGGAAGTCTAATCGCTCCCTAGGATACGCAGTAAGAGTGTCGGTGATTATTTTCAAACGATGGTAAGGCAAAATTAGCACAATTTGTTAAATTTGCAGTCCACAAATTATTTATGAATTAATAGCTAAAGAGATATTATCATGAAAAAAACTTTTTTGATTCTTATGGCGGTCATGATGTCACTGCAGTTCAACGTGTCAGCCAAGAAACACAAGGTCGCCGACATCAGCGTGATCTCCTACAACATCCGCGTCGGGACCGCCAAAGACGGAACAAATTCATGGGAATACCGTTACCCTGCGTCAGCCATGATGATCATGGATCAGAAGCCTGACATATTCGGGGTTCAGGAAGCACTTGATTTTCAAGTCAAATACCTTGAGGAATACTGTCCTGGCTATGAAGGGATCGGAGTCGGACGCGAAGACGGGAAACACGAAGGCGAGCACATGTCTATTTTTTACAACAAAAAGACCATCAAACTGATCAAATGGGGAACATTCTGGCTCTCAGAGACTCCCGAAAAGCCATCCAAGGGATGGGACGCCGCGTGTTTCCGCTCGGCGACATGGGCGCTCATGAAAGACAAGGCCAGCGGAAAGAAATTCTACTATGTCAACACCCACCTTGATCATGTCGGTTGGGAAGCCCGCAAGAATGGTCTCAAACTGATTGTGGACAGAATCTCCAAGATCAACCCGGAGAACTATCCGATGATCCTTACCGGCGACTTCAACATGAGGATAGACCGTCCTGAGTTCGATGACTTGAAGAACATCATGCAGAACGCCCGCGAAGTTGCCGTCAAAACCGATCACCACAACACCTTCAACGGCTGGGGCAAGGCTCCGGATGACGAGATCATCGACTACATCTGGTTCAAGGGATTCAGCAGCTGCACTGAATATGAGACCATCACAAAGCCGTACATGGAAAGAGCGTTCGTCTCCGACCACTACCCGATCAAGGCGACGTTGATTTTCTAAGTCTGATGTAGATGACAAACACGAGCATATTCTTATGAAAAGGATGACCACATTCGTCGTGGCAGCTTCTTTGGCGGCTACGACCTTTGCGCAGGGTGCACTCAGAATTGATTCCCCGGAACGGAACGGCATGGAGCCAAGAAAACTCGCTCAGGTGGACAGGGTCATCGAAGATGCTATCTCGGCCAAGGAGATTCCCGGGGCCGTCCTCTCTGTGGTAAGGGACAACCGCATAGTCTACCTGAAAGCCTACGGAAACAAATCAGTGGTGCCCACAGTGGAGTCGATGACAACGGAAACGATGTTCGACCTTGCCTCCGTCAGCAAATGCGTGGGCACGACTCTCGCCTTCATGCAATTGATAGAGAACGGGTACGTGCGTCTCACCGACAACGTTGACAGGTATATTCCCGGCTTCAAGCCATGGACGGATCCGGAAAGCGGCGAGACCGTTGACATCACCGTCAGAGATCTTCTGTCACACACCTCCGGACTGACCCCTTACATCAACGCAGAGACGTTTGTCAAGGAATATGGCGGAAACAATCCTGAGAAGATGGAGCAGTACATCGCCACCCAAGTCAAGAGGAACTTCCGCCCCGGCACAGATTTCATGTACAGCTGCCTGAATTTCGTCACCCTGCAACGAATCCTGGAAAGAGTGACCGGAGAAAAGCTTTATGAATATGCCCAAGAACATGTCTTCGATGTCCTCGGACTAAAGCACACCTGCTATTTCCCGTTGATCTACACCCCTGCTGTCAGCAACGCTTCCGAATTGGCCAGGCTCTGCGCTCCGACTGAGGTGCAATCTGACGGGAAGCCGTTGGTCGCACAGGTTCACGACCCGATGGCTCGCATGATAATGGGCGGCAATTCCGGCAATGCAGGTGTGTTCTCCAACGCCGCAGATCTGTCCGTGATCTGCGCCGCGATCATGAACGGAGGCGCGCTTAAAGGCAAAAACGGTCGCACGCTTGAATCTACCAGAATCCTTAGTCCGATGACAGTCAAGCTGATGGCAACAATCCCGCCACAAAATGATCCTTCCGTAGGACGAGCACTCGGCTGGGACAAGAAGAGTTCCCACAGCGGACCGCGAGGAGATCTTTTCAATCCGGAGACCACAATCATGCACACCGGCTACACAGGTACCTCAGTCGTGATCGACATGGAAAGCAAGACCGCCATCGTGCTGCTGGCACATAGGGTTCACCCGGAGGACAAGGGCGGTGTGGGACGCTTGCGTGCCCTTGTGGCCAACATCGTGGCCGGCTCGATCATAAAATGCGGCTGAGCACGACCTGATTGAGCATTCAGACAGTTGAACGGCACGGCTTTCGTCCTGCCACATGGGTCAGATCAGCTCGCGGATGATCTCGTCGGAGGTGAAGAGGTGGTCTTCGGGGATGCGGATTCGGGCGCCGCGGACTTCCAGAGCCCCTTCGCTCAAAAGGGCGTCAATGACGGAGCGGTCTGCCAATGAATATAATTCCGTGGCTTCCAAGCCTTTGTCGGTGCGGAGGGAGAGCATGATCCTCTCGACCCTGATGTCTTCCGGCGAGAGGGTCTCGGAACTTCTTGAATATGCCGCCTGATTTCCGTCCTGAGGACCGGGCGGACACACGTCAGGATTCTTGTCAAGGTTGCTGTGCGGAAGCTCCTGGCTGTTCCAGAAACGGACATTCCCGATCAAAGAATGGGCTCCAGGGCCGAGACCTACGTACGGGACTCTGCGCCAGTAGGCGCTGTTGTGAACGGCCTCGAATCCAGGCCTTGCGAAATTGGAGATTTCATAATGATGACAGCCGGCCCGCTTAAGAGCCAGGCATAGGATGTCGTACTGACGACGGCATTGTTCATCGGCAGCCTCAACGTAACGGCCGTCTGCGACCATCCTGGCAAGGGCACTCCCCTCCTCTATCGACAACTGGTAGGCCGAAATGTGCTCAGGAGCAAGGCCTAAAGCCTTGTCTATCGTGTTTTTCCAGATTTCGTCCGTCAACTGGGACAGACCGAAAATCAGGTCAATGCTTATGTTCCGGACTCCACACTCGCGAAGAATCCGGAAAGCCTCAACGGCTCGTGCCGCATCGTGGCGGCGGTTCATCCAGTGAAGGATTTCATCATCGAAGGACTGGACACCCATACTGATCCTGTTCACGCCAAGGTCAATGAGTCCACGGACATATTCATGTCCCTTTTCCACAATGTCCTCGGGGTTCACTTCGACTGTGAATTCATCGAAAGGAGAGGACGCTTCGACAGGCTCAGCGACCCGTCTGTCCGGTCGCCGAGCCTGTGGCTCGACCAAGCTCACCAACCGTTGGACCGCACCGGACGAAGTCAAAGCCATTACGATCCGGGCTAAAACATCAAGAGGAAGCACCGACGGGGTGCCTCCTCCTATGTATAAGGTGTTGACCGCATTTTGAGCGGACATGTTCATTTTCAGTTCCTCCTGCCTGTCACGGATCTCCGCGACGACGGCGTCGGCATATTCATTGAATGTGCGGGCGCTCCGGCATATTTCCGAATAGAAGTCGCAGTAGGTGCAGAAACTGCCGCAGAATGGAACATGAAGGTAGACCACGGGACTACCTGAGCAACAGTTCGGTCTTGCCTAGGAACGCTTGGGAAGTGTAGGCCTCCACAGTGTAGATTCCAGGCTGATAGGAAGGAATGTCATTGAGGTAGATGCTCAGGTCAACCTCCTTGCCCTCATAATCAACCTGACGTGAAGCCGATGCAACCATCGTCTGGCCATTGAAAGTGAATGAGGTCTGAGTGCTGTTGGTGAGGAGGATCCCGTCTGGATCCTTTACCCTAAGATAGACTCTGACCGGACCTCTTGGCGCCAGATCATTCTCGACCAGGCTGAGCGACGCCAGAAGTCTTACCACTCTGCTGCTCCTGTCAGTGACCTTGTCGGAACCATTGTAGGCGGCAATGCTCAAGCCTCTTGATTTTATGATCGACCCGGCCGCCACCTGACCGGAAAGGTTCTCGACCTGGCTTTTCAGGTCAGCGCTCTCGGCACGCACTTCAGCGGCCTCTCGGCGAGCCGCCGCGGCATCAGCGGTCAGCTTGTGATTCAAGGTGTTGAGAGAGTCTATCTGCACAATGTAGTTCTTCATGATGCTGCGCAATGTTCCGAGTTCCCTCTCGTACTGGCGCATTTTGCGGCGGTTCGTGGCCTCGGTCTTCTGGATTCTCTCTATCAACTGGTTCACCTCTTCCTTGGAGGAATCCAACTGGCTGTTGATGGAAGCGTAGTCGGATGACAGGCTGTCATAGTCGCCCTTCAAAGCGATCATCTGCTGCGTAAGGTCGTCCTTCTCAGCGTTAAGGTCCTTTACAAGGCTGGACTTTGAGAACCAAATGTAGGCAAGGCCAGCGGCGAGCAGAACCGCAACGGCCGCCAAGCCCCACATTGTTTTCTTGAGGCTTTCATTCTTTCTTTCCTGCTCCTCGCGCTCGCGGCGCTCCTGAATAGGATCTATTTCTGCCATAGACTTTCGATTTAATGATTAAGGACACAAAAATAACAAAACTATTTCGTATTTTTGTTTGGTTAGCAAAAATCGGACTACAATGAAGTACTTTGTCAGAGCTGTAAAATACTTTTTCTACTTCACATTCCTGTTTGTGGCCATAATGGCGGTGCTTGTGTTCGCCGGAGTCGTCAAGGCCGATGTCAGCCTGATGTTCCGCGACGGCTACAAGTCCTTGTGGCAAATTGCGTTGCTGTTCGCATTCGTGTCGGCTTTCTACCCAAGATTCGGGTTCATCAAAAGGTCCGCGATAATTAACGGCGGGTATTCAGACATCCGCGGCGGGATAATTGAATATATGGAATCACGCGGATACCGCCTCGAAAGCGAGGACGGCGAGAATCTGACATTCCGGCTTCGATCCAAGTTCAGCGCCATGTTCAAAATGTTCGAGGACCGGATCACCATGACCCGTGAACTCGGCGGCTACGAAGTCGAGGGCCTCACCAAGGATGTGGTGCGGCTTGTCGGCGGTCTGGAGTATAAGTTCCGCGTACCGGACGAGGAATAGAATGATGAATATGCCAACGTGGCGCTCCGATGCCACTGAAGCATAAGCATAAGTATAACCCTTTAATATTCAAAGACCATGGCAGAAGATTTCAAGACTGTCGCGAAATTCAGCGATGCAATGAGCGCCCACATCACAGCGGGCATGCTCAACGACAACGGCATCCCTGCCGCTGTGTTCGGGGAGAATTCCTCCTACGTTTCACTGAACTATGTTGATCCAGTTGAGGTCAAGGTCAACGCCGCCGACTATGATGCGGCCATGGCCCTCCTGGCCCAAGAAGACAAGGCCGATTAGCCCTCACCGAATACTCTGGAAGGCTCCCCTTCAGCAAATGCCTTAGGTTGTCGGGTGCAGAACAATGTTTTTTGCACCCGACAGCCGTTATTTCATCCCATTCGGGTGCGTAAATGGCCTTATCGCACCCAGACAAACGTAATCTTACGGTTTCCTACTTGATCTTGCGGTAGAAAGTGCCACTCTGACCCTTTATGTGATATTCCTTGGTTGTGTTCCAAGTCTCGCCGCTGTGGTAGATGCGGTTCTGATCGCTTGTGCTGACATATTCATTGCCGAACTTGTCCACAAACGTTCCCCCTTGAGAAGAAGCGCCGACCCGGCCCGAGACTCCGCCGACAATGGCGCCGATTACCGCGAGCACGGCCAGAACGGCAAGAGCGAGCCACCAGAAGTTTTTTATCACGAATATGCCGAGGCTCAGCGTCGGCGCGGCAAGCATCAATCCGGTGATGACGCAACCTGCCGCCCTCAACCAGCCGCCCGGACATCCGAACAGACCGTCAAGGACCACCATATAAAACGACGCCACCGTCATAAGCGCCAACGCGCCGATGTAAACCAATGCCAATGAATATTTCAGGACACTTTCGTCCATCATCTCCCGTGAACACATCTCCCTGATCATCGGCATTGCCTTGTCCACGGACAATGCCAGTCCGGCCGCGGCCACAAGCAAGACTACAAAACGGAGGGCGGCGCGCCAACCGTCTTTTTCATAGAAAACACTTCCCCATGTCGTCAATATGGAGCAGAGGAGCGGAATGATGAGGCAGATAACAGTGTAGGCCATAAGTTCATGTGTTGTTCCCGACCCAAAGATAGGAATATTCCCGAAAATCCGGAAACATCTAATGTTAATTGTCATCCGGCAAACTTACCGATGCGCGCTCATCCGAGAGCGTCACTTGCCTGGAAGAATGTTCTCCGCGGCGAATGAGAGGGCCGAGTAGAAGTCTTCGCCATAGATCTTGGTCAATGGCTCCCGGAGAAACTCGTAGACATGGACGCCCTCGCGACGGCCTTTCTCGAAGGCATCCTTGCAGATTCCCCAACGGTGGAGATTAAGGGCCTGGCCGCCTCCTGTCAGTTTGGTCACGCGGATCGGATAGAGCCAGCAAGACTGAGGCTTGCGGAAGCCACAGACTCCTTGAGAGAAGCACCGCTCAATGGAACAGAAGCAGTTCCCCTCTTCATCGAAAGTAGTGTAGGCGCATTCCTCGGTCTGGTCCACAACCGGAGTCACGATGTCACCGTCACGGTCTATTGAGAAAAAGCCTTCCTTGTCAATCTGGGCGCGTCCCTGAGGTCTCATCAATTTTGAATATTCAGGATAGTTTTCCTCCAGTGGTTCCAACTCTGCCTCCTCCAGTGGAGCGCCGCTGTCCCCGATGATGCAGCAACAGCCTTTGCAGGCGGAGTAGTCACAGGCGAAATATTCAGTCACGACATCCTCCGACACAAGGATGTCTCCGATTTGGATTATGGTTCCGAACTTATTGTTTGACGACATATTCAATTCTCATTCCTTCGGACAGAGCACCGAAGATTTCCATTACCTTTTCCGCCGAGACACTGGCTATCCTGTTGCCATAGCCTGTCAGCACATCCTTCCCGCATGAGTAGCGCATCAAGATTGCGTCAACATAATTCCCCGGATCCGAAAGCTTCACTGAATACCCATTGTTCAGCAAGGACTTGCACGAAGCAAGCTCAGCCGCATCAACCGGCTTGGAAAGGGTCTCCTCGATAGCCTTTCTGGCTGCCACAAGAGACATCATAGGCTGATCGGAGCCACTCTCGACCCCATAAGGAAGACCGGATTCCGGCACCGGAGAGCAAGTGAAGATCAATTCCAAAGCCTCCTGTGGCCAAAAACCGAAACGGTCCGACATCCGGACGCTGAAGCCATGTTCCGCCATCACTCCCGTAAGACAACGCTGAAGCGCCAGTCCGGCGACTTTGAAGGCCATGTAGTTCTCCGTAGTGAACGGCTCGGCGCAAGCCATACCTATGCTGATCTCCACAGGGGAGCCGGTTCTGGAATATGTCGTGGACCCTGTTCGCATCTTATAGGGAGAAAATTGACGTACCGAGGATGACTTGCTCACCCTAAAGCCTCCAAGATACTGGCAAAGGACCTTTTGTACAGATTCGGCAGGCATGTCTCCGACTATAACAAACACACCATCGTTTGACTTGATGAACTGGGAGTTGAAGAACTCGTGCGCGTCCTGCATCATCCCGTCCACCAGACCGGAAGGGGTCTTGACCGAGGAATAGTCATAGTCCGGATACATCAGACTGTCAAGATAGGCCGGCCTGAGTGAAGCCAGCTCCATCTTTCTCCAAGACTCGAAATCAGGAATCGAGGTTCGGCGTTGATTCGCCACAGAAAGCAAGGCCTTAAGCACCAACGTAAGCCTGCCAGACGGTGCCGAACCGTACAATCTCATGTCAGATGTCGAGACCTCGCAGTCCAGCTCGACACCTTCCGCTTTCAAAATCTTCTGAAAGTCACTTCCTGGCATTCCGGAAATGTAGCAAAGATCAAGCATGTCAGAGATGAAAGCCCCCTCTCCGCGCCTCAGGCCACGCACAGTCGAGTATCCACCTTTGATCATAAAGGAATAGCTGAATCGCCCTTTCGTGTCCATCTTCTTGTAAATGACCTTCATGCCATTGGAAAACGTCCACATGTCTCCTCCTGAGACAGGCTCTGAGGCTATAGATTTGAGTTTGACCTTGTTCTTATCGCTCCAGAGGGCTGACGTGTCGCATTGGCCACTCATCCAACGGTACATTGGCTTGTCCAGAAGTGCTACTCCGTCCCAAACCGAATCGAACAGGACCGGCCAGAACCACTCGTCATATTGTTCCGGATCACCGGCCCAGGTCACGCTGCAATTATCCAGCTCCGCCAGAAGAGCAGAGGCATAGGCGTTGAACAAATCCGTCTCAGACTTAGGGGACATGCGTCTGGATGAGAAGAAACGGGCTTTTGTCGCAGGAAATGCCAAATCAGCCCCATACAGATACGAAGAGATGCACTGCCGGACGAGAGCATCATTGCTTTGCGGCTTGAAAAAGCTGTTGAGGACGGAGTTGCGTGCTACTTTATACTCCTGTGGCCCGACTCCTTTGGCGTGAATTTCGGAAAGGACTGACACCACGGCCATTGTTGCCGGCATCAGACCGGCCTCGGTCGACTCCACCGTCACCCTGAAATGTTCATCACCCGGACTCGAGGCGCTCCCCTGATTGACGACAGTGACCTCACGCGCAGGAATCCCTCTGGTTCTCAGAATCTCTCGAAGCCTGCCGGAAACGACTTCCCTTAAAGCACCCGAGAACAGTTCGGAAATGAACGGCTGGATCGTGTTCATCTGGTTGTAAGGAGTCCTCGGAGCGCGGAAATCCACAGTCACGGAAGATGTCTCGGAAGGGAGAAATGAATATTCAGTGGAAGATGACGGCTTCCACACGTATTCCGTTTTCTTGTAGGCAGGGTCGCGGAAAGGCACCATCAATGAAAAGACATTCATCCTCTCCAGGATCGCGGAAGGATTGATGTCTCCGGCTATGACAACGGCATGCGGGCAAGGCTTGGACGCGATCAAATCAAACAGCATCAGAAGAGTGGTGTCCGACGCGGCCTGATCGAAAACAGGCACATCGTCAAACCTGAACACCGTGGCATCGCCCTTGTAGGAGATATAGCCCTCCTGACGGCAGCCTATTCCCTTGCGGGACAAGAACTTGTACGGGATCGTTTTGTTAAAGTGCGGCAAGTTCGACAGTTCCTTCCTTGCGGACAACGTGTCGGTGACACCTTTGCACACAAGAGAAAAATCCGCGAGTCCTTTCATCGAAGGATTCGTCACAAGGTAGTATGTTATCCCGTTGGCGAGGCTTCCGGTAGTGACGGCGCCATCCTTTTTTAGAACGGGCAGATTCTGCGCCGGCATAATTATTGACAATCCGAAAAACGCAGAACACAAGACTGTTTTGATAAAGTGTTGCATTGTTTACACCTCCCGTTTGAAGCAAAAATAGCCAATAATGTGTAATTGACCCAATTTTTTTATTACATTTGCGCCAATCGCAGTAAAAGGAATATAGTTTAACATAATTTTAATACGATGAAAAAGTTTATTCTCGCTATCGCTGCCGCGTTTATGACAGCAAGCATGGCCTCCGCTCAGGACATGGCCCAGGCAACCGAACTCTACAATAATGGAGCCACAGCGATCACCATGAAGAATTGGACAGAGGCTCTCGACTGCTTCCAGAAAGCGCTTGAGATGGGAAAGACCATCGGTGCTGAAGCCGACGAGCTCGTGGCCAACTGCAAGAACGCGATCCCCGGCGTGGCGCTTGAGATCGCCAAGGATCTGATCAAGGAGAAAAAGTACGATGAGGCCGCGTCGAAACTCGATGAGGTCGCAAAGATAGCTACCGAATACGAAAACACCGAGGTTGTGGAGAGGGCGAAGGAGCTTGTCCCTCAGATGTGGATGCAGAAAGGAGTTGATGCCCTAAAGATTAAGGACTTCGCCACAGCCGCCGACGGATTCGCCAAGTCATACGCCATTGACACCACAGCCGGCAAGACAGCCCTTCTTCTGGGCCAGGCTCTCGGAGCCCAGGGCAAGGTCAATGAAGCCATCGAGGCTTTCCAGCACGCATCCTGGAATGGAGAGGAGGCCGAGGCCAAGGAGCAGATGTCAAACCTTTATGTAAGGCTGGCCAACACAGCCCTCAAGGGTCAGAAATTCGCTGACGCGGTCAAGGCTGCGGAAAAGGCCAACAGCTATGTAGAGAACGCGACCGCCTATCTCATCGCCGGACAGAGTTCACAGAAACTCAGCAAAAACGCAGACGCCATCAAGTTCTTCGAGAAGTATCTTGAGCTGAAGCCGACCGCTAAGAACGCACCTGCCATCACCTTCACCGTCGCCGCTCTCTATCAGGGAGCCAAGAACAACGCGAAGGCTCTTGAGTTCTACAAGAAGGTCCAGGACGATCCTAAGTTCGGAGCCCAGGCCAAGCAGATGATAGCGGCTTTAAGCAAGTAAGCCTGGCGACTGACAATGGTTCGCCATCTTGAGTTGCTTGCTCCGGCAAGGAATGTTGACATCGGCATCGCGGCGATTGACTGCGGTGCCGATGCCGTGTATATCGCCGGACCCGCGTTCGGAGCGAGACAGGCCGCCGGAAACTCGCTGGAGGACATCAGGAGGCTGACTGGATATGCCCACAGATTCGGGGCACGCATATTCTTGACGCTCAACACAATCCTTTTTGATGATGAACTCAAGGCGGCTGAAAGGATTCTTGCCGGAGCCAAGGCCTCGGGTGTTGATGCCGTCATCGCACAAGATCTGGCGGTCTGGAGGCTTACAGACCTTCCTGTCCACGCATCGACCCAATGCGCGATAAGAACTCCTGAGAAGGCACGGCTTTACGAGGGCGTCGGTGCCTCACGCCTTGTCCTGGAAAGAGAGATGTCCTTGGAACAAATCAAGGCCGTGCGCGAGACGGTGAATTGCGAGTTGGAGTTTTTCGTGCACGGAGCCCTCTGCGTCTGCTACAGCGGGCAATGCTACATGTCAGAACGGATCGCCGGGCGGAGCGCCAACCGTGGGGAATGCATCCAGGCCTGCCGGTCGCTCTACGACCTTGTGGACGGTTCCGGGAATGTTCTGGTGCGGAACAAGGCCCTGCTGTCTCTCAAGGACTACAACCTCAAGGACAGACTGGCGGACCTTGCGGAGGCGGGAATATGCTCGTTCAAGATCGAAGGCCGACTGAAGAACATCTCCTACGTGAGGAATGTCGTGAGGGCATATTCATTGGCATTGGATGAGTTGGTCGCGGCGAATCCGGAAAAGTACCGTAGGGTTTCGTTCGGGCGGTCCGAAGGAGGATTCACTCCGGATTTGAACAAGACCTTCAACCGTGGGTACACCCGGCTGTTTCTGGACGGGAAACGGGACACACCGTGGTCCTCGATGGACGCTCCGAAATCAATCGGAGAAGAGATCGGGACAGTGGTCTCAGTCACTTCGGGGCGCCAGGTTTCTCCAGCAGGAAGATCGATGGATGATAGGGATGTCACGATAACAGTACGGATGAATAATTCTGCCGACAGACTCCGGAACGGAGACGGGTTCTCATTTCTGTCAAAAGGCCGCGGGGAGATTGTCGGATTCCGTGGTGATGTCTGTCAGGGAAACCGGATAATGTGCAGGAATGCCGCCCAAGGACTCTATCCCGGCGCGAAACTGTACCGCAGTCTCAACATCGCTTTCGAAAAGGAACTGGACAACAACCTGCCGGTCAGAACGATTCCGGTGACAGTGGACATTTCTGTCAGGGTAGTGAAGCTGACGACCCGAAAACAATACTTGCTGAAAATCTGTGCCGTAAGCCAGGACGGGCGGAGTGTCACGCTGGAGCGCGAAGCGGGAGACGGCACGGCGGAGAACGCGGAAAGAATGCGCGGAATGTTCTCCACCCAAATCTCAAAGGTCACGGGAATATATTCATTCAAGCTACATTCGCTTGAAGTTGAGACTCCAGGCGGCTCTTTGCCGTTCCTTCCGGCCTCCGCGCTTAACGCCGTCAGGCGCGACCTCGCCGCTGAACTCGAAGAGATGCCCTGTCAAGCGATTCCACTGCCGACAGGACAGGTGGGCAGCCAGCAGACACTGTCCCAAGTCCGTGACATTCAAGAAACAGCGTCGGAGGACATCCATCTTTCGTACAAGGCCAACATCGCCAACCACATCGCCCGTGAGACATACCACTCTTTAGGTGCCACGCGAACAGACGATGCCTTTGAAATCTCTCACCGCCCCGATGCCGAACTGATGCGCACCAAGTACTGCATCCGCCATGAGCTCGGTCTATGCCCCGTCCACAAGTCAGTGGACAGCAGGAGAAAATCTGTCAACTATAATGACCAAAACACCTTCGACGCGGCTCATCTATTCCTGACAAACAACGGCAAGCGCTACACCCTCGCTTTCGACTGCATGAGCTGCGAGATGGTCGTGAAAGGGTAGCGGTCGGCTAAAAATAGAACCCGGTGTTGAAATACATCACACCGGCGCCGTCCTGGGCGGAAAGGGCATGGGCATATTCAATGTTCAGGACGAAATTCCTGTTCAGGATGATTTTAAACGCGCCACCTGTGGCAAGATGAACGATGTCGCGTCCGGAAGAGTCAATGTACTTGACATAGAGCTTAGGGAACAGGCCTGTCCTGTTGGTGAGATCGAAAGACTTGACGGCGCTGATTCCGTCACAGAAACCGCTTAACATCAAACCAATGTCCTGCTTCAGGAAAGTGAACTCCGCAAACTTCCAACGCAGCTCCGCATTCGCGAATCCGACCGCCTGCCCTTCCACCCGATTGTACATCAGACCACGGACTGTACGGTAGCCTCCGAGCGCGTTGTTGTCATAAATCGGACCGCCGGGAGTGTAAAACGGAATGACATACCATGGTGCACCGCCAAGGAACTCTTGATAATCAAGACGATAAGCAAAGACAAAATTATCATTGAGCACAGGAATATAATGCCTCAACGCGGCATGAACCTTAAGGTAAGAGTCAGAGGACCCCAAAAACTTGGGGGCGGCTATCAGGTGCGCTTTGGCCAGAATGCCTTTCGACGGGACACCTTCATAGTCACGTGAGTCATAGACCAGTCCGGCACGCAGGGCGGATGAATATTCTTTGGCAATGTCTTCGGAAGGAATGATCCCCCATCCTTTGTAGAGGCCGAACAGAGATATTCCCGAATCTGAATCCTTCGGCTGATAGTCTTTAACTTTGAATTGGTTGAAATGATAACCGGCCTCCCATGACAAATGATCGGAAATCCTGCCGGAAAAATCAGCCTTGATGTTGAATGTTGTCCTGTCGTATTTGTAAAAAGCATCCCCGAGCGAGGCGTCATAGATGGTCTGACGGCCTCCGAAGCCGAAGAATTCCATCGCGTTGTCAGAGCAGAAGCTGGCCGCGGCATTCATCCTGATGCCGGGAAGCGATCTTCCTGAATCATAAGAAGCCACGAAAGTCTTGCTGCCGCCTGTGTAGCCTGAAATCTCGAAGTAAGCGCTACTTTTGGGATTGGGATAAGTAGAGCCATCACCGAAGTCGTACACGTTCATCAGCCCGCCGAACAGGAAACCCTTGGACCCGTCGAATCCGGCCACCGGAAACGGAACGAACGAATGGCCGGTCTTGACAACAGAATCCTTGTCTTCGGCCTCAAGAGACTCAAGAGAAAGAGACAGGCACAGAGCCAGAGAAAGAAACCTTGCGAGACGTGTCATACATTAAATCTGAATCGGTGCGCAAGACAAGGAGCCACACGCACGGGAATAGGTAAAGCAATACGTCCGTGCGCAAAGGAACAGGATCCAGGCACGAAGCGAAACCGCACGATGTCATATTCAGAAGACAAGGGGTCAATCAAGAAAATGAAGAACGTCTTGTGTCCAGTCCTTACCGCTGACGGCCTGGATGGCATTGATGCCGATGGCGCGGGCGGCCTCTACATTCTTGGCTCCGTCATCGATAAACAGGACCTTGGACGGTTTGACATTCTCGGCCTCCAGCATCATGCGGAAAATTCGCTCATCAGGCTTCATGACTTTCATCTCGTAGCTCAGGTAAAAACTGTCCAGGTAATCATCGAGCGAGTGGCCGTGGCCGTCAAACGCCTTGCTGAGAGCCCATTCCATAACAAAGGGGTTGGTGTTGGACAGAAGGGAAAGACGGTAGCCTTCGGTCCTGAGCTTCCTGAACAGCTCGAGATTCCGCTCAGGAATGCCGGAAAAGAATCCCATATAGGCCTGACGGCACTCATCCATCGACACTTCCCTGCCTACCTCTTCGCTGACTTCGCTTCGGAACTGTTCCTTGTCAATCAGTCCCGTCTCGAAATCTCCGAAGATTCCTTGCTGGCGGACAAGATTGAGGTACTTTTCAACATTGTTGAATCCTAGCGCCTTGAACCGGCCAAGGACCACGCTGAGATCCGCCGGGGCGACCACCCCGCCAAAATCAAAAACAACATTCGAGATGTCCTTCCTCATGTTCATGAATATTTGGAGCAAAGATACTCATTTTCAGAAAAGGAAATTCGGGGAAATTTAGTATATTCACGAAAATTTTTGAGCGATGTACACATTCAAACAGGATGGCGACAGGTTTGTTGTCAGCATTGACAATCACCGGGAAGTGATGGAGGCCATTGCGGCGTTTTGTCAGGAGCAGGGCATCCTGGCCGGAGAGGTGAGCGGAATCGGAGCGGTGAACAACGCTACCCTCAGGTTCCTGAACCCGGCAACGAAGCATTATGTAGACAAGACGTTCGACGAGCAAATGGAGATCTCCAGCCTCGTTGGCAACATTTCCGAAAAAGACGGCAAGGTCTATCTGCATCTTCACGCGGACTTCGGACGGGCCGACTACACGGTTGTGGGCGGACATCTTCTCACAGCCACGGTCAACGGTGCGTGCGAGGTGTTCATCAGGCGCTACAACTGCAAGGTGGGACGGCACTTCGATGAGGAGACCGGGCTGAATCTTTACACATTGTAGCCGTGCCGCCAAAGCAAGTGGCAAAGGATAACCGGATGGAGAAAATCAACATCATTGACTGTCCGCTGATGGATGTCAAAAGGCGCCTCGGCGGCTACGGAAGCATATTCATAATCCACGACCGCAATGTCAGCGGCATCGTGGAAAGGCTTGGCATAGAGGCGAAAGGGGCATTCCCGATCGAGGCTGCGGAGGAGAGGAAAACGCTCGTCACTCTGCTGGAAATTGAAGAATGGCTGCTGGAGAAAGGCGCAGACAGAGAGGCGTTTGTGCTTGGCATTGGCGGTGGGATCACGACAGATCTTGTCGGGTTCGCGGCATCCGTCTACAAGCGCGGCGTGAAGTTCGGATTCGTTCCGACCACATTGCTCTCACAGGTGGACGCGGCGATTGGCGGGAAGAACGGCGTGAACCTCGACTCCTACAAGAACATCATCGGCGTGATCCGCCAGCCGGAAATGACTTTCATCTGCCCGGAGCCATTGGAGACACTTCCCTACCAGCAGATCCTCTCCGGAGCGGCCGAACTGCTCAAAACATTCATCATCAACAACAAAGGCAATGAATATGAAAGGGCGGTGAATATGCTCTCGAATATTCATGAGCGGGCGTCGGGAGGCTCCGCCGAGGCTGCCGTACGGGAATACTCACAGACATTCCGGGAGCTGATCGCAGCAGCGGCGAATGTGAAGGCCGGCATCGCAGGAAGGGATCCGAACGAGCGCGGGGAGCGCCGTCTGCTCAATCTGGGGCACACTTTCGCGCACGCCATCGAGAAAAATTCCCGCGAGGCTGTTCCGCACGGACAGGCGGTCTCCATGGGAATCATTCTTGCCGCCCGGCTGGCCGAAGCCCTAGGACTGACAGACAATCTTTCCGAGCGCCTGGAAGCGGATTTCACGGCTTGCGGCCTGCCGGTTGAGAGTCCGTACAGCATTGACACTCTTGCCGATGCGATGAAGAAAGACAAAAAGGCGGACGGGGATTTTGTCCACTTTGTGCTGCCGCTGGGCATCGGACGGGTCGAGACAAGGGAACTTCGGGTCGAGGACGCGGTGGAGGCCTTGACCGGAAAAAGTTGATTCCAATTTACTGAAACCGCTCCTTGATAATAATCAGGCAATCCATCCAGAATGTCAGACTTTGCGGCTGATGGTTGCTCATTTACGACAATTTGAATATTATGATCTGCACGACAATCCAGAACCGAACACTGGAAGAGATAATGAACCTGCTGGAGGGCAGCGAGCCACGGATTCAGATGGCAGAGATACGGCTGGACAGATGTCCGCTCAGCATTGAGGAGATCGAGTACATGTTCTCGGCCTCGGACACACCGCTGGTGGCGACTTGCCGGGTGGCCGATGACGGAAACGGGACGTGGGAGGAAGCCGAACAGAAACTGACGGCTGCGGTGGAGGCCGGAGCGGCTTTTCTGGATCTGGAGATCGAGGCTCCGAAAGAGATCGGCAAAAGGCTCCGCAGGGCCTGCACTGAATATGGCACCACAATGATCCGTTCCAGCCATTTCTTCGCAGGGACGCCTTCGGATGACGTGCTGCGGAGCACTGTGGAGAAGTGCAGGAAGTTCGGTGGGGAAATCGTGAAGATCGCTGCGATGGCCGCCTCCGAGGATGATGTCACAAGGGTGCTGGGGCTTTACTCTGCCGCTGGGCCTGTGGTTCGACCGGGCTCACCAACAACCGAAGCGACCGTTCGTTCTGGAGGACAAATGTCGCTTCGACATGCTCAGCGACCACAAGAGAACCAGCGGTCGTTTGAGCTGATCGCCTTCTCGATGGGCGAAATCGGCAAGGCCAGCAGACTGGAATGCCTGAGGCTCGGCAGTCCGTTCACTTACGCCGCACTAAATGACGCCGAGGCAGCCGCTCCTGGCCAATGGGGCTACTCAGAGATGCTTTCTGCCGTCTATGGCGACAGGAAGCCCCTACATTGTGACACAGCATTGAATATGCCGGCCTCCAAGAGTTTCGCCCAGCGGGCCATAATCGCAGCGGCCCTCGCTGGGGGCGAATCCAGACTCGGAGGCTACTCCCCCTGCGGAGACAACGAGGCGGCGATCGAGGTCGCCAAGGCGCTCGGGGCGAAGGTTCGGATAGAATATTATGAAGATACTCCACAACTTGGTGCGCTTCGACAGGCTCAGCGGCCAACCAGTCCGGTCGCTTCGACAAGTTCAGCGACCGGAAAGACCTTAATCATAGAAGGCATAGGCTCGTCAGCGACTATCCCCGCAAAGATCAGCGTCGGGGAATCCGGTCTGCTGACCCGCTTGCTGATTCCGCTCGCCGCCGCTCTGGGCAACGGCTGTCAAATCGAAATTGATGGTGTCGGAACCCTCCCGACCAGGCCTCTTAAAGGCGCGGCCGAAATCATGGCCGGCTTCGGAACGGTCCTTAGGCCGCTCAACCCGGCTCTCGAAGTCCACGTGCCGCTCACCGTCCAAGGGCCCCTGCTTTCCGGCAAGGCAAGCGTTTCCGGCAAAGGCGGCTCGCAGCTGATCTCCGGCCTGCTGATGGCACTGCCGCTCCTCCCCGAAGACTCGACCCTGCATATTCATGACCCCAAAAGCATCCCGTACATGTTCATCACCGCTGACGTGCTCCGCCGCTTCGGCATCAAGATCGGCAGCGAGATGGAAGGCGGCGAGGATTTCCTTGAGACGCAGGACTGGAGTCTCTGCACCGGCATAACATTCAAGATCAAAGGCGGGCAGAAATATTCCCCGGCAGTCTTTGACATCGAAGGCGACTGGAGCGCCGCCGCCAATTTCCTGGTTGCCGGAGCCCTGTTCGGGGACGTGAAGCTGACCGGGCTCGACACTACCTCCCTTCAGGCCGACATCTCGATCATGGACATCCTGATGGAGGCCGGAGCGAGCCTGTCGCAGATCGATGACGAGACGGAGGGCGAGAATGTGGACAATGAAGCGACCAATGAAACTGCCGACGCGGCAAACGGCAAAGTGACCGGCGACATGAACAACTCAGAGGCGGATGTCCCGAAAGGCCACCGAGGCCTGATCACCGCCCAGAAAGCCCCGCTCCGCGCCTTCGGCACCGACCTCAACAACTGCCCGGACCTGTTCCCGATCGTCTCGATCCTCGCCGCCTTCTGCCACGGACGCAGCAATATTCAAGGATTCAAGAGGTTGGCCAGCAAGGAAAGCGACCGTGGCGCGGCGATTCTGAATATGCTGTCCCAGATGGGCGTGGAGGCCTCCGCCAGCGGCGACATCCTCTCCATCACCGGTGAATCCGTCGAGAGCCGCCTGTTGAACGGCCACCTGCTGAAGGGCGGTGAATATACCTCCTCGCACGACCACCGCATGGCCATGGCCCTCACCGTCGCCTCCTGGTGCGCCGACTCCCCGATCCACATTGACGACACCACCTGCGTCGCCAAATCCTTCCCCGCCTTCCTCGACACCTACCGCTGTCTGGAACGTTAGGCATTTACCCGGCATCATCAAGACTGGAATTTATGCATTTTTATTGCATTATGACTTGAATTTTAGTACTTTGGCAAGAAAAAAGAACAAGATTTGGCACAAGTTTCAATGACAGTCAGGATGGACTCCTCGTTAAAGGAATCTTTTGATTCCTTATGCTCCCAATTGGGATGAGCGCCAATACCGCCATGAACATATTCGCAAAAGCAGTGGTTCAACGAGGAAAAATTCCATTTGAGATCCGAGGCGACAAAGCCGAAAAACTCACGGAAGGGTATAAGGCATTCAAGACCATCGGAGCGCTGTCTGAAGCTGGCGCCTTTCTTGAGATGTCCCTTGAGGAGATCAATGAGGAAATCCAACACGCAAGATCGGAAGAATGAAAATCTTTGCCGTCATAGACACTAATACGCTATAATGTCGGCCATCTTTCCGGGGTCGATGAAGAGACATGTAATATAATTTATTAACAGTAAATACTTTATACATTTCACTTTGGTAGATCCTTACTAAAGTGAAGTGCATATTCATTTGATTATAAGCGCATTTCCCGTCACTCATTGATTCTGAACGAGTGATATGTAACATCATATTAATCAAATAGATAAACCTTTGTCTTCAGTCCGATCATACCAAAGACAACTATTTAATTATTTGACTATAAACCATATCATTCCCACCCATAAATTTAGAAGTGCTTTCCGTTGAACGATAGTAAGACGGAATTGATAACAGGTATCGTGACCATTTAGATTAAACCTCAATGAACCCTAGACAAACCCGAAAAAAAAGATTTGCATGAACACATCTTTTACCTCAAAGCCGGCCACTGCCAAACTTAGGTTTGCCACATATAAATCAGATCGGTGGAGCTTGTATCATTAATAACAAGTCATTGTCGTGGCGGCCAAGTAGTTGACAATGAGGATAATGATTACCACTCCTCATGGACGAAACGGGTGGGAGGAGAAGTGAGATATTCATTGATTGTGAGTTACTTGGCCGCCACGGGCTATTTGAGGGTCACATCGAGTTTCTTGCCGGAGACCAGGATTTCGAAGAGGCCGGGCTCAAAATGGCGGTCGCCGGTCGCGTCGATGTAGCCGAGATCCCTGAGTTTATCGACCTCAAAGCGGAATGTTTCCGTCGCGCCGGAGCGGATAAGGCGTTTCTCGAAGAATTTCAGTTCCTTGTTGTAAGGACGAGTGACAATACCACTCCAACAAATCTCCGAGCCGAAGAGTCGTGGCGGTTAACACATTGAAATTCAAGCGAAAGAACAACTTCGTGGTGCTGAAAATCAGACCACGATATTGCCTTGTACGTTCATTATAAAGAAATTAAATGCCACGAGACTTCGTAAGGTCAGCGAGGACGATGGCGGTGACGGCCTCGACGATGACGGGGGTGCGGAGGGCGAAGCAGACATCGTGACGGCCGGGGACGTTGAAGGTGGCCTGCTCTCCGGTCTTGACGTTGAGGGTGGTCTGGGATCTGGCGATGCTGGAGGTCGGCTTGAAGGCGACGCGGAAGACTATCGGGGAACCGTTCGTGACGCCGCCGTTGACTCCTCCGGAACCATTCTTTGACGTGGTCACAACACCGTCCTTAAGTTCAAGAGGGTCATTGTGTTCCGAGCCTCTCATCCGGGCGGAGGCGAAACCGTCGCCAAACTCTATTCCACGGACTCCGGGAATGGAGAACACTGCGTGCGAGATCAGTGCCTCGACCGAATCGAAGAACGGTTCGCCAAGACCGGCCGGCACACCTGTGACACGGCATTCTACTATGCCGCCCAGCGAGTCGCCTTCCTTGGCTGTTCTGTCCAAAAGATTGTCCCACTTTGACTTGTCGGCCTCCCCTCCGATCTCTGCCAAATCAGCCTTACAACAAATCGCAGGACACATTTTCTTGGCGATAACCCCGGCGGCGACAAGCGGCAATGTTATCCTTCCGGAGAAGTGCCCTCCTCCACGAGGATCGTTGAATCCACCCCACTTGACAGACGCCACATAGTCAGCGTGCCCTGGGCGCGGAACCGCCTTCAAGGCCTCGTAATCCGAAGAGCGGGTGTTGTTGTTTCTGAATATGACCGCGACCGGCGCTCCTGTCGTGTGCCCTTCAAACACTCCGCTGAGGATCTCCGGCTCGTCCGCCTCGACGCGCGGCGTTGTGCCTTTCGCCCCGCTCTTGCGCCGGAGGATGTCCGGCATAAAGTCCTCAACACCAAGCTTAATACCTGGCTTGACTCCATCCACAACCACTCCGATGGCCGCTCCGTGCGACTCCCCGAAGATCTCCACCTTGAAATTACGTCCGAATGCGTTCATATATTCAAACATCAATAATACTTCCCTACCATGCAAAAATACACTTTTATTATGAAAACCCGATGACAAGATATGCTTTGACAAAAGGTGTTTTTACAAAGAGCACCTTTAAAGCAATTGTGTTTAATAATAAAAACACTATCTTTGCAAAACCAATCACTTTTCCCCATTGCGTGAATCGCAATAAAAGAGGTTGGTGAGACGCAAAGAAAGATCAGAGAATCCTGTAAAGCATTTCTGTTCTGATTTTGCATATTCACTTGAACTATGAGTTTTATTAATTCAATAATAATGAAAAACGTTATCCAGTTTTTGCAAAGGCCGCGCCTGATGGCTTCAGCCTTGATGGTTGCATCATGCCTGACAGCATGCGACAAAGAAAACACACCGGCAGACCCTGAACCTTCAGCGGGAATCAAGAATCAAATCGAGTACAACAACGAATCATTGACAAGTATTAAGTCTGTGATTTACGAGGCTGACGCAGACAACAGCTATTCTTTCTACCTCTCACCGACAGAGGGCATAACCAACATCGCCGGCATGCAACAGGCTGCAGACTATGTGTTCGTGAAGACAGTATCGGTCAAAGGAGAAGTCAACACAGAGACGGAGAATTTCGAGATCTCCTACAAGGATATAACAGCGAAGAAAGGCGCATTGGACGGAATCAGGAAAGCCGCATTGTCAGTGAACCTTCTCTCCAAGACTGCTGTTGAAATCTCGGCAGACATCATCACGGCAGAGCGCAAGCCTCTGTTCGTCCGCTACAACGGAGCATGCGCAAAGGCATTGGCAGACCTAAGCAACCAGGTGGAGCTGAACCAGGAGACTACCACGACCATCGCAAGTTCTACAGCATGGAGGTATAATCTTGAGGGAACATCAGTGTACAGCCTGTACGCACAGAGCAATGTAAGCAATCCGGCAGACGCCACTCCGGTTCTGACAATCAAGATCTCGGATAATGCGGACATTGATGACCTCACGAACCTCGACCTTGCAACTGTTTCCGCAGATGAGCTGGCCATTTCATACGGGGATCTCGTTCTCGGCGCAGGACGCAAAGGGACATTGACAATGAGCACAAATGATGATGAAACGGAGCTCAATGTCCTCATGGATGCCACAATCAGCGACAACAGAATACGTGTGACCTACACCGGAGTTCCGGCTAAAGGATACTATTCTTCTGACAAGATTACTGTCAAGAGCACTGCTGGTACTGTAGAGAAGGATCTTCCGGCAGTGTTCCGCCAGAAAGACAGCGAGAATTACGTGTTCGCATTCGGCACCAATGACAAGGCCGCAACTGCCGCCGACCTTGCAAGCGGTGACTATGCTGTAAAGGTAGTGATTCCGGCTTCCGCATTTAATGAAGATGGCGAAGCTGATGCTGATTTTACTACAGCGAATGCTGAGCTTTACTATTATCCTGCCTACGCCACACTTACAAGCGAAAAAGCTGAAGGAGAAGTGTCCATCGAAACTGTCCCAGGTGCAACTGACGGCAAGATCTACTTCTATGTAACAGCTGCTCTTGCTTCTGGAGAAACTCTTACAGCCGAATACTACGGTGTTCCGGTAGACGGCGAGATTCCTGACCTCACTCCGGTCAAGCCTGTCGAGCCGAAGATTTTAATCACAGATGAGAGCGGCAAGGAACTGCAGAATATTCCGGTCACAGCCATGGAGGTGATGCGTAACACCAAGTTCTACGATGCCAGCGCTTCTGAACCGATGGACGCTTACGTTTTCTATTTCAGAAACGAGAAGACCGGAGAAAAAGTCTCAAGATACGATCCGAACACTCCATATTTCGTGCTGTCTGCCGACAAACTCAACAGCGAAGACCTCGACCTTCATGCCGCCGACACCAAGTGGGCGTTCTACTTTACAAATAACACGAATCTGTACCTGCAGCAGAGTTATATGTATAATGGGTACGGCTCCGCCTATACCCAATACGGTTTGGAGTTCCAGCGTTGCCCGGACAACGTAAAAGTGACCGTCAAGAAAAATGGCAAAGAATGGTACTTCAAGTTTGTGATGAAGGACTATGGTAACTATACCAGCCTCATGACATATCAACCGGAATATGCCGGAACCAAAAACATCGTGACGATTGAGTGGAAAGGTCCCGCCACAAAATATTCAGGGACCCAAGACACCAACGAGATGAAAGACGAGGACTATTAGAAGTGATTTCCGATAGAGACCGAAAACAATCGACACAATCAAACAGCACAACTGTCTTATGTGGAAATCGTATGAGGCAGTTGTGCTAATCTGAATCATCTATGTTAAAAAAAATCGTAACGACCTTGCTGGCCGTTCTCGGACTATGCGCTACAGTCCACGCACAGGATGTGGAGGTGAGCGGTACCGTGACCGACCAGGCGGGTGAACCTGTTGTCGGAGCCTCCATCATGGTGGAAGGGACAACCAACGGCACGTCATCCGATGTGGATGGACACTACTCACTCAAGGTTCCGTCCAACGCCAAGCTGACAGTGACATCCATCGGATTCATTGAGCAGAGAATCTCAGTGGACGGAAGAACCCGGATAGACATCATAATGAAAGAGGACACACAGTCTCTCGAAGGGGTCATCGTGGTGGCCTTCGGCACAGCGAAGAAAGAGGCCTACACCGGCTCGGCGGCGGTCATAAAGTCTGATGACATCTCGAAGAGCCAGCAGTCAAATGTCGCGCAGGCATTGGTCGGCAAGGTCGCCGGAGTGCAGCTGACCAACACATCCGGTCAGCCAGGCTCAAGTCCTTCCATCCGAATACGAGGTTTCAGTTCGCTGAACGCGGGAAACGACCCGCTTTGGATTGTCGATGGGATGCCGTATTCCGGCGATCTGAACAATCTGAACCCCAATGATATCGAGTCCATGACCGTACTTAAGGACGCCGCGTCGAACTCTCTCTACGGAGCCAGAGGAGCCAATGGTGTGGTGATGGTGACCACAAAGAAAGCGAAGTCCAAAGATGCGGTCATCACGGTGGACGCCAAATGGGGTGTGAATTCCAGAGCGGTGAAGGACTACGACTACATCAAGAATCCCGCTCTCTACTATGAGACACAGTATAACGCGCTGAAGAACTACTATCTCGACTCCGGGATGAGCGCGACAGAGGCTCATGCCAAAGCCAACGACGTGGTTGCCGGCTCCGTTGATGACGGCGGTCTGGGCTATCAGGTGTTTACGGTACCGGACGGGCAGGAATTCATCGGAGTCAACGGAAAAGTGAACCCTGCCGCCGTCCTCGGACGCAGGGTTGTGTACGGAGGCGAGGAATATTTCCTCCAGCCTGACGACTGGACCAAGGCGGCCTACCGGGAATCTCTCCGTCAGGAGTACAACGCGAGCATAGCAGGAACATCCGACCGCATCTCGGCTTATGCGTCATTCGGTTACCTGAAGAACGAGGGCATTGTGTACAACTCCGATATGGAACGTTACACAGCCCGAGCCCGCATGGACTATCAGGCCAAATCCTGGCTAAAGTTCGGGACGAACGCAAGTTATTCCCACTTCACATACAACCAGATCAGCGACAGCGGCGAAAGCAATTCATCCGGAAACGTGTTCGCCTACACCTCAGCGGTAGGGCCTGTCTACCCGCTTTACATACGTGACGGAGAGGGCAACGTCCGCTACTCTGAAGAAGGGATAAAACTCTACGACTACGGCAACGGCGACAATGCCGGCATGGTGCGCTCGTTGTTCCCGAACAGCAATGCCCTTTCGGAGACCCGCCTCAACAAGTCCCTTTCCGAAGGAAACGCATTCAACGGAACCGGCTTCGTGGATGTCTCTTTCCTGAAAGACTTCAAATTCACATTCAACGGAGGTGTGTCCTTGGACGAGACCAGAATGACTTCAACCAGAAATCCTTGGTTCGGCCAATTCGCCAGCGAGAAAGGCAAGGTGTCCAAAGGACATCAGAGACAACTGGATGTGAACATCCAGCAAATCCTGAATTACACTCACCAATTCGACAGACACAACGTCAATGTCATGATCGGACACGAGTACTATCAGGCAAGGACCTACATGCTGTCCGCAGGGAAGAGCCACATGCTTACACAAGACAATGATGAACTTGCGGGAGCCATCGTGGACACCCAGAACGCCGATTCGTATCGCATTGAATATTTCAACGAGGGCTACTTCTCCCGCGTCATGTACGATTTCGACAACAAGTATTTCTTCTCAAGCTCTTTCCGCCGTGACGCTTCCTCACGCTTCCATCCGAAACACAGATGGGGCAACTTCTGGTCACTCGGTGGAGCGTGGATAATAAACAGGGAGAACTTCCTCAGCGCCACAAACGACTGGATGGACAATCTCAAACTGAAGGCCTCCATCGGCTCACAAGGCAACGACAACATAGGGAACTTCAGATATACCGACACTTACAGCATCGAAAACGCCAATGGCTACGTCTCGACCGTGTTCCAGTCAAAAGGTTCTGAAAAAATCACGTGGGAGACCAACACCAACATCAACACCGGTCTGGAATTCAGTTTCCTGAACGGGATGATTTCGGGAAGCGGCGAGTACTTCTACAGGAAGACCACCGACATGCTTCTGTCGTTCCCTGTAGCCCCGTCAATGGGATATTCATCATACTATGCCAATGTCGGAGACATGCGCAACAGCGGCATGGAGCTGGAACTCAATCTAAACCCTGTACGAAGCGAGAAGGTCCAGTGGAATGTGAATATCAACATGACTCACCTCCGCAACAAAATCACGATGCTGCCGGAAGAGCGCCGCACCAAGGTTGTGGAGGGATATTCAGGATTTGTGAGCGGCTCCACTTTCTACGGAGAGGGACTTCCCATGTACACCTTCTACATGAAAAAATATGCCGGGGTGTCCAAGGAAGGAAAATCAATGTGGTACATGGATGTGACCGACGGCGACGGAAATGTCAAGAGAGAGACTACAACAGAGTACACGTCAGCGACCGACTACATCTGCGGGAATCCTATTCCTGATCTTTACGGAGGATTCGGCACAGACCTGAATTTCTTCGGATTCGACTTCAGCATAGCATTCACCTATCAGATCGGAGGACTCGCCTATGACTCCGGATATGCGGCGGCGATGTATTCCCCCGCAAACAAATCGACAGGGCAGAACTGGCATAAGGATATTCTTAAAGCCTGGAGCAAGGAAAACACCTCATCAAACATTCCACGGCTCCAATACGAGGATCAGGATCAGAATGCCTCGTCGGACAGATTCCTTACAGACGCCGGTTATCTGAACCTCCAGAACATCAATTTCGGATACACTCTTCCAGAAAGGGTGACAAAGACCTTCGGCGTGGACAAAATCAGGATCTACCTGTCATGTGAGAACGTTTGGTACATTTCAAGGAGACAGGGATTCGACCCTCGCTATTCGTACAGCGGGTCAACATCACAAGCGGCGTATTCACCGGTAAGGACAATATCGGGCGGCATCAATTTTCAGTTTTAAAAAGCAGAATGAACAATATCATCAGAATATCAGCAGTGGCGGCAATCTCCACCATAATGCTGAACGGCTGTATCAAGGAAGCGATCCCGACATCTGTCGCAACACAGGATCAAGTGACTCTTGAGACAACAATCGAGGGTATCCCGGCGGCGCTGGTACAGGCAGGCTCCACAGGTTATGGGCTGCCGTGGGATTTCGGCCTGCCGGCGATCCACATCGCCACTGAATCCATGACAGGAGATCTGGTCATCTCCGGGAACACCGGGTACGACTGGTTCTCGCAATGGGGCTGCAATATCGCCCTCGGATCAGAATATGCCGTGGGAGCGTTGACATGGAACAACTACTACAAATGGATCATGGCGGCGAACAATGTGATAAAACTCATTGACACCACAGATTTCACCTCCCTTGACGAAACGCAGAAGAAATATCTCGGATTCGCCTACACCTACAGGGCAATGTTCTATTTCGACCTGACACGACTGTATGAGTTCAAGAAGAACAACTACACCGAGGATGACAGCGTTTTGGGACTCGGAGTTCCTGTCGTGCTTCCTGAAACCACTGAGGCTCAGGCGAAGAACAACCCGAGAGCCACCGTCTTCGACATCTATGACAAGATCATATTCCCTGACCTTGACAATGCGGAGACTCTTTTGTCCGGCTACAAGGCATCCGACAAGTACAGCATCAGCCTTGCAGTGGTTTATGGAATGAAAGCGAGGGCCTTTCTTGAGCGCGGCTCCGCATTCGATGACGCCGACGACAACGCCAATGCGACAAAGGCCTATGCTTCCGCCGCGGAGTTCGCGCGGAAAGCCATAACCGCCAGCGGCTGCACCCCGTTGACCCAGAGCCAATGGGAAGACCCGGTGAACGGCTTCAACAACGCCGCATCCAACAATGCATGGATGTGGGCTCTTGCCCTTCCGAGCGAAAGTGTGTCCAACCTTATGTGCTTCACCGCCCACATGAGCACCGAGAATGACTGGAGCGCCTACGGCTATGACACGGGACGGGCCATCAACAGGAATCTCTTCAACAGTATAAACAACCATGACTTCCGCAAGCACTCATGGTTGGCTCCTGACCGCGAATATTCCTACAAGAGTTGCCGCGAGGACGGGAAAGCCTACTTCAAGGAAAGCCTGAAGGATTACACGAACATAAAGTTCCGGCCGGCTCAAGGCAACTACAAGGAGTACAAGGTCGGAGGGGCCGCGGACCATTGTCTGATGCGCGTCGAAGAGATGTACTTCATCGAAGCCGAGGCAAGGTCGCACATCGACCTCCAGGAAGGAATAAGATTGTTGAACACATTTATGAACACTTACCGCATGATGGACGGAGTCGAATATGACTGCACAACCAAAGCCATCACACTCAAGGGATTCACGAATGAACTGATCCTTCAGAAACGTGTTGAATTCTGGGGAGAGGGAATTGTGATGTTCGACATGAAGCGTCTCAACATCTCATCCAGACGAGGCTATGTAGGAACCAACGCTCCGGCCTCCTACAGAATCAATTGCGAAGGACGAGCTCCATATTGGAACTTCGTGATCTCAAGAGGCGAGACCCAGAACAATCCGGCCGTGGCCTCACAGAACAACCCTGACCCATCAAACAAGGTTGAGCTCTGGAAAGGTTAACATTTAAACATATCTGAAAATGAAATCACTCAGACATATATTATTGATGGTCATGGCGGCCACCTTGTTTTATGGTTGCGCCGATGAGGAGGAATACACTCCCGGAACTCCTGAGGATGAGAACACCTATGGGGTGTATTTCCCATCCCAGACCAATCCGACCACAGTGGAGCTCGCTCCGGAAGAAAAGACCAATGTCTCCTACCGCATCCGCAGGAAAAAAACCGATGACGAGATCACGGTTCCGGTCAATGTCACGGCAAGCGAGAACGGCATTTTCGTCATTGACCCTGTCGTGTTCAAGGCCGGTGAGAAAGAGACCACTGTCAACGTCAATTTTCCCGCCGCCAAAGTAGGCGTGACTTACGAATGCGTGATCAGCATTGACGATCCCGCATACATCGCCGTCTATGGGCCATTGGAGACAAGCCTCACATTCTCCGTCACAAGAGCCGGATGGAAACTTGTCAAGAGCGCCGATGGAAGGTCCACGTCCGGAAAATGGCGCGATGACATCATCTGCAGCCTATACACGCTCAACGACAAAGGATTCAATCCCAATCCTGAGTTGGATGTGGAAATCTACGAGCGGGAGGACATAAAGGGTTATTACAGGATGAAGGTTTACGGAGGGAATTCTTTTATCCAAGCGTTCTCTGGAATGACAAACATCAAGATCGCCGAAAACAAGGATGCCTACACCTACGTGGATGCCCGCGATCCTGAGAAAGTCTACCTTCCGATACAGACAACAGGCATGACCTTCAACAGCTCCAACGGTGAGATCTCATTCGGCTCTTACGTTCCGGAGAATTTCTCGCTGGACGAGAGCGCCGCCCAGTATGGCACGATGAAGGACAGCATCATCACTTTTCCGACAAGAGGGATAATGGTGACCCTCTCAAGTCTGAACGGAGGATGGTACAACGGGAACAACAACGGAATGACCCGTATCTCGCTTCCCGGAACCCACGCACCCGAATACACAGCGACATTGGACAAGGGAACTATGGGAGCCGACGGCATACTCAACATCACCGCAAGGCTTTCTTCCGACATCAAGGCGCTTAAATATGCATTCTTCGAAGGTGTTCTGGACGAGGGAGAAGTGAGTCTGAAAGCACAGGATCTGAACGAAGGAAACCTTAAGTTCGACGGTGAGATCGACAAGACATGCACGATGGGCGTGAAAGTCGGCAAAACCGGCAAATACACCATGATCGGATGCGGTTACGACGAGAAGGGAGACATGCGCATGTACACGTCCTTGACCTTCGGCTACATAGCAAGGGGCGACAAGAAACCCGTCAATCTGACCTATGGCATCGAGCCTACGTTCGAATATGCGGGAGAAGGCATCAACCCGGACAACTCCGGACGCTTCTATGCCTACGGCGATGAAATAGAATCAGTAACCTACGGCCTGTACAGAACCTCAAGAGTCAAAGGTTCCGATCTGGACAAACTTCTGGACAATTCCGGGATCAATTTCACCGCAGATCAGATAAAGGCCGTGAACGGTACAGGTTTCAGTTCGATGATAACAAAATTGAACGGAGACAGCGGCTACACGCTTGTGGTTCGGGCCGGCAATGGCTATACAACGGCGACAACCTCTTTCGACTATAAGACAACAGGCACATTCAATCCAGGTCTCGAATCATACATCTACAATGAGTTCACTGAGGAACAGCCCTCCGTGGAGTATCTCACTTCCACCAAATGGAACTATTATGCGATCAGTTATCTCGACGAGACGCCTGCCCGCAGGCAATTCGAGCCGGTCACCATGCAGGTGAACACCAAGGAAAGCGCCAACGGCGAGTACTGGTTGGACATCAACGGTCTGCAAGGCTTCAAATTCGATGAGGCCGGCTCTATTTTCGGCATCTATCTGCCGACAACCAAGGCATCTAGCCTGAGGTCATACAACGGAGCCCTCATGCTGTTCTCCGATCAACAAAACACCCTGGGGGTCAAGAATGAGGAGCTTGTGTTCACTGGATTCATGGCGGAGGAAGACCTTCAGAACATCTACGGAACCACAGCCATGCTGATAGGTCAGGTGGCGGATGGCTATTTGTACTGCGTGCCTAATCCAGTTCTGCAAATCCAAGGCTACACGTTCAGTTATATGGCTTCCGTCGGAATGACAACATACAACACGTACGCTCTCATGACTGACATGATGCTTGTGGATCCCGCCAAAGATATGGGAGGCATCACGAGCGCGGCTCTGGAAAACATGGCGAAGCTCCGCAAGCAGGCTCTCGCCGGTTATTCCATAAGGGCAGCCAACCATGTGGAACTTCCTGAATTCAACACTACGGTGCTTGTCCCTGAAGACTTCGAGGACACTCCGGCTGTAAACCTTGCCACGGATCTTATGCCGGCAGCGATGCCAACGGCCAGAAAAACCAGTGTTGATGTGGTGAGGATCGACACCGCCTCAACAGGAGACATAAAGGATGATTTCCGATTCATCGGTGTCCGTGCATTCTAAACAACAATGATAACAGATATGCGAAAGAATAGATTATTTTTGATTCTGGCAGTGCTTTCGATGACATCCTGCGGCGCCTCCGTGCTGCAGGAACCGGATGAACAACCGCAGAATTCCGTCACCACCAAGATCTGCAACTCCTCCGATGACGCGGAGACAGGGATGCTTATAGTGAAGTTCAACGAAAACGCCGTGCCCGCGATAGAGAAAGCGGCGGCAAAGAGAATAGCCACAAAGTCGGCAGGGACAATCTGCGGGATTGACAACCTTGATGAAGTGCTCGATGAACTGCATGCCGTCAGCATCGAGCGGGTCTTCCCTGTCAGCAAATCAAATGAGGCAGAGACCCGCGCCGCCGGACTTCACAGATGGTACATCATCAGATTCTCCGATGGACAGGATCTTGACGAGGCCGCTGACAGACTTGCGTCAGTCTCTGAAATCACCACGTTGCAGTTCAGCGCGAGACTATGCAAGGCATCCGACACGAAAGTCTATCCTCTTTCAGGCTCCCGTACAAATCCGGGCATGATAAAGTCGGACTTCAATGACCCTCAGATTCCATGGCAATGGAATTACATAAACAACGCTGATCTTGCCATCGCCACCTCTTCCCGAAAAGGCGCCGACATTGATGTGGCGGATGCCTGGAAACTTACCGGAGGCGATCCAAGAATCATCGTTGCGGTGTTGGACGAAGGAGTCAAGTACACGCATCCAGACCTTGCCGCCAACATGTGGGTCAATGAGGCCGAGGTTGACGGCGACGGCATTGACAATGATGGCGATGGCTATATCGATGACGTACACGGCTACAACTTCGTGGACGACGGTCCGATCACATGGAATGTCACGAAGAATGTGAGTGGTGTGCCTCAAAGTGACTCGGGACATGGAACACACGTGGCCGGAACCGTGGCGGCAGTAAACAACAACGGCATCGGCGTGGCCGGCATCGCGGGAGGGACCGGGAAAGGTGACGGCGTGCGGGTAATGTCCTGCCAGATTTTCTCCGGCACCGTGTCCACAAATGACTACAACACGGCAAAGGCAGTGAAATATGCCGCAGACCATGGAGCCGTCATCCTTCAATGCTCTTACGGATATGCAAGCTCCAAAATAACGTCAGACGCTGATTTCGAACAGCAGTCACCGCTTCTGTGCGAGGCCCTGAGCTATTTCTTCGGCAAGAAGAACTGCGACGCCATCGATGGCGGAATCGCGATTTATGCCGCAGGCAACACCGGAGAGAACAGATCAAACTATCCTGGAGGATACAGAGAGTGCATCTCTGTGACAGCGATCTCCCCTGATTACTTGCCGACATACTACACCTGCTACGGCCCCGGGTGCAACATTGCGGCTCCGGGTGGAGAGACCACCGGACTTTCAGGCGGAGAACGCGCGGGCGTGCTCTCGACCACATGTTCGGAATGGAACAACGGTGAGGATTACGGCTATATGCAAGGCACCTCTATGGCATGCCCTCACGTTTCAGGAGTGGCCGCGCTCGGACTGTCATACGCATTGGCCAAAGGCAAGCATTTCACAAGGGACGAGTTCATCTCGATGCTTCTGACATCTGTCAATGACATCGACTCCAGACTGGAGGGAATCAAAACCACCGGCAAGAAGATAGATCTTGAAGACTATGTCGGAAAGATGGGCACCGGGCTCATCGACGCCTACAAACTTCTGATGCAGGTCGAAGGGGTTCCTTGCGTCACCGTCACCGCCGGAAAGGAGGAAAGCATAACGCTGACCGGCATATTTGGAGGCTCAGCGCAAAACCTTACCTACACAGGAGTGTCCATGTCCCAGGCCGACATGCAGAGACTCGGAATGCAGAAAAAGCCTGAGATGGTGAATGGAAAGCTCGTCCTCACCTGCTCTCAAACAGGAACAGCGCGCATCAGCGTCAAGGCCATAGGCGGCGGTGCCAATGTCGGGTCATCCGAAGCGACAGGCGGTAAGGAAATCACCAAGGAATTTTCCATTGTCTCACGAGAGTCATCCAATGGCAGATGGCTGTAATATTCTCTGAAATGAAGCATTATAATTATATCATACTCACATTGGCGATCGCATCCTTCATCCTCGGTGGTTGCTCAGCCGAAAATAAAGACCCGGAAGTGAATATTGCCGTGATTGGAGAATGGCATCTTACAGAATGGTCCGGAGAGAAACCGGAAGGGGTCGATGTCTATCTGGAATTTCTTTCGGACGGTGGATTCAATATCTACCAACATCTGGAAAGCAACACTTACGAGCATCTTTCAGGAACATTCTCCACAAGTTCAGACTTCATAACCGGATGTTATGACGATGGTGAAAAATGGAATTCCGGCTATCACTTTGTTGTAAGCGCGGACGGAGAGACTCTTACCCTCACCTCGGACACCGGAAGCGGCCTCGTCAGCGTTTACACCAAGGCAAAGATTCCTGCGGAAGTAAGGAACTCACCGGTCTCAAGGGCCGCCGCCGGCTCATCAGAATCACGAATACTGTAATATTTAATGATAATGAATATATTCAAGAAAATTCTATGCCTGGTCATTGGGTTGACCGGCATAATCCTTACCGGATGCAACAAAAGTGAGACGGAAGTCAACACAAAGACATTCAGCATCACCACCAATTCGGATGAGGCTCTTTTCTCCTACACCGCCCCGGAAAAAGCGGAGGCCGGCGAGACTGTCACGATAAACATAAAAGTGGTCAAAGAGAATCATCATATCGCTTTCGTCACAGCCAACAGCGTGGCATGCGAAAAGGTTTCCGGCGACGAGACAGAAGCGTCCTACTCTTTCATAATGCCTGAAAAGGATGTTGAGATAAGCATCATTGTCGTGGAGAACGAGCCGGACCATTACCGCATTTTCTACCCTACAGACGAGGCTTACACGCAAATATGCAAGATCACGGGACCGGAATGGGGAGCGGTCGGAGCAGATGTGGAAGTGACGTTCAAGATGACTGAAAAATATGAAAGTTTTATGCCTGTGGAAGTTATGGCGAATGACATTCCATGCGAACTGGCTTCGAGCAGAATCTCTGCCAATGAATATGTGTTCAAGTTCACGATGCCGGCGGAGGATGTGACCATAACTTTCAAACATGATCACGAGATGCACCTCATCACCGTGGAGGAAGCCGAAAACTCGTACGTCACAATGCTCAACAGCGGCAGAGACTGGGACGCTGATCCTGTCATATTTGAGGCGTGGTACGGATATTATGTAAAATTCCTCTATGGTGGAGAACTCGGATTCACCGCCGATCTCAAGGCGGTGACCGCGAGCTGCATCGAACTGGATGTCACATGGCTCGAAAGCGATGAGACCGCACCGAACGGATGTTGGATGGTGCAAATGCCAGACGAGCCTATCAGCTTGTCCACTGTGGCCCATGAAAAGACAGATTATCTGGGAAAACCTTTCGTGGGTGTGTATAAAGGCTATCAAGTCATCGTGGGAGAGAACAACATGTTCAAGTCATCAACACCGACATTCTCCCTTGACATGAGAGGCAACACGGCGTTCTTCGCAAAATCCACCGACTCCAACAAGTTCGACTTCGACGGTTGCTACCAGTTTGACGAGAACAGCGGCACATTCGCTTATCTGCGCGAGTACAGCGACAATGGATACGGTGAGGTTGACTACGGCGTTAGCGGGAAATATTTCAGCAATGGAGACGCATTCATCTACATCTCAAATCTGCAGGTGCCCAAACCGGATTACGTGAAGTATTATTTTGCGAGCAAGTATGATTTCGATTATTTCTGTGCGGCCACAGACCAATACGGCGTACGTTACCTTGCCGAGATCGACAAGAAGGGTTTGAAAAGTTGGTACTACATCGAGACACAAAGCATGAATGCGACAAAAGTGAATCTCACGTTCACTTCCGGCTCGACAATAGCCGAGGCTTGCTCCGCCATCGCTTACGACAACGGCACCGCTCTGTTCAGATACGACCATGCTGCAGCCGGAAGCAAGCCGGTGTTCACGATGAGGGGGAGCGAGGCCGGCACATACAAGGCTGCCGATGGTAGTGGAGCAGATCTGGTTCTGGATGGTTTCGGAAACGTCAGCGGTGTCTCAAACGGCACCTACACAGTGGACAAGAACATTGTCAACGCCAGTGACGGAACATCATACATCATAGACACTTCGGACAAGACATACACCAAGGTCGTCACCGCCGAATGGAGCGGAAGCCTTACCTTCATCGGAGAGCAGGCCGGAGCCGGTGTCTGGAACGGGAACAAGGGGGTCGGCAAGTTCGAGCTATACCTGAACCGCACCTATGAAGGTACAGCCAAAGGCAAGGCCCGCATCATAATGACCGCAAACGGAGAAGACCTGTACAAAGATGATGTCGCTTACGCATGGAATCCGGCCAAAAAGCAGATAATCCTGTCTGGAGTCTATGTGGGAAGCGGTCACTCATCAGGCTCAAGACAGGATCTGATTCTTGATGTTTCGGACGACCTTAATTCAATGACAGTCGAAAATATTGAGTATTTCCATTCCGGTTCAAGCAACAATGACCGTTATCTGGTGCTCAAAGACATTGTCCTGAAAGCACAACAGTAATGTTTGTACTGCTGATCAAACATAGGGTGGCCAGAAAATCATTTTTGGCCACCCTATTTCATTATGTGACAAAAAAAAATAAGTTGCCGCATCTTAGAAGCTGTTTTGATTTGTTTGTTCGAAGGTTTGAGAGTGAAAAACTTCAGGTTCGACCGCTTCTTCCAAGGAAGATAGCGGTGCTATCTGACTGAAGAAGCGGGAAGAAAATGGAGATTTTTTCACCTCAAAGAACATTTCAAACAAATCAAAACAACTTCTTAGACAGGTTATCTTTTGACGGTTACTTATATTTGTCTGAATTGTCAGGAATATGCTATCTTTGCAGAGTCCACATAAGGAGACCGTTCTGCACTCACGCACGGCGGTTAAGATGAAATAAAAGAGAACGATAATGGACATCAAGGAAGAAGACAAGATAATTCAGGAGGTCACCAGGCAGGAGTACAAGGAGGGCTTCGTCACGGAGGTCGGCCAGGACTTCATCCCGAAGGGGCTGAACGAGGACATCATACGCACGATCTCACGGCTCAAGGAAGAGCCTGACTGGATGCTGGAGTTCCGGCTGGGCGCTTTCAGGAAGTGGCAGGGGATGGAGATGCCGCAGTGGGGTCATCTGGATATGCCTAAGATTGATTTCCAAGATATTATCTACTACGCCGCACCGAAGAAGAACTCGGAGCGGCCTAAGGAGATCGACCCGAAGCTGGAGGAGACGTTCGAGA
>ERZ808252.12-NODE-12-length-204169-cov-51.563278_pt1 | contig 204169 bp, 162 predicted proteins | sample MGYA00521242_ERZ808252 | MGnify/ENA primary metagenome ERZ808252 (study PRJEB31516, sample SAMN03275581) | gut metagenome | biome: mammalia-associated habitat; material: feces | host: Papio cynocephalus | place: Kenya | collected 2012-08-07 ...
CTGCCGGGGGCAAAAGATGCTTGGTTGCACCCCGTGAGCAAGAGATCATGGCTGCCGGGGGCAAAAGATGCTTGGTTGCACCCCGTGAGCAAGAGATCATGACTGCCGGGGGCAAAAGATGCTTGTTCGCACCCGTGAGCAAGAGATCATGGCTGTCGGGGGCAAAATAGGGATGTTCGCACCCGAGTATGTGCGGGTGGTGCGTATTCAGCGTTGTCTTCCACCGTGTATCAGAGGTAATTGTGGAACTCTCGAATGTTATAACACTGACAAAGAACATCGTGATAAGAAACAACATATTCATCGATTCAAGGACTTACGCACCTCTGTTCCCTTGGCAGCCGGTGATTGGCGTCCAGTACTGCGGAGATGTGATCCTCAAAGGGGATGACTTTCTAAATGGAAGTCTGACGCGGAGATCAGCATACACGATCGCGTCAAGGTTGAGAATGATTCTGGTCTTCTTATAACGGAACGGACAAACCGAATCCTTACCGTGAGCGTGAGTGGTAGGGATCCGGTCTGTGAATATAAATCCGTGAATTCTACTTTTGAGCGGAAGTGTTCCCGTCGGTTTTGTCCTCGGATTCATTGGCCGAAGTCTCATCGGTTTGCTTTTCCTTGTACTTGAAGCGGCGGATCTTGTGGGTGGCGGTCTTCTCGAAGTCCTCTTTCATCGCCTCGACCTCACCGATCTTGGACTGCTTGCTGACATGTTTGTTGACATATTCAAGGACAGCCTGCTTCATCGACTGGAGGTTGTCGAAGAATTTGTCCTCACGCTCCTGGTTCCAGTCCAGCACATTGTCATCGAATTTGACAAGGGCGACAAGCTTGCCGTTCCTCTCTACGACAAGGGACTCGTTGACACCATTGAAGGTGTTGATCACCTGCTCGATCTCCTCAGGGTAGATGTTCTCACCGGATGGTCCCACGATCATATTCCCGAGCCTTCCCTTGATGTAGTAGCGTCCCTTCGAGTCCTGGCACGCAAGGTCGTTGGTGCGGAACCATCCGTCATCGGTGAGCACCGAGCGGGTTCTCTCCGGGTCGCGGTAGTAGCCCAGCATCACATTGTCTCCTTTGGCAACGATCTCTCCCTCTCCTGTCTTCGGATTGACATTCTGCAGCCTGACCTCGACGTTGTAGGCTGGCACTCCTATCGAGCCGACCACGGTCTTTCCCACACACGCGTTGGTGATCAGCGGTGCGGTCTCGGTCAGACCGTAGCCTATGGCGTAAGGGAATCCGGCCTTGTGGAGGAACTCCTCGACTGTCGGGTCCAGTTTTGAGCCTCCGATTCCGAAGAACCTCAGCTTGCCGCCGAATGACTGGTAGAGTTTCTTGCCTATGAGCCAGTACAGCAGCCTCGGAGTGTGCTGTTTCATCCAGGACAGCACGCGGCTCTTCTCCACTGTCGGAACAACGCTGTTCTTGTACACCTTCTCGATGATGAGTGGAACGGAGCACATGATTGTCGGCTTGACTTTCCTCATCGCCTGCATCAGGATGCTTGGAGTAGGCGGCTTCTGAATATAATAGACGCATCCTCCGACGTAAAGCGGATAGAGGACGCTGAAGGCCATCTCGTAGGTGTGGGACATAGGAAGGATGGAGAGCCAGCGGTCCCGCTTTCCGGCTTTCTGGGCGTGGTAGGCGGCGATGACGTTCTGGCAGAAGTTGCGGTGGCTGAGCATCACGCCCTTGGCCTTGCCCGAAGTCCCGGACGTGTAGATGATTGAGGCCAGGTCATCGGCCTGCGGGTCAACGCCGTGTCCCTCGCAGGTGAACGCCTTGTCGTCCTTCTTTATGAGTTCAAAGGTCTCGATGTCTATGACAAGCGTGAGCCTGTCGATCACTTGTTGGCTGACCTTGCCAAGCAGCCTCTTTGAAACGAAGAGAGCCTTGCATTCCGAGTGGTTGATGATGTTTGTCACCTCGTTCTCGGATGAGTCCGGCAGGATCGGGACGGTCACGCGCCCGAACGGGACACACGAGAACATCGCCACTGTCCAGTTCGGCATGTTGTTGGAAAGGATGGCAATCTTGTCCCTGGCGCTGATCCCGTACCTGTTGAAACGGTGGGAAAGTTCAAGGCACTTGTGCTTGAAGCTTTCGTAGGTATATTCCTGACCACCCTCTACAAACCGCGACAGCGGTCGTTTGGCGAAATTGTCGGTGGCATATTCAAATAGCTTGGCAAGAGTTGTGACGTAGTTTTCCCTGCTTTGGCTGAAAATCGGCATGATTTGTTATTTTTAATGAGTGATGTAACCTTCAGGGTGCTTGCCCACGAAGTGCTTTTGTTCGTAGAGAGCCTGGATTCTGTCCGTGTCCGCGCGCGCGTTGTCGGTCAGCTCGACCTTCTCGCCGATGCTGACACGTTTGGTCTTCCAGTCGAAATAGCCCATGTAGACAGGACAACCGACCTCTCTGGCGATCAGATGGTAGCCCGTCTTCCATTTACTGACGGCCTTTCTTGTCCCTTCGGGAGCGATGGCGAGGTGGAACCGGTCCACTTTCTCCATCTCCTCTATGAGGCTCTTGACCATGGCGGCGGCGCTTCCTCTGTCAACCGGAATGCATCCGACCTTCCTTAGGAACACCCCGACCGGCCAGAAGAAGAATTCCTTCTTGATCATGACGTGCGCGGTCTGGTCGAACTGCGTGTAGAACAGGTAAGAGACCACGAAGTCCCACACCGAGGTATGGGGCACACCAAGGATGATGCATTTTTTTTCCGGGGCCGGTCCTCCTACCGTGGTCCAGCCCATCTTTCTGAGCAGCCAGCCGCAAAATTTCGCCCAACGTGACATAATCAATGAATATTAGATGTTTACGTCCTCAAGTTCCTCTTCCGATCGCAGGTTCGCCCTGATGAAGTTCTGGCGGTCGATCGTGTTGTCGCCCATGTAGAACTCCATGATGTCGGCGATGGATTCCTCATCGGACAGCTTCACGAGGTCAAGCCTCATGTTCTCCCCGATGAAATCCACGAACTCGTCCGAAGAAATCTCCCCCAGACCCTTGAACCGTGTGATCTGAACGGATGTCTTCAGCTCCTTGACGGCGGCCTCCTTCTCCTCAGGAGAGTAGCAGTAGCGCCTCTCCTTCTTGTTTGCCACCCTGAAAAGCGGGGTTTGGAGAATATGCACGTGTCCGCGCCGGATGAGGTCCGGGTAATATTTCATGAAGAAGGTCAGCACGAGCATCCTGATGTGCATTCCGTCATCATCGGCATCGGTCGCCACGATGATGTTGTTGTAGCGCAGGTTGTCGAGGTCGTCCTCTACTCCGAGAGCCGAGATCAACAGGTTCAGCTCCTCGTTCTCAGCCACTTTCTTGTGGCTTTCCTTGTAGCAGTTGATCGGCTTGCCCCTGAGGCTGAAAACAGCCTGGTAGTTCGCCTTGCGCACCTTGGTGATGGTTCCGCTCGCGGAGTCTCCCTCTGTTATGAATATGCTCGTGAGTTCCGCCAGATCCTGCTTGTCCTTGGGCAGCTTGTCCCCGAAATGGTAGCGGCAGTCGCGCAGCTTGCGGTTGTAGACATTCGCCTTCTTGTTTCTCTCCCTGGTCTTCTTCTGGATCCCGGAGATCTCCTCGCGCTCGGCCTGGGACTCCTTGATCTTGTTCTCGATGATGGGGACGACATCCTTGTGGATGCGCAGGTAGTTGTCCAGATTTCTGGCTATGAAGTCGTTGACATAGGATCTGATTGTCGGTCCGCGGTCAATCTCGATCGAGCCGTCAGGATTGAGGATCTTCTTGCCGTTCCCGTCCGTCTTCTCCTTCTCCCACATGTACGTGGATCCAAGCTTGGTCTTGGTCTGCCCCTCGAAGTTCGGCTCCTGGATCTGGATGCTGATCGCTCCGATTATTCCCTGACGGCAATCCTCCGGCGCGTAGTTTTTCTTGAAGAACTCTTTGAGAGTCTTCGCTATAGCCTCTCTGAAGGCCGCCAGATGGGTTCCTCCGTCGCGGGTGTTCTGCCCGTTGACGAACGAGGCGATGTTCTCTCCGTAGGAGTTGCCGTGGGTCAGCACGACCTCGATGTCCTCACCTGTAAGGTGGATCGGCGGGTAGAGAGGCGTCTCTGAGATCGAATCGTTGATCAGGTCGAGAAGCCCGTTCTCGGATTTGTACGAGACTCCGTTAAGGATGAGCGCCAGGCCTTTCTTGAGGTAGGAGTAGTTCTTGACCATCGTCTCCACGTAGTCCATGTTGAACTCGAAGTTCCCGAACATCGTGCTGTCCGGGGTGAAGACCACAAGCGTTCCGTTCTTCTCTCCGGTTTTCTCCTTCCTGCCGCTGTCCTTCAACTCTCCACGCTCGTAGCGTGCCCAGGAACTCTCTCCGTCCCTGAATGACTCCACGTAGAAACTTTCGGACAGGGCGTTGACCGCCTTTGTGCCGACACCGTTCAGGCCGACCGACTTCTTGAAAGCCTTGTCATCGAACTTTCCTCCGGTGTTCAGCTGGCTTGTGGCCTTGATCACGGAGCCTAACGGGATTCCGCGTCCGAAATCCCTTACCGTCACCTGCCTGTCCTCGATCCTGATGATGACCTGCTTGCCGAACCCCGCCGAGAACTCGTCGATGCAGTTGTCCACGATCTCCTTGAGCAGCACGTAGATTCCGTCCCCGGGGTTGGAGCCGTTGCCAAGACGTCCGATGTACATGCCAGGACGCCGGCGGATGTGCTCGACACCTTCCAGGGTCCGTATGTTGTCGTCCGTGTAGTCGTTGTTCTGTCCTATGTTCGCCATTCTGTTTTTAATCGCATAATCGTACAAAATTACAAATTTTGGCAAGCATTAAAAAATAAATGTTTTCCTCTTGTCTCCTCTCGCCCATATTCGCCCTTTGCCGTCGGCGCCCTCTATCCCCTTGTGTCTCACTGGTTCATTGAGCTCCCTCAACGGCTGGCGATGATTTCAGAACCATTTTCCAGGATTGACTGACCAGGATTTGAAAAAGTACCTTTTAAGTGGTAAATTTGCCGATGGAAAGGAATTTGTATTCCTTCGAATACTTCGAAGTTCCTTGCCGGGTCTGAAATATTCTTGCAAGAAAATTTCACCCTGACAAAGCGCTTCCTTAAAGAAAGAACGTTATTTATGAATATATTCAAGCATATCGCCGCCGCGCTGCTTCTGCTTGTGTCCGCAAACGGCCTCGTCTCCGCCCAGGGCTCCGGCAAGGACAACACATTCGGCGGAATCGTCCAGCTGGACAAGACCGTGCACGATTTCGGGGACATCCTGGTGTCAGACGGGCCGGTGACAGCCACGTTCACGGTCAAGAATGTGGGGGACAAAGCGTTGCTGATCTACAATGTCGTGTCCTCCTGCGGCTGCACCAATGTGGAATGGACCAGAAAGCCGATAAATCCGGGCGGGACGGGAACCATAAAGGCGACCTTCAAGAATGACGAGAAGGGAGGGTACCCGTTCGACAAGTCGCTTACGGCATATTTCTCTGGATTGAAAAAGCCTGTTGTCCTGAGGCTCAGGGGCGTGACCCACGAGAAGCAACTCTCTTTGGCAGAGCTCTATCCTGTCCGTTTTGGCGATCTGGCCTTCAAGAAAGTAGAAATCAAGGGTGGCAATCTTTCCCAGAGGCAGCAGAAAAGCGGAACTGTCCTGGTGGCCAATCTTGGAAACAAACCATTGACGGTCGGTTTCTCCGATGTCAGTGAGGGTCTCTCTTTGAGGGTGTCGCCGAATCCTGTTCCGGCAAAGTCCACAGCCAGACTGGACTACACGGTCACAGCTGACAGGAGCCATTGGGGAAAGAATTACTACTACGCCACGCCGCTTGTTGACGGACGTCAGTACAAGGCTTTGGTTTCGCCTACATCTGAAAAAGAACCTGTCGCCGCAGGAGCCGAGGCGATCGTGGCGGACCCGAATCCCGAGCTCGGGGCGGGGAAGAGCCGTATAGGAATATTCACGTACACCAAAGAGAATTTCTCCAACCTTACTGAAAAAGAGCGTAATGACGGTCCGAATCCGATGGCTGACGAGAGCACGTTCTCATTTGGCAAGGTCAAGGCCGGAACGAATGTGGACTGCAAGTTCACGTTCACCAACAAAGGCAAGGCGCCTTTAAGAATATATAAGGTGGATTCCGAGAGCTCTCACGTGAAGGCACAACCTTTTGCTGACGTTCCCGCCGGTGGAAAAGGTAACCTCATCGTGACTTTCGACACGGAAGGATTCCCGGCTGGGGAGTGCCTGATTGTCTTGACTTTGACCACGAACTCGCCTCTGCGTCCTATCATCAACCTTTATCTCACCGGCTGGGTGACATCTTAGATTATGAGTTTCTCCTTTTTTTCCGTTTTACTTGACGCATTGCGTGGCGCGGTCCTGATCTCCGGCTTGGTTGTCGTCATGATGATGATCATCGAGTCGTTCAACGTGGAGTCGGACGGCAGGATATTCAGATCCCTCAAGAAATCCGGCTTCGCCCAGGTCTTTGTCTCCGCCTTGCTTGGCTCCGTGCCCGGCTGCGTCGGAGGTTTCGCCGTCGTGTCGCTTTACACGCACCGCATGCTGAGTTTCGGAGCGCTGGTCGCCATGATGATCGCAACGACAGGGGACGAGTCGTTCATGATGCTGGCGCTTTTTCCGGACAAGGCAGGCCTGCTGTTCCTGATTCTTTTCGTGCTTGCCATCGTGGCCGGCCTGCTTATCGACAGATTCTACTCTAAAGGCAATCCGCTGCCGACCCGCCTTGAGGATTCCTTTGAGCTTCACGGTGACGGATGCGAGCATCAGGACGGGCATCATCACAAGGATGGCAGACATTTTGGCAGGACAAGGGTATTCATGTTTGCCGGTGTCGTGATATTCATAGCCGCCCTTTTGCTTGGCCTTTTGGAGGAAGGCTGTGAGCATGAGGGGCTTGAAATTTTCAGTGAGGAGTGGACTTTCTGGTTTTTCGGAGTCCTCAGCCTTGTGGTGCTTGGCGCGTTGCTTTTCGCCTCCGACCACTTCGTTGAGGTGCATCTTTGGGAACATATTGTCCGCAGGCATCTTCCGAGCATATTCGCTTGGACTTTCGGGGTGCTTCTGGTAATCGGGATTCTGTTTAACCTCATAGACATCTCAGCCTGGGTCAGCGACAACACCGCCCTGATGATCCTGTTGGCAATAGTAATAGGCCTGATTCCGGAATCGGGGCCGCATCTTGTCTTCGTGACGTTGTTCGCCAGCGGAGTCATCCCGTTCCCTGTCCTGCTGGCCAACTCCATCGTGCAGGACGGCCACGCCTCGCTTCCTCTTCTGGCCGACAGCAAGGCCTCATTCCTCAAGGCCAAAGCGATAAAAGTCGGGATCGCCCTCATCGTTTTTGTGGTATGGGGTTTGATATTGTGATTTTATGGTTTATATTTGCATGATGTTTTCCGGATTTCCGGAGGCAAGCAAATGACAACAATTTTATTTTTTTTGAATTATGGCTTACAAGATTTCAGATGATTGCGTGTCCTGCGGAACATGCGCGGGCGAGTGCCCTCAGGGCGCCATCCACGAGGGTGATGTTCATTATGTGATTGACCCTGACGCCTGCATCGACTGCGGCACCTGCGCCGACGCCTGCCCGATGGGCGCCATCCACCCGGCTGAGTAACCAGGCATCACAAGATTCCGTTAGAGGGCGGCCAAAAGTCTTGGTCGTCCTCTTTTTTTGCGCACATTTCCATTCAATGATCTAAACGGCATAGGCAAAAGCTAAGTGTTAAGATTCACATCGTCAGACAATGGCTTGAGGTATGGTCACATCGTTCTAACCAGCGTGATTGTTGTTTCGGGTGCAAAAAAGGCGATTAGGCACCCGAAGTTGCATCCCCGATTGCTTTCGGGTGCACAAAGCCACTTCTTGCACCCCGATGCGCAAGCGGCAAATAACCTTGCCGCTGGTATGTGTCTAAACGCTATCTCGCTCAGCCATTTAACAACCAGAAACACTATCCTGATGAGAATATGCCTTGAGTCCGGAACAAAAGTTCGTCTTATGTGATGAGTATTCAATAAAAAGTTGTAAATTTGAAGCCGTTCAGCCAGCCCGGTGTCCAAAACCATTGGCGGTTATGATTTTGTGACTTTTGTGGTTTTGGAGGCAGGGAGGGTTGGGCAGGTATAATAGACGTTACTTGACGTTTTTCTTCTGAACACAAAACTTGGCGGTTTTATATCAAGAAGAAGAAACGGCAACGGGAACGTCCACCATTGATGAATATGGTCACTATGCTTTGTGCATTGTGTTTCGTCATATCATCATTGACGTGGGCTGGCTGCGTTGCTTATCTCTCTTGATGGCACGCCAAGGCCAGTGTTCGGGATAAGCGAAAGTATGACTCCCACGTCTTTTTTGTATCCGTTCGGATTTGGGTTGTCGCCGGGCACATAATTGAACTAAAAATGGATCCAAAGATTCTCAATGATTATCTGGAATTAAATAATCGCGTGATAAGGTTCCTTGAATTTTTTAAAACACTTGATGGTGATGACCCTGATATGTTTTTGAGCGAATGGTTTAACGAGTTACTCAAAAGAATAAACAATCCTATAGAAATGCATCACGAGCTCGATGACTTGAAGTGTCAATTGAAAGACGAATTCCGGGAAAATAAATATGAGGAAATTGTGGAGGATTTGTAAGTAAGCTAGAGTGGCAATTGGGCGTATTTCTGAGTATAAACTACTTAAAGAACAATGATTTTCTATCGACCGGAATGGACTAGCGGACGCTATGACAGAAATACACATAGCGCTATTTGCTATAATTTACTAACAGGGATGTCATACTTTTTTGAAGACATCTCAGCCGATGTTTTTGGGACGATTCTTGCGTCTTGTAGATGGGGGAGTGTTGATACTCAAGAGATTTGCAGGGAATTTAATCTTGACGACGATGAAATTGCATCTTTCTTCAAACAATTGGTCGAAATAGGATTACTATCCAATTCGAAATTGACACAGGAAGAAGTCTATGATGTGCGGAAACATATTTCTGCCCAGCGGTCAATGGTAGGGAGGCAAATTCTAAATCCCAATGATAAAGAGCTAGCCGATGCTGAGAGGGATTACCTCGACAGAACACACTCAAAAGTGTACTCTCTGCTTATTGAGATGACATATAATTGTAGCGAAAAGTGTATTCATTGCTACAATCCGGGCGCATCACGAAATGATGGAGAAAAAAGCGGTCGGAATAGATTCAACGAGTTGAATATAGAAGATTATAAGAGAATCATTGATGAATTTTACGAAGCAGGCTTAATTCGTGTTACATTGTCTGGTGGGGACCCTTTCTCAAAGCCGATTATCTGGGAGGTAATTGAGTATCTCTATGGCAAAGGAATAGTCTTCGATATTTACACCAATGGGCAACGACTAATTGGGAATGAAGACAGAATTGCCAAATATTATCCGTGTACGGTTGGTATCTCCGTTTATAGTGATATCCCGGAAGTGCACGACTCAATAACTAGAGTGTCAGGGTCTTATAAGAATGCAATTTGTGTATTAGACAAGTTGGCCGGACTTGGTATCACCATTGGAATAAAATGCTGTTTGATGCATCAAAATATCCGGTCATATCGCGGTGTGGCAAAGATTGCAGACAAATATTCTGCGACATTACAGATAGACTGTAATATATTTGACTCAGTAGATGGAGATACTTGTGCTTCAAAGTATTTGAGATTGTCTCCAGAAGAGATGAGAATTGTCTTAAGAGATAAAGATCTTATATCTTATGTTGGCTCGGAAGTAAAGAACTATGGAGAGATCGTGGTGACGGACAATAAGAACATATGCGCTGCCGGATATGTGAGCTACTGTCTTACTCCAGACGGCAAATTGACATTATGCCCGTCTTTCCCCTCTGTGATAGGTGACCTTAAGATGTCCAATTGTATTGATGTGTTGAATAGTCCGCACCTTGCTTCTTGGAAACAAGCGAAGAGATCGGACTATAAAGAATGTGGACAAAAAGATTATTGTAAGTTCTGCGCTCCTTGCCCAGGCCTTAATTATACAAAGAATGGTTCTCCGTTTGTTCCGAGTGAAAATAATTGTTATCTGGCAAAAATGCGTAAAGAGGTGGCAGATATGCTGAAGGCAGGATCTGATCCGTTAGATGGATCATCTTCAATAGAGGAAGCTTTGTGTCGACTTCCAATGTATACAAACAAACATATAGAAATAACGAAACATATAAGTTACTATGCTGCTCCGTTGTCAAGTATAGATAACAGTAGATAGTACATATTTATCAACATTTTAATCTATTACATTATGGCAAAATTAAAAATCAGTAGTTCCAGTAAGGTTTCGATGGCTGGATGCGCATTCTCTCCACATGTTAACGCAAACAACGGTACAATGTTTTGCGCCTAACAAGGTGAACAAAATGTACTCCTTGGGCAGAACCCTGTTCAAGGAGCATTTCTATTGAATAGTATTTATGTTGAGTAGTATTTATGCTTAGTTTATGGGGAATTTTCTGGAAAAAGTCGTAAATAATATTCCTACGACCAACAATAATACGAGTATTATTCCTAACGATGTACAAGAAAATCTGAGGCATCTTGGGGAAAAAGGAGGACAAAAGTACTCTGATTTCGTAGATAAAATCGTTGACTTGATATTTAAGAAATAGTTTATGGCAAACGACCTTATTAAGGCAGTAATTAAAATTAGTACTGCTATCTTTACTGTAGCCTTCGCCGGTAAAGTTGCAAGCGAAGGAAAAAAGAATTTAGATTCTTGGCAAAATTCACGAACATCGTTTCATCAGAATTCCGACAAGAGATAGAATGGTTTTGAAAGATGGAATATTCTTTCACCCTTGGGTCGGTCGCAATTACGCCTCTGGCGGCATCTTCGGCAGACGGATTATGGCACTCGGGGAGAGCCATTACTGTGGCGAGGCTTGCAACATTTGCGGCCAAAACTTCAACAGGTGCAATCAATTCACAGAGAACGTCGTTAAGGAATATCTGAATCCGAACATTGAGCGCGAGGGCTGGATGTCAACATATCTGAAGTTCGAACGGTCGCTTGTGAACCATAATACAACACCGTCCGAGAGCAAAGATATTTGGGATTCGATACTGTTTTATAATTACTTGCAGGCTGCCGTGCGGACAGCTCGTAAAGCAGGGACAACGGCACAGTATCATGCTTCTGAAAAAGCGTTCTTCTCCGTGATTGATAAATATGAACCCGAGCTCATTGTCGTTTGGGGCGTGAGACTTTGGAATAAACTCCCAAGTACGAGATGGGAAGACGGACCGAGAATGCTGGAAGACGGATATGAAGTCCAGAATGGTTATTATCAGTTTGCTGATGGAGGAAAATCTCGCGTTGTCTGCGTATATCATCCCTCTGCTGGCTATAGTTGGGATTATTGGTACAGAGTAATAATGGGGTGTTAATCTACCCACGAATATTGCTATTTGAATTTGTCTATGTCACTCTACAAAGTTAAAACCAAGTACCGCAAATGTTGCAATGGCGTAAATATTGAGGCGGGTATGGAAGTTCAGGTGGTTACACCTGTGAACAACACAATTCAGGTCAACAACTGGCAGTATGTTGAAGATGCTTTTATGCGAGTCTTTGGAATTTCGCTCCGAAAGGCCGGTTGCTTAAGTGCAAGCCAACTAGAGATTACAAAACTAAAATAATGTAATGGGCGGCCCGGAGGTCACCGATTCTTGTAATCTATTTCTTCGTACGAGTTTTTCAACTTAATTTACATATAATTCCTGATTCGTAAGCATCCGAAGAAGTACGTATTGACAATGATATAATGCAACTGACACGAGAGGGATGTCAGTTGCATTCTTCTGGTGTTGGGTTCTATGCCGGTCTGGTTTTCTTTGTGACAGTGGCGGCAGTCCAGTTGGCGGGGAAGAGATCACCGAGGTCCTTTTTTCCAAGTTCGTACTCCGGCTTGGCTCACAAGATTGGTAACGTTGTTGTTTGATATACGGTCTTTATGCAAACAACATCAGGATTCGGAAGAGAAACGTAAGGACTTGCAGCGATGATTGTGTTGCTAGAAGTACTGATTATATTTCGCAATCTTTAGTCGCAAAAGGGATGAAAGTGTTACTGAAGGAATCTTGATCAAGCCTACGTTATGTTACTTAATCCTCCACGAGCCACCGAAATTCGCTCCGACTCTTTCAATGATTCCCTTTTCTTGCAATGCTGCCATATGTTTGTGGGTGTTCTTTCTTGACAGCGACAAGGTCTCCGCAATCTTCGATATTGAAGTCGTTGGATTTGCGGAAATGATAGATAGTATTTGCTTTTCAGTTTCTGTAAGCTCGTTCACCTGTCGTTCACCCCTGTCGTTCACCTGTCGTTCACCCCTGTCGTTCACCCCTTTGGCGGTATCTTCAACATAGTCATTTCTCATGAATGTTACCTTGAAACAACCTCCCGACATCTCGAATTCCGGCTTCGGGACACCTGCTTGGGCACACTCGTCATTCATCAGCTCTATGCCGCGTCCCCAAGTCTCAAGATATTTCCCGTAGTACATGATTTGGGCGATAAGCGGATTCTGGGCGTGGGATATATGTGGCTTCATCATGTCGTCAAGAGTGAAACCTGCCGGTAGAGTTCCGAGATTTTCAATCTCGACCCGGTCATCGTATATCGCTATACTCACAAAGCCCGATGGTGAATCATATAGTCTGTGTGCCAAGGCGTTTAGAAGACACTCTCTCAGGGCCTTGTATGGGATGGTCAGGGACTCGACCCGCTCTGGTTGCCCGTCAACAAACGTTCCCGATATATTCAGATGCTTGAAAAGAAACGCCATGCCGTCATCGTAGAGATGGAATAAATTTCCTATTGAACGCCTATTGTCTATGAACTCCCTCTTATTCGTTCCTCTAAATCTGGCCAAACGGATATGAAGCTGGATTGGTGCGTAGTCTTCCTTGGTAAACAAAGCTACCGCTGCATTTTTGATACGCCCGTTCTCGCTCAGTTTCATTTTGTCAAGGATTTCCAGAATGGACTTGATTCTCATACTTTCCGGAATCCTTCCTGCCTGAATGCCGGAACTGACAAGCCGTCTTACAGATTCCTCGTCAAGGCAGTCCACGCTAGCTTTTGGGTCGATATCCTCTTCCCATTTCCTCTTGCGTATGTCTCTTTGCAGAAGAAGTTCCTGATACATCGACTGCGGCATCACCGATGTGGTGCTCTCGATCCTGTAGTATGGCCTTCCGTCATACACATACGGGCGGTTTCTGTTTGGTTCGGTCGGCACATCAATCAAGATGACATAGAAGTCAGACTTCTCGTCCAACTCAATGTAGTTCACATCCAATGAGACCGCTGGTTCAATCTTGGTCAATTCACGGGCAATTTCTCTGCGTGTGTTATCGGTTACCTGTTGTCCTATGACCAGCAAAGAACCTGGTGCTATGCCGAATAGAAGTTGGCCTCCGGCTGTATTTAGGAATGCGCATGCCGTATGCATCGCTTCCTTCAGCTCTCCCGTGGTCTTCTTCAGTTCAAGTGTTCTTGTCTCGTCTTTCTTGATAAGTTCCTGTATTTCGGCAATAGTCATAATCGTTATCGTCTTTGTCTTTGCAAATTTATGAAAAGTTATTGAAGATTTGGGGCTTGGGACAATTCTATTTATATAGGGAACATTTCCATCTTGTTAGTGTAGTTGGAGAAATAGAACGAAAGTTTGAATATATTTTTATCGATTTTGGCGCCATCTGATTTAGTTTCCGGAGAAAATGACTACCTTGCGGAAAATACTGCGATTTCAATGACTGATAAGGAACGTGACGAACTCAAGGAGGTGATCAGGAAAGATTACCCGGGCATTTCGGAGGGGGAAATCTCATTTATGGTTTCGTTCTTCGACATGATGCAGGCCAAGACAGCGGCATATTCGGCTGCGTACAAGGGTGGTGGGACGACCATTGCAAACGCCAAGAACATCCAAACTACGGGAAAAACCGGAGGAACCAAAGGACGGAGAAAATCAAAGGCCGACCGGTTGGTGGACTCCAGCAAGCCATCGAAGACATATGTTTTATACGCTTCCATCGAAGACTGTCCTGTCAAGGTGTTCAGGCGGATCAAGGTGCCGTCAAACCTTTGGCTCGGGAATCTGGGGAAGATACTTATCACCGCATTCGGTTGGGCCGGGTATCATCTCTCACAATTCACCAAGGGCGGTGTGGACTATACTTCCAAAGAGAACATCGAAGAAAGCTTTGATTTTGGTTACCAACGATCTATAGACGAGATGACCGTCACAGTCGAGGATGTCCTGCCACAAAAAGGCAGCACGATCTCTTTTGAATATGATTTCGGTGATGGCTGGATTCACAATGTCAGAGTCACGTCGGTCAGTGACGAGCCTCTCAAGGACGAGGACATTTGTGTGACATCCGGCAAAGGAGCCTGCCCTCCGGAGGATGTAGGAGGCGTGTGGGGATATTCGCAAATGCTTGACATCCTGTCCGGGAAGGTTGATGATCCGGAAGAGAAGGCTTCATATGAGGAGTGGCTCGGACTGCGGAAAGGAGAATCGTATGATCCTGAGGAGTTTGATTTGGAGATGGCAAACGAGGATGTCGAGGATCTTGTCTCCTTGATCCTCGAAGGCAAGGAGGATTATTAGTCCCTTACGCCGGATATTGGTCGCAAAGGATGCGCCGGAGGGCGGTGGCGACAGGATTGGCGCCATCTGCGGCTTCAAGATGCACGTCAAGGGTTAAGTCGGGCAGGGGAACAGGAAGCGTGAAGAGGTCTTGCGGTGCGGCTGGCAAAGGGATGATGCCGAAGAAGTCAGGGGAGTCTGTCACCAGTCTCACGATGGCTTCGGCGGAATCCGACACGACTGCCACGCGTGCCTTCAGATCCAGCGGCAGAATCTCTGAATATGTTCCCAGAACCGCAAGCCTGGAGCCCAGCGGAAGGTCTTTCAAATCAAGTGTTTTTGAATATGCCGGATTGGAACTGACCACCGACGCCGTCACGCTGAACAAGAATGTGCCGACGTCCTCGAATGACGGCTCAACAACGTGCCTTTTGGCGTAAATCTTTATGTCTGAATCTTCACCGGAAGATTCACTGTGAATTGAGAATGCCAAGGAAGGATTAAAAGTCAGGATTTTAGAAAGTGCATTGGGCAGGATATGGCTGGCGATGAACCCATCGGCGGAGATCCTGACAGGCTTGTTCGCTGAGAGTCTGCCCGACGGGCCGAACAGCTGCCCCGCGGCTGAGTACCAGTAGAGGATCTTTTCCGCATATTCCTTGAAGGTGATTCCTGCCGCTGTCAGGGTCACCGCGCCTCTGCCTCTGGTGAAAAGCTCCGCTCCCATATTCCTTTCCAGTTCGGCGATGTTCTGGCTCACGGCTGGTTGGGTGACGCCAAGCGCCTTGGCGGCGATGGTGAAGCTGCCGTTCTCGGCCACGGCCATAAAGACCTTCAGTTTGAAATCCTCCATCTTAGGAATCGCTTTTACCATGCAAAGTTAGCTTTTTTTGATGCAAATGTCAATGTAATGTTACATTTTCGTTAATTATTTATCGAAAAACATAAATAATATTTGGAATGACGAGAATATTGATGTAAGTTTGCATTGTTGTAAGATAAAATTATGCCGATTATAATAAACGTGGACGTGATGCTGGCCAGGCGGAAGATGTCCTCCGCGGCTCTTGCCGAGAAGATAGGCGTCACCCCGGCGAATCTTTCCATTCTGAAGACCGGAAAGGCCAAGGCCGTAAGGTTCTCCACATTGGATGCGATATGCAGGGCTTTGGGGTGCCAGCCGGGTGATATTCTTGAATATGTCGATTAATGATAATCCTAATGTATTGCTGATTATGAAAAAATTTTTGTTTTTCGTCTTTGCCTTTGCCCTGTCCGCTTCAGCGTTCCTGGCGCAGGCGCAGATGCAGCAGCTTCCGAATGACCCGGCGGTCAGGGTAGGCAAGCTGGAGAACGGTCTGACCTACTACATCAGACACAATGACAAGCCGGCGGGCAGGGCTGAGTTCTACCTCGCCACCAATGTCGGCGCCATCCAGGAGACCCCAGACCAGGACGGTCTCGCGCACTTTCTTGAGCATATGTGCTTCAACGGCACGAAGAATTTTCCGGGGAAGGGCATACTGAACTGGCTCCAGAGCATAGGAGCCTCTTTCGGCGGCAATGTCAACGCCTCCACCGGAGTTGACCAGACCACCTATATGCTCAACAATATCCCTTTGGTAAGGGAGTCTGTCGTGGACACCTGCCTTCTTATCCTGCACGACTACTCTCATTTCGTGACCAACGATCCTGCCGAGATCGACAAGGAGCGTCCGGTGATCATCGAGGAGAGGCGTTCCCGCAGGAACGCGGCTTGGAGGACTTTCGAGAAGTCACTTCCTTACATCTATGGCGACACCAAGTACGCCACCTGCACTCTGATCGGAAGCAAGGAAAACCTTGAGACCTTCAAACCGGAAAGCCTTGTGAATTTCTATAAGACTTGGTATCGTCCGGATCTTCAGGCAGTGATTGTCGTTGGAGATGTCGATGTGGATTCTGTTGAGGCCAAGATCAAGTCGATTTTCTCAGACATCCCGGCGGCAGTTGATCCAAAGCCAAAGGAGAAGATCCGGTTCAAGGAATTCACAGAGCCGCGTGTGGCTGTCATCACCGATCCTGAGACGACCACGGCGTCTGTGGAGATGGTTTGGGAAAGCGAGGCCCGCGACGAGGCTCTCAACGCGACTCCGGCCGGACTTATGCTTGATCTGATTGAAGATGTGGTCCAGACTGTGATGAGCGAGCGTTTCGAGGACATCACCTCCAAGGCTGACGCTCCGTATCTTTCCGGAAGTTTCGGTTTCGGCAAGATCTGTGAGGTCATCGAGGGCACTGACGCCAATGTCGCCTTGAAGGAGGACAACATTCTTGGCGGATTCAAGGCTTATCTTACCGAAGTGGAGAGACTGAAGAGGTACGGCTTGACAGAAGGCGAGGTGGCCAGGGCCAAGGCCAACATCCTTGCCGGCTACGAGAAGGCCGCCAATCAGGCGGACACCCGGAAGAACAGCGAGTTTGTCTATCCTCTCATCAACAATTTCTTCGGGAACTACGCCTTTATGGAGCCTGGTGCCAAGCTGGAGCTTGTGAAGACGATCTTCGGGCAGATCAACGCCCAGGTGATGAACCAGGTGCTTGCCCAGGCCTTCGCCGATGAGAACAGCCTCGTTGTCATCTACAGCGGCCCGGAGAAGGACGGCATCGCCACGCCTACGGCTCAGCAGCTGCTTCAGGCCATCGAAGATGTTAAGAAGTCCGAAATCGCGGCTCCTGTCGAGGAGACATCCAATGAGCCTCTGATGGATTCCTCTGCCTTGAAAGGAGGCCAGGTCAAGAAGACCAAGACTACCATCTATGGCGCCACGGAGTGGATCCTTTCAAATGGAGTCAAGGTGGTCGTGCTTCCTACAGACCACAAGAAAGACCAGATCCTGTTCTCTTTATACAAGAATGGCGGCAAGAGCCTGATTCCGACCGAGGACATGCCTTCATTTGACGATAACATTTATGGACTGTTCCTGCGTTCTCAGGGTGTGTCTAAGTTCAAGGGGACTGAACTCACCAAGATGCTGGCGGGCAAGGTTGTCACTGTCACCCCGACAGTCGGGGAGTTGTACAACGGCATCTCCGGCAACTCTTCAGTGAAAGATCTTGAGACAGCGTTCCAGCTTCTTTATCTTGAGTTTACGGAGCCACGCTTCGACCAGGAGGAATTCGACAACACGATCGCCCAGCTCAAGGCGGTGCTCCCGAACCTTGAGAACACTCCTGACTTCGCCTTGCAGAAGAGAGTCGTGAAGACCTTGTACAATGATGATCCAAGGGAAGAGGCCATCTCGATGGAGAAAGTCGGGAAGGCGAGCCTTCAGGCCATAGAGAATAATTACCGCAGACTCTTCGCGGACGTGGCCGGAGCCACTATGGTGATTGTGGGTGACGTCAACCTTGACACCCTGAAGCCTCTTGTCGAGAAATATGTCGGTTCTCTTCCAAAGGGAAAGAAAGCTCCTAAGTGGGCCGATGTGCAGCCGCGGCTTGTCAAGGGAAATGTCGTGGATGTCTTCGAGCAGAAGATGGAGACACCTCTCTCGACCGTGCTTCAGGTCTATAGCGACTACCGTCCATTCTCTGTCAAGGAGCAGACCCTTGCCGAAGCCGTCAGCTACATCCTCGATCAAATCTACACAGAGACTCTTCGTGAGGATGAGGGTGGCACCTATGGAGCCTCCTCAGCCACAGAGGCGCAGAAGTATCCTGACGGAAGATACCTCCTTCAGGTCGCATTCAACAGCAAGCCGGCCATGACGGAGAAACTGAGGACTCTTGCCAAGGACGGCTTCGGGAAACTGGCCGAGGAAGGCCCTACCGATGAGCAGTTCACCAGGACGGTGGAGAATTTCAAGAAGAATGTGCCGGAAAAGAGGATCAACAATTCTTATTGGCTGCACAACATTCTCAACTATTTCCGCGAAGGCTATGATTACGACAAGGAGTGGGAGGAAGCTGTGAACAGCCTGACCAAGGAGGCTATCCGCGAGGCGGCAGCCAGACTCTACAACTCCGGCAACTTCGCTGAGATCGTGATGATGCCTGGCGAGACCACCGAAGCCGAGTAGTTCTGCGAATATATTCCCGGGCAATCCGCCCGACATATAATGAAAGAGCCATCCCCGATTTGAGGATGGCTCTATTTTGTCTGTTGTTGTGCTTTCGGTGCTTCGACAGGTTCTGCAACCATAGGCTCGGCGACCGCCGCTAAAGCTCCTTGAGGAAGCGTGCCATGGAGCCGAGGAAGTCGCTTCTATATTCCTGGATAGGGTCGTCGCAATACTTGGAGTCGCGGAAGCCGTAGCCGTGGCCGCCTCCGGGAAAGGCGTGCATCTCGCAAGGCACCCCGTTCTTCACGAGGGCGTTGAAGTAACGGACCTCGTTCTCCGTCGGAACACCGTAGTCATTGGAACTGAATATGATGAATGTCTTCGGAGTGTCAGCGCTGACCTGCTTGTCCAATGAATACCTTTCCTTGAGGGTCTCGTACTTTTTCTTGTCCTCGTTCCAGGTCTCGAAGTTCTTGCCTTTTCTGTTGCACCAGCCTTTCTCTGTTCCGATAAGGTTGTTGAAACTGCCTTCGTGCCAGACTCCCTTTTCCGATGAGATGACAGGATAGACAAGGATTGAGAAATCAGGCCTTGTCACGGCATCGATGTACTGGGTGGAGGCAGTCGCCGCAAGATGTCCGCCAGCCGAGAATCCCATGATGCCGATCTGCTTCACACCCCATTCCGGAGCATAGTGACGGCAGTAGCGGAACACGTTCTGCACATCGTTAAGAGGAACGTTCCAGTGGCCGTACGGCAGACGGTACTTCAGGACGGCGGCGCTGATTCCCTGGCTGTTGAGCCATTCGGCTGCGTATTCTCCCTCATGAACGTAGGCTGTGAACCAATATCCTCCGCCCGGGCAGATGATGACCATCTTTCCGTTAGGATTCTTGGCAAGATAGAGCTCGAACCTCGCGCTGTCCCCTGTGAACATCAGATTCATGTCCTTTGTCAGTTCCTCCGGCCTGGTGCAGCCGTTGGACTCTCCGGGTCCAAGTGTTATTCCCTCGATTCCCTTGTCGACGTTCTGCCCTTCAGGGTACAGGTGGACAACCTTGTCAGGCTTGCGGGTGAACTGTTCCCGAGCGACCTTCGGCAACTCTTTCTTGCCGTTCACGCTTTCCAGCTGCTGACCGAGCCATCTTTCCAAAGCCGCGGAGAACTCCGGCCTGCACGACCCCAGATTGTCCTTGCAGGCTTCAGGGTCAATGCCGATGCCGGGATCGGTGAAACCCCATCCGTGGCCTCCCTTAGGATAAGTGTGAAGTTCTGTCGGAACCTTGTTCCTGACAAGGGCCTGATAGAACTTTACAGAGCTTGCCGCCGGCACGATGTTGTCATAGGTGCTGACCCCGATGAATGTAGGGGGAGTGGTAGGAGTGACATCGTGGTAGGTTGTGTACATTCTTTTCAACCCGTCATATTCATTCAGCCCGTTGTACCATCGGGCGAATGTTTTGTCCTCCCTGCCGGTCCAGGACCCCTCGCTGCCAAGAAGGTTGTCCACGGAGCCTTGGTGGGTGGCTTTCTCGTCCATCAGGATTACGGGGTAGATCAAGGCCGCGAAATCAGGTCTGGTCGTGGAGTCCACGTACATGGTAGCGGCAGTGCTTGCAAGGTGCCCTCCGGCGGAGAATCCCATCACTCCGATCTGCTTGATGCCCCAATCCTGTGAATGGTGCCTGCAGTAGCGGAAAGCGTTCTGCACGTCCTGAAGCGGGACCTGATAATGCCCGTTAGGCATCCTGTATTTCACCACGGCACATGCTATTCCTCTGTCATTCATCCACTTGGCGACATAATCTCCCTCGTTCCAGGTGGAAATTCCCCAATAACCACCGCCCGGACATGTGATGACCATCTGGCCATTAGGTTTTTCAGGAATGAATATGTCGATGCGCGCGCTGTCTGTGATATTCTGTATTCCACCCCATCCGTCAGCCGTTTCCGGCCCTTCAAGGCCGTTTGACACAAGCGGACCCTGTGTCACCGCGACTCCTTCCTCGACTATCCCTTGATTGACATTCTGCCCTTGTGGGTAGAGAAAGACAGTCTTGGTGGGTGAAATCTCAATTCCTGGTCTGCCCTTCACCCTCATCTTTTCCTCAGCTGGCGTAGCCTTCGCCTGGTTGTTGACATAGACGGCCGATCCGTCCAGAACCAGCCTGCTTTTCTGGGTTTTCCTCTGCGCCATTGCATCTGTCCCGGCACAGACAACAGCCGCGACAGCGACCGTCAAAATAATTGATCTTTTCATTTACATGTCTTTTTTGTGTTCAATGCAGTGATCCTGGCTTGGGAGCAGGCTTTCTGGCAAAGCACAAATATAACGAAAAGGAACGGTCAAACGGCCGTCCCTTGAATGAAAACCATCTACTTTTTGATTTTTATTTGATCAAGCAACGGGGTTTTGTCCTGATCGCTTCCGGAAAAGTGTGCGGCCGTTCTTTCTGTGGATTCCCTGAACTCAAGCAAGTCTCCAGGCTGACAGTCCAATGCTTTGCATAGAGCGTCGAGTGTGCTGAACCTGATGCCCTTGGCCTTGCCTGTCTTCAGAATCGACAGGTTCACCGCCGAAAGCCCGATCTTCTCAGCCAGCTCGGCGGAAGTCATCTTCCGCCTGGCCAGCATCACATCGACATTTACTACTATCGGCATGAGGATTATTTTTCAGAGTTTTCTTCCTGAGGCTGTTCCTCAGGCTTGGTCTCCTTGCCCTTAAGATATTCAGGCAGGTTCATTCCGGCCATGTTGAAAAGATCCTGGAGAGGAGGTACCGAACCCATAAGGCCTGAAATGAAGTTCGCGGTCGATGTCTTGCCGTTCTTGCCCTCTCCATTGCCGTCCCAAACGGTAACCTTGTCGATCTTTATGCCCTTGACGGCCTCGACCTGAGTCTTGACCAGCTCAGGCAGCTTGTCGGCGATGAGCATGAGCACGGCCTTCTGAGGGTCTCCGGCGGCTGCCTTGACCATCTCGTTGAAACCATCGGCCTGCTTTGAGAGAATCTCAAGGGTACCGCGGGCCTGGGCGTCCATTTTCGCGAATATCGCGTCGGCCTCTCCCTTCGCCATCCTGCGGACCTTCTCGGCCTCGGCCTCAGCCTCGATGATGAGCTTCTCCTTGTCGATCTGGGCAGGAACGACGATGTTGGCCTGTTGGGTTGCCCTCTCCCTTTCGGCTCGGGCAAGCTCGGCGTCACGCTCGCTCTGGTAGGCTTCCTGGAGAGCCTTCGCGGCCTGTACCTTCTCTGCGGCCACGGCTATGCGCGCGGCCTCGGCCTCTTTCTCACGGCGCTGGGCATCGGAGTTGGCGATGTCTATCTTAGATGTGTTCTCTCCCTGTACAGCAAGCGCGTTGGCCGCGGCGGTCTTGATGCGGGTGTCCCTCAGGGTCTCGGCGATTCTGATGTCCTTGTCCCTGTCGGCCTCGGCCTTGCCGATCTCACCGTAGCGGTTCTGCTCCGCGACGCTCTTCTTGGCGTCGTTGATGGCCTTCGCGGCGGCTTCCTTACCTAGAGCCTCGATGTAGCCGGACTCGTCACGGATGTCGGTCACGTTCACGTTGATGAGCTTGAGACCGATCTTGCGGAGCTCAGCCTCGACGTTCTGGCTGACGGCCACGAGGAATTTGTCGCGGTCGGAGTTGATCTCCTCGATGTCCATCGTGGCGATCACAAGACGAAGCTGTCCGAACAGGATGTCGGTCGCGATGTTCTGGATGTTGTCGATGGAGAGTCCGAGAAGTCTCTCGGCCGCGTTTGTCATGCTGTCCGGCTCGGTGGAGATACCGACTGTGAACCGGCAAGGCACATCGACACGGATGTTCTGCTTGGAAAGCGCGTTCGTCAGGTTGCATTCAATCGAGATCGGCTTTAGGTCAAGGAACGCATAGTCCTGGAACACAGGCCAAATGAATGCCGCTCCTCCGTGGATGCAACGGGCCGAAGAGATCGAACCGCTCTTGTTCTTGCCGGTCTTGCCGTAGATGACCATCACCTTGTCGGAAGGGCAGCGGCGGTAGCGTCTGAGGATCGCCGAAAATGTCACGAATATGACTGCGACGATGATAAGGATCAGAGAAAGTTCCATATTCAAAATCTTTAATGGGTTTATAATATTCCTTTGATATGTTTGGCCAGCCAGGAATGTTTAGAGGCATGATGGCGCGCCCGCTCAGATGATTGTCGGGGTCATTTCCTCCACCAGCAAGGTGTAGTCGTTGATGACCTCGGTGACCTTGATGGCTGTGCCGGTCGGGATAGTCTCCCCGTCAGTGACAGCGTCATATTCCCTTACAGCGTTGTTGATGGAGATCTGGACCTTGCCTTCACCCTTGCGCCCGCCGGGAATCGTGAGATACACCTTTCCCTCGCATCCGACCGCCGACTTGTGCACGTCGATGTTGCCGGTCTGCTGCATTCCGCTCAGCCATTTGAATATCCACATCACGACTGTGACCAGCAGCACGCCCACTATGACAGAGACGATTATAAGCAGCGCGTTGGACTGGATCTTGTCGTGCATCAGCACGGCTGTCCAGCCGAATCCGAGGCAGAAGTTCACCAGATTTCTGAACGTCAGCAGATTCATTGAAGGATCTGTGTCAAAAGTTCCGTCCGACGTGTCCAGATCGAAATCTGTGTCGTGGTCTCCCAATCCCAAGAATGTCAAGACTGTCTGAATGACGAAAATCAGCGATGCCGAGAGTGTGACGGCCCAAAGGATCTGCATAGCCGTGCTGAGTGATGTCCACCAGGTAATCATATCTATTAGTCTTTAGTTTGGCGGCCGGGCTTCTTTCCGCACCGCTTCTTTTGCAAATATATTAAATAATTTATGAAAAACAATAATTATTTATAATAATTGCAGTGAGAAGACAACGCGAATTCTAACAGGTAGAAATGATTCACCGATGCTTCTGTTTGATAAACTGTGAAGGGGACATTCCGTATTCATTCTTGAAACAGTTGCGGAAGTGGCCAATGTCGTTAAAACCGCACGAATATGCTGCCTCGGACACATTATGACCTTCCTCCAGCAACTCGTAGCTCTTTTTTAACCGGATTTTTCTGATGAACTCATTCCCCGACATGCCTGTAAGACCTTTGATTTTCCGGTAAAGAGTCGAATGGCTCATCCCGAGAGCGTCTTGAATGTACGTCATGTCAAGTTCTTCCATTGTTAGATTATCCTCTACTATCCTTGTGAATTTTTGGATGAAGCATTCGTCAAGTTTACTGATTTTAGGGTGCGGTGCATAATTTACGCCGGCAGTGGCGGCATCGTTTCCGGAATGTCCGCCTCTTAGGCCAGCGGAAATGAACGCAGCCAATGATTTCCTTGAATCCAGGATGTTTTGTATGCGGCTTGCCAGTAATTTGGCACTGAATGGTTTTGTTATGTATGAGTCCGCCCCTGCCTCGTAGCCGGTTTCCTTGTCCTGTATGGAATCCTTGGCTGTCAGGAGTATGACAGGAATGTGGCTTGTACGCACATCGTCCTTGACCGACTTGCACAATTCCGTTCCATCCATCAGCGGCATCATGATGTCACTTATGATCACATCGGGAATATGACTCTTGGCAATATTGAGCCCCTCTTCCCCGTTGGTGGCCGTCAGAACCTTGAATTTGGATTGTAATGATGATTCAATGTACTCACGGATGTCATCGTTGTCCTCCACAACCAGCACCACAAGTTGTCTGTCTGAAATTTCTTTGATTTCATTTTCGCCAGCCCCGGAAGCAGGCCTCCTTGCCGGACTTTCCTTGTGTAATGCATTCGGGTAAGTATTGAACATCCGAAGGCGTAGAGTGAATACGGTTCCTTTGCCGATTTCGCTTGTGGCTGAGATCGTACCTTCGTGCAGATTTGACAACGATCGCACCAGGGCAAGGCCGATGCCGGTGCCGGTGCCTGACGCTTGGTGCATTCCCTCGGCTTGGTAGTATCGGTCAAAGATGTGAGGCAACGATTTCTCGTCTATTCCATAACCTGTGTCAGCAACCTCAATTTCCACAAAATCCTCGTTGGAGATCTTGACAGACCTGAGACTTAGTATGATGGAGCCTTCCGGAGTGTATTTTACAGCATTGCTCAACAGATTGTTCAATACCGTGTGCAGTACATCACTGTCAAAATAAATCTCGGGGAGAGTGTTGTCTATGTCAAGATTTATCGAAACTCTTTCATTATGGTTCAGTTCCTTGTACCTCAATCCGATTTCAGCCACGACGGATGCTATTTGTCCTTTTGAGACAGTCAGGCGTCTATTATGTGTCTCGGCTTTACGGAATTCCAGAATCTGATTGATAAGATTCAGCAGTTGCAAAGCACTGGAATGTATTGTCTTTATCTTCTTCCTGTAAGGAATAGGCAGATTGTCATCAGAGTCAAGATCCTCCAGCGGTCCGAGAATGAGAGTCAGCGGAGTGCGCAGCTCGTGAGTGATGTTTGTGTAGAACCGTAGCCTCTCATCATTGAGTCGTTGTTCGTCAATGCTTTTCCTACGTTCCATCTCAAGCGAGCCCTTAAGCATAAGCCTACGCTTGTATATTCCAATGATTATCCAAATAGACAAGGCAATAAGAAGCACATAAAACGCTTTGGCATACCAGGTCAGCCAAACGGGAGGGGTCACTACGATTTTCAGTCTGGCAAGATTCTCATCGTTCCAGTCGTGGTTTCTCTGACGTGCCCTGATCAAGAATGTGTATGTCCCTGACGGCAGGTTGCGCAGGATGGCATCATGCTCTCGTCCGGCAGAAATCCAGTTTTTGTCAATTCCTTCTACCTTGTAAGAATACTCTACCGTATGTCTCAGAGAATAATCAGTCACGGAAAAGGCTATTCTCAAGGAGTTCATGTTGTAGGGGACATTGATTTCTTTCACACCGGAACTTCCTATGGCCACTTTGAGGGAGGTGTCTTTCGGGGCATTGATGTTCAGGCAATCAACAATCTGAACCGGAATACGTCCTCCAGAATCTGAAAATAGCTCGGGCCTGAACTCGCACACTCCGTTTCTTGAACCGAAATAGAGATCCCCGTCAGGAGTCCCGCATGCGGCGCGATCCATAAAACTGCTCATCGGGAGCCCGTCATTATAATCGTAGTTGTCGATTTTAGAGGTGTTTCGATTCAATCTTGAAATGCCATTGTTGGTGCTGAACCATAGATTACCTTCTCCGTCTTCCTGTAATGCGCGGATGTGAGCATCGTCCAGGCCTGATTCATAGCCATAATTCCTGATTTCATCGAGACGATCGGTGTCCGCGATCTGACTCAGTCCATCCTGCCCCGCGACCCACATACATCCTTGTGAATCAAGATAAAGCTGCTTTACGGCATTCGAACTTATCCCTTTAGATTCGTCAAGGTGATGAATCATCTCACCTTCTTTGTTAAAAATGAAAATCCCGCTGCCGTATGTCCCTATCCACAATTTACCTTGCCTGTCGGCAGTGATTCCGTTAGGTATAAGATTATATGTTGCGGTTGAGATCGTCATGTCTTTTTTCAGTTCACCATCGGCATATTCATAAAGCCCGTCCTGCATTCCTAAGTACACTCTGCCGTCCGGCAGAACGGCAAAGCAATTGGCATAATTCTGACTGTCAGGCGCGCTGATCCGTCTGATGCCTCCATTGTTTATTTCCAGAGCGAAAATTCCGTCTTCATAAGAACTGAACAGAATTTCATCACCGATTCTTACTAGGGAGGATATGTATTCCCGTGAACTTTTAAGATGCGTGGACAAATCATAGGTGCGTTTCAATTCTCCATCTTCGAAAACTTGTATTTTGCTTTCTTCACCGGTCCAGACATTGCCTTTCCCATCTGTATGGATAGACCAGACAGGGTGCCCTTTATCACTATTCAAGTTGCTACCGAAGGACGGAAGGAGGTTGAATCTTGGGGGAGAGTGGCTTATAAAATCCAGCCCTTCGGAATAATTGCCGATCCAGATGTTGCCGTATGAATCCTGAAAAACCTTATGGACATTCATAGAGGATATGCCGTATCGGCCACCGGAAGACGGAAGCACTGTGAATTTCAGCCTGTCAGGGTTGGACAGTGAAAGGTCACGGATGTCAAGGATACCCACACCACCCAAGTCACCACCTATCAGCAGGTCTCCTTCATCAGTCTCTGTTATGGAGTAGATGTTGGGCGAAGGAGTTTTCCAAGACGCCGCGTTATGATCCAGGAATGATCTGAACTTTTTTGTGGATGGATTGAACAGTGCCAGACCCCGGCTGGTACCAAGCCAGATGTTTTTGTACCTGTCTATGAAAATTTCTCCGACATCATTGCTCGGGAGGCTTTCTCCATTGCCGGGAATGTGAAGGAAATTCTCAACTTTTCTTGCTTTAAGATCCACAACACTGAAGCCATAGTTGGCGTGTCCTACATACAAGTTTCCATGGCCATCGCAAGCTATGCTTCTGAATGACATCGGCAACAGAGGAAAATCCTTCTGTCTCAGCACGTCAAACTTGTCGCATTTATAGTGCAATATGAAGTTATAGTGGTTGACAATATATATGCCTCCGTCCGCGGCGCGGCAGAAATCGACCACATTGACGCTTCCGAGGCTATCCGGCAATTCCGGTTCTTCCAACCTCAATGTCTCACAATCGAGGACATTAACGCCTCTTTTTGAGCCTATCCAAAGTTTATCTTCTGTTTCATCATAAAACAAAGAATTGATGGAATTACCTTTGAGTCTGGAATTCCGCTCGCTGAATATTTTGAAATTCACTCCGTCAAAACGGTTCAGCCCCGCTTCGGTCCCGATCCAGATAAACCCATGCTTGTCCTGGGCTATGTCCGTCACGAAATTATTTGAGATGCCGTCTCTAAGTCCTATGTGCTCAATTACCGGGAGAGAGTTCACTGATCCCCCTTCCGCAGTAATAAATCTTAGGGTCAAAAACAGTACCGGCAGAACGTTTCTCATGAAATGTGGTGACTTATCGTAGTATGGCAAAGATAATAAAATCAAGGTGATTAATTGAACGATTCATCACTTTATTTGGTCATTTTGTCTTGAAATATTAAATATGCTATGGCGTTCAGGGTTATTGTTATTCGTGAAAAGGCAATCTTGGAAACGAGAATGAAACAATTGTCGTTATAAACGAACTATCGGTCATCATTAGTTTTCTTTTTTTGTCGCTACTTTTGCTACAGAAACAATAACACTTTTAACCAAGTATTTTTCTATGAAATCAAATTGTTTACAAAACAGCAAACTGTATGTTGTGTTGTTGCTGTGTGTCGGTTTCTTCTCCTTGGCAATGGATTCTGCCAGTGCCCAGGTCAAAGCGGACACTATCGAAAGACAGAAGTCAGAAATCACAGTCAAAGGTGATGTGAGCGATGCCGATGGCCCGGTTATCGGGGCGTTCGTGTACGAAAAGGCGAATAAGGCGAACGGGACAATGACGGATGTTGACGGCCGCTTTACTTTGAAAGTCACTGATGGAGCCGTGTTGGTCGTAAGCTGCATCGGCTCGGAAACATTGGAGGTGAAGGCCGTGTCAGGCCAGGAGATGAAACTGCTGCTCAAGCCTGACACTTCCTTACTTGACGAAGTCGTTGTGGTGGGCTTCGGTGTACAGAAAAAAGTGAATATGACAGGTTCGGTAAGCGTGGCTGATCAGGAGGCACTGAAAGACCGGCCTGTGACAAGTGCCGCACAGGCTCTGCAAGGTGTCGTCCCCGGACTCCAGATAACATCAGCGGATGGCAAGCTTGAGACAAACGCTTCAATTAAAATAAGAGGTAACGGCACAATAGGAAGCGGGTCAAGCGGCAGTCCTCTTATTCTCATAGATGGAATGGAAGGAGACATCAACGCTGTCAATCCGCAGGACATCGAAAGCATATCGGTACTGAAAGACGCGGCTTCCGCTTCAATCTATGGTAGCCGCGCTCCGTTCGGTGTCATTCTTGTCACGACAAAGAAAGGATCACAAGGCAAGGCAACGGTCAATTACAACAATTCGTTCCGTTTCAGCAACCTTGTGAACCGCAATCACACTATGGACTCCAGGTCCTTCGCCCTGTTCTTTGATGACGCGTGCGTCAACACACCGGGATGGGGGCCACACTTTTCAAAAGAAACGATCGAGAAGATCGAACAGTATCAGGCCGGAACCCTTCTGAATTCCAAGGGTGTATTCGATCCTCTCTACACGATGGATGACATCTATGGCAACGGCAACTGGCAGGATGTCCCTTATCACGGAGGGGCCTGGGCCAACACAGACTGGTTCAGTGCCATCTACAAAGATTACAGTTTCTCTATGGAGCACAATGTGAGTGTAAGTGGAGGCTCTGACAAGATCAACTACTATTTTTCGGCAAATTATCTTGATAATGACGGAATGCTTGCCTGGGGAGAAGAAGGACTTAAGCGCTATACATTGACCGGCAAGTTCAACGCTGACATAACGGAATGGATGACACTTGGGTTCTCTCATAGGTGGGTCCGCAAGGACTATGTGCGCCCGTCAAGCCTTACTGACGATCTGTACGATGATCTGGGCCGTCAAGGTTGGCCTGTGATTCCTATCTACGACCCGAACGGGAACATCTTTGATTGCCCGTCACCTATAAACGGACTGGAGAATGGAGGTATCGACAGGACTCAGCCAGACAGGAACTATACCCAGATCAGTCTCGTGGCGCGACCGGTGGAAGGATGGGATATTCATGCTGAGTTCAACTATCAGGTGTATTCGGACTCCCGACATTGGGACACTCAAAAACTTTACGGGTACGATGTAAACGGGAATGCCTTCGAGGTTTCAAGCGAGAGTCATGTTCACGAGGAGTACACCAGAGAGAATTTTTACAATCTCAATGTCTATTCCAATTATGAAAGGACTATAGGCAAAAAGAACAACTTCCATTTCATGCTCGGTTTTCAGACAGAGAACATGAAACAGAAGACATTCGGCCTTCAGCGTGACGGCATTCTGGTCTCCGGTCTGCCGGAAGTTGACCTTACCACCGGAATAGGCTCAGATGGGAATCCGGTGACACCGTCAGTCAACGGAGGGCGTTCAGAATGGGATAACGCAGGATTTTTCGGACGCATCAACTATGATTATGACAGCCGTTACATGATAGAGGCCAACTTGCGTTATGACGGAACATCGCGTTTCCGTCAGAACCGACGTTGGATATGGCTTCCGTCTGTGTCCGCGGGATGGAACATAGCAAACGAGAAGTTTTGGGAGGACTTGACGCAAGTGTGCGGCAACCTTAAGCTTCGCGCTTCGTATGGAATACTGGGCAACCAGAACATTGACAACTGGTACCAGACCTACCGCACCCTTTCCATCAAGCCAAATAACGGAGAGTGGCTTCAGAACGGAGCGAAACCGACAACAGTCGGGTTTCCGGCCCTTATAAGCCAGTTGCTGACGTGGGAGAAAATCTACAATTACAACCTTGGCCTTGATTGGGGCTTGTTCAACGGCCGGTTGACCGGAAGTTTTGAGTATTATATTCGAGACACGAAGAATATGGTGGGTCCTTCCGCCGAGTTGCCGAACATCCTTGGAACCGATGTGCCGAAAACAAATAACTGTGACCTCCGCACACATGGCTGGGACTTTGAGATTTCGTGGAAAGACTATCTTTCCTGCGGCCTGTCCTACGGAGCGCGTTTTGTCCTCTCGGACTCGCGCACGAAGATCACCAGATATGCGAACAACCCTACAAACTCCATTGACTCCTATATCCAGGGACGCTATATTGACGAAATCTGGGGATATGAGACTTTGGGAATAGCGAAAACGGATGAGGAATTTATGGATTACCTCGACATGCTTGATGCTGATTATACCGCTTATCACGGATCCGCTCCCGCAGAGGCCAGAATGGGAATGCAGTCTTTGGGCAAGGATTTCGCGGCGGGTGACGTTATGTATAAGGATCTGAACGGTGATGGCGTCATCAACGGAGGCGACGGGACATTGAACAATCTCGGGGACAAGAAACTCCTCGGCAGCAAACAGCCTCGTTATATGTTCTCGCTGGATCTCAACGCGGCGTACAAGGGTTTTGACCTTCGGGTTTTCTTCCAAGGGTTAGGAAAAAGAGATTATTTCCAAAATCATAACTATTTCTGGGGTGCGGACAATGATATGTGGTGGATGCAGGCGCTTACACCTCATGAGGATTATTTCCGTAACGAGAATTCGTGGTCTGTAAAGGAAGGATATGCCGAGACCAATTATGATTCATATTATCCACGTCCTGTGGTCTCCGGAGGAAGCAAGAACCGCCAGGTACAGAGCAGGTATCTTCAGGATGCCTCCTACATACGCCTGAAGAACCTTCAGATAGGTTACACCCTTCCGGACAGAGTCACCGAAAAGGCAGGGTTCAAGAATGTGCGCGTGTACTTCTCCGGGGAGAATCTTTGGACAGGATCCCGTCTCTCGAAACTCTTTGATCCTGAAACCATCGGTTCGGGAAAAGGTGGCTCGGCGTATCCTCTGTCACGAACCTACTCGTTTGGCATAAGTGTAACACTTTAAAACATAAAACAATGAAAACCAACATACATCATTATCTTCTTGCTGGCCTTATCTTATCAGGCTTCGCCCTTGTCTCTTGTAATGACTATCTTGACAAGGAACCATTGTCTGCTATCGCTCCGGAGCAATATTTCAACAATGAAAGCGATCTTCAGGCTTATTGCAACGGCCGCTATACCGAAGTTCTGCCGAGCCATCAGAACTGGAGTTACGGAATCTATAGCGACAACGCCACAGATATAATGTCGGACATCTATCCTGACGCCAAGTACCAGAACGGAGACTGGAAGACAGATCTCAAGAACGACAACTACAAGTGGGAGAACATAACAACAATCAATTTTTTCTTCGACAACGTGCTTCCGAAATATGAGGCCGGCGGAATCAGTGGCAATCCGGCGAATGTGGCGCACTACATAGGTGAGATGTATTTCTTCCGGGCTTTTGAATACTTCAAGCGTATGAAGCTCTTCGGAGACCTTCCGATCGTCACATCTTGCCTTCCTGATGAGACCGAGGCTTTGACAGACGCCAGCAAACGTGCCCCGCGCAATGAGGTCGCGCGTTTTATCCTTGAAGATCTTGACAAGGCGTACGAACTTCTCAAGCAGTCAAAGATGGCGACAACCCGCGTCAACGCGAACACTGCCATGCTGCTGAAGAGCCGTGTCGCCCTTTATGAAGGCACGTTCGAGAAGAATTTCGCCGGAACGGCGTTTGTTCCCGGAACCTCAGAATGGCCTGGAAAATCAAAGGATTACAATTCCGGTTTCGCTTTCAAGTCCGGTTCTCCGGAGGCGGAGGTGAGATTCTTCCTCGAAGAGGCTGTGAAGGCTGCGGAGATTGTCGCGGAGGAGGCAAAAGGTTCCTTGATGGCCAACACCGGAATCGTGCCGCAGGAAGAAGGCGGATCGCTTGCGGATTATGAGTCGGAGAATCCTTGGCTTGCGATGTTCGGGTGTTCGGATTTGAGCAAGTACCCGGAGGTTCTTCTGTGGCGCCAGTACTCCAAGGCCTTAGGCATAAACCATAATGTCGTGGTCCAAGCTCAGAAAGGCAATCAGGGCATCGGCTCCACCCGTGGACTTGTCGATGGCTTCACAATGGCCAATGGTCTTCCTATTTACGCCTCCGGTTCGGGTTACCATGGGGACAACACCATACATGACGTCCGTCTTGGCCGTGATCCGCGCCTTGTTGTCCTCCTCAAGGAACCCGGACAGAAGAACGTGCTTATCGCAAGCAGCGATGGCACCCACGCCAATCCTGTAGAGGGAATACCTGCGTTTTGGGAGACAAGCAATGAGCAGAAGTATTCCACAGGCTACGCCCTCCGTAAAGGCAATACTCCGGATGCCGCGGAATGCGGCAATGGGCTGTGTTCGACCGCGTGTCCCGTTTTCCGAAGTGTAGAGGCCCTTTTGAATTACATTGAGGCTTACTATGAGTTGAACGGGACGCTTGGCGGAAAATGCGATGAGTATTGGCGTGCTGTCCGTGGACGTCATACAGGTCTTGAGCGGGACTACAATGTCACTATTGACGCGACGGTTATGGACGAGGAGGCCAAAGGAGATTGGGGAGCCTACACGGCAGGTAAGATCATAGACCGTGTGCGCTACAACATCCGACGTGAGCGCAGGAACGAGCTGATGGCCGAGGGCTATCGCTGGGACGACCTCGTGCGTTGGCGCGCTCTTGACCAACTTATCACCGAGCCACGCCACATAGAAGGATGCCATCTTTGGAATGCCGGAGATGAGATGATTGAATATTTCGCCAGATTCGGGTCAGGTGATTATGCCGATCCGGCAAAGCTGAAGGCAAAGATCGGGAGTGTCGTGTCCAAAGCAAGCGAGAGTGAATATGTCCGTCCACATCGCGGCAACAACTCCACTCAGGTGGCCAACGGCCTGACTTGGCACATGGCCCACTATCTTCAGCCAATGCCTATCAAGCAGATGATGCTTACGGCACCGGACGGTGCCACAGTGTCGGACTCTCCGCTTTATCAGAACCCTTATTGGCCTTCGCAGCCAAGCCAACCGGCTGAAAAGTGATCGTGCTATGAGGAGAATAGTTGCGACTGTCAGCCTGTTGATCTGTCTGTCAGCGGCTGCACAACAGAAAATAGTGTTCAACGTTAATCCTGGACTGCGATATCAACAGATAGACTGTTTCGGGGCTTCTGATGCGTGGAGCATGCGTTTTATTGGTGAGATGCCGGAGCCTGTGCGGGATGATGTCGCCAGATTGTTGTTTAGTCCGGAATTTGACGACAATGGAACCCCTGAAGGTATCGGCCTCAGTATCTGGCGTTTCAATATTGGGGCTGGAAGTGTGGAACAAGGAGACGACAGTCAGATAAACCACGGAACAAGGACGGAATGCTTCCTTAACGCTGACGGAACCTACGATTGGGATAAGCAGCTGGGGCAAAGGAACTTCCTTAAACTGGCAAAGCGGTATGGAGTGCCATATTTGTTGGGTTTTCTGAATTCACCGCCTGTGCATTTCACAAAAAACGGCCTTGCCACCAACACAGGACGCGATGGGACATTCAATCTCAAGGACGATTATTATGATGATTTCGCCAAATTTATGGCCGATGTGGTTGAAGGGCTGAAAACGCACGATGATGTGACTCTTGATTACATCTCACCCGTGAATGAGCCTGATGGCGGTTGGAACTGGCAAGGTCCAAAGCAGGAAGGATCTCCGGCGACGAAATATGAGATAGCCAGACTCGCGCGCATCCTCGACAGCGAACTGCGGTCACGAGGGTCTGACACCAAGATAATAGTCCCGGAATCTTGTGATTACAGGTGTATGATGTCAATTCACGGGACTGGGCCTGGGCGAGGGTACGAAATCCAGTCGTTCTTTTCTTCCGACAGTACCGACACTTATCTTGGCAATCTTGGCAATGTGCCAAGACTGATGGCGGGACACAGTTATTGGACAAACACTCCGGTCGATTTTATGAAGGAGTGCCGCAAGGCTCTTCGGGACTCTCTGCGGAAATATGATGTCGGCTTTTGGCAAAGCGAAGTCTGCATAATGGGTAATGATGAAGAGATAGGAGGTGGAGGAGGTTACGACCGCACTATGAAGACGGCTCTGTATGTCGCCAGAATGGTGCACCACGACCTCGTCTTTGCTGATGCGAGGAGCTGGCAGTGGTGGAGAGCGGTCGGAGGAGACTACAAGGATGGATTGCTTTTCCAGCACCGAAGCCCCGGAGCGGTTTGTGACACAATAGTGGACTCAAAACTTTTATGGTCTTTCGGCAATTACAGCAGGTTCATCCGGCCGGGGGCGGAACGACTGTGCGTGACACGCGGTGAGTCCAAGGATCCGGACAGCGCCACAGACCCCTGGGGATTGATGTGCTCCGCTTTCCGCAACAAGGACGGACGCGATGTGATTGTCGTGATTAATTATGGCGACAGTGACGAGATTATTACTGTCAGTGGAGTGAAATCCGGTTCATGGAGCCAATACCGTACTTCTGATGTGGCGGAAGAGTCACTCGCTTTTGTGGGGAAGCACAAGCATTTAAAGTCCATAACGATCCCCAAACGATCAATAACTACTTTCGTTAGCCGATAGTACAATATAGAAAAAATGAAACTCATAAAATATCTAAAGATTACCGTGCTTCTCCTGATGTTTACACACACGTCGGGAATCCATGCCAAGGACATAGTGAACGGGGAGGTATGGCTGGACACCTCCGGCAATCCGATCAACGCCCACGGGGGAGGCATAATGTACCACAATGGCAGATACTATTGGTACGGTGAGTATAAGAAAGACAAGACTGTCCTTCCGGAAGGCGCCGGATGGGAAAGTTGCCGCACGGATGTCGGGGGAGTATCTTGCTACTCGTCCACAGATCTGGTAAACTGGAAGTTTGAGAGGATAGTGCTTCCGGCGGTGGCGGATGACCCGTCACACGACCTCCATCCATCCAAGGTGCTTGAGCGTCCCAAGGTCGTCTATAACTCCAAGACCGGAAAGTTTGTGATGTGGGCCCACGTTGAAAGCGCTGACTACGGAAAGGCCACGGCGGGAGTCGCTGTGAGCGACTCTCCGACCGGACTGTTCACCTATCTTGGGTCTTTCCGCCCGAACAACGCCATGAGCCGTGACCAGACAATCTTTGTCGATGATGACGGCAAGGCTTACCAATTCGCTGCTTCTGAGAATAACGCGACCCTTTACATCAATGAGTTGACGGAGGATTACTTGCGTCCTACCGGGCGTTTCACGCGTAATTTTGTAGGGCAAAGCCGCGAGGCTCCCGCTGTCTTCAAGAAGGACGGGAAGTACTATATGATTACGTCCGGTTGCACCGGCTGGGATCCTAACACTGCCGAACTTGCCGTCGCTGACTCTATTATGGGGGTCTGGACTGTGGCGGGCAATCCGTGCGCAGGAAAGGATGCCGATAAGACTTTCTATGCGCAAAGCACTTATGTGCAGCAAGTCTACGGCAGGAAAAATCTGTACGTCGCGATGTTCGACAGATGGAACAAGTATAATCTGGAGGATTCACGTTATGTATGGCTGCCGGTCTTGTTTGGCAATGGCAGCGTGACTATCCCGTGGCGTGAGAAGTGGAGTCCTGACGAATTTGCCGGGCGGGAGAGATTCGAGGCGGGAGACTCCACTTTCCTGCTCAATGGCAGGCCATTCATCGTTAAGGCGGCGGAGCTTCACTATCCGCGCATTCCAAAGGAGTATTGGGATCATCGCGTCAAGATGTGCAAGGCTTTGGGAATGAACACTGTCTGCCTGTATGTATTTTGGAATTCCCACGAAACGGAAGAGGGACGGTTCGATTTTTCGGGTCAGAATGACCTCCGGGGGTTTGTCAGGCTCTGCGAGGCGAACGATATGAAGGTCATTCTCCGCCCCGGTCCGTATGTCTGCGCCGAGTGGGAGATGGGAGGACTACCGTGGTGGCTGCTTAAGAAGAAGGACATCCGTCTGAGGGAGAATGATCCATATTTCCTTGAGAGAGTCGATGTTTTCCAGAAAAAAATAGCGGAGCAGGTCGGAGATCTCACGATCGACAAAGGCGGCCCGATCATAATGGTTCAGGTTGAGAATGAATATGGCTCTTACGGCACAGACAAGCAGTACGTTTCCGCGATACGTGACATCATCCGCAAGCATTTCGGCAGCGACATCACGCTTTTCCAGTGCGACTGGTCATCCAATTTTCTGAACAACGGCCTTCATGATTTGGTATGGACCATCAATTTCGGCACGGGGGCGGACATCGACCAGCAGTTTGCTCCGTTGAGGAAGGCGCGCCCGAATTCTCCTCTGATGTGTTCTGAGTTTTGGAGCGGATGGTTTGACAAATGGGGAGCCGGCCATGAGGTGCGGCCAGCGAAGGATATGATTGCCGGGATTGACGAAATGCTGTCAAAAGGCATATCCTTTTCACTGTATATGACGCACGGAGGCACGAACTGGGGGCATTGGGCGGGAGCGAATTCCCCTGGGTTCGCTCCTGACGTCACCTCCTACGACTATGACGCTCCGATAAGCGAGTCTGGTCAGACGACAGAAAAGTATTGGGCGCTGAGGAAAACCTTGGCCAAGTATCAAGACGGTGAGAGGCAGGCTCCTGTCCCGCCGGCTATTAAAACGATGGAAGTCAAGAGGTTCGATTTTATGGAGGTCGCACCTCTGCGTGAGAACCTCCCGTTGCCCAAATCGGATGCCGACATCAAGACTATGGAGGAATATGACCAAGGCTTTGGGTCGGTCTTGTATCGGACGACCCTTCCGGAATTGGATGTGCCGACATTGCTTACTGTGAGCGAGGCCCACGATTTCGCTCAGATATTCATTGACGGTGAGTATGTCGGCAAACTCGACCGCCGCAACGGTGAGCGGGAGTTGATGATCCCGCCTTGTAGGAAGGATGCCTGTCTCGAGATCCTCGTCGAGGCTATGGGGCGCATCAATTTCGGACGTGCGATCAAGGATTACAAGGGAATCACTGACAAGGTGACGCTGACTGCTGAGGTTGAAGGTCACAAATGGGAGAGTGTCCTCCGGAATTGGCAAGTCTATAACATAGCGGATGAGTACCATACTTACGCATCGATGAGATACCGTCCGATATCAGAAAAGGACAGATCCGGAGACAGGATGGTCAGGGGGGCGTATCGTGCCACATTCGACATCAAAGGAAAACCATCTGACACCTTTCTCAATTTCGAGACATGGGGTAAGGGACTTGTATATGTCAACGGCCACCCTCTTGGCCGCATCTGGGAAATAGGTCCGCAACAGACCCTCTATATGCCTGGATGCTGGTTGAGGAAAGGAGCCAATGAGATTATCGTGTTTGACATGCTCGGTCCTCGCGAGGCGTCTTCCGAAGGATTGCCGGAACCGAAACTGGACCAGCTTCTTGTAAAGAAACGTAAGACTCATCGTGAGGAGGGGCAGATCCTTGACCTTAGCGACGAGATTCCTGCATATTCAGGAACATTCCGCCCTGACGGTGGATGGCAAGAGGTGAGGTTCGGTGCCACGGTTAGGGGGCGGTACGTCTGTGTCGAAGCCCTGAACTCCATAAACGGGAGTGAAACCGCCGCCATTGCTGAGATGCATTTGCTGGACAGCAAGGGTGAGCGCCTGCCTCGTGAGCCTTGGACAGTCCTATATGCTGACAGCGAGGATTTGGATGGAGGAAATCATTCCGCAGACAAGTCTTTTGATCTTCAGGAGTCAACATATTGGCAGACTGTTCCCGGAGTGGCTTTTCCTCACTCCATTGTCATAGACCTCGGTGCGTCACAAGACATTTCTGGATTCCAGTATCTTCCCCGTATGGAGGAAGGTATTCCCGGGGCCGTCAGTGATTTCAGAATCTACGTAAAGGACCGTCCATTCATATTTTAGACTTATCCAATCCAGTACAAAAATTTAATAGGGTGGCTAAAAGACTTTAGCCACCCTTTCTATTCTATATTCGCGGAACACTACTTGCCGGCGAGGCGGGCGTAGTTGCCGTAACGGATTTTCGCGAATTCCTCGGTGAGACTCAGGAGTTCCTGGGCCCTGTCAGGGAACAGTTTGTAGAGTGAGGCGAAACGTACCTCTCCCTTGAGGAAGTCCTGGAACTTGGTCCAATCCGGCTCCTTGGAGTCGAGAGAGAACGGATTCTTGCCCTCAGACTCGAGGGTAGGGTTGTACCTGTAGAGGTGCCAGTAGCCACACTCGACGGCCAGCTTCTCCTCTTTCTGGCTCAGACCCATGCCGGCCTTCAGACCGTGGTTGATGCACGGAGCGTAGGCGATGATGAGGGACGGGCCATCGTAGGCCTCGGCTTCCTTGATGGCGTTCAGGTACTGCGCCGGGCTTGCACCCATGGCGACCTGTGCGACATAGACGTAGCCGTAGCTGATGGCCATCATGCCGAGGTCCTTCTTGCGGATCTTCTTTCCTGAGGCCGCGAACTTGGCGATCGCGCCCGCAGGTGTAGCCTTTGAGCTCTGTCCGCCGGTGTTGGAGTAAACCTCGGTGTCGAGAACGAGCACGTTCACGTTCTTGCCTGACGCGAGCACGTGGTCGAGTCCACCGTAGCCGATGTCGTAGGCCCAACCGTCACCACCGAAGATCCACTGGCTGCGGGCAGGGATGAAGTGCTTGTAGTCAAGGAGTCTCTTGCAGTGAGGGCAGTCGGTGTTCTCCATCAGCGGAACGACCTTGTCGGCGACCTCGCGTGTGATCTCACCGTTCTCCTTGTTCTCAAGCCACTGCCTGAACAGAGCCTTTACTTCCTCAGGGCACTTGTCGCAGTCAAGGGCGGCGGTCATTATGTTGGCCACAGTCTCGCGTGCGCGGTCGGAACCGATCTTCATTCCGAGGCCGAACTCGGCGTTGTCCTCGAAGAGGGAGTTCTGCCAAGCCGGGCCGTGACCCTGGGCGTTGGTGCAGTATGGAGACGCAGGGAATGACGCGCCGTAGATTGAAGAGCAGCCTGTCGCGTTGGCGATCATCATCCTGTCACCGAAGAGCTGGGTGATGTTCTTGATGTACGGGGTCTCGCCGCAACCTGCGCAGGCGCCGCTGAACTCGAACAGAGGCTGGGCGAACTGGGCGTTCTTGACATTGGCGGTCTTGTTGACAACCTTGTCCTTGTAGCCGACCTTGGAGGCGAGCCAGTTGAAGTTGTCCTGCTCGGCCTGCTGGTCGAGGGCGGAAACCATTGTGAGGGCCTTTTCCTTCGCAGGGCAGACATCCACGCAGTTGCCGCAACCGGTACAGTCATCCACGGAGACTGAAATCGCGAATGAATATTCCTTCAGAACAGCCTTTCCTTGCGCTTTCTTGAGTCCGGCTGGAGCCTTCTCGGCCTCTTCGGCTGTGAGGAGGAACGGACGGATGGCTGCGTGAGGGCAGACAAACGCGCAGGAGTTGCACTGAATACACTTCTCTGGATCCCAGCTTGGAACCGTGACGGCGACGCCGCGCTTCTCGTAGGCTGATGTGCCGGCCGGCATGGTGCCGTCAGCGTAAGGCAGGAACGCGCTTACAGGGAGCGAGTCTCCGTTCTGGGAGTTCACAACATCGGCGATGTCCTTGACGAACGCAGGGGCGAGACGATCCTTGTCAGGGGTCTCGAATTTGGCTGAGATTTTCGCCCACTCGGCGGGAACCGTGACTTCGGTATATTCACCACCTCTGTCGACGGCGGCGTAGTTCATGTTCACGACATTCTCACCCTTCTTGCCGTAGCTCTTGACGATGGCGTCCTTCATGTACTTGACGGCGTCCTCGTAAGGGATGATGCCGGTGATCTTGAAGAAAGCGGACTGGAGGATCGTGTTGGTCCTGTTGCCGAGCCCGATCTCCGCGGCGATCTTGGTGGCGTTGATGATGTAGAGCTTGATCTTCTTCTTGCCGATGACAGCCTTCACGTTGTCAGGGATCCTCTTGACGGTCTCTTCCTCGTCCCAGAGAGAGTTGAGGAGGAGGGTTCCGTTCTCCTTGATGCCCTTGAGAACATCGTACTTGCTCAGGTATGAAGGAACGTGGCAGGCCACGAAGTCTGGCGTGCTGACAAGATACGGAGCCTTGATCGGGCTGTCCCCGAAGCGGAGGTGGGAGCAGGTGTAGCCGCCTGATTTCTTCGAGTCATAGTCGAAGTAGGCCTGGCAGTACTTGTGAGTGTGGTTTCCGATGATCTTGATGGTGTTCTTGTTGGCGCCGACGGTGCCGTCAGATCCAAGTCCGTAGAACTTGCACTCGGTGGTGCCTGGCTTCACGATCGAGACCTCGCTCTTGATAGGAAGGGACTTGAAGGTGACATCATCAACGATTCCGATGGTGAAGTCGTTCTTCGGCTCGCTGAGCTCAAGGTTGTCGAAGACAGCTACGATCTGGGCTGGAGTGGTGTCCTTTGATGAGAGTCCATAGCGTCCGCCGATGATCAGCGGAGAGTTATGCTGGCCCTGGAACAGAGCCTTCACATCGAGGTACAGAGGCTCTCCGAGGGCTCCCGGCTCCTTTGTCCTGTCAAGGACAGCGATCCTCTTGACGGTCTTGGGAAGAACCTTGAGGAAATATTTCTCGGCGAAAGGCCTGTAGAGGTGAACGGTGACCAGACCGTACTTCCTGCCCTTCTTTGCGAGGTAGTCGATGGTCTCCTTGATGGTCTCGGTCACTGAGCCCATGGCGACGATGATGTTCTCGGCGTCGGCCGCTCCGTAATAGGTGAACGGACGGTACTCGCGTCCTGTCAGCTCGCTGATCTCACCCATGTAGCGGGCCACGATGTCCGGAACGGCGTTGTAGAAGTTGTTCCTGGACTCTACAGCCTGGAAGTAAACGTCCCCGTTCTGGGCTGTTCCTCTGGTCACAGGAGCGTCAGGGTTGAGGGCTCTGTCGCGGAACGCCTTCAGGGACTTGTCGCTGACCATCTTCTTGAGCTCCTCCTCATCAAGAGCCTCGATCTTCTGGATCTCGTGCGATGTGCGGAATCCGTCGAAGAAGTGGAGGAAAGGAATGCTTGACTTGATCGCAGAGAGGTGAGCCACGGCGGCCAGATCCTGAGCCTCCTGAACTGATCCGGAGGCGAGGAGCGCGAAGCCTGTCTGGCGGCATGCCATCACGTCCTGATGGTCTCCGAAGATGGAGAGGGCGTGCGAGGCGAGCGCGCGGGCGGAGACATGGAAGACTGCCGGAAGCATTTCTCCGGCGATCTTGTACATGTTGGGGATCATCAGGAGAAGTCCCTGGGAGGCGGTGTAGGTGGTGGTGAGGACACCGGCCTGGAGGGAGCCGTGCACTGCTCCGGAGGCGCCGGCCTCACTTTCCAACTCTGTGACGCTCACTGTCTCGCCCCAGAGGTTCTTTTTTCCGTGGGCAGCCCATTCGTCAATGTTCTCTGCCATCGGAGAGGATGGTGTGATAGGGTAGATGCAGGCGTTCTCGCTGAAAAGATAAGCGATGTTCGCCACGGCAGTGTTACCGTCACAAGTGATGAATTTCTTTTCTTTAGCCATATCGTTAACGTTATGTTAATATGTTTTTTAAATAGTTGTCAATCCTTCGATTGAGATTCCCTCTCTCCCGGCGGAAATCCTCTTGACGAGTCCCTGCAGGACTGTGCCCGGACCGATCTCCATAAAGTAGCCGGCACCGTCCGCGAGCATATTCAGTATAGTCTGGGTCCACCTGACAGGAGAGGTGAGCTGGGCGAGAAGATTCCTCTTGATGGTCTCCGGATCTGTTACAGGCAAGGCCGTGACATTCTGGTAGACAGGGCATATCGGGGTCGCGATCTTTGTCTCCTCGATGGCCTTGCCGAGTTCGACCCGGGCCGGCTCCATGAGAGGGGAGTGGAAGGCTCCGCCGACGGCGAGAGGAAGCGCCCTCTTCGCGCCCTCGGCCTTGGCTTTTTCACAGGCCTGCGCGACCGCGGCCTTCTCTCCGGAGATAACGACCTGACCTACGCAGTTGTAGTTGGCAGGGATCACGAGGCCTTCACAAGCAGCGCAGATCTCCTCGACTTTCTCGTCCGGAAGCCCGACGATGGCGGCCATTGTCCCGGGCACCTTCTCGCAGCAGAGCTGCATCTGGGTGGCACGGATGTGGACAAGACGAAGGGCATCCTCGAAACTGATGGCTTCCGCGGCTGCGAGTGCGGAAAATTCACCAAGAGAATGCCCTGCTACCATGTCAGGTCTGAATCCTTCATAGCACTTCGCCAGAACGACGGAGTGCAGGAATATTGCCGGCTGTGTGACGCTTGTGGCTTTGAGGTCCTCCGGCGTGCCCTCAAACATTATGTCAGTGATTCTGAATCCGAGTATGTCATTCGCCTTCTCGAGCAATTCCTTGCCTTTGGCGTTTCCGTCGTACAGCGCTTTGGCCATACCCGGGAACTGGGAACCCTGACCGGGAAATACGTATGCTTTTTTCATAATACGCAAAAATAAGATTTATTATTGGATTATCCGAATATTAAAGGTTCTTTTATGAGCCTTGGAATTACATTTTTCAACACAAAAATATCTTTTAGCGAAAGATTCGCCAAAAATTCTTGTTTTGCCATTTATTTGTTATTTTTGCAATCTGATTGCGCGAAACCGCAAGAATGATGCCCCTGTAGTCTAATGGATAGAATTTCGGATTCCGGTTCCGACGATTTGGGTTCGATTCCCAACGGGGGTACAAGTGAAAGATTATTTCTCGTATCTTGTTGGGTATGAATTAATTATTCGTATCGTGAAAAGAATCCCAATCTTTCTCGCAGTTGCGGTTTTTGTTTGTGTCCCGGTGGTGTCGGCCCAGACACCGGAGTCCCGTAAATAATGCTTGGCCACGGCAGGGTCACTGCTGTGGATGTGGCTCTCGTGGTCGGCGGAGTGTTCGCCACGGCTTTCACCGCAGGGTACGCGCTTTTAGACAACTTCAGGTCTTACGGGTCTGTCAATCTTGAATATTACAGAGTCATCAACAAGACTTTTTCCGTGGCTTTGTCGAACTTGGCGGCGGAATGCAAGGCTCGGCTCTCGCGGGAGTGAGCGTGCCGTTCTGACCCTGAAGCCTAAAGAACAAAAAGACCGCCATCACGGAACATCATTGTGATGGCGGCCTTTTCGTCAACTAATGGACTCTCATATTCAAAGATTGTCAAATGTGAAACTTTCCCACGGGAGTTGGGCGTCCTTGCCTCTGTCAAGCACATCGGCGACGTGGCACAGCATAGGGAATCTGGCCAGATCAACCTCGCCTTTCCCGGCGCGCTTGGAAATGGCCGCGAAGACGCGGCGTGACACCACGAGGCTTTCGAGTGTGACCCCTGAAAGAATGTTCAGAGCCTCCTCGTAGGTCTTTCCTTCACCAAGCAGGATGCCGATCTTTCTGGTCCTTCCTCCATAGACTGTCACATAGAGGTCTCCGATTCCGATGTTCTCGCAGTCGCGGCTCGCTCCTTGGAGCTCAAGCAGATAGCGCATTTCCTTCACGGCCTGGTAGAAGGCTCCGGCCTGGCTGTTGTAGTGAAGCCCGTCGTTCATGGTCCTGTTCACCAGTCCGATTGTCATCGCCACGGCAAGAGCGTAGCCGTTCTTGAGTGCCACGGCACTCTCCAACCCCTCCACGTCATTGGTGAGCGAAATGTGATAGTAGCCGGTGGACATCGCGGCTTTCATCATTCTGAGCGTTTCCGGCTGCCTGCCGCAGAACGCCACCTCGGTCTGGTCGTGGGCCACGAGCTCATAGCTGGTGCAAGGGCCTCCGATGGCGCAGATCTGCCTGTCGATTCCCTTTTCCGCAAGGCTGCGTTTCCAGTACTCCGGGTATGAGATCAGTGTCCCATCCTCAAGGTTGATCAGACCCTTGGTGACCGACAGCACCGGAACCGAAGGATCAAGTTCCGCAAGGACGTTCTCAAGGAACCAGTCAACTCCGAATGAGCTGACCCCTCCGATGATGAAGTCGCAGCCTTTCACGGCCTCTTTCCATTCCTCGAATTGGAAATATTCAACGCCTTCCGGGAACGGCACATTGAATTTAGGATGTTTGCCTGTTGATTTGCAGGCATCGATGATGTCCTTGTCCAAAGGAGTTCCGACAAGCCTTACAGTGTTCCCGTTCTCTCTGGCCGGGAAAGCGAGGGCGGAGCCCATCATCCCGGCTCCGATGATTGTGATTGTTCTTGCCATTATCTGAATAACTACTGTTTGCACCAGCGGTCCAGCCAATCGAAGTAGCTGCGGTGCCAGAAGAGGGCGTTCTGCGGCTGGAGGATCCAGTGGTTCTCCTCCGGGAACACGATCAGTTTGGACGGGACTCCCATCATCTGGGCGGCGTTGAACGCTGCCATGCCCTGGTCGTAAGGGATGCGGTAGTCCATCATGCCGTGGATGCAGAGGATAGGAGTGTGCCACTTTGTGACATTCAGATCCGGAGAATTGGAATAGTGGCGTTTGGCCTTGGCGGCGGAGCTCCACGGGGAACCGGCCTGCTGGATGCCGCCGAAAGTCTTGCCGTCGCCGCGCGGACCCGTCTCGCCGGCGGTGTAGGAATATTCAGAAAGCCCGCCGTTGTCGAAGTTCGGGAACCACATCTCCTCGGTCTCGTAGTACATATACTTTTCATCGAATATCCCGGCGTGGGCGATGAAGCAGTCATAGACGTCGCCGTGGATTCCGGCCATGTAGTAGACGCTGAATCCTCCGTATGAGGCTCCGCAGCCCGCGAGTTTGCCCACATAAGGCTCAGCCTTGAGTTCCTTGGCGGCGCTCAGGTAGTCCTGCATGTTCTGTCCGATGTAGTCGCCGCTGATCTGCTCGCACCATTCCTGTCCGAAGGCTGTCGTGCCTCTGCGGTTGGGAAGGATCACGATGTAGCCCTGGTTGGCCATCAGGCGGTAGTTCCAGCGGTAGCTCCAACCCTGGCTCAGAGTGCCCTGAGGACCGCCGAGGAATATCTCGATGGCGGGATAGACCTTGGTCGAGTCGAACCGAGGAGGGTAGAGGACCCAGGTCAGCATCTTCTTTCCGTCCGTGGTCTTGATCCAGCGCTCTCGCGTCTCGTAGGCTGTCAACTGGCCGATGATGCCTCCGTTCTCGTCGGTGATCCTGCGGAACGTCCCGTCCGTCTCGTCCACGGCCACAAGTTCGGTCGGAAATTCCATCGAGCAGTAGCTGGCGAGCAGGGTGCTGTCAACGACGGCGAACGGAGAGTTGAAATCGTACCAGGCGTCGTCTGGGGTGATTCTCTTGATTCCGGCATCGGCCACGGTCACGTTGCAGATCGCCTGAAGCCCTTCGATCAGGGAGTTGAAGTAGATGCTCTTGGAGTCATCGGCCCAGACAATGCCGCTGGCGTTGTACTTGAAATCAGCGGTGAGGTTGCGGATTCCATTTATCTGAGGAACGGCGGACTGCCCTTCCGGGGAAGCCTCCGCGTCGGCGATGTCGGCCACCATGAGGCGGGCCTTGTCGGCCTCGTAGCCATTGCGTTCCATGCTGAGCCATGCGATCTGCTTCCCGTCGGGACTCCAGGCCGGGTCGGTGTCGTAGCCGCCGGCCATCGGGATCCGGGTGGTCTCTCCTGCAAGGATGCTGTAGATGTAGATCTCCGTGTCCGTCGAGAAGGCATATTCACGACCCGTCTCAACCTTTTTGCATGAATATGCCACATAGCGTCCGTCCGGGCTCCAGCAAAGCTGCTCGATGCCGCTCAGCGGCTCCAGCGGCAGCTCGTACTTGCCGGCTCCCTCCGCGAGTATATTCATTGAATTGTCCTCTGTGATTTCTCCGCCGAGCGGCGCCACATAGGTCTGAGGCCTTTCTGTCGTCCAGTGGTCCCAGTGACGGTACATAAGGTCTTCCGTGACGTAGGCCTGTGCCTTGTCCAGATTCTTGTCGAAGTCCTTCGGGGTCTTCACGGCTCCGGGAACCGTGCTGGTGTAGAGCACCTGCGACTGGTCGGGACTAAGGGTGAACTCTCCGATCCCGGCTTCCACCTTGCTGAGCTGCTTTTTTGCTGACAGGGAAGCCTTGCCGTCCGCGATGGTGATTGCGGCATTGTAAAGCTGGCCGCCCTGAAGGTAGTAGATGGATTTCCCGTCCAGGCTCCAGCGCGCGTTGCTTATGCTTTTCCCTTCCGACGTAAGCTGGATCTTCTCGCCGAATGAAAATCCGTTTTCATTCCTGAGGAACTCGGTAAGAAACAGGTTTCTGCACGAGCGGTTTTCCTCGATCGAGGTATAGCTGACTCCATATAGAATCCAGCGCTTGTCAGGAGACAACCGAGGGTCAGACAGACGTCCCAGCGAAAGAAGGACTTCAGGGGTCATCCTTCCGTCCTCGATCTTGACATCGGACGGACCTATGTAGCCGCTGTCCGTCTGCGTTTCATTTTTCTGTGCGCAACTCATCATTGTAATCAGCGCCGCCGCTGCGAGGGCGGCCTTTCCATTTTTTATCATAAATTATGTGAATATTGTTTGTAAGCTTTTCCAAGTTCATCCTTGACCGAATTCCTCACCGCTTCCGGCTCAAGGACCTCGAGCCTTCCGGCATGGCGGCAGAACTCCATCGTCAGGTTCCTGTTCGGAATGACGCGGATCGTGAATATTCTTCCACCTCCCTCGGCCTCTCCTTCCTCAACCTGCGACCGGTGGATCGGCAGGTCACGAAGGTAGCTTGCCTCCTCATCTGTCACCTTGAAGCGGATGGTGACAGGTTTCCGGCCGGCCGTCGGGAAGTATATTCCATAACTCTGGCTGAACAACCCTTCGATGTCGAAGTTCCTTGGCATTCTGAAAGCCGTTCCGGTCACTTCAAGCGAAGCGATCCTGTCAAGGCCATAGACTCTCCACGCGCTCATGTCATCGTTGCCTCCTCCGGCTTGGGCCCTTTCATGGCAAAAAGCCACGAGATACCATCTTTTCTCATGTTCCTTGACCGCGAATGGCTGGACATGAAGTGTCTCCGGAGAGTCTGAGCCGTATTTCCCGTAGACTATCTCCAACTCTTTCCCGTCCTCCATCGCCTGCATGATCACGGTCAGAAACTTATGCCCTGACGGAATCTCCTCCACGCTCACCCTGCCTCGGAGGCGTTCCTTCCCGAGTGAAAGCAGACTGTTGACAGTGAAAGTGTTGACAAGCCATCCTATGCTCTGGTCGTTGTCCAGCACATCATCTCCATACGGAATGAAATAGCGGTTTGTCCTTCTGTCGCAATCAATGTAAACCCCGAAAATGTCGGCGACCGCGGCCCTGTGGCAATTGAATGTGCTCCTTGAATATTCAAGTCCGAACCTTTGGGAATATTTCTCTGAGAGATCCTTGAAGGTGAAACCACCCTCGCCGGCGGTGGTGAGGGCTTGGATGAGCCAGATGTATTTTCCTATTAACTCTGAGACCATGGATCTGTGGAAAAAATGCGTGTCAAAGATAGCAAACAAAACTTGATTTATTCAATTAATCAAGGCAAGGAAATTGATTTTCGGAATTTAGTGATTAGATTTGTGAATGGAAATGATGAGGATAGGCATGAATAAGCTCGTAAGGATGCTGGCGTTGTCGCTTGTCGCGGCTTCGTCCTTTTCGTCCTGCATGGTTGAGACTCCCGAGGACGGTTTCGAGGCGGCGGATCAGGAGCGGCCGGTGGCCAATTATCAGATCATGGGGAAAGTCACCGACAAGGACGGGAATCCGGTAAACGGGATCCGCGTGATCGCGGACTACAACACTGACGTCATCTACCGTGCGGACACACTTTACACAAATAAGGAAGGAGAATATTCCAAATTCATGGCGATTCCGCGTGTTGACAAATTCCGGATGTCGTTCTCTGACATCGATGGAAGCGCGAACGGCGGTGATTTCGAGTCTGTCTCCAAGGAGGTCAAGCTGATTCGCACAGAGATGGCTGCCGGACATTTCGGTGGTTCCTACGTGGTCTCTTTCGATGCCGTCCTCCAGAGGAGGTGATGTCCCCTAAGATTTTGAGCCATGGCCAAGAACAAGTTGGACACAGAGGTGCAGTTCCTGCCGGGAGTGGGTCCCAAGAGAGCATCGCTTCTTCGCAGTGAACTGAATGTCGCGACTGTCGGTGATCTTCTCCGCACCTTCCCGTTCCGCTACATCGACCGCAGTTCGATTCAAAGGATCTCAGACATCCAATCCACAAGCGCGTACGTCCAGATACTCGCCCAGGTGGTCAGCGTGCAGATGACCGGCAAGAAACTGAGCGTCATGGTGAAGGACCAGAGCGGGATGATGGAAATGGTTTTTTTCCGAGGAATCAATTACACCGCCGAGCGGCTCAGGCCAGGTTCTGAGTTCTTGTTTTTCGGCAAGCCCAGCCAGTTCAACGGCCGTTTCAACATCGTGCATCCGGAGATCGACAATCCTCCTTCCCCGGGGACAACCAGTTTCTCCGGAGTGTTGACGGGGGTCTACAACTCAACAGACAGGCTGCGTAACGGCGGCGTGACCGGCAAGGTGATGAGCAGGCTTGTGGCCGAAGCGATCGATCTTGCGATCGGGGATGTGGAGGAGACGCTTCCAGAGTATGTCCTCAGGGAGAAGGGACTTGTCCCGTTGAGGTACGCGATCCGCAATGTTCATTTCCCTTCTGATCAGACCGCCCTTGATAAGTCAAGGCATCGCCTTAAATGGGAGGAGCTTTTTTTGTTGCAATTGTCCTTGCTAAGGCACAGATATGTCAGGAGCCGCTCGGCCGTCGGCATTCCGATGCCTAAGGTAGGCGCCGCTTTCAACGCATGCTATGGCGCCTTGCCTTATGAACTTACCGGTGCGCAGAAACGGGTGGTCAAGGAGATCCGCTCTGACATGATGAGCGGACATCAGATGAATCGTCTGCTTCAGGGAGATGTGGGCTCGGGAAAGACGATGGTCGCGGTGCTCTCGGCTTTGATTGCGGTCGGGAATGGGTTCCAGGCCTGCATCATGGCTCCTACAGAGGTCCTTGCGCAGCAGCACTACGCCAACATCTCCAAGTACTTGGCTCCCACCGGAGTCCGTTGCGAGCTGTTGATCGGTTCAACCGGTAAGGCTGCCCGCAGACCGATTCTGGAGGGCCTGGCTGACGGATCTGTCGGAATCATAATCGGTACGCATGCCTTGTTGGAGGACCAGGTTGTGTTCAGGAATCTCGGCCTGGCCATAATTGACGAGCAGCATCGTTTCGGTGTGGATCAGAGATCACGGCTTTGGTCAAAAGGTGCCTCGGGCGTGCCTCCGCATGTCCTTGTCATGACTGCCACACCTATCCCCCGCACGCTGGCAATGACATTCTACGGCGACCTTGATGTCTCGGTCATCGATGAGATGCCCCCGGGCCGAAAGCCTGTCCAGACAATGTTGATCGGTGAGGGCAAGCGTCCGCAACTCTACAATTTCATGAAGAAAGAGATAGCGGCCGGACGTCAGGTGTTTGTTGTCTATCCTTTGATATTCGAAAGCGAAAAGGTGGATTATCAAAATCTTGAGGCTGGCTATGAGAACATTGTCTCCAAGTTCCCTTTCCCGCCGTACAAGGTTGCCATAGTTCACGGACGACAGACCAGCGAGGTGAAGCGGTTCAATATGGACGCTTTCGCGGCGGGAAGAGCGGATATACTTGTGTCCACAACCGTGATCGAGGTCGGTGTGGATGTCCCGAATGCCTCCGTGATGGTGATCGAGAGTGCCGAGCGGTTCGGTCTCGCGCAACTGCACCAGCTCAGGGGCCGGGTAGGCCGGGGATGTGAGAAGTCTTACTGTGTGCTGATGCATGGCAACAAGGTCAGCAAGGAGTCTCGCAAGAGACTTGAGCTCATGTGCGCGACGGAAAACGGATTCGACCTTGCCGAGGAAGACATGAAAATGCGCGGGCCCGGAGATCTTGAAGGAACCCAGCAGAGCGGACTTCCCGTAGAGCTTAACATTGCCTCGCTCGCTCACGACGGGGCTTTGCTTGCCGATGCGAGAAGCTATGCCGAGCATGTGCTGGCTCACGATCAGACACTTGAGCTTCCCGTTAACGAGCTCCTTGCGCGGGAGTTGAGGAAGGACAAGTACAACATCAAGGATTACAGCAAGATCTCATAGGCATGAACTCCTTATCCCCGTCCGGAAATGCCGTTCATGAAGCTTTTGAAATTTTGGTGGTGTCTGTCTTTTTCAGAAAGGATGATCCTGTCCGCGGGGACCTTCCAGTCAATGGCAAGATCAGGGTCGTCCCATGCGATCGCCCCCTCTGATTCGGGACAATAGTAATTGTCGCATTTGTACTGGAAGATAACCTCCTCGCTGAGCACGCTGAAACCGTGGGCGAAACCACGAGGAATGAAGAGTTGCCTGTGGTTCTCTTCAGAAAGTTCGACGCCGAGGTGTTTCCCGAATGTCTTGGACCCGGGCCTCAAGTCCACGGCCACATCCAGAACCTTCCCTTTCACAACCCTGACAAGTTTGCATTGCGCGTGCTCTCCTTTCTGCAAATGCAGTCCTCTGACGACCCCGTAGCAAGACTTGCTCTCATTGTCCTGCACAAAAGTCACGGGACCTGCCGTCTCTTCAAAGTCCCTCTGATTGAATGACTCAAAGAAGTACCCTCTGTCGTCCTGGAATAGCCTTGGCTCAATTATGAGGACACCTTCGATTTCTGTCGTTGTGATGATCATGCTGTCTTTGCGGATGGTATGTTATTCATTGCCATTTACTCGCGTCCCTGTTCCTCCGCGATCTTCAGAAGATACTTCCCGTACTGGTTCTTGATCATCGGCCTGGCAAGTCCGCGAAGCTTCTCGGCAGAGATCCAGCCCATTCTGTAGGCGATCTCCTCCAGGCAGGCGATCTTAAGTCCCTGACGTTTCTCGATGACCTCGATGTAGGTCGAGGCCTCGGCGAGCGATTCATGCGTTCCGGTGTCCAGCCAAGCGAATCCGCGTCCAAGTCTCTGGACCTTAAGCCTGCCTTTGGACAGGAATTCCTGATTCACTGTGGTTATCTCCAACTCGCCTCTTGAGGACGGCTTGATCCTGTGCGCGATTTCCACTACCTCGTTCGGGTAGAAGTACAGGCCTGTCACGGCATAGTCGCTTTTTGGCTCGGCCGGCTTCTCCTCGATGCTGAGACAGTTGCCGTCAGGGTCAAACTCCGCCACCCCGTAGCGCTCGGGGTCGCTTACCTGATAGCCGAAAACCGTGGCCTTGCCTTCCTCATTTACGGTGCGGACGGCCTCCCTGAGCTGCTTCCCGAAGCCTGTGCCTTGGAATATGTTGTCTCCCAGCACGAGACAGACGCCGTCGCCCCCTATGAATTCCTTACCGATGACGAACGCCTGCGCAAGGCCGTCCGGGGAGGGTTGCACGGCATATTCAAAATTCACTCCGAAATCTCTTCCGTCTCCGAGAAGCCTTTGAAATCCGGGCATGTCTGTGGGCGTGGAGATGATGAGTATGTCCCTGATTCCCGCTGTCATCAGCACCGAGATCGGGTAGTAGACCATAGGCTTGTCATAGACAGGCAACAGCTGTTTGCTGACACCCTTGGTGATCGGATAGAGGCGTGTGCCGCTTCCTCCGGCGAGTACGATTCCTCTCATGGGCATATTCAGTGTTGTTTGATTCTTTTGATGCAGTCTTCCAAAGAATCCCTCCAGTAGGGAATCCGGATCCCGAAGGTCTGCTTTGCTTTCGTCTTGTCCAGAACCGAGAACCGCGGCCTTTCCGCTTTTGAAGGATATTCCTCGGTGCGGCAGGGCTGTATGTCGCAGCTGGTTCCGCCTATCTCGCTGATCGCCATGGCGAAATCAAACCATGAGATGGCACCCTCGTTGGAGAAGTGGTATATTCCGGTCTTCCCAAGTTGCCCGCTCTCGATGATTCCGACAATAAATGCGGCAAGGTCACGGGCGTATGTGGGGGTTCCGATCTGGTCGAAGACGACCTTCAGCGTGTCCCTTTCCTCAGTGAGCCGGAGCATCGTCTTCACGAAGTTCTTTCCGTAAGGAGAATAGAGCCATGCGGTCCTGATGATCATGCTCCTGCATCCTGAGTTCTCAATCTCTTTTTCTCCGGCCAGTTTTGTGGATCCGTAGGCCCCCGTCGGATCTGTCGGCCGATCCTCCTTGCATGGAGCGGGGATATCCCCGCGGAAGACGTAGTCTGTTGAGATGTGGATGAGGGTGGCGTCCCTTTCCGCCGCCACTTTGGCCAGATTGGCCGCGGCCGCGCAATTCAGAGACATCGCCAAAGTCCGTTCCTCCTCGGCCTTGTCAACGTTGGTGTAGGCGGCGCAGTTGACTATCACGTCTATTCTTTCTGACCCGCAGGCGGTTCTGACCGCATGGATGTCAGTGATGTCAAGGTAGAGTGTCGGGACGTCCGGCGGCATGGTGACATCAGAGAATATGTAGTTGTCGCGGCTTCCGGCCGTGGCGTTTCGGAGTTCGGTCCCCAGTTGGCCGTTCGCTCCGGTCACAAGAATGTTCATGATGAAATCGCGGCGTGGCTTTTTTTGCCCGCTGTCTACAAATTTAGTCAGAAATCTCGCTTGAACAAAATAAAGATCAGAGAAAACCGGCGAGCGGGAATTATGATGGACGAAACGGGAAAAGTGGCGCGCCCTGCCGCTTGAATATTCCGGGATGATGGTTAACTTTGCGGTCATGGAAGAGAAATCAACGACTAGACCGAGGATATTCCTTTACACGGACGGGGCTTCAAGCGGGAACCCCGGGCCGGGAGGGTACGGAGTGGTGCTGAAGTGCGCGGGACATGTGAAGGAGTTGAGCGGGGGGTTCGTCAAGACGACAAACAACCGGATGGAGTTGATGGCTGTGATCAAAGGGCTTGAGGCCATAAAATGGCGTAACGCCGAGGTTGATGTGTACAGCGATTCCTCGTACATCGTGAAGGCCGTCAATGAGGGTTGGCTTTTGAACTGGGAAAGGAAGGGATGGAAGAAAGTTAAGAATCCGGATCTGTGGATGCGTTTTCTGAATGTTTACCGGATGCACAGGGTCGCGTTCCATTGGCTTAAAGGGCACAACGGACATCCGGAGAATGAAAGGTGCGACCGGCTTGCGGTGGCTGCCGGAGCCGAGGCCGCCGCTGCCGGAAAGGCGCTTCCTGTAGACGAGGGATTTGAGGCAGACGCCGCTTCGGAGGCCGGAATCATTGATTTCAGTTGAAAATCACCTTCTGCTGAACTAAAAAAAGCGGCTTATTCCTTTCATTTTCCTAAATTTGCGGATGAATATGTTTTCGCCGGCCGTTGAAATGGCCGGAACTGACATCAAATAACTGGACATTATGGAAAGAAATAACAGAAAACCGATTGTCGGAATAACCCAAGGCGACGGCAACGGAATCGGTTACGAAGTGATCATCAAGTCATTGGCTGACGCAAGGATCTTAGAGTCGTTCACTCCTGTGATCTATGGCTCTTCTAAGATTTTCGGGTTTTACAGAAAACTCATACACAATCTTGACCAGATGGACACTTATGTCATCCAGAGCGCCAAGGATGCCAAGCCGAAGAAGATCAACATTGTCAACTGCCTTCCGGACAACGTGTTCGTTGAGCCGGGGCAGTCGACGCCGGAGTCGGCCAAATCCGCGATCAGGTCTTTGGAGTGCGCTGTCGAGGACATAAAGAACGGCGACATCGATGTGCTGGTGACCGCGCCGATCAACAAGAAGGCGATGGTGGCCGAGGGCTTCGGCAACACCGGCCACACCGAGTATCTCCAGAAAGAGTTCGGAGTGGACGACGTGCTGATGTTCATGGTCTCCGATCAGTTGAGGATCAGCGTCGTGACCGGGCATATTCCTTTAAAGGATGTTCCATCGTCAATCTCACAGGAGAAGATCGTGAACAAGTTGAGGTTGATGACAGCGTCCCTCAAGAGGGACTTCGGCATCATCGAGCCCAAGGTCGCGGTCCTGGGACTCAATCCGCACTGCGGTGACGGAGGCCTGCTCGGCGACGAGGAGGAAAGGATCATACTTCCGGCAGTCAAGGCCGCCAACGAAGAGGGGCTTCTGGCCTTCGGGCCATATTCTCCTGACGGATTCTTCGGATTGGGACACTACGCGAAGTTTGATGCCACACTGGCGATGTACCACGACCAGGGCCTGGCTCCATTCAAGGCTCTGGCCTTTGAGGATGGGGTTAACTTTACGGCGGGGCTTCCGATCGTCAGGACTTCTCCGGACCATGGGACAGCCTATGAGATGGCCGGGCGCGATGAGGCTGATCCTCAGTCAATGATGTCGTCAATCTACACGGCGATTGACATTTACCGGAAGAGAACCGAGTATGATGATCTCCATGCGGGAAAGATGAAACAAAATAATTGATGAATCTGAATGAATATGGTCTATAGGCGATCGATTCTTGTAACCGGCGGGGCCGGCTTCATAGGAAGCCATGTGGCAAGGCTTTTGGTCAACAAGTACCCTGACTACAAGATCGTCAATCTCGACAAGCTTACCTACGCCGGCAACCTGGCGAATCTGAGGGACTTGGAAAACAAGCCCAACCACATCTTTGTCAAGGCTGACATCTGCGATCTGGATGCGGTGCGGAAAGTGATCCGTGGGCATTCTGTTGATGGGATCATCCATCTTGCCGCCGAGAGTCATGTCGACCGTTCGATAAGGGACCCATTCATATTCGCAAAGACAAATGTCCTTGGAACGTTGACGCTTCTTCAGGCCGCGCGCGAGTTTTGGGAGCCCCAGGGTTGGTCGGGGAAGCTGTTCTACCACATCTCCACAGATGAGGTCTATGGCGCTCTCAAGGTAACTCTTCCGGAAGGAGATCCTGCCGGACACGAGAGTGGTGGAGGTCCGTTCGGCGACACTTTTTTCACCGAGGAAAGCAAGTATCAGCCTCACAGTCCATATTCCGCGTCCAAGGCTTCCAGCGACCATTTCGTCAGGGCCTGGCATGACACCTACGGAATGCCTGTCATAGTTACCAACTGTTCCAACAATTACGGTCCTTTCCAGTTTCCTGAGAAGTTGATTCCTTTGTTCATCAATAACATACGCGAGCGTCGCCCTCTTCCTGTCTACGGCAAGGGGGAAAATGTGCGTGACTGGCTCTATGTAGAGGATCACGCGAGGGCCATCGACCTGATCTTCCATAAGGGCAAAGTGGCCGAGACTTACAACATCGGTGGATTCAACGAATGGAAGAACATAGACCTCGTCAAGGTTCTTGTCAGGACAGTTGACCGCCAGTTAGGCCGCGCCGAGTGTGCTGATGATGACCTGATCACGTTTGTGGCTGACCGTAAGGGGCATGACATGCGCTATGCGATCGATTCTTCCAAATTGAAGGCTGAGCTTGGCTGGGAGCCGAGCCTCCGGTTCGAGGAAGGGATTGAGAAGACTGTCCGGTGGTATCTGGACAACGGAGAATGGCTGGACAGTGTCACAAGCGGTGAATATCTCCGTTACTATGACGACATGTATAAAAATCGTTAGGCGGCCGTTCGCTTAAGCGGTTTACGGCACAGCCGGGAATTGGTGTGTCGCCGCAGGAACTGATTTGAGTGATCGAAAAAACCGTCTATGTAATCGAAAACCCGGTGGCCGCCTTCCCTTCATCCCGTCCCATGCCACCGGGACAATTCGCTGATCTATTTCCCTTAAACATCAGCATTGGGTCGAAACTACTCCGTCAACGGGCTCGACGCTGTTGGCGATCACCTCCATGCTTGTCTTTTCCGTTCCGTCATTGGCGGTGTATTTCTGGGATCGTAGCCTGCCTACAACGTAGACCGGGAAGCCTTTGGCGATGATGTCAAGGGAAGGAACCCCTTTATTGCCCTCCCAGGCTGTAACATTGTGCCAGGTGGTTTCCATGACGGGCTCGCCGTTCCTTCCTTTGTAGGCGAAATTTGTCGCGACCGAGAAATGCGCGACACGCGTTTCCCCGACCTTGAGAATGTTGACATTGCCGACATTCCCGCGGATTTCAATTCTGTTCAGTTGTTCCATAATTCAAGTGATTTTTGAAATTTTGTCTGCCGCAAAGTTACCTCATGTCCGCTGTCAAAACCATCGTTTGTAAGAATATTCAGTGAAAATTTTATGTTTTTTATGATACCACCGCTTTATTTTTGCTTCAGGAACATGCGGAGGACGGATTGCCCGTATTTTTTTTATTCAGGCAATTTTTTTTTGGCGCACATGAAATTATCTTAATGCATGTTGATAATAACCATGCAGGCCGGCGCTTATGTAAAACAGAAATAATTCGGGAGACTTTATTAAAAGTGCTTTCAGATCCCGTGAAAACTATGCATATTTGCCAAGGTCTGATCTAAGGGCTGTGGATTGCCGCTTTGCCTGATGTCGGATTGTGCGGTATCCGGTGGTTTGCACCATCGGCAAAAATGATAGGCCATGAAAATGTTGGAAGACGAACAGAGGGGAAGATGTCTGGAGTGCGGGGATGTTCTTCCTTACGGGCGCAGCGACATGAAGTTCTGCTGTGTCAATTGCAAAAGCCGTTACCACTATGTCAATAAGGGGCACCTTAAAAGCCTTCGGCTGAAAACCATCGGGGCTTTGGACAGGAACCATGAGATTCTGTCGTCCCTGCTGGAGAAAGGGGTCACTTCAATGAATATCCCTGACCTTGCGCAGATGGGCTACAGGTTTGACTGTGTCACATCGTACCATAAAGTCAGGAATCACAATGAGTTCAGATGTTTTGATCTCAAGTATTTTATGAGTGACAGCCGTATTTTCAGACTGTCAAGGGTGGAGGCGGTTCTTTCTGCCAAGAAGCGTTAGGCTGCCTCCGCGCTGTTCTCGTCTTTGCCGGGATCCTTGAAGAGGAATATGAACAGGATGCCGACAATCAAGGCGTAGCCGGCGAACAAGTACCATGCGGCGGCCCAGTCAGGCTGGTCGGCGTTGTAGACATAATGGTTCACGACCTTGCCGGCGGCCCATGTGCCGATCGAGGCGCCGAGGCCGTTTGTCATCAGCATGAACAGACCCTGCGCGCTGGAACGGATGTCCTTGGTTGTCTTGCGGTTTACATAGAGGGAGCCGGAAATGTTGAAGAAGTCGAAAGCCACGCCGTAGACAAGACAGGAGAGGATGAAGAGCCAGACACCTGCCCCGGGGTTGCCGATTCCGAAGAATCCGAACCTTAGAACCCATGCGAACATGGCGATGAGCATCACCTTCTTGATCCCGAGTCTCTTCATGAAGAACGGGATAAGGAGGATGCAGAGGGTCTCGGACATCTGGCTGAGCGAGATCAAGGCGTTGGCGTTGCGCGCTCCCCAGGCGTTGGCGTATTCAGGACTTCCGGCGAAGGATGAGATGAAGGTGTTGGCGTAGCCGTTGGTGATCTGGAGCGATGCCCCCAGGAGCATCGAGAAGATGAAGAAGACGGCCATCTGCCTGTCCTTGAACAAGGAGAACGCTTTCAGCCCCGAGGCTTCCATGAAGCTGCTTCCGCTGGCTTTCTTTACAGGGACGTCAGGGAGAGTCAGCGCGTAGGCTCCCAGCGCAAGACTGAGCGCGCCCGAGGTGAAGAACTGGTAGTAACTGTGCTGGTACTGGATTCCGGAAGGATCCCTCATGAAGTTTACAAAAAGCATTGTGCAGATGAATCCTACCGTGCCGAACACCCTGATGGGGGGAAAAGCCTTGACCGTGTCCTTTCCGGCTCCCTCAAGTCCGGCATAGGCCACGGAATTGGTCAGTGCTATGGTCGGCATGTAGAACGCCACGCTGACAGTGTAGAGAATGTAGAAGACGCTGAAGTTGAAGCCAGGGTCTACAGCGTAGGCCCCGTCTGTCAGGTTGACGTTGCCCATCGCGTAGAGACCTGCCCCGAGCATCGTCGCGCCTGCGATGATCTGGCAAAGAGACAGTGTTTTCTGGGCCGGAATCCACCTGTCGGCCACAATTCCGATCAGGGCGGGCATGAAAATGGAGACAAATCCTTGTGTCGCGAAGAACAGCCAGATCTGCGGGCCGAGTCCAGCCTTGCCCAAGAAGCTTCCCATCGATGTAAGATAGGCTCCCCAGACCGCGTACTGGAGGAAATTCATGATGATCAGCCTGAGGCTGATGTGCTTGTTGCTCATAATGTTATTGTCTGTTTTGTTGTTATCCTTCCGGTCATTGACAAACAAATTTACGAGTTTTCGGCTAAAAAACACTATCTTTGAGGGTTAAATTTAGAAAGAATGGTGTTCAAGGAGATAGCCAAGGACCCCGGATCAAGGGCAAGGACTGGAGTCTTCACCACAGATCATGGTGAAGTCAAGACTCCCATATTCATGCCTGTGGGGACGGTCGGTTCTGTAAAAGGTGTTTACCACAGGGATTTGAAGGACGACATCAAGGCCGAGATCATCCTTGGAAACACTTATCACCTCTACTTGAGACCCGGGCTTGACATCCTCCGCAAGGCTGGAGGTCTCCATAGGTTTGAGAACTGGGACAGGCCCATTCTCACTGACAGCGGCGGATTCCAGGTGTTTTCTCTGACGGGAATCAGAAAGATAACCGATGACGGATGCCGTTTCCGGTCCCACATTGACGGGTCAAGGCACACTTTCACTCCGGAAAACAACGTGGACACACAGAGAATAATCGGCGCGGACATCATGATGGCGCTTGATGAGTGCTGTCCTGGTGACGCTGACGAGAGATACGCCGCCAAGTCGCTGAAACTTACCCAAGGGTGGCTGGAGCGCTTTTTCAGGCATTTCCGTGATACCGAGCCTCTGTACGGGTACAATCAGGTGATGTTCCCGATTATCCAGGGCTGTGTCTATCCTGAACTCCGCAAGAGGGCCGTGGACCACGCCGTGGGCCTTGTCGGCGACAGTCCCGCTGTCGGGGGGTTCGCCATAGGGGGGCTTGCGGTGGGGGAGCCGACGGAGAAAATGTACGAGATGTTGGAACTGGTCTGCCCGATCCTTCCGGACAACAGGCCTAGGTACCTTATGGGCGTCGGTACGCCGGCCAACATCCTGGAAGGGATAGCAAGGGGAGTGGACATGTTCGACTGCGTGATGCCGACCCGCAATGGACGGAACGGCATGCTGTTCACGTGGAACGGAGTGATGAATATGCGAAATTCCAAGTGGGCGGAGGATTTCTCCCCGATCGACCCGGCCGGAGCGTCGTTTGTTGACCGGACATATTCAAAAGCCTACCTGCACCATCTTTTCATCGCGAAGGAGATGTTCGCCGCGATGGTGGCGAGCGAGCACAATCTCGCGTTCTACCTTGACCTGGTCCGCGCCGCCCGCGAACACATCGGGGCCGGAGATTTCGCCTCCTGGAAGGAAGTGACAGTAAAGAGAATAAGTTCAAGACTTTAGGAATATGGGCTTGGGGCTGAAGAAGATAGACTGGTACATCATAAGGAAGTTCATCGTGACCTTCTTTATCGCCCTTCTTCTGATCATCGGAATCGTCATAATCTTCGACATCAGTGAGAAGATCAACCACTTTGTCGAGAACAAGGCCCCGCTGCGCGCCATTGTCTTCGACTACTACATGAACTTCGTCCCGTATTTCGTGAACATGTTCAGCCCGCTTTTCGTGTTCATCACTGTGATATTCTTCACCTCAAGGATGGCCGCCAACAGCGAGATCATCGCCATTCTTTCCTGCGGGGTGAGCTACAGGAGGATGATGGTGCCGTACATGGTCTCCGCGCTTCTTATCGCCACGCTTTCCCTTTCGCTTAACCTATGGATTATTCCGAGGGCGAACGTCAAGAGGATCAACTTTGAGATGAAGTACATCAAACACAGGAATTCCTTGTCATCCAATAATGTGCATTACCAGATCAATCCTGGCAAGTTCGTCTCGGTGGAGTCCTTCAGTTCTTGGAACAACACGGCTTATGATTTCACTTTGGAAGACATTGAAAACAACAGGCTGGTCAAGAAGATCTCGGCCGAGAAGGCTGTCTGGGACAGCACGCTCGGAGGTTGGAGGCTGAAAAATTATTTCATCAGGGAATATTCCGAAGGCCTTCAGGATCATGTCACCACAGGAGCTGAGTTGGACACGGTCCTCAATTTGACGGTCACAGATTTCTACCGCAACAAAAAAACAGTGGAAACCTTGCCTGAGGAGCAGCTTGACAAGTTGATAGCTACGCAGAGGATGAGGGGTGACGCGAATGTGATGTATGCCCTCATCGAGAAGCAGAACCGTTTTGCCCTGCCGTTCTCTGCCTTCATCCTTACTCTTATGGGAGTAAGCCTTTCCTCAAGAAAGCGCAGGGGAGGCATAGGCCTGAACATCGGAATAGGCATAGGCCTCAGCTTCACCTACATCCTCTTCATGAGGTTCAGCCAGATGTTCGTCTATTCCGGAGCTTTGCCGCCGGTAGTCGCTCTGTGGCTTCCTAATGTGATCTTCGGCGTGATCGCCGCCGTCTTGTATAATCGGGCTTCTAAATAACTTAATATTTATGTCACAACACACCTTATCACCACTGAAACGATCCATCATCGGAGTTCAGTTCATGTTCGTGGCCTTCGGTTCCACGGTTCTCGTCCCGCTTCTGGTTGGATTTGATCCTGCCATCGCTCTTCTCGCTGCCGGCCTCGGCACGCTTCTTTTCCATGCGGTAACAGGAGGAAAGGTTCCGATCTACCTTGGCAGCAGCTTCGCTTTCATAGCCCCGATCATCAAGGCGACCGAACTCTACGGATTGTCTGGAATGTTCTGCGGACTGGTGGCCGTGGGTCTTGTGTACATCCTGATGAGTTTCCTTGTCAAACTCTTCGGTGTCAGCTTCATCAAGAAACTTTTCCCGCCTATCGTGATCGGACCTGTGATCATCCTGATCGGCCTTTCGCTGGCCGGGACAGGTGTTGACATGGCCAGCAAGAACTGGATACTCGCGCTGGTCTCCCTGTTCGTGGCGATCGTCTGCTCTTGCTGGGGCAAGGGTATGATAAAACTGATCCCGGTTGTGTTCGGCGCCCTTGCCGGCTACATTGTGGCGGTGATATTCTACAGAAGCTCAATGGACTTCTCAGGAGTCGCCAATGCCCCTTGGTTCCAGCTTCCGCATTTCTCGAAGATGAGCCTCTCGTGGCAGGCAATCGTGTTCATGGCTCCTGTGGCCATCGCTCCTATCATCGAGCATGTGGGTGATGTCTACGCGATCAGCGAGATCGCGGGAAAGGATTTCGTGAAGGATCCTGGCCTGCACCGAACGATGTTGGGCGACGGTCTTGCCTGCACTTTGGCCGCGTTCCTCGGTGGCGCTCCTGTGACTACATATTCAGAGGTTACGGGCGCTGTGTCACTTACCAAGGTGACGGATCCGTCATGCATGAGGATCGCGGCTCTCTCCGCAATCTTGATCTCCCTCATCGGAAAGGTCGGCGCCGCGATCCAGACCATCCCGACCGCTGTCCTTGGTGGCATCATGCTGCTCCTTTTCGGCAGCATCGCATCAGTCGGAATCAACAATCTTGTCAAGGCTCAGATCGACATGAACAAGACCCGCAACCTGATCATCGCCTCGCTCATCCTGACCATCGGAATCGGCGGCGCCGTCATCAGCTTCGGTAAGTTTTCCCTCGCCGGCATCGGTCTCGCCTCGGTTGTGGGCGTCATCCTGAACCTCGTCATCCCGGACAAGAAGGAAGAGGAAGGGATCAATTCTTAAATGAATATATAAGTGTGTCCTGTGAATATTGTAGGGCACACTTTCTATCTTATTATGTCATATTGAACATGAATACATTGAAAGTCAAGATAGTAAACAAAAGCAAATGGCCCGATCCCGCTTATGCGACAGAGGCGTCCGCCGGAATGGACCTGAGGGCTGACATCGCCGGGCCGATTGTGCTTAAGCCGTTGGAAAGGGTTCTGGTGCCTACAGGCATATTCATTGAACTTCCGGTCGGCTATGAGGCGCAGGTCCGTCCTCGCAGCGGGCTGGCCACAAAGCACGGCATCACCGTGATCAACAGTCCGGGAACAGTGGATGCTGATTACCGTGGGGAGTTGAAAATATCTCTGGTCAACCTTTCCGGTGAGCCTTTCGAGATAGTTCCGGGAGAAAGGATAGCCCAGATGGTAGTTGCCCGTCACGAGCGTGTCGAGTGGGAGGATGTCGAGGTTTTGTCTGAGACAGAACGTGGCGCCGGCGGTTGGGGCAGCACGGGAAAGAAATAGTGAATATGGATATTCAGAAATTGTATTCTGCATTCTTGGAATGCGGAAGCGTGACTACAGACAGCCGGGCCGTTAGAGGGGGAGAGATGTTCTTCGGGCTGAAGGGAGAGAATTTTGATGGCAATGAATATGCCCTCAAGGCTCTTGAGGCAGGAGCCCGTCATGCTGTTGTGGATGAAGGTTCCGCGGCGGCTGCGTCAGGAGACCCGCGTGTTATCGCTGTCTCTGACACGCTTGAGGCTCTTCAGGCACTTGCGCGTCATCACAGAGAGAATACGTTTGTGGATGGCAAACGCCTGACAGTCATCGGATTGACAGGAACAAACGGGAAGACCACGACCAAGGAATTGATCACGAGAGTGCTGTCTGTCAAGTACAATGTCACTTCCACGCAAGGCAACCTGAACAATGACATCGGAGTCCCTCTGTCTGTTCTCGGAGTCAATTCCAAGACACAAATCGCTGTGATCGAGATGGGGGCCAGCCATCCGGATGACATCGAGAAACTGGTAAAGGTCTGTGAGCCAGACTATGGACTGATCACAAATGTCGGCAAGGCGCACCTGCTTGGATTTGGCAGCTTTGAGGGAGTCAAGAGGGCCAAAGGAAAATTGTACGACTATCTTTACGAACACGGAGGAAGCATATTCCTGAATGCAGATGATGAGAATCTGGTCGCCATGGCGGCCGACCGCAAGGGTTTGAAGGCCATTGAATATGGAGTGGATTATTGGGGTGCGATAGTCCTGCCGTCCGATGCCGGTCATCCGTTTGTCCGTATGGCTATTCCGGATTCCGTCACTGACTCGGTCCCTGAGCCTGTCGAAGATAAAGACCGTACCGAAAACCTTCTTTGTCTGGATACCCACCTGGCCGGTGCATACAACGCGAACAACATCGCCGCCGCCATCGCCGTAGGCCTCCATTTCGGAATATCCCTCGAAGAAGCGCTGCGGGCCGTAAGTGAATATATTCCTAAAAACAACCGCTCCCAGTTGGAAAAGACGGAGCATAACATTCTCATTGAGGATGCCTACAACGCCAATCCGACGAGTATGGCCGCCGCGCTCGACAACCTTGCCGTTGTGCAGGCTCCGCTGAAGGCCGCGATGCTGGGTGACATGCGCGAGTTGGGCCCGGATTCAGTCATTGAACATGTCGCCGTTCTAGACAAATTGGCTTCAATGGGTTTGGAGCTTGTCTGCCTGGTCGGAGAAGAATTCCGCAAGGCTCTTGATTCTGTCGCCGTGCCTTCTGGATTGAAGCAGCCTCTTTGGTTTCCGACTTCGGATGATCTGGCCGCATGGCTGAAGGACCATAAGCTATCTGGCCGCACCATCCTTGTCAAGGGTTCGCGCGGGATTCGGATGGAGAGGATTTTGTCAGAGTTGTAGGAGGCCTTTTCTCATCGAAAATGAATGTGAGCCCTGTCGGATGGACTTTCTCGATGCGTGTCTGGATGATGTATCTGGCCAACATTCCGGCGAAGTAGCCTATCGTCAGTCCGACAATCGTCCCGACGATCACATCGCCTAGATAATGCTTGCCCACGAATATCCTGCTGACAGCCACCAGTGCCGCCCACACAAGCGCAAACTTGTAGAACCCGTTGTAGGTGTGTGTCGTGTCATTCCTGAATCCTATGATAAGGCACATGGCCAAGGCGAACGCGTTTGCGGCATGGGCCGAAAAAAAACCATAGAGTCCTCCACGTCCTTCAAGAAGGTTGAGTCCTCCAAGGAGCATTTTTGCGCTGTAGCTTGGCCTGAGTCTGTCGACGGAGTGTTTTATGACTGTCGAGAGCTGGTCACACAGCCCGAAAGCGATCCCCGCCGAGCACAGGACAACAAGGGCTTTTTTCCATCCCAGCCTGCGGAACAGAAAGTAGGCGCACAGCACATAGGCCGGAATCCAAACTGTCTTGTCGGACATGAGCACCCAAAATTGCTCGGTGACAGGTGTGCTCAGACTGTTGAGAAACAGCGTGGCGGCCTGGTCAGCCCTGTGAAGGGATCCTATGAGTGAAGCGCTGACCATAGCATGTCCTTCAATTCCTTGATGCCCTCGCCGCTGACCGAGGAAATGTACACATGGGGAATTCCCTTTGGCAGCGTCGGCTCGATCTCCTTCTCGATTTCTTTGTCAATAAGGTCGCATTTGGTGACAGCCAGCACGCGGTCCTTGTCTAGGAGCTCTGGATTATATTCCTTTAACTCGTTGAGAAGGGTCTCGTAGCCTGCCTTTATGTCATCCTCTTCCGCAGAGACCATGAAGAGCAGCACCGAGTTCCTTTCAATGTGGCGGAGGAATCGTATTCCTATGCCCCTGCCCTCATGCGCTCCCTCGATGATGCCAGGAATGTCAGCCATGACGAACGACTTGTCGTCATAGTATTTGACGATTCCCAGATTGGGCTCAAGGGTAGTGAAGGCGTAGTCGGCGATTTTAGGCTTCGCCGAAGTGATGGCCGCCAGCAGTGTGGATTTCCCGGCATTAGGAAATCCCACAAGCCCGACATCGGCCAGCAATTTCAGCTCAAGGATGAACCAACCTTCCTGTCCTTCCTCTCCTGGTTGGGCAAACCGTGGAGTTTGGTTCGTGGCGGTCTTGAAATTGTCGTTGCCCAAGCCTCCGCGACCGCCTTTGCAGAGGATCCGCGTCTCGCCTGGTTCCATCATCTCGAAGAGCACCTCCCCGGTCTCGGCATCCTTCGCGACTGTTCCGACAGGCACATCAAGGATGACATCCTCTCCGTTCTTTCCAGTCCTGAGTCCGCCCTCACCGTTTCCTCCGTCCTCGGCCTTGATGTGTTTGCGGTACTTAAGGTGGATCAGCGTCCAGAATTGTGGGTTGGCCCTGAGGATGACATGCCCTCCTCTTCCTCCGTTTCCTCCATCGGGTCCTCCCTTGGGCACGTATTTGGCCCTGTAAAGATGCATCGATCCAGCCCCTCCGTGTCCCGAAGCGCACCAGATCTTCACGTAGTCTATAAAGTTGCTGTCCGGCATAGTCGTTTTTGCTTAAACATAAGCTGCAAAGATAGCGAAAGTTTGTGAAAGACGGAGAGTGTTCAGCGATCCTTCATTCCGCGAACAGTTCGTCCGCGCCGGCTCCATTACTGTCAATGGCTATAGTATATTCTTAGAATCTTGATGTTTTTATTGATAATCACAAAATAATTTATCGATAATCGTAAAATTAATTCTATCTTTGCTGTTGTCAAAAATTATTAGCTTATGAGAATCAGAAATCAAAAAAGCATCAAGGCCGTCAGTCTGGCCGTTCTTGCTATCGGGGCGGTCTACCTGGCGTTCGTGTATTACAGAACCATCTCTATGCTGTGGTTCAACGAGACTCCGGACAGGATTGTCTGGAATCAAGGCCGGATGGGGTGGCAAATCGCTGTTCTGGCCGGATATCTCCTCGGCTGGACAGCCGTGTTCGCGCTCGGTGTCCTTGTTGAATGCAACATATTCAAGGGACTGAAATCCGGGGACTTGTTTCCGAAGAAGAATATCCCTTTAATCATGGGTGCGTCGGTACTCATCGGCCTGTCCATATTCTTCGGAGCCAATGTGCCTGATGTCATGAAAGGTGTGGAAAATTCTGTTCTTGATTCGAACTGCATCTTTGTACCTTTGTTGGTGATCGTTTTCGGACTCCTTTACAAACAGGCCTCGCTTGCGATCGAAGACAGCAATCTTGCGATATGATAACCATCAACCTTGACATAGTCCTTGCGACAAGGCGTATGACTCTCAGCGAGTTGTCCGAGAAGGTGGGTGTGAACCTGACCAACCTTTCAATCCTGAAGACCGGCAAGGCCAGGGCGATCCGTTTCACAACCCTGAACGCTATCTGCAGGGTTCTGGATTGCAGGCCCGGCGACATCCTGGACTATGAACCGGACCCGGAAGGCATTCCTGTTCCTGGCGATGGTGACTAGTGGCGCCAAATTTGCCCGTGGAGGCTGACTATCGCTTAATGAATATGTTGAATGGAGTTCCTCCTGCCCGGTATGGTCAGGAGGAACTATATGTAAGATCCTGATTCTTTTACTGTTGCCCTCCACGGGCTATTTCTCGCGCAGTTGAACTGTTTTCGGCGAAAGCCTTGACGGCCGGACAAAGTGAGAGATTTCCGCATTGTGTCCGGCCAGACTGCAATCCACCGGACGAACAACACCAGACAATATGTGACGGTGTGAATATCACAAAAGACATTCAGTTCAGCTTCAGTGGCGGGCCGGCGGGCAGAACGGTGACCAAAAGTGAGCCCCTATCATCATGAATTATGACCTGTCCATCATTGTGAATATCCTTCCGCGGACCTCCTCGATGGTTCCTGTGCCATCGATCTCCTCGTACTTGCCGGCTTTTTTGTAGTACTCCACAAGCGGCTCGGTCTTCTCGTGGTAGGTTCTGATGCGGTTATTGATGGTCTCATCGCTGGCGTCGTCGGCGCGGCCTTCGATGGCGGCTCTGTGCTTGATCCGCTCTTTGATCATTGAGTCGGGAATCATGATTGAGACAACAGATGTGACTGCCCCTCCATTCTTGGCCAGCATCCTGTCGAGAGCCTCGGCCTGTGCGATGGTACGAGGAAATCCATCGAGAAGAAAACCTGACACTCCTGTCACGGTCTTGAACTTGTTCTCGATCATCCCTTCGACAACCTCGTCAGGTACCAGTTCACCTGCATCGATCAAAGCCTTGGCCTTGAGCCCGAGTTCTGTGCCCTTGGCAATCTCACCGCGGAGAAGTTCTCCTGTGGAGAGGTGACAGAGGTTGTACTTTTCAACCATAGCGCTGGCCTGGGTGCCTTTGCCGGCGCCCGGAGGTCCAAATAGAATAAAATATTTCATGTCTGTGTCCAATACGTAAATGTCTTTCAGGTTTCTGCCAAGCTCGTTGTAGTCCAGTCCGAATCCGACGATGAAGTCATCTGGAATCTCCATCGCGACATAGTCCAACTTTACGTCTTTCGTGTATGAGGCAGGCTTGAGGAGCATGGTGCAGATCTTTGTCTGCGAGGCTCCTTTCTCCTCAAGGATTTTCTTCAGCTCCACAATTGTGTTCCCGCTGTCCACAATGTCCTCCACAACGATGACACGCTTGCCAGCGATGCTTCTGGTCAGCCCCATTGTCTCGCGTACTTTGCCGGTAGTGCTGGTTCCATCGTACGATGACAGCTTTATGCAGACCAACTCACAGTTGAATGAAAGCCTCTTCATCAGTTCGGATGTGAACATCAGAGATCCGTTGAGTACGCAAAGCAGCACCGGAGAGTCGGTGCATCCTTTGAAATCGTGGTTGATCTTCTCGGCCACATCGTCGATGGCTTTCTCAATCCGCTCATAAGGAATGAATGGTTTGAAGGACTTGTCAAATAGTCTGACGTTGCTCATTGAGGTTCGTTGTTTAACATTAATTTTAACAAAATTAGGCAATATTCCTTAAAAAACAGAAAAAACATTCTGTTGCTTTTTTTTTCTTTTGAATTTTTATGTTTGTTGGCATTATCTTGCGGGCCTGAACTTTAAATATATTGAATATGCTGAAAAACTTCACCGCGCTGCTTCTGTCTTTTCTGGCCGTGCAGACCGCCTTGACCGCCCAGTCGGACGAGAGGATGAGCGCGATCCTTTATCTATGCGGGGCTGAATCGGAAGAGGACCTGGACGAGCAGGAGGTCGAACAGTTCTCCGATCTTGCCTCCCATCCTTTGGAAATCAACCTGGCGTCAAGAAACCGTTTGATCTCCAGCGGCCTCTTCAGCCAGTTCCAGGCCGCGAGCCTTATTGACTATCGTTCTCGGAACGGTGATGTGCTCTCCGTCTCGGAACTTGCTGAGGTGGAGGGCTTCGGGGAGGATTACGCCAACGCGCTCAAGCCGTTTGTCTCGTTTGTCTCCACTGCCTTGCCAGGACAGGCCGGATCGAAGACAAGCAGTCTTGAACATGAGGCCTTGTTTCGCTTCGCGGTCAAGGATGACGTCTATAATTATGGGGTAAAGTACAGGATGGACCATGGGGATTCATTCGGATTCTCATCCGCTGCCAGGACAAAATATTCGGATAAGGAACAGTTCCCGCCGTCGGCATGGTCGATGAGCATGGTCTATTATGGTAAAAGAAGACCGGGAAAAATCATTGTCGGTGATTTCAACGCGCGTTTCGGCCAGGGACTTACGCTGTGGAGCGGGATGTCGCTGTCCGGCCTCTGTGCTTCGTCATCGTTCAGCCGCCGTCCCACCGGTCTGTCTCCCTCAAGGTCTTGGTCAGGGATTGGAAGCCACAGGGGCGCGGCGATTGATTTCATGGCGGGGCGCATGGTCTTCTCCGCTTTCGCCTCCTTTCCGGGCCTGCGTTCATGGTGTGAGAGTGGAAAACCGGCGGAAATCTCTCTGATGGCAGGCGCGAACGCCTCCCTTTACACCCGAAACGGTCAATTCTCACTCACCGGCTACGGAATGACCGGATTGCCGGACATGTCATCTGCGCCCGGAGCCGGCAAGCTGTCCGGTGATTTCCGCTATTCCTGGCGAGGAGTGGATTTCTTCGGAGAGGCTTCGTGGGATTTCACGGGAAAGTGCCCTGCGTTAGTGGCCGGGGTCGTGGTTCCACTGGCTGAGGAATGGAAGTTGTCATCTGCTGTCCATTCCTATCCTTCAGCGTTCCATTCCGACTTCACCGGCGGGATAAGAAGTTGGACAAGGACGTCCGACGAGCATGGCGTCACTGTCGGAGTTGAAAAGGGTTCCGCGTTTCTGACGGCTGATCTGGCGGCAAAGGACATGGACAGGCGTAAGAAGCAGCTGCGTGCGCTCCTGAAAATCCCTATGCAGCTGTCTGGAAGATCGGTTCTTTCAGTAAGGATAACTGAGCGCTTCCGGCCTTACGAGGAGATCCTGAGGTTCCGCACGGGGGCAAGGTGTGACATTGATTGGGCAAGTTCGGGGATCTCCTCTGTCTATGGCCCTTCCGACAAGCCTTCGTGGAGGCTCCGGGGACGGATCGAGGGACTTCTGTGCCGCTCTTTGTCCGGATTGGCTTATTTGGAGGCAGGGCGGAAGACGGACAGGTGCAGCGCCTACCTAAGAGCAACCATGTTCATCGTTGACAATTGGGATGACAGGATTTATTCTTATGAACGTGACGCTCCCGGCAATTTCACTGTCCCGGCCTATTATGGCCGAGGTTGGAGCTTGTCGGCCGTCGCGGGTGGCAAGCTCGGGTTTGGCGAGAGAAAAGCCAATGTCTTGAAACTTTATCTCAGAGCCTCCATGGTTGCGTATCCATTCATGAAAGATCCAAAGCCAACAGCCAAGGAGGCGAAAGTCCAAGCGGTCATGGCATTCTGAGACCCTATTCCGGGATCCTTAATTTCATGCCAGGCTTTATGTTCGATCCTATTCCGTTGTATTTCATTATCTTCTCGGCACTCATCCCGGGATATTTCTTTGCTATCGAGTATAACGAGTCTCCTGATTTCACAGTGTAGGTTGTGTAATTCAGTTGGCCGGGGGAGGTTTTGACCTCGGACGCGCCAGTGGCGCCGCCGCCCCTGTAGATACGGATTTTCTGGCCGATGCCGAGCCTTGTGCTTCTGAGATGGTTCCACTTCTTGAGTTGGTTCACGCTGACACGATACTTGGCTGCGATCTTCCCGAGCGTGTCTCCTTTCTTGACCTTATAGGTGATGGTCCCTCCGGAATATGTCTCGTCGGATGAACGTTTCGGGTCGTTCACAAGTGTCTGCGGGCTAAGGTATTCGGAAGCCTTGTAGGTGTAGATGGAGTCCTCGCGGGCGATGAAATCACCAGAGTAGTTGTAAGGAATACGCAGGATGTAGGTTTTACTGTCACCGGGAATCACATCTTTGATGTACTGAGGATTAAGGTTCCGCAACTCATCCAGCGGGATTCCTACAAGCTCGCTGATCTGTTTGAAGTGCAAGTTTTTATGGATCATGAACGTGTCCAACTGGGCGGGCATCCGCATGTCGGCGGGAACCAGTCCGTACTCCTTGCTGTAGTGGATCGCGTACATCGCGCCGACAAAGGCCGGAACGTAGCCCCTGGTCTCGCGCGGAAGATAGTCGTAGACAGACCAGAAATCCCGCTTTCCTCCGTTCCTGCGGATGGCCTTGTTGATGTTCCCCGGGCCGCAGTTGTATGACGAGATCGCCAGGTTCCAGTCACCGAAGACGTTGTAGGAATCGGTCAGATAACGCGCTGCGGCGTCCGCAGACTTGAACGGATCAAGCCTCTCGTCGACGTACGAGTTGATTTCCAGTCCGTAAAGCCGCGCTGTCCTGAACATGAACTGCCACATGCCTTTAGCTCCGGCCCTGGAGACTGCCACAGGGTTAAGGGCCGATTCGATGATGGCCATGTACTTTAGCTCGTCGGGAAGGTTGTATCTGCTGAATGTCTCTTCGAAAATCGGCATGTAGTATTTGCAAAGCCCAAGGATCGTACCCATTTTGGTCGACATCTTCTCGGAATAGAGGACCATGTAGTTGCGGACCTTGTCGTTGTAGGGGAGGGTGATGAAGGAGTTCATCTTCTCCAGCCTCTCTCTCATTACCTCGTCAGGAACATTGGAGGTGAAGCGTATGGAGTCCATGTCGTAGCCGGCCCCCTCCTCGCTCTTGCTTGCCTGACGGTGCAGGTACCAGATGCTCAGCAGGCTGTCTGTGATCTCCTGCGTGTAATCTTCCGGATCAAGGCCGGCGGCCGTCTTGTACTTGTTCTCCTCATAGATGTCGATCATCTCATCCGCTATGCTGTCTTTCAAGATCTTATCGTTCTTGAGCTTGTCCAAGGCCTTCCGCAGGGAGTCAACCCGGCTTTTAAGCTCAATGTTCTCTTTCCTGATTTTTTTATTCATGAAGATCTGCGCCCGTGCGTTCCCCTGAAGGAGAAATGCCAGGAACAGCATGATCGGCAGCATGGCGAATGTGGTCCTTCTCATACTTTTGTTAAATGTTCTTCTTGTTAAAATCTCAGTCCGACCTTGATGCCTATCGCATTGTCACCGAATGCACCCGCGCCGAAACTTCCGGGCGGGCAGGTCCGCGTCACGGGAGCGAAGGCATATTCATTATCAGGGGAGATATATTCGTTGTACGGTGAGATGATTGTAGGTGTGACTTTCAGTGAAAGGTCGTCGTCGACCTCGAAATCCTGCATGTAGGCGAACACGTTGGCGTCAATGACCTGAAGCAGATATGTCCCGACCATGGCGACAACTGAATAGTCCCTGTAGCGCCTGTAGACGTTGCGGAAGTAGAGGGCCCTGTCGGCGGGTATCTTTCCCGTGTAGTTGCCGCTTGGGTCTGTCGCCTCGTTGTGGATACGCTTGTACCTCTTGTAGTTCCTGCTGTTCAGAGCAAAATAATGGTAGGAGCCGATCATCATCCCCCAGTAGATCGGGATTTTCCAATACTCGCCGTTGTAAGCCTGACCGAGTCCGGGAAGAAGGATGGAATACAATGTTGCCTTGCCTGGCTGGTTCCTAACGTCTTTCTTATAGTTGACGACTCCGTCCATGAGGGTGGCCCAGTAGATGAATCCCGCGCTGGCGAACATGTAGGTGGCCATGTCCCTTGAGTGAGTGTCCAGGTCAAATTCCATGTCGGGATCGAGTTTCATCGCTATGTCGTATCCCTTTTTTGAGTGCCTGTACTTGCTGTTGTAGTGGATTCCCATGCCGATCGTGGCTCCAAGGCCGCCGTAGATGACAGGAAGCTTCCAGTACTGCCTGTTGTAGATCTGTTCCGCTCCTATGAAAACCGTGGACCCGGCGAACATCGTTCCGATCCTCAAGGTCGTGTCCTTGTGACTGACACCCCTGAAGAACTCCCTGAAGGACCACATCTTGTCAACGGAGTCTCTTGCGGCTCCGGTTGTGTCGCTCGGGTCGTTGTAGGACTGGCTGAACGCCTCTTCCTTGAACTGCGCTTTAGTTCCAGTGGAAAAGGCCGCCAGGCAGACGAGTGCCAGACATGTCCTGAGAATCAGATTCTTCATTGTGCTTTTTTAGATGTTCGAGTCCTCAAGGGCCTTGAGGAATCTGCCCACTTCCTCATCGGAGTTGAACTTGATGGTCATTGTCCCTTTCCCTGAGACGGAGCGTTTCAGGCTGATGCTGTTATCAAAAAACTTGCCGATGTGCTCCAGAATCCTGTAATATTCATCCGGGAGATCCTGCCTCTGCGGCGCCGCTTCTGCCGAATCTCCTTTGGCGAGCCTGCGGACTTTCTCCTCCAGCTGCCGGACTGAAAGCTCATCCTTTATCACCAGATCACACAGGATTTCCTGAATATGCTGATCCTCCACTCCGAGAAGCACTTTGGCGTGGCCAGTGCTCAGAAGGCCGGTCTTGAGGTCGTGCTGGACTTTGGTCGGAAGCTTCAGCAGCCTAAGGAAGTTCGCCACCGAGGCGCGCTTCTTGCCGACCCTCCGGGCCATCATCTCCTGGGTCAGATTGCATTCGTCCATCAGCCTCTGGTAGCTCATCGCGACTTCTATCGGGTCCAGATCCTGCCTCTGGATGTTCTCGACTATTGCCATCTCCAACATTCCCTGATCATCGGCGGTACGGATGTAGGCCGGGATGGTGTCCATTCCCGCTCTCTTGCATGCCTTGAACCTGCGCTCCCCGCTGATGATCTGGTAGCGTCCGTTCTTCAACTTCCGTACGGAGATCGGCTGGATAAGGCCGAAAGTCCTTATCGAGTCTGTCAGTTCCTCAAGGGACTCGTTGTCGAAAGCCATTCGTGGCTGGTATGGATTCGGCTCGATCAGGTCCACGGGGATCCGCAGCACGTCGCCATAGTCCTGCCCCGGCTTGGAGCCTGCGATCTCCTTGTTGACATAACCAACCGGCTTCCTTTCCGGCCCGATCGTCTGAATGTCCCCCAAAAGGGCGCTGAGTCCCTTGCCCAGCCTGTTCTCCTGCTTGTTGTTGCTCATTTTAAACTCACGCTTTTTCGTTTTTCTCAAGCACCTCCTTGGCCAGATTCATGTAGTTCGTGGTGCCGTTGCTCACAACATCGTAGAGGATTATCGGCTTGCCGTGCGACGGAGCCTCGCTCAGGCGGATGCTCCTTTGGATCACTGTGCCGAAAACCATGTCCTGGAAATGTTCCTTGAGCTCGTTCACGACCTGGGAGTGGACTTTCGTCCTGCCGTCGAACATCGTGACAACGAAGCCTTCGATCGTGAGGGACGGATTAACTCCGCTTTGAACCAGTCTGATGGTCTGGAGCAGCTTTCCGAGCCCCTCGAGCGCAAAGAACTCAGGCTGCACAGGGATCATCACGGAATCCGAGGCTGAAAGGGCGTTGATTGTGATCAGTCCAAGGGAAGGGGAGCAGTCGATGATGATGTAGTCGTAGTTGTCACGGATCGGAGCGAGCCTCCTTTTCAGGATGGTCTCCCTTTCCTCGGCATCGATCATCTCGATCTCAGCCCCGACGAGGTTGATGTGGGACGGAATCATCTGTAGATCCGGGATCTCCGTCTGGATCAAGGCGTCCTGGATGCCTATTGTGCCTATCATCACCTCGTAGATTGTCCTCTTCTGGTCGTTGTCCGGAGAGAAGTTCAGACCGGAGGTCGTGTTGGCCTGAGGGTCGGCGTCGATGATCAGAACCTTCTTTTCAAGCACCGCGAGTGACGCCGCGAGATTGATGGCTGTAGTGGTCTTGCCCACCCCGCCTTTCTGATTGGCTATTGCAATGACTTTTCCCATGTCCTTTGAATTTATGAAATCCGGTGAAACCAATTGCCGGATTGTCGGTTGAATCCGGATCCGCGCATTCTCGCCGTCTCCCGTTCAACTTTCAAAGTTACTTAAAAAATCTGGAATATCTGAATTATGCCGCGCCGAAGTTATCAACATGTGGAACTTCGGGCCGTCTCCTACGTATCACACAGGATCGACATCAAGAGCGATGTGGCCTGAGTATTTCTTCTCTTTCTCGAAGCGCTCGACCGCCGCCGCAAGAGTCTCCTTGTTCCTGCCGAGAGACCTGTCTTTCGGCAGCAATACCCTGATGTGACGGATGTTCTGGTTTGAGATCCTGTCAATGGCCGGTGAATATGGCCCTATGACTTCAGGCCTGTTCAGAACGCCCGGGGCGAAACCGGGCTTGACCCCCAATGCGCCGCGGATCGCCTCGGCAAGCCCGCGGCCCAGCAGATCCACCCTTGTCTGGTTGTAATCCTTGATGATGACCCCGATGACCCTTGAATATGGCGGATAACCGAACATCTTTCTTTCTCCGAGGAGCCGGGCCATGGTGCCGTTCTCGTCCAATTGTCCATCTATGCTTTGATAGACAGGATGTCCTGGCTGAGATGTCTGGATGACGAACAGTCCTTTTTCTCCACGCCTCCCGCACCGTCCCCTGAACTGCTCAAGAAGCTGGAGCCCCCTTTCGTCTGCCCTGTAGTCCTCCTGTCCGAGAATCGAGTCGGCCTGCAGTACAGCGACAAGGGACAGCCCGCTGAAATCAAACCCCTTGGCGATCATCCTCGTGCCGACCAGAATGTCTATTTCCCCATTGGTGAATTTCCTGATGACTTCCGTCTCATGTCTCCTGCTATGTGCCGTGTCGCTGTCCAGCCTTGCTATTCTGGCATCCGGGAACAGACCCGCGGCCTCCTCCTCGATCTTCTGGGTTCCGGATCCCAACGGCTTCAGCTCTCCGCCGCACTTCGGGCATTTTCCGGTATATTCATACACCCTGCCGCAGTAGTGGCAGACGAGCCTCTCGCTTCCATCGGCCCTTTTGTGCAGGCAGAGACTGACATTGCAGCGGCGGCATTTGGGGATCTCACCGCATTCTTGGCACTGCACGAGAGGGGAGTAGGCTCTCCGCTCCCTCAGAATCATGACTTGCTGATGTCTCACAAGGCATTCGTTGATGCGGGCGATGAGCTTTCTGGAGAAATCTCCGATCATCCCGTTCTTACGCCGCTCCGAGATTGTGTCTATCAGCTCTATGTCAGAGTCTTCGGCGTTGTAGAACCTTTCGCCCAAGGTCACCAGCCCGTAGCGTCCGACGCTGCAATTGTAGAGGGACTCAAGAGAAGGCGTGGCGGAGCCCAGAATGACATCGGCTCCGAATATCCTTGCCATCATTATCGCTGTCTCTCTGCCGTTGTACCTGGGGGCAGGGGAGTCCTGCTTGTAGGAAGTGTCATGTTCCTCGTCCACAATGATCAATCCCAGATTCCTGTGTGGCAGGAATATGGCGCTTCGTGTTCCCAGGACCAAGTAACTGTCCGCGTCATGCCTTATCATCGAGGTCGCTTCCCTTTTGCGTGTCATGGCCTCTCCGGAGTGGAACACCAGCAACTCCTCCGGAAACGTCTTGCCGATCCTGTCCTCCAGCTGCCTGCTGAGAGCTATCTCCGGGACAAGGTAAAGCACGTTCTTTCCCCTTGCCAGAACCTCCTGTGCCAGCCTCAGGTAAATTTCCGTCTTTCCAGACCCTGTCACCCCATGCAGAAGCGCCGGCTTGCCTTTCCCGAAGCATTCCTTTATTTTTGAATATGCCGCGTTCTGGGCCGCTGACAGCACGATCCTCTGTCCTGATCTTACAGGCTCATGTCTCGCCGAAGCGTCCGCCTGGACGTCCAGCAGACTGAGCTCTTTCTCCAAGGTCTCCTTTTCCGCCAAGTACCTTTCCCTCACCTCGGCCTTTCTCGCCCTGCCGGCTGACGCGGCCTTCCTTTCAATCCTTTCTTTCAGCCGGCTTATCTTCTCCGCAATCTTGGCGCGGGTCTTCTCCTCTCTCTCAGTCTGCAGGTTTCTCAATCGCGACGCCGTCTCCTCTTGTAGAATCTTCTGTGCCGGATATGCCGCCTTGTAGACCTCTCCGACCGTACACAGATAGTACTCTGCGATTTGCCTCCAAAGCGAGATCTCCTCCAAGGAAACAGGTTCCAGCCCTTCCGCCATTCCGATGGCCGGCTTGATCCTGTCCACGATTCCCATCGCCTCTGCTTGTTCCCCGGCGTCAACCGCGCTCACAACTCCTGAATATTCCTTCCCGGCGAAATTGACCCGTACTCTGTCACCTATCCTGGGCGTCTTAAGGGGAGCGGAACCCAAGGATGCCTTCAGATCCTGGTCCAGATAGTAGAATGGCTCCCACTCCAGCCGGAGCGGAAGGATGACTTGTATGAAAAGTCTGTCTGACATGGGTGCGAATTTAGCCAAAAACATCCACCCATAGAAGAAAAATCACATTTTAGCCTCAAAAAATTTGCAACCCAAAGAAAAATGCCTATCTTTGCAATCCCAAACGGAACGGTGTCGTAGCTCAGATGGTAGAGCAATGGACTGAAAATCCATGTGTCGGCAGTTCGATTCTTCCCGACACCACTCCTTAGGCCGTGATTGCAAAAGCAATCACGGCCTTTCCTTTATCATCTGAGTTTCTTTCCGGATAAATCCGGGACAATCCTTAGGACGGCGGCGGACCGCCGTGACCTACACGACAATCTTGTCCAGGTCCGAGATCCACAGTTGGACTTGGGCGTCGGACGGCATTCTCCAGTCACCACGTGGCGAGAAGCTGACCAGGCTGATTTTCGGACCGTCCGGCATGCAGGAGCGTTTGAACTGTTGGCTGAAAAATCGCCGGTAAAACTTCTTCAACCATTTCAGGATTGTAGCCTTGTCGAAAGTCACGTCCGGATGTCCGGCATCTCTTCCGGCCTGGACGCCGGTCCGGTTCCCGCCATCACCGAACGCACGGCAAGCCAGATGGAAGATCTTGGCAGGAGAGTAACCGTATCTGATGAAGTTGTAGATGAAGAAATCATGCAGTTCGTAAGGACCGATCAGATCCTCTGTCTTCTGCCTGATCCGGCCCTTTGAGTCCGCCGGAGTAAGCTCCGGGCTGATCGGTGTGTCAGCAATGTCGATAAGAATCTCGGCGGCGCTCCTTCGGCGACCTTCAGTGGCGGCGTCCGTGAAGACATTCGTGGCTGCCCACCGTACCAGGTACTTTATCAATGTTTTCGGAACGGAAGCGTTTACGGCGTACATAGACATGTGGTCTCCATTGTAGGTGCACCAGCCGAGAGCCAGCTCGGAAAGATCTCCGGTGCCGATCACAATGCCGTTCTCCTGGTTGGCGATGTCCATCAGTATCTGTGTCCTTTCCCGTGCCTGGGCATTCTCATAAGTTGAGTCCATAACCTTGGGATCATGGCCGATGTCCCTGAAGTGCTGCTCCACGGCGGCGACAACGGAGATCTCGCGTGTGGTCACGCCAAGAACCTCCATCAGATCGACTGCATTGGATTTGGTCCTGTGTGTCGTGCCAAGACCCGGCATGGTGATCCCTATGATGTTCTCCCTCGGCATCCCCAGCCTGTCGAATGCCATGACCGTTACCAGCAGGGCGAGCGTGCTGTCAAGGCCTCCGGATATTCCCAGAACAGCCTTTCTGCAGTTGATGTGCTCCAGGCGCGCGATAAGCCCGGTGGTCTGGATCTGGAGAATCTCCTTGGACCGGTCAGCTATCTCGGCCGGATCGCCCTCGGGGAGGAACGGGTGTGGCTCGACGTAGCGGAAGAACTTTCCGTCAAAATCTGTCGGAGCGGCAGGCCCAAGGTCGTAGCATGAGTAGAGTCCTGAATATTCACATGCGGAGGTTCCGTCAGGCGTCATTCCCCTGAAAGAGTTTTTCTTCTGACGGAGAACGTTTAGCCTTTCGATGTCCAGATCAGCGAATATCATGGTGTCATGGAGCTGGAACCTTTCGTTCTCGGAGAGAACGCGGCCATTCTCGCAGATGATCGACGAGCCTCCGTAGACTGTGTCCATGGTGGATTCTCCGTATCCGGCGGAACAATAGATGTAGCCGGAGACGGTACGACCTGACTGATTGGAGATCAATTCTTTGCGCTGTTGGTGCTTTGTCATCACCTCGTTGGAGGCGGAGATGTTCACTATCACTTGCGCTCCGGATGGAGCAAGAAAGGAAGACGGGGGAATAGGCGTCCAGAAGTCTTCGCAGATCTCAATCCCGAAAGTCGCGTTTCCGACTGTGAACAGCAGATTGGGCGAAATGTTGCATCTGTGGCCGCAATAGTTGATCACAGAGTCGAAACCGTCACGGTAATAATCTTTCCCATCGTTCACAAAGCGTCCTGTGGCTGTGTTGCCCGACCTGAGGAAATCTGATCCTGAGGCGAACCATCTTCCCTCATCGAACTCGGCGTAAGTCGGAAGATAGATCTTAGGCACGATGCCTTTTATCCCCCCGTTCCGGATGACGACCGCACAGTTGTAGAGACGTCCCCTGAAACGGACGGGGGCGCCCACCACCACTGTGACGTGCTTGCCTCTGGTGAAGTCCCTGATCTTGCCGACCGCCTCTTCAGACTTTGTCAGCAGAAGGTTCTGACCGAAAAGGTCAAGGCATGTGTAGCCGGTTATCGATAGTTCCGGAAAGACGGCCAGTGAGGCTCCTTCCTCTTCAGCCTTGCCTGCCAGGTTGCAGATCGCCTGGGTGTTGCAGCCAATGTCCGCCACCTTCACCCTTGGCACGGCGGCGGCCACCCTGAATAGTCCTAAATCCATGTTCGTGAATGTCTAAGCGTTTGCGGGATCATTACCATTGTCGATTGACTCACGTTCCTCGCGGCGTCTTTGGTTGACACACGTCGCGATTCCCCGGTAAAGGAAATAAACCCCGATCAGTATAATGCCGATGATTTTCCAGTTGAGCGGTACACCGTTGACCAAGAGCGCCGCTCCGAATCCTGCCGCGAACACGGCGAGGACAAAATAGATTATGTAGATGTATTTCATCACTTACTGACAGTTCAAAGAGATTCGATCATCCTGGTGAACAGTGTGCACATCCTGTCCGCAGCTGCGTCCGCCGCCTTCACGACATCGTCTCCGTCGTTTACATAGTCGGGAGCGTAGTCATCGTGTGCCTCATTGGTGATCACTGAGACCCCGAACACCGGAATGTTCGAGTGCCTGGCCACGATGACCTCCGGGATCGTGGACATTCCGGTGGCGTCTCCTCCGATCGTGCGGATGTATTTGTATTCCGCCGGAGTCTCGTATGTCGGACCTGTGCCTCCGAAGTAGACCCCCTTGTGTAGTTTTATTCCGGCCTCACCGGCGATTTCCTCGGCTTTGGCGATCAATGCGGGATCGTAAGGCCTTGTCATGTCCGGAAAGCGAGGACCGAAGTCATCCATGTTCGGTCCTATCAAAGGGTTAGGCAGCTGATTTATGTGATCTTTTATGATCATCAGGTCCCCCACCTTAAAGTTGTAGTTGACCCCTCCTGCGGCGTTGGAAACGAACAGGTATTTGATTCCGATGACTTTCATCACACGGACAGGCAACGTCACCAGCTCCATGGAATAGCCCTCGTAATAGTGGATTCGCCCCTGCATTGCGATGACGGTTTTTCCTCCCAGGCCGCCTGCGATGAAATTGCCCTTATGGCCTATCGCTGTCGAGACCGGAAAACCGGGAATCGTCTTGTAAGGTATTGTCAGCGGATCATCTATGCTGTCCGCAAGTTTTCCCAGGCCGCTGCCAAGCACAATGCCGACTTCGGGCTTGAGGCAGCCAAGCTGCCGCTTGAGATATTCTGCCGCCTTGTAGATTCTTTCTTCTCTTTGATCCATGTGATTATTGTAATGTTATTATTCTATTTCATTCAAGACAGTGCGGGCTCCCTTGATGATCATCTTCTCACCGAAGACTTTCCGCTCGCGCATCACAAATTTTCCTCCTGCGATGAGGGAGGATACGCAGTCGCTGTGGGCGGAGTAGATGAAGTTCGCCAGGAACGGGCCGGGCGACAAGAAGAACGTGTTTTCTGTGTCGACAATCTGGATGTCGGCCTCGTATCCTTCCGCGATCTTGCCGGTGTTCAGCCCGAATGCTTTTGCCCCGTTGACCGTGGCCATGTCCATGAGCGTCCGAAGGGGCAGTTCCGAGGGATCCTTCCTCCATGCTTTCTGGAACAAGGCCGTTGTCTTCATGGCTTCCAGGATGTCCAGGTTGTTGGAGGACGCGCAGCCATCGGTTCCCAGGCAGACGTTGGCTCCGGCTTCCGTAAGTTCCTTCCACTTGAATTTATAGCCTGAGGCAAGCTTTGTGTTTGAGTTTATGTTGTGCACGCAATTCACGTGGCGCTTACCCAAAAGCTCTATGTCATGCCCGGACAGCCAAAGCGTGTGCGCCGCGATGACATCCGGACCCAGAACTCCAAGGGCGTCAAGGTACTCGACCGGAGAGAGACCGCCATGGGCAGCCTTGCAGTCCAGATCCTCCCGTTCGGACTCGGCCAGGTGGATGTGGATTTTAAGATTGTGTCTCCGCGCGTAATCCGTAGCCCAAATGATGAGTTCCTCGCTGACTGAATAAATTGAGTGGATGCCGATCGTGAAGATGGACCGAGAGTTCCACCCGGGCACTGTCTCATGCATCTGGATGCACTGCTCCTTCTCTCTCTCTGCTTCATCCGGATCATTGTGGTTTAGGAAAAGGTATGACACCGCAGCTCTGATGTTCATCTCCGAAGCCGCGATCCGTGCTGTGGGGGAGAACCAGTAGTGATCGTTGAATGTGGTCGTCCCGGTCTTGATCATCTCAAGCGCCGCCGCCTTTGTGCCCCAGTAGATGAACGGGGCGTCAAGCTTCGATTCGATCGCCCAGATGTGCTCAAGCCAGTCCTGCAGCACCATGTCCTCCCCGATGCCGCGCATAAGTGACATCGCGGCGTGGGTGTGCATGTTGATGAATCCCGGAACAGCGGCCTTGCCGGTGCAGTCAACTGTCTCAACGCCGGAGGCGGCCTCCCTGTACTCTTCGGAGTGCGGCGCTATCCTTTGGATCAGCCCGTCGGCGATGGTGATGTCAACCTGACGCCCGTCTGAAGTTATGTTCCTGAGTAGGATCTTGTCCATAATTGAATATGCCTAAGAAACTATGTGATAAATTAAACAATTCGCCTAAAGTCTTCAAATATACTAAAAATATGTTAAAATATCAGATTTGCAGGAATACATGTGGAAGCCGGACAAAAAAACGGCCGGGGATTGGTTCCAGGCCGTTCTGATATTAATATTAAAAGGAATATTATTTCTCGTAGGAGGCTTTTACGAAATCTGAATTCAGAAGATAATCAGCGCACATCTTCATGCTTTCCTTCCAGTCACCATTGGTGAAAGCCTCAAGCTCAACCACAAAATCCTTCATTCCGGCGATGTCCGCATGATTGAATATCGCGTCGAAGCCTACCATTCCGCTCTCACCGAGTTCGAGGTGATCCTTGATGTGGAGAAGCGTGAAGCGTCCAGGGTATTTCCTGAAGAGCTCGACTGGATAGGCCTGGCCCATAACCGTCCAATAGACATCCATCTCAAAGAACACATACTCAGGGTTGGTGTTCTCGAGCAAGAACTCATAGACGACGGTGTCCTCAACCTTCTTGAACTCGTGGGAGTGATTGTGGTAGCCGAAAAGCATCCCGTTCTCCTTGCATTTCGCTCCGATGGCGTTGAAGTAGTCGCAGTAGGTCTTGAGTTTGGCCAATGTCTCCGGAACCGGGAACCAAGGATATACTATGTATTTGCACCCGGCGGCCTTGTGGGCGGCGATGGCCTGGTCCCACCATTTCATTGACTCGGTGAAGTCACCTGAGGCAAGTTCCTCCTCGCTGAGGCTGTGTCCGATGTGTGTCGAAAGTGATTTCAATCCGGCTGCCTCGAGGTCGGCCTTGTACTGTTCCGGAGTCACTCCATAGATTTTTCCATCCGAGTAACATGCCGCCTCGACTGAGGTGTAGCCCATTTCCGCCAGAGCCTTGAAAGTCTTCTCGTGATTCTTGGCGTACTTCTCAGGATCCCCGATCTCGTCCCTGATGCTGTAGAGCTGGACGCTGATCTCTTTCCTGACAGGTGCCTTTGGCTTCTTCCCGGAGCAAGAAGCAGAGCCGAGAAGCAGAGCCGAGGCCATCATAATAAGAATTATCTTTTTCATCAGTCAAGAACTTTTACGCGGATGTTGCGGAACCATACATCGTCACCGTGATCCTGAAGGCCGATGTAACCTTCGTGGTTGTCGCCACCGCAGTTGTTAAGGAGTTCGAACGCGAGAGGCCATTTCTCCTGAGAGAATTTGGATGCCTGAAGCATGTCAGTCCACTGTGGAGTCCACAGGTGGTACTCAACAACGTTCTTTCCGTTCTGGCCGTGAACCACAGTGCCTTTGAAAACCATGATCTTCGCTGTGTTCCACTCTCCGTAAGGTTTCTGGTTCTGTGGCTTGGCAGGAATCATGTCATAGAGGGACGCCGACTGGCGGTTGCCATCCACTCCGAGCATGGCATCAGGATGATTGGCGTTGTCAAGCACCTGATACTCAGGTGATGAAATGTAGATAGGAGCCCACTTTGTCGTGCTGTCGGCGTTGTACTCCTTGATTTCCTGGGCGAGGTAAAGGATTCCGGAGTTGCCACCCTTTGAGATCTTCCATTCGAGCTCGAGCTGGAAGTTCTTGAACTTGTGGGCGAAGATCAGGTCACCGCCTTCTCCGGTCTGGCCTTCACCAGTGCCTGAGCCGGTGAACTTGATGCATCCGTCCTCTACAGTCCATCGGGAAGGCGCTTTGTCTTTGCCGTACCCACGCCATCCGTCGAGGGTCTCTCCGTCAAAAATCACGTAATAGCCGTCCTTGTCCTGAGGAAGCGAGGCGAGATCCACCTGAGGTTTCTCAACGCTGACGTAAGCCGGGACTCCTTCCTTGGAGACCTTGGTCTCAACTGTCTCTGTACCTGTCCATTTGAGTTCGGCTGGAGCGGAGGCTTTCTTCTTGCCGTTGCCGCAGGAGACCGCGCTCAAGACCATTGCGGCAGCCGCCGCCACGAAAACAATCTTCTTCATATACTTTATTATTTATAATAAATATTATTCTGGCATTTCCGGGAGTTCGTATCCGGCGCGGTATTGACGCTTGATCAGATTTGCCGCGAATTGGCGGGCGTTCACTGGATCTGTGTATTTGTTCTCGAATGTTGGATGCCCGTCGTGGATCGAGAATCCGTCCTTCTCAAGTATCTTGATAGTGGCGTCGGCTGGAATGTTTGTGAACTCCATCTTCTGTCCGTCCCACTCGAGAATCTGATTGAGGGCCTGGAGCCTTACAGCCGCGACCCCGAGATCCACCATCTCAACGAAAGGACCGGCCTCGCTGAAGTCTGAGGCCGCGGGAACTCTTGAATCCGGATCCTCCTTGCAGGCGCGGATCCAGTCCTGCTGGTGTGAGAGTGTCACCTCGCGGAGAACGTGAGGAACCTCTGGCTTCCGTCCGGAGACGAGGATAGGGGAACTTCCGTAGGTGCCGACGATCATTGTGTCCTTTGTTCCGTAGAAAATGCTGCATCCACCGGATATGTTCAGATTGAAGCCCGCAGGCAGTCCCTCCGGCCTTTCCGGCTTGAAGCCACCGTCGTACCAGCGGATGTCAACCTCAGGCATCGCGAGTTTGGCCATGTTCTCCCTTGCGGGGAAGGTAAGGTGGATCATCTCGGCGCTTGGACAGCAGTCGGTCAGAACGTTTGTGGAGCTGGCCTCAACCTTTGTAGGATAGCCGAGTTTCAGACCCTTGAACGGAACGTGCATTATGTGGCAGGCCATGTCGCCCATCGCGCCTGTGCCGAAGTCCCACCAGCCACGGAAATTCCATGGAGTGTAGATTGAGTTGTAGCCGCGCATAGGAGCAGGTCCGATGAAGGCTTCCCAGTTGAGGGTGGAAGGAATAGGCTCGACCTTGGTAGGCTTCTCAAGGCCCTGTGGCCAGATAGGACGGTCGGTGAAGCAGTCAACTCTTCTGACTTCTCCGATCTCACCGTTCCAGAGCCACTCGATGGCCTTTCTTGTCCCTTCGCTTGACGCGCCCTGGTTACCCATCTGTGTGGCCACACGGTATTTCGCGGCGAGTTTGGTAAGGAGCCTTGCCTCATAGACAGTGAGCGTCAGAGGTTTCTCGACATAGACGTGCTTTCCGGCCGCCATTGCCTGTGCGGCTATGATCGCGTGAGTGTGGTCGGCGGTCGCGATCATCACGGCGTCGGCCTTGTCCAGCATTTCGTCGAACATCACACGATAGTCGTTGTATTTTTTAGCCTGAGGGTACTTTTTGAACACATGGTCGGCGTATTTCCAATCCACGTCACAAAGTCCAATGATGTTCTCGGTCTCCATTTCAGCGAGGTCGGCCGCTCCACGGCCTCCGATACCGACACCAAGAATGTTCAGTTTGTCGTTGGCCGCGACTTTCTTTTTCTTTTCTTTCTTAGGCGTCTTCTCACCTGCGATGATGATGTTCGGAGCGACCGCAAGTCCGGCGGCCACGGCGGTTCCTGTTTTCAGGAAAGAGCGTCTTGACATGTCTTTGCTCATTGTTCAGTGTTGTGTTAATGTGTTAATGTAGTGTAGTAAAGGATTGTATGATAAATTTTTGATACTCCACCCTATAACTCCTCGAAGTCAACATTGCTGAACTGGCCGTCGGAGGAAGGTCTGCCTCCTCTGGAATCCAGGGTCTGCTCGTAGTTGTGCTCAGGCACGTCGGGAAGAAGGTTCTCCCTCATGTAAGCAACAACCTCCGTGAGTCCTTCCAGGAACTTGTCGAAGTCTTCCTTGTAAAGGAAGATCTTATGCTTGTCGAACGAGAAACTTCCGTCCTGCTCCTGCCTGCGTTTGCTCTCTGTGATTGTGAGGTAGTAGTCGTTGTTGCCCTTGGTGGTCTTGACATCGAAGAAATACGTCCTTTTACCTGCCCTTACGGGTTTGGAATAAACGTCTTCTGAGTTGCGGTCGGCGAAATACGTCCGCTCGTAATCATCTTTGTACATCTTGCGCTGAATGTTTTTGATATCCGCACAAATTTAAGAAAAATCTGAAATAGTGTGTTATCTTTGCATAAAATTTTAATTGGAAATATGCTGAACCGACGAATTTTGCGAATAAAGGCTTTCAAGGTTTTGTACAGTTTTGCGGAGAATCCCTCGATGACGCTCCCCGAAGCCGAGGCGATGCTTGAGGCTTCATGCGAGGCCACAAGATCCTTGTACCTTTTTATGCTCGGCATCATTCCGTGCCTCACCTCTGAGGCCCGGACAAGAATAGAGAATGCCAGGAACAAGTTCAATCCCACTGAGGAGGAAAGGAATCCCAACATGAAGTTCACCAGGAATCTGTTCTCTCCGATCCTTGAGCGGGATCCTGACTTTCAAAAGATCATCGCGAGGCGCAACCTTTCATGGGAGCCCTATGACGCGTTTGTCAGGAGCGTCTACGACTCAATCTGCACGAAGGACTATTATAGAGAGTACATGTCCTCATCCGATGAATGTACCCTTGGGGAGGACGCGGGACTGTTCACAAGAATATTCGAGGAAGAGTTTGTTGACAACGAGGAATTGGAGAGGATCCTGGAGGACATTTCCATTCTTTGGTGTGATGACTTGGCTTACTCATTGTCTGTCTGCTGCGACACCTTCAAGTCTTTTGCGAGGGGGGAGCGCTGGTCGCTGCCGCCTCTGTACAGAAGTGAGATTCTTCAGGCCAGGAACAAGAATGTCGACAGTGACAAGGCTTTTGTCTACAAACTCCTCCGCACAGCTTACACCTGCTATGACAAATATGCCCCCCTTGTCGCGGACAGCACCTCGCAATGGGAAAAGGACAGGCTTTTCACCACCGACACCGTACTCATCGTGATGGGGCTTGCAGAGGCCAAGGCCTTCCCGGCGATGCCGCTCCGGGTGACCATCAATGAATATGTCGAGATCTCCAAGTATTACAGTACTCCTAAAAGCCGTTCTTTCGTCAATGGACTTCTTGACCGGCTTATAAAAGCGCAGATTGAGAAGGGGGATATAGTCAAGACCGGAAAAATTGATTAAATTTGTGATTGTTTAATTAACACCATAAGAAGAAATGAATATTCTTACTTTTATCTCGCTGCAGGCGGCCGCGCCTGCGGGCGCCGGACAGACTCCGGCTGGCGGCGGCGGAATGTTCTGGGTTATGATCATTGCCATGTTCGTGATCATGTGGTTCTTTATGATCCGTCCCCAGCGTAAGCAGCAGAAGGAACTCGAAAAGTTCCGCAATGGTCTGAAGAGAGGTGACAAGGTCGTCACCGCCGGTGGAATTTACGGAACCGTTGACGAGATCAAGGACAGGACCGTCCTGATCAAGGTGGACGGGGAAGTCAAACTCAGAGTAGACAAAAACTCCCTTGTCAGGGATTTCACCCAGGACGCTCCGCAGCAGTAAACAACGGATTCTCTGGCTGTAGGATGTGGAAGGAACGTCTGCATAGGCTGCTGGGAAGACTGCAAGTTGACGGGAGAGACATTTCGGTTTTTCTGATGTCTCTCTTGCTTGCGTTCAGCATTTGGCTGATCCACAATCTGTCCTTGAACTATTCCGACACGATGAGCGTGCCTGTTGTCGCGCAATGCGAGCTGGAAGGACATTCCAATGTCTCCTCAAACTCCAGCATGATCGCCGCAAGGTGCCGCACATCCGGTTTCTCTCTTCTGAGAATCCACCATCTCGCGAAACGCAAGGCCCGTGTCATAAAGTTCGACAGCAAGGATCTCCACCATAAGGACGGAGAACTGTTCTACATCACAGCTGCTGAACTAAGTAATTACGTTACAGAGATTTTTGGTGATGATGTACGGCTTGAGTCCTTCCTTTCCGAGACGGTCCAGTTCCGGTTTCCTTTTGAGAACAACAAAAGGGTTCCTGTGCAGGCGGTCCATGTGCTGAGCTTCAAGCCTCAGTACATGGCCATGGGGCCGATTCATCTCCAGCCCGATTCTGTCACAATCTACGGCGAGCCGTTTCATTTGGAGCACATAGACAGGGTCTTCACCCGTACAATTGATTTGCTGAACCTCAAGTCCAGCGCTCATGGCGTAGTCAGGCTTGATCCGATTTCCGGAGTCAGAATGTCAGAGACCGAGGTGAATTATTCCTTGGATGTCACACGTTATGTCGAGGTAAGCTCGGAAGTCGCGATCGGCGTCAGGAATCTTCCCGCCGGCAGGAAACTTTCTGTTTTCCCTTCAACGGCCACAGTTGTTTTCAAGTGCGCGTTTCCGCTCTCGCAGGACCCGACCGAGGGGATCCAGTTCTACATTGACTACAAGGATTTTGTCAATTCAAAGGGAGGTAAGTGCATAGCCCATGCCTCGCGTATTCCCGATGGCGTGATTGAGTGCACAATGGATCCCGAGGTGTTTGAATGTGTCGAGGAGGGAAGGCAATGAGGACAGTCGCGGTGACGGGAGGCATCGGAAGCGGAAAATCCGCTGTCTGTGAGATTCTTGGGAAACGTGGTATTCCTGTGTACGATTCTGATTCGGCGGCGAAGGGTCTTTACGGTAAGGACGATTCGTTGTTGGATGCGATCGAGGCCGCGTTCGGGTGCGGTATAAGACGTGCGGACGGACTTGTGGACAAGGACAGGCTGGCGTCCCTGGCATTCTCGTCTGATGACCGGTTGAGAACACTTGAAAGCATTGTCCATCCGGCGGTCCTTCGCGATTTTCTCAGCTGGAACGCCATGCAGGACGCCAGGTTCGAAGAAGAGGGGCCTTCGCGGATTTTTTTTGACAAGAATCCTTTCTGCGTCATGGAGTCTGCCATTATCCTCGACAAACCGGAGTTCTTGTCTGTTGTGGACAAGGTCGTCATGGTTGACGCGCCCCTTCCGTTGAGGCTTGAGAGAGCTTGCCTAAGGGACGGGTCGCCTTCCGAGAAAGTCATCCGAAGGATGGAGGCGCAACATTTTGATCTTTCTAAAGTCGACGCGGTCATTCACAACAATGGCACTTTGGCTATGCTTGAGGCAGAAACGGAGGAAGTCTTCGGCAGGCTTGATATTTGAAAATACATATATCCTACAATTTTAATTGAACATGAAAACAGATCTTTCTAAAATTCTTTCAATCACGGGCCAGCATGGCCTGTTCGAGTATGTCGCGCAAGCGAGAAACGGTGTCATCATCGAGGCTCTCTCCGACAAGAAGAGAGGCATCGCCGACGCCAAGAGCCGCATAACAACATTGGCGGACATCTCCATTTATACTAAGGAAGGCGAGATGAAGCTTCAGGACGTTTTTCTGAAGATGCGCCAGGTTCTGGGCGAAGCCGAGGCTCCGACCTCAAAGGCGGACCCGAAGGATCTCAAGGACCTGTTCTCAAAAGCGATTCCCGACTACGATGCCGACCGTTTCTATGTGTCTCACATGAAGAAGGTTGTGGATTGGTATAATGACATCAAGAGATACGCGTCTTTCGATTTTGCCACTCCGGGGGACGCCGCCGCGCAGGAAGAACCGGCAGAGGATGGCGCGAATGCCGCTGCTGATAAGGTTGATGAATAGTGAAGTCTCTACAGGTTATAACATTAGGGTGTTCCAAGAACACGGTTGACACAGAGCATATTCTTTCTCAGGTCAAGGACTTCTGGAAGATAGTTCCGGAGGATGTCCTGTGTCCGGTTGATGTGCTTTTGATCAACACCTGCGGATTCATCGGTGACGCCAAGGAAGAGTCCGTGCGTACAATCCTTTCAGCCGCGCAGCGGAAGAAATCAGGCGATGTCGGCAGGCTTGTCGTTTTCGGTTGCCTTTCCCAAAGGTATATGTCACAGATGCCGGAATTGATTCCTGAAGTCGATAACTGGTTTGGGGCAAGGGACATTGACCCTGTTGTGAAGGCCCTTGGCTGTGAACCGGTCATTAACCCTTCGAGGCTGAGAACCGACAACCATGCCTACGCCTATCTGAAGATTTCGGAAGGCTGCGACCGGAGGTGTTCCTATTGTGCCATCCCGCTCATAAGGGGAGCCCACAGGTCTGTCCCTATGGAAAGGCTTGTCGCTGAAGCTTCATCGTTGGCCAAGGAAGGAGTCAGGGAATTGATTCTGATAGCCCAGGACACCACGTACTACGGACTTGACCTTTACAAGCGGCGCGCGCTTGCCGAGCTCATCCGTAAATTGTCCGAAGTGGAAGGAATAGAGTGGATCAGGATCCACTATTCCTATCCCGCGGACTTCCCTGAAGATGTGCTGGAGGAGATGGCCGCCAATCCCAAGGTCTGCAAGTACCTTGACATTCCGCTTCAGCACATATCCGACAAAGTTCTTGAGAAGATGCACCGTCATGTGAATGCTGAGTGGACAAGGACCTTGGTTGGAAAGCTTAGGGCGCAGGTCCCGGGAGTGGCTCTGAGGACAACAATGATTGTCGGACACCCGGGAGAAGGCAAGAAGGAGTTCGCGGAACTTTTGGATTTTGTCCGTGAGGCGGGATTTGAACGTCTCGGCGCCTTTAAATACTCGGAAGAAGAGGGTACTTTCGGGGCGGAGAACTATCGTGATTCCGTTTCCGGGAAAGTAAAGGAGGACCGACTCTCTGAACTGATGGAGGTACAGAGAGGTATATCTTTGGCTTTCAATAAATCCAGGGTCGGGAAAGTCGAAAGGGTCATTGTTGATGACTACACAGACGGCATACTTGTCTGCAGAAGTCAGTATGAAAGTCCGGAAGTGGATGGGGAGATAGTGGTGAGGTGTGAAGGCAATGATTTCGATGGCAAACCTCTGGAAGCGCTGCGCGGGCGGTTCATTCAGGTGAGAATCACCGGGGCGGATGAGTATGATCTAATGGCCGAGCCTGTAAAAATACTGACGCCATGAAAAGAATAGCATTGGTTGCGGCGGTCTTGCTGGCGCTGTACTCCTGCGCGCCTCAGGTTTTTGTAGTGAGCCCTGAGATGCGCGCCCCTTCAAAATCCGGCCTGAGCCTTGCCGGGAAATCCATGGCTGTCGTCTACCTCACAGATGGGAACCCGCGCTCGGAGGCTTTCAACGCTCCCGCCGCGGCTGGATTTGCGTCTCGATTGGAGGAAGACTACTTCGGAGGAGACAGGTCGATCGGATTGTACACGGCAAAAACCGGTTCCGGGGTTGATTATGCGTCCAAGGATTCGCTTGTCAGCCTCGTTATGGAGACGGACAAGGATGTTGTATTCCTTATCGGCATTCCCGAATTGGGAATACCGTCGGTGAATGATCCGGTCAGAATCGCGGGAAATGATGTTCCTGTGGACTCTTCCTATGTGTCGATCGTGTCAGTTCCTTTCACGACCAAGATCTTTGTCTATGACTCCAGGGGAAAGGAGGACAAGGTCTGGGGATTCTCGGGTGGGAGAAACTTCAGCGTCGAGATCTATGATGACGGGAAAACTTCCAAGGACGCCATCACGGCAAAGGTCTGGGACAATCTCTCTGCGGGAGCGGAGTCCGCCGGGTACGCCGCCGCCGGAACTTTCCTTTCAACATGGAAGTCTGATGACTTTTACGTTATTTACTATGACTTTTCTGAGGAAGAGTGGGATAAAGGAGCTGAATACGCCTATTCTTATGAATGGGACAAGGCTATCGATCAGTGGGCCAGGCTTTTAAAATGTAACAATGATGAAAAGAAGGCATGCGCGGCATACAATATCGCTTTGGGCTGCTTCATGAGTGGGCAACCTACGCTCGCGCTTGAGTGGCTTGACCGCTCGGACAGTTACACTCCGGTCAGCCTAAGCAAGTCATTAAGATTAAAGATTAACCAGTATACAGGACTATAAATCTAACATTATGAACGAGTTTGATGTCATAATCATCGGTGGGGGCATCACCGGCGCCGGAACAGCCAGAGACTGTGCCTTGAGAGGGCTGCGGGTCTTGTTGATCGAGCGTTTCGACATCGCCACCGGTGCGACCGGAAGGAACCATGGGTTGCTCCATAGCGGTGCCAGGTATGCTGTCACGGATCAGGAATCCGCGGCTGAGTGCATAAAGGAGAACATGATTCTCAAGAGAATCGCTCGTCATTGCGTTGATGACACGTCCGGACTGTTCATAACATTGCCGGAGGATGATCTTGCCTACCAGGACACTTTTGTAAAGGCCTGCCTGTCGGCGGGAATCAATGCGGAGGTGATTGACCCCGAGGTGGCCAGAAGGATGGAGCCTTCCGTCAATCCTTCTCTTGTCGGCGCGGTGAGGGTGCCTGACGGATCTGTTGATCCTTTCCGTCTGTGCGCCTCGAATGTGTTTGACGCCAAAGTACACGGAGCCAAAGTCCTTTTGTATTCAGAGGTGATTGAAATCATCAAGGAAAAGGACGAGGTGAGAGGAGTCAAGGTCCTTGATCATCACACTGGAATCGTTACTGACTACTATGCCCCTGTGACAGTCAACGCAGGCGGCATCTGGGGACATCATATCGCCCGGATGGCAGGGGCAAGCATCAGCATGTTCCCTGCCAAGGGAGCTTTGCTGATTTTCGCGCATAGGGTCAACAATGTGGTGATCAACCGCTGCCGCAAGCCGGCCAATGCGGACATACTTGTTCCGGGTGACACGGTTTGCGTCATAGGAACGACCTCGACCAAAGTTCCTTATGAGGAATGCGATCATCTGCGCGTCACTCCTGACGAGGTTGATCTGCTTTTGACGGAAGGCGCGAAACTGGCTCCTTGCCTCGCCCAGACGCGCGTTTTGAGAGCCTACGCGGGCGTTCGTCCTTTGGTCTCCGCCGAGAATGACCCGAGTGGACGAAACATCAGTCGAGGAATTGTCTGTCTTGATCATGAGACCCGTGACGGAATCAAGGGCTTTGTAAGCATAACTGGAGGCAAGCTGATGACTTACAGGCTAATGGGCGAGAAGGCCACTGATGTGGTCTGCAAGAAGCTCGGATCCGGAGCCAAATGCGTCACCGCTGACACCCCGCTTCCTGGATCTGAGCCGGGAGGAATCGAGGAGATCTCAAAGAAAATCTGGGGGGCGCCAACAATGGTCCAGAAAGCTTCGGTCGGCCGTTTCGGAGCCCAGGCCGCCGGCTTGGATTTCGAAGGCGACATCAATGGGAGTTTGGTCTGTGAGTGTGAGGAGGTCTCTGTCTCTGAGGTGGATTCGGCCATAGACAACCTTGAAGTCAATAATCTTGTGGACCTCCGGCGAAGAACCCGTTTTGGAATGGGCACTTGCCAAGGTGAGCTTTGCGCCTGCCGTGCGGCGGGCCGTCTGGCCAAGGCCAGGAAATGCACGGCCAAGGCGAGGGCTGACCTCAAGGACTTCATGAACGAGAGATGGAAAGGAATGTACCCGGTCGGTTGGGGCGAGACTCTCAGGGAGAGCGCTTACACTCAGTGGGTATATTCAGAGGTGATGGGACTAGGAAAAGAAATATAGAAGGACGGGATTATGAGATTTGACGTTATACTTGTCGGGGGCGGCCTTTCTTCGTTGGTCTGTGGCATCAAGCTTCAGAAGGCTGGCAAAAAATGTCTGATGGTGTCATCAGGGCAGAACGCCCTGCATTTTTCATCCGGATCTTTAGGACTGCTCGGAAATCTGCCTGATGGAACTGAGGTTGAGGAGCCGGTCTCGGCGATGGAGACGCTTCCTCCGGAGCATCCATATTCAAAGATAGGAAAGCAAAGGTTTTCTGAATATGCAGCTTCGGCTCAAGGATTTTTCTCGCAGTGCGGAATATCCCTGCATTCTGTTTCTCCGGAGGCGTCAGGGGAAGGGTCTGTCCGTAACGGCTACCGCATCACCGCGCTCGGCACCATGAAGCCGGCGTGGCTGGCCATGGATGAGGTGACACTCCTAGCATCAAAAGATGAGAGGATAGGGAAGAACGCTTTGGTGGTGAATTTCACGGGTTTTCTTGATTTCAACACACGCTTTATAGTCGAAGGGCTCGAGAAAAAGGGCGTTGAATGCCGTATTGAGTCCGTGGGACTGGAAGAGATAGAGATCCTCCGCAAGAATCCCGCCGAGATGCGCTCTGTGAACATCGCCCGTGTCATGAATCGTGAGGCAAGTTGGAAAGGTTTCGCCCATAGGATCCAGGAGCTTCTTGACGGAGAGGATGTTGTTGTCATTCCTGAGGTGTTCGGCTTCGAGGATCCTGTCATCATACGGTGGTTGAGAGAGATGATTCCCGCCAAGGTTCTGTTCATCGGGACAACCCCGCCTTCAGTGCCCGGAATCCGTACCCAAAGAGCTCTTAAAAGAGCATTCGAGTCTCTCGGCGGAACTTTCCTGATGGGCGACGAGGCATTGGATCCGGTCTTCGCGGGAGAGAGGGTGGCAAGCATACGTACCGCCAATCTTGGCGGAATCAGGATTGAGGCTGGCGATTTTGTTCTGGCAAGCGGCAATCTTTTCGGCAGGGGACTGGTGGCCCGGCCTGATTCAGTCGTCGAGCCGGTGTTCGGTCTTGACGTGGAGTACCCAAAAGAGCGTAAGGATTGGTATAATGAAGAGTTCTTCGCCCGGCAGAACTACACCGGTTTCGGAGTGAGAACCAACGAGGCTTTCAATCCTTTGCGTAATGGAAAGATTGTCCCGAATCTTTATGTGATCGGCTCTGAGACGGGAGGATGCAATCCTTTGTCCGAAGGAAGCGGAGCAGGTGTGTCCATAATGACAGCTTTCAGCGCGGCTGACAGGATCATCGGAAGGTAGTCTACCGCATTCATTTTACATTGAGAGAGATATGCAGGATAAAAACATAAGTTTCAATAATTTCGAACAGTGCATCAAGTGTACGATCTGTACTGCTTACTGTCCGGTTGTTGCTGTCAATCCGTTATTTCCCGGCCCTAAGCAGGCCGGCCCTGACGGGGAGAGGCTTCGTCTTAAGAACCGGTACTTCTTCGATGAGAACCTGAAGTATTGCATGAACTGCAAGCGTTGTGAGGTCGCCTGCCCTTCCGGAGTCAAGATCGCGGACCTCATCCACTCGGCCCGCCGCCGTTTCAGCGAGGCCACCCCGGGTCTTAGGGACCGTTTGCTCGCCAGCACTGATTTCATGGGCAAAGCAGCCAGACCTTTCGCTCCGGTCGTGAACTTCCTGATGGCATCCAAGCCGGTAAAGGCTGTCATGGACACCGCTCTGCACATCGACGGCCACAGGACTTTTCCAAAGTACAAAGCTCATGGCTTTGAGAAGTGGTTCAAGGAAGAGGCTCAGGAAGCACAGAAGGGATATTCAAGGCAAGTCGCTTTTTTTCACGGCTGCTCAACGGAATTTCAGCAGCCAGAGGTCGGCAAGGCTTTCGTCAGGGTAATGAACGCGATAGGCTACGGTGTCCGGCTCTTGGATGAGAAGTGTTGCGGGGTCGCCATGATTTCCAACGGAATGTGGAAAGGAGCCACAAATCATGCGAGGCACAATGTCGCTGTCTTTGAGGAGGCTGTGGCTGCCGGACTTCCGATTGTCGCTACTTCCTCAACGTGCGTCTTTACGATGAGGGATGAGTATCCGGACGTGCTTTCTGTTGACAATTCGTCTGTCCGGGAAAGCATAACCCTTGTTGAGAAATTCCTGTTTGAGCTTTTGGATTCCGGAAAGATAAGGCTGGTCTTCAAGAATGACTACAGGGCCAGGATAGCCTACCACATTCCTTGCCACGTGGAGAAACTCGGCTGGAGCATCTTCACAAAGGAGTTGATCGGTTCGATTCCGGGAGTGTCGTTCACAGTTTTGGACAGTGGTTGCTGCGGAATCGCCGGCACATACGGCTTCAAAAAGGAGAACTACAAGTACTCGCAGGAGATAGGCCGGCCTGTCTTCGAACAAATCAAGTCCGTGGCTCCTGATTTTGTCTGCAGCGAATGCGAGACCTGCAAGTGGCAGATTGAGATGTCCACAGAGTACAAGGTGATGAACCCCATTATGATTCTTGCCGAGGCTCTCGATCTTGAGGCGACGGCCAAGGCGAACTCAAGGTGAAAAAAGAAAAAGGCGGGACTGTAAGCCGGTTTCTGTTTTTGAATCTGCCATTTATCTACGCAACCTACCCCCTGGCATCGGGCGGGCAGCCCTCATCTGCCAGTATATTTGGTCTTGCAGGCCCTGACATCGTACCCGGATGGCGTCACCGACACCCGTCGTGAGCTCTTGCCTCACGTTTTCACCCTTGCCTGTTGCCAGGCGGTTGTTTTCTGTTACGACTGCCATAAGATTACTCCCATCTGGGCTTTCCCCAGCAGGGTGCCCTGTCCTGTCCGGACTTTCCTCACCCGGAGCCGTGACTCCGCAGCGCGGCAGATTGTCCCACCTTTTATCTTGCAAAATTACGAAAAAAACAGCACAGGCTACCCTGTGAAAGCATTTAATAAACAAAAATTTTCGTTAATCGCTTTTTTTGACATAAATTTGTAATCCAGTAAAGAGCAGAAAAGAAGTATGAGTACAAAGTATGTTTTCGTTACTGGAGGTGTCGCTTCGTCCCTAGGGAAAGGCATTATCGCAGCTTCGTTGGCCAAGCTTCTTCAGGCCAGAGGCCTTAGGGTCACCATCCAGAAATTTGATCCCTACATAAACATCGATCCGGGTACATTGAATCCTTACGAGCACGGAGAGTGCTACGTTACGGATGACGGCGCGGAGACCGATCTTGATCTTGGCCACTATGAGAGGTTCCTCGGCGTCCACATGTCCAAGGCCAACAACGTGACCACCGGAAAGATTTACTGGACGGTAATCAATAAGGAAAGGGAAGGGGCTTACCTCGGGAAAACAGTTCAGATTGTACCACACATAACTGACGAGATAAAGCGCAGGATGCTGCTCCTTGGCAAGACCGGCAATTATGATGTGATTGTCACCGAGGTGGGTGGTACGGTCGGAGACATGGAGTCCCAACCTTTCGTGGAGGCCATCCGCCAGCTCCAGTGGGAGCTTCCTGACGAGGATCTCATCAGCATCCATCTGACGTTGGTCCCGTACCTCCGGGCCGCGAAGGAGCTTAAGACGAAGCCGACGCAGCACTCCGTGCAGATGCTTCAGCAGGCCGGTGTGCATCCAGACATCATTGTCTGCCGCACAGAGATGGAGCTCACCCCTGAAATCAGGCGCAAGGTCGCCCTTTTCTGCAATGTCAAGCCTGGCCACGTTATCCAGTCGATCGATGCCCCGTCCATCTATCAGGTGCCGCTGAACATGGAGAACGAGCGGTTGGACGAAATGGTTCTGAATCATTTCGGAATATCGGCCCCGGAGCCGGACTTCACGAATCTTAAGTCATTCCTTGACAGGCTCTACAATCCTAAGCGTCAAGTTGACATAGCGCTTGTCGGGAAATATGTCGAACTTCAGGACGCCTACAAGTCAATTTTGGAATCCTTCGTTCACGCGGGAGCGGCGAATGAGTGCAAGGTGAATGTTCACACGGTTCAGAGTGAGCATCTTGACAGCTCGAACCTTGAGGAAAAGATCGGGAACATGGACGGAATCCTTGTCGCTCCCGGCTTCGGGGAGAGGGGGCTGGAAGGCAAGATCCTTGCGATCAAATACGCCCGTGAGCACAACGTGCCTTTCTTTGGAATATGCCTTGGGATGCAGATGTGCGTTGTCGAGTTCGCCAGGGATGTGCTCGGAATCAAGGACGCGGTCTCGGCCGAGGTCAATCCGAACGCGGCCAACCCGGTCATCGATCTTATGGAGGAGCAGAAGAGCACAACGATCAAGGGGGGTACCATGCGGCTCGGTGCCTACGACTGCAGGTTGGACAAGAATTCGCTGGCTTACAGGATTTACGGCAGTGAGCAGATTTCCGAGAGGCATCGTCATCGCTATGAGTTCAACAACGCCTATCTTGAAAGGATGGAGGCCGCCGGACTCAAGGCCACAGGAAAGAATCCTGACACAGGTCTTGTGGAGATTGTCGAGATACCGACGCATCCGTTCTTCATCGGAGTGCAGTTCCATCCTGAGCTGAAGAGCACGCCGGAGAAGCCTCAGCCGATCTTCGTGAAGTTCGTGGAAGCGGCGATGGCCTACCGGGAGAGGAAGAAGTAATATGCCGGCGGAGGCTGGTCAGGTGGTCTTAATGATAAGAAAATGAAGAAATTAGTGAATATATTCATAGGAACTGCGTTTGCCGCGCTTGCGCTGGTTTCCGCTTCGCGCGCCGATGCCAAGGTGCGCCGGTACAAGGTTCAGGTCGTGAAGGAATATGTTCATGATGAGACTTCGTTCACCCAAGGGCTTTTCTTCTTGAACGGGGAGATGATGGAGACCACCGGTCAGTACGGAGAGTCGACCCTGCGAAAGGTGGATCTGGCGACAGGAAAAGCCTTGAAAAGGTTCGATTTCGACAAGAGATATTTCCTTGAAGGTTCGGTTGAACTGAACGGTGACATATTCATACTCACTTGGTTGAATAAGGTCGCCTTTGTCTATGACGCGAAGACTCTGTCCTACAAATCCACGTGGAGTTATCCGCGTGAGGGGTGGGGGCTAACCACAGACGGAAAGAGCCTTATCGCGAGTGATGGCTCCGCCAGACTGTACTTTATGGACGAGAGGTTCAGGCTTCAAAAGACTCTGACGGTAAAGATGGACGGACGGGCTGTGCAGATGCTGAACGAGTTGGAGTGGATTGACGGAAAGATTTGGGCCAATGTCTATATGACTGACATGATTGTGATCATAAATCCCTCCAACGGAACAGTCGAGGGCACTGTTGATTGCAGCGGACTTCTGCCCAGGTCTTTGCGTGACGCCAACACGGATGTGTTGAACGGGATCGCCTTCAATACCAAGGACGGAAAGATTTATCTTACCGGCAAATGCTGGAAGCGGCTCTATGAGGTGCGTCTGGTAGAAAAGAAATAATTACAAGCGGGGGTACTGGGCGTGTCGCCCGGTTGAGATCATACCCAATGAACCTGATGCGGATAATGCCGCCGAAGGGAAGCGATGTCTCAGATTGCCGTAATCGGCTGCCCCTTGCATTAATATTCAAAACATTATGCGAGGTTTTTTATTTTTATCGGCGGCGCTTGCCGCGATGGCTCCACAGGCTTTGAATGCTCAAGGCCAGCCGGACACAACAAAGGCTGAGGTTCTGAACGAGGCCATTGTGAAAGCTGTCCGCGCGCAGAAGAACGCCCCTTATGCGGTGGCTAACGTTGACCGCAAGGCGCTCAGCGACTTCTCCGGAACCGGAAAGGAACTTCCTTTCCTCTTCTCTACAACTCCAGGAGTGCTTTCCTGGAGCGAGAACGGTCTCGGGACAGGTACGGCTTACATGCGTATCAGAGGGGCGGGGGATTCCAGAATCAATGTCACCATCGATGGCGTTCCGCTCAACTCTCCTGAGGACCAGTGCGTTTTCTGGGCGAATATGAACAGTTACGCCGCCTTCCTTGAAAGCGTCCAGATCCAGCGTGGTGTCGGTTCCTCCACCAACGGTGACGGCGCGTTCGGCGGTTCGGTGTCCTTAAGGACAAAGGCTCCGTCTTATGATCCGTACGTAGAGTTGGACGCTTCCTACGGTAGCTACAACACCTACAACACCGGTTTCTCAATGTCCACCGGCCTGCTTGGGAATCATTTCATCGCCGATGCGGCGTTCCATACTACCGGAACGGACGGATATATTCATGGAACCGCCGGAAAGTCAGGCTCCTGGTATGCCGGTCTCACGTGGCTTGGCCGTGATTTCATCATCAGGTACAGGAACATCGGAAACTACGAGCACACCGGACAGGCGTGGAACGGGGTGACGGCCGGGACTGGCGATCGTTCCATCATGGACGGCACTTACGGCGAGTCCACCGGAATCAAGACTTACGCTGACATGTATCGTGTCGGGCTCGGAAGATTCAATTCCCTTTATGAGTCATTGGATCCCAAGACCTACAAGACATCCCGCTACTCCCTGAACGACGGCACCTACTGGCCAAAGACTACGGACAACTTCTGGCAGGATCACAACATTCTCTCGGCCGCCTGGAGCGTCAACGAGAATCTTAAGACAACATTGTCTCTTCACTACACCTACGGCTACGGTTACTATGATGAGTTCCGCTCCAACAACAAGCTGTCAAAGTTCGGTTTCGCCGCGTTCAGTGACGCGGATGGCAATGAGGTCAAATATTCGGACTTTGTCCGGCAGAAAGGCCTTGACCAAAACACCGCCGGAGCTGTCTACAACATCGATTACAACGGAAACGGTTGGGATGTTATCGGTGGCCTTTCCGCCCAGATGTTCTGGTGCGGCCATTTCGGCTATCTTACGTATGTGTCGGATCCGCTTGTGGTCAAGCGGTATCCTGTTCTCGAAGGACTTGATGACACGGATTTTGACAATGGCCGTTACCAGTACTACGACTCCGATGCCAAAAAGGATGACTACAGCGCTTTCGTAAAGGCTTCCAAGCAGTTGGGCGAGCGCTTCACGGTGTTCGCTGATCTTCAGTACAGGCACGTGCGCTACTCTACGGACGGCATCAACGACAAGTTCGTCAAACAAGCGGACGGCTCCTACATGAACCAGCGTCTGGACATCAACGAGACCTACAATTTCTTCAATCCCAAAGTCGGTGTCAGCTACAAGGCCGGTAACCACAGGGCGTATGCCTCTCTGGCCATGAGCAACCGTGAGCCTGAACGCAACAACTTCACTGACAACTACAACTATCCTTATCCGAAGGCGGAGCACTTGAATGACTACGAATTGGGTTACCAGTTTTCAGGCTCTGTCTTCCGCGCCGGCGCCAACTTCTACTTCATGGACTATGTAAACCAGTTTGTCCAGACCGGAATGCAGAGTGAAATCGGTGAGAAACTCACCGCCAACATCAAGGATTCCTACCGTGCCGGAGTTGAGCTCACTGCCGGGGTGGATGTGGCTTCTTGGTTGTCGCTTGAGGCCAACGCGGCATTGAGTTCCAACAAAATCAAGGACTTCGATGAGGTCGTGGAGGATTGGGACAACAAGGAAACCGGTTTCCGGACCATCCACTACGACAACTCGACCTTGGCTTTCTCCCCGTCCGCCATCGTCAACGGATTCGCCATATTCAAGATCAAAGGTGTCCAGGCCACGTGGCATACCTCTTTCATCGGCCGCCAGTATCTTGACAACACCCAGAACAAAGACCGCTCGCTCCCTGCGTATTCTTTGTCAGGCTTGAGCCTCAATTATCCTGTCAAGCTTCGTGGCTTCCTTAGGGAGATCGGCCTCGGCCTGGATGTCAACAACATATTCAACGCGCATGTCGCAACCTCCGGCTGGGTTTATTCAGCGATCTACGCTTCCGGTGGACACCCGAACGACAACCGCTACTACCAGCTCGGTTTCGTCCCGATGGCCGGCACCACCGCCATGGCCCGTCTGACCTTGAGGTTCTGAACCAGACAGCCGCAAGGCTGACCACCTGGCGGACAAAGGGCCGCGATTGTCATAAATGGAAATCTCCTGGTGCGGGAATCCGCGCCGGGAGATTTCTATTGGCGGAGCGCCGGTGTGTTGTGTTTCAGTGCGGGGATCTGTGTCGCCGGACTTTTAGGCTGAAGGCGGCTACAGCTCCACGGCGTTCAGCACGGCCAGGGACTGGTGGTAGTCACGTTCGGCGCTTAGTGTCTGCTCCAGGGCCTTATAGTACTGGTCCGTCTCCACGAGGTACTCTATCATTGAGATCTCACCTCTGGACTGGGCTGACAACAGGAAGTCTCGGCTGTCAGTCTCGGAGAGGGACGCGCGCATGAGTTCGGAGTTCTCTTTCAGGCTGGCTGCGCGGTTGTACTGTGCCAGAAGGTCGAAGTAGAACTGCTGTTCGGCGGCTGCCGCGCGGTAACGCGCGGCAGTGATGCGGGCCTTGGACTGCTTGACCTTGTTGGCGTTGCTCCATAAGGGAATGCTCACACCCATGGTCAGACCCCTGAACTTGTCAGCGGTGGTGAGCTCGCTCATGTAGCCGACTGTAAGCTCTGGCACCCATGCGGTCTTGTCGATTGATAACTGCCTCTCACTCACGGAGACTTCCTGCCGTACGTACCTGAGAAGGGGATTCTTTTCAGCTGCCAGCTCGTACCAGGACCCGAAATTTGCCGGAAGGCTTTCGGACACATCGTAGGATCTGTCCTCCAGGAGGATGTCCTGCCCTCCGTTCAGGGATTTCAGCTTAGACAGAAGCGTGTTCCGCTCGGTCTCAACCCGCGAAATCTGTCCGCGGACAGCTGCAAGATGGACTTTTGCCTTGTTGAGATCCAGAATGCCGGCGTCTCCGGCCTTGATCCTTTTCTCGAACGAGGACACGAGTGTCAGGGCCTGGTCCAAGTGTGTTTCCAACTCTGCTCTCAAGGCGTTGCAATAGATGACGTCAATGCAGGCCTGCTTGGCCTCAAGGAGCACGTCAAGCCTTTCGGCCTTGTACCTCAGGACAGACAGTTCGTCCTGCCCTGCGGCCTGCCTGGACTTCATGCCGGTCAGCGTGGCGGCGTCGAAGGCCTGGGTGACACGGAAGTCGCGTCTGTTCCCGATGCCGCCGGCTCCCCACAGGTAGTTGAACTCAAACTCAGGGTTCTCGAGCAGCGCTCCGGAGCGGTTTTCCACTTTCTCGGCCTCGGCCTCGGCCGCCGAGGCTTGCAGCCGGGGATTGTTGGCCTCGATCTGACGTAGGATTTCATCAACTGCGGTCTGTGCTGAGGCGCTGAAGGCGGCCAAGTTGCAGAGACAGCAGGCCAATAATAGCGTATATGTTTTCAAATGATTCATATTCAGTTCATTTTCGAATTAACAAGATAAATCACAGGCACGATGAACCCGTTAAGCAGGGTAGAGGAGAAGAGGCCGCCGAGAATCACCTTTGCCATAGGAGACTGGATCTCATTGCCCGGAAGGTCGCCTCCGAGAGCCAATGGAAGCAGTGCGAGGGCTGAGGTGATTGCGGTCATGAGAATCGGGTTCAGCCTGTCAAGCGAGCCGATCATTACTGCCTCTTCACGGTTGTGGCCTTGCGATGAAAGCACGTTGTACCTGTCAATCAGCAGCATGCCGTTGCGGGTCGCGATGCCGAACAGCGAGATGAAGCCGATGATGGCCGGAATGCTGAGGATCCCGTCGGTGAAGAATATGGCGAAAACACCGCCGATGAGCGCCAGCGGCAGATTCAACAGCACCACAAGCGACTGCGGGATGTTCTTGAACTCCCCGTACAGCAGCATGAAGATGATGAAGATGCTGAATATGCTCACGAGGGCGATTGTCTTGGATGCCCTTTCCTCGCTCTCGAACTGTCCCCCGTACTCGATGTGGTAGCCTTCCGGAAGTTCGATGTTCTCGGCTATCCTCTCCCGGATCGCTCCGACTGCCTTCGCGAGTTCTCCGCCGGTGGCGTTGCATGAGACGACCAGTTTTCGGCTGACGTTCTCCCTGTTGATCGTGTTCGGCCCGGCGGCTGACTTGATGTCCGCCACGTAGGAGAGCGGAACTTTCTTACCGTCGCCAGTGTCGAGCGTCAGGTCGGAGATCCTCTCGATTGTCGAGCGGGCGTCATCATTGACCTTCAGCGTCAGATCAAACGAGCGGTTTCCCTCATAGACTGTCGAGACGGCCTCGCCCTCCATCATGACCCTGACAAACTCGGCGAACTCCGGAAGTGTGATTCCGTAGCGGGCCAGCATCTCGCGCTTAGGGGTGATGTTCAGCTCCGGCCTTTCGACCTGCTGCTCGACATTGATGTCCGCTATGCCTTCAACTCCGGAGATCGAGGTTTTGATCTTCTGCCCGATCTCGTACATCCTGTTGAGGTCCGAACCGAAGAGCTTGATGGCGATGTTCGCTTTGGTTCCGGAAAGCATCGCATCGATCCTGTGCGAGATAGGGCCTCCGATCTCAATGTTCACTCCAGGAAGCACCGCCAATTTCTCGCGGACCTCGTCGGTCAACTGCTTTCTGGTTTTCTTGCCGAGTTCAAACGGACATTCGAACTCTGAGCTGTTCACTCCGAAAGCGTGCTCGTCAAGTTCGGCCCGGCCTGTCTTGCGTCCAACGGTCTTGATCTCAGGGATGCTGAGAAGGAGCTTCTCGGCCGTGCGCCCCATCCTGTCGGACTCCTCCAGGGATATTCCCGGAACAGTGCTGACGGAAATTGTGAACGACCCTTCGTTGAAGGCCGGGAGGAAGCTGCCTCCGAGGGTGAAGAACATAGCCACAGCCGCGATCAGCAGCGCTCCGACACCGCCTATGACGCTCTTTTTATGTCCGATCGACCAATGGAGAGCCTTCTCGTAGTACTTCTTCAGCCAACGGACCAAAGCTGGTTCCCGACCGGTCTTGTCGCTGTTCTGTGAGCCGAGAAGGAACGAACTCAGGACAGGTGTGACCGTCAGAGCCACAAGCGTGGATGCCATCAACGAGATGATGAACGTGATTCCCAGCGGCTTGAGCATCCTGCCTTCCATTCCTGAGAGGAAGAACAACGGCAGGAAGCTGGCGATGATGATCAGCGTTGAGTTGAGCATCGGCATACGGACTTCCTTGGAGGCCTCGTAGACCACTTTGACGACACTTTTCCGTTCACTATCAGGTTTCTCTCTGTTCTGCCGCAGTCGCTTGAACACATTCTCCACATCCACTATCGAGTCGTCCACAAGCGAGCCGATGGCGATGGCGATGCCTCCGAGACTCATCGTGTTGATCGTCAGACCCATCCAGCGGATTGCCAGCAGCGAGAACACAATGGAAAGCGGAATTGAGATGAGTGAGATTATGGTTGTGCGCCAGTTCATCAGGAATATGAACAGTACGATGATCACGAATATGGCACCCTCGATCAAGGACTTCTTCACGTTGTCGATCGAACTGTCGATGAAACGGGACTGACGGAATATCTGAGAGTTGATCTTGACATCGGACGGGAGGTTGGCCTTGAGCTCATCGAGAGCGTTGTCCAGTTTTCCGGTAAGAGCCAGTGTGTTGGTGTTCGGCTGTTTGGTGACGGTCAGCAGCACCGCCGGCTTGCCATCGTTGGAGGCCAGTCCGAGAACAGGAGTCTTGGAACCGATGCGCACGTCAGCGATGGCGTCCAAAGTGACAGGCAAGCCGTTCCGCGATGTCTTCACCACCGCCTTTTTCAGTTCGTCTATGTCGTTGGTGGACAGAAGGCCACGGACGATATATTCGTTGCCATATTCATAGAGAGTGCCGCCGGAGGCGTTCTGGTTCATTCCTTTGACAGCGTAGATGACCTCGTCCATCGAGACTCCGTGGCGGCGCATTCGGCCCGGATCCATCAGGATTTGATATTCCTTGATGTCCCCGCCCATCACCGCGACCTGGGCCACTCCACCTGTCGAGAGGAGCCTTGGCCTGATGGTCCAGTCGGCTATCGTGCGGAGATCCTGCATGGAGGTCGTGTCTGCGGTCAGGCCGATGATCATCAGCTCACCGAGGATGGAAGCCTGAGGACCGAGAGTGGGATTGCCTACATTCTCAGGAAGGTCGGCCCCGACCATGGCGATTTTCTCGGAGACAATCTGGCGGGCTTTGTAAATGTCTGTTCCCCAGTCGAATTCGATGTTGACTATGGAGAAGCCTGTGGCGGAGGAAGAACGCACGCGGCGCACATTGGTCGCCCCGTTTACTGCGGTCTCGATCGGGAAGGTGACAAGTCTTTCGACCTCTTCAGGGGCCATTCCCTCGGCCTCGGTCATCACCACGACAGTCGGAGCGTTCAGGTCCGGGAACACATCGACTTCAGTGTGCATTGTTGAATATATTCCCGCCACAAGGCAGAGTGCTGCGATCACAAGGATCACCATGCGGTTGTTGAGCGAGAACCGTATGATTCCGTTCAGCAGTCCGTTTTCGTGTTTGAGCTGTTCCATAGGACTAATGACTGTGTGTGTGACCAGCAGGAACAGCGGTTACGGATGCGAGTTTTACCTGGACGGCACCGGTTGCGACTACCGCTTCTCCCTCCTTCAATCCACTCTTGACCAGAACTCTCTGATCGTCGGACTGTCCGAGCTTGACCTCGCGCTTGAAGAAGCCGGTTGCATCATGCTGTACAAAGACGTAGTGGATTCCCTGATCCTCGACAACAGCGCTGATCGGGACGCTGACGGCCTTTGAGGAGTTTGATGATTTAAGGAATATGTCAACGTAGGAACCGGCGACCAAGTCTCCCTTGTTGTCAAATTCGAATGTCACTGGAATATAATAGTCACCGTCCGAGGCTTTTCCGTAGCCGAGCAACCGGCCGCCGAGTTCTTTAAGGCTGTAGGCTTGACCACTGTAGGATGTCGTGAAATTCGCGTCCTTTATGCCGCTGAGCAGCCCGTAGTATCTCTCGGACACATCGGCGCGGAGTCTGAGCCTTCTGTTCTGGCTGACAACCGCTATCGGAGCGCCTGTCTCGACGAAATCCCCTTGTGCAACGTTCAGTTTCTTGATGTACCCTCCAAGCGGAGATGTCACATTGACACTGCCGTCCTTTGAAGTGCTGGATGCCAGGGCATCGTATTCGGCCTTAGCCTGCTCGAATGCCAGCTTGCTCTGATCCAAGTGACTTTCACTGACGATGTTGTCCTTGCTTAGTTGAACATCTCGTTCATATTCCTTTTTCGCGGTCTCATAAACAGCTTTCGCCTTTGCAAACCGGTCGCCCCCACCGAGATCCTTTGAGGAGATCGTAGCGATGAGAGAGCCTTTGCCCACGGCTGATCCTTCTGTCAGTCTCCCGAAGCTGATGACACCGGAAGTTTTCGCGACGACTGTCATCTCGTCTCCCATCGCAGAGAGGATCTGTCCGCTTGTGTGGATCACCTCTGCGAAATCCCCGACGGACACAGTGTCGGTAGTGATCCCGAAAGTCTTCTGGCGCTCAAGGCTTACTTCAATCTCGTCATTGTGGCTGTGACCCTCATGGCCTTGCTCCGCTTCCTCAGCGTGCCCGTGACCTGCGTGTCCCTCGGCTCCGTGATCGTGTCCTTCATGGGCATGGTCGTGACCCTCACAGGCCTCGGCGGTGCCGTGGTCCTGTTGATGGCCTTCATGTGAATGGTTGCCGCATCCCACCAAAACAGCGCAGGACGCCATCAGTAATAGTATCGTTTTTTTCATTTGATTGATTTGTTATTTCATTGACGGTGCGTGAAGCCTTGCGATTCACGCACAAATGGATCTAAATCCGATTCTCGTGCGTGACAATAGACTTTCCACGCACGAATGAAGGTGAGTTGAAAATTATGCCGCTACAGGAGGGGCATTTGGAGCCGCTGAAGAGACCAGCGGCTGCACGACTATAGGTATGAAATCCCCGTAAGCATATTCAAAGATACTGCTTTCGAGGTTGGTTGCCAAAAGGTTGGAAAGAATTGCAAGAATCGGGAATATGCTGGCTTCCTCAATGCCGAAGTCATGATGGTCAATGTGGAGCCTTTCAGACGGGCAGTATTGCTTGTGCGCCACGCAATGGCTTTCGTCCTGATTGTGGTTAGTGTCTGAATGGTGCGTGTGCTCATCATCACGGCAACCGTCCATCCCGCAGACCTCCTCCACAATGCAGATCATTGTCTGATGATGGTGGTGCGGCAGTACAGTCGCCAGCGTCACCATCATCATCGCCAGAAAGATCGGCACTATGGACAATTTCCTCAGCATAAAGTCATTCAGACAATCTTGGCAAATTTAGTAATTATTTCTGAATATGTAAACTGCAATAATCCCCGTTTGGGTGACGCCGGCTCCCGAAGAGGGAGGTCGTGAGCGATTTATGAAGGTCCAGTGGACCTTCATAGCGAGCAGCACTTTAGCGGGGAGGATCACCCATCGGGGCTGTCAGGAAGTGACTGTGTGGGGGTGAGGTATGTGTCTCAGTTACTTGGAACTGAGATATTCGTCAATCGCGGCGGCGGCTTTGCGTCCGGCACCCATCGCAAGAATCACGGTGGCGGCACCGGTGACTGCGTCTCCGCCGGCGAATATGCCCTCTCGGGTCGTGCGGCCTTCGGGATCGGCCTCAAGACCTCCGCGACGGGTTGCCTTAAGCCCATTTGTTGTATTGACAATTAGCGGATTAGGAGCGGTACCTAAAGCCATGATCACAGTCTCGGTCGGGATCTCGAACTCGGAACCCGGAATAGGGACCGGGGAGCGGCGGCCGCTTGCGTCAGGCTCACCGAGCTCCATTCTGATGCATTTTATGGCCCTTACCCAGCCCTTTTCGTCACCGAGAATCTCCACAGGATTGGTCAGCATCTGGAAATCAATGCCTTCCTCCTTGGCGTGATGAACCTCCTCCTTTCTGGCCGGAAGCTCGTTCTCCGTACGGCGGTAGACGATGGTTGTGTCAGCGCCGAGCCTCAGGGCTGTCCTGGCGGCATCCATCGCCACGTTGCCGCCACCTACGACGCAGCATTTCTTTCCGGCGTGGATCGGGGTCAGATAATCATCTCTGAAAGCCTTCATCAGGTTGTTTCTCGTAAGGAATTCGTTGGCGGAGAACACTCCGTTCAGGTTCTCGCCGGGGATTCCCATAAACTTCGGCAGACCGGCCCCCGTTCCGACAAACACGGCCTTGAAGCCTTCTTTGTCCATTAATTGATCGATAGTGACGGTTCTTCCGACAATTACATCGGTCTCTATCTTGACCCCGAGAGCCTTGACCGAGTCAATCTCGCGCTTGAGGACAGTGTCTTTCGGAAGCCTGAATTCCGGTATTCCATATTCAAGGACACCTCCTGCTTTGTGAAGCGCCTCGAAGATTGTGACATCGTAGCCTTTCTTGGCCAGGTCAGATGCGCATGCCAGGCCGGCGGGACCGGAGCCGATGATGGCGACCTTGGTGCCACCGGTCCCTTTGACAGGTTCAGGGACCGAAGACGTAGGCTCAGCGGCCGAACCGGTCACTGAGCTTGTCGAAGTGCCGGTGCAACTCTCCGCAGTGTGGTCGGCCACAAACCTTTCCAATTTGCCGATCGCCACAGGCTCACCCTTGATCCCAAGGATGCAGCTTCCCTCGCACTGGCTTTCCTGCGGGCACACTCGTCCGCAGACTGCCGGAAGAGATGAGTCCTCGGCGATGATCGCCGCCGCCGCGTTGATGTCTCCCGTGGCAACCTTTGCGATGAAATCCGGAATCTTCACACTGACAGGACAAGCCTGAACACAGCGAGGATTCTTGCAGTGAAGACATCTGGAAGCCTCGGTCGTGGCCTCCTCAAGGTTGTAGCCGTAGCAGACCTCTTCAAAATTATGCGCGCGAACCTTAGGATCCTGCTCGCGCACCGGTACTCTTGGTATTCTCTGTGCCATTATATTCCCATTTTAGTTCTTTCTTCTGCCTCTTCGGCCTTGTACTGCCCCAGACGTCTCATAGCCTCGTCGAAATCAACGTCATAGCCGTTGAACTCCGGTCCGTCCACGCAGGCGAACTTCGTCTTTCCGGCCACAGTCACGCGGCAGGCACCGCACATTCCGGTGCCGTCCACCATCAGCATGTTGAGGCTCACATCCTCCGGGATGCCGAGCTTCTTGCAGGTGAGCGTGCAGAACTTCATCATTATCATCGGGCCGATGGACACGGCCTGGGTATATTCCTTCCCCTCGCTGACCAGTTTCTCAAGCAGTCCGGTCACCATTCCGTGAAATCCTTCCGAGCCGTCGTCGGTGCAGAGATAAAGGTTGTCGCACGCGGATGCCAACTCTTCTTTATAAATCAAAAGGTCCTTGGTCTTCGCTCCGATGATGACATCGACCGCGACGCCTCTCTCGTGCAGCCATTTCGCCTGCGGATAGACCGGGGCGGTGCCGACACCGCCGGCGATGAATATGTACTTTTGGCCTTTCAGTTCCTCCTCGGCCCTGCCAACGAAAGCCGAAGGGTTGCCCAAAGGGCCCACGACATCGCTGAAGAACTCGCCCTCTGCTTTTGAGATGATGGCGGCGGTGGACGCGCCTATCAACTGGGTGACGATGGTCACCGTGCCGGTCTCCCTGTCGTAGTCACTGATGGTAAGCGGTATTCGTTCGCCCTTCTCATCGGAACGGACGATCAGGAACTGCCCCGGCTTCGCGGCCTCGGCAATCCTCGGAGCCGACACCACCATCTTGCAGATGTTCGGAGTCAGCATCACTCTTTCAAGAATCTTGAACATAAGCTTTCAAAATAGCGTTATAAATATGTAGTCGGCAAATGTAGGAATTAAAGTCGATATTCCAAATTATTCCGTAATTTATGGTTTGTATCTATGAATATTTCTATGCTAACATTTTTGTTTTGTATCATAACCTAATTGTTGTATGCATTGAATATTATTACAATAAGATAAAGTGTTTTCTTTATACTGATTGTCTTCAATCACTTTTCTTATGAATATCCTAAAACGTTTCGGAATGACGAAAATTTTATGTTCAGAATTCCTACACGAACGTGCTCGGACGTACCATAGTCCTCTCCTTGACTTGGAACTTCGGCAAGATGGACGCCTCCAAGAGCGCCGCGGCACAGAACGCTATGTGGAATATGGCTTACTAGGCACACTCGGCAACATCAAAGCTTAAAGCAGGTGCCCGAGGAAGCGTGCCTTGTCGGAATCTGACATGCCGCGTCTTCGGGCATATTCATCGATCGCTTTCCGGCTGACGCGGCGGATCTCCGGGTACGAGGCGTCAGGATGAATGAATATGAGTCCGCAGACGCTGGCGTCCGGGATCATGGCGCAACTGTCCAGCAGCGTGATGCCAAGTCTTTCTGACTCAGGCAAAAGCCTAAGAATATCCCGCTTCAGCGTGTGGTCCGGGCAACTTGAATATCCCGCCGCGGGCTTGATGATCTTCGCATCCTCAAATCCTTGAGGCAATGACTTATGAATATGCCCGCCCAGCCATCCGGAAGCCGCCTCGGCAAGAGTCAGCCGCACCGCCCGAGCCAGCATAGGCCCGTAATCCGTGCTGCAGGCAGGGCAGTCGCAGCTTTCCGGACGCGCTTCGGTGCGGACGCTCAGGGCGAACATCCCCATGGGGGAGTCGAACCCATATTCCTTAGGCGGGACGAAATCGGCCAGAGACCGCCCGCCTTCCTGCCGGAACATCGGCAGACGAAAATCTTGGGACACAATGTCGTCGCCATCGCTGTTACATGCGTCAAACCTTGCGGAAATAGTTACTGTGCAAGCGTTTTCTCTCTTTAACCTATCAATCTCTTCAAGTGCGTCGCCACGCAGTTTCCTGAGTTCCTCATGACCTGTCCCGCTCTTGATGCCCCAGATCGCGGCGAAAAGGTTCCAGTCAAAGAACGGCAGCACCTCATCGATGCCCAGCGTTCTGGCCACGATGTTCTTCAGCGGCTCTCCCTTTATGAAACTTGAAGCCGGGAAAGGCTCGCTCGTTATGTGTCCGGCTTTCTTTTGCGAGGACCGGGCATAGAGTTCTCTTAGATGCTCCTGTTTCTGATGCTCAGCCGCTTCCGTGCCCTCTCTGTCGGCGATTAGCTGGTTGGCGAGCACCGCGCTTGCGGATGCGTCCTGAGCGTAGTACACATGCCCGTAAAGAGGGGCAAGCTTGACCGCAGTGTGGAGCGCCGACGCCGCGGCCCCGCCCACAAGCAGGGGAGTGGTCAGCCCTCTTGCCGTCATCTCCCTGCAGATCTCCTCCATCTGGTAAAGCGACGGCGTGATCAGTCCGCTGACCCCGATCAGATCCGCCGAGGTCTCCGCGGCTTTCTCAAGGATGGTTTCCTTCGGTACCATAACTCCGAGATCTATGACCTCGAACCCGTTGCAGTTCAACACAATCCCGGTGATGTTCTTCCCGATGTCGTGCACGTCTCCCTTGACTGTCGCGAAAACAAACCTCGGCTTTCGGACGGCTGACTCTCCGGAACCCTCCTCGATGTAGGGTTGGAGCAGCGCCACCGCGTTCTTCATTGTCTTTGCCGACTTCACCACCTGCGGCAAAAACATCTTTCCAGCCCCGAACAGCTCCCCGACCCTGGCCATCCCGCTCATCAGCGGCCCGTCGATGATCTGTACAGGCTTATCGTACTTTGCAAGGCACTCGTTTATGTCCCTCTCCAGTCCAGAAGAATCACCTTTGACCAACGCCCTGACCAGCCTCTCCTCCACTGTCGCTTCGGAATGCTCAGCGACCGAAGAAGAATGTACACCTTGCCCTCTCGCTGAGTTTGTGGTTTGGCAGTGCTCACCAACCATCGAGGCGCTCTGGCTGCCACCAGCACCCGGATTGCCATTAGCGGAAGTAATATCACTTGAATCTGCACTCGTCGGCTCCGGTTCGGAATGGGTGAGGCGACCCTTTACCCGGACAGGGCGCGAAGCGCAGGTCGCCTCTGCCCTTTCCGAACCAGAGCCGACCTCAGCGGAATCCTTATCATCCAAAATCCGGGAAGCCTTCTCAATCAACCTCTCCGTAGCCTCGGCGTCCGTGTCCAGAATCACATCCTCCACACACCGAAGCAACTCCGGCTCAATCTCATCATAGACTTTCAGCATCCCCGGATTCACAATCCCCATGTCAAGTCCGGCCGAAATCACATGATAAAGAAACACTGAATGCATCGCCTCGCGAACCTCGTTGTTCCCCCTGAACGAGAACGAAAGGTTAGAGATGCCGCCAGAGGTCCTGCACCCAGGAAGGTTGTTCTTTATCCACCTCACCGCCTCAATGAAATCCACCCCGTACCTCGAGTGCTCCGGAATCCCCGTCCCCACAGGCAGCACATTAACATCGAATATGATGTCACACGGGCGAACCCCGGCCTTGCCGGTCAGCAATGAATATGCACGCTTGCAGATCTCCACCTTTCTGTCGTAGGTTGTGGCCTGTCCCTCCTCATCGAACGCTATCACGATGACGGCCGCTCCCAACGCCTTGATCTCACGAGCTTTTTCAATGAACACCTCTTCTCCTTCTTTAAGTGAGATCGAATTGACTATGCATTTACCTTGGGCGTTTTTCAGCCCTGTCACCAAGGTCTCCCAATGTGATGAATCTATCATTACCGCGGCCTTGGCCACAGCCGGATCGTTGGACACGTACCTGAGGAACTTCTCCATCTCAAGCCGTGAATCGAGCATCGCGTCGTCCATGTTGATGTCAATGATGCTTGCGCCGTTCTCAATCTGCTGGGCCGCGATCTGGAGTCCCGTCTCGTAGTCCCCGGCGGCTATCAGTTTGGCGAACTTGCGCGAGCCCGCCACGTTGGTCCTCTCCCCGACATTCGTAAAGTTGTTTCTCCTGTCAACAGCCACGCTCTCCAATCCGCTGACATACAGCACGTCATCAGGTACGGGAATAGCCCTTGGCGGAATCCCCTTGACCGCTTCCGCCATCGCCCTGATGTGATCCGGAGTCGTGCCGCAGCATCCTCCCACAATATTCACGGATCCAGCCAGAGCCATTTTCCGCACAGAGCCGGCCATTTGGGAAGGCGTCTCGTCATATTCACCCATCTCGTTGGGAAGCCCGGCGTTAGGGTAGCAGCTGACAGCGCAGGCGGCGAACGACGCGACCTCGGCTATCAGCGGAACCATCTCTTCCGCTCCGAGCGAGCAGTTGAGTCCGAATGAGAGTGGATCACAGTGCTGGATGGAGCGGTAAAACGCTTCCATAGTCTGCCCTGTCAATGTGCGTCCGCTCTTGTCACTCATTGATGCTGAAATCATTACCGGAATGTCCTTGGCTTCCTGAATATGCCCGAGCGCGTACAGGGCCGCCTTCGTGTCAAGCGCGTCGAAGCATGTCTCGAACAGCAGCAGATCAACACCGCCCCGCACCAGACCTCTTATCTGATCCTCGAATGCCTCCGCCATCTCGTCGAATGAATATGGACGGAAAACCGGGTCGCCTATGTTTTGTGCAAGGGACAGGGACTTGCTTGTGGGCCCGACGCTCCCGGCCACCCACACTTTGCGGGATGCCTCATCGGCCGCCTTGCGTGCTGTTCGCGCGGCGGCTTCGGCCATCTGTCCGGCTTTGTCTGAAAGATTATATTCAGACTGGGAAATGCGGTTGGCACTGAATGAGTTCGTGGTGATTATGTCAGCTCCCGCTTTAATATATTCATTATGAATCTCACCGATCACATCCGGATCAGTGAGATTGAAAGATTCGCTGTTGCCTTGGAGACCCCTGCGTTGGAGCATCGTCCCCATCGCTCCGTCTAGAATCAGTATTCTTTGCGAGAGCTCCGTTCTGATGTCGGGCATTCTTGTCGTTGTATTCCTTAAATAAATGGATGTCAGAAACACTCCCGGAGTATTCCGATAACATTGGAGGACTTTCCCATGGTGTAGAAGTGCACTCCGGGCACTCCGTGGGCAAGAAGGTCCCTGCATTGCGCCGTCGCCCATTCCTGACCTATCCGGTAGACCGCCTCCTTGTCATCCTTGTGCGCCTCGATCTCGCTTGTCAGCTCGAACGGGATGTCGATGGAGAATGACTTCGGCAGCAGACTTACCTGTCTTTGGGTCGAAATAGGCTTCAGCCCCGGAATTATCGGGACATTGATTCCGTCTTTCCTGCATCTGTCCACAAAGTTATAGAAAACTTTGTTGTCAAAAAACATCTGTGTCGTGATGTAATCCGCTCCCGCGTCCACCTTCCGCTTCAGGTTCGCTATGTCCACATCCAGATTCGCCGCCTCGAAATGCTTCTCCGGGTAGCCTCCGACGCCAATCCTGAAAAAGCCCTCGCACCCGTTCTCCTTCTCGAAACGGCGTATGGCCTCCACAAGCTCGTTGGCGTGGGTGTAGCCGCCGGGAACCGGGGAGAACCGCTTCTCTCCGGCGAGGCAGTCGCCTCTCAGGGCAAGCACGTTCGAGATCCCCATGAACTTAAGGTCCTGCAGCTGGAACTCGATCTGCTCGGCGGTGATTCCGCCGCAGATCAGGTGCGGAACCACATCGACCTTGAACTCGGATTGGATCGCCCCGCAGACGGCTGTCTCACTGACGCGCCTGCGCACGAGGTGCTTTCTGTAAGTTCCGTCAGACTGCTCTTCGAAAGTGACCTCGTCTCTGTGGCAGGTCACGTTTATGTACTTAGGGCTGAACTCTATGAACGGCCTTATGTCGTTCAGGAGCTCAGCCTTTGTCATCCCTTTCAGAGGAGGAACTATTTCCAGCGATGGGTATTGCTTCATTTTCTCCTGTCTAGATCGCCGCGAATGCCTGCTCAAGATCGGCGATTATGTCATCTATGTGCTCGATCCCTACGGACAGTCTGACGGTGGTTGGGGTGATGTGCTGCTGCTCAAGCTCTTCAGGGGACATCTGTGAGTGGGTGGTGGTCGCCGGGTGGATCACAAGGCTCTTCACATCAGCCACATTGGCAAGAAGAGAGAATATCTTCAGATGATCGATGAAATTCCACGCGTCCTCCTGAGTGCCTTTTATTTCGAAAGTGAATATTGAGCCGCCGCCTTTCGGGAAATATTTCTTGTAAAGGGCGTGGTCCGGATGTGAAGGCACGGCCGGGTGGTTGACCCTCGCGACTTTCGGGTTGTGCTCGAGATATTCCACGACCTTCAGGGCGTTCTGTACGTGGCGTTCGATGCGTACCGGCAGGGACTCGACTCCCTGAAGAAGGATCCATGCGCTGATCGGGCTTATGCAGGCTCCGGTGTCGCGCAGGATGACGGCCCGCACCCTTGTCACGAACGCCGCCTTGCCGGCCACATCCGCGAAGACCGCCCCGTGGTAGCTCGGGTCCGGTTTGGCAAGGGTAGGGTACTTGTCCGGATTCTTTTTCCAGTCGAAAGACCCTCCGTCCACAATCACGCCGCCAAGTGTCGTGCCGTGGCCACCGATGAATTTAGTCGCCGAATGGACCACGATGTCGGCACCGTGCTCGATGGGCCTTGTCAGCAGCGGAGCGAACGTGTTGTCGACAATGAACACTATTCCGTGCCTGTGGGCCACTTCCGCTATGCCGTCAAGATCGGTCACGTCAGAGTTTGGGTTTCCGAAAGTCTCGGCGTAGATCACTTTCGTGTTTGGCCTGATGGCGGCTTCAAGGGCCTTGAGGTCATTCACCCTTACAATGGTGTTTGAGATTCCCTGGGTTGTCAGAGTGTGTGTGATCAGGTTGAACGATCCTCCGTAAAGGTTGTCGGCGGCGATGATGTGGTCGCCTTGCTGAAGCACGTTCTGGAGTGCGTAGGTGACGGCCGCGGCCCCCGATGCTAGCGCCAGAGCCGCCATTCCGCCCTCGAGCGCCGCTATTCTTTTCTCAAACACATCCTGCGTGGTGTTGGTAAGCCTCCCGTAGATGTTTCCCGGGTCCCTGAGGCCGAAGCGGTCAGCCGCATGCTGGCTGTTGTGAAACACGTATGATGTTGTCTGATAGATAGGTACGGCTCGAGCGTCCGACACCGGATCCGGTGTCTCTTGTCCGACATGAAGTGCCAGCGTCTCAAGATGGAGTTTCTGTGTGCTCATGATTCAGTTCGTTTTATGTTCAACTTTCTGACGCAAAGTTCGGGTATCTGGGTAAAATATCCAAGTAGTTTTTATAATTTGGATAAATTTTCTAATTTTGTGCTTTGGACGGGAAGCTGATTCCATTGTGCTTGGCTTATACCGTATTATTTCAGAATATTATTCTTTTGAATATGCCAGACGAGAAAGACATAGAGATCCTGAGACTGCTTCAGGACAACGCCGATTTGACAAACAAGGAGATAGCCGCCAAGGTGCATCTGTCCCCGACTCCGGTCTTCGAGAGGATCAAAAGGCTCCGGGAACAAGGTTACATCAAGAAATTCGCCGCCGTTCTTGACGCCGACAAGCTGGACTGCTCTTTTATGGCTTTCTGCTACATCAAGCTCAAGCAGCACACGTTTGAGAACGCCAAGCGCCTTATGGACGCCGTCGGGCTGATCGAGGAGGTCGCGGAGTGTTACAACATCTCAGGAGACTATGATTTCCTGATGAAGGTCTATGTTTCCAGCATGAAGGACTACCAGCGATTCGTCCTCAGAATCATGGGAGACCTGGACTGCATAGGAAGCCTGAACAGCTCCTTCGTGATGGGGGTGGTCAAGAACTCATTCGGCGTGCCGGTGCATCTTGGGCGCTAGAGGCTTCTGATCCCGATGACAGTGAGCACTTCTCCGTTTACCTTGAACCGGACGTCAAGGTTGTCGAACGTCATTCCGTAGACCTTGCCAGGGTCGTTATGAAAACTTGGCCTGGGATCCTGCGCCAGCACATCGCGCAGAGCGGCCGCGTCAGCTTCCGTCAAACCGGGAACCGGGACCATCGCTTCCTTTCCGGCTTCCGGACCTGCCGAAGTGACAGAAGGGTCGAACACAACCTTCAATGGCTTCCACACCTGGTCATCGACAAAACCTGATGCCGCCTCAGGGTGGCTGTCCGCATAGGTGACGTAAGGCTTGACGTCATAGATAGGCGTTCCGTCCATCAGGTCTGCTCCCAGGACATTGATCACTGGTCCAAGCGGTTTCCCGTCCGGACCCTTGGCTTCATATTCAATGGACCCGATTCTGACAGACGACAGCCCCAGGCCGTTGGGTCTGAATGGCGAGCGGCTCGCGAACACTCCGACCCTCTCGTTCCCTCCAAGCCTCGGAGGCCTTACGGTCGCCCGGAAAGCCGATTGTTGATCTTTGCTTTCAGGTTCACGGGGCTGACGCGGCCTGTTCGCGGAGAATCCCCAGATGAGCCAGATGAAGTCGAAGCCCTCAAGCCCACGCACGGCGTCGGCGCTCCGGAATCCATGCTCAAACACGATGCGCCCCTTAAGCTCGGGGACAAGTCCCGCCTGCCGCGGGATTCCGAACTTGGTCCCGAACGGTGATGTGAACCGTGCCACGGGCTCAATGAACATAACTTACCTGGTCCCATTCCAGGGCGTCCTCGTTCTGCGGCTTGCGCTCATCGGCAGGGTGCCCCACAGCGATAAGGCAAAGAACGGAATACTTGTCGGAAATGTCCAGGATCTCCCTTACCTTTTGCTCCGCCGTCACTCCGGCCTCCTTGCTTTCCCTGCCTCTTATGTGGCACCAGCATGAGCCAAGTCCAAGATCCTCGGCCTGGTACTGCATCGAGACAGCGGCGATGCTGCCGTCCTCAACCCACATCTCCTGCTCTTTTGGCTCTCCGAGCACGGCGATCACAACAGGAGCTCCGGCCAGAAACTGAGAACCTGACGGTCTGATTTCGGACAGGTCTTCTATCTTCTTCTTGTTGTCTGTCACGACAAATCTCCATTTCCTGAGGCCTTTCGCCGTCGGAGACATCAGGGCCGCCCTGATGATTGTCCGGACATATTCACCGTCCACAGGCTCGTCTGTGTAGGACCTGTGGCTTCTGCGCTTACGCGCAAGTTCTTCGAATGAAAGCATATTCAATAACTTCTAATGTTGCAAATTTACAATAATATTTCCTATTCAAATGACTATTTATTTTAACTTTAAACCATTCTATTTTAGTTAAAATAATTTTAGAACCATGTTAAAATGTTATAAAAATCGAGACAAACTTTGTTTTTATTGAAAAAATGTAATAATTTAGGCTCGAAAAACAAGTCATATCGTCCGATGGATAACAAGACAATTTCAACTGGAACTCCTCAAAAGGGGAACATTCTTATAATCAACACCGGGTCCACAACCACGAAGCTTGGCTATTTCTCCGATGGGGTCAGGGTGTTCGACACAAAGCTGGAGCACACCGCTGAGGATGTCGCCAGGTACCCGTCCGTGATGGATCAGGCTGACATGCGTCATCAGGCGATCAAGGACTTCATGGCCTCTAAGGGTATTCCTCTTGAGGATGTGGACATTGTGATGGCCCGTGGCGGGCTCATTGTCCCGGTGATCACCGGAGTCTACAACGTGAATAAGGACATGAGGGATGTCCTTGGGAGTTGCCGCGACGGAAACCACGCCTGCAACCTCAGCGCTATCCTGGCGGATGATGTGGCAAAGGAGATAAACCAGATCAGAAAGGAGAAGGGTCTTACCCCACGGTTCGGGGAATGCGTGGCCTACATCGCCGATCCGCCGATGGCTGACGAGATGCTGCCGGAGTGCAGGATGAGCGGGGTTCCTGAGTTTACCAGGAAGACACTGTTCCACGCCCTGAATTCAAGGGCAATAGTGAGGAGGTATCTTCGGGAGCATGGGCGCACGACCAACGATGTCACTTTGATTGTGGCCCACATGGGTGGGGGAGCGACCATCTCGCTGCACCGTAACGGCAGGGTGATCGACACGAACCACGGTCTCGGAGGAGACGGGCCGATCACCCCCGAGAGGGCCGGTTGCTGTCCGCCTTTTGAGCTTATCGACATGTGTTACAGCGGAAAGTACACCAAGGAGGAGGTAAAGAAGAAACTTGTGGGGAAGGGTGGTGCGGTCGCCTACTTTGGCACGAACAGCATGTTGGATGTGGAGAACATGGCAAATGACGGAAATGAACTGGCCAGAACCTTCCTCAAGGCGTACGTTTTGAACATTTGCAAATACATCGCCGCGATGGCGGCCACGGCTGACGGCAAGGTCGACGCCATTCTTCTGACAGGAGGAATAGCGCACAGCAAGATGCTTATGGACGCGATCAAGGCGAAGATCGGCTTCATAGCTCCGGTTGAGGTCTTTCCCGGGGAGGATGAGATCAACAGCCTTGCGGAAAACGGCTACATGATCCTTTCCGGTCAGACGAGAATCCATACATATAATAAAGACAGAATAATTGAAGATTAAATAGTTTGAATAATGAAGAATATCGATTGGAACAAGCTGTCTTTCAGCTACACCCAGACCAAGACTTTAGTCTACAGCCGCTGCATTGACGGAGAGTGGGAGTCGCCTGTGGTGACGGAGGACTTCAGCATACCGCTCAGCAGTTTCGCCGGAATATTTCATTATGCCCCTTCCTGCTTTGAGGGTTTGAAGGCTTTCCGTGGTGTCGACGGCAAAATCAGGCTTTTCCGTCCGGACCGCAACGCCAAGAGAATGGCAGGAAGCGCTGAATATCTTGACATGCCCTATCCGTCAGAGGAGATGTTCATCCGGATGTGCATGCTCTGTGTGAAGGGGAACCTTGACTATCTTCCTCCTTATGAGGCGAGCGGCGCGTCGCTGTATCTCCGTCCTGTCTTGTTCGGAATCAATCCTCAGCTGGGAATTCATTCAGCCCGCGACGTGATGTTCGCTGTAATGAGCTCTCCCGTAGGAACATATTCAGGAGCCAAGAGTCTGACTCCAGGTTCCGCCGTGATCTCCAGAAACTATGACCGCGCCGCGGCTTTCGGCTCCGGCTGCCATAAACTCGGAGGAAACTACGCGCAGTCCCTGCATGCCTACAACATCGCCCATCGCACGGGCTACCGTGAACTGCTGTTTCTGGATTCGGCCACGAAGACGACCATCGAGGAATTCGGTTCCTCGAACTTTTTCGCGATCAAGGGCAACACCTATGTCACTCCGCGTTCCGGCAGCGTGCTGCCTTCAATCACCAACCTTAGCCTTCGCACCGTGGCCGCGGACATGGGAATGGATGTCGAGATCCGCCCTGTAAAAGTCGAGGAACTCTCAGAGTTCGATGAGGTCAACTCCTGCGGCACCGCCGTCGTCATCACTCCTATAAGTTATGTGGATGACAAGCCATGTCTCGAGTGTGAGGATGTCTCCCGTCGTTACAGGATTCCATCAGGGGACAAGTGCGGGACTGTCAGCGAGCGGCTCTACAACCACATCGTAGGCATCCAGAAAGGACTTGAGGAGGACACACACAACTGGTGTCTTTTTGTTGATTAGGTTGTGATGGAACTTGCGGCTATAGAAAAGATTCTTGCTGAAGGCGGGACTGACGAGGCGATCCGTCTGCTTGATGAGTTTATCACATCCGCCCCGGAGCCTTCCGACCGCGCCTACTATCTTCTGGGCAACGCGCACAGAAAGAAAGGGGACTGGCAGAAGGCCATCAACAATTACCTGGAGGCGATGGAGATAAATCCTGAAAGCCCGGCGGCGAACGCCTACGCGATAGCGAACGAAATCCTCGATTTCTACAACAAGGATATGTACAATCAATAAACATTAAGGTATTATGGCTAAAATGAAAGGGGCGACAGTCATCGACACCGAGAGATGCAAGGGCTGCAATCTCTGCGTTGTCGCATGTCCGCTCGATGTCCTTGCTCTGACGACCAAGGAAGTGAACCGTAAGGGCTACAACTTCGCCCACGAGGTTCTTGCTGACACCTGCACGGGCTGCGCGTCATGCGCCACCGTCTGCCCGGACGGGTGCATAACCGTTTACCGTCTTAAAACAGTCTAAGCTATGGCAGATCAGGAAATCACATTGATGAAGGGCAATGAGGCCATTGCCCATGCGGCGATCCGCTGCGGTTGTGACGGCTATTTCGGCTATCCGATCACCCCTCAGTCCGAGGTCCTGGAGACTCTGGCCGTCGAGAAGCCTTGGGAGACCACCGGAATGGTCGTCCTTCAGGCTGAGAGCGAGGTCTCGTCGATCAACATGGTCTATGGCGGGGCCTGCACCGGCAAGAGGGTGATGACTTCTTCTTCCAGCCCTGGCGTCAGCCTGATGCAGGAGGGCTTGTCCTACATGGCAGGGGCAGAGCTTCCGGCCTTGATAGTGGACGTGATGCGCGGGGGGCCTGGCCTTGGGACCATCCAGCCAAGCCAGGCTGACTATTTCCAGGCCTGCAAGGGCGGTGGACACGGTGATTATCACCTTATCGTACTTGCTCCGGCTTCTGTTCAGGAAATGGCTGACTTCGTGGATCTTTCGTTCGAACTAGCGTTCCGTTACCGCAATCCGGCGATGATCCTGGCCGACGGTGCCATCGGTCAGATGATGGAGAAGGTTGTGCTTCCTCCGTTCAAGCCGCGCCGCACCGAGGAGCAGATCATCAGGGAATGCCCTTGGGCGACCACAGGACGTGTCGGCGGAAGAAAGCCGAACATCATCACATCACTGGAGCTCCGTCCAGAGGAGATGGAGGCCATCAATCTACGGATTCAGAAGAAGTACAAGGAGATAGAGGAAAAGGAGGTACGCTTCGAGGAATATCTTCTTGAGGACGCGGAATATGCCATCGTGGCGTTCGGCTCAGCTGCCCGAATCGCCAAGAAGAGCATCGAGATCGCCCGCTCCCAGGGCGTCAAGGTCGGACTTCTCCGTCCTATAACCCTTTGGCCTTTCCCTACGAAAGAAGTTCGGAAACTTGCGGAAAAGGTTAAAGGAATCCTTTCGCTGGAGATAAACGCCGGACAGATGGTCGAGGACATCCGTCTCGCCGTCGAGGGCAGGGTGCCTGTGCGGCATTTCGGACGTCTCGGAGGCATCATTCCTGATCCGGACGAGGTTGTTGACGCGCTTAAACGTCTTTTCTAAATCTGAAGACCATGACAAGAGAAGAAATAATCGAGAAAGGCCAGGTCGTCTATAAGAAACCGACCTTGCTGAACGACACTCCGATGCATTACTGCCCTGGTTGCAGCCACGGAGTTGTGCACAAGATAGTCGCCGAGGTGATCGAGGAGATGGGGATGACTGAGAAAACAATCGCCATCTCTCCGGTGGGCTGCGCCGTGTTCGCCTACAAGTACATTGACGTCGATTGGGAAGAGGCTGCCCACGGAAGGGCCCCGGCGCTTGCCAGCGCCACAAAGCGTCTATGGCCTGACCGGCTGGTGTTCACCTACCAGGGTGACGGAGACCTCGCCTGCATCGGTACCGCGGAGACGATCCATGCTCTGAACAGAGGCGAGAACATCGCGATCATATTCATAAACAACGCCATCTATGGCATGACCGGTGGCCAGATGGCCCCGACGACCCTTCTGGGGATGAAGACAGCTACCTGTCCTTACGGCCGGGAAGTTTCGCTGCACGGTTATCCGCTGAAGATCACCGAGATCGCAGCCACTCTTGATGGCACTTGCTATGTGAGCCGTCAGGCGGTCCACACTGTGGCGGCTATCAACAGGGCCAAAAAGGCCATAAGAAAGGCGTTTGAATATTCTATGCAGGGCAGGGGCTCGAGTCTCGTTGAGGTTGTCTCGACCTGCAACTCCGGTTGGAAGATGAGTCCGGAGAAGGCCAACAAGTGGATGGAGGAGAATATGTTCGCGTTCTACCATCTTGGCGACCTCAAGGACAAAGGCGTTGAACTTTAAATCGACAAGGCTATGACAGATGAGATAATTATTGCGGGATTCGGAGGACAGGGTGTCCTTTCGATGGGTAAGATTCTGGCTTATGCCGGCCTGATGGAAGGCAAGGAAGTGACCTGGATGCCGGCATACGGTCCGGAGCAGCGCGGTGGCACGGCCAACGTGACTGTGATAGTGAGCGACGATCCGATTTCTTCCCCGATCCTTTCCAGCTTCGACATCGCGATTGTCCTGAACCAGCCTTCGCTGGAGAAGTTTGAGTCTAAGGTGAAGCCGGGTGGAATCATAATCTATGATGGCTACGGAATAAACGAGCCTCCGACAAGGAAGGACATCAAGGTCTATCGCATAGACGCGATGGACGCCGCGGCTGAGATGAACCTCATCAAGACGTTCAACATGATCGTGCTTGGAGGCCTTTTGAAGGTCCGTCCTATAGTCAAGATCGAAAGCGTGCTTGCGGCCTTGAGGAAAACCCTCCCGGAACGCCACCACAATCTCATTCCTAAGAACGAGGAGGCCATCCGGAAGGGTATGGAAATCATCAAGGAAGTTTAGTCATCAGTGTAGATCCACGAACTTACATCGTATGTTCTTTTGAACTTGATTGAGGCTACGCTTTCCGTGCTTATGCTGACGAGCCCGACTCCACCCCCGACATTGTCCGGGAAGGAGACGGGCTCTGTCAGTGTTGTGTCTCCGTCAAGGTAGTCGTAGATGCTGAGCGCCTTCAGATAGTAGTATTCATCATTTGTGATTCCAAGGATTGTCACACTGAATGTTGATTCTGATTCCATTCGATCATAATTCAGAAGGCCGTTTGGACCTATGATGATCTCTCCAGCATTCACGCTGAACCCGATGTTGAATGTCCCGTCGGAGAATTGTCTGTCAGAAAACACCCTGAAAGTGTTCTCTGAAGCGCCTTCCAAGTCGAGATCCTCGGCAGGAGCCCCATCGTTCAGAATCGGGTCGTTGCCTTTGTCAAGGCGGATGAAACTGTAGTCCTTGGTCTCTTCCCAAGTCTTGGCCTCTTCATGTTCATTCGCGTACCTGATCTTTTTGTCGATGACCGAACGTCCGGACAGAATCCGGTAGTAGTTGTCCTCTCCGGTGATGTCCTTGCCTTTGACACGGATCCGGTAGACTTTGTCACCGTATTGATTCTTCTGGAGCAGAGTGTCGGTTATGCTGAATTCCGGAGCCATTGGAACAACCACTTCCGAGTAAGCCTTGAAGGTCTCTCCACCGGCTTCAGCCTCAGCCTCTATTCTGACGACATCCCCAGGCTTGAAATCGGCCTTGAACGAGTATCTGGTCTGATTGTTTTTGCTGGCGGCGTTAGGACCTGCAGTATACATTTCATCATTATAGATGTTTGGATAATAAAGTCCGTAGAGATGAAGATCCTCCTTGATGAACAGGTCATCATCACGGTTGTCCAATTTGCCGTCTGCCACAAAAGTCCCGTTGACATAGCACTTGACCGAACCGGAATTGATCTTCTCGACGCGGTCAGTCTTGCTTACCGCCAGATAGACAAGGTGCAAGGTGTCGCCGACCGTCATCTGTGAATTTACTATCAACTGTGGCTTGAGGTCTGTCAGATTGAAATCAATGTCCTTTGTGCAGGCTCCGAGCAAGGCGGAGACGGCTGCTATGAATATTAGTCTTCTCATCTCTTTAGAAATTATAAGTGTAGCTGAATGACGGGATTATAGGCAGGATAGTGACAGATTTGAGCCTCGCTTTCCTTGTGTAAAGACTCGAATTTGAGTCACCTTTTGTGTCTGCCTTATAATAGACAAAATTCGGATTCAGCCTGTTGTACGCGTTATAGACTCCGAAATTCCAGACGCTTTCACCGCGTCTCTTTTTCTTGTGGTAGTTGACTCCGATGTTAAGCCTATGGCTTGGCGGCAACCTATAGTTGTTTCTGTGCGGAGCGTAGTCTATCTGGGTGACTGTCCCGTCAGGAAGCATCACTATGCTCTCCCTTTCCGGAATGGTAGTGGTGCCTCCGGTCGCGAAAGTCCACACCGCGCTGAGATCCCATTTCTTACCGAGCTTCTGGTTTACCACTAGTGAGATGTTGTGCCTTCTGTCATAGCGGTAAGGATAGCGTTCCCCGTTGTTGATCAGTCCATTGGAGAAGATCCTGTCGCTCTTGGCCAGGGTGTAGCCAAGCCATCCGGTCGTCTTGCCCATGGTCTTCTGGATGAAGAACTCGATTCCATAGGCCCGACCGTCTCCCATCACGACATTGTCCTCCCATGACTGCGAGCTTGCCATAAAGGAGACGCCGTCTTTATATTCAAGGACATTGTGGATGTCCTTCCAATAGCCTTCGACGGAAAACTCCCAACCCGGAAGGCCGTTGTAATAGAGGCCCAATGAATATTGGTCCGCGGTCACCGGCTTGATGTTCTTGGTGATCGGCACCCAGAGGTCGATCGGCAGGGTGATCTTCGATGAGGACAGCAGATGGACGTACTGCGCCATCCTTGAATATGCCGCCTTCGCGCTGATTCCCTTTCCGAAATCGAACTTGGCTGACATCCTTGGTTCCGGAGACCAGTAGGTCCTGCCACCTGTACGGAACATCGCGATGTGGATTCCGGGGTTGAGAGTCAGCCGTTCGCCAATGGTAAGATCATCCTCGATGTAGGCTGACAACTCATGACCGACACGGTTTTTCTCCTTGTTGTTTGAATATGTCGTGTCTGTCAGCACCTGGCCGTAGTGGTTCTCCTTTTCGACGGTAGTGTAGGTCTCAGGGATGTAGATGTGATTGACATATTCACCACCGAATTTGAGGATGTGCTTCGGAGACGGGGTGTAGTCGAAGTCGATTTTTGCCGTAAGATCCTTGATTCCGGAGCCGTAGTCGAACTTGTAGAGGTTTTTCGTGTTCTCGTTTTTCTCCGTCGAGTTGTAGCCCATCCTCATCCGGTAGTCAGTGAACGCCACGGTGGTGTTGGAGAACAGCCTTCCGTTGAAGACGTGGTTCCACCTTGCCGAGGTGAGCAGGTTGCCCCACCTGATGTAGGTCTTGTCATCGTACTCGGTTTTGCTCTCGGCTCCGTCTATGATGACATCGCCCTCATCGTCCCTGAAGTAGAAAATGTCACGTCCGTAATAGGCGTTGAGGAACAGCCTGTCCTTGTCGCTGAATTTATGGGTCACCTTGCCGTTGAAATCGAAGAAATAGTAGTTGGCAGGAACGTTTGTGGCTCTGAAAAGACCATCGAACAGGAAAGTGTGCATCCCTCTTGCGCTGATTGAATATGCAGTCTTACCTTTGATGATAGGCCCCTCAAGATGGAACTTGTCACTGAGGATCCCGATACCTATTGTGCCGTGGGTCTCCTGAAGGTTTCCGTCATTGGTGCGTACATCGATGATGCTGGAGGTCCTGCCTCCGTAACGGGCAGGAAACGAGCCTTTGTAAAGCGTCACTTTCTTCACGGCCTCCGGCTGAAAGATTGAGAAGAGGCCCAACATGTGCTCAGCGTTGTAGAGTGAGATGCCGTCCAGAAGGAGCAGGTTCTCGTCCGGCCCGCCTCCACGCACGTATATTCCCGAAAAGCCTTCGGCTCCGCTCTGCACGCCAGGCATCAGCTGGATTGTCTTAAGGACATCGGTCTCACCGAAGAGGCTGGGGGTGTTCTTTATAATATTCATAGGAATCTCGATGGCGCTCATCTTCGTGGCCATTATTCCGGATTCCCTTTGCGCCGAGACGACAGCCTCCTTGATTTCAGTGTTGGCTTTCAAGGCGACATTGATAGTGGTGTCACGGATAAGGTCGAGGGTGACCGTCGCGTCATCGTACCCTACGTATGAATATCTAAGCGTCACCTGCCTGCCCCGCGGAAGGGTCAATGTGTAGAATCCATAGTTGTTCGTGGCGGCACCGGCCCCTTCGCTGAGCACTCCGGCTCCGATCAGGGTCTCACCTGAGGCCTTGTCCGTGATGTGACCGCTCACGGTGACTCTCGTCTGTTGGGTCTGGGCATGAAGGCTTCCTGTGATCGTTGATGCCAACAAAAGAGAAATCATGGCTGTGATCAATCGGTTAAGATATCTCATGTTCAAATATGGTTTAGTTATTTCATTCTTACCGTCATTACAAAATTCCCAAAAGTCAGATTATTGCAATCTGCCGGCCAATTTTTTTCGGAATGCAAAATTGGCCAATTTTTTTCGATTAACTTCTTGTTTCGCAGGGGTTTTTCTTAAATTTGCATTTATGCAAAGAAAAAATCTTTTTATTCTTTTTGTTTTTTTAGCTTTTGCCCTCGTTCTGGCCTCATCCGGATGCAAGAGGAAGGTGCAGGATAATGAGACGGAAATAGTTGAGGAAGTGAAGGATACGCTTCCGCCTTTGGGCTTTTGGCCGGATTCTTTGGATCTTTCGGAGGATGCGGTACGAAACGGTGAGACATTCACAGGTCTGATGTGCCGTCTCGGACTGTCTATGAATGACGCGATGAAGATGGCATCGGCCTGTGACACGACATTTGATGTCCGGAAGATGCGTGCGGGAAGCAAAGTCCAGGCTTACTATCAGTTTGACACCAGTGGTACTGGCAGTGCTGTGGGACCAATGCTAAGGTATGTCGTCTACGAGCGCAACAAGATTGACAGGGTGGTGTTCCGCACTTCGGATCCGTTCGCGGTCTGGGAATGGTCCAAACCTGTCGAGAGCACGCGGGAGTTCACGGACGTGACAATCAGGTCTTCCCTTTGGAATGACATGCTTGCCGCAGGCAGTTCACCTCAGCTGATTGTCCCGTTGTCTGAGATATTTGCTTGGTCTGTTGACTTCTTTGGCCTTCAGCCTGGTGACCGTTTCCGGGTTCTGTATGAGCAGAGAAAATGTGAGGGTGAGGTGATCGCTGTGGACACAATATATTATGCGGAGTTCATAAGGGACGAGAAGATGATTCCAGCCATCATGTACGACCAGGGAGACGGTGGCAATCTTTACTGGAACGAGAAGGGGGAGAGTCTCCGCAAGGCCTTTCTTAAGGCTCCGCTGAAGTTCACCCGTATCAGTTCCGGATTCTCCTATCACAGGAAACATCCTGTGACTGGAAAAGTCAGGGCGCACACCGCCGTGGACTATGCCGCTCCGGTAGGAACTCCTGTGATGACGATTGGAGACGGAACGGTGGTGAACGCTGGATGGACGAACGGTGGAGGCAACACAGTTAAGATCCGTCATAATTCCGTTTACACGACCAGCTACATGCACCTGTCCCGCTACGGGACGGGAATCAAGGCCGGGGCGAGAGTCCGTCAGGGCGATGTGATCGGATATGTCGGCTCAACCGGGCTTTCAACCGGCCCTCATCTGGATTTCCGTGTCTGGAAGAACGGCACGGCCATAAATCCTTTGAAGATGGATTCACCACCGTCCGAACCGATAAAGCCTGAAAACATGCCGGCACTGGATTCTGTCTTTAGGCATTATCGACATGTAATTGATTCGCTTGCAAAGAAATAATTTATTTGGATAAGTTTCATGAAAAAGAACCTAATCATTTTATTCTCGGCCTCGCTGCTGTGCGTACTCCAAGGATGTGCCGAAAGAAAAAGCCAGTCTGTTGCTCCTGCCATCGGCCGGGATTCTGAGATTGAGGCAAAGGTGGACAGTGTACTTAAAGGCATGGACCTGACAGAGAAGGTCGGTCAGATGATCCAACTTACATCTTCGACTGTCACAGTTCAGGGCAAGCCGGAGATAGATCCTGACAAACTTCAGAAAGTAATAGGGGAGATGAAAGTCGGCTCCATTCTGAACACTTTCGCGGATGTAGCTCAGTCCAGGGAACTTACAGCCAAGCTAATCAGTGAAATTCAGAAAAAATCGATGGAAGGGATAGGGATCCCATGCATCTATGGTCTTGACATGATCCACGGGGCGAGCTACCTGGCAGACGCGACACTCTTTCCGCAGGAAATCAACCTTGCGGCGACATTCAATCGTGAATATGCCCGTGCGATGGGCGAGGCCATGGCCTACGAGACCAGGGCCGCCATGGTTCCTTGGGTCTTCTCACCGGTCATGGACCTTGGCCGTAATCCTGTCTGGCCAAGACAGTGGGAGAGCTTCGGCGAGGATGCCTACCTTAACGCTGAGATGGCAGTCGCCGAGACAAAGGCTCTCCAGGGCGATGATCCGAACCACATTGATGACAAACATGTCGCAGTCAGCATAAAGCATTTCATGGCCTATGGGGTTCCGGTCTCGGGAAAAGACAGGACACCGGCGATTGTGGCCGAGAATGATCTGAAAGAGAAGTTTTTCCGCCCGTTCAAGGATTGTTTCGAGGCAGGCGCTTTGACGGTGATGGTCAATTCCGCATCCATAAACGGCGTCCCTACACATGCCAACAGGGAACTTCTGACCGGTTGGGTGAAGGAAGGTCTGAACTGGGACGGTATGATAGTGACCGACTGGGCCGACATCAACAATCTGTTTGAGAGGGACCATGTCGCGAAGGACAGGAAGGAGGCTCTGGCTATGGGAATCAACGCCGGGATCGACATGATCATGGAGCCTTACGATCCGTCCTGCTGCACCGAGCTCAAGGAAGTCGTGGAGGCCGGGTTGATTCCGATGTCAAGAATCGATGACGCCGTGCGCAGGGTGCTTCGCCTGAAGTTCCGTCTGGGACTGTTCGACAATCCGACATGGGATGTGTCAGGGTTTGACAGATTCGGATGCAAGGAGTTCCAGGACGCCTCCTACGCTGCCGCGGTCGAATCGGAGGTGCTGCTCAAGAACGAGGGGAATATCCTTCCTCTTGAATATGGGAAAAGAATCCTCGTGACTGGACCTAACTCCAATTCAATGAGGTCCTTGAACGGAGGTTGGTCTTACACCTGGCAAGGGGACGCAGATCGTTTCGCCGGTGATTTCAACACGATTTATGAGGCGTTGGCCCAGAAGTTCGGTGAGCGTAATGTGGTCTATGAGCCGGGTGTGACCTACGATGAGACCGACCGTTGGTCAACCGGTGCATGGCAGAAGGAGAACGTTCCTCAGATAGCCAAGGCTGTGGCCGCAGCTTCAAAGGTTGATGTGATTGTGGCTTGCGTGGGAGAGAACAGTTATTGCGAGACTCCGGGAAACATTGATGACCTTAACCTTTCCGGCAACCAGAAGGAACTTGTCAAGGCTCTGGCCAGGACAGGGAAGCCGATTGTCCTTGTGCTTAACGAAGGCCGTCCTAGAGTGCTGCGTGAGATCGAGCCTCTGGCGAAAGCTGTGATTGATGTGATGCTTCCGGGCAATTATGGAGGTGACGCCCTTGCAGCGTTGATGTCCGGCGAGGAGAATTTCAGTGGAAAGCTGCCTTTTACCTATCCTAAGTTCGTCAACTCGCTTCATACCTATGATTATAAGGTGACGGAAAGCCGCGAGACCATGGCCGGCGCCTACAACTATGAGGCGACGATGAATGTCCAGTGGCCTTTCGGCTTCGGACTCAGCTACACAACCTTTGAATATTCAGACTTCAAGTGCCTGAATGGCTCATCCTTCACCGCCGGAGATGATCTGAGGTTTGAGGTGACAGTCAGGAACACCGGCTCGCACAACGGCAAGGAGGCGGTCCTGCTATATTCAAGTGACATCGTCGCCAGCCTGATCCCTGATGTCAGACGTCTGCGCGGGTTCACCAAGGTGGAGCTTGCTCCTGGCGAGAGCAAGGTTGTTTCGCTGACGGTTCCCGCTGAGGAGCTTGCGTTTGTCGGAACCGACGGGAAGTGGCGTCTGGAGTCCGGGGACTTCAGAATGAGCTGCGGCGGGCAGTCGCTCATGCTCTCATGCAGGGAGACCAAGGTCTGGAATTAGTACATGGATTCTGATGAAGAGGATACTCAGGAGGTTAATACTGACAATCGCCGGGCTTCTGACTGTGGCGGCTCCGTCGTGGGGCGTGTTCAATGAAAAGGATCTGGCTCAGACGCTTCAGGTTCTGCGCTTCGAGCTTCGGAAGGCATACTGTGAGATGGAGCGGAACCAGTTGGCCTACGAGTCGCAGGACAACGTGCAGCATGCGGAGCTGGTTCGCCTGATCCAGAGCTGCAACGAGTTGTCGCTCATGCTGTACTCGCAGAAGCAGGACTTCACATTCGACCTCACCTACGCTCTCCAGCAGGTGACGGATCAGTACCATAATTTTACGCAGAGCCGGATGCCGTATGACAACATCATTTCCTACCTTGATTTGGAGATTGACCGTTATGACAGGCTGGTGATGGCCCTTAAGGTGCTGCCTCCGGAATTGGTCGAACTGCCGGACAGTCTTGGCGGCTCGGCGTTGCTGGACTCTCTTGCCGCGACACTCCAAGGCCATGTACTACCGAACGATTCCTATTCTGACGCGCATTCGGCGGATCCAGAGCATGCCGGACACGGCCATTCCCTAGGTGCGGGCGAGGAACACGGGCATGGCTCATTCCACCTTGACAGCCTGTCGCAGGTCGCGAGGGACAGTTGCCTTTTCTACTCCACCAGGCTTCTGAAGATGTTCACGGATGTCCGTGACCACATGATTGAGGACAATGAGTACTATGACACCACCGACAAGCGCCTGAAAGAGGCTTATGACTATGCCCAGGAGCGCTACAAGATGGTCCAGAAGAAGATATTCATTGAGGGGCAGGACAACTACTGGAAAATCCTGACACATCTGGGATCTTACTCATCGCGGGCGGCCAGGGACTTCAGTGACAAGTACGGGCGTGCCTATTACTCTGATGTCAGGAGCGAATGGCGGGGGCCTATGGTCATCGGGTTCTCGTTTATGGTTCTCATCTATCTTGCCATAGCCACCCTGCTCAGCATGCTGATCGTGAAGATGCTCATGCGCCGCGTGAGGTTCTTCAGGACCGAGAGGTTTCTCAAGAGGGAGGCCGCCATATTCATGCTCGGGGCCGCGGTTCTTTTTGTGGTCGTCATCGCGGTGGCCAAGAATGTCTCCGGCACCTCGCATTTCTTCACGATGGCCGCAGGGCTTCTGATCGAGTTCGCCCTGCTGCTTATCGCTGTGCTCACCTCGCTTTTGATCCGGAATGACAGCGGGCAGTTGAACTATGGAATGAGGATTTACACTCCGGTCATGCTGATGGGACTGCTGGTCATCACGTTCAGGATCATATTCATTCCCAACAGTCTGATAGCGCTGGTCTTTCCGCCGCTTCTGGCTGTGTTCGGCTTCTGGCAGTGGGTCTCGATTCATCGCAACGGACCTAAGGTGCCCAAGAGTGACAATTCCTACGCGATAGTTTCTTTTGTCATCACCTCGGTCACTTTCGTGATCTCCATTGTCGGTTACAGCCTGCTTGGACTTCAGGTGTACATCTGGTGGATATTCCAGTTGACCGTGCTCCAGTTGATCGTGGCATGCGATGACCTGCTCAGGAAGTACCGCCGCAAAAGGGTTGACATACTTGTGCGCGCCTACAGGATCAAGCATCAGAACGATGTCGGGAAGGACAAGGGATCATTCATCCTTGTTACCTGGCTGTATGATCTTTTGGAAATGGTCTGCATTCCGGTGCTCTACCTTCTGTCGATTCCTTTCTGCCTTTACATGGCCTCCGAGGTGTTTGACCTTACGGAGATCTGCATGGACATGTTCTTCTACCCGTTCTTCAACTACGAGTACCTGCATCTGTCCGTGTCCAGGATTGTTCTTGTGGTTGGCCTGTTCTATGTCTTCAAGTACATCTGCTACGTGGTCAGGGCGCTTTACAGGATCTACCGTCTGCGCCAGGCCCTTGGGCAGACCAAGGCAAGGATCGTCACAGAGAACGAACTGAATCTGACGCTGGCCAACAATGTGATCGGGATCCTTGTCTGGGGAACCTTCTTCATGGTGACAATCTCTTTGCTTAACATTCCGACAAAATCCCTGTCGGTGATAACCGCCGGCCTGGCCGCAGGTCTTGGATTTGCCATGAAGGACATCCTCAACAACTTCTTCTACGGTGTCCAGCTTATGTCGGGGCGTCTTCGCGTCGGGGACTACATCGAGTGTGACGGGGTCCGAGGGAAAGTTGACAGCATCACCTACCAGAGCACTCAGATTGAGGCGATTGATGGAAGCGTGATGGCCTTTCCAAACAGTTCCCTTTTCGCCAAGAACTTCAAGAATCTGACCCGCAACAATTCCTACGAGTTCCTCGGTCTTCCCGTCGGGGTTGCCTACGGGACTGATGTGGAACAGACAAGGCAGGTGATCCTGAATGCTCTCGCACCGCTCCGCCGCGCCGACAAGTTCGGACGGCCGGTGGTAGAGGAAAGCTACGGAATCAAGGTTGTACTGAACGGGTTCGGGGACAGCAGTGTGGATCTGGTGGTCAAGCAGTATGTCCTCGTTGATCAGCGAGTGGGCTATATTGCCGCTGCCAATGAGCGGATTTACAACGCGTTGAATGAGTCCGGAATAGAGATTCCGTTCCCTCAGCGCGACATCAACATCCGCCAGATTCCTTCTTCTGACGGAAAGTAATTGTTAATAAATATGATAAGGTTAGCGGTTTTCGCCTCTGGGGGCGGTTCCAACTGCGAGAATATAATCAAGTATTTCAAAGGCTCTGACAAGGTGTGCGTCGCTTTGGTCGTTGCTTCCAAGGCCGGGATTCCTGCGTTGGAGAAGGCTGAAAGACTGGATGTGCCGACACGGGTGCTTCCAAAGGCGGAGTTGAACCGGGAGGACGTTGTCATGCCGCTGATGCGGAAATATTCAATAGACTTCATCGTGCTGGCCGGCTTCCTGCTTGTCATCCCGGATTTCCTGCTCCATGAATATGACCGCAGGATGCTCAACCTCCATCCGGCCCTGCTTCCGAAGTTCGGCGGGATGGGAATGTACGGCCGCCATGTCCATGAGGCTGTCAAGGCAGCTGGAGAAACTGAAACCGGTTTGACGGTCCATTGGGTCAGCGGCAAGGTTGACGGCGGCGAGATCATCGCGCAGTTTCGAACTCCTGTAAGTCCGGATGACACCTCGGATGACGTCGCTGCCAAGGTGCACGTCCTAGAGATGGAGCACTTTCCTCAGGTCATCGAGGAAGTCCTTTGCAAGTCCTTCCTCCTCGTGCGCGAATAGGGCATTTTGGCTCACGAGACCGTTTCCCTGGCTCCTTCGTGCGTGAATGACACGATTCCACTCACGAAACTTCATTTGAGGGCCTTCCGTGAGTGGAATCAGAGGTTTTGCGCACGGCTCGTTGTCCTTTTGTTATCATGGCATCAGTGCTTTGTCAGAGAGGACTTGATAGAGAGTGGGTTGGTAGGTGTCTCCAATCGGGATGCGATCCGGGCCGATGATGATGTGGTTGCGTTCTATGGCTTCGATTGTAGCTAGACGGACGATGAATGATTTGTGGACGCGGATGAAGTCTTCCTTCGGGAGTGTGTCTTCAAGGGTCTTCATGCGCATCAGGGACAGGATCGGGGCGGATGATCCGCTCAGGTGAATCTTCACGTAGTCCTTAAGGCCTTCGATGTACGTGATCCTGTCGAGGTCTATCTGCTGGAGTCGGTACTCGGTCTTGACGAAGATGCTTTTGATTTTTCTCTGTGCGGTCACTTCGGTGGTTGGTGAGCCATGTCGAACCACAGGCCCAGTGACCGAGGTTGAAACCACAGGCCCAGTCACTTCGACCGGCTCCGTGACCGAACCGGACGGTCGCTGAGCCAGTCTAAGAGACTTATCGTCAACGAGTTCAAAATAATCTTTAGCCTTTAGGGCCGCGGAGAGAAAATCATCGTAGGAAATAGGCTTAAGAAGATAGTCCAAGGCCCGCACCCGAAATCCCTCGACAGCATATTCACTGAAAGCGGTTGTGAATATGATCCTGGTCCTCTCAGGCAGCATCTTTGATAGTTCCATTCCGCTGAGGTTCGGCATCTGGATGTCGCAGAAGAGCAGATCCACCTGATTATTTTGGAGGAATGAGTATGCTGCCGTACCACTAGTGAAACTTCCTTTCAGTGAGAGAAAAGGAGTCTTGGCGACATATGTTTCCATCAGTCTGATGGCCAGCGGCTCATCATCGACTACTATGCAGCTGATCGTGTTCATGCTCCGGTCTTTATTCTAAGCAGCGAACGGTATGTGCTCTGCACCCTGCCATATTCAAATGAATATGCTCCCGGATAGAGCAGGTCAAGCCTTCGCTTGAGGTTCGTGATTCCTATTCCTGAGCCGCTGCGGTCTGTGTCGTCCTTAGGGTGGCAGCTGTTCTCTACGAGACAGGTGACATATTCATTGTCCTCGTTCAGTCTGATTCTGATGAATGATTCCGCTGAGTCGCTGATGCCGTGCTTGAAGGCATTCTCAATGAGGGGTATGAAGAGTAGTGGAGCGATTTGTCTGTCCGAAGTGTTTTCCTGCAGAGAAACCTCCAACTTTACCCCGGAAGTCAACCGCGCGCTCATCAACTTGACATATTCCCTGAGAAATTCGCACTCCTTGGAGAGAGGAACCGTGTCTCTCTGACTCTCATAGAGGACATATCGCAGCATGCCGCTTAGGTCGTGGACGGCCTCCTGCGCCTCTGTCGGGTCAATCTGGATCAGTGAGTAGATGTTGTTCAGGGTGTTGAACAGAAAATGTGGGTTGACCTGATTCTTGAGGTTGGCCAACTCCGCCTCAGCTTGATTCTTTTCGATCTCTTTCCGTAGAGTTTCATTTGCGTACCATTCGGTAGTCATCTTCACAGCCACGGCAATGCCCACAATTGCAGCATAAAATACTGTATTACGTACCGTGAAACTGATAGTGTCGAGAACTGAGCGGGGCGGTGGCGTCCCAGAAGGAGCGAGAACGTACCTGAAGAACAAGTGAACAGACACGCTCGCTGCTGCGACCAGGACGACATTCCATAGTAAATACAGCCATGTTCTTTGGCTGGAGAGGAACCTCTTGATCAGTATTAGGTAATTTGTGTAGAACACTATGACAAATGAGACCACTACCGGAAGATATCGTGAATAATCAACTCCACCGTGAAGCGGCCTTCCAGGCTGCGGTGAGAAGAATGGCATAGCCAGAATCACTGCCCAGATTGCCAGATGAATTAACCAACCGCTGTTTTTTCGCATATTCATTATTGCTATTGTCGCAAAGCTTTGTGAAAGAACTCTTTGCGGAGTTCCGGGGAGATAGGGTGGTGCGAGACGCGGTAAATGTCCGAGATGTCTCCGCCCAGGTTGCAGACATTCAGCCCGCTGATCTCCGAGATGTACAGGCAGTTGTACTTTGCTGTCTGTCCGTCCTGGATGCTCATCGTGTAGCGGAGAATGTCAAGAACCTCGATCTCGTCGAGTCTGTCCTTGCTGAACACGTACAGATCAAGCGTCTTGAACGATCCGTAGAATCCGTCACCGGCCTTGCGTACCTTGCTCTCGATGATCCGTCGCATAGGAAGCGCCATCGACCAGTAGTCATACTCCTTGGCGCCGACATAGCGTCCTCCCTGAAGACCGTAGCCATAGCCGGAAGACATGATCGTGTCGAAATCGTCACTATCTTCCGGAACCGGGGATATCCCGGCCATCTCCTTGAGCATGGACTGCGCCGCCTCCTTGGTCTCAGGCATCGCTCTAGTCACCTCAATTCCAAGCGAGACCCCGTCCGGACTCTGAAGGTCAGGCCTGTCCTTGTTCAACAGCTCAGAGAACCTCCTGTCCAGCAGCGTCTCCAGCGAAATTTTCGCATATCTCTCAAAAAAGCAAGTGTCAAACTGACTCATATTCTTTCTTTTTCCAAATATCGCAAATCCGAGTTGTTTTTACAAATTTTATGGTGTTCTTACCGTGGCGACGATCGTCCCGTGAAAGTGATGCGGCTACTCGTACCTGATGGCCTCGATAGGGTCGAGGTTGGAGGCTTTACGGGCGGGATACCAGCCGAAGAAGATGCCGATGATCGTGCAGACAAGGAATGAGAGGATGATGCTCCATGGCTGGATCAGAATCGGGTAGGAGAGGACGACCTTGACTATGTACGAGGCCGCCACGCCAAGGATCACCCCTAAGAGGCCGCCTGTTATGCTGATCAGAGTGGCCTCGATCAGGAACTGGGCGAGGATGTCACGTCCTTTGGCGCCGATGCTCATCCTGAGGCCGATCTCCTTTGTCCTCTCGGTGACAGAGACGTACATGATGTTCATGATTCCAATGCCGCCCACAAGGAGGGATATTCCCGCAACCGCCGCCAGAAGGGTTGACATCATGTCGCTTGTGCTGGTCATCATCGATGAGAGTTCCTGCTGCGAGCGGATGTTGAAGTCATCGTCATCGGACTCCTTGAGCTTGTGGTTGCGCCGTAAGACATCCGTTATCTCGCTGATAGCCTTGTCGGTATATTCCTCACTCAGCGCAGAGCAGACGATTTCCTGAAGGTAGGTGACAGCGAGGATCCTCTTCATCACGGTCGTGTAAGGCGTTATGATGAGATTGTCCTGATCCATTCCCATGCTGTTGTAGCCTTTGCTCTCCAGCACACCGACGATGCGGAACGGAATGCTGCCGAACCTGATGACCTTGCCGACCGGGTTCTCACCGTTGGTGAAGAGCTGGTCAATGACCGTTTTCCCGACCAGACAGACCTTGGCGGCCGTCTTGATGTCCTGTTCAGAGAATATGTCACCGTCCTGCACCTTGTACCCTCTGATCTCAAGAAATTCCTCATTGACTCCATAGACCGAAGTCGGGGTGTTGTTCGCGCCATAGACCGCCTGGCCAGAGGAGTTGACGGAAGGGGAGGCGAGGGAAATGTGTGGGCACTCGTTGCGTATGTCCTCGAAGTCCTTGACTTTCAAGGTCTGCATGTCATCAGCGCTCAGGCGGACACCACCCCTCATGTCCTCTCCCGGATGGATCATGATCATGTTGGAACCCATCTCGCTGATCTCGGCCTGGATGCTCTTCTTGGAGCCTTGCCCGATGGCGAGCATCGTGATTACCGAACCGACACCGATGATGATGCCGAGCATCGTGAGAAACCCTCTGAACTTGTTGTTGCCCAATGCTTTAAGGGCTATTCTGAATAGATTGGCGAAATTCATGACTAATATTATTAGTGAATATTCATACTCATCACAGAGTTATCGTTGAATATGTCAGCAGTCCTTCTCCACAGGCAACTTTGCGAGCGCCTCGGCGGCATCAAGAATATGCTCGTTCCGCACATCGCTTGTCACCCGGCCGTCGCGGAGAGTGATGGTCCGTGTGCTGTAGTTGACAATCTCCGGATTGTGGGTCACGAATATTATCGTCCGGCCCTCGGAATGGAGCTTCTGGAACAATACCAAAACTTCGAAGCTCGTGCGTGTGTCCAGATTGCCTGTCGCCTCGTCCGCAAGGATCACGGCCGGATCGTTCACAAGCGCCCTCGCGATGGCCACCCTCTGCATCTGTCCACCAGACATCTGGTTGCTTTTGTGCTCCAGCCTGTCACCAAGTCCGACCGCCTTCAGAGCCTCCACCGACCTTTCGTACCGCTCTTTTTTTGAATATTTCGGATTGTACATCAGCGGCAGCTCCACGTTCTCGATGGCCGTTGTCTTCGGCAGAAGATTGTAGTTCTGGAACACGAATCCGATCTTGCGGTTGCGCAGTGTGGCCCGCTCGTTCTTGTCCATCGTCCTGACCGAAACCCCGTCGAGGTAATATTCCCCCGAAGTCGGAGTGTCAAGGCATCCAAGAATATTCAGAAGCGTGGATTTGCCGGATCCTGACGTTCCGACTATCGTGACGAACTCGCCTTCCGTGATGGTGAAGGACACTCCCCGCAGGGCGTGGACAGTCTCGTCACCGACTATGAAGTTCCTGCGGATGTCCTCAAGTTTGATGACCTCTTTCATGTTCCTACTTCTTTTTATCACCTCTTGGTCCCGGTGCGAACGGACTTCTTTCCGCTGTTTCGGCTTTCTTTGGAACCTCAGCAGTCAGACCGGTCACGACTTCCTCACCGTCGGACAGTCCCTCGGCGATTCCGGTCTTGTCTCCGCTCGTGTGCTGCGTGGTGACTGATTTCGGTGAGATCGCGTTCCCGTTTTTAACCCACACCGTCCTTGACTCTCCGTCAGACGCGGCAGCCGAGCCGCTCACAGTGATTCCAATCTCCTTGAGCACTTCGGGGTCAGGATTGAATCTCAAAGCCTTGGTAGGGACCGCAAGCACGTCCTTCTCTTCCAGAGTGTTGATTGTCACGTTGGCGGTAAGTCCTGGTTTCAGTTTCAGGTCTGGGTTCGGAGCGGTGATCACAACCTCGTAAGTCACAACGTTTGAGGTTGTCGTGGCCTCAAGCCTGACCTGCTGCACGGTTCCCTTGAACACATCGTCCGGATAGGCATCGACAGAGAAGACAACGCTCTGTCCTTCCTTGACCTGTCCGATGTCTGCCTCGTCCACGTCGGCGATGACCTCCATGTCCGTGAGATCCTTTGCAATCGTGAACAGGGTAGGGGTCTCGAAACCAGCGGCCACAGTCTGTCCCTCCTCCACGGCTCTGCTTATGACAACTCCATCGATTGGCGACGAGATCGTGGCGTAGCTCAGATTCCGTTTTACCTTGGTGATAGATGCCTGCGCCTGACTGTACGCGTTCTTTGCGGTTTCGTATTGATAATATGAGGAATCATATTCAGAATCACTGACCAATTCTTTGTCGTGCAGGGTCTTGATGCGGTTATATTCCTTCTCCCTGTACTCGAACTCAGTCTTTGCGGCGGAGAGTTGAGCCTGTGATGACGCAAGCTCGGCCTGCAGGTTAACCTTGTCCATCTCGGCGATGACCTGCCCGGCCTTTACGATGTCGTTGTAGTCAGCATAGAGCTTGTCAATGATTCCGGACACCTGTGTGCCGACCTCTACCTTTGTGACTGGCTCGACCGTTCCTGTCGCGGTGACGGAACTGGATATGTCTATCCTTTCGGCTCTTGCGGTCTCAAGCGTTACTGTTTCCTTTCCTGTCGGACGAAAGATAAGCCAAAGCGCGACGGCAGCGCAGATGGCACCGACAATGATCCATAAAGTCTTTGTTCTCATATTCATTTTATTTTATAGTTTCCTTGATATATGTTGAGCAACGCATTGTTCATCAATGCGGTGTATTTTGATTGGAGGAGCTGGACACGGGCGTTCAGAAGGTTGTTCCGGGCTGTGATCAGTTCCACTGTGTTCTTCATTCCGACGTTGAACTGCTCGGCCGTGAGTTCATAGCTCTGCTCAGCGTACTTGGCCTGTTCTTTGGCGGAAGTGTACTTGGACTGGGCAGAGACCGCCTCAAGATAGGTGTCTTCAACTTCCTTGAGCAGAGTCTTTTCCACGCTCATTTGCTCCAGTCTGCTGTTCTCAGCCTCAATCTTCGCCTTGTTGACAGCCGTCTTGGCCTTCCTGCCTTGAAGGATCGGAATCTGGAGACTCAGGCCGATGCTCTCGTTGAAGTTCTTTTCCAGTTGGCTGCCGAAAGATCCGCTGACTCCGGAAACGTTTGTTGTCCCGATGCTTGCTGTTGCGGACAGGGTCGGGGAATATGCCGACTTTGCCTGTCTGATGCTTAAATCAGCCGCCTGGACGTTCAGTCCGGCTTTCTTTATCTCCGGCATTGATTCTAGGGCGTTTGCATAGACTTCCTCCTTGGCGGGGAGCAGTCTCAAGATCCCTGCTTCATCATCCGTCGGTTCTTCAAGCTCAATCTCATCGCTGACTCCGAGCTCCAGAAGTTGCTTCAGTTGCAGCTTGTAGTTGTCAAGTGTCGCCTTGGCGGATGTGATTTGATAAAGGTCGCTTGCGTGCTGGCTTTCCAGTTGAGCTACGTCAACCTTGCCGATCTCTCCTGCATTCTTGAGCTCGACCGCTCTGTCAAGTTGGGCCTTGGACGCCTCGGCAGTGCTTTCGCTGACCTTGACGGCCTCAATTGCGTAGAGGCACTGCATGTAGGCTTTCACGATAGAGATAACGACATCGTTCGTGTTCTCTTCCACTGACAACGAATCTGCCGAGTTCTGTAACCTGCTTTGCTTCAATGCTGTGCGAAGGCTTCCACCGCTAAGTAGTGTCATTCCTGCGTTCAGCCCATAGTTTCCTGACCAGCTTGTAGCCTTTGATGTGCTGTAGACATCTGATCCGACAACGGTGCTGTTCCCACTTTCGGAAAATGGCCTGTTCGTGATTCCTTGACTTGCTGAGGCGTTGAGTGATGGGAACATGGCCGCCTTGGCCTGGTACGTGTCTTCAAGTCCGGCAAGATGGGCGTTCCTGCTTTGGCGCAGGGCGATGTTGTTTTCCACTGCGTAGTCTATGCATTCCTGCAAAGACCATTTCTTAGTCTGTGCTCCGGCGGTCATGCAGATGAGCGTCAGGGCAGTGATGATGATGGTAACGTCTTTTTTCATATTCATCGATGATCAAAATCCGGCTGCGAAACTAAGCTTGCAGCGGATTATATTCAACACAAATCGACGAATACCCCGATTTCCTCGACGAAAATGCTTATATTTGTCATTCAGACTTGACGTTAGGCTTCATTCCGTAAGGTCAAGGCTGAGTGATTGACCGGCCATGCAGGCCACTGAACACGAAAACAGTAATCAATGTATATGACAATGAAACTTTCAAATCTCATCAGAAAGACCGCCCTTGCCGCGGCCTTGACTCTCGCTTCGGTGACATTCTCCGGCGCGGAGACCCGTTCCGACTGGAAAGCTCACTGGATCATTCATCCTTGGACCCAGAGCAGCACGAACAGTTGGATCTCCTATCGTAAGGAGTTTGATGTGACAAATCTTCCCGGCAAGCTTGAGGCTAAAATCGCTGTTGACTCCAAGTACTGGATGTGGATCAACGGAGAGCTTGCTGTCTTTGAGGGCGGTCTCAAGCGAGGCCCTTCCCCGAACGGTACCTATTACGACAAGGTGGACATCGCTCCTTTTCTCAAAAAAGGTAAAAACACGATCGCCATCCTGCTCTGGCATTTTGGAAAGCAGGGGTTCAGCCATAACAGCAGCGGCCATGCGGCACTGATCTTCGAGGCGGTGAGTCCTGATCTGGAAATACTTTCAGATCCCTCATGGCTCTGCATCCCTAACCCTGCCTATGGCGACACTGACGCGCCGCACCCGAACTACCGTCTTTCAGAGAGCAACATCCGCTATGATGCCCGCAACGAACTGCCGGCGTGGAATATGCCTGGTTTCGATGCGCGCGGAAAAATGCACGGGGCTGAAATTGTGGATGATATCGTGTGGCCGGCGATGGGCGGGCTGGTGGAGCGCCCGATCCCGATGTGGAAGGACTATGGACTCAAGGAGTATGTCTCCGTCCGCCGGTCCAACGACACTGTCTACTGCAAGTTGCCGTACAACGCCCAGGTCACTCCGTATCTGAAGGTAGAGGCGGAAGGTGGAGAAATGGTGGGGATGATGACAGACAACTACTATGGCGGCAGCGTGGCTAATGTGCGGGCTGAGTACATAGCGCGCAAAGGAGTCCAGGAATATGAGAGCCTTGGTTGGATGAACGGCCACGAGGTTTGGTACATCGTCCCGTCGGGTGTCAAGGTCCTTGACCTTAAATACAGAGAGACAGGCTACGACACAGAGTTCACCGGCTCTTTCGAGTGTGATGACCCGTTCCTTAACGAACTTTGGAAACGTGCGGCAAGGACGCTTTACACCACGATGCGCGACACCTACATGGACTGCCCGGACCGTGAGCGTTCACAATGGTGGGGCGATGAGGTCAACGAACTAGGCGAGGCTTTCTACGCACTTTCACCGTCCAGCCAGCTTCTGGCCAGAAAAGGCATCCTTGAGTTGGTCAATTGGCAGGAGGCAGACGGAGTTCTCTTCTCTCCGGTGCCGGCCGGCAACCGCGCGAGCGAACTTCCGCTCCAGTCGCTTGCTTCTGTTGGCTGGTACGGGTTCTACACCCAGTACTGGTTCAGCGGCGACAGCAGTTTTGTGGCGGAAGTCTACCCTAAGGTCGAGCGTTATCTATTCGGGGACGGCTTGTGGAGTTTCAAGGACAATGGTCTGCTGAATGTACGTCATGGAGATTGGAACTGGGGCGATTGGGGCGATGACATCGACACTGAGGTCTTGACGAACTGCTGGTATTACCTGGCCCTTAAATCTCAAAAGGAATTCGCCCGGATCCTTGGCAAACAAGGTGATGTGAAGAAGCTTGAGGCCATGATGGGAAGGATCTCAGATGCTTTTGACTCGCAGTATTGGACGGGAACGGCCTATCGTGACCCGAACTACAAGAAACAGACTGACGACCGCGCGCAGGCTATGGCCATAGTCTCCGGCCTTGCTTCCCCTGATAAGTATCCGGCTTTGTTTGAGACTATTAAAAAGGAGAATCACGCCAGCCCTTACATGGAAAAATACGTTCTTGAGGCTTTATGCAAGATTGGACGCGCCGATTTCGCGATTGAAAGGATGAAGGCTCGCTACGCCACTATGATGGCCTACGACTACACGACTCTTTTCGAGGGCTGGGATTACGGAAGCGCAGGATTCGGTGGCGGTACGATCAACCATGCTTGGAGCGGAGGCCCGCTCACAATCATGAGTCAGAAAATCTGCGGAATAGAGCCGACGGCTCCAGGCTTCAGGACTTTCGAGGTCAAGCCTCGGTTAGGTTCGTTGAAGACCGCTTCCGCCGTTCTTGAGACACACTATGGAGTGATCCGTGTCTCGATCAACAGAAAGTCGGTGAAATCTGATTCGGCCTCGCTCACGATTGAGGTTCCGGAGGGCACCACCGCCATGGTCACAGCGTCAAACGGCAAGCCGAAGACAATGTCAGCGGGAAAATATTCATTGAAGATCAAGGTTGATTAAAGTTAATCTTTCAACAATACGTATCAAGATTATGAACCATAAAACCATTATTGCAGCAGCGGCTGCATCTGTGCTGGCTCTTCTTCCGGTCTCCGCGAAGGACATGGCCTATAAGGTCGTTTCCCCTGACGGTCATCTTTCCGCAACAGTGACTGTAGGGCAGACAGTGTCTTATTCAGTCTCCAGGGATGATGTGGATTTGATTGGCGCCTCACGGATTTCCATGACCCTGTCAGGCGGAGTTGTGTTCGGAGAGAACGACAAGGTCCGCAAGGTAAAGAAGGCCAGTGTTGACCAGACACTTCCGGCGGTGGCCTACAAGAAAGCGCAAGTTCGGGATAATTACAATGAGATCTCTCTCATATTCAAAGAGTTCTCGCTTTCTTTCCGCGCTTACGATGAGGGTGTGGCCTATCGTTTCACCAGTTCTTTGAAGGAAGACTCCAAGGTTTTGGCGGAGACGGCTCAGTTCAATTTCGTAAAAGATTGGGACGCTTATGTTCCTTATGTGTCCCAGCATGTCGAAACTCTTGAGAGCCAGTATTGGAACTCTTTCGAGAGCACATACTCCGTGCATGCGCTGTCTCAATGGGACAAAAAAAGGCTGGCGTTCCTGCCGGTCGCGGTGTCCGGGGAAGGAGGAATAAAGGTTCTGATCACAGAGTCTGACCTTATGGACTACCCGGGAATGTACCTCTACAACGAAGGCGGTGCCACAACCCTGTCCGGACGTTTCGCGCCATACCCAAAAACCGTTGAGCAGGGAGGTCATAATATGCTGCAGGGAGTGGTAAAGGAGCGTGAGGACTATCTCGCCTCATGCTCCGCCGGAGAGTCTTTCCCGTGGAGAATCATAATGGTCTCCACGAGCGATGCTGACCTTGCCGTCAATGACCTTGTCTGGAAGCTTGGCGCTCCGGCTGATCCCGCGATGGATTTCAGCTGGGTAAAGCCTGGCAAGGTCGCTTGGGACTGGTGGAACGACTGGAACATCTATGGGGTCGATTTCCGGGCCGGCGTCAACAACGACACCTACAAGTACTACATCGACTTCGCCCGGAAGTACGGCATCGAATATGTCATCCTCGATGAAGGCTGGGCTGTCAACAAGAAGGCCGACCTGATGCAGGTTATACCGGAGATAGACCTTCCGATGCTTTGTGAATATGCCAAGGCGCGTAACGTGGGGCTTATCCTGTGGGCAGGCTACTATGCCTTCGACCGTGACATGGAGAATGTCTGCAAGCACTATTCAGAGATGGGCGTCAAGGGCTTCAAGGTCGATTTCATGGATCGTGACGACCAGTATATGGTTGACTTCTACAGGCGTGCGGCCGAGACCACGGCCAAATACGGATTGTTGATTGATTTCCACGGAGCGTACAAACCGGCCGGCCTCAACCGTACCTACCCTAACGTGATCAATTATGAGGGAGTGTTCGGTCTGGAGCAGATGAAGTGGAGCAAGCCTACCGTTGATCAGGTGACCTACGATGTCACGGTTCCGTTCATCAGAATGGCCGCCGGTCCGATGGATTACACCCAGGGAGCGATGCGCAACGCCACCAGAAATAACTATTATCCGGTCAACAACGAGGCGATGAGCCAGGGTACACGCTGCCACCAGCTTGCTGAATATGTTGTCTTTGATTCCCCTTTGAACATGCTGTGTGATTCTCCGTCCAATTATATCGCGGAGCCTGAGTGCACGAGATACATCGCTGGCTGTCCGACCGTGTGGGACGAAAGCGTCGCGGTGAACGGAGTTCTGGGACGTTACATCACCATTGCCCGCCGCAGCGGGGATGTCTGGTACGTGGGGGCTCTCAATGACTGGAATGCCCGCGACCTCACTTTGGATCTTGGATTCCTGGGCGATGGAGAATGGTCTATGGAAATATTCCGCGACGGCGTCAACGCTGATCGTGCCGCACGTGACTACAAGCGGGAGACGGTCTCGGTTCCGGCTGACCGAAAGATCAATGTCCACATGGCTCCCGGCGGCGGCTGGACAGCCCGCCTGACTAGGAAGTAGGACATTCAATCCTTATTATGAATAGAGCTGCAAGCGTCCGCTCCGGTTTCGGGGCAGGCGCTTTTTTTACATATTCCCACTTCTGAGGAGCCTTTTGCCTTCATGGGGAGTAATAGCTGAGAAATTACGCTCTTCGGAATCATTATTATTGCTATCTTCGTGCTTTGCCGGAAAGTTTTATAAAATTGCCGGCTATTTTAACGTTGGCAAGGTAAGGGTGCCTTATAGAATTGTAAATGCCGGACACTATGACCAGAGAGCAGCGGCATCACTGCATGTCGAGGATCAAGGGAAAGGACACGCGGCCGGAGATGGTCGTGAGGAGATACCTGCATGCCCGGGGGTTCAGGTACTCACTTCACGTCAGGAGGTTGCCGGGGTGTCCGGACATGGTGCTGAGGAAATATCACACGGTGATATTCATAAACGGGTGTTTCTGGCACGGGCATCCGGATTGTGATAAGTTCAGGATGCCAAGGTCGAATGTGGAGTTCTGGCAGGAGAAGATCCGCAGGAACAAGGAGCGCGACTCCCGGGATGTCTCGGCTCTTGAGGCTTTAGGGTGGAATGTGATTGTGGTCTGGGAGTGTGAGTTGGCAAAGCCGGTCATGAAAGAGACGTTGCAGAACTTGGCGGAAGCTGTAAGGCGGAACATCGAGCCGGAGTCGATTTATCATATACCTTTGTCTGTCAGGAAATTATCTTTGAAGGAATAGTCTGCGTCCGACAAGATGTTTAGTGATTTTACGAAAATATTCAAGATTATGAGTTCTTGTAAATATCAACTGGATTTGGCTCTCGGCATATTCATTCTTGCCTCAGTCTTAAACCTCGCCGGCAATTTTGTCGGCTGTACTATTCTATCGATTTGCTCCAAGCCTTTTATTGTGCCGTCGCTCGCTGTGCTGTGCTGGTTTCTTCTTAAGAGGGAAGGCATTTCGGGTTCGCGTGCCGCGACCCTGGTCTCGGCCTTGGCGTTTGGTGCCGCAGGGGACATCTTGCTGATGTTTGACGGACAGGCTACTTTCCTGGCTGGTCTTGCCGCTTTCCTTATGGGGCACGTGTTCTACTTGGTGACCATCGGTGTTCCACATGATGTGCCTTCGGACCATCACTTTGCCTTAAGGGTGATTGTTCCTGTAGCCCTGATCTTCATTATGGCGATGACCGCCCAGTTGTTCAAGGTGAAGGGCCTCCTTGGGATGGCGGTGACACTGTACGCTGTGGCGTTCGCGTTCTGCATAAATGCAGGAATACACAATGCCGTCTTCAACAGGCAACGTCTCTACTGGATCACTGTCATCGGTTATGTCCTCTTTGTCGTCTCGGACACAATTCTGGCCACAGGAAAATTTACGGACATCAAGATCCCTGCAAGTAGTTTTTGGGTGATGCTGACATATATTCTCGCGCAATTCCTGATCGCAATGTCGCTTACTTTGGCGGAAATAAGACGGAGAGAGGAAATAAAGGGTCAAGCGAATTGATAATTATTCCGAAAATTGTTAAATTTGCATCGCAAAACACGGAGGATTGTCCGAGTGGTTTATGGTGCTTGTCTCGAAAACAAGTCGGCTGAAAGGCCCCACAGGTTCGAATCCTGTATCCTCCGCAAAATCGCCGCAATGAACTAATTGGTAATAGCTTACGGGATTTTTCCGAGAAAGGCGGGACAAGATCTTTCCTTGTATGATTCGTTCGGTGCATTGTGCGAAGAGATTGTGTTGAAGGCACCGCGCTACAACGCATGCTCATGGCCACCGCATCCGGAACAGCCGTCGTCATAGACTGATGACGAAATACAAGATCACAAAAGTCAAGTGACTAATATTCACAGAGGGGAATCAGACATGAAGAAAGGAATCATCATTTACAAATCTAAATATGGAGCCACGCAAAAATATGCCCGATGGCTTCAACGCATGACCGGTTTTAAGTGTATAAAGACTCGCGACGCCGCGCTGGATGATGTGTTGCAGTATGACACAATCGTATTATGCAGCAGTATATATGCCTCTGGAATAGCCGGATTGCCTTTCTTGAAAAAGAATATAGACAGATTGAGGAATAAGAAGATAGCGATATTCTCTGTTGGCGCCTCTCCTTATGACGAGAGTGCGTTTGAAGAAATCAAGGAGCGCAATCTGACAGGAAACCTGAAGGGGATTCCGATTTTTTACGGAAGAGGCGCCTGGAATCTAAGTAGGATGAACTTTATTGACAGGACCATCTGCAAAGTGCTTCAAAGGTCGATAGCAAAAAAGGATCCGGACACGTATGAGCCGTGGATGAAAGCGCTTATGTGTTCGGTAGGAAAAAGTTGCGATTGGACGGATGAAAAATATTTACTCCCTTTATTGGACTACTTAGAGCATTAAGGCGCCATTAATGATTTCGGATGCACAGACGGTTTATCTGAACAGCCGGTCTATGTCCTTGACTGTGTGGGGAAGGGCGAAGACTACAACACGGTCGTAGGGTTCTATGCGCGTTGAACCGATGGCGATGTAGGATTCGCTTCCCCGGATGACACCGCCGATCACGGCGTCTTTCGGGAACGAGATGTCCTTCAGGGTGCCTTGGGTGACGGCGCTGCCGGGCGCTACTGTGTATTCAAGAACCTCAGCGTCGGTGCCGCTCATGTATTTCACCAGACGGGCTTTGCCGCTGAGGGTGAATTTGAACAGCCTTCCGGCTGTGATGAGCTTCTTGTTTATGACGGAGTCGACGCCCATTTCCTCGGCCAGGTGGATGTACTCGATGTTCTCGACTTCCGCTATGGTCCGGTCCACTCCGAACTTTTTCGCCACCACACAGGCCAGGACATTGGCCTCGTCGTTACCGGTCAGGGCCAGGAACGCGTCATAGTCCCTGATCCCTTCCTCAAGAAGGAGATCGGAGTTCCTTCCGTCTCCTATGACCACGACCACATTGTCGGGAAGCCTTTCGGAAAGCTCCATTCCTCGTCCTTTGTCTCTTTCCAGGATCTTCACGGAACTGATCTTGGGGCTTAGCCTTGCGGCTGTCAGTTCCGCGATGTCAGATCCTCCGAGAATCATCACCTTGTCGATCTCGATGTTCCCTTTTCCCAGGAATCTCATAAGGAAAGTCATCCCTTCCCTTGTGGCGATGATGAACACCAGGTCGTTGAACATGAACTTGGTGTCGTACTTGGGCATGATGGTTTTCCCTTCTCTGGAAATGGCGATCACACGAAACTGTAGCTCATCGCTTGTCGCTATGGCGGCGAACTCGGCGATCTTCATGTCCAGCAGCGGAGAGTCCTCCTCAAGTTTAAAGACCTCTACCTGGAGCTTTCCGCGCGCGAAATCCGTCGATTCGGTAGAGGACGTGTGCTTGAGCAGGTCGTAGATCTCGTCAGCAGCCAGTCTCTCGGGGTAGAACATCAATTCGATGCCCATCTGCTTGAACAACAGTTTGTTTTCCGCAGAGAGAAAATCATTGTCGTCTATTCTTGCCGTTACCTTTCCCGCACCGAGATTCTTGGCGAGCAAGGCGCTGACAATGTTCACCTCCTGAGGTACGGAGGGCACCACGGAGATGAAAAGATCCGCGTCCTGGACGCCGGCCTCACGCATTGTCCTCAGCGAGGATGACGCTCCCTGGACAGTGATCACATCGGCGATGGCGCTTATGCCCGCGAGTCTTTGAGGATCATCATCGATGATTGTGATGTCGTTTGCCTCCAAGCTTAACATCTTGGCAAGGTGCGAGCCGACTTCTCCCGCTCCCAGAATCACGATTTTCATGCTGTTGAATTGTTTTGCTCGAATTTTCTCAAATATTCAAAAATACCCTTCCCCTTTAGCATGGCAAGAGGGACTATCCATTCCGGGAATAGCGCGGGGACATCGATCCTGCGGTGGGTGCCGGCATATTCCTGAACCGCATTGACATCAGGTTCGGCCTCAAGCCTCCGGAAATCCCTGTGTGCCTCCAGAACCGCCTTGAAGAACTCCTTTTTCCCTGTCAGCAAATAGACGAGGGCGGAGCAGCCGTCCAGACATTTTCTCAGGAATATTGTGCCCCGGGCGCGTCTGCATGCCTTGGCCGCGGCCTTTTCGGGGGTGAGTTCCCTTATCTCCTGTAAGGAATACGTCTTGGCCAGGTTGTTCTGAAGCATAAGCAGGTTGTTGCGGTAGTTCAGTTTCAGTTTCCAAGGCGAGTCGTTCGGCAGCGTGCCGCCTCCAAGGTGCCAGACAACCGATTCCGGTACAATGAATATGCTTTTGCCCTCCAATTGCAGCCTCCAGCAGAGGTCTATCTCCTCCATGTGCGCGAAAAAGCGGTCGTCCAGCCCCCCTATTTTTGAATATTCTGTCTTGCGGACCATAAGGCAGGCCCCGGTGGCCCAAAAGACTTTGGCGGGGGAGTCGTACTGTCCGGTGTCCTTCTCCACTATTTTGAGGACTCTGCCGCGGCAGAACGGATAGCCGAGACAGTCTATCATGCCGCCTGCCGCGCCGGCATATTCAAAACTGTCTTTATTGTACCAGGAATGAAGTTTTGGGGCGCATGCGGCGCAGTCTGGATGGCTGTCCATCCAGGATGTAAGGGGACGCAGCCAATCTTTCGGAACTTCTATGTCGGAGTTGATGAGAACGAAATATTCAAGATCCACGGCTTCCGGCAGCCCGCAGACTGCCTTGAAGGCCCTGTTGTAGCCACCGGTGAAACCGTAGTTCCTGTCGAGGCGGATCTGTCTTACAGACGGAAATTTATCAGACAGCATCTCAAGCGATCCGTCCGTGGAGGCACTGTCGGCGATGATCACTTCTGTGCCTTCGGTGGCGGAGGCCAGCAAACCGGGCAGGAAGCGTTCCAAGTAGTCCTTTGTGTTCCAATTCAGTATGACAACCGCCGTTCTCATGGTCTATTCTCCTTTCCGGCAGTCACCGTGGCAACCGCAATCTCCGTTCTTTTCTCCATTGCCGCAACCACATTCACCCTCATCGCCGTCACCGTGACAGCCGCATTCGCCGTCTTTGTGGCAATGGCACTCGTGCTCTTCCTGTGGGAGATATTCCTTGTGGAGCCCTTCCGTGAGCTCTTTCTCGGTGGCGTCGCGCACGCTGACAACCTTACCTTTGAAGTTCAGTGTCTTGCCGGCCATCGGGTGGTTGAAGTCCATGACGACAGTGTCGGCTTTCACTTCGCGGACGGTTCCCTGTACGACCTGACCTGTGTTGCTGAGCATCGGAATGATCTGTCCCACAACGAGAAGATCCTCGCGTACCTTGCCGTCTATCTCGAAAGCCGACTTAGGCAGCTCAATGAGACGCCCTTCGTCGATGGCACCGTAGCCCTCCTCGGGAGTGAGCGTGAACGCGAACTCGTCGCCCGGCTCCTTGCCCTCCACCTCGCTCTCGAATTTAGGGAGGAGCATGTGCGTGCCGTGGATGTAATCGAGAGGATGATCCTCTGTCGCCTTGTCGGCGATTTTCCCGTCAACATTGAGTTCGTAGGTCAGCTTGACCACCTTGTTTTTTTCTACTTTCATGGTAATGTTTGATGATAAATTATTTATTCTCAATTAGTTTATGACTTAGGACAGAGCCTGGTCAGGCGCTGAAGTCGACATTCCCGAACGCTAAGGTAGGAATAAGTTTTGACTTACAGAACCTCGCATCGTTTCCGGCGGCTATCAGACTGTTCCAAAGCGTTAGAAGATTGCCGGTTATGAGCATCTCCCTGACTGGATGCAATGTCCTGCCGTCCTTGAACAGGAATCCTTCCACACCGAATGAGAAGTCACCCGTGGCGGAGTTGCTGTTCCCGCCGTTGAAGCCTGAGACAAGGATGCCTTCGCCTGTCAGGCGCATCAGCTCCTCCTTGCCGACCGTGCCTGCCCCGGCGATCTTCCCCGCTGACCAGGGAGCGGCGCACGGGAGCAGCACCGGTCTGACAGCGTCCTCGATTGTTGCCTCGGCTCCCATTTTCCTTGACATGTAGGTGTTGATGAAATATTCCTTGACCACCCCGTTCTCAATAATGGGAGCCTCTGCGGTCGCGACTCCCTCGGAGTCAAACAGCCTCGAACCGGTCTCGCCCGCGCTGACAGGTTTGTCCCAGACGTTGAGCCATTCCGGGAACATCTTTTTCCCCAATGAATCCAACAGGAATGAGTTCCTCTGCTGAAGTGAATATCCACCTAGGGCATTCAGCACAGGCATCAGAAGTCTTGATGCCACTTCGCTGTCAATGACCATGTTGTATTTTCCGCCGATAATCTTTACCGGTCCGATCTGAGACATCGCGCGCCGGAAGGCTGTCTCGCCGCAGTCCTTGATGTCCAGATCCTTCAGCTCAGGTGTGGCGTCCCACCAGTAGCCGCTGAACCGGTTTCCGGCGGAATCCTGCACGGTCACTTCGACACCATATTCAAAGGAGGTCTCGCTGTGGCGGCAGCGCAGCCCGTTGGAGTCTATCACAAGAGTGTCGAAGATGGAGTCTGAATATTCCCCTTCCTCCGAGATGAGCCCGTCGCCGCGATGCTTCATGAATATCGCCGCTTCGAGTGCCATTCGGAGCCTTTCATCAGCCGTAAGAAGAGGGTACGTCTCATCGTATAGTCCTAACTCCTTGCCTGTCACAGCGTTTTTGGCGGTCCTTGAAGGATCGGGCAGATCCCTGCATGGGTCGTCCGCGAGCATCCTGACTGTAGCTATCGCATTTTTGAGGAAATCATCTAATTCGCTATCCACCAATCTGTTGGTTGAGAAACTTCCGAACTTTCCGTCCACAAAAAGGCAAACGCTTATCGACCTGTCCAGGCAATGGCTCACCTTGTCGAGCTCACCGTTGAGTGTGCCAAACAGTTCCATAAGGCTTTTGTTGAGTGTGACGCGGACCTTGTCCGCGCCAAGGGCCAGGGCCTTCTGCAGGCACATGTCCGCTGTCCGGATCTCCTGTTCCGTCAGCATTCCGTTGATCTCTTCCATTCTACTCTCCTCCCACTGTCAGTTTGTTTATCAGCACCGTCGGGATTCCGCATGAGACCGGACAGCTCTGTTCCTTTCCGCAGGTCCATGCGCCCTCGTCGATCTTCAGATCATTGCCGACAGCCACGATGTCGGCCAGGGCCTGAGGTCCGTTTCCGATGATGTTTATGTCCTTGACCGGACAGGTAAGACGTCCGTTCTCGATCAGGTATCCGCTCTTTACGAAGAAAGTGAAGTCTCCCTCGCCGATCTGAACCTCACCATTGCTGAACTGGTCCACGTAGACTCCTTTTCTTACTGACGCTATGATGCTCTCCTTTTCCGCTCCGCCGCTTTCCATGTAGGTGGCCCTCATTCTCGGGATCGGGGCGTAGCGGAATGATTCCCGCCTTCCATTGCCGGTAGGGGAGACTCCGTAGAACCCAGCGCTGATGCGGTCGTGAAGGTAAGACGTCAGCACGCCGTCCTTTACCATGTATGTCTTCTGGCCCTGTACACCCTCGTCATCGAAATTGATCGAGCCTCTGTTGAACGGAATCGTGCCGTCATCCACAATCGAGATGCCGTCGCGGCAGATTTTCCGCCCGATCCTTCCGGAGAAGACTGACTGGCCTTTTCGGTTGAAATCAGCCTCGAACGCGTGTCCCATCGCTTCGTGCAGCAAGATGCCGGAAGCCCCCGCGCCCATCACCACGGGCATCTGTCCTCCTTTAGGACGCCTGGCCGCGAACCTGTCATCGATTCCGGACACGATGTCGCGGGCGATTTCTTCGAGCAGCGCTTCCGTCAGCATCTCTGTTCCTGCCCTGTAGGCTCTGGACGCGTTCTTGCTTTCAATTTTTCCGTCCTGGCTGAAAACTGCGGTCGCCGATAGCACCCCCATCGGACGGGTCTCGCAGGCCAATTCTCCCAAGGAGTTGAACATCAGGATGTCGCTTACCTGTCCGGAGAACGACACGATGATCTTGACGATCCTTGAATCTCTCGCGGCTACTTTCTTCTCAAGCCTTTCCAGCCATGGAACAAGCCCGGTAGCGTCGACTGACCTCCAGTCACGCCCGCATGGGTACCTGTCCTTTGGGGCTTTGACGGACTTCCCGTTTATCGCCTCCGTAACGGAGCCTCCTTTCCCTTCCGCTATCTTCGAGGCCGCCTCCGCCGCCTCCGCCATCGACAGCGGGTCCGTGCTTTCAGTGTAGGCATATCCTGTCTTCTCTCCATTCAGCACTCTGATCCCGACACCGTAGTCAATGTGGAATCCCCCCGACGAGACGATTCCGTCCCTTAGAAGCAGGTCATTGTAGGACGTGTTCTCGAAGAACAGGTCGCAGAAGCTCCCGCCTCCTTTCAGGCCTTCGGCCGCCAGCCTTTCAAGCCGCGGCACGCTTACCTGAAACAAATCAAGATAATAGTTCCTGTCCTTATACATTCCTCATTCTCTTTTTTTCCTTCTCCAGATTCTTTTCGTATTCAGAGTTGACGGCCTGGATCTTACTGAACGTCTCAGGCTCCCGGATGATCTTTCCGTCCTCCGAGGCTTCCGCCACTATAGAGAGCGGGTCTTTCGAGTTGTCTATCAGCATCCATTTGTCGCACAGCGGCATGAAGTCCCTGAAAAGATAATGGAGCCCCACATTGTAGCGCCTGCGGATCGTCTCCTCCTTGATGTTGTGTCCTCCTGCCGCAACCCGCGCGGCCACCCTGCTGACTGCAAGGTCCGGGGAGTTGAGCCAGAAATAAAGTATGGTCACACAGTACCCTGATTTCTTTGCATCCTTGATCACCTTGAGCAGGAAGCGCGTGGCAAGTGTGGTCTCTATGCAGAAATCGGCCCTTTGATGAAGCAGGTAGCGCATCTTCATCAGCATGTAACGGCTGGCCGCGACATAGGCTTTCTCCGGATGGAAAGGGGCGAGGCTCTTCGCGAACTCATCGGAGTTCACGAACTCACTGCATCCAAGCAACCCGGGCAGCAGCGCATACGACGCTGTTGTCTTTCCGGATCCATTGCAGCCTGCTATGATGAAGAGTCTGGGCATAGTTGTTCTGCTAATATTTTACGGAGAAAACCGTCATTTTGTTTTATTGGTCTTCGGGTGCGTCACCCCGTAGCCGAAAAGAGAGAAATCACCCTTGCAGGGATCGCCCGGGAATATGTCGGCGAAGCATCCTGTGATCTCCTTGACAGTCGTGATGTCCTTCTGTCTGCGGGCTGTCAGACCAAGTGTGGCGGCCTCTTGGTAGACGTGCACATCGAGCGGAATCAGGAGGCCGGCGGGATCCGTGCCCTTCCATATCCCAAGATCAACCTTGCCGTCGTTCCTTACCATCCACCGCCTCATCATGTTGATTTTCTTGTTCGGCGCCTTCGGGTCTGGCTTCTGGCCATAGATCCCGGTCCTGAATTCCTCTTGCGACAAGGATTCCAGCGAGGCTGTTGATTCGTAGGCTTTTTTCAGGCGCGCGCATATTCCCGCCACCTCGCTCCATTTGACGGTGCGGTGGATGCTGGTGCCATCGTCACGCCATTTTCCTTTCATGACGTAGTCGTAGGGCCGCCAGTCCATCTCTTCAAACAGCCTGTTGCAGTCCCTGATGATCATCGCCCTGCGTCCCCAGGCGAAATGCGCCGCGAGCGCGGCTGCGATCTCCACGTCCGCCAATGAGCGTTTCCCGGCCTTGAAGCGCTGGGCGAACAAGGTCGGGAAAACTATGGGATCTTCCTGGAAGTACTGAGGGTCATTGTAGGTCTCAGCCCACAGGATCAATGTCTGTCTTGTCTCTTCGGTCATTATTTTGTTACCTTCTCAAGCCACTTGACCATTCCGAGCATTACGCCCATGGCCACGAGGCACATGCAGAGGAACACGCTCCAGCAAGCCCAGAGAGGCATCTTGTTGTACATCAGCGGTCCGATCCACAAGAAGAGGTTGCCGACGGCTGTGGCGCCGAGCCACAGCCCCTGGCATAGTCCGAGAAGGTGCTTTGGAGCGACCTTGGACACGAATGAGAGTCCGAGAGGGGAGATGAAGAGCTCGGCCACGGTAAGGAAGAAGTAGGTTGCGATGAGAACCCAAGGGCCGGCCTTCATCGCAGCCTGCTGGGCCACGTCCATTCCTCTGAAATCGGTTGCTGAAGGATAGCCCATGACACCCGAGAAAATCGCGAGGAACAGATATGCCGTGGCGGCGATCCCCATTCCGTAGGCGATCTTGCGTGGAGTCGAGATCTGCTTGCCTCTCTTTCCGAGAGCTCCGAAGATCCACATGATGATAGGGGTCAGCACGATCACGAAGAACGGATTGACGGCCTGCCATATTTCCGGAGCGATCTTGTCAGTGTTGACGAAGTCACGCGCGAAGAGCGAGAGCGACTGTCCGTTCTGGTGGAACGCGAGCCAGAAGAAGATCACCACGCCGAGAACGGCGAACAGCGCGTACATCCTCTGCTTGATCTCTTTTGCCATCGAGGCCTTCTCCTCGGCTGTGTAGCCGGATGAAGCTGAAGCCTCCTTCTTGGCAGGAGTAGGGAATTTCTTCTTGTTTACCATGAATATCACCAAGGAGATCATCATGGCCACAACGGAAGCGATGAAAGAGTAGTGGATGCCGGCGTTGAACACGTCCAGGTAGCTTGTGCAGAAATTGCCGATGGCCTCTCCGCCCTGCTCAAGACTCTGAAGTACGGCCGGATCTGTGGTGGACTTTGCCGCCTCGGCCATGAAGTTGTCTGACTGTGTGCCCGAGGTAATGTACTCGTGGCAGAGTCTCGGAAGCTGGGAGTTATAGACGAATCCGTTGACCTTCAGCCACCAGCTTCTCAGAAGCGGGGCCACGAACGGGGCCACGAGACCGCCGATGTTGATGAACACGTAGAAAATCTGAAACCCTGAGTCGCGTTTTCCCTGCGCCTCCTTGAGAGCCTCAGGGCCTTCTTTTGCCGCTTCGGCCTCGAAGTTGTCGTACATTTGTCCGACAATCGCCTGAAGGTTTCCCTTGAACAGGCCGTTTCCGAATGCGATGAGGAAGAGCGCGAAGCAGGTCAGAGGCAGCAGCCAGGACTTGTTCTCCGGAGTGGCGAGGATCGGGACGGAGAGGACGACGTAGCCAAGGGCCATGATGACAAGACCTTTCTGGATGGTGCCCTTGTAGTTTTGCGTACGGTCTGCGATGATTCCTCCCACGAGGCTGAGAATGTAGATTCCTGCGTAGAAGAATGAGTAGATCAGGCCTCCCGTCTCGTCACTGAGTCCGAATTTTGAGCAAAGGAAGAGAGTGAGAACCGCATTCATGATGTAGTACCCGAAGCGCTCGCCCATGTTGCTCAGCGCCGCGGAAATCAGTCCTTTAGGATGTCCTTTCATACAGATGATTTTTACTTGTGATTCCTTATTGTTTAAAAATTGTATCCATCATTGGTTCATGCACCCGGTCATAATCGGGCGAGTGCGCATGCCTGCCGTGACTTAACAAGTCACTAATATACGCATAAACTCCCGAATTTTCCAAATTTAAGTGCATTGCCGGCGGTGTGTACAGTGAAAATCGTGCTGATCCATTGGATTTCTGGCCGGCAAGACTTATATTTGTTCGGACGAATAAACTGTCTTGCCATGGAATATCTTTCAAAAGAGCGATACAGCCAGATTGTCTCTGAGCTGAACAATCTGACGGACGTTGAATATCCTCGTATCAAGGAGGCTCTTGCCGAGGCCAGGGCCCAGGGCGACTTAAGCGAGAATGCCGAGTACCGCGCCGCCAGGCGGGCGCAGGCAAAGGCGATCGGCAGGATCCGTTTCCTCCAGAAGGTCCTGCAGTATTCAAGGATCATTGACCCCGCGAACCTGCCGAAAGACAAGATATCCCTGCTGAGCAAGGTGGAGTTCACGAATCTTTCCTCGAACGCGCGGATGACCTACACCCTCGTCAGCCCTCACGAGATGAACCTGGAGTGTGGCAAGATCTCATGCAAGTCTCCGATCGGCATGGCTTTGATGGGTAGAAAAACAGGAGACATTGTTGAAGTCAGCGCTCCCTCAGGTACTTTCCGGCTGCGGATCGAGGGGGTTGAGTTCAGCGGACAATAGTTGTCATTTGGATTCTTTTCACTATTTTTGAGGTTGTCAACATGGTCGGCTGTCCCGGATGAAGCCAAGGTTATTGTTTTTAATTAAAATATAAATGATTATGCTGTTTAAATCTTTTATCAACATCGCAGCCATCGCGGCAGTGGCCACCGCTGTCGGGTGCTGCCCGAAAACAAAAACTGAAATGAAGAATGACAATGCTGTCGTCGACGCCATTTTGGCACGTCGCTCAATCCGTCAGTACAAGGAAACCCCGGTCGGCCGGGACACCCTTGAGCTCCTCGTTGAATGCGGAATCAATGCTCCTAATGCCCGAAACCTGCAGGAGTGGGCGGTCCGTGTAGTGGACAGCAAGGAGTTTCTCGAGGGGGTTACCGGGGTAATGAAGACCGCTATGCCTCCGGCCGCCGATGATCCTGAATTCCGTAACGCGTTCCGTAACGCAAGCGCAGTTATCTTTGTCGCCGCCCCGGAGGATCCTTCCGGAATGCTTGACGTCAATGTCGGAGCCCTTTGTGAGAATGTCTGCATCGCTGCCCAGTCAATGGGTCTTGGCAGCATCATAATGGGCGGCCCGATAATGTTCATGACCGGCACCCCCGAGGCCAAGCCTTACATTGACCGGTTGAACCTTCCGGAGGGATACAGACTTCGCGTTTGTGTCGGTGTCGGCTATCCTGACGAGGCTCCTCAGGCAAGACCGCGTGATGAAAGCAAGGTGATGTTTGTGGACTAGCCCCTTGGACGAACGCGCCGGGGCGGGAAGTGGTCACCGGCCTATGTCCACCACATACTTCCCGGTGAAGTACGGGTCTGTCAGCCAGGAGGACACCGGCCAGGTGGATATCGAACCTTTACGGAGATGCTCGCGGGACATCAACGAACAGATCTCTTCGTTGATGTCCCCTCCTTTCAGGTAGAGGATGGAACGGGAGTATTTTCCTTTAACCCATGGATAGAAATCGGTAAGGGACGCCACGGCACGTGACACCACAAAATCAAACCTGTCAGTGAGGGTTTCGGCACGGGCGTTGACAACTTCCACGTTCTCAAGGCCTAACGTGTCCGCTACCTTTTTAGCGACGATGGTCTTTTTCCCCACCGAGTCACAGAGTGTGAATCTGACCTTAGGGAACAACGCCGCCAGTGGGATGCCGGGAAAACCGCCGCCTGTGCCCAGGTCCAAAACCGAAAGCTCTTCTTTCGGAGCGATGAATGATGAATATGTCTCCGGGCATCTCGTCCGGAGATATTCGGCTATGGCGAGGGAATGAAGCACATGGTGGTCGTAAAGACCGTCCATGTCTTTGCGTGAGATGACATTTATTTTTCCGTTCCACTCACGGTAAACCCCGTCCATCAATCTGAAACGTTCTGTCATCTGAGGCGTGATGTCCTGCGGGAACGAGTTCCTGAGGAAAGCCTCGAATCCGGTGAACGACATCATATTCCTTCCTCCTGCTTGCGAAGGTCGTCAATCATCTGTTTAGCGCGGCGGATACGTGTCTTGATTGTGTTTAGCTCCATCCCGAGAGCCTCTGCGATCTCGTTGTACTTCATGCCTTCGATCAGTCTCTTGCGCGCTATGTCCTTGTAAAGGTCGGGCAGCCGGTCTACATATTTTGCATGTTCTTCCTCGCTTTCGGTCTTGATCATTGAGTTGAGCGCGTCTTCCGCCTGGTCGGGGATGACCTCGACCCCTGATGGCTTGCTTTCATCGTCAAGATAGACTATCTGATTCTTAGGGTGGACCCTTTGTTCTTGCTCCAGGGTGTCAAGGGCGGTGTTCTTGGCGATAGTGCAGAGCCATGTGAGGAAACGGCTCTTGTACTGATCGTAGTTCAGGATCTGCCTGAAAGCTTTTTCGAAACTGCGGCTGCAGATGTCATCGGCAGCGTAGTCGTCTATGTTCTTGAAACGAGCCTTGATGTAAGATCTCAACTGTTCGATGTGGCGGTCCCATAGAGCTGTGAACGCCAAACCGTTGCCTCTTTGTGCCAGGACGATGAGCTCATCCGTGGGCTTCGAGCCAATTTTTCCCATAATTGCATTCTACTGTTAGTGGTACTGAAAGTTTTACTACGTTTTCCATCCGGTCTTTAACGATGCCTCTCAGGGCATCGATCTCTTGGCGGGCGGCGTCGAAGACAAGCTCGTCGTGAATCTGGAGGACCATCATGCTCTTCATCCCCGCATCTGACATGGCTTTGTCCACCTCTATCATCGCCATCTTGATGATGTCGGCTGATGTCCCTTGGATCGGAGCGTTCACGGCATTCCTTTCGGCAAGGGCCCTCATCGTTCCGTTCTTGGAATTTATGTCAGGAAGGTATCGTCTTCTGCCGAAAATGGTTTCGACATAGCCGGTTTCCCTGGCCGCCGCCTTGGTGTCCTCGATGAAGGAGAGGATGGACGGGAAACCGGCGAAATAGTCATCAATGATCTTTTGTGCTTCCTTGCGCCCGATTCTCAGCCTTTGCGCCAGACCGAAAGCCGAGATTCCGTACATGATTCCGAAATTGGCCGTCTTGGCTATGCGGCGCTGCTCGGCGGTGACATCTTCGCAAGGAACGCCGAAAATCTTGGCGGCGGTCGCCGCGTGCACATCGATGCCCTGCTTAAAGGCGCTTATCAGATGTCGGTCACAGCTCAGGTGAGCCATGATCCTGAGCTCTATCTGAGAATAGTCGGCGGAAAGGATGAATCCATCAGGACCGCTAGGCACAAACGCCTTGCGGATCTCGCGTCCCCTTTCGGAGCGGATCGGGATGTTCTGAAGGTTCGGGTTCGAAGAGCTCAGGCGTCCGGTCGCTGTGAGCGACTGGTTGAAGGTCGTGTGGATCTTGCCGTCTTCGGGCTCGATGTAGCCTGGCAACGGTTCTATGTAGGTGGAGAGCAGTTTCCGCACTGCCCTGTACTCCAGAATCTCGTCAATTATCGGATGTTTGCCGATCATGTCAAGAAGTGTGGACTCGTCTGTGGAATAGGTGCCGTTGTTGTTTTTCTTCGGCTTGTCAGACAGATGCAGTTTCTCGAAGAGGACGGTTCCGATCTGCTTGGGAGACGAGATGTTCAGGGATGGCTCCCCGGCCATCTGCCTGATTTTCGACTCGAGTTCCAGCATTTCACCCCGCAGGTGCGCCGTGAAATCCTTGAGTGACTCCAAATCGACCCTTACCCCGTTCCTTTCCATTTTTGACAGCACTTTCAGGAGCGGCTCCTCCATCTTGTCGTAGAGTTCGGTGACGGAAGCATTGGCCATCATCTCACGGAGCTTTTCCGCGAGCAGAAGAACCACGGCCGCTTCCTTGCCTCTGTCCCGTCTTGCCTCGTCTGAGGGAATGTCGCCAAACAACGATCCTGTAGCCGGAGGCGTTTCTTTCCCGGAAGTGTCCAGCGTCACTCCAAGGATGCTTTGGGCGAGCACATCGATCTTGTGGCTCTTCTCGGGATCGAGAAGGTAGTGCATCAGGGAAATGTCCTGAAGACGCCCCTGAAGGCTGACCCCGCCGGCTGCAAGGATATTCATCTGTCTTTTAAGATCATCTCCGCATTTCTCTATCTCCGGGTTCGCTATCAGTGCCTTGAAGTCAGCCAATCCTCCTTCCGCCACAAGCGTCCCTTGGGAGGAGCGCGCACCGATGATGACTCTCACGGTCTTTGTGAATATGCTTCCGTCCGCCCCTTCCGTGATGATCGAGCAGGCTCCTGACCTGGTGGCGGCCTTTGCCGCTTCGCCGGCGCGTACCCTGATGATTCTCGGCATGTCGGCGTCTTTCTTGCCGGCCTCCCCGGCGCCTACGTGGCCGATGAACCGGTCCAGGGATGTGAATTCATATTTCTCGAAAAGATCAGCCAGAGCCGGACCATAGGAGGTGTTCACCTTCATCTCCCCGGTGCTGACGCCGACACTCACGTCTGTCCTGATCGTCACAAGCTCATGGCTCAGCCCAATGTGCGGCTTGGCCTCCTCGAACTGGGATCTCTGCCTTGGCGTGAGTTCGTCAAGATGATTGTAGATCTGCTCCACCGATCCGTATTTCGCTATCAACTTCCCGGCTCCGACCTCCCCGACACCTTTGACTCCCGGCACATTGTCCGCCGTGTCTCCGCAGATCGTAAGCATGTCGATGACCTGGGCTGGAGATTGGATCCCGTACTTGCGGCAGACTTCCTTGACACCGATGATCTCGTTGTCGTTTCCGGCCTTGCCTGGCTTGTACTGCCAGATGTGTGGAGCGATCAGCTGACCGTAGTCCTTGTCAGGTGTCACCATGTAGACGTCAAGGCCTTCACCGGCGCAGCGTTTGGCCATGGACCCTATCACGTCGTCCGCCTCGAACCCTTTGACCATAAGTGTAGGAATGTTCATGGCCTTGCACAGTTCCATCAGCGGGTCCAGGGCATCGATCACCAACTGCGGGGTCTCCTTGCGGTTGGCCTTGTACTCAGGATAGATCTTGTTCCTGAAAGTTCCGCCGGGAGGGTCGAAAGCCACGGCGAGATAATCCGGATTCTCACGGGCGAGAAGTTCAAGAATGTATTTGGTGAATCCGTAAAGAATGGACATGTCAGCTCCTTTGGAGTTGATCATCGGCCTTCTTAGGAACGCATAGTACATCTTGAAAATCAAAGCATGACCATCTATGAAGAATATCTTTCCAGGCATCATCTTTCTTAGTTTAATTCAGAGACCTCCGCCGCAAGGCGCACTACGGTCATTGCAAAGTTAGCAAATTGTTTCGACGCTTCAAAACAATAAACCGTAGGAATCGTTCCCCAAGGACAGAGTTTCATCGGAGAACCTGGCTCCATCATGGACATCGTGCGTCGAGAAGACCACGGTCATTCCAGTCTCATGCGAGACTCTGCGCAGGGTACGCAGGACCATTATCCTGTTCTCCACGTCCAGGAAGGCCGTGGGCTCGTCAAGAAGCAAGACATTGGCTTTCCTTGTCAGGGCCGTGGCGATGCAGGCTTTCTGGAACTCTCCGTCGGAGATGAGACTTATGTCTTTGCCTGACAATTTCTCCAGGCCGAGGAGTTCAATCGCGTTCCTCAGGGAAACCTCAGCCTCTTGGTTCAGCTTTCCGAACATTCCGGATTCCGCGCCAAGGCTTGTCCGGATGAAATCCATCACGCTGAAACCCTTTATTTTGGCGATGTGCGTTGGCACCATGACGACCCTCCCCCCGGTGGAGAAGGAACCCGAAAGGGCCGGCAGGATTCCGGCTATCGTTTTCATCAGAGTGCTTTTCCCGCTGCCGTTGGGGCCGCAGAGCATCACACATTTCCCGTCGGGATAGCCAAATGACAAGGGACCCGCCGCCCTGACGCCTCCGTGGCCGACAATGAGCCTGTCCGCTTCCAGCATGATCACCTCCTTTTCAAGAGAATAGCCAGGATGATCGGGATGCCGATGACTGCCATCGTACTCCCCACCGGAAGTGGCGCCGGGAAAACCTGTGAGAGAAAGTCCGCGGCCAGGGAAATCCCCGCCCCGGTGAGCATCGTGACCGGAATGACCTTGATGTGGACGGCGGTTCCGAGGACCGCCCTTGCGATGTGCGGAGCCACGATCCCGACAAAGCCAAGAGGGCCGCAGAAAGCAGTGACGCTTCCGGCCATAAGGCAGCTTCCTGCCATAGCGATGTTTCTGATCCTTGTCACGTCCGCGCCGGCAAGACGGGCATATTCATCTCCGAAAAGAGTTATGTCCAGCCCTCGGTTGTTGACTGTCGCCAGAATGACGCAGGCTACGAGCGCACCGGCGACCAGCGCCACTTCGCTTGGCCTGCATCCGGAAAAGCTGCCTGCGGACCAACTGTAGAATGCTTTGAGGCTCTCCGCGTTGGCTGAATATTCAAGGATAGACGTGGCCGCGCTGAAGATGAATCCCAGCATCACGCCGAAGATGAGCAATGTCGCCGTGCTTTGTAGCCTTGAGGCCATCGCCACGACCATGACCGAGGTCAGAAGCGCGCCAATGAAAGCCGACAGCGCCACGGTGATTCCGGAAAGCGCCCCCGGGAGCGCGGTTCCGGCAAGAAGCGTGGCCACGGCGGCTCCGGTGCCCGCCCCCGCGCTCACGCCCATGATGTGAGGATCCGCGAGCGGGTTTCTGAGCACGCTTTGCATCTGTAGTCCACAGAGGGAAAGGCCGGCGCCTGAAATGGCCGCTGTCAACATCCTCGGAAGCCGGAGTTTCAGGAATATTATCTGGTCGATCCCGCTTAGTCCGGCTCCTCCGGTGAGCAGATCGGCGCAAGCCAAAAGCAAGACCAAAGCTGCGATCATGAATGTCTTTGAGCCGGACCTCATCATTTATTCGCCGCGCGTTATTGTTTTACGAACAAGGAGGCGAAAGCGAACATTTCGGAGCTGAAGGCGCTGTCATCCCACCAATTCTCTCCGAATGGAGGTTTGTCGTAGTCGCGGAATTCTGTGACAAGTTTGCCATCGAGTATGGTGAACACGATTACGGACTCTCCGATCACTTCTTTGTCCTTGCTGAACGCCCGATTTGCAGCGGAGAGTTTGTAGTACATGTTTGTATGTGTACCATAACCATCATCCACATCGGCCTCCATGAACATATTACTTTCCGAGGCTGTGTTCTTGCCTATTACGGTACCTTTCGCTATCAGATTTTTGGGCTCGGTCGGGGTAACTGTCGCCTCTCTGAAATAGTTTGCGAAATCGCCTTTGTCGTTGGGCGTTACGGTCACCACACCCGAATCATCCTTGGAAAAGGTCAGGGTGAACCCTTCGTTCTTCAACGGAAGAAGAGTCGGATCGTCTTCCATTTCTTCAAAGAAATAATCCACTTCATCCTTTGCGAACACCTTGCTGAACTTCCATGTGCCCAGAAGCGCGTCCGGAACTTTTACGGAATAGAGCGTGTACTCCGCGCTCTCGTTGTCCCCGGGGATGAATCTTGCCGCCTCGTCCATGTCAACCGTCACATTGATCTTGTCTCCTTCCTTGAATCCGTCCTTGAGGGAGAACTTGAAGGTTGCCGTTGACTTGCCGGCCTTGAGGACGGCGTGAGGTCCAGGTGTGTTGTCAACGGCCTTTGTCTTGGAATCAAAGACAACGTATTGCGCGGCGTCTCCTGTGATCCTAAGAGGAATGATCACATCCTCGCCAAGAGAGAGCTTGTCTCCTGACGTGACTCCTGTCACCTTGATGTCGGCGACGTACGATCCGAGGACATCGGCCTTGGTCGTCAGGAATGAATATACAAGCGTCTCCTCTGGATCAGGGGTCACGATCGTCACGAATTTGGACCCGAGGCTGTAGCCTGACGGGCACTCGATGCCAAGGTTGAGAGGATTGGTGTCCTTAAGGCTCAGGTTCTTGACGCTGAACGTACCTGTGGTCTCTCCGGCCTTGATTGTAACAGGATTACCGGTTATCTCGAAATCGGTTCCCGCCGCTGCTCCGGCTGTCGTTATCCGCACGGAGACATTCTCCGCCGCAGGTTCGCTGATGACAACATTGACATCCACGCTGCGCTTGGCGTAGACGGTGTAGAGACTCTTTTCAAACTCAACCGTCGGCTTGTCATCCTTTTCGCAGGACGTGATGCTCACGGCAGCGGTGGCCGCCGCCAAAAATGTCAGAAATCTTCCAAACATACTGCAATAAATTAACAAAACTACTATAATACACTACTTTTTCAGTCATATCAGGCATCTATAACTTACAGATGCTAACCTTACTTGCCATCGCCGGCACGGATTGCGGCCTCATACTCTGCCTTGATGGCCTTGACTTCCTCCCTCTCCGCCGCCGTAGGGATCTCGCCTTTCGGTTTGATATAGCTTTTTGAAGCGTCGGAAGTCTTTGGAGGAAGCTCGTTGTAAGAACATCCACAAAGGATTGCTTCGGCAAATGCGAAAGCGAATATAGCGATTATATTTCTTTTTGTTCTCATTTCTCTTAAAAAATGTAAGTCATTATTAATAAACATACCCTGGGTTCTGCTCCAGACTTGGGTTCAGATCCACGTCTGACTTCGAGATCGGAGATGTGTAGAGGTACTCCTTCGTGGTGTATTTCAGTCCGTTGCTGATCACCCACCATTCCGGCCTGCCGTTGCGCTTGAGCTCATACCACCGGTCTCCCTCCATGTAGAGTTCCTTGCGCCTCTCATCGAAAATGGCCTGGAGCAGGGGAGTGACGGCATTGCCTTGACAATCCGTCACAATTCTTTCATCTTCACGCACTTCCTGAAGTGTGGCCAAAGTCAGGTCTGTGACCTTCTCGATCCTGTTACGGCGCAGCTCGTTCAGCCATTTGAGTGAGGAGGAGTTGTCTCCTTTGTGGTAATATGCCTCTGACAGCATCAGGACAATCTCCGAAAGCCGGACCTTGCATTCAGGAGTCTTGACGTTCATCCTTCTCTTGTCAAAACTGGCTGCGTAACGGACATCCTTTTCCGGATTCTCACCGAACAACCGGATGAGTCTGGAGCTCGCCGGTCTGGAGGCCAGATAGCTTTTCGTGTAGCTGAAGTACCAGTCAAGCTCGCTGGAGTTGTTGATGTGTGAGCGGACAAGCACCTCGCCTTTGGTTTCATACCGGGCGTTGATCATCCCGGCATATTCAGAGATAGGAGTCAGGGAGATTCCGCTGTGGGCGATGATGTCCTCGCAGAGCGAGATGACGCTGTCCCAATTCCGGCACCAGAACTCAAGCTTCGCCTCGTAGGCCTTGATGATCCATTCCGTGAATATGTACTTGGGGTCAGCCGGATCCAACGCGAGCGCGGCTTCGAACTGGGACTTCGTGTAGTCGTAGGTCTGGCGGATCGTTCCGCGCGAAGGCTTGTCGTTGATGTTGAACCTGTCCACGATCGGTATTCCAGGCAATTCTCCGGCCTTGGAGTCCGACCACGGCTGGCAGAACTCCCGCAGCAGGTTGTAGTAGACGATCCCTTTCATTGAATATGCCGCCGAAAGGGCCCCGCGCGCCATGTCCGATGTCCTGTCCTTCATGTTCTCGATCACGATGTTGCAGTCACGGACAACCTCCCAGCTCTCCTCGTAGGCTCTCTGGCGGCTGTCGATCTCCTCACCGGCGAAGAAGGTCAGGTTGGAGCCCGTGCGGATGTTGGCATCCAGATTGTCGGCGCAGCCCTCAAGGAACGTCAGAGCATCCATATTCCCGATGACATATTCATCGCCTCCGCCTTCGATGTCGCGCAGGTGGCTGTGGATGATGGCGGTGAACTCCTCGTCTGTCTCCGGGATGACCTCTCCCTGCGGCCGGACGCTCAGATAGCCTTTGCAGCCGGCGGCGCCCACGGCAAGCGCGAGAGCGGCGGCACACTTGAATATATTCTTGAATATTTCCATATTGTTCATTTCAAATCATTCAGAATTCGACATTGATGCCTCCGGACACGCTTCTGGTGGTCGGGTAGGTCGCTCCCGGGATCTCCGGATCCATTCCGTCGTAGCCGGTGAACGTGAAGAAGTTGTTCATCGAGATGTTGAAACTCAATCCTCTCATCCTCAGTTTCTTCACGGAATCGGAAGGCAGTGAGTAGGTCAGGATGACCGACTTGATGCGGACGTAGGAATTGTTCTTCAGATAGACCGCGTCGATGATGCTGGAGTCCATAGGGTTGTAGGACGAGAAGTTGTACTTTGCGTCGTAGTAGTCGTAGATGCGCGGGTACTTGACGCCGGTCGTGTGATTTGGAGTCCACCTGTCCGTCCTGTCCTTCTCCACGTTGAGGTGGTTGCCGTAAAGGTCGCTGAACTGGGACTGGACGGTCTCGGTGCTGACTCCGCTGTGGGAAGTGTCGCTGTAGCTGGCCGGCCAGCGCATCTTCTCGAAGGTCTTCGAGCCGAGCGAGAACATTCCGCTGACGCTCAGCTTGAGCTGCCTCCATGAAGCGCTCAGATTGAATCCGCCGGTGTAGGGGGCGATCGTCGTGCCGAGGTAGTAGCGGTAGTTGTCCGGCTTGTTGAGGTCGGTGGCCGTCGCTATCTGCGCGTCCGGACGCAGCTTGAACTGGTAGAGGCCGGTGTCGGAAGCTATCCCTGAATATTTCCCGCTGAAGATCGCCCCGGTCGGATAGCCCTCCACGTAGCGGTCCTTCGATGTTATGCCGCTTTGCGACACCGGGTTGTATTTCAGCACCTTGTTGTAGTTGTAGGCGAAATTCACCGCCGCGCTGACAGTCCAGTCATTACTCTGGAGAAGCTTCCCGTTCACGGTCATCTCCACGCCGTTGTTCATTATGTCCGCCGCGTTGAAATAGACGTAGGTGAAACCGGTCGTGCTCTGGACAGGGGAGGACGTGACCACATCCGTGCTGAGGCGGTAGTAATATTCAGTGTTTACCGTCAGCCTGTCCTTCCAGAGGCCGAAGTCCAGTCCCACCTTCGCGTCGCGCGTCTTTTCCCAGCCGAGATCCGGATTAGGCGCCGACGGGATGGTGCCGAGGTTGAAGGTCTCGTCCCCGAAGTAGCGGTACTGCTGCTGAAGGTATTGCATCACAAGGAGATGCGAGGTGCTTGTGTTCACATCGCCCGTGAATCCGTAGGCGGCGCGCAGTGTGGCGTGGGAGACAACAGGAATATTCTTCATCCGGTTCTCCTCGCCAAGATGCCACGCCGCGCCCGCGCTCCAGGTAGGGTTGAACTGCCGGTTGCTTCCGAAGTTCGAGCTCCCGTCGGTCCTGAATGACGCGTTGAGCACGATCGTCTTTCCGAGGTAATAGTCTGCGGATGCATAGAACGATGCGTATCTGGTCTTGCTGAAATATTCACCGTTCAATTTCTCGACTTCCCTCAGCCATTCGTCCTGCGGGCCGCTTATGCTTGGCAGCGAGGTTGTTCCGGTCTTCGGGTCGTAGTTGTAGCGCTTTGTGAATATGGTGTTGGCGTCCGAGCCTCTTAGCTCCGCTCCGGCCAGCACGTTGACTGTGTGAAGTTCCCCGAATGTCTTGTAGAAGGCGAAATGTCCTCTGACGACATAGCTGTTCCTGTTGGTCCTGTTCTGTGAGATGCTTCCGTAGAGGTTCGTCTGCGAGCGGTCATCGCTGCCGAGCCTGTCCCGGAAGGCCGTGTAGGTGTCCTTGTCAACAACCTTGTCGGTGGAGTTGTTCGCGAATGAGTATGACGCCAGCCCCACGAAGTGCAGCGGTTCGGCGATCTTGAGGTCCACCTGAGTCCTGAACGTTCCGTTCGTGTTTTTGGTCGAGCTGTAGTTGGAGTCCAGCTCGCGCAGCAGGCTGAACCCGTTCTTCGGCATCACCTGCTCGGCCCCGCGGCCGTTGTAGTAGCCGAGGGTGAACCAAGTGTTGTCAGCGGCGTAAGAGCCGTCAGCGTTGTACGCCTTCTCGTACGGATTGGAGAAGTAGGCGTAGTAGAACGGATCGACGCTTGAATATGGCATCCTGGATTCCTGCCTCGCCGCCTCCATGCCGATGTCGATCCGGATCCGGTCCACAGGCTTGAGGGTCATCTTGGAGTTGACGTTGTACCTTCTGTAGCTGTTGTGGATAAGCATTCCGTCCTCGTCATTGACACCGAGGGCCACGTAGTAGGTGTTCTTCTCCGAGCCTCCGCTGAGGGAAAGATGGTGCCCCTGCGAGAATGCGTTCCTGAACAGAAGGTTGTACCAGTCGGTGTCATTCTCCCTTAATGACGCTATGTAGGCATCCTGCGCCGCCGTGTCGCCTTTGAGTTTGGTGAAGTCCCCAAGCCCCGCCCTGATCTGGCCGACGATCCCGACCACCGGATAGACTATCGTGTTGTCGGTCAGCGATTCCTCGTACTTGCTTGCCGAGAACTCGTTCCAAAGCTCATCCTCCCAGGCCAGTTTCTCGGCGGAGTTCATCAGGTTAAGAGTCCTCTGCGGCTTTATCGACATCGCGAACGTGTTGTTGTAGCTGATCCTCATCTTCCCGGCCTCGCCTTTCTTGGTGGTCACGACGATGACACCGTTCGCGGCCCTGGATCCGTAGATCGCCGCCGCCGCGGCATCCTTCAGGATGGTGATGCTCTCGATGTCGTTGGGGTTGATGTTGCCGACGCCGTTCACGAATATGTCGTCGAACCCTCCGGTGGCAAGCTGTTCGGAGCTGAGATTCGGGGAGTCACTCTGCATCGGCACTCCGTCCACCACCCAGAGCGGCTGACTGGTCCCCGAGAGGTTGTTCGCTCCTCTGATCCGGATTCTGGACTGGGTCCCGGGCTGTCCTGAAGTCGCGGAGACCGCCACACCTGCGACCTCTCCCTGCATCAGCGCGTCGACAGACGAGACGGCCTTGGCCTCGAACTTGTCTGAGCCTATCACCGCCACTGAGCCGGTTATCCTCTTGACTGTGGTTTGTGCGTATCCCGTCACGACAACCTGATCCAGCTGAGTGCTTTCCCACTCCATCACAATCGTGATGTTCTCGGTTTTGCCGGGAACTATCTTATAGACAACGTCTTTCATCCCGACCGAGGAGAACAGCACCGATTCTGTCCCGGCAGGAACCTTGAAACTGAATTTTCCGTCCAGATCCGTGGTTGTGCCCGAGGCTTTCTTCTGCATCGAGATTATCCCCGCCCCGATCACCGGCGCCCCGTCCGTGTCCGTCACCTTTCCGGTAAGCAGAGTCCCTTGTGCCGCTGCTGTCACCGGCATCAGCAAAAGCGCTGTGATCCAGGTAATTCCGCATCTCCGGAGTTTGGATAGCAACTTGTTCATATCTTGTACTTTTTGCGAATCTTTTCCGTCTTTCGCACCATCGTGCCCAGGACGTAAACCACAAATGTACAAAATTGCGGATAAAATCGAACCTCCTGACTTATAATCCAAGGGCTGATTTGTAGGGCAGGACGGTAATGCGCAGGTTTTTGTGTAAATTTGTACCGGGAAATCACATATGACATGAAGAGTGTGCTTTTTGTCTGCCATGGGAACATCTGCAGGAGTCCGATGGCGGAATTCATAATGAAAGACATGGCGCGGAAGGCCGGGTTGGCTTTGCGGGTCGGTTCGGCGGCAGTATCTTACGAGGAGGAAGGAAATGACATCTACCCGCCGGCCAAACGGACGCTGCAGGCTCATGGAATCCCGTTCTCACGGCATCACGCCCACCGCATCTCGGATGAGGAAGCCTCTGAATATGACGTTATTGTCATCATGGACACGTCGAACAAGAAGCTTCTCTCGCGGATTCTCAGCCCTATGAATATGTCCAAAGTCCACAAGATGATGGAATATGCCGGCATGGCTTCGGATGTTTCCGACCCATGGTATACCGGAGACTTCGAGAAGACCTACCGGGACATCACCGAAGGCTGCGAGGGACTGTTGGCGTCATTGAAGGACAGAGGGTGCGATAAGAACTTATGAATATGCTGAATCAGGAACTTGTACTACAATATGTGGAGGATTTTACGATAATGTGAGGTGACAAATGATGCGCACATTACTCTTAATTGGTGGAGGAAGTTTCCTCGGGGGAATCGCAAGGTATTTGGTGAAAATCGGCTGCTGCAGGTTGTTCCCTGCCGCCACGCTTCCGCTCGGTACGGTGGTGGCCAATGTCGCCGGCTGTTTCCTGATCGGCCTGTTCTACGGTATCGCTTACCGTCACACCGCAATGTCGCAGGACATGCTGATGTTCCTTACCGTCGGCTTCTGCGGCGGTTTCACCACATTCTCGACATTCATGAACGAGAATATGTCCATGCTTCAAGGCGGAGAATTCTTCAGTTCGTTGTTATACACAGTGCTGAGCTTGGCCCTCGGCTTGATATTCCTGTACCTTGGCGCTCTCGCCTCAAGGATTTTCTGATGCAGGACAAAAAAAAAACAGGCCGGCCAGAAACCTGACCAGCCATATTCGTGTATGACAATTGTCGATTAGAGCTGAGGACCAGCCTTTACAAGAGCCTTGCCGGCCCTGTGGGACTCGTACTTCTTGAAGTTCTTGATGAACCTTGCGGCGAGATCCTTCGCCTTCTCCTCCCACTGCGCCGGATCGGCGTAGGTGTCGCGAGGATCAAGGATGTGCGGATCAACACCCTCAAGCTTTGTAGGAACCACGAAGTTGAAGTAAGGGATGGTCTTGGTAGGAGCCGCGTCGATGCTGTGGTCGAGGATGGCGTCGATGATTCCACGGGTGTCACGGATGGAGATTCTCTTTCCGGTTCCGTTCCAGCCTGTGTTCACGAGGTAAGCCTTGGCATCGCTCTTCTTCATCTTCTTGACGAGCTCCTCGGCGTACTTTGTAGGGTGAAGCTCAAGGAAGGCCTGTCCGAAGCAGGCGGAGAAGGTAGGGGTCGGCTCGGTGATTCCGCGCTCTGTGCCCGCGAGCTTTGCGGTGAAGCCTGAGAGGAAGTAGTACTTGGTCTGCTCAGGGCTAAGGATTGACACCGGAGGAAGAACTCCGAAGGCATCGGCTGACAGGAAGATGACCTGCTTTGCCGCAGGACCCTGAGAGTCAGGACGTACGATGTTCTTGATGTGATAGATAGGGTAGGAGACACGGGTGTTCTCGGTCACGCTCTTGTCGCAGAAGTCGATCTTGCCGTTCTTGTCGACAGTCACGTTCTCAAGAAGGGCGTCGCGGCAGATGGCGTTGTAGATGTCCGGTTCTGAATCCTTGTCAAGGTTGATGACCTTGGCGTAGCAGCCGCCCTCGAAGTTGAACACTCCCTTGTTGTCCCAGCCGTGCTCGTCGTCACCGATGAGCTTACGTTTAGGGTCGGTTGAAAGGGTGGTCTTTCCGGTTCCGGAGAGACCGAAGAAAATCGCGGTGTTCTCTCCGTTCATGTCAGTGTTGGCCGAGCAGTGCATGGAGGCGATGCCTTTCAGAGGCAGGAAGTAGTTCATCATTGAGAACATGCCCTTCTTCATCTCACCGCCGTACCATGTGTTGAGGATCACCTGCTCCTTGCTGGTGACGTTGAAGGCGACGCAGGTGTCGCTGCGCAGACCCAATTCCTCGTGGTTGGCGACCTTGGCCTTTGAGGCGCAGTAAACTACGAAATCAGGCTCCTGGTCGAACTCTTCCTGGTTCTTTGGACGGATGAACATGTTGGTCACGAAATGAGCCTGCCACGCCACCTCCATGATGAAGCGGACCTTCATGCGGGTGTCCTTGTGGGTTCCGCAGAAACCGTCAACAACGAAAAGCCTCTTTCCGGAAAGCTCCTGCTGGGCGGTCTTCCTGACTACCTTCCAAACCTTCTCTGACATCGGGTGGTTGTCGTTAGGGTACTCAGGAGTGTTCCACCAGACGGTGTCCTTTGAGTTCTCGTCCATGACGATGTACTTGTCCTTGGGAGAACGTCCGGTGTAGATGCCGGTCATCACATTGATTGCGCCGAGTTCGGTGATCTGGCCTTTCTCGTAACCCTCAAGATCAGGCCTTGTCTCCTCATTGAAGAGAACCTCGTAAGTCGGATTGTAAAGGACTTCCTTCACATTCTTGATTCCGTACTTGCTTAAATCCATCTTAGGCATAGTAAAATGTGTTTTATTAAGTTAAACTTATTCTCTAAAAAAGCGCCGCAAATTTAAGGAAATTTTATTCATAACTCAAATGAGTGATTGATTAATTTCGTACATTTGCCTTCGCCGGCTGTGCTCCACTGCAAATAGTTTGCCATCTTGGGGCGCAAAAGGTTGTGATAAAACGGTTTATAAAGCGCTTTGAATATGTCACCGTCAGAAGTGTTGAAAGAGTATTGGGGCTATGATGGCTTCCGTCCGATGCAGGAGGAGATCATCACCGCCGCGTTGGAGGGAAAGGATGTGCTGGCCATAATGCCCACGGGCGGCGGCAAGTCGGTTTGTTTTCAGGTACCAGGATTGATTAAAGACGGGCTGACCCTTGTGGTGACTCCGCTTATAGCATTGATGAAGGATCAGGTTCAGAACCTGTGTGACAGAGGGGTGCGCGCCTTGGCGGTCCACGCCGGGATGAGCCGCCACGAGGTTGATCTGGCCTTGAACAATGCCGCCTACGGAGACTACAAGTTTCTCTATCTTTCTCCAGAAAGACTTGGAACCCAGCTGTTTCAGTCTTATTTAGATGTTTTGGACATCAGTTTCATCGTGGTCGACGAGGCTCACTGCATCTCCCAGTGGGGCTATGATTTCAGACCCGATTACCTTAAAATAGGGGAGCTGCGTCAGCGGATCGGCGCCCCCGTCATAGCCCTGACAGCGACTGCCACTCCGACAGTCGCGCAGGACATAATGGAGCGTCTCGCCTTTAAGGACAAGCTTTTGCTCAAAAGCGGTTTCGAGAGGCCGAACCTGAGCTACATCGTCCGTCATACTGAGGACAAGTACTCGCAGATCCTTGGCATCTGCAACGGTGTGCCAGGAACCGGGATCGTCTACGCACGCAACCGCCGCAAATGCGAGGAACTCTCGGAGTTTCTGAAGGCCCAGGGTGTGTCTGCATCGTTCTACCACGCGGGCCTTGGCGGCCAGACAAGAGCGGAGCGGCAGGCGGCATGGAAGAGCGGAGCGGTCAGGGTGATGGTCTGCACGAACGCCTTCGGAATGGGAATAGACAAGCCGGATGTGCGCTTCGTGGTACATTATGACCTGCCTGAAAGTCCCGAGGCGTACTTTCAGGAGGCGGGCCGCGCGGGCCGCGATGGAAGGAGATCTTTCGCCGTGCAGCTTTGGAACGGAGTCGATGTGCGCAGAATGAAGCAGATAGAGGAGGTCTCTTTCCCTTCACTTGAATATACCGAGGACATCTATCAGAAACTTCACGTGTTCTTTGAGATTCCGTACGACACAGGAATAGGGAGGCAGCTTAAATTCAAAATCGAGGATTTCTGCAAGCGCTTCTCCCTTCAGAGGGCTCCGGTGTTCTACGCGCTGAAATACCTTGAGCGCACGGAGCACCTGACATATTCAGAAGAAGTTGACATCCAGACGAAAGTCAGGATCAGCGTTGACAGAAAAGCCTTGTATGACATAGAATTGGCGGATCAGGATCAGGCTAATGTCCTTGAGGCCCTTATGCGGAGCTACACTGGGATATTCTCGTTCCTCCAGCAGATTGACGAGGAATATGTCGCCCGCCGCGCCGGCCAGACCGTTTCCCGGCTCCGGCAGTCGCTCTACCACCTTTCGTTGGCGCACGTAATCACCTATGTCCCGGCGGATCATTCAGATGTGGTCCTTCTCCATCACGACCGTCTGCGCCCCGGCAATGTCAATCTCATGCCGACCCGCTACGCTATGCTCAAAGGATCTTACCACGACCGCAGCGAGGCGATGCTTGAATATGTCAGCGAGACCTCCGAGTGCCGTTCCCGCTACCTTCTCCGTTATTTCGGCCAGACCGAGACCACAGACTGCGGCACCTGCGACATCTGCCGCGCCCGCCGCGCCTCCATGCCGGCCCGCACCCTCCAACAGACGACCCGGCAAAAATTGATTGGATATATCAGCGCTAAGGATGGCGGATATTCCCTCGAAGAGATCGTCTCCGAGTTCGGCAACCCCTCAAAGAACTATTCCCCCGACTACCTCGACATTCTCCGCAACCTCATCGACAACGGCGATGTCCCGATGTACAGGTGATCATTCTATGACAAGGCCGTCGTAGGCGGGACGGACGATTGAGCGGATGCCACGGTCGCGGCAAAGGGCCTCAAGATCTTTGCTGAACTGTTCGTGACGGGGAAATGTGTGTGAGAGGTGCGTGAGCCAAGTGTGCTCTGCACCGATGCGGCCGGCGACTGCCAGCGCCTCGTCAAGACTGAAGTGCGAATGGTGCTTCTTGTAGCCTACAGTGTTGAGGGTTACATGCCTCAGACCGGTCAACTTCGCGAACTCGCTCTCCGGAATGAAGCTCATGTCCGTGATGTAGGCGATGTCCCCGAAACGGAAACCGAGAACCGGCAGCCTGTCATGCAGGCCGCGGATCGGAATGACCTCGACGCCACCCGTCGATGGGGCCATGGAGGCAGGATCGGCCTTGTCGATGATGTCCTCCAGCCTGCGTCCGGTAGGGATCAGCCTTCCGTCCGGCGTCTTGTAGTGGTAGCCGGCATCGTGCACCCACACAAGCTCCATGTCCTTCGCGTTCGGGTAGACCAGAAACGGATTCTCGTCAATAATGTGGAGATGCCATTCCGGGGCTCCCGGGTATTTCGGGAAGGAGAAGACGTAGGGATACTCCTTGACAAGCTCGTCAAGAACATTGAACTCGCAATAGATCTCGGCGGCGCGCCTGTCGATGTAGTTCAGCGACCGCACATCGTCAAGGCCTCCGGTGTGGTCCTTGTGATTGTGCGTCAAAAGTATAGCGTCCAGATGGCAGAGATCGTGCGCGAGCATCTGCATTCTGAAATCAGGCCCGGCGTCGACAAGGATGTTCAGCCCGCCGTATTCAACGAACACAGATGAGCGGAACCTTTTGTCCCTAGGGTCGGGAGATCCGCACACATCGCATTTGCATCCGATTATCGGAACGCCCTGCGAGGTTCCGGTGCCCAGAAATGTAAGTCTTGCCTTGCCCATATCGTTTATCCTTTATGAATTGTTGACGAAAATCTCTTTGGGGTGAGAATCTTATCTTGCTCCATGTGTGCGGCTTGTCTCATGAGTCCGGACCAGGGTCAGATCGTGATGTCCTCCACCATATTCACAAGCGCCGGGTCGTAAGGCCTCCCGACGCGGATGTAGTTGCCCGTGTAGCCGCCCATCATTCCGTCCTTGACGTCCGATTCCCACAGCACCCGCGAGCGCCTGCCACGGTTTTCCGCGACAAATTCAGTATGCAGCGCGGCGCATAACTCCTCCAGTCTCGCCACTCGCTCCGTCTTCAATGAGTCTTTGACCTGATCATTCCATGCGGCGGCGGCAGTACCCGGGCGTCGGGAGTATGGAAACACATGGATGAACGCCGGCCTGACGCGGTCCCGGAGAAATGAATATGTCTGCTCGAAGAGTTCATCTGTCTCTCCTGGAAGCCCAGCGATGACATCAATGCCGAAGAAGACGAAAGGCTTGTCCGTGTCTTCCGGACGGGGATCCATCACGGAGCGGATGTAGTCGATCCTGTCTGCGAAAAAGTCCGTGGTGTAGCGGCGGCCCACCTTTTTGAGAATCGTGTCCGACCCTGATTGCAAAGGAATGTGAAAGTGTGGCTGGAACTTGGTTCCCGAGGCTATCCAGTCGATGATCTCCTCGGTGATGAGGTTCGGCTCGATTGACGAGATCCGGTAGCGTTCGATTCCCTCGACATCGTTCAGACGTTTGAGCAGGTCAAGGAAACTCTCGCCTGTGGTCCTGCCGAAATCCCCGGTGTTGACCCCCGTGATGACGATCTCCTTGATTCCGGATTCCGCTATCTTCCGGGCCTGTTCCACCACCTCCGAAATCGGGATATTCCTGGAATTCCCCCGGGCGTAAGGCACTGTGCAGTAGGCGCAGAAGTTGTTGCAGCCGTCCTGAACCTTCAAGAACGATCTTGTCCTTTCCTCCGATGAGAACGCGGCCATCGTCTCCTTTGAGATCTCCTTGTACTCCGCTGCGCTCATCGGCTTCTGGCCTTTCGGTCCCTGACCTTGTCGAATGGCCGAGACGGTCGCTTCGACAGGCTCAGCGACCCCACGAAGGAGTCTCATGGTCTCAGGAACCACCTGGGACTTTTCCTTGGCCCCGAACACAAGGGCGACTCCTTCAATGGCTTGAAGGTCATCACGGTGGAGCTCGGCATAGCAGCCGGTGACAATGATCTTGGCGTCAGGAGAGGCGCGGTGCATTTTCCTGATGACGTTCCTGCACTTCTTCTCAGCCCTTTCCGTGACAGAACACGTGTTGACAAGGTAAATGTCGGCCTTCTCCTCCCACGGCACGACCGTGAGTCCATTGGCTGTGAACCCCCTCTCGTAAGTCGAAGTCTCGGCGTAGTTCAGCTTGCAGCCGAGTGTCAGAAACGCTATCCTCATCCTAGAATCTCCAGATTGGTTCTCCGTACATGACTGTGACGCGGGACCACGCGCATGATCCGTTCACCGGCGGATTCTTCTTGGACACTCTCACCTTGCAATAAAGAAAATCCTTGAACTCATCGTGGATGGCGTCGATAATCCTTCCAGCCACATTTTCCAGCAGGTTTGAAGGTACGGCCATCTGTTCCGCGACGATGTCGTAGATCCGGCCGTAGTCGACGGTCTTGCCCAGATCATCGGTCTTCACGGCTTCTTTAAGCTCCAGCTCGGCGTGGAAGTCCACGGTGAAGGTGTTGCCGACCTCACGTTCCTTCTCCAGACACCCGTGGAAGGCGTGGAACTCCATGCCCTCAAGCTCTATTATTCCGTCGTAGTCCATAGTCATAATAATCTTCCGCGAATTTAGGCAAAAATCCGTGAAATTCGTCAAACAAGACATTGACGACACGCGATGATATTCAAAATGTATTTGTAACTTTGCCGAATATGGCAAAAGGGAAACTTTATTTGATTCCATCGCCTTTGGGGGAATATGATCCTTCGGAGGTCATCCCGCCTCAGGTGCTGGAGCGCTTGAAGGAGATTCGGAAATATGTAGTCGAGGAGGCCAGAACCGTCCGCCGCTACCTTTCCGCAGCCGGGCTTAAAGGGCATGTCGCCGAACTTGAATTCCATGAGTTGAATGAGCACACGGAACCTGCCGAGGTTGAGGCGCTGCTCTCGATGTTCTCCGATCCTGACGGTTCGCCGACCGATGTGGGACTTGTCTCGGAGGCCGGGCTTCCTGCGGTGGCGGATCCCGGGGCGCGACTGGTCGCGCTCTGCCATGATCATGGAATAAAGGTCGTGCCGATGGTCGGTCCCTCCTCGCTGATGCTGGCTCTTATGGGATCCGGGCTGAACGGCCAGAGTTTCGCCTTCTGCGGCTACCTGCCCGCAAAGGCTGACGAGCGCCGAAAGGCCATCCGGGAGATCGAGAGGAGATCCTCTCAATTGAACCAGACTGAAATCTTCATTGAGACTCCCTACCGCAATGATTCGATGATGGCGGATCTGCTCGCGGCCCTGCAACCAGAGACACGCCTCTGCGTCGCGGCGGACATCACGCTTCCGGACGAGACCATCCTTACCAAATCGGTCAGGCATTGGCGGCGGACCCCCTTTACGATAGGCAAACGCCCGTGCGTTTTTCTTATTCTCGCATAGTAATCCAACCAACAATAATAGTATAGTTATGAAAAAAACAATTGTCTTTGCGCTTCTTGTTTTCCTCACCCTTTGCCCATCAACCGCAAAGGACAAGGCACCAAAAAACGAGAATGTCAAGAATGTGATTCTGATCATCGGGGACGGTATGGGATTGGCCGCGACCGGTTCATGGATGATCAATCAGAACTATGGCCCGACTTGTTTTGACAGGGCTCAGTACGCCGCCGTAGTCAAGACTTATTCGGCCAACAGCAGGACGACTGATTCCGCGGCGGCTTCAACTGCGATCGCGACCGGATTCAAGACGAACAACGGGATGCTTGGCATGCTGCCTGATGGAACCAAGCCTTCGAGTATCGCCAAGCTGGCCAAGGATAAGGGGCTTTCAACCGGGTTGGTTGTCACTTCTTTCGTGCTTGACGCGACTCCGGGGGGATTCTACGCCCATGTGAAGAGCCGCAACGACATGAAGGACATAGCCGAGGATCTTATCGCATTCAGACCGGACGTGATCGTTGGTGGAGGCCGCAAGTACTTCACACGCAGGAAATACACGGATGTGAATCTGGTTGACACGGCAATAGCAAAAGGTTTCACCTACGTGGAGACTCCAGAGGAGTTTTACGACACCGAGGCCACGCCTATCCTCGGACTTCTCGATGAGGATTCGCAGATTGAGGCGGCGGAGACTGACTCGGATCTGCTGACTGAGCTTGCGTCTCACACTCTGGGAATCCTGGAGAAAAACAAGAAGGGTTTCTTCTCGATGATCGAGGGCTCTTTGATCGACCATGCGGCCCATGCCAACAATCCGGAGGATCTGCTGTGGTGGATGGAGGAGTTCGACAAGGTTGTCAATGCGGCGTTCGACTACGCTGACACCCACAAAGGCACGCTTGTCCTTGTCACGGCCGACCATGAGACAGGAGGCGTCACTCTTGTTCCTGGAAGCAGGGACTTCACAAAGGGAGAGAGCGGACTAGAGATAAAATTTTCGACAACGGGGCACTCCGCCACTCCCGTTGTCCTTTACGCCTACGGAGCCTCATCCTGGAAATTCAGCGGTGTAATGGACAACACGGACATATTCAGGAGGCTTAGGAAAGTCCTGATAGACAAGTAGCTCTTAGGGTCGCGTCAAGGCGTGCGGGCCGCCCGTTACGGTGTGGGTGAAAGAAAACCTCGGTCGGGTCATGATATTCATTGGGTCGCGCCTTGATATTCATTGATGAATTTTTGTGGTGAACTGATTTTTTTTCGGCATTGCGGTGCAAGGTTTTCAGGCAGCGGGATTACATTAAGTGTAGCCCCGCTGCTTGATTTGAACTTAGACTACTCCTTGCAGATCATGATTTGCTGGATAAGATGGTCAGTGGAACGCATTCCGTAAGAACCTATCTTCCCAAGATTTCTGATCGTCTTCTCAATGCTCTTGTCAATGATTCCGTCCGTCTCGCCGACGCAGGTTCCCCTTAGGGCGAGGACGCAGGACTGTACCGCACACGCGACTCCGGACGCTACCTTCATCGCGCAGCCAACCTTTGCTCCGTCGCAAACCATGCCTGTGATGTTGCCGATCATGTTCTTGATTGCGGAGCAAACGTGATCGTAGCCTCCTCCGCGAAGGTAGACTATCCCGCAGGAAGATCCGGTGGAGGCTATCACGCATCCGCAAAGGGCGGAAAGCCTCCCGAGGTATCCTTTAATGTGGATGGCCACCAAGTTGCTGAGAATTAGGGCTCTGGCGAGGGATTCGTCATCAATTCCGTACTTCAAGGCGTAGGCGATCACTGGCATGCTCACAGTGATACCTTGGTTTCCGCTGCCGGAATTGCTCATGGCAGGCAGTTTGCAGCCGGCCATTCTGGCGTCGGAGGCCGCCGCGGTCATTCCCATGGCAAAACTGACGAAGTCGTCTCCGAAAACTTCCTGCTGGTTCTCTCTTATCGCCTTCCCGACGCCAAGGCCGTAGTCTCCGTTCAACCCTTCATTCGCGAGTGCGAGATTCAGGTCCCTGTCTTCCAGAATGAATCTGATGTCCTCGAATGCGGCACTTTTGGCGAATGAATATATCTCCTTGACAGTCAGATTGTAGTCCAATGTACACTTTCCCGGCTCGGCTTCACCGTCACAACCTTTCCGGAGGTCGTGAGCCGATGAGCCGAGTCCTGTCTCGACTATCCTGTCGTGTTCGTCCTCGATGACGGCCCAGGCCTTTTGTCCTCCGGATTCGACCGCGACCTTGACGTAAAGGATCTTCGGGTTGTCCGCGACCTTGAGGCGGACCTTTCTGTTGTCCACCAAGTCTTTTGCGGCCTTCACATCCTTGTCGGACAGATCCTTGAGAACCTCAAGACCGTACTTGCTTTTCCCGCAGACCGCCCCCAATGCCGCGGCTATGTACAGCCCGACCATCCCTGTTCCCGGAATCCCGACACCCATCCCGTTCTTGAGGATGTTCCCGCTGACCTCCACATCGATCTCAATGTCTGGGATTTCAGAAACTTTTGTTCTCAGGGTTTCCATCGCCTTGGCGGCGGCGAGCGAGACCGCGATCGGTTCTGTGCATCCCAGGGCAGGTTTTACTTCCTTGTGCAGCAATTCTATGAGTTCGGCTTCCCTTTGCGTCATGGCTTATCTGTCAAGAAAATTCATTACGTCCTTCATTAGTGACTCCAGAGTGTCTTGCTCCTTTATCACCTCCAGAGGAAAGCCTATGCAGACAGCTCTGTAGCCGTTGCCCTCAAAGCATGTTCCCGCCGAGATGTTTGTGTCCGTGTAGCGAAGGAATGTCCGCGACCTTTCTGAAGAAGGAACAATCCCGTCTGGAGTCTCCACGTTGTAAATCTTGGGATTGCGATCTTTGTGGAAAGAAAACTCCTTTTGCTCAAGCTTAAGCGGGCTGTCGCCCTTTGCCGCCACGGTTGCGTTTCGGCTGGCATAGTTTGTCATCCACCTGTAGCCAAGAGTCTTCGTCACGAACTCTTTGGAGGAGACAGTGTTGATGCTGTCTTTCCGGACAGGGTAGATGCCATCCCAGACATCCGTGCCGATGTTCGCCCCGGAAACAATCACATTTCCACCTTTGTCCGTGTAATTTCTTATTGCCTGGCGCAAGGCGGTAGGGAAGACCTCGTACCGGTCGGGTACCTTGCCGGAGCCTACAACCGTTGTGACCTGCTTGCCGCAGACCAGATCCAGTGCCATGTCATTCCCGGCCAAATCTTCAGCGGAGGACGTGTAGGCGGCCACACTTGAGGAATGGAAGGCGTAACCGGCCTTCATGATGGCCTTGCCATGGATTCCGCAGTAGTCGAATGTGTTGCCGGCGAAGACCTTGCCTGCCTCATCAGTCCATGCGGCTCCGAACCCCGGATTGTCATCGTCAAGCCATGGAAGCCCGCGGCGGAATTGGTATTGTTGTCCTATGAAGTTGATTTCCTTCACATAAGGAACCCCGGCGTCAAGGTCCCCGTCGAATCCTGCGTATTCGGGGGAATCGAACCAGGCCGGAGAAGAGACCCTGGTGAAATTGTTGACCACAAGGACACTTTTGCCGCATCCGTCTTCCGGAACTCCCACGCTGAGAACCTCGGAAGGAAAACTCTTTCCGCCGTTGTTGAATGCTGTTATCCTGTAGCTGTAGATGTGCCCCGGCTTGATGGTCACCTCTGTGGAGATCTCGTCTCCGGATGTGTCCAAGTCCTTCAGAACCCTTCCTGAATCGAACGCCCCGTCATCCAGACGCGTCTGGAGAATGTAGCCCGTTGGCTCGGCTGTCGGCTCCTGTACGTCGAAGGTCGCCTTCCATGAAAGCCTGATCCGGCCATTGGACGGAGCCCCTGAGAAGGAAGACGCGAATGAGTTTACAGGCAGAGGCTGCACGCTGTACCCGCAGCCGTACCGGGCGCTCAGGTATTTCAGCATACCTTTGTAAATGGCTCGGCTGACAGTGAATCTGAATGACGGGTCCAGGCCGAATTTCATGTCTGCGAAGTTCTGGTGCGAAAGAAGCTCAAGCAGCATGGCGGGAACGGTTGCTGTCCGGGACTCGCTGTAGGAACGGTCCCACAGGCCCCTTCGGCTCCAGTCCGGGTCGAACCCACCGCGCACATCGCTCACAATCTCTGTCTGCACGAAATCAGCGTACATTCTTTGCTGGAGCCTGTCTTCTCCGTTCGCGAATTTGTCGCTCCCGTCGCACATCAGGGTGTAGATGGACAGGGTCCCGATGATCGAGTCATTCGGGGTTGTCCCGGCGTCCGTGTGGAATGCGAACGACAGGTCTATCGGAATTCCAAGGCCCTTGGCCTTTGGATTTGTCCTTGATCCGCCGGTCATCCATCCTACCCACGCCCCGCGGTCTCCGTAGTCTGAGGTGTAGTCGTCCTCAAATTTGCCGAGGACAGTCGAGTCTGTCCCCGCCCACTGCATCCAGTACAGGGCGCCTTCGGTGAAGGATGGAAGACCTGAGGTGGAATATTCACTGACAGGCTGGTCTTTCCGGCCTCTTGCTATTTTGCCCATTCCGCCTCCGAAGCGCACTGCGTCGGCTGTTATGATGGAGTTTCTGTCCACATTGAAGCCTTTGGGCACATCGTTGTCGAGAATCACGCAGCCGTCTGAGCCTTTGTCAAACTCGAAGGTCCCGAGGTAGATCCATGTTCCTCCGCCCATTTTCTGATTGACGGTGAACTCGCTTTCGCCTCCAAGATGTTTGACCGTGTAGTGGGCGCAAGGAGAACTGTGCGGCAGGCTTTTGTAGGAAATGTAGACTGAATATTCACCCCTTTGGGGAATGTCCGGGATCCAACGCGCCTCGGATGTTTTGTCTCGAGGGTTCCTTTTGCAGCCAGACTGTCTTGCGGTACCCATCCTGAATGGATTCTCGAGCCCTGAATATGTCGGTTTGGCGTCCGCGAATCCGACACCTGCGTCAGACCATGTCCCGCTCTCGGTGTACCTTCCTTCGATTCTGACACCCTCTCCCCGGCCAGTCTCGAAGGCGGGATCGTTGTCCGCGATGACCTCATTGGTCTGGGGGTCTCTTTCGCGCGGAGTCATCACATAGGCGCCTGCGTTTTCCAGCATCGGAATAAGGAACGGCAGGACGTAGCTCTGCGTGTACATGTCCTCGACAGTCTGGAACATCGGAGCCCTTTGCCACTCCCAACGATCGGTTTCCTCTTCAAAGTAGCGCCCGTGGCTCTGCCAGAGTGCTATGTTGCGCCCTGCTAGCCCGTTGGCAAAATCCAATCCACCTTGCTTTACAATGAATGGTTCGACATTGCGCAGGTCCTTGGTCCTGAACCTATTGTCGGAGGGTCTTCCGTTGTTCCCCGGCCGGGGAGTAATGTAGGACTCAATCTTGTTCTTGCCCACGAAAATGTCGCCGATGTGGTATTTGGAGCATGATTCCGGCATCAGCCCCGTCAGGGTCTCCCTAAGCCATTCAACGTCTTGTTCCCTCCAGGGGAAATCGCCCAACGAAGGAGTAAAATAGAAATCAAGCGAGTAGCCCCTACGCACAACCTTGTTTGCCTTGACTTGCGATGACACCCTTGACCTGTCGATGAGCAATGTCTGGAGTGAATCAACGGCGTCCTTGAAATCTTTCGCGGATTGGGCACAAAGGCTTGCGCTCATGATCCCGGCGAGGAACACGGCAGTCAGTATTCTTTTGATCATATTTGTTTTCTTTTTTTCGCGATGAGCGTCTCAATCCCAAAAATGACAAGTGACGATAAGGTCAGGGCGAGGCAGTCTGCGATAAAGTCTTTGACATCGCAGCTTCTGTACTCTGTGTAGTATTGCCCGATCTCAGTCGCCGCCGCTATCGCGCAGCCGGCCAGAAAGACACAACCGGCCGAGATCAATGTCCCATAAGGTCTTTTTCTTGCCCGTCCGGAGAAGACCAGGTGGCAAAGAATCGGGAATGGAAAAAACATGATGAAATGTACGACCTTGTCCATCGGTATCCCCAGGAAAGTCTCGCTCCCGACATCGGGAAGGTCGCTGAAATACCCGAAGCAGCAGTAGGCCACCGCTCCGAGGTAAGCGATGAACAGGATTAAAGACAAGACATTTCTTACCTTCATTTTCTTCACGTTATTTGAAAATAATCTCACCGAAGAACTCCGGCCTGTGAAAATCCGGTTTGGGTGTCCTTATCGGATTCCAGCTCAGGTAGTGAGGATGCGCGGTCGAATCTCCGCACTTGTAGAAATTTCCCCTAAGGCTGACAGGCAGGTTGTTCCTGTCCAGTCCTATCAATTCGAAAGGTATCAGCATCGCAGTCGTCCAACCGAAAATTCTGTCCTTGATGTCGATTTCCTTTCTTTCAAGGGAGCTATGGCGGATGACGCTTGACAGCAGTGTGGAGGGGATCATTGTCTTGTTGGTCCGGCTTGTTCTCTTTGACGCCAGCAGAGAGCCGATGCAGGTTAGCTCGAGATTGTAATAAGTGCCATCGTAAGGATCGGTCACGAAGAACTCACAGCAACTGTCCTCCCAACTTTTCCCGTTGTCCTCAAGCGCCTTGGCGCGAAGATCCAGGCCTCTGACGTGGAACATCACTGCAAGATGGGTCGCCGATCGGGCGATCGAACCATTGCAATCAGGAGCATAGGGGGCGTCTTTGGGCCAATTCCGCTCGCAGACCGCGAACTTGGACGCGCTGTTCTCCATCGCAAGGTCCAATTCCGAAAGGTTCATACCTTCAAGCCCTTCAATAAAAGGAACCCTGACCCGTTTAATAACATTATTCATCATTTCTCATATAACAACCAGTCCGGCTAAATGGCCTGCATGTCGTTCAACTTTCTATAGTGACCGTTCAAGGCCAGCAGCTCGTCATGTCTTCCTCGCTCCACGATCCGTCCCTCGTCCATGACGATGATCTCGTCGGCGTTCCTGATTGTGGAGAGCCTGTGGGCGATGGCTATTGTGGTACGGCTGGACATGAGCCTGTCCAGAGCCTCCTGCACGATCTTTTCGGACTCGGTGTCAAGAGAGGCCGTGGCTTCGTCCAGGATCAGAATCGGAGGATTCTTCAGTATCGCCCTTGCGATGCTTATCCTCTGCCTCTGCCCGCCGGACAACTTGATTCCGCGGTCTCCGATGTTGAAACCGTAGCCGCCATCTTTCTCCATGATGAAGTCGTGGGCGTTGGCGACCTTGGCAGCCTCGACCACTCTCTCCATCGTCGCGTTCTCCACCCCGAAGGCGATGTTGTTGAAGATAGTGTCATTGAACAGGATCGATTCCTGGTTGACGTTCCCTATGAGGCTCCTCAGATCCGTTGTCCTGACATCCTTGATGTCGATCCCGTCAAGCGTGATCGAGCCCCCGGTAGGATCGTAGAATCTTGGAATCAGATCAACGAGGGTAGACTTGCCTGCTCCCGATGCCCCCACAATGGCGATGGTCTTGCCTTTAGGAATCTCAAGGCTGACATCATCCAGAATCAATCTGTGTCCGTCAGGGTAGCGGAAATTCACATGGTTGAATGACAGTTTGTCATTGAAGCCGTCAAGCGGTTTGGGGTCTGATGGCTCTATGATGTTGTTCTCCGCGTCCAGGATCTTGTTGATCCTCTCCATCGAGGCCATTCCTTTGGGAATCGCGTAGCCTGCCTTGGCGAAGTCCTTGATAGGATTGATGATGCTGTAGAGGATCACCATGTAGTAAATGAATATCGGGGCGTCGATCGTCGACTTTCCTCCAAGGATCAGGGTTCCTCCGAACCAAAGCACGATCATGATCAGCACTGTTCCCAGAAATTCGCTCATAGGGTGGGCGAGTGACTGGCGTATGGCCACACGGTTGCTCTTCCTCCTCATCGCTTCTGTGACATTGTCGAACCTTCCGGACATCTTCTTCTCCGCGATGAAAGCCTTGATGATGCGAAGCCCGCCGAGCGTCTCTTCCACCTGGGCCATAACATCGCTCCAAAGCTGTTGGACCTCAAGGGATTTCCTCTTAAGATTCTTTCCGACGACACCCATAACCCACATCATGACAGGGGCAAAGAGGATTGTGAACGCTGTCATCTGCCAACTAATGACAAGCAAGGCCACGAAATAGAGAATGATCAGTATCGGATTCTTGATCAACATCTCGATCGAGCCGGTGATCGAGTTCTCGACCTCCTGCACGTCTCCGCTCATCCTGGCGATGATGTCCCCTTTCTTCTCCTCCGAGAAAAAGCCGAGAGGCAGAGCCAGTATCTTGTTGTAGATGTCCATTCTGATGTTTTTCACCACCCCTGTCCTGATCGGGACCATTACGGCGGACGAACCGAAGTAGCAGGCTGTCTTAAGGGCGGTCATCACGATAAGGAACAAGCACAGAAACAGCAGCACCGTGGAGGCGCCCAAAGCAGAGATCTGCCGCTCAAGCATCCAGTAGACGTTTGCCATGAAAGCGTCCCCCAAATCATTGAACGGCATTCTCCAAACCTCGTCCCATGGGGTAAAGGAATATTCCGTCTCGTTGATCTTGAAGAGGATGCGCAGGATCGGCACGATGATCGCGAACGAGAAAATGTTGAACACGGCCGACAGGATGTTCAGCACTACCGAGCCGATGAGATATTTCTTGAACGGCGCCACATAACGCCTCATCATGGACCAGAATTCTTTCATAGTCAGAGTATTTTTTCAAGCCAATGGAAGACCAGGAATATTCTTTTGCGCAGCACCTCATAGTCCAGCGTGTCCGCGGTGTCGCTAGTCTTGTTTGTGTTCATCGTGATTCCTGATGTGAACACCGCGCAGACCAGACCGTCCCTGACGAAGATCTTCTGGTCCCCGAACCTGCTGTGGAACATCTCGGTGAAGCTTTTGCTCCCGTAATAGTTTGTCGAGATGTCGAGACCGAGTCCCTTTTCCTCGTTGGCGCGCAGGAAATCAAAGGTGTACTGTCCGCCGCTGAGCATGATCAGATAGTCTTCCCTGTCTTTGTGGAGAGGCTCCAAAGTGCTCCCTATAATGTCCAGGACAACAGTTGAGTGGATCTTTTCCAGAGTGACGGTCTCTCCGCTGACCGGGTCTTTGAGCCTTCCGGAGCGGATCTCCTCCATCAAGGCCTCGGCTCCCGCGGAGTTTTTTTCCTTGGCGTCTGTGGCCACGAATATCATGTTTTTCCCGTAGGACCGGCCAAGCGACTTCATCTTGCCGAACATTTCCGCCACGCTTATCATCGCCACCACACCTGACGCGTTGTTGTCGGCTCCCGGGTAAAAATGTCCTTCAATGACTCCATGACTGTCGTAGTTGGCGGAGACGATGGTGTACATTTCCTTGACGCTCTCTCTCTTTCCGGGGAGAAACCCGATGATGTTGCGCCCCACTGCGTCGCCCACTTTGAAGGACCGGCTCCAGCTCCCGCCCATAGGCATCAGCCCGGCGTCCACGTAGCGCCTTGAGATCCAAAGAGCCGCCTCGGCCGCGCCCAATGAGCCTGTCGCGCGTCCCTTGAATGTCGTGTCGGTCAGAAACTCCACCTGCATCCGGAGATTGTCCGCGTTGATTATTTTCTCGGCATTGCGCCCGGAAGGCACAAATTTGACATCTGACCGCCGCGCGGGAAGTTCCCCTGCGCCGGCCACGAGGAGAATCAAAATGAAAAAATTACTTAAAAGCGTCTTCAAGGCACGATAAATGTTTATCTTTGCAAACGACAAAAATAGGAATTTTAAGGCTTAAAGTAAAATATATTTGTATGAAAAGGTCCATGCTGACTCTGTTTTTCCTGTTGTGTCTGGCTTTGGTCTCCAATGCGCAGTACGACAAGGATGTCTTTAGCTTCAGAGGCCGGCAGGCCTTGGCGGAGGGAAAATATTCCCAGGCCATCAGCCAGTTCAATGTTCTGGCACGCCTTGACTCGACGGATTGCTGGACTTTTTTCTACAGAGGCATCGCCAAGTACAACCTCGGAGATCTCCGGGGCGCGCAGAATGACTTCAACACGGCCATACGTCTGAACCCGGTCTTCACAAACGGGTACCATTTCAGGGCGATCACGCTGAGCCGTTTCGGAAAGTATGACCAGGCACTTAAGGACCTGGACAGGGCAATGGAGCTTCGCCCCGGGCTTAACGGCCTCTATTTCAGCAGGGGAGTGACATATTTCCTTGCCCGGCAGTTTGACAAGGCGGTGGATGATTTCAACCGCTACATACGAAAAGATCCGAAAGATCCTTCCGCCTACCTGAACCGCGGAGCCTGCTATCTCTTCCTCAATGACACCACCAAGGCCCTTGACGACTACAACAAAGCCATCAAGTTGGACCGCTTCGACCCTGAGGGCTACATAAGGCGGGGGCGGGTGTTCGCTTTGAAAAAGGACTACAAGGACGCCATCGCGGACATGGACAAGGCGATCGGACTTGACACGACCAACACTTTCGCCTATTTCAACCGGGCTCTGATGTATTATGACCAGCACAATTACAACGCTGCGATGAGAGACCTTGACCGCGTCCTGAAGGATGAGCCGGGCAATGCTTTGACATTGTACAACCGCAGTCTTATCAACGCTCAGGTAGGGAACATGGATGACGCCCTCGCGGACATGGACCATGTCATCAACATCAATCCTGAAAATGTGCTTGCCTACTACAACCGCGCGTCCTACTTTGTAAGAATGGGACGCTGGAACGATGCGCTTGATGACTATGACAAAGCCATTGAGCTTTACCCGGACTTCGCTAAGGCTTACCTGAACCGGTCCTACGTAAAGAATATGCTCGGGAGGACCAAATCCTCGAAGCAGGATTATGACATAGCGCAAAAGAAAGTCCAGGAATATCGTGCCAGGAACGCGTCTGACAAGGGCTCATTCGCGGACACCACGAAAAAATACAGCTCTTTGATCGCTCTTGACGCGGATTTCGCCAAAAAGGATTTCGACAACGAGCTCCTGCAGAACAGGGACATCAACATCCGGTTGAAGCCGCTTTACAAGTTCAGTCTGTCCGCCAGCCGCGACAACCAGAACTTCGCCTTGCGGCACCGCTACGAGAATCCTCTGATCGACAAGTACATCACGGATTCTCCTATACCTTTGACCGTGTCGAATTCCGATTCCATTGCCAAGCCTGTCTTCGCTCACGGAATCGAAGCATCTCTCTATGGAGACTCATATCTGTCAGCCGGCGATTCCGGTTCCATGTCGGATGCGGACAGGGCTTTCATACGCGGTCTCTACGCGGTCCAGTCCAAGCAGTACACATCGGCGCTTGGCTACTTTGACACCGCCGTCGACGCGGAGGGATCGGGAAAGTACTCTGAGTACTACAAGGCGTTCTACCATCTTGAGCGGGGAGTTCTCAGGGCTGAGATGATAGATTTCATATCCTCAATTGAGAGCAATGTCCAGACATTGACCATGGATGACAAAGGCACGGCAAGGGCCCGGGTGCGGGATCAGGTCAGCCGCACCTACGACTACTCAGAAGCGATCGACGACATGCTGGCCGCAGACAAGATACTTCCCGGGATCCCTTATGTCTATTTCAATCTCGGCAACCTTTACTGCCTCTCATCCCGATTTGTGGAGTCTGTCGAGAACTACACAAAAGCCATTGATGTCTACCCTTACATGGGTGATGCGTATTATAACAGAGGTTTGGTGCTGATCTATCTGAAAGATAAGGAGAAAGGCTGTATTGACCTGTCCCGGGCCGGAGAGCTTGGGGTCGGAGACGCCTACAGGGTGATCTCGAAATATTGCGAGGAGGAGAAGAACTGATGCTGAAGTTTCTCAGTCTTTCAAGCGGAAGCTGCGGCAACTGCTATTTTCTTTCGGACGGCCGATCGGGACTTCTCATTGACTCCGGAGTGAGCGTGCGACGGTTGAAAAAGACCCTCATGGAACACGGCCTGGACACGGATTCCTTCCAGGCTGTACTTGTCACTCACGATCACTTGGACCACATAAGGCATCTTGGCTCTTACTGCAAGCATCTGAAGAAGCCTGTGTACGCCACAACTGTGCTTCACAATGCCCTGGCGCATCACACTTTCACAAGGGATTACATCCAGGATTTCAGGAAGGATCTCCCTGAAGGCGTCCCTTTGCGGATATGCCTGCGCGGGGATGCCCCGGAGGACGTTTCACCACTTGTCAGCCATTTCATCGTCCCGCATGACGCTACCCAGACCGTAGGCTACTACATCGAATGGGCCGGTGTCCGGTTCTTTCTGATGACCGATGCCGGCAGGGTGACGGACGAGGCCATTGAATATGCCCGGAAGGCGGACGCGGTCGTCATCGAGTCAAACTACGATTCGGGAATGCTTATCGGCGGCCCCTACCCTCATGATCTTAAGATGAGAATCTGCCAGGGTAACGGTCATCTCAGCAATGATGAGTGCGCTTCCGCCATCCGCCGGTTCTGGCACCCGGGACTCAGGGACATATTCCTCTGTCACCTCAGCGAGAACAACAACACCCCGTCCCTGGCTTTCGGCTCCGCAGCCGAAGCCCTCCACTCCATCCAGGCAGCCTCGTCCCCATTATCCTCCGGCAGGCAGCCTGGAGACCGCGGCAATAGCCTGACCGCCAAGGATGTCACCAACCTCCAGACCCTTCCGCGCACCCATGCCTCCCAGATGTTCGTCCTAGGACGGTAAGTTGATTGGCTGGTTATGCGTATTCCGCTACTTGGCGCACGGCGGTGCCTTGGCCCCGGCCCTTTCGTGAGCGGGAGCCACTGTCTGGCGCACGGAACTATCGGTCCCGGCCCTTTCGTGAGCGGGAGCCACTGTCTGGCGCACGGAACTATCGGTCCCGGCCCTTTCGTGAGCGGGAGCCACCGTCTGGCGCACGAAGTGTCATCTATCTTATCGGTTTATAATAAATAGGAGTATGGGCATCATCTTCACTGAATATCCCGATGAGGTCACGGAGCAGGAGGTCGGGGCGTACCACGCCGCTTTCCCATAAATCGTTGCCACCCTTGGAGTTGAGGCGCTTGTTGTCGTTCCAGACAACGCTGGTGGAGACTGCGTCTGTGCTGTCTTTGCCTGAACAGTAACCTCTGGCGGCGGCGTTCTCTTGGATGTTCCTGAGGAAATCCTCGAACAGAGGATTGACTGAAAGCAGCTGGTCCAACGTCCGGCACCAGCCGACATTCATCCAAAGGTCCGCGTCCTTTGACAATGAATATGCCGTCTCAACCGAGATCTTCCCGGAGACCGAGCCGCCGGCCATGGCTCCGAGAATCTCGCCGCCGGCGTCCTTGAACAGGGTCGTGAGATAACTTTCCTGACCGGGAACGAACCACTGGTCCTTGTACGGGATGTTGACCAGGATCTTTCGCGGATTTTGAATCTTCAATCCCGCATTCTCCGAACTTGGTTCATGATTGCTGCCGTTCTGCCTTGTTTGGCGAGACTTACGGTCCCTTTTTGTGTCAAGTGTGTCGTTAAGGAGGTCTTGTTTTGTTCTGCCGGCACATAATCCGCCTTGGACAGAATCGCGAAGATTGGTGTAGTCCTCCGAGACGGCTTCCAGCACAGAGTCCGCTGCTGCCATATTCCCGGCCAAGGCTCCGAAAAGACGGACGTAGGCGGCCCTTGCGAGAGGGTGTCGCTCCAGATGCTCGTTGACGATGAACGTCTTGATCCCAAGCGACTCAATCTTCGACAGGAACTGTGATCTGACGGGGGAGACTGAATATGTCAGGAGCAGGTCGGGCCTCAACGCCATGATCTTTTCGTAGTCGGGACTCGCCTCGTAACCGATGTCAGCCACCGTTCCTTCCCGCAGACCGGCCGTCACCGATGTGTCGCAGACATATTCACCCCCTGACACCCCGACAATCAACGAGTCCGCCCCGATGGCATCCAGAAATCCGATGTGGGAAGTGCTCATCACTATCAATCTGCTTAACGGCCTGTCTATTGTAATGGTGTCCCGGCTTCCGTCAAACGGAGAGATCGAGACCAGAGAATATCCTCCTTCCGCTTCCGGGATTACATTCATGAACAGCGGTTCGGCCACGTCCTGTGTCTGTGCTGTGCCCGTGTCCCGCGCGCATGAGCACGCGCTGGCCAGAAGAGAGGCCGAGACAAGGATGGATTCAAGTACTTTCATATTCCGCAAAATTAATGGATTTTTGTTATCTTCGAAGACCGAATTGAATTTTTTATGATTTCTTATGGGCAAATATAATTTTGACGAAATGACCCTAAGGCGCGGCACTGACTGCGTCAAGTGGGACGCCGAGAGTCCGGTCGGGCCGATTTCAGAGGATGTGATTCCGCTCTGGGTGGCGGACATGGACTTCAAGGTGGCTCCGGAGATAGTGGAAGTGCTTAAAAATCGTGTCGATCAGGCGATTTTCGGCTACACCCACGTGCCTGACTCCTACTACGATGCGTCCATCAACTGGTGGGAGCGCCGCAGGGGATGGCACACCGAGAAAGACTGGTATCTCTACATTCCCGGAGTGGTTCCGGCGATGTCTGTGGTTGTCAAGGCGTTGACGCAGTACGAGATCGTTGGCGGCGAAGTGGTCGAGAAGCCCGACCGTGGCCGTGGACCTCACGGAGAACTGCCTAAGATGATCATCCAGAGTCCTGCGTACAATTGTTTTTTCTCCACAGCGAAGAACAATCTGTGTGAGTTGTCGGTCAACAAACTGATCTATGACACGGAAGGGGATCAGGCCACTTGGTACATTGATTTCGAGGATCTTGAGAGACGGGCCGCGGATCCTATGGCCAAGGTGCTTCTCTTCTGTAACCCTCACAACCCTTGCGGGCGTGTCTGGCCCCGCGAGGATCTGGAAAGGGTCGCCGACATCTGCCGCAGGAACGGAGTGGCAGTCATCAGCGACGAGATCCACTGCGAACTGGAAATGCCTGGCTACCACTTCACTCCGATGGCCTCACTCTCGCAGGCCTCGCAGGACAACACCGTCACGATGAACTCTCCGAGCAAGTCTTTCAACATCGCCGGCCTGGGAATCTCCAACATCATCACGAACAATCCGGACTGGAAGAAAATCATCGACAGGGTCATCAACATCAACGAGCTCTGCGATGTCAATCCTTTTGGAGTGCTGGCCCTTCAGGCTGCCTACAACGAAGGCGAGCCGTGGCTCAGGGAGCTCAATGAATATCTCTACGGCAACTATCGCGCTTTGCTCTCTTTCTTTGAGGAAAATCTCCCCGAGTTCCCTGTCAGCAAACTGGAGGGGACATACCTTGTCTGGGTGGATGTCAGTGCCTTGAATATGTCCGCGGACGACATCGAGAATAGTCTGTTGCTAAATGAGAAAGTCTGGATCAACTCCGGCGTGATGTACGGCCTCGACGGATTCATGCGCATCAACATAGCCTGCCCTCGCGCCCGCCTCCGGCAAGGTCTTGAGCGCATCGCGTCCGGTTTCCATCGTCTGATGGCATAACTTGCGGCTGCACTTCATTATGAAATGACCAGTCGCTGAGCTTGTTGAAGCGACAAAGCATCTATAGGCAGCCGAAAAAAGGCAAAAGCCAAATTTTGCACGTTACCAAAATGTGACTTTTGATTTTTCGGCTTCTATTGTATTTCTTTTGGTTTGATAGTGCAATGTAAAACCGGTTAAATTCTATCGTTTATACTTATCAACCCCTGGTTCAGTGAGGTGCCATTACGAATCGTTGATTAGAAAATTATCTGAAAATCAAGAACTTTGTCCTGTCCGCAAGTGCCGGTGAGACGAGTGGTCGCCTCTTGGCGGGTTGTCAGCGGCTTGCGGGAGGCCAGCTCTATGGCGATCAGATCACCGGTGCGGATGTAGAGCAGCCGGGTGGCCTGGACGAGAGCGACCTCGACCATATTCCTTGACGGGCGATCGAATGAGAAGATCTCAACCTCGTTTCTGAAAAGGTGGAACCGGCAATCTTCTTCCAGCCTTTGCGGCGGAAACATCGGAGCGGGCAGGAAGGATGTGTGGTCAAGGCAGATGGCCTGGGCATAACCTTCCGGGGTGCCGTCCAGAAGGTTCTCCGGGTAAAGGAGCATTCCGAAACCGACTGAGTCGTAGTACCTTGACGCGAATTTCCTGCCGACGCTGCGGCCTGGTTTAAGGACGCGGGCGAAAAGAACCGGGGAATATGTCAGCACATCCACAAACTCAGGAGGGTAGAAATCCTCATTGTCTTTCTCCCAAGTCGTGTCCGGGCGCGCGGTGATGTGGCAGGATGAAGTCTTTACGATTATATTCATGGAACAAGATTCGGCAAATGGTGGAAACCCTAGAAGATCCTTCCCCCGTTGAATTTGTTCCTAAGCATCTCTGCCGCGTTGGTAAGTGCTTCTCCCTCAAGCGGTTTACTGAGTTCGGCCTCGCGCGCCTCGGCCGCTTTCTTCTTCTCCTTGTCGAACTGCTCCTTCAGACGGGCGAACTGACGTTTGGTGTCCATTGTGAACTCGCCGTTCTCGATCCAGGCATAGTAGGCCGGTTCTGTCTCGTAAACCTCCCTGGCCGTCTTTCCCTTGTGCTTGCCGAAACTGATCGTCGGCTCGTCATTTTTTCCGAGAATCAATCTTCCGGCATAATCCACGGTACGTGGCCGTCCGGCGACACAGGAGAGGAACTCAACATCGTTCTTGAGAACCTGCTCGTGGTACTTGCTTGGCTTCTGGTACATGTCAAGTTGCCCTTTGAGAACCTCATATGTGGCCATGGTGTCAGCCTCGGCGGAGTGGGCGTTCTCTAGATCCTTTCCTCCGCAGTAGAACCTGTATGCGGCCTTTAGGTTCCTTGGCTCCATGAAGTGGTAGATGGTCTGCACGTCAATCATCTGCTTGGCGTGAAGGTCGATGTCCGTGGCTTCAAGTGTCGCCTTGGCCTTGGCCTTGTTCTCTGGAGTGTTGTTCGGATCGGCAAGCCTGCGCAGGCAGTACGACCGCACTCTCTCAAGCTCTTCCGAAAGCATCGGAAGGTCGAACTTGGTGGAGTTGTAGCCGGCAAGATCGCTGTCTTTGAGCCATTCCACAACCTCGGGCGCTATCTCGATGAATTTCTTTTCACCGGCGACATCCTCGTCCTTTATCCCGTTCACCTGGCTGGCCTCGGGGTTGATGGGGTGTTGCTTTCGCAGGTTGTAGTCCCACGGGCAAACCCTCCAGGTCTTCACCAGGTGATGAGTGTCCGGGAACACCTTGACGAAGCTGAGCTCGACTATGCAGTCATTGACAATGTTCAGCCCTGTGCTCTCTATGTCGAAAAAAAGAAGAGGTTTTTTAAGAGAAAGTTCCATAGTCTTGACTCTCAGGAATTAAACCATGATTGGCATAAGGATCGCGCAGATCTTTCCGCTCTCCTCGTCATCTTCTGACGGGATGATGAGCGCGGCTCTGCGATAGTCCGCGAATTTCATCACGACTGTCTCGCAGGTCATGTTCGCGAGGATTTCCGTGAGGAACGTGGATTTGAACCCGATGCTGAGCTCGTCTCCGTTGTAGTCGCAGAGGATCTTCTCGTAGGCGGCGATCGCAAATCCGAGATCCTGCGCGGTGATCTCCACCTGGCCTGGCCTGAGATCCAGCTTTATGTGGTTGGAGGCTTTGTTGGCGCAGACGGCCACACGTCTTACCGTGTTCAGAAACAGAGCTCTGTCGATTCTCAGGACGCTGGAGTTGTTTTGAGGTATGACATCACGGTACTTGGGGTACTTCCCGACAATCAGCCTGCATACCATTGTGGTCTGTCCGTAAGTGAAAAGAACGGTGCTTGTGTCAAATGAGATCTCCACTGTCTCCTTGTCCTTGTCAAGGATGGATCTAAGGACGGCGGCTGGCTTTTTGTGCAGGATGAATGAACATTTCTCCCGCGCCTTCACTTCCTTGGCCGTGTAGCAGATCAGCTTGTGGGAGTCGGACGCCACCAATGTCGCGGATTCCGGGCTGAAATCGAAAAATATTCCGTTCATCGCAGGCCTGATCTCGTCATCGGCTGTAGCGTAGATCGTGCTGTTTATCCCTTCGATCAGGCTGTCCGACGGGAATTCGATCTTCTCCGCATCCTCGCTTGTTCCCTTTATCTCAGGATAATCCTCGGCCGGAAAGAACGGAAGAACTGAGTTTCCGCTTGTCCATTTGCACTCGATCGAACTGTCATTGACGGTCAGGATCGCCACAGGTTGGTCCGGAAGCTCCTTCAGGAGGTCGATGATGTGGCGGGCGGGAACGGCCAGCTGGCCTTCTTCCTCAGTCGAGTCGACCTCGATTTCCGTCCGTAGTGTGAGTTCGGAGTCGGAGGCCGTGACCGTCAGGATGTTGCCCTTCAGATCAAAAAGAAAATTTTCCAGGATCGGAAGGGCGGACTTGGCCGGAATAGCCTTGGAAATGTCCATGAGACCCTTCAGAAGTTCTGTGCTTGATACGTTGAATTTCATATTCGCGTGTTTTTTAATTCTTTGTTGTGGCGGCCGCCGTGGGCGGGCCTCAGTGAAAGGCAAATATACGAATATTCCCTTAATATTATGGCATCATATTTGATTTTTTGCCTCAGGCTTCGGAAAGGCTTCCGGGGCCATGATGAATGTAAACAAATTATTAATATGTCTGTAATGAAAAAAGGTTTAGTTACTGTTGTGCTGTCAGTCTTGTTCAGCGTGCTGGCGGCTTATGGGGTCGTCAAGGCGGCGACTGTTGATGAGGCGGACAATTTGGCAAGAAAGGGGGACGGAACAGTCACCAAGACTGTCAATCTGGCGCAATCGGACTATCCGGACCTCACTTATGCGGCGGAGGCCGCGGTCGATGCTGTTGTCTATGTCGAGGTGACCGTCACCCAGCAGTACCAGATGTCTGATCCTTTCTTCCGTTTCTTCTTTGGGGATGAGGAACCCCAGACCAGAGAGCAGCAGGGAAGCGGCTCAGGGGTTATCATCCGGCCGGATGGCTACATTGTCACGAACAACCATGTGGTCGCCAACGCGACAAAGGTACAGGTGACTCTGAACAACAACAAAACTTACGACGCAAAGGTCATCGGAACAGATCCGGCGACTGACATAGCCTTGATAAAGATTGACGCCGAGGGTCTGCCGACCCTTCCGTTCGGAGATTCCGACCAGCTCAGGCTTGGCGAGTGGGTCCTTGCCGTCGGCAGTCCTCTGGGCTATCAGCTGCGGTCGACAATCACCGCCGGAATCGTCAGCGCGAAAGGGCGTTCCATGGCGCATGATCCGCGAGAAAGGAACAATGGCGGAATCCAGATCGAGTCGTTCATCCAGACTGACGCGGCTGTCAACCCGGGCAACTCCGGAGGAGCCCTTGTCAACAAGACCGGCGAGCTTGTAGGCATCAACACTGCGATTGTCTCACAGACAGGAGCGTACTCGGGATATTCATTCGCCGTGCCGGTGAACATTGTCAAGAAGATAGTCGGTGACCTGATTGATTTCGGCTCAGTGAAAAGGGCTGTTCTTGGGATTTCCATGTCCGACCTTAATGATGGCCTTGCCAAGGTCTTGAAATACGATTCTGTGGATGATATGTTGAAAAAGTTGAAACTTTCTTCCGCGAACGGCGTATATATTCATGAGGTAGCCAAAGGCAGCTCAGCCGACAAGGCGGGAATCAAGGAAGGTGATGTGATTGTGGCCATTGACGGGACCGAAGTTAAGAGTGGCTCCGCCGTTCAGGTAAAGGTCAACTCATTCCATCCAGGCGACAAGGCCAATGTGAAGGTCATCCGCGACGGCAAGGAGAAGGAGCTTGAGGTGACTTTCCTGGGCAGCAGCACTGAAAATGGAACTGTCGTCGGAGACGGCGAGATCGCGTTCTTTGGATCTACCCTTAAGGAAGCGTCCAAGGAAACCCTTGAGATGTTCGGGCTTAAGAAAGGTGTGGAGATCGTGTCTCTGGGCAGCGGCAAGATGCTTGAGGCGGGCGCTTCCGAGGGAATGGTCATCACCTATGTCAACGATCAGCCTGTCGGCACACCTCAGGATGTCCTGAACATCGCCAAATCCGCAAAGAGAGCGGTCTACATCGAGGGCGTGACAGCCAACGGCAGGAAGGCTTTCTTCGGATTCAGTAAGGAATAGCAGAAGGTTATAGGATAGTGTTTCCCTGACGGAAACGGCTCCGCGCCTTCCGTCAGGGAAAATTGTGTATTTCAAGATATGAGGCAATTAAAGATTACAAAGTCAATCACCAACCGTGAGAGCGCGTCCTTGGACAAGTACCTCCAGGAGATCGGCCGTGAGGAGTTGGTGTCTCCGGAAGAGGAAGTGGAACTTTCCCAGAGAATCCGCAAAGGTGACCAGAAAGCCCTTGAGAAGCTTACGAGGGCCAATCTCAGGTTTGTGGTTTCTGTTGCGAAACAGTATCAGAATCAAGGTCTTAGTCTTCCGGATCTTATCAATGAAGGCAATCTGGGCTTGATAAAGGCCGCTGAGAAGTTCGATGAGACAAGAGGATTCAAGTTCATTTCATACGCCGTGTGGTGGATTCGCCAGTCAATCCTTCAGGCTCTGGCCGAGCAGTCAAGGATCGTCAGGCTTCCGCTCAACCAGGTCGGTTCCCTGAACAAGATCAACAAGGCTCTCTCTCAGTTCGAGCAGAAGAATGAGCGGAGTCCTTCCAATGAGGAGCTCTCCGAGATGATAGACATCCCTCAGGACAAGATCTCAGACACCCTAAGGGTTTCCGGAAGGCATGTGTCTGTCGACGCCCCGTTCGTCGAGGGCGAGGACAACAGCCTTCTGGATGTGCTGCCTAACGATGATTCTCCGATGGCGGACAGGGGACTTGTGAATGAGTCTCTGAGCACCGAGATCGAGAGGTCGCTCCAGATCCTTACATCCCGTGAGCGCGAGATCATCAAGTCGTTCTTCGGCATCGGATGTCAGGAAATGACGCTGGAGGAGATCGGTGAAAGGCTCGACCTGACAAGGGAGAGGGTCCGTCAGATAAAGGAAAAGGCGATCCGCAAGCTCAAGAAGCCGTCGGCGAGCAAACTTCTTAAGACCTATCTTGGCTGATGACCCCGGAACTTTTTATCGCCTCCAAGGCTTCAGAAGCCATCAAGGCACTTTATAGCGCCGACATCGAACCGTCCGCGCTCCAGGTCTCTGTCACCAGAAAGGAATTTACAGGAGACTTCACTTTGGTCGTGTTCCCTTTGCTGCGCCTGTCACACTCCACTCCGGAGAACACCGGCAAGGCTATCGGAGAATGGCTCAAGGTCAATGTACCTGAAATCTCTGAATATAACTGCGTGAAGGGTTTCCTCAACCTGTTGTTCTCTAACCTCTTTTGGAACGAGCTCTTTGGAGAGATCGTCGCTGACAAGGATTTCGGCGATCTGCCTGGGACAGGCAAGAACGTCATGGTCGAGTTCTCTTCGCCCAACACCAACAAGCCTCTTCACCTCGGCCACATCAGGAACAACCTGCTCGGTGACTCTGTTTCAAGGCTTCTGAAGGCCAGCGGGAACAACGTGATCAAGACCACCCTTGTCAACGACAGGGGAGTGCACATCTGCAAGTCCATGCTCGCCTGGCTGAAGGTCGGAAAAGGTGCCACTCCTGAATCAACCGGCATCAAGGGAGATCATCTTGTCGGCGACATGTACGTTGCTTTCAACGACATCTACAAGAAAGAGGTAGAGGAACTTGTAGCCGGAGGGATGGATGAGGAGACCGCCAAGAAAGAGGCTCCTTGCCTGAAAGAGGCTCACGAGATGCTTCAGAAATGGGAGGCCGGAGACAAGGAGGTACGTGACCTCTGGGCCAGGATGAACGGCTGGGTGCTGAAAGGCTTCGACGAGACCTACAAGGCTCTCGGAATCACTTTTGACAAAGTTTACTATGAGTCTCAGACTTATCTTCTGGGCAAAGAGTTGGTACAGAAAGGTTTGGATATGGGGGTCTTCGTCAAGGATCCGGACGGATCCGTCTGGTGTGACCTCACCGCGGACGGGCTTGACAGGAAACTTCTCCTCCGCTCTGACGGCACCTCGGTCTACATCACGCAGGATCTGGGCACCGCTGAGAGGCGTTTCGCCGAGTACCACCTTGACTCGCATGTCTATGTGGTCGGCAACGAGCAGAACTATCATTTCCAGGTGCTTAAGTTGATTCTCAAGAAGTTGGGATTCGAATGGGCCGACAACATATTCCACCTTTCCTACGGAATGGTCGAGTTGCCGGAAGGAAAGATGAAATCCCGTGAGGGAACCGTTGTCGATGCTGACGACCTCATCCAGAAGATGTATGAGGAGGCGAGGGCCACATCCGACGAGTCCGGCAAGCTGGCCGACATGAGCGAGGACGACAAGACAAAGCTCTATCACATGATTGGCCTTGGAGCGCTCAAGTACTTCATCATCAAGGTGGATCCGAAGAAGACCATGCTCTTCAATCCGAAGGAGTCCATTGACTTCAACGGCAACACCGGTCCGTTCATACAGTACACCCACGCGCGCATCAGATCCATCCTGCGCAAGGCGGCTGAGAAGGGCATTGAATATGCCGCCTCCCCTCTTCCCAAGGTCGGGTTGAGTGCAAAGGAAATCAGGCTTATAAAGCTTCTGAACACTTTCCCGGCAAAGATCGCTGAGGGTGCCCAGGCGTATTCTCCGGCCGTCGTCGCCAACTATGCCTACGACCTTGCCAAGGAGTTCAACCAGTACTACCATGACACTCCGATCCTCAAGGAAGAGAACGCCGACACGCTCAAGATGCGTCTTGTGCTGATCGACACGCTTTCCGCGGTTCTCCGCAAGGCGATGGGCATCCTCGGAATCGAATTGCCGGAGAGAATGTAGGAATCTTCCGATGTCCGAGACGGATTACATGTTCCCGACCTCCAAGAAGGAGGTTGAAGCCTTAGGGTGGGACTACATTGACGTCATCCTTTTCACTGGTGACGCCTTTGTGGACCACCCTTCTTTCGGAACGGCCTGCATTGCCCGGTGGCTCCAGCATTTCGGCTATAGGGTCGCTGTCGTGCCGCAGCCAAACTGGAGGGATGATCTTCGGGATTTCAAGAAGTTAGGAGCTCCGAGGCTCTATTTCGGAGTGAACGCCGGTGCGATGGATTCGATGGTGAACCATTACACGGCAGGCAAACGTCTCCGCCATGATGACGCGTACACTCCGGACGGAAAGGCCGGACAGAGACCGGACTATGCAGTCAGTGTCTACACGAACATATTGAAGGAACTTTACCCGGATGTTCCTGTCGTCATCGGAGGGGTTGAGGCTTCGCTTCGCAGGCTGTCACATTACGATTATTGGAAGGATGAGCTTGTACCATCGATCCTTAAGTGGTGCAGGGCTGATTACCTTTGCTACGGGATGGGGGAGAAGCCGATGCTCGAACTCACAAGAGCCATTGATGCGCGTAGGAATATTCACGAAATCCACAGGATTCCCCAGATCGCTTTCCTTCTGAGCGGAAAGTGGAAGGCCAAGGATCCGCTGGTGCTTCATTCCTTCGAGGAGTGCAGGAGGGACAAGAAGGCTTACGCCGAGAATTTTCATCTTATTGAGACCCACGCCAACATGATGCATCCCGCGACAATCATCGAGCCTGTGGGGGACGGTTACGTGCAGATCAATCCGCCGTATTCCCCGTCCACGACCGAGGAGATGGATTCGTTCTGGGATCTGCCTTTCACCAAGTTGCCGCATCCGCGCTACAAGGGGAAGAGGATTCCGGCCTACGACATGATAAAGGATTCCATCATCACGCACCGCGGATGCTTCGGAGGGTGTAATTTCTGCACCATCGCGGCGCATCAGGGAAAGTTCATCCAGTCCCGCTCGCAGGAATCCATAGTCGCTGAGGTTAAGAAACTGTCAAGGATGCCAGGATTTGCCGGGAATATCTCAGACCTTGGCGCCCCTACCGCTAACATGTATGGGATGCGAGGGAAGAACCCTGATTTATGCGACAAATGCCGCAGAAAATCATGTCTGTTCCCAGCACCGTGTCCGAACATGAACCGCTCTCATAAACAGATACTTGAATTGTACCGGAAGGTTGATGCCGTTCCGGGAATCCGCCATTCCTACATCGGCAGCGGAATCCGTTACGATCTGTTCCTCGACGAGAAGGGATTTGTGGACGAGACCTCCAAGCCTTACCTCAAGACTTTGATCCTCGACCACACTTCGGGGCGGATGAAAGTCGCTCCCGAGCACACCGAGGACAATGTACTTCAGTACATAGCCAAGCCTTCATTCAATTTGTTCGTGAAGCTCCGCAGCGAGTTCGATAAGATTTGCGCGCAGAATGGACGGCGTACAGGAATTGTCCCTTATTTCATCTCATCCCACCCCGGATGCACGATCAAGGACATGGAGAAACTGTCCAGGAATCCGGCCTTGAAAGGAATCTACATGGATCAGGTGCAGGATTTCACTCCGACACCGATGACCACCTCCTCTGTGATGTACTACACCGGAATTGATCCCCGGACCATGAAGCCGGTGTTCGTTGAGCGCGATCCCGAGAAGAAGAAGAGACAGAAATCGTTTTTTTTCAGAAAATAGTTCTCTCTTTGCTTCGCAATTCGGAAAAATGTCTTAATATTGCACCCGAAAACGAATATGACTATGACATCAGATCAGAAGAAAAGGCACGTGGTAAGCTACGAGAATATGTCAGACGCGCTTGCCGCGGCGTTCAATGAAAAATATCCAGGCGGGTTCAGCGACTATCTCCCTGACCTTGTAAAGTACCCTAAGCCGGACGGCACTTCTTTCTATGCCGTCACTGTCGAGACTGATGACTCGATCAATCTGGTGAAGATCAAGGTGAAGACAGATGACGCCGAGGCTCTTGAGAGGTGGCTGGAGGGAGAGGAGGACGCCGAGAACGAGGATGTGGCCGGATCCTCCGCCGATGCCCCGGCCGAGTCTGCCCTTCCGGATGACAACATCTCGCAGTACGGCGGAGATGATGATTCCGCGGAATAGCATGCTTATAAAACGTAAAATCTTGGCTTGAGGTCCATAAGGATTCAAGCCATTTTTTTCATCCCATCCACTATTCCTTTTCCTTTTCCCTTTCCGTTTTCCAACCCTTTTTCTCTTTTCGTTCCCTTTCCGTTTTCCAACCCTTTTTCTCTTTTCGTTCCCTTTCCCTATCCCTTTTCTTTTCTTTTTCCCTTTCCTCTTTTCATCCCCGTTTCCACGTACTCATCCCCTCTTTCCGAATGAATATGCTGACCTATCGCAAAATGATCATTCAGTTGTCCAACTCTTCCTGATCATAGAACATCTTTCCGGTCTCAATGTCACCGAATACCTTTTGGGCCAATAGTGATACCATTTCCAAAATTCATTTCGTTGTCTATTGTTCATTAACAGAACAGTGCCCTGCCTATAGACTGACCGTTTTGGCCGCCGTCTGTATGTCGGAGGATGCGTTTATTGAGTCTCCCAGGTGTGTCAAAGCATTCACACCTGGAGTGGCATTCAGTTGTCT